>Ga0160460_100057_pt1 | contig 197954 bp, 204 predicted proteins | sample HID1973M_E6MG_FD_108238 | JGI IMG/M metagenome (GOLD analysis project Ga0160460, IMG submission 108238) | Enriched mosquito-associated microbial communities from UW Madison campus, WI, USA - HID1973M_E6 MG | ecosystem: Host-associated > Arthropoda: Insects > Digestive system > Unclassified ... | reverse complement strand
GCGGCCGGTGAGGCCAGCGTCGCCGTCCGGACCACCGATCTCGAAGCTGCCGGTCGGGTTGATGTGATAGACCGTCTCGGCCGAGAGCAGCTTGGCCGGGATCACGTCGGCAACCACCTTCTTAACATAAGCGTGCAGCTCGGCTTCCTTGGCACCTTCGTCATAGCCCGGCGCATGCTGGGTCGAGACGACGATTGCGGTCGCGGCGACCGGCTCGCCATTCTCGAAGCGCAGGGTCACCTGGCTCTTGGTGTCAGGCTCCAGGAACGGCGCTGCGCCGGAATGACGATCAGCGGACATCTTCTCGAGGATCTTGTGGCTGTAGTAGAGCGTCGCCGGCATGAGGTCCGGGGTCTCGTCGCAGGCGAAGCCGAACATGATGCCCTGGTCGCCCGCGCCTTCATCCTTGTTGCCGCTCGCGTCCACGCCCTGCGCGATGTGCGCGCTCTGGCCGTGCAGGTTGTTCTCGAAGCGCAGCGTCTTCCAGTGGAAGCCGTCCTGCTCGTACCCGATTTCCTTGACCGTGTTGCGAACGGCCGTCTCGATCTCTTCCAGAGCGCCCGGCACCCAGGCGCCATTCTCATAAACGCCCTTGCAGCGGATCTCGCCGGCCAGCACCACGAGCTGCGTCGTCGTCAGCGTCTCGCAGCCGATGCGCGCTTCCGGGTCCTTGCTCAGAAACAGATCGACGATCGTGTCGCTGATCTGGTCCGACACCTTGTCGGGATGACCTTCGGACACCGATTCCGAAGTGAAAAGATAGCTCGAACGCATGGTGAGACAGGCCTTTCTTCTAGCGGCTCTGCCTGGCCGCAATTGATATAAAGAAATGTTTATGTGCGGGCTGGCCTTAGCGGCTGCGCCGCGCGATGGCAACGCCGCTCAGCAAGAGAATGACCGCAAGACCAAGTGGGATGATATTGCCGCCGCGCGAGAAGAGCGTAGGCGGCAGGGGGTGCGGCAGGGCGGCGTTGAAGGCGCCCGCCTGCCCGTGCGGAATGCTTTCGACGATCCGGCCGACCGGATCGACAAGTGCGGAGATGCCGGTCGGCGTCGAGCGGATGACCGGAATCCCCTCCTCGATGGCGCGCATACGCGCCTGCGCCAGATGCTGCGGCGGCCCCCAGGAGCCGAACCAGGCATCGTTCGATGGATTGAACAGGAAGTCCGGCCGGTTACGCGGATCGACGACTTGTCCCGAGAAGATGATCTCGTAGCAGAGCTGCACGCCCATCTTCAGCGGGTCGCGCCCCGCCGTCCCGGGTAGATCCAGCGTCTGCGGGCCAGGACCGGGCCAGAAATCGACATCGCCCGGCACCAGTCGCGAAAGGCCGATGGCGCTCAACAGCGGCCGCATCGGCAGATATTCGCCATATGGCACCAGATGCGCCTTGTCGTAGCGCCCCAGCAACGCCCCCCGCCCGCTCAGCACCCACAGGCTGTTGTTCGCCCCTTCCAGCACGTTGCCCTCGATGACGCCGCTGCGTTCGCGATAGTGGAACTTGTCGCCGCCGAGCATGAGCAGTTCGTCCGCGCTCAGCAGCGAAGCGATGCGTGCGCGCCAGCGCGGCTCCATGTCGAGCAGGGCAGGCACCGCCGCCTCGGGCCAGAAGAGCAGCCGGTCGCGCGGGCCGGCACTGTCGGACAGCTCCGCGAGGCGCCGGAAGTTCAACTCCTCAAGCTGCGGATCATATTTCTCGTTCTGGTTGATGTTCGGCTGGACCACGCGGATGGCGGCGCTGCCCGATCCGTCCTGACGCTCGGTCTGCGCGGCGCGCACCATGCCAAGCACGGCCACCACCGCAAGCCCGCCCAGCAGCAGCATTGCTGGTCGCCACTGCCGATGCGCCAGCCACCAGAGCGCGCCGCCCGCCAGTATGGCGATCAGCCCAAGGCCATAGGTGCCAATCGTCGTGCTGAGCTGGTCGACGCCCGTACCGAGCCAGATCACACCCAGCGGGTTCCAGGCGAAGCCGGTGAACAGGGTGGCGCGCAGATACTCGGTCAGCAACCAGGCGCAGGCGAGGAACAGGGCGAACAGCTTCGGCCGCCCCCGCCCCAATTGCCAGCCGATCAATGCGCCGATGCCGGGATAAACGGCGAGGTAGAAAGACAGCATGACCACCGCGGGATAACCCAGCAGATGCGGCATCGAATCCTGGAAGGTGAAGGCATGGGCGATCCAGTTCAGCCCGATCGTGAACTGGCCGAGGCCGAAGGCGTAGCCGATCTTGAAGGCGCCCTTGCGGTCCGGCGCCAGCCACAGCAGGTGGATGAAGAGCGCCAGCATCAGCAGCGTCACGGGCCAGACGTGCAAAGGCTCGAAGCCGGTCGCCGAAACCGCACCGGCCAACAAGGCGAGCGCGCCGGGGCGACGCGTCATCAGTTTATCGATCATCTGGATTTTCACCACGGTCGCTCCTATCGCCGGGTTTCGTGACAGTTGCAATTGCGAGCCCATCAATGAGACCCTTCCACATCGCCTTCCCCGTCCATGATCTGGCCGCCGCCCGCGCCTTCTACGGCGCGATCATGGGCTGCCCGGAGGGCCGCAGCAGCGATCACTGGATCGACTTCGATCTCTACGGCCATCAGATCGTCGCCCATCTCGACCCGGCGAAGGAAGCGCGCGGACCGATCCACAATCCGGTCGACGGCCATGACGTGCCGGTCCCCCATTTCGGCGTCATCCTCGATCGCGCCGACTGGGACGATCTTGCGGCGCGGATGAAAGCGGCGGGAACGCAGTTCGTCATCGAGCCCTATGTCCGTTTCGAGGGCGAAGTGGGCGAACAGGCGACCATGTTTTTCCTCGACCCCAGCGGCAACGCACTCGAATTCAAGAGCTTCGCCAGCGATGACATGATCTTCGCGACGTAGCGATTTTTCGAAACTTCTCGTTCTTCGCGCGTGTGATGCATGGTGCGTTGCACGGACGCGGCCCTGTAGGACAGCCCCTTTTCAGCGCCCGACGATCTGCTCCATCGTCGCGCTGCTGCACCGGTCGCCGGCCTTGCCGCTGTCGCCCCCGAGCAGGGCGACGGCGAGCACGCCGCCCACGACCAGGATGGCGAAGGCCGCCGTCACCCAGCCGAGATAGCGCTCCAGATAGACCTTGATCGGCGCGCCGAACTTCCAGAACAGCACGCCTACCAGCACGAACTGCATCGCCCGCGACACGACACTCGCCCAGAGGAAGGTGAACAGCGAGAGGCCGATGAAGCCCGCCGTGATGGTGATGAGCTTGAAGGGAATGGGCGTCGCGCCCTTCACCAGGATGATCTCCGCGCCATATTGGCGCAGGTAGCAGGCCGCCTTGGGGAAGCTCTCGGTCAGGTGGAGCGCGGCGAGCAGCTTGAGCCCCACTGTCTCGAACAGAAAATGGCCGATCGCGTAGCCGAGCAGGCCGCCCGCCACCGAAGCGAGCGTGCAGATGATGCCGTATCGCAGCGCCTTGTTGGGCCGCGCCAGACACATCAGGCCGAGCAGCGGGTGCGGCGGCACCGGGAAGAAGCTCGATTCCAGGAAGGAGATGACGACGAGCCACCATTCGGCGTGGCGGTGCGCGGCCTTGGCCAGCGTCCATTCGTAGAGGCGGTGCAGCATCGCCTCGGCGCATAGCGGGATTGGCGGCGAGGCGCCAGCGCGATGGCCGGGTGACGCGATGTCTCGAATGGGGGTGATTTCCCGCCCTTCCCTGAACTCGTCACCCCGGGCTTGACCCAGGGTCTCGCTGCCTTTCTCGGTGCACTGATTGTCAGCCGCCAAATGAGAAGCGGCCCCCCGGATCAAGTCCGGGGTGACGGTGATGCCAAGACGGCTCCTGCTCGCTATCCGACATGCCTCACACCGCCCCCACCACCAGACAGGCGAGGAACATCAGCAGCCCCGCGAACCGATTCGAGCGGAACTTGACGAGCGGATCGGTGCCATCCTCCTTGAGCGTGCCGATCTGCCAGAGGACCTGCAGCGCGATGGGCGCGAGAGCGAGCAAGGAAAGCCAGAGCGGCTGGACGAGCCAGAGCGCGCCGCCCCAGAGCAGGATCGCCAGCGCGTAGCAAAGGCCGACACCACCGCGCACATGCCGCCCCATGGTCAGCGCGCTGGAGCCGATGCCGACCAGCGCGTCGTCCTCCTTGTCCTGCAGGGCATAGATCGTGTCGTAGCCGATGCACCAGAAGAAGCTGCCGGCATAGAGGAGCAGCCCGGCCGTGTTCATCCCGCCCGTCACTTCGACCCACGCCACGGGCGCCGCCCAGGTGAAGACGAGGCCGAGCCAGGCCTGCGGAAAGCCGGTGATGCGCTTCATGAAGGGATAGGCGGCGACCAGCGCGAGGCTCGCCAGCGCCACGATCTGCGCCTGCCAGCGCAATTGCAGCAGGACGACGAGGCCGACGAGGCAGAGCGAGACCAGCCAGATCCACGCCGCCTTGAGCGAGACCGCTCCGCTGGCGATCGGCCGGCTGGCCGTGCGGGCGACCTGACGGTCGAGATCGCGGTCGACGATGTCGTTATAGACGCAGCCCGCCCCGCGCATCGCAACGCTGCCCAAAAGGAACCACAGCAGCATCGGCCAGCGCTCCGGCACGCCGCCCGCCAGCGCGATCGCCCAGGCGCCGGGCCAAAAGAGCAGCCACCAGCCGATCGGCCGATCGAAACGGGCCAGCAGCGCATAGGGCCGGGCAGCGCGCGGAAGCAGGCGCAACAGGCCGCGCGTCTCGGTGTCCGGCATCGCCTGCGCTGCGTCCGTCGCCATGCTGTTGTCCCGAGGCTGCATCACTTGTCTCGCCCGGCCCTCTGCCACATAAACCCGGCGGAAAGACAGGGGAAAGCATGTGAAGGACGTTCGCGAGATCAACCGCGCCGGCTGGAACGCCCGGGTCGCGCAAGGCGACATGTGGTCGATCCCCGTCTCGCCCGAGGAGATTGCCCGCGCCCGCACGGGCAACTGGTCGGTCGTGTTGACCCCGATCAAGCCCGTGCCGCGAGACTGGTTCGGCGATATTGCGGGCAAGGATCTGCTTGGCCTCGCCTCGGGCGGCGGCCAGCAATGTCCGCTGTTCGCGGCAGCGGGCGCGATCGTGACGTCCTTTGATGCCTCGGACGCGCAACTCGCCCGTGACGAGGAGGTCGACCGGCGCGAAGGGCTGAGCATCCGGACAGTGCACGGCTATATGGACGATCTCTCCGCCTTTGCGGACGCGAGCTTCGATCTCATCTTCCACCCCGTCTCGAACTGCTATGCGCCCGATGTGATGCCGGTCTGGCGCGAATGTTTCCGCGTGCTGCGCCCTGGCGGCGCGCTGCTCGCCGGATTCTGCAATCCGGTGAACTATATCTTCGATCCGGATGCGCAGGAGGACGGTCGGATGGTGGTCACGCAGACGCTGCCCTATGCAGACACCGAACTGCCGCGCGAGGAAGTCGCCCGGCTGCTCGCGCGCGATCAGACGCTGGAGTTCAGCCATTCGCTGGAGACGCAGATCGGCGGTCAGCTCGCGGCGGGGCTTCATCTCACCGGCTTCTACGAAGACGGCGACAGCGATCCGCCGCGCGCCAGTGCCCGCCATTTCCCGCCCTTCATCGCGACCCGCGCCATTCGTCCGATGTGAACGCGCGCGCCTGCGCTTGCCCCCCCGCCCCCGCTTGGCTAGGCGATACGCATGCCCGCCACGCCCGCCTGGCCGCCCCGATCCGCGCCGCGCCTGTTCGTCAAAACGACGCTGGGTGATGGTGTCGCCGTGCCCGTCGATGGCAATGCCGCGCATTATCTGATCTCGGTGATGCGCGTGCGCGAGGGGGACGCGGTGCTGCTGTTCGACGGCGCGTCCGGGGAATGGGCGGCAAGCGCCGAGCAGATCCGCAAGCGCGATCTCGTCCTGCGCTGCGTGCGGCAGACCAAGCCGCTCGAGACCGTGCCCGATTTCTGGCTCTGCGCCGCGCCCATCAAGAAGGGGCGCATCGATCTGGTCGTCGAGAAGGCCTGTGAGCTGGGCGTCGCGCGGCTGGTGCCGGTGCTGACCGAGCGCTGCGTGGTCGACAAGCTCAATCCGGACCGGCTGCAGGCGCATCTGGTCGAGGCCGCCGAGCAATGCGGGCGCACGGCCCTGCCGGAACTCGCCGGGATGGTCTCGCTGGCCGCGCTGCTGAAAGCCTGGCCCGCCGGACGGGCGTTGTTCTTCGCCGACGAGCTGGGCGGCGTGCCGATGCGCGAGGCCTTCGCCGCCAGTCCCGGCCCCGCCGCCCTGCTGGTCGGCCCGGAAGGCGGTTTCACCACCGCCGAGCGCGACGCGATCCGTGCGCTGCCGCAGGCCCGGCCGATCTCGCTCGGCCCGCGCATCCTGCGCGCGGAGACCGCCGCCATCGCCGCTACGGCCGCCTGGATGGCCCTGAACGGGGACTGGACAAGTTGCGAAACGAAATGAAATTGCGCCCCCTCGGCAAACCCCCTATGGGCCGCGCGATCAGGGGTGAGGAATCGGAACGGGTATGAGCACACGCACGCAATCGGCTGGCGAGGACCCGATCATGGAGTCCCGTAACCAGTTGATCGGCTTGTTCGAAAAGGGCGAGAAGCCGGCGGACAGCTGGAAGATCGGCACCGAGCACGAGAAATTCGTCTATCGCCTCGCCGATCATCGCGCCCCTTCCTATGACGAGCCCGGCGGCATCCGCGACCTGCTCAAGGGGCTGGAAGCCTATGGCTGGAAGCCGGTCGAGGAAGGGGGGAATGTCATCGCGCTTGCGGGCGCGGACGGCAACATCAGCCTCGAACCCGCCGGCCAGCTCGAACTTTCCGGCGCGCCGCTCGACAATCTGCACGAGACCTGCACCGAGACCGGTCGGCATCTGGAACAGGTGAAGACGGTCGGCGACACGCTCGGCCTCGGCTTCCTCGGCCTCGGCATGTGGCCCGACAAGACCCGCGCCGAACTGCCGATCATGCCCAAGGGGCGTTATGGTATCATGCTGAACCATATGCCGGGCGTCGGCAGCATGGGCCTCGACATGATGCTGCGGACCTGCACCATCCAGGTCAATCTCGACTATTCGAGCGAAGCGCGCATGGCGAAGATGTTCCGCGTCAGCCTCGCGCTGCAGCCGCTCGCCACCGCGCTGTTCGCCAACTCACCGTTTACCGAGGGCAAGCCCAACGGCTATCTCTCCTATCGCAGCCACATCTGGTCGGACACCGACCCGCACCGCACCGGCATGCTGCCCTTCGTCTTCGAGGACGGCTTCGGCTACGAGCGCTATGCCGACTATGCGCTCGACGTGCCGATGTATTTCGTGTTCCGCGACGGCAAATATATCGACGCGGCCGGCCTCTCCTTCCGCGACTTCCTGGAAGGCAGGCTTTCCGTGCTGCCGGGCGAGAAGCCCCGCCTCTCGGACTGGGCGGACCATCTCTCGACCGCCTTCCCCGAAGTGCGCATGAAGAGCTTCCTCGAGATGCGCGGTGCCGACGGCGGCCCGTGGAGCCGCATCTGCGCGCTACCCGCGCTCTGGGTCGGCCTGCTCTACGACGACGGCGCGCTCGATGCGGCCTGGGACGTGGTCAAGGACTGGACGATGGACCAGCGCGAGACCTTGCGCTCCGACGTGCCGCGGCTCGGCCTCGACACGCCGATCGACGGCGCGCGCACGCTGCGCGACATCGCCGGGCAGGTGCTCGACATTTCCCGCTCCGGCCTCGTGGCGCGCGCGCGGCTCAACGGTATTGGCGACAACGAGACCGGCTATCTCGCCGCGCTCGACGAGGTGGTGGCCAGCGGCAAGACCCATGCCGAACGACTGCTGGAGCGCTACAACGGCGCGTGGGGCGGCGATATCAGCCGGGTTTACGCAGAAGAGAGCTTCTGATCGGATAGATTGGCCCCTCCCTTCAAGGGGGCGGGGTTAGTAGGGAACGACTACTCCGCCGGTTCCATCGGCGGCACGCTGCCCGCCTTCCCCGGCGCGCCCTTGCCCACGAGCGACCCCAGCGCCCGTGTGATCGGGGCGTTGCGCGCCATCCACGCGGTATAGTCGCGATAGACCGGATCCTCGCCCAGATGCGCTTCCTCGGTGCGGGCGCGCCAGTAATAGACGCCGCTGACGATCGCCAGCAGGATGCCGTTGCGCACGCCCGCCCCCACGCTGCCCGAAGTCACGAGGAACGGCAGGGTGGAGAGCCACCAGAAGCTGTTCTTGGCGAGATAGGCCGGGTGCTTGCAGAGGCGATAAGGCCCGTGCGTCAGGATGCCGCGATGCGTGAGGTTAGAGAAGCGCAGGCCGAAGGCGACGGTCGCCCAGGCGTAGACGCCGGTGAGGATCACCAGCAGCGCGCCCCAGACCCAGAGCAGCGCCGGATGACCGGCCAGCCAATAGTCCCAGTTGCGCGTGTCCGCCTCGTAATAGAGCGGTCCGCCCGGTCCCATCAGCACGAAGGGCGGGTAACAGATCAGCGCCGCGAGCCAGCCGGCAAGGAAGGGGTTGGCGGAGCGGATCTGCGCGCCCAGCGGCCGCATGGTGAGCGCATAGCCGACCGTCGCGAAGGCCACGTCGACGGTGAACATCAGCGAGATGAGCAAGCCGGCGAGGCTGACCGGGTTGGTCCACAGATCCTCGGCCTGCCAGTCCACCGTGCCCGCGAAATTGCCCGGCACGATCGAGAGCATGAAAGCGAGGAAGAAGGCCTTCACCGCCCAGCTGCGCAAGTGGTTCGCGACCATGCCCGGCGCGGGGCGACCGAGCGACCCGCCGATCAGCCACTGGCCGAAGGCATAGGCGCCGTCGCGCGGCTCGATCAGGTAGCGCTCGATCCACAGCACATAGGGAATGGAGAGCAGCACGATGACGGGCGCGGCATGCGTCATCACCGAAACCGCATAGCGATAGCCGCCGTCCAGATACCAGGCGCCGGTCATGTAGAAGAGCGCAACGATGCCCCATGTGATCCAGAGGCCGGTGAGCTTGACCGTGGCCGTGTCGACGACCTCGGCCCAGGGGCGCGGGCTCGACCAGTCCAGCCCCGTCTCGGCGCCGCGATGCACCTTGTCGACGAGGATCGACCAGAGCACCATCGGGATGCCGCAGGCGAACACCGCCGCCATGCCGGCATGCGGCCCGTCCATGTGGAAGTGCCGTGCCAGCGCGATCCAGGCGGCAAGGCCAGCCAGCCCGACCAGACCAACGCCATGACTGACCGCCGAGCGCGGGCAGGCGTCGGGCGCGGAGGACTCGTTGCTCATGCGCGGCGTCGTAAAGGAGAATGGTAAGTATCGGGTGAAGGGACGTCTTGCGCCGCTCCCCGCGTCACCCGCCTCCCAGGATATTGATCGTGAACGCGACGATTCCGAGGTTGAACACGAACGCCGCGAGGCTGTGAAACAGAGCCACCTTGCGGATCGCGGGATCGGTGATCTCCACGTCGCTGGTCTGGAAGGTCATGCCGAGCGTGAAGGCGAAATAGGCGAAGTCCCAATAATCGGGTTCCTTGCGCGCCGGGAAGCCGAGGCCGCCCCGGTCCGCCCCGCGCGTGCCGTCCGAATAGAAGAGATGGGCATAGTGGATGGTGTAGACGATGTTGGAGAAGAGCCAGGCGAGGATGAGCGTCGCGACGATCAGCCCGAGCATCGTCGCGCCGGGTGCCTGGCCGTAGCGCAGTTCGCTGGCGACGATGGCGAGGATCAGCAGCATGACGATGCCCGTCAGCACGAGGATGAGCGTGCGGTTGGCGTCGTTGCGCCGCGCCTGCTCGCGCATCCGATTGGCGCCATGGGCGAAAAGCGGCGGCAGCGTGACCAGCAGCGCCAGCACGCCGAGATCGAAGCCGAGCATTACGCCCAGCATCGGCCCGAAGGCGAGAGAGAGCGGCAATGCGCTCGCGAAGCCCAGCAGGAAGAGGCCATAGCGCCAGGGAAGGATCGTGCTGCTGCTCGACGGTATGGCCATGGTCGCGCTCCTCTCGTGCCGGGCGCACGGCCGCAGCCTGGCGCCCCTTCGCAGACCCTCGGCCAAGTGCGCGGCCGGATGCAAATGCTTTGTCGCGCAGGCCGCCTCGCCGTGGAGCGACGCCAGCTTGCCGTAACGAAACCCGTTGCATCGCGAAACGCGCCATTCATAGTGCGCCCCGCCGTCTCCTCACCTTTTCCGGAGTCTCCCGTCCATGCGCTACAACCAGCTTGGCCGCACCGGCCTTCTCGTCTCCGAATTCTGCCTCGGCGCCATGAGCTTCGGCCGCAGCGAGGCGCACTGGACCGACCGGGGCCAGTTCGAGCAGTCGGCCGTCGACGAGGTGATGAAGGCGGCGTTCGATGCCGGTGTGAATTTCTTCGACACCGCCAATGTCTATGGGCAAGGCTCGTCGGAAGAACGGCTGGGCCAGTCGATCCGCAATCTCGGCCTCGCCCGCGGCGATGTCGTCATCGCCACCAAGGTGATGGGCCGCATGGGGCCGGGCGTCAACTCCATGGGCCTGACGCGCCTGCACATCATGGAGCAGGTGAAGGCCAGCCTGAAGCGGCTGCAGACCGATCATATCGACCTCTATCAGGTCCACGGCTTCGACTTTCTGACCCCGATCGAGGAAACGGTGCGCGCGCTCGACGACCTCGTGAAGCAGGGCCTCGTGCGCTATGTGGGCTGCTCCAACTGGGCGGCCTGGCAGATCATGAAGGCGCACGGCATCGCCAAGGCGGAAACCCTCGCCCGGTTCGAGAGCCTGCAGGCCTATTACAGCCTCGTCGGACGCGGCCTGGAGCGCGAGATCGCGCCGATGCTGCTGTCCGAGCAGGTCGGCCTGATGATCTGGAGTCCGCTGGCGGGCGGCTTCCTCTCCGGCAAATATACGCGCGACGGCGAGGGCGAGGGACGGCGCTCGATCTTCGAGTATCCGCCGATCGACAAGGAACGCGGCTACGACATTGTCGATGTCATGCGGCCGATCGCCCAGGCCAAGGGTGTATCGATGGCCCAGATCGCGCTTGCCTGGCTGTTGCACCAGCCGGTGGTGACAAGCGTCATCATGGGCGTCAGCCACATGGCGCAGCTCCACGACAATCTCGCCGCCGGCAGCGTCGAGCTGACCGGCGAGGAACTCGCGGCGCTCGACGAGGCGAGCCGGCTTCCGGCGGAATATCCCGGCTGGATGCAGATCTCGCAGCGGGCCAATCGCGCGGTTCCGGGGGCGCAACCGCCACGCTGGGCGAAATAGACGAAAGGCAGTCTCAGCCTCGCCCGTCGAGGCCCATGGAGCGCAGCAGCCAGTAGACGAGCCCCGAGGCGAGGATCGCGAAGATGCTGGCGACCAGCGTGCCCGCGCCTTCATGCGCGAAGGGCAGCCCGCCGGTGTTCATGCCGAAGAAGCCGGTGACAAGCGTCGCCGGCAGCAACAGCGCGGACAGAATCGAGAGCACGTAGAGATTGCGATTGGTGCGTTGCGTGGCCTGCAGGTCCGCTTCCTCGCGCAGCAACCGGAGCTGGCTCTGGAAGGTCAGCATCTCGCCGTCGATCGCGCTGAGCTGTTGCGAGAGCTTTTCGACCGGCGCCCGCAAGCTCTCGGGCAGGTCGCGGTCCTGCTCCATGCGGCGGAAAACGTCGCGCATGCCGTTGAGCAGCCGGTGGAACTGGACGACCCGGCGGCGGATATGGATGAGCCGGCGATGATCGAAGCTGCGCCGCTCGTCGAGCAGATCGTCCTCCAGCACCTCGATCACCCCGCCCTGCTCGCGCGCCACGGCGCTCACATTCTCGATGATCGCGGAGACGGCGAGATCGAGCGCATCGGCCGCATCATGCACCTTCGCGCCGTCGCGCTCGACATGGCGGCGCACCAGATCGGCCGAGCGCAACGGATGATGGCGGGCGGTGATCATCAGCGCCGGTCCGAGCACGAGGCGCATCACCCCGGTCCGCTCGGCGTCCAGCCGGTCGAAATCGCGCTCTACATCGTGGAAGACGCAGCCGAGCCATTCGCCGTCGACCTGCGCCCGTTGATGCTGCTCGGGGCCGAGCAATAGTTCGCGCATCTCCTCCGGCAGCGCGTCCTGCTCGGCGATCCAGCCACGCGTCACCTGATCGGCGAGGCTCAGATGCAGCCAGCGGAAGCTGCCGCGCTCAGCGGCGCAGCCGATCGTCCCGGCCGGGCAGACCGCGCCCTTCCCATCCTCGAAATCGATGGCCCAGATGACCGACGGCGCGATCAACGTCATGCGCGACTCCCCCAGACTCGACGCCGGCAGAGCATAACATCGGACAGCTTCCGACCGAAGGCGGACCGCAAGCGCCCCTCGTCCCGCGGACGAGAGTAGATCGGGATCAGGAGACCAGCGCCGCCGGAGTCAGGAGCGTGTCGTTGGGCTCGTCGTCGATCTCAGCGGCCTGTTCCTCGGCCGCTCGGGCGACTTCCTGGAGTTCTTCGGGGCTGCGGTGCACATCCCGGTGACCATGCGGCAGGGTGCCGAGCATCATGGTCGCGGTGGTCTGCATGAGGTCGAGGCTGAACTGCACGGGCAGCATCCAGAGGTGCAGCAGCTGCTCGGCGTTCGATCCGGCGGCGGATGGGCCGGAGGGCGTGACATAGGTCATGGCGGCGCTCCTTTCAGGCGGAAGATACCCCATGATGCGCCTCTCCGGCGACAGTTTCATGTCCGGCCCCGCCCCGTTTCCGCACCGTCCGTCGCGTCAGCGCTCCAGCTCGGCCTTGAGACGGCTCAGCATCCCTACCGCACGCGCCGCATGGGGGCCGATCCAGCGCTCGTGAATGTCGTGAATCGGGAGCGGGTTGAGGTGATTCCAGCGTTCGCGGCCGCGCCGCACGACCGTCACCAGGTCCGCCTCCTCCAACACCTTGAGGTGCTGCATCACCGTGCAGCGATCCAGATCCGGGAAATGCGCACAGAGTGTTCCGGTGGTCAGCGGTTGATCGCGCAGATCGTCGAGCATCTGCCGGCGGACCGAGGAGGAGAGTGCCTTGAACACGCGGTCATGAGCGTCTCTGATTGACATGTTATATATTTATAACATAATGAGAACGGACTCAAGCGAAAGGTGCACAGCCATGGATCTCAAATTTCAGGTGTCGATCCGCATCGCCCGTCCGGTGCACGAGGTGTTCGAGGCTGTCGCCGACCCGGCACAGCTCTCCCGATATTTCACCACCGGCGGCGCCAAGGGCCGGCTGGAGACCGGCGCCACCGTGATGTGGGACTTCCACGATTTTCCGGGCGCCTTCCCGGTCGAGGTCGTCGAGGTGGAGCAGGACAGGAAGATCCTGCTGCGCTGGGAAGCCAATGAAGGCGTGCCGGAGGGCGACGCCCCGGTCGTGGGCGTCGACTACAAGACCGAAGTCACGATGACCTTCGAGCCGCTCGACGACGGGCGCACGCTCATCTCGGTCGCCGAGCAGGGCTGGCGGGAGACGCAGACCGGCCTGGCCGGCTCCTATGGCAACTGCATGGGCTGGACGCAGATGATCTGCGCGCTCAAGGTCTGGCTCGAACACGGCATCAACCTGCGCGAAGGCGCCTTCAAATAGGCGAGCGCGCTGGACCTCTCTGGAACGTGTCGCCTCCCTCGCGCGTTATGGCGGGAAGGAGGCGATTATGGATCAAGAGATTCACAAGAGCACGGACGAGGCGCGGGCAGGCACGACGCCTCACATCGTGCGCTATGTGCTGACGGTATCGCTAGCGCTCGCGCTGCTCGCGATGATCGTGCTGCTGTTCTGGGGTACCACCCAGAACTGACCCCCGTGCCTCCGCCGCTCAGCCGTCGCGACGGCCGAGCAGGCGCAGCCGCAGGGCGTTGAGCTTGATGAAGCCGGCGGCATCCCGCTGGTCATAGGCCCCCGCGTCGTCCTCGAACGTGACCACCTTCTCGCTGTAGAGCGAGTTCGGCGAGCGCCGCCCCACCACGATCACGCTGCCCTTGTAAAGCTTCAGGCGCACGGTGCCGCTCACCTTCGCCTGGCTGTGGTCGATCGCGGCCTGCAGCATCTCGCGCTCCGGGCTGAACCAGAAGCCATTGTAGATGAGCTCGGCATAGCGCGGCATCAGCTCGTCCTTGAGGTGCGCCGCGCCCCGGTCGAGCGTCAGCTGTTCGATGCCGCGATGTGCCAGATGATAGATGCAGCCGCCCGGCGTCTCATACATGCCGCGCGACTTCATGCCGACGAAGCGGTTCTCGACGAGATCGAGGCGGCCGATGCCGTGCTTGCGGCCCAGTTCGTTGAGCGACTCCAGCAGGGTGGCGGGGCTCATCTTCCGGTCGTTCAGCGCGACGCCGTCGCCCCGCTCGAAATCGATGGTGATATATTCCGGCTTGTCCGGCGCATCCTCGGGATTGACGGTGCGCGAATAGACATAGTCCGGCACCTCTTCCCACGGATCCTCCAGCACCTTCCCCTCGGAGGAGGTGTGCAGCATGTTGGCGTCGGTCGAGAACGGCGCCTCGCCGCGCTTGTCCTTGGGCACCATGATCTGGTGCTGCTCGGCCCATTCGATGAGCTTGGTGCGGCTGGTCAGATCCCACTCGCGCCAGGGCGCGATCACCTTGATGTCCGGCTGCAGCGCATAATAGCCCAGCTCGAAGCGGACCTGGTCATTGCCCTTGCCGGTCGCGCCATGGGAGACCGCATCGGCGCCGACCTGGCGGGCAATCTCGATCTGGCGCTTGGCGATGAGCGGGCGGGCGATCGACGTGCCGAGCAGGTACAGCCCTTCATAGAGCGCGTTGCCGCGCATCATCGGGAAGACATAGTCGCGCACGAATTCCTCGCGCACATCGTCGATGAAGATATGCTCGGGCTTCACGCCGGCATCGAGCGCCTTCTGCCGGGCGGGCTCAAGCTCCTCGCCCTGGCCCAGATCGGCAGTGAAGGTCACCACCTCGCATCGATAGTTGATCTGCAGCCACTTCAGGATGACGCTGGTGTCGAGGCCGCCGGAATAGGCGAGGACGACGCGCTTGATAGACTCGGACATGACGGTTCCTGCTGGCTGGAAAATACAAACCGCGCGCGGTTAACAGGGGGAGGCCCCGCGCGCAACACATGTGCATGCGCACGCCTCTCCTCCGGGCACAATCGGGACGATCCCGAAGGACCCATCCGCCCCCTAGTGCATCACGCCCAGCGCGAGCAGGATGAGCAGGTAGAGGATCAGCGCGGCGAAGGCGAACACCAGCAGCACGGCGGTGCGCGCCAGCGCGCCGAGACGGCTGCTCGCATAGGCGCCGCGCACCTGCCGATAGAGATGCAGCGGGGGAATGATGACCATCGCCGCGACGATCAGCCCGTCGCTGAGGCCCAGCCAGCCGGCCAGCGTCACCGCCGTCACCAGCAGCAGCATGAAGGTGATCGAGAGCGTCACGAACACGAGGTGATCGTAGAATTTATACTGCCGTTTCCAGAAAAACAGCAGCCAGACCAGCGGCGTCGAAATGGGAATGAGCAGCCAGCTATATTTGTAGGCGCTGGTCTGGAGCCGATAGAGGAACAGGTTGGGATTCTCGTTGGCGACGCGGATGCCGTGATCGAGCGTCGGCCAGCCGGTGGTGATACCGCCCACAAACCGCCCCTGATTCTGCGGTTCGCCGGCGCTTTCCCCCGGCAGCAGGCGGCGGGCGAAGGTGAGTCCTTCCTTCTCCTGCTCGGCATCGGCGAGTTTCTTTTCGAGCGCGGTGGTGTCGCCGTTCCGCCGATCGACGTCCTTGATCTGCGTGCGCAGCGTCTTGATCTGCGCCTCGCGCGCGCCCAGTTCCTTGTCGATCTCGGCCTTGCTCAGCCGATTGTAGCGCGCGTCGGCCGCGGGCGCCTGAATGTCGCCGGCGAGGCCGCCGACCACCGCGAACATCAGGAACACGCAGAAGAGGAACATCGCCATGGGCGAGACGAACCTGGCGCGCTCACCCGCTATATAGCGCCGGGTCAGTTTGCCGGGCTTGAAGAGGAGCATGGGCAGCGTCGTCCAGATCTTCCCCTCGAAGTGGAAAACGCCGTGCAGCATGTCATGCAGGAAGCCGGTGATCGTGCGATGGAGGTGGCTGTTCTGCCCGCAGGCGTGGCAGTAGGTGCCGACCAGGGGCGTGGCGCAATTGAGGCAGACGCCATGCGCCGCAGGCCCGTCGTCGCCATGCCCCGGCTCGACCGTGCCCGCGATCACCGCGCCGGTCGCGGCATCGCCTACCGCCTCTATCCCAGAGGTCATCACGCAGCGGTTCCCCCAAAACGCGTTCGCAGGCTCATGGTCTACCAGCCGCCCCGCAACGGAGCAATTGCAACGCCGCCGGATTCGCGAGACTATGCGTGTCTCTGTGGGAGCGGACGCATGACCGAGCTCAAGACCAAGGCCACGCAGCGCAGTGTCGCGGACTTCATCGCCAGCGTGGACCACCCAGGCCGCCGCGCGGACGCCGAGATCGTCTGCGCGCTGCTGGAGCGGGTGAGCGGCGAGCCCGCGACGATGTGGGGGCCGTCGATCATCGGCTTCGGGCGCTATCAGTATCGCTATGACAGCGGCCATGAGGGCGAGATGTGCCGGATCGGCTTCTCGCCGCGCAAGGCGAACCTCGTGCTCTACACGCTGGCCGACTTCGCGGGGCAGGATGCGCTGCTCGCCCGTCTGGGCAAGCACAAGACCGGCAAGGGCTGCCTCTATCTGAACCGGCTAACCGACGTCGACATCAGCGTGCTGGAAGAGATCACCCGCGCCTGCTGGGCGCATATGGCCGAGCGGCATCCGGACTGACTGGCGAACTCAGCCCAGCGCCCGGTAGCGGGCCTCGGCCTGCGCCATATAGTCGCGCGTGATCGGCAGCGTGTGGCGATCGCGGACATATTGGAGCTGGTAGATGGTCTGGCTGCCGAAATGGAAGCCTGAGGCCGAGGCCGCGAGGTAGAAGGTCCACATGCGGTAGAAGCGCTCGTCGTAAAGCGCGACGATCTTGTCCCTGGCGTCCACGACCCGCCCGTACCAGTGGCGCAGCGTGTGGTAATAATGGAGGCGCAGCACCTCCACGTCGGTCAGCAGCAGCCTGTTCGGCTCGCTGCCCTCGAGGATTTCCGAGAGCGCGGGCGCATAGCCGCCGGGGAAGATATATTTGCGCGTGAAGCCGTCCGTCGTGCCCGGCCCTTCCAGCCGCCCGATCGTGTGCAGCAGCATCGCGCCGTCGCTCGTGAGCAGGTTGTGGCAGGTGCGGAAGAACTCGCGATAATGGCGCGCGCCGACATGCTCGAACATGCCGACCGAGACGATGCGGTCGAACTGGCCGGGCACGTCGCGATAATCGATCAGCTCGAACTTGACGCGGTCGGCGACCCCTGCCTCCTGCGCACGGCGGCGGGCGACCTTGAGCTGCTCCTCCGAGAGGGTGACGCCGAGTACGTCCACATCTGCCACGCGGTTGAGATACAGCGCCATGCCGCCCCAGCCGCAGCCGATGTCCAGCACCCGCTGGCCCGGAGCCAGCGCCAGCTTGGCGGCGATGTGCGCCTTCTTGTCGACCTGCGCCTGCTCAAGGCTCACCGTCGCGGGATCGGTGAAATAGGCGCAGCTATATTGCCGGTCCTTGTCCAGGAAGAGATCGTAGAGCTCGTCCGAAAGGTCGTAATGATGCGCGACATTGGCCTTGGAGCGGTCGCGCTTGTTGAAATTGTCGTGCCAGTGCTTGAGCCGCTCGGCGGTGCGGGCGAGAACGCCCGGCTCCTCCAGCGTCTTGCTGCTCTCGAGCGGCGTGTTGCCGGCGACCAGCATGATGAGGTCCCAGATGCTGCCCTGGTCAATGACCAGCCGCCCATCCATGAAGCCCTCGCCCGCGCCCAAGGCGGGGTTGGTGACGATGGCGCGCGCGGCCGCCTCATCCGTGAAGTGAATGGCGACATTCGGCCAGTCACCGTCCGCCGTTCCGACCGTTTCCGTCGTGCCATCGGCGTAGCTTATGCTCAGCGTGCCCTGGTGTATGACCTTGCCGAGCAGGCGTGTTAGGACCCTCATGGAAAGGCTTTATAGCGCGGCTTCCCCGGTCGTCACCCCCTTATGACCATAAGTATTTCAACTCAGATGCCGGCATACCATTCATAGCCGGCGACATCTTCCCAATAGCCGCCCTTGCCGCCGCGAATATTCGAAAGATCGGCCACCGCCTCGATGCGACTGAGATATTTGGCGTGCTTGTAGCCCAGGTGCCGCTCGACGCGCAGGCGCAGCGGCGCGCCGTTGCGCACTTCCAGGGGCTCCTCGTTGAGCGCGAAGGCGAGAATGGTCTGGGGATGGAAGGCGTCGACCATGTCGATGCTTTCATAATAATCCGCGCCGCCGCCCATGTCGTCCATGCAGTGGAAGACGAGATATTTTGCACGGGTCGAAAGCTGCGCCGCATCCAGCACCAGCTTGAGCGGCACGCCGCGCCATGTGCCGATCGCGCTCCAGCCCTCGACGCAATCGTGGCGCGTCGTCTGGATGCGCTGGGGCATGGCCTGAAGCTGGGCGAGGCCGAGCGACAGCGGCCGGCCGACCAGCCCGTCCACCTGTAGCCGCCAGTCCGCGAATTTGCTCCGCCAGAGCACTTTATAGCCTTCCGACCGGGGATTGAGCGTGCCGTTGCCCCGGAAGAAAGGCGAGCGCTGGTCGAAACCGAATTCGGGGGCCAGCGCATCGCGGTCCTGCAGCGAGCGTTGCAGCCACTTGTGCATGTTCTCCGCCGAGAACAGCGCCTTGCGGAAGCGCTCGTCGCGCGCGAGGCTGTCGCAGCCGGCAAGCAGCCCGGCGGCGCTGGCGGTGATGCCCGTGAGCAGGCTGCGGCGACTGACGATCGGGCTGTTCATGCTTCCCGCTCCCTCGGCAGCCGATACCGCCCGGTAATCATCGAGCGCACCTCGTTCAGCGGACCGGCCAACAGGACCATGAGGATATGCACGAGGAAGAAGGCGACCAGCAGCCAGGCGACGATGAAGTGGATCGAGCGCGCCGATTGCCGTCCGCCGAAGATGTCGATCAGCCAGGGCCAGGCGGCATTCATGCCCGGCGACATGGAAAGCCCCGTGAAGATCATCAGCGGCAGCAGCACGAAGATGACGGCGATATAACTCACTTTCTGCAACACGTTGTAGCGAAGCGCCGCCTCGCCCCTGGGGAAGCGCAGCCGGGCATGATCGCGAATATCGCGCCACACATGGCCCGGTCGAAGCTCGCCCTTGCGGAAGGCGAGATCGCCCGCGATGTGGCGATTGACGAGGCCCCAGAGCATATAGGCCAGCAGTGCGAAGGCGAAGAGGAGCGCGAAGCTCAGATGCCAGCGCCGCGACAAGGCGAGGTCATAGCTGGCGGGCAGCGTCCACCACGCGCCGAACCGCTCGAGCTTGAGCCACGGCGGATCGAAGTTCGCGCCATATTGCCCCCAGTAGAGCCGGGGATGCGCGTTGAAGATGCCGAGACCGCTGGTGAAGAGGACATAGAGGCACAGCGCATTGAGCCAATGCCACAGCCGCGTGGAGAGGCGGTGGCGCCGGACGATCTGTGGAGGGGGCGCGGCCCTCTCATCGCTGGTCATGGCTTCCCTCGCTGCTTGTCTCTGCTATCCGCGCCACGGTAGCCTGCACGCCATAGCATGACTAGGCGCCGACGCAGCCTGCGGATGCCAAGGGAAGAGATGAGCATGAGCACGCGCGATTTCCACAGCTACCGCCCGGCGGAAGGCCATGGCCTCGCCCATGACCCGCTCAACGCCATGGTCGCGCCGCGCCCGGTCGGCTGGATCAGCACGGTGAGCGCGGCGGGCGTGCCCAATCTCGCGCCCTACAGCTTCTTCAACCTGTTCTGCTATCGCCCACCCATCGTCGGCTTCTCCTCGGGCGGGGAGAAGGACAGCGTGGTCAATGCGCGCGCGACCGGCGCGTTCGTGTGGAACCTGGTCAGCCGCGATCTGGCCGAGGCGATGAACGCCAGCTCGGCCACCGTGGCGCCGGAGGTCGACGAGTTCGACCTGGCGGGACTCGACATGCTGCCCGGCGTCGACGTCCTCGCGCCCCGCGTCGCGGCAAGCCCTGTCCAGTTCGAATGCCGCGTCACCGAGATCATCAATCTCAAGACCCTCGCCGGCACGCCCAGCACCAACATCATGGTGTTCGGCGAGGCAGTGCGCATCCACATCGACCCGGCGCACATCGTCGACGGCGTCTATCGCACCACCAGCGCCGTACCGGTGGCGCGCGGCGGCGCGACCGGCGACTATTTCGAGATCCGGCCGGACACCGCCTTCCACATGGAGCGGCCGCGCTGAGATGGCGCATATCTGCGACGCTACGGATTAGCCGGGCGCGCGCCGATATGGTAAATGGCGCGCTGTCGGTTGTCGCCTCCGCCACGTGTTGAGTCGCGCGCACGCACACTCCGTGGGACACGCAGGTCAGCGACTATCGCTTTCACAGTGGGAGAGTGAAGTCATGCGCCATGTTCCAGCCCTAGCCCTGCTCAGCCTCGCCACCTGCCTCGTGCCATCCGGCGCCAACGCGGCAGTGTTCGTCTACGAAGCATTTTTGAGCGGCGCCAATGAAGCGCCGCCAAATGCCTCGCCCGGCACCGGTTATGCGCTCGTCACTTATGACGACGTCGCCCATACGCTGGGCCTCGACATCAGCTTTTCCGGCCTGACGGCGGGCAACACCGCTGCGCACATCCACGTTGTCACGGATCCGCCTCCGGCGACCACCGGCGCCGTCGCCACGACCACGCCCACCTTCGCTGGCTTTCCGACCGGCGCAACCGCCGGCAATTACCTCAACGTGCTCGATCTGACCCTGGTAAGCAGCTACCGAGCGGGCTTTATCACCGCGAACGGCGGCACGACTGCGGGCGCGGAAGCGGCGTTGGGACTCGGCCTTGCCGACGGCAGAGCCTATCTCAACATCCACACGACCAACTTCCCAGGCGGTGAAATCCGCGGCTTCCTCTTGCCGCCGGCCATACCCGAGCCGGCAAGCTGGGCGCTGATGATCGGCGGCTTTGCGCTGGCCGGCATCGCGCTCCGGATGCGCCAGCGGATCGTCCGGTTCGCGTGACGCATCGGCCGGGGCGCTTCGGCGCCCCGGCCCTCAACCATAAGCGCGCACGAAGAAGGCGATCGTCGTCCCGCCCGTGACGGCGAGCGTCCACCAGCGCACCACCGTCGCATCGAGCCGCCGCCCCACCAGCGCGCCCAGCCAGCCGCCCGCGAGCGCGCCGGCCAGCATCGGCAGACAGGCCGCCCAGTCGACCAGCCCGAAGGCCGCGAAGATGAAAGCCGCAGCCAGGTTGGCCAGCATCAGCATGAGCGTGCGCAGCGCGAAGATCTCCCGCGCGCCGATCCCCGCAAGCAGACCGTAGGCCGCGGTTGCGATCAGCCCCACCCCGCCGCCGAAATAGCCTCCGTAGATGCCGAGCAGAACTTGCACCGCCAGCAAGGTGCGCGTGCCGATCGTCACGCGCGCATGCAACCAGGCGCCAATGCGCCGCCCGAACAGCATGACGAGGAAGGCGAACAGCAGCAGCCAGGGAATGATGATGTCAAAGGCATCGCTTGGCGTCAGCACCAGCAGCAGGCTGCCGATCAGCCCGGTGGCGAAGGTGATCGCCCCCATCACCCGCCAGTCGATGCCGCCGAGCGGCCCCAGCTCGTCCCGATAGGTCCAGCTGCTCGCCGCCGCGCCGGGCAGCAAAGCCACGTTGGAGGTGGCATTGGCCATGTTCGCCGGCAGGCCGAGCGCGATCAGCGCGGGCAGAGTCGCAAAGGTGCCGCCACCCGCCAGCGCATTCATCGCGCCGCCGAGCAAGCCGGCACCGGCGGAAAGGGCAAGGGAGGCAGGATCGCTCATCGCTCCGGCTTAGCGCGTCCAGCCCATCTGCCGAGCGGGAGTGTTACATCGATGCATCACCTTTGCTTCATAACAACCCCGTTCATTTGACAGACATGTGGCGCGTCCATAAGTGCGCCATCGCATCGCTTGCGGTGCGACCAAAGAACAGGAGCAGTATCCGTAACCAATCGGAGTCGAGATGCTTAAATTATGATTTGAACGCATCGATCTGCTTCTGAGATCAAATACGCTCAATGTGGCCGACCGGTCACTTCTTGAGACAGTAACAGTATGAGGTTTTTATGAAGACTGTGATTTTCGCAGCGATGACGGCTGCCCTCGCTCTGTCCGCTCCCGCTTTCGCCCAGGATGGCGGCACCTTCACGGGTCCGCGCGCCGAGGCCATCGTCGGCTATGATGCGGTCAAGACCAACAGCAATGGTCTGGGGACGCCGGACGGCTTCCTCTATGGCGTCGGCCTTGGCTATGACTTCGATCTGGGTGGCGCAGTCTTCGGTGTCGAAGCCGAACTGGCTGACTCGACCACCAAGCGCGACGTCGTCGGCGGCACGCTGGAGAGCGACCGCGACATCTATGTCGGTGGCCGCGTCGGCCTGCCGATCGGCACCAGCACGCTCGCCTATGTGAAGGCCGGCTACACCAATGCCCGTCTCGAAGCGGCGGGCATCGGCGAGAATGGCGACGGCGTCCGCGTCGGCGCGGGTCTCGAGCACCGGCTCAGCGGCAACCTCTTCGTGAAGGGCGAGTATCGCTATTCCAACTATGAGGGCGACATCGAGCGTCACCAGCTTGTCGGCGGCCTCGGCCTCCGCTTCTAAGTCCGGACCAGTCGGATGAAGGAAGGGCGGTCCGCGCTGCAGGGCCGCCCTTTTTCGTGCCTGTCCAACGCAGTCAGCTATATTCCTTCATGAGCGCGGCGCGCTCGGCAAAGACCGCCTCGTCGTTCATGTCTCGCCCGTCGCGCGCGGCCTTGACGATCAGCGCGGCAAGATGGTCCCTCGCCGCCGCGAGCTCGCCGATCTGCGCGGCCAGGTCAGCCGGCTCCATCGCCGTCAGCACGCCGCCGCCATTCGCCGCGATCAGGTCCCGCGGATAGGCCGAGGCATAGCCGACGATCGGCGTGCCGCAGACCAGCGCCTCGATGAGGCAGCGCGGGGATTCCGGCGTCTGGTGGCAGAACATCGCGACATGCGCGCTGCGCAACGTATCCAGCACCTCGTCCCGGTCGAAGATCGGCCCCGCAAACGCGACGATGCCATCCAGCCCGAGCGCGCTGACCTTCGCCCGCGCCTCCTCGAGCTGCGGCCCGTCGCCGAACCAGCGCGCGCGGAAGGCAACGCCCTGCGCCGCCGCCAGTTTCAGCGTCTGGATCCAGTCCATCGGCCCCTTGTCGGGATGGACGCGGCCGAAATAGACGATCTCCAGCGGCCCCTTTCCACAGGAGGCGATCTTCGCCGCCAGCTGCGCCGGATCGATCCTGTCCTGAGGCTTGAGATGGATATTATGGGCCAGATGCGGCTCGCGGCTGAAGGCGCGGTAGGCCTCGAACGTATCGCTGCCATGGAACAGCCCCAGCGACGCTGCCCGGATGGCGCGGCGCTCCAGCCAGCGCGCCCGCTGCGCATAGACCTGGCCGAGGAGACGCGAGAGACCGCTGCGCCGCCCTGCCTCGATCTCCATGACCTGCGATTCGACGCGGTCGGTCCAGACCGACGCCTTGCGCCCCCGCCGCGCCGCCATCAGCGCGCCGATCGCGCCCCAGTCACCCCAGGCGCCGCCCAGCGCAAAGTGCAGGTAGCGATGGGTGTCGATGAGGCTCGCCAGTTTCTGCCGCATCGGCATCAAAGCGCGAAAATGCCCGGCGGGCGTCCAGGCCGTCGGCACGCCGTGCACGCTCAGCCGATCGCCCAGATCCAGCGCATCGATCGCGACGACGCCGGAGGCGGGCGGCTCGGCAAACCGCTTGCCGACCAGCGTCATCCGCCGGAAGTGTCGAGCCCATTGGGAAAGCCCGTTCCCCGCCTGGCTGTCGATCAGAAAGCGGCCGTTCTGCTCATAGAGAGGGACGGGGAGAACAAGCAGCAGAGGTCCGTTGGAATCTTGCGCTAATATATTGGGCATAGTCGATTTCTCCGCGGAGTATCGATGCCGGATTGTATCAGTCGGCCCGCCGCTTCGCCCTCGGGCATTCCCCCGACTCGCGTCAGGTCGGCGTTTTCCGTGCACGGCCCAGTGCTGAAACGCTTTGCCGCACCGCCAAGACCGCCCGGCGGCCTCAGCTTTTGTGACTAGGCCGGAGGTGCACCGGCGCCCTCTGGGGCCTGGCGTGTGGTGCGCTGGAACATTAGGCCCCACGGCCAGTCCATGGGCATGCCGATCCGCATGGCATGCTCAACCATGCACGGACGACCTTCTCCGGCACGGGGGCGGCGGATCAAGACGACCAACAGCCTCCCGGACCTTCCATGCGGCCTATCCCAGCGCTGCCTGCTTCTCTTCCGCGAGCCGGTCCAGCTCGGCGCGGCTTTTCTTCTCGCTCGCCGACTTGAGCTGCCCGCAGGCCGCCATGATGTCGCGGCCGCGCGGCGTGCGCACAGGCGCTGAAATGCCGGCCTCGAACACGATGTCGGAGAAGCGCTTGATCCGCTCCGGCGTCGAGCATTCGTAGATCGCGCCGGGCCAGGGATTGAAGGGGATGAGGTTCACCTTGGCCGGCAGATTATAGTGCCGGATCAGGCGGACAAGCTCGCGCGCGTCCTCGTCGCTGTCGTTCTTGTCCTTGAGCATCACATATTCGAAGGTGATGCGCCGGGCGTTATTGGCGCCCGGATAGTCGGCGCAGGCCTGGAGCAGTTCCTCGATGCCGTATTTGCGGTTGATCGGCACGATTTCGTCGCGCACCTCCTTGGTCACGGCATGCAGCGAGACGGCGAGATTGACGCCGATTTCCTCGCCCGCCCGCGCCATCATCGGCACGACGCCCGAGGTGGAAAGCGTGATGCGGCGCTTGGAGAGCGCCAGCCCGTCGCCGTCCATCACGACCTTGAGCGCGTCGCGGACATTGTCGAAATTATAGAGCGGCTCGCCCATGCCCATCATCACGATGTTGGTGAGCAGGCGGCCATCCGTAGTGTAGCGCGGGCTGTCGTCCTCATCCTCGTCAACGTCGCCGAAACCGGACATGGTACCACGCGGCCATTCCCCCAGCGCGTCGCGCGCCAGCATGACCTGGCCGACGATCTCGCCCGGCGTGAGGTTGCGCACCAGCCGCATCGTGCCGGTATGGCAGAAGCGGCAATTGAGCGTACAGCCGACCTGCGAGGAAACGCACAGCGTGCCGCGGTCCGCATCGGGGATGAAGACCATCTCATAATCCTGCCCGTCGTCCGAGCGGAGCAGCCATTTGCGCGTGCCGTCCGACGAGACCTGCGCCTCGACCACATTGGGCCGGCCGACGACGAAGCGCTCGGCCATCCAGCCGCGCATCGGCTTGGCGAGATCGGTCATCGCCTCGAAATCGGTGACGCCGCGATGATAGAGCCAGTGGAACAGCTGCTTGGAACGCAGTTTCGCCTGCTTCTCGTCAAGACCGGCAACGATCAGCTCGGCACGGATCTGGGTGCGGGACAGGCCGAGCAGATCGACACGGCCATCCTCGCGCGGCGTGATGGCGCGCGGCACGGGCACGGGGTCGACATGGCCGGGAATCGGCATGAGAGGCGTCACAGCTTCGGGCATAGGCGGGCATATAGGCGAAGAAACGCCGATTATCCAGCGGGACGGGTGGAAAGCCTGTTGACGGCTGGCGGCACCGTGCTCGTGTCATTGTGGAACAACCCACCAAGCAAATGCCGGAAACGAGGTTAAATAGTCCTTTCATCATCCGACATCGTCGGTATTCGTTGAAGGTCAGTAGGTGGGGGAAAATAAATGAAAGTGCGCAATAAAGTCGCGGCGGCGCTGATCGCCATGTCGGTCGCGCCGACCGTCCATGCCCAGCAGATCATTACAGCGATCAACACGGACGACGATCGTGGCGGCGCCGACTATCATGTCGATCTGTCGAGCGACGTCTCGGGAACATTGGTCGGCCATCATATGATGGAACCGATACGCATGCCCTCACCCAATATGGCGTGAACAAAGCTTATGCCTCGTCGAGCAACGGCGTCGAGCTTTCGGCCACTTCGGCCTGGCTCGACACGTTCACCGCGACCGGCCCGGCGAACAGCCTGGTCCACATGAAATTCACTTTCGCAATCGACGGCAATGCCAACTTCGTCGACGGCAGTGCGTGGAACGCGACCCACTTCAATTTCCAGATCTTCGCCCTGCGCGGTGACAACTGGACGATGAACGGCCTGGGCAGCACGACATACGCCAACTGGTATTCGCCGCACGTCGCTGGTGACGATTATGACGAACTGTTCTTCCAGCGCGTCGTTCCAGCCAACGTGACCCAGGTTTCGGCGCGCAATCCGGAGACGGGCGCTTTCAACTACACGCCGAATGCCAGCCAGCAGGCGGGCGCCTTCGGCAGCAACGTATCCTACGATGGCGCGCTCGACGTGTATGTCGTGAAGACGGTCAATCCCGGCAACGGTCTGATCACGACGATCTCCCTCTACAGCGATCGCCGTGTGGTGCAGGTTGGCGCCAATCCGCCGTCCACGCTGTTCTACAATACGCCCGGCAATCAGGCGGCAGTGACCGCAGCGGCGCAGCGTGCCAATCTGGTCGCCAACTATTCGATCCTGGATGTCGCCTCATTCTGCGGCTTCGATCCGATCGCGGGCGAGAACCAGTGCGGCAACGGGGCCTATGACGGCAGCGTCACGGTCGAGTTCGATATTCTCTCTGGCACCCAGTTCGCCCTGGCCGGCCTCATGGTGATCGACGAGCTGGATGGCGGCATCATCGACTTCTACAACACGGCCAAGCTGAGCGGCATCGAAGCGAACGTCGTCGGCGATCCTTCGAAGACGGTCACGCTGAGCAGCCAGGCGCTCGGCAGCCTCGGCTCGAACAAGGGCGGCTTCAGCTATCCCTCCATCGCGGCGCCGGGCGTGCCCGAGCCCGCCAGCTGGGCCATGATGATCGGCGGCCTGGGCCTCGTCGGCGCGATGATGCGCCGTCGCCGCTCCGCGATCGCTTTCGCCTGAGCGCCTGAAGCACCGGGCGCGTCGAAAGATTTGCGCCCGGTTTGTCCGGCGGTGCGGGGAGACGGCTTACGCGCCCGACGACCGGGCTTGGCCGTCTCCTGCGCCCCGATCCACGGGGGATAGCCCCGAACATATTCCTGCACTAGGGACGTGCCATGCAGCGGGCGATTCACATCCTCCTGATCGTGGCCGTCATCTGGTGCGGGGCGCATCTTTTCATGCCCGACCATGTGGTCGCCGACCTCGCAGTCGAGGCGTGCGTAGAGGCCGCGCCGGCCTCCGGTGACGCGCAGGATACGCCTGCTGGCCCGGCCAAATCGGACCATGTGAGCCACCACCATTGCCCGATCGCGCCAGAACGGACAGCCGGCGCTGACGAGGGCGCACTCTTCCCGAGCAAGGTCGCCTTGTTCGCGATGCCCGCCGCCGTGCTGCGTTCCCGCTCGCAAGCGCCGCCGCTCCAGCCTCCCGCCGCCTGAATTCCGCGCCGCCGGCCACCCTTTGGTGCGCCGTGATTTTTTCGGATTCAGGAGCAGATTTCATGAGTAGTTCAAGCAAGCTGGCCCTCCTCGCGGGGGCAGCTCTGTTATCTCCCGGCCTTGCGCTCGCACAGACCGCGCAGCCCGGCGAGACAACCGCGCCCGACACGGCGGCAGACGTGGAGGAGGAAGAAGCCGAGGACATCGTCGTCCAGGCGACACGATCCGGACGCAGGGTTCAGGACGAGCCGACCAAGGTCGAGGTCATCGACCGCGAGGAAATCGAAGAAAAGATCCTCATGAAGCCCGGCAACATCGCCATGATGCTGAGCGAAACCGGCGGGCTGCGGGTGCAGGTCGTCTCTCCGGCGCTGGGCAATGCCAATATTCGCGTGCAGGGGATGGACGGCCGCTTCACCCAGTTGCTGGCCGATGGCTTGCCGCTGTACGGGGGGCAGGCATCGTCGCTCGGGCTCATGCAGATCCCGCCGACGGACCTCGGCCAGGTCGAGGTCATCAAGGGCGCGGCCTCCGCACTCTACGGCCCTTCCGCACTCGGCGGGGTCATCAACCTCGTCTCGCGCCGCCCGAGCGACGCGCCGGAAGCCGAGGCCCTGCTCAACATCACCACCCGCAACGGACAGGATATCACCAGCTATGTGGCGATGCCTCTGTCGGCTGATGCGGGGGCGTCCCTCACCGGGGGCTATCATCGGCAGAGCCGCACCGATCTGGACGGCGACGGATGGATCGACATGCCCGGTTTTGACCGCTGGACCGTTCGCCCGCGCTTCCACTGGAAAGGCGAGAGCGGCGCGACCCTGTTCTTGACCGCGGGCGCAATGACCGAGACCCGCAACGGCGGCACCTTGCCGGGAAGCACCACGCCGGATGGCACAGCCTTTCCGCAAAGCCAGAAGACCGACCGCTTCGACGGCGGGCTGGTAGCGCAGGCGCCGCTGGGCGAAACCCTCACGGCGCATTTTCGCGCGTCGGGCATGGATCAGCGCCATGTGCACCGATATGGCGACGTGGTCGAGGACGACCGGCATCGCACACTGTTCGCCGAGGCCTCGCTTTCGGGGAAATCGTCCGGCACGTCATGGGTCGGCGGCCCCGCCTATCAGGAAGACAGCTTCCGCTCCAAAACCTTCCCGGCATTCGACTACGCCTACCGTGTGCCCGGCCTCTTCGCGCAGCTTGAGCAGGATATCGGACCCGCGGTGACGCTGGCCGGCAGCGCCCGGCTGGACCTGCACGACGAATATGGCACCCAATTCAGCCCGCGCCTGTCGCTGCTGTACCGGCCGGGCCAGTGGACCATCCGCGCGTCCGGGGGGCGTGGCTTCTACGCGCCGACGCCGTTCGTCGAAGAGATCGAGGCGGCGGGCCTTTCCCGGCTCGATCCGCTCGGCGATCTGCAAGCGGAAAGCGCGACCACGGCATCGCTGGATGTCGGCTATAAACGCGGCCCGCTCGAAGCCAATGTCACGCTGTTCGGATCGAACATGACCGACACGACGAGGCTTGAGACGGTCGCGCCCGAGCGGGTCCGGCTGGTCAATGAGCCAGGCGAAACCCGCATCCGGGGGACCGAACTGCTGTTGCGCTACCGGCGGGGCAACTATGTGCTGACCGGCAGCTATCTCTATACCGACGCCTCGGAACCCGACCCGGACGGGACCGGTCGCCGCACCGTTCCGCTCACGCCCAGGCACACCGCCGGGCTGGTGGCGATGTGGGAAGACCACCGAAAAGGGCGCGTAGGCGTCGAGCTCTACTATACGGGCGAACAGCAGCTCGAGGACAATCCCTATCGCGCTCAGAGCAAGCCCTATTTCGAGTTGGGCGTGCTCGCCGAAATGGTGGTCGGCAAGGCCAGGCTGTTCCTCAATGCCGAGAACATCCTCGACGTCCGCCAGACGAAATACGACCCGCTGCTTCGCCCCACCCGTGCGCCCGACGGGCGGTGGACGGTCGATGTCTGGGCGCCGACCGACGGCTTCGTCGTGAACGGGGGCATCAGGCTGCGGTTCGGCGAAGGAGACTGATGCGACGGGGGCGAGCGCACCTCGCCCCCCCTAATCCTCCAGTGCCCAGTCCACCGCGGCGGCGGCATGAAGCAGCGTCGTGTCGAGGATTGGCACCAGCGCATCGTCGGGGCGCACCAGCAGGCCGATCTCGGTGCAGGCCAGCACGATCGCGTCGGCACCGTCGCCGGCGAGCTGCTCCATGATCTCGCGATAGCGCTCGCGGGAGCTTTCCTCGATGCGCCCGGCGATCAGTTCCTCGTAGATGATCCGGTGGACGTCGGCGCGGTCCGCCTCTTCCTCGGGCACGAACACGTCGATGCCCGCGCTCTCCAGCCGCTCGCGATAGAAGCCCTGCTCCATCGTGTAGCGGGTGCCGAGCAGGCCGACGCTCTCGATCTCCAGCTCCTCCAGCGCCCGCTCGAGCGGCTCGGCGATGTGGAGCAGCGGGATGTCGACCGCGGCCTCGATCGCGTCGGCGCAGCGGTGCATCGTGTTGGTGCAGAGCAGCAGCATCTCGGCGCCCGCTGCTTCGACATCTTGCGCCGCCTGCGCCATCATCGCGTCCAGACCGACCCAGTCGCCCGCGCGCTGCAAGTCCTCGATCGGCGCGAAATCGAGCGAGCGCAGCACGAGGTCGGCCGAGGCATGCCCGCCCAACCGCGCCCGCACGGCCGCGTTGATGAGGCGATAATAAATGGCGGTGCTTTCCCAGCTCATGCCGCCGATAAGGCCGATGCGTCTCATGACGCCCTCATCGCACCCTCGGGCCGCCGGGTCAAAAAGCGAAGGGCCGCCCGCATCGCTACGGACGGCCCTTCCCGAAACCGTGCCCGTTCGTTCAGGCGAAGCGGGCAACCGCCACGCGGCGGCGCATCGCCGCACCGGCCAGCGCGAAGCCGCCGATCATCATCGCCCAGCTCGCCGGCTCGGGAACGGCGCCACGCACCACCGGGCTCCACTCGACGACATAGCCGCCGGGCGAATAGGTCGCATAGACGTCATTCCAGTTGCCGGCGTTGATGTTGGTGTGGAGATAGTTCTCCGAACCGCCATTGTTGTTCGGCTCGCCGCCGTTCCAGTTGGTATAGCTGCCGGGCAGAGCGCCGGGGCCGAAGAAGATCTGGCCCGTCTCGGGACCGGCCGCCCACTTCCAGACGCCTTCGACGTCCTCGTCCGTACCGGCGAGCCAGATGGTGTTGTTGGTCAGCACGTTGGCGACGAAATTGTCTTCCCCGGCCGACGTGATGGTCACGAGGTGCGCCGAGTAGCCGGCGATCGGGGTCGCGGCGGCGGCGGCGGCCAGCGCCTGCTGCCAGGTTACATTGTCCTGGACATATTCATACCAGTGACCGTTGAACTGGGTCGCCGCCGAGGCCGGCATCGCCACGCCGGCGCACAGGGCGAGGGCAAGAAGTTTACGCATCAGGAACTCCCACTAAGACTATGCACACCAGCCGGCGGAAACCTCGCATCGATCCCGCGAGACACGGGCCAGCCAATACACCCCTAGGCATATATCATTGGGTTGACGAACGGTTAAGCGCAATTTTGGCTCGGGTTTGCGGCAGGTCGTGCCGATCCGGCACAGTCCTACCCGATCCGCGCGCAGCCCAGCGCAGCCGCGTCGATGGCCGTCGCCGCGCCGCGCAGGTCGTAGCGGTCGGTGAAGGTGCCGCCGGCCCTGGCCTGGCCCGAGATGCTCATCGTGCGGCCCGATCGCAGCGCGGCGAGGATCGCGGCATCGGCGCGCCGGTCGGCCGCCCACACGTCCGCCCCGCCGCCACCGAGGGCGAAGCGCTGCTCGCCGACGAGAAGCGTCGCCCGTCTGCCGGGCGAGAGTTGGTGGCTCAAGCGAATGTTGATCTGGCCGCGCAGGCCACGGCGCGGCCAGTAGCCGACCGAGGCGAACGGCCGCCAGGGCGAGGCCTCCCAGCCGCCGGCCAGCGGCTGCGCGATGGCGAAGCAGCGCCCCTGTTCGCTGTCGCGAAATGCCCCCCAGCGCTGGAACACGCCAAGCACGTCGCGCGCGCCCGCGCTTCCGGCCACGGCCAGCGCCATGCCGGCGAGAAGAAGCCGAGAGGATCGGGCCGCCAGAAAGTGCCTCATCCCGCGCGACAAAGCGCAAAGCCGGGGCGCTGGCAAGATGCGCCCGCGCGCCGCCCGTCCTTTTTGCGCTCGTCTCTTGCCCCCTCCGGCAATTTCGATAAGGAAAGACCTTCCATGAGCGGATGCACAATCCGACTCCAGCAACCGGTCAGAGAAACGGAAAAAAGCGGGATGAAGGCCACCATCGAACGTGCGACGCTCCTGAAGAGCCTGGGCCATGTGCAGTCCGTGGTCGAGCGGCGCAATACTATCCCGATTCTGTCCAACGTGCTCATCGACGCGAGCGCGGATGGCTCCATCAAGCTGATGGCGACCGATCTCGACCTGCAGATCGTCGAGAATGTGCAGGCCCAGGTCGAAGTTGCCGGCGCCACCACCATCTCGGCGCACACCCTGTTCGACATTGCGCGCAAGCTGCCCGAGGGCAGCCAGGTGCGGCTCGAGGCGGCCGACGGCAAGATGCTCGTCCAGGCCGGCCGCGCCCGCTTCAACCTGCAGACGCTGCCGCGCGACGATTTCCCGATCATCGCCGAGGGCCAGCTGCCGACCAGCTTCGAGCTGCCGGCCGCCGCGCTCATCCAGATCATCGACAAGACGCGCTTCGCCATCTCGACCGAAGAGACGCGCTATTATCTCAACGGCATCTTCCTGCACGTCGCCGAGGATCCCGCGCCCGTGCTGAAGGCCGCCGCGACCGACGGCCACCGCCTTGCCCGCGTGACGGTCACGCGCCCGGACGGCGCCGAGGGCATGCCAGACATCATCGTGCCGCGGAAGTGCATCGCCGAGCTGCGCAAGCTGCTCGACGAGGTGGACGGCAGCGTGCGCATCGACCTCTCGCCGACCAAGATCCGCTTCGATCTCGGCAACGCGGTGCTCACCAGCAAGCTGATCGACGGCACCTTCCCGGACTACAGCCGCGTCATCCCGACCGGCAACGACAAGCTGCTCAAGATCGACCCGCGCAGCTTCGAGGAGGGCGTGGACCGCGTTGCGACCATCGCCACCGAGAAGACCCGCGCCGTCAAGGTCGCGGTCGAGAAGGACAAGGTCACTCTCTCCGTGACCAGCCCGGAGAACGGCACCGCGGCGGAAGAAGTCCCGGGCGACTATGCCGCCTCGCCGATCGAGATCGGCTTCAACGCACGCTATCTGCTCGACATTCTCGGCCAGATCGAAGGCGACAGCGTCGAGGTCCACCTCGCCGACGCCGCCGCGCCAACCCTCATCCGCGAGGGTGAGAAGGCTCCGGCACTCTACGTGCTGATGCCGATGCGGGTTTGATCTGGCTCCGGGACGATCGACCTTAAGCGTTACTGTTGCCGTTCCTTCTCCCCTCCCTCCTGGGGAGAGGTTGGGGGCGGGTACCGCCGAGGCACTCGGCGGTCTCCTCTAGGATCGCCTCGATCACCCGTCGGAATTGCGCAGCACATCGCCGTTCCAGAACCGCAGGACTTTCCACCCGTTTCGCTCCAGAAAAGCGCTCCGACGCTCGTCATAATCACGGGCTGCCAGATGCTGTGAGCCATCGAATTCGACTGCCGGCTTCGCCGAACGGCAAGCGAGATCGACGATGTACGGGCCTATGCCCGGTTGCCGGGTGAAGCGCGGTCGATAGGAGGATATGCGCCGCCATATCAGGCGCTCCGCTTCGCTTTGGCTGTTCCGCAGGGCGCGGGCGTTGGCCGTCATTTGCTGAGGCACGCGTCGCATGCGATCGCTCAGCGAGGCGCGCGCTGCTGCGCGCTACCCACCACCGACCCCTCCCTTAAAGGGAGGGGAGCAAGTCGGCGAGAAACACCCCCAACCCAGCTTCTCACCCCCGGCTCGCCGCTACCATATCCTCCACCCGCACGAACTTCTCGCGCGGCGCGCCGCTGCGGGCGCGCTCGATCTCGGCGAGGTCGATCTTCCGCCAGTCGGCGAAGGTCACGATCTCCAGCCCCCGCTCGGCGATCAGCGCGTCGAGGCCCGCCCTGCCCGGCTTGTCTGCCGCTTCGGGCTGGTCCCTGGCAATCTCCTCGGCGATCATGAAGCCGTCGGGCTTGTTGGTGCCGATCGTGCCGGTCGGGCCGCGCCGCGCCCAGCCGACGCAGTAGAGGCCCGGCTTGATCCGCCCCTCGACATTGGCGAAGCGGCCGCGCGCCTCGTCATAGGGCACGTCCGGAATGGGCGGGGTGCGATAGCCGATGCAACTGATGATGAGATCGGCGGGCACGTCATGCGTCTCGCCGGTGCCGACCGCCTCGCCATTGGCGCCGAGCTGCGTGCGTTGCACGACGAGGCGCTCGGCGTTGCCCGCGCCCTCCACGCGCACTGACTGCACATAGAAAACGAAGCGGACCGGCACGGCCTTTTCCGCGTGCGGGTCGGCAAACTCCCGCAGCAGCGCCACGGATTTCCGCTGGCCGGGTTCAAGCACGGCGTCGGTTTCCGCCGGCGGCAGGTCGGCGGGATCGACATGGACCGAGGCGCGCGCCAAATGACCCAGCTCGCCCAGTTCCTTGGGCGTCATCGCGATCTGCTGCGGCCCGCGCCGGCCGAGGATCGTGATCGAGCGCGGCTGCGCACCGGCGAGCCGATCATAGGCATGGCCGACAATGTCGCTGCCCTCGAACTCGGCGGCGCTCTTGGCGAGGATGCGCGCGCAATCCAGCGCCACATTGCCGTTGCCGATGATGGCGATATCGCGCCCGTCGATATCGGGCGCGAGCTCGGCGAAATCGGGATGGCCGTTGTACCAGCCGACGAACGCGGCGCTGCCGATGACGCCGGGCAGGTCGTCGCCCGGCACGCCGAGCGGCCGGTCGGACGGCGCGCCGGTCGCCAGGATCACGGCGTCATACAGCGAGAGCAACTCGGGGATGGTCACGTCCGTGCCGATGCCGAGCTTGCCGACGAAGCGGACATTGTCGGAGAGCGCGACCGCCTCATAGCGGCGGGAAACCGCCTTGATCGACTGGTGATCGGGGGCGACGCCGGAGCGGATCAGGCCGAAAGGCACCGGCAAGCGATCGATGATGTCGATGCGGACGTCGTCGCCGAACTGCTTCTGGCAGGCCTCGGCCGTGTAATAGCCGGCCGGCCCCGACCCGATGATCGCGATGTGACGCATGCTCGGACCTCCCTGCGGACTCGCTTCTGCTGGGCGGCCCATTCCCTGCCAGCCTAGCCGCGCCGGGCTTGCGTGCAAGAGCGCATTTGCCGCGGATGAGCGCGCAGGGCGGGCGGAATCGGCGCTTTGCTGTCTGCCCCGCTAACCATTCTGCAAGGGGTGCTGTGGCATGGACGCGCCATGAGCTTCGTCCGACCCAAGATCCTCTCCACGCCGGACAGTCGCGTGGACTGGCTGGCCATGATCGGCGCGGCCGACGAGCGGGACGGCGATGCAATCGAGATGCTCGCACGCGCTGTCCGCCTGATCGCGACGAGCTGGCCGCTGCTCATGGTCACGCGGGCGGTGCTGCTCTGCCAGGCGATCGGCTGGCACCAGCTCGGCGAGCTGGTGCCGGAGCGCGATTTCCTTCTCTTCTTCGGCGTCCTGACCTTGCTCGACGCGACGATCCTGATCGCGCCGCGCATCCGGCCGCTCGCCGCCATTTCGCCCAACCAGCAGCTCATCATCGCGGCGCCCTTCATCGCCCTTTCCAGCGCATTGTTCACCACGTCGGCAGCCGCGATCCTGGGCAACGATGCCCTCGAACTGCTGGTCGTCACGCTGACACCGGCGCTGCTCGCCGTCGCCATATTCGGGCGCCAGCGCCTGCTCAGCATCGCTTATGGGCTCGGCGGCATCATTGCCTTCATCGGCAATATCCCCGTCATTTCGCTTCTCTCCCCCCTGCTGATCTTCGCCGCCGGAGTCGTGATGGTCATGGCGGTGGAGTTCCGCATCAGCCGCCGCGCGACCGCGCATGTCCGTCGCAGCGGCCTTACCGGCGATCAGGCCAAGGCATTCCTCGTCGACCTCGAGCAGTCGGGGCGCGGCTGGTTCTGGGAGACGGATCGCGGGGGCAATGTCGCTTATCTGTCCGACACGCTTGCCGCGCAGCTCGGCCGCAAGCCGCAGGATCTGGTCGGCCAGCCCTTCAACGCGCTGATCGCCCCCCCGGAGACGGGCGCCGCCGGCGAAGGCCAGCGCACACTCGGCTTCCACTTCTCGGCGCGCACCGCGTTCAGCGACCTCGCGCTCCGGGCCGCCGGCGAGGGCGAGGAGCGCTGGTGGTCACTCTCCGGCCAGCCGGTGGTGACGCCCTTCGGCCAGTTTCTGGGGTTTCGCGGTAGCGGCTCCGATCTCACCGAGATGCGCCGCTCGCAGGCGGAGATCGCACGGCTCGCCAAGTTCGATTCCCTCACCGGCCTTGCCAATCGCGCGCAGATGCTGACCTCGCTGGAGCAGGCGATGACCGACCAGCGCGGCCTGCCGAACGAATGCGCGCTGCTCCTGCTGGATCTCGACCGGTTCAAGGAAGTCAACGACACGATGGGGCATCCCGCGGGCGATGCGCTGTTGCGCCAGGTCGCGCAGCGGCTCCAGCGCCTGGTCAGCACTGGCGGCAAGGTCGGGCGCTTGGGCGGCGACGAGTTCAAGATCGTCCTGCCTTCGGTAACGGACAAGGCCGAGCTCTCGAAACTCGCCGACGCCATCATCCATTCGCTCTCCCAGCCCTATTCGATCGACGGCAGCCAGGTCGTCATCGGCGTCTCGATCGGCATTGCCATCGCTCCCCATGATGGCAGGACCGCCGAGACGCTGATCCGCAACGCGGATCTGGCGCTCTACGCCGCCAAGGCCGACGGGCGCGGCCTCTTCCGCTGCTATGCGCCGGCCATGCACGCCGATGCCGAGGAGCGGCGCCAGCTGGAGCAGGAATTGCGCCACGCCATCGTCGCGGGCGGCCTGCATCTCGAATATCAGCCGGTCGTCTGCGCCAGCACCGAGCGCGTCACCGGGTTCGAGGCGCTCCTGCGCTGGCATCATCCCACAAAGGGAGCGATTTCGCCGACGGACTTCATCCCCATTGCCGAGGAAGCGGGCCTGATCGGGCCGATCGGCGAGTGGGTGCTGCGCACCGCCTGCTGCGATGCGGTCAAATGGCCCGAGGGCACGCGCATTGCGGTCAACGTCTCGCCGCTGCAGTTCGCCAATCCGAACCTGCCCTCGCTCGTGATGAGCGCGCTCGCCAATGCCGGGCTTTCGGCGAGCCGGCTGGAGCTGGAAATTACCGAGGGCGTGTTCCTGGCCGACGGCAGCAACACCGACAGCATGTTCGCCGCGCTCAAGAATATCGGTGTGCGGCTCGCGCTCGATGATTTCGGCACGGGCTATTCGGCGCTTGGCTATCTGAAGACCGCGCCGTTCGACAAGATCAAGATCGACCAGAGTTTCGTGCGCGGAGCGGCGATCAAGGGCAGCCGAAATGCCGCGATCGTCAAGTCCATCGTCAGCCTCGCCGAAGCGCTCGGCATGGAGACCACGGCGGAAGGCGCGGAAACGCTGGACGAACTTGCGCTGATCCGCTCGCTGGGTTGCAGCCATGTTCAGGGGTATGTTTACGGCCGCCCCGCCCCCGCCGAAACCACCCTCGCGCTGCTGGCCGACCGTGCTGGCTATGCCGAGGCCCATGGCCACAAGGCGAGCCGCGAGCAGCGCATGGCGATGCTCCGCTCGGTCACTGTCAGCCACGAGGGCCATGCCTACCCCGCGCGCATCCGCAACATCTCCAAGCTGGGCGCGATGATCGAGGGCCTGCTGGACGTGCCGCCCGGCACCGTCTTCGAGATCGAGCTCGCGAAGGGCTATGTGGTGAGCGGCACCGCCCGCTGGTCGCAGGGCGATCGCATGGGCGTCGAGTTCGCTCATGCCGTGGAAGTCGAGCGTGTTCATGCGCCCGCCGAGAAGGAGCGCGTCATCACCGACGTGCCGGATTTCTACCGCGAGAAGTGGAAGCAGGCGAGTTGATCCGGGCCTGATCGGCAGGGATATCGACAGTCTCCTCCGGCGGCCTTAAGAGTCGCCGCGTGAGCCCGCTGGAGACCATCGCCGTCGTTCTTGGATTGGCGAATATCGTCCTGATTGTTCGTCGCAGCCTGTGGAACTATCCGTTCGGCATCGCGATGGTGTCGCTCTATTTCCTCATCTTCGTCGAGGCCAGGCTCTACAGCGACGCGTTGCTGCAGATCTTCTTCCTCGTCCTCAACATCTATGGTTGGCTCAACTGGCGCAACGCGCAGTCCGAGGGTAGCGGCGTCGCGGTGCGCTGGCTGGGGATACGCGGCTTCCTGATCTGGGCCGGCGCCGGCATTGCCGCGAGCGTCGGCTGGGGCATGCTCATGCACAAGCAGACGGACGCTGCCGCCCCCTATTGGGATGCAAGCGTCGCCATGCTGAGCATCCTGGCGCAATTGCTGATGGCCCGGCGCTATGTCGACAACTGGATCTGGTGGATCATCGTCGATTGCCTCGCGATACCGCTCTACTGGTCCAAGGGGCTTCATCAGACGGCCGGGCTCTACGTCGTCTTCCTGCTGCTTTCGCTGACCGGCCTCTTCGAATGGATGCGCGCCCGCCGGGGCGCGCTCGCCGCCGTATGAGCGTGCCGTCCGTCGTCCTGCACGGGCCGGAAAGCACCGGCAAGTCGACGCTTGCCGCACGGCTCGCCGAGCATTTCGGCACGGTTTGGCTGCCGGAATATGGTCGCGCCTATTGCGAGGCGCATGGCACGGACCTGGTGCCGGCCGATCTCGTGGCGATCATGGAAGGGCATGTCGCGCAGCGGCGCGGGCTGGAGCGCGAGGCGCGCGGCTTGCTGATCCAGGACACCGACCCTGTGATGACCGCCGCGTGGAGCATGATGCTGTTCGACCACCGCATCGAAGCGCTCGACGCCTTTCAGGAGGTCGGCCAGCTCTATCTGCTGATGGATATCGACCTGCCCTGGATCGAGGACGAGGTGCGGATGTTCTCGCGCATTGAGGATCAGCGCCACTTCTTCTCGCTCTGCCGCGCGGAACTGGTGCGGCGCAACCTGCCCTTCGTGCTGATCGGCGGCGACGGCGACGCGCGTTACGCCCGGGCACTCGACGCCATCGCCCGCGCCGAGCTGGCCGACGCCTGATCCCAAGGTTTGGAGACGCCTTACCGCGCCTGAGGCGCAGCCGCCGCCGCATTGTCAGGCAGGCCGCCGAGCTGGCCGACCAGCTTGGTGTAGGCGTCGAGATAGGCCAGCACGATGACCTGGCCGATGTCCGTGTTCTGATAGCCACCGCCGCCGGCCGCCGCGAACCCGCCCCACCAGCCGGCACCGCCGCTGGCGCCGAAGGCAAGGTCCGATTTGCGGGCATAGCCCTCGGTCAGCGCTTCCTCGACCGTGGTGCGCGCATTGACGATGGAGAGCGTGACATTGGCCTCGCTCTTCTTGACGTTGATGCCGCCGGCGATGGCCCCGAAGGTGCTGCCGCCGAGAAACCCGCCAAGCGCGCCGCCCAGAGAATTGCCGCCGCTGTTGCGATTGGTCGTGACGATGTTGGGCTCGATGAAATAGTCTGCGGCCCTCACCTGGCCGCGACCGAGGTTCGAGCCATCCTGCAGCTCGCCCTGATCGGCCATCGCGCGCTCCATCGCGCGGCTCTGCATGGAGCGGCCGCGATTGACTAGCGTGAAGCAGCCGGACTGCTGGACGAAGATGCGGATGATCGCCTCAGGGCTGCCGAGGTTGAGCTCGCGCCACCACTGGTTGTCGGGCTCGACGATGGCGACGGCGCCCAGATTCTTGGCGCAGCGGGGGATCTCCCGCGTGCCCTTGGTCTGGTCCTGACGGCCGGACGAGCCCTTGTTGTTGTCGACGGCCATGGCCGGCTGGCTCGCGATCGCAAGCGCTGTCGCCGCGAGCAGGAACTTTGATGAAGCCTTCATTTCTACCACCCCCTAGAAATCGCGCGTGTGGACGCACGTACTCCAACCCACGGCCGCATTTTACCACCGCCCGAGGCCCGCACAAAGCGAACACCGTTGCTGACGGCAATTGTCACCGGTCACGCCGCATGTCTTGGACGGAATGGACTCATCGACGCCTTTGCCGAATTGCGCCCGTGCTGCTATCGGGCGCGGCATGACTGACCTTGCCCATATTCGGAACTTCTCCATCATCGCGCATATCGACCATGGCAAGTCGACGCTCGCGGACCGTCTCATCCAGCGCACCGGGGGCCTCTCCGACCGCGAGATGACCAGCCAAGTCCTTGATAACATGGACATAGAGAAGGAACGCGGCATCACCATCAAGGCGCAGACCGTGCGCCTCGACTACAAGGCCCGCGACGGCCAGACCTATGAACTCAACCTCATGGACACGCCGGGCCATGTCGACTTCGCCTATGAGGTCTCGCGCAGCCTCGCCGCCTGCGAGGGAGCGCTGCTGGTCGTGGACGCGGCGCAGGGCGTGGAAGCGCAGACGCTGGCCAACGTCTACCAGTCGATCGAGCATGACCACGAGATCGTGCCCGTCATCAACAAGATCGACCTGCCCGCCGCCGAACCGGAGAAGGTCAAGGCCGAGATCGAGGACGTGATCGGCCTCGACGCGAGCGAGGCCGTGCTCGCCAGCGCGAAGTCCGGCATCGGCATCGACGACATCCTCGAGGCCGTGGTCGCCAAGATCCCGCCGCCCAAGGGCGACCGCAACGCGCCGCTGGAAGCCATGCTCGTCGACAGCTGGTACGACCCCTATCTCGGCGTCGTCATCCTCGTCCGCGTCATCAACGGCGTGCTGAAGAAGGCGCAGCAGATCAAGTTCATGATCGGCGGCACCGAGCACCTCGTCGACCGCGTCGGCTGCTTCCGCCCCAAGATCGAGCAGCTGGCCGAACTCGGCCCCGGCGAGATCGGCTTCATCACCGCGCAGATCAAGGACATCACCGAGACCCGCGTGGGCGACACGATCACCACGGTGAAGAACGGCGCCGCCGCGCCGCTCCCCGGCTTCAAGGAAGTGCAGCCGGTGGTGTTCTGCGGCCTCTTCCCGGTCGACGCCAACGACTTCGAGAAGCTGCGCGACAGCATCTCCAAGCTGCGGCTCAACGACGCGTCCTTCTCGTTCGAGATGGAGACCAGCGCGGCGCTCGGCTTCGGCTTCCGCTGCGGGTTCCTCGGCCTGCTCCATCTGGAGATCATCCAGGAGCGGCTGACCCGCGAATATGATCTCGACCTCATCACGACCGCGCCGAGCGTGGTCTATGAGATGCACATGCGCGACTGCACGGTGCGCCACCTGCACAATCCCGCCGACATGCCGGACCCGAACCACATCGAGACGATCGCGGAGCCGTGGATCGACGCGACCATCTATGTGCCGGACGAATATCTCGGCTCGATCCTCAAGCTCTGCCAGGACCGGCGCGGCATCCAGAAGAACCTGACCTATGTCGGCGGCCGCGCGCAGGTCACCTATGAACTGCCGCTCAACGAGGTCGTGTTCGACTTCTACGATCGTCTCAAGTCGATCTCGCGCGGCTATGCGAGCTTCGATTATCACCAGATCGGCACGCGCGAAGGCGACCTCGTCAAGATGAGCATCCTCGTCAACAACGAGCCGGTCGACGCGCTCAGCATGATCGTCCACCGCAGCGCCGCCGAAGCGCGCGGGCGCCATATGTGCGAGCGCCTGAAGGACCTGATCCCGCGGCACCTCTTCAAGATCCCGATCCAGGCCGCGATCGGCGGCAAGGTGATCGCGCGCGAGACAATCGCCGCGATGCGCAAGGACGTGACCGCGAAATGCTATGGCGGCGACATCACCCGCAAGAAGAAGCTGCTGGAGAAGCAGAAAGAGGGCAAGAAGCGGATGCGGGAATATGGCTCCGTGCAGATCCCGCAGGAGGCGTTCATCGCGGCGCTGCGGATGGGCGACGAGAGTTGAGCCCGTCCGACGAGGACTTCGTCTATGACGAGGAAAGCGGCGAGTGGGTGCCGGCTTCGGAACTCGCGGGCAAGGCCGCGGCCGGCGACACGGTCGAGGTCCGCGACGCGGTCGGCAATCTGCTGGCCGACGGCGATCAGGTAACGTTGATCAAGGACCTGACCGTGAAAGGCGCAGGGCAGACGCTCAAGCGCGGCACGCTCATCAAGTCGATCCGCCTGACCGGCGACCCGCAGGAAATCGACTGCCGCTACGAGGGAATCAAGGGGCTGGTGCTGCGGGCGGAGTTTGTGAAGAAGCGGTGATTGCTGCCGCGTGGTGGCGCGAGAGAGCGGCTCTGGCTCGCCCGGCCTTGTTTGATCATGGGAGGGACGGCAGCGGGACCCCAGGTCAAGCCCGGGGTGACGGCGTTTGGACAGGATAGGTTGGGATTACTCCAGCCGCGACCTGCCGCGCCAGCCGATCCGGTCCGGCGGCGGCAATTGGCGTTCCGGCGCCGGCAGGCCGAGGCGTTCCGCTCGCTCTGCGCGCCAATCCTCGAAGTCGCGGGCTTCCTGGCCCTGGAGGCCAACGCTGATGATGCCCTTGCGCCGGTCCTGTTCGGCAATCGCATTGATCTTGCGCAGGATGCCCTTCTTGATCTCGTCCATCTCCGGGCTGTTGGCCTTGTCGATCTCGGCCTGCCGTTGCCGGGCATGATGGAGCCCCGCCCTGGTCGCCCCGGCGGCAAAGCGGTCCATGGCTCGGTTACGCAGCATGAACATGAGGAGGCGATCATTGTGGACGCGGCGGGTGCCGACGAGCTTGCCATAGCTGTAGACCGGCACCTCGACGCCGTGGATGGCGCGCTCCATGGCGATATCCTCCAGTTGCCGGATGCCGTGATCCAGCGCGGCGAGCCAGGCGGCGGCGAATGCCTCCGCCCCCTCGGCGCGGCGCAGCATATAGGCCCCTTCCGTGGACATGCCGACCCTGGCGGCGGCATGCGTCACCGATCCGGTGTCACAGAGCGTGGCGATGAAATCACGCTGTCGCTGGGGCGTCCATCCATCATGGCGCGCACGGCGCGGGACGGGAGTGAAGGCGGGCACACTGCCTCGCGGGATACGATGATGGTTCTGCATGGCGCGCCATATAACCTATATGGTTATATGTAGGACAGGAAATTATATCATGAGGCACCGCGGAGGGATCGCGGTGGGTGCCGGGAGGGGCCGATGCGGACGCCTCCCCTTGCCTCCGGGCGGGCGCGGCCTCGACTAGTTGTCGGGTAGCTGCGCCGTGCGGTTGAGTCGGTCCATGATCTCGTCGAGCGGCTCGACCACGGTGACGCTGCGCCCCTCGCCAAAGCGGATGCGCGTACCTTCCTCGACGCTGGAGATGAAGGAAATCTGCGCCGCATTGACGGCGACGGGGACCCGGTCGGGACTCGTGAACTTCACGAACATGGGCGCTCTCCTGCTTGTCTTTGGACAGAGAGCCTAGCCTTTTTCCGCGATTGCGCCAGCCCCGGGCTGACAGGGAATTGACGGGCGACGCCCGCGGGGTTGGGTTGGCTGCGAGGATGCGCCTTTGACATGGCCCCCGCACGCTCCTCGCCCTCATGTAGCGTCGAACATCCCGCAGGCGATGCGGTCGCCGCTGGCGCCGGCTGGATCGGTCTTCTGGTCGTCGCGGCCGGCATGGATGACGAAGGCTGCGCCGTCTGCATCGCGCAGCTCCGCCAGCGTGCCGCCCTTGAGCGTGTAAGCGAGCGTGCCGCGCCCGTCCGGTCCGATGACGAGATTGGGCATATCGCCGGCATGCTGACCCTGCGGATTATCGAGACCATGCTTCATGCCGGCCGGGTTCCAGTGCCCCCCGGCGCTCTCGAACTTGGGTCCTTCGCATTTGCCGGCCATATGGATGTGAACCCCATGCTCGCCCGGCGGCAGGCCCATGGCGGTGAGCGACACGGCAAGTGCGCCGTTTGCCTGTTCGACCCGGACAGTGCCGACGACCGCGCCCTTTGCCGTTTCCAGCGTTGCGACCGCACCGATACGAGCGGCGGCGGTGGCGATGGCGGCGGGCGTGACGGCGTTGGCCGCCATGGCGTTTGCAGGCAGACTGCCGGGAGCCGTATCGTTCCGTGCAGCCGTGGCACTTTCGCGGTCGCCGCATGCGGCCAGCCCGCATGTCGCCGCCAGGAGAATGGCAATGGTCGTGCGCATGTTCCGCTCCTCACACGTGATCACTTTTCGACATAACTGAATAAAAGCAGCATCGTTCCTGATTAACGCCGCTTTTTGTGCGCACGCGAAAGGGCAGAGGATGCAAAAAAAGCCCGGCTCCGCAGCGCTCCGGGGTTGGCTCCATCCGCCGCACTGCGGCAAATTGCCGTTGAGGCAAGACGGACGGATGGATTCATGCGCCCAACCGCATTGGGCGACCGCATTAACCATGATAGCTTTGCACCTGCACGAGACTCGGCGCGAGTACGCCCATCCGTGCGATGTCGGCGAGGGACGCAATGTTCCGCCGAGGCTCGAAGGGTTCGCAAAACAACGTTGCAGCTTCCGCGGGAGGCTTGCGTGCCGGCGATCTGGCCTGTCGATTTTTCGGCGGCCAAGTCGACGGCGCGGGATGCCGGCGGCGCTGCGGATTGCGAAATGATGGGCCGAGGCATCCGCCATACGCTCCCGTTAACTTCGCAATACGTTGAAATGACGGTCCGAAACAACGGTTCGTCGTGAATGTAGAAGGAGAGGCGAAGAATTTTCCGCGATGCGGGATCGTTTTCGCGGGAACTGCGTAGCACGTTCGGGAACGACCATCCGTCGCACGATGGACGTCCCCGTGGGAGAATGATGGGAGACTACGACATGAAGAGACTATTCAAGACAGGCGCGGTCGCGCTCGCCCTCGCGGCGGCACCGGCAGCGCACGCGGCGACGTTCAATATCGGCGACCCGAATTTCCAGATCACCTTTGGGACGCCCTTCACCCCGGTGATCGTCGCCCAATTTTTCAACGGCTACACCTCAAGCCAGGCGTTCGACGACACGTTCCTGTTCACGATCCCGCAAAACGGGATCGGTAGCGGATCGATTTCGACGAGCTTCTCGGGTTCCAACATGCTGGTGATCACGGATCTGATCGTGAACGGCACGTCGTATGGCCTGCAGAGCACGCCGGGCGCCGGCCAGTCGCGCGTTCTGGGCGGCATTCCCATCTTCAATGGGGTGCAGAACTCGATCAACGTGAAGGGCTTCGTGCTCGGCGCCGGCATCTACACGGGCACCGCGACCTTCACGGCCGTGCCGGTCCCCGAACCGGCGGCCTGGGCGCTGATGGTCGGCGGCTTCGCCATCGTCGGTGCAGCGGTCCGTCGTCGTCGGACGATGAAAGTCTCGTTCTCCTAACAGATCGGCATGGGTCACCTCCCGGTGGCCCATGCCGTCCCTTAGCCGGGTCAGGATTCGGCGCTGCTTGAGCGCGCCCATAGATATGATTTCCCTTCATTTTCGTGCACTTTTGGACATATGGCTCGCGCGACGAAGCGCTGGTCTCAGCGCCGACACGCTTCGCCGCCCGCAGACAAATCCGAAATAGAAACTTTACGGTTGGACTGCTTAGGTGCTTGTGCAGGGACGAAATCTCTCTGCTCGTACAAGAACAGAGTAAATCGACGACAACGGGCAGTAGGTCGCGATCCAGCACACCGTCGAAACGCGAGCGTTTCGGGGGTTACATTGACAAACAGTCGGGGGGACGGGGGCTTCGTTCGCCTTACATGATCTAGCTTGCAAAGCTGTGCTTTGCAGAGCGACGTCACGTGCGCCCGACATTGGCAAAGATAGGGTCGCTCCAATGTCGCTCATGCTACCACATCGACCGGATTTTCAGGGTCACACCCTTCATCGCGACCGTCTCGTCGGTCCCCGCGGCCCGATCTACTCGACCAGGGTAACAATGCCGGGCTCAGAACATGACGTGCGGCAACTCGACGTTCGACTGGCCCATGGCGACGCGGAACGCGCGCTCGCCTGCGACCTCATCAACCAGATGTACGACTGGCGCGGCTACGGCAACTGCCACAAGATTCCGGCGAGCGATCGCCACTCGACCTTCCTGGCGGCGCTGGACGAGGAAGTTGTCGGCACGGTCACCCTGGCGGTCGATTCGAAGGCCGGCCTCGCAGCGGACGGCATCTTCCGTGAAGAGATCAACAGCTTCCGCCGCATTCCCGGGGCGAGCGTGTGCGAACTTACCAAGCTTGCCTTCCACACCGAAATGCCCTCGCGCAAGCTGATGGCCTCGCTGTTCCACATCGTCTTTCTTTACGGCAAGCGCCGGCATCGCTGCACGGACCTGTTCATCGAGGTCAATCCGCGCCATCGCCGCTTCTACCAGGCGATGCTCGGATTTGCGCCGATCGGACCGCTCAAGACCAACCCGAGCGTCGATGCGCCCTCGCAGCTCATGTGGCTCAAGGTCTCGGACATTGCCGCACGGATCAGCGAACATGCCGGACGCGAGGAAACCAGTTCCCGCTCGCTCTATCCGCTGTTCCTCTCGCGCTCGGACCAGCGCGACGTGGTCGCGCGGCTCCAGGCCGCAACGATCGCGAGCCGCACGCTCGCGCCGCGTTCTTTCGAGGGCCGCGCCTGAGCCAGCTGCCAGATTGCTCCCCAAAGAAAAGGCGGAGGCGACGTCTGAAAGACTGGCCGTCTCCGCCAATTGTCAGTCACCTCTTGCTCGAGCCGTGGGAGGAAGCCAGAGCGGGTTACTTGACATGGAAATAACGCCAAGAACGCGTCAAAGTTCCCAAGTATAGATATAAGTCGACACGCCGACTTCGCTCGTCTGTTCGAACAGGCGAGCTTGGCTCGCTCGACAGCCTATTTGTCGAAATGGTAGCGCGGTCTGTCGGAGGGGCGGGACGGCACGTGCCCCACCCCGATCCGGCTTAGAAAACCTTGTCGAACGCCGCTTCCAGCCGCGCGACGCTGCCCGGCACGTCCTTGAGCTTGTCGAGCCCGAAGAGGCCGATGCGGAAACTCTTATAGTCCGGACCTTCGTCCACCATCAGCGGCACGCCGGCGGCGATCTGGAGGCCGAGCGCGGCGAACTTCTTGCCGGTCTGCAGTTCCGGATCGTCCGTGAACACCACTACGACACCCGGCGCACCGAAACCCTCGGCCGCGACCGACTTGACGCCGCGCGCCGCCAGCACGGCACGCACGGCATTGCCCTGCTCCCACTGCGCGGCGGCGAGCTTGTCGAAACCGATTTCCCTGGTTTCCAGCATCGCGTTGCGGAAGGCGCGCAGGGCGTCGGTCGGCATGGTGGCATGATAGGCATGGCCGCCGCCCAGATAGGCTTCCATGATGCTGTTCCACTTGCCGAGATCCGCCGCGAAGCTGGTCGATTTGGTGGCGCGGACCTGCTCCAGTGCCGTCTCGTTGAGCATCACGAGACCGGCGCAGGGCTGAGCGGACCAGCCCTTCTGCGGCGCGGAGATGAGCACGTCGACACCGCTCGCCTTCATGTCCACCCAGACGCAACCCGAGGCGATGCAATCCAGCACGAACAGGCCGCCGACCTCGTGGATCGCATCGGCAACGGCGCGCAGGTAATCGTCCGGCAGGATCATGCCCGAGGCGGTCTCGACATGCGGCGCGAAGACCAGCGCGGGCTTCTCGGCGCGGATGGCGGCAACGACCTCGTCGATCGGCGCGGGTGCGAACGGCGCGTCGGCGCCGCCGTTGCCGGTGCGCCGGGCCTTCATCACGATCTCACGCGAAGGGATCGAGCCGGCTTCGAAAATCTGGGTCCAGCGATAGGAGAAGAAGCCGTTGCGGATGACCATAACAGTCTGATCCGTCGCAAGCTGACGGGCGACGGCTTCCATCGCATAGGTGCCGCCGCCGGGGACGACCACGGCCCGGTCCGCGCCATAAACCTCGCAGAGCGTGGCGTGGATGTCGCGCATCACTCCCTGGAAAGACTGGCTCATATGGTTGAGCGAACGGTCGGTGAAGACCACCGAATATTCGAGCAGGCCGTCGGGATCGATATCTTGGCGCAGGGCGGGCATTGGGCGTCTCCTCTCGTCGCGAGGCCCCGTTTTCATGATCGCGCGGCGCAGTCAAACCCCCTTTGGTGGGGATGGGGCAAGCTTTTCTTCGCGCGGTTCAACGTGCGCGGCGCCCAGCGCAGGCACGCGCAAACACGCGCGGTTTGGCATGCGCCGGCGGAAATCAGTCTCTCCCGAGGCGCCCAAATCCCCCAAAATGCATCATCGCGGGACAGATTTTCCTATTCCGGGACAGGGACGGCTTTTGGCCGTCTCCAGCGCCGTTGACCCCTTCCCTGCCCGGGCTGAACCATTGCCCGGTAATCCGTAGTCTTCGCCTGAACGAAGGCACGTTTCGGTGGGGCGGACGGCAAGCGCAAGCGAACCGTCCGCTTTTTTATGTCCGCACTTCCTGCCAGTCTGGCCACCTGCCGCTCTTGACCCCTGCCACGCCCCGGCCGATCATGCGCGCCACAAGCAAAGGCAGGAGAGAGAAGATGGCGCTCAAGGTTCCGCTCGAGGACCGGGTCGAAATCGAGGAGCTGATGGCGCGTTATGCCTGGGCGCTCGATACCGGCGATTTCGAGGGCTATGCTGGCACCTTCGCGCAGGATGGCTGGCTGGAGCACTGGCCGCAGGGCCGCTGCCACGGCCGGGAGGGACTGCGCCGTGCGACAGACTCGCTCTGGTACGACACGCCCAACCATTATCTCGGCCGCCAGCACCGCATGAGCCAAGTGCTGATGACGCCGGAAAGCGGCGCCGAGGGCCAGGGCGATCGGCCCGGCGTGCGCATCAAATGCTTCTGGTCGATTCTCCAGCACGATGTCGTCACCTTCGAGAACCGCGTCTTCGGCATGGGCACGTGGGACACGCTGGCGGTGAAGGAAAGCGACGGCGAATGGCGTTTCAAGAGCGTCTATGTGGACCTGTGGATCAACGGCCAGGTGCCATGGCAAGGCGAGAAGCGCGCCTGGGGCGAGCGGACGAGCACCGCCGCCGAATGACGACGGGCCGCGCGCGACGGCCCTTCCCACGCTGATTTGGGCAAGACGGCGTTTTCGCGTGGTTGTCTGGTCACCGCTCCACGCTCTCCCGAAATGGACATTGCGGGGCTTCGCGCGCTAGGGTCGCGCCTGTTTCCCGAGCGATGTTCCGAAGGATCGCCATGCCTATTTCCCACCGGACGCTGGCCGCCGCGCTCGCCGCGTCGCTGACCCTCGCCGCGCCCGCGCTCGCCGCCCCTTCGGACGACCTCATGGCGTTGCTTGACGAGCACTGGCAATGGTCGCTCGCGCAATCGCCAACGCTCGCCACCTCGGTGGGCGACAAGCGCTATGATGATCGGCTGAGCGATCCCTCGCTGCGCGCGGCCGATGCGCGCGCCGCAGACGAGAAGCGCTTCCTGGCGCGACTGGAGGCGATCCCCGAAACGGGCCTCAACGACGCCGAAAAGGTCGACCGGCTGATCCTGCGGCGAATGCTGCGCGAGGATATCGAGGGCAATAGCTTCGGCCAGCGCACCATCGTCTTCACCAGCTACTATTCGCCCTGGCAGGGCTTTGCGTCGCTGGGAGAGGATACGGCTTTTGCGACGAAGGCCGACTATCAGAATTATCTCAAGCGCCTGGCGCTGATCCCGGCCTATGGCGACACGCTGCTCGACATCACCCGGCAGGCGGTTGCGCAGCATTATGTGCAGCCCTGCGTCTCCCTCGGCGGACTGGAGCGATCGCTGCGCGGAGTCGTGGCGGAGGACGCCACCAAGTCACGCTTCTATGCACCGTTCGCCGGCAACCGGCCGGGCGTCGTGCCGGAGGCGGATTGGCTGGCGCTGCAGAGCGAGGCGCGGACGCTGATCTCGACCAGGCTCAACCCCGCTTATGCCAAGGCGGCGGACTATATGGCGAAGGCCTACATCCCGCACTGCGCCAAGGTCGCGAGCGTCTCCGCGCAGCCCAATGGCGCAGCTTATTATGCCTTCCGCGTGCGGGTCGAAACGACGACAGACCTGACACCCGACCAGGTCCACAAGATCGGTCTCGACGAGGTCGCGCGGATCGAGGCGGAGATGGCGCAGGTCGCGAAAAGCGCCGGCTATGCGGACAAGGCGGCCTTTGTGACGGTGCTGCGCACCGACCCCAAATATTATGCCAAGACGCCGGAGGAGTTGCTCGCCGCCGCCGCGCGCGTCGCCAAGACGATCGACGGCAAGATGCCGGGCTATTTCGGCCGCCTGCCGCGCCTGCCCTATGGCCTGCGCGCCATCCCCGCCGAGACCGCCGAGGGCACGACGACGGCCTATTATGGTCCCGGCAGCCCTGACACGGGCCTTGCCGGTAACTATTACGTCAACACCTCCAAGCTCGACCAGCGCCCGCTCTGGGAACTGCCCGCGCTGACCGCCCACGAGGCGGTGCCCGGCCATCACAACCAGATCGCGCTGCAGCAGGAACTGACGCTCTCGCCCCAGCGCAAATATCTCGCGGGCTTCACCGCCTTCGTCGAGGGCTGGGGCCTCTACTCCGAGCGGCTCGGCATCGAGATGGGGCTTTATGACACGCCGGAGAAGCAGTTCGGCCGGCTCTCCTACGAAATGTGGCGCGCCTGCCGACTGGTGGTCGACACCGGTATCCACGCCAAGGGTTGGACCAAAGAGCAGGCCGTCGCCTTCATGACCGAGCATACCGCGCTCAGCGCCGCCAACATCGACGCCGAGGTTAACCGCTACATCAGCTGGCCCGGGCAGGCGCTGGGCTACAAGCTGGGCGAACTCAAGATCCGCGAACTGCGCGCCCGAGCCGAGGCGGCGCTGGGCGAGCGCTTCAACCTCAAGGGCTTCCACGACACTGTGCTCGGCCAGGGCGCCGTGCCGCTCGACGTGCTGGAGCGGCAGATCGATCACTGGCTGATGGTACAGCGCGGCAAGTGACAGCGCCTCAAAAACTTACCCGCACCGTCCCCACCAGCGCTGTCTTCGAGCGCGGGCTGTCGTCGTAATAGTCCCGATTGGGGCCGCCACCGGACATGCTTAGGTCGAGGTCGACCTTGCCGAAGCTGCGGGTGACGCCGCCGCGCCAGTCATATTGGGTCGCGGCGATCGGGAAGGGAGGCGTGCCGGCGATGCGGGTCAGCGCGCCGAGATGGGCGGAGAGGCGCCAGTTCGTGCCGGGCCGGGCGACCGCATCGACGCTGCCGTAGAGCGTCTGGATGCCGTCGCGATAATAATCCGGCGAATAGGACAGGCGCGCCGAAAGGGAACGGCCGCTGAGGCCCGCGAACAGCTCGGTATAGCCGGCCGCGCGGCCGAGGCTCGAATAGGGCGAGAACTGCGCGCGCAGCAGGCCGGCATCGAAAGCGAGGCTGCCCGAGAGGCGGCGCGCATAGCCGACCGCGCCGATCGCCCCCATCCATTCGAGCTTGTCTTCCGAGGAGAGGAAAACCGATGCATTGCCGTCGACGAACAGTCCGGAGGCATGGTCATAGCCGATTTGGCCGCTCAGTGCCGGTCGTCCCTCGCTCAGCGAATAGCCGCGCAGCCGATAATCGCTGGTGAGGCTCGCGCCGAAATTGATTTGCGCGGCGGCGGGGCCGGCCGCTCCGGCCAGCAGCAGGATGCCGGCCATGCGGCCGGTCATGCGCGGCCTCACCTGGTCGGCCCGGCAGCACCACAAGCGACGTCCAGCGTCGCACAGACATTGATCTCTCCCCCGCCCGGCCGGCTGGAGACGAGCGTGCGGCTGCCCTTCCGGCCCTCGCGCATCAGCGCGAACAGGCCGCTCACATGCGCCGCCGAGAAGGAGCTGCCATCGACGAGAGACCATCGCCCCCCCGGTTGCGGCGCGGGTATGTCGCGGCCTGGCGCGCTATATACAGAAGGCGCGCCCGCAATGTCATCCTTGTCGCTGACCGCGACGACGCCGGGCAGGGAAGCGGGGAAGCCGCCGCCGGCGAGGCCGTTGTCATAGGCAGCGACCACGATCAGGCCGCGATCGAGCCCGATGCGCAGCAAGGTGGAGAGCAGGCGGCCCGGTGGCCCGGCGAGGCTCATGTTCAGGATCGGCGCCTTGCGCTCGATGGCGAACTGGATCGCCTTGGCGAGGCTGAGGCTGTCGCAGACCGTCCGGTCGGCGCGCTGCCAGCAGGCACGCAGCGCGAGGATGCGCGCGCCCGGGGCAATCCCGACGATGCCGACGCGATTGTCCGCGCGGGCGGCGATGATTCCGGCAACGGCGGTGCCATGCCCCTCGGCAGTCCCGCCGCCTTGCGCGAAATTGCGCGAGAGCGCGACTTGGCCGGCAAGATCCGGATTGGCCGCATCGACGCCGCTGTCGATCACCGCGACCGGCACCCCCTTGCCCGTGAGGCGGCTGTGGATGGCCGCGAGCTGCCACTGCCGCGCAGCCGGCTGGGCGGCGAACAGCGCGTCGTCATGCGTCGTTGCCCTGGCCTCGTAGAGGGCGACCGGCTCTGACCAGGCGACGGCCGGATCGCGCGCCACGGCGTCGGCCACCTCCTGCGTCACGCGCTCGTCCGGCACTGCCATGATGACGCAATCGACGCCGAGCATCGGCATCGGCCAATTGTCCACCAGCGTCAGGCCGTGGGCCTTGGCGAGGCGCGCGGCGATGCGGCCCCGGCCGCCGCGGGAGGCGTCATCGCCATAGCCGCCCGTATAATCCGCCCCGGCGCGCAGGTGCGGCGGAGCGAGGCGCAGCATGACCATGATCTGCCGTTCGACCGACGGCTCGGCCTGCGCGGTCGCGGCGACGGGCGCGCCGAGCAGGAGGAGCAGCGCCGCGACGAGCGAAGCGACCCGATGAGCAATGCTCACCGGGACCGCTCCCCGTCGATGGGCTGGGCAAGCACGACATTTCCGCGCGCGCGGAGATCGGCGAGCGCGGCGTCGCGATCTTCCAGGGGGACGGCAAGCACATAGGCGCCTGCCGCCGTCGGCCCGTCGACCAGCCGCGCGCCGACCGCCTCCAGCGCGGCGCGGAACGCCTGCTCGGCGCTGTCCGGGCGGAAGACGACGATGATATTGCCGGCCCGCGCGGCCGGTGCCTTGGGTGCGCTCAGGGCGTGATAGGCGGGCTCGCCGCTCTGGCGGAACTGGTCATAGGCGCCGATGCCGAGCAACATGATGCCCGCCTGCCCCGCCACCGCGAGAGCGATACGCCGACCGGCCGGGAGAGACGACCACCAGCCGGCGGTTCGCCGGGGGGACGGCGAGGCAAGCGCGCGATCGCGAAGTTTCTCCCATTGGCCAGCCGGTGCGGAAGGCATCGCCGCCACTTCGGCATGAAGTCGACGCTCGCCCGCCAGATCGGCTGCGCAATCCGCGCAGCTCGCCAGATGCTCCTCGACGAGCGCGCGCTCGGCCGCCTCCAGCGTTTCGGTCACATACCAGGGCAGCAGCCGCTGCGTCGCCTCGTGCGGATCGCCGTGGAGGGGGATGACGTGACCCATGGCCTTTCCTCAAATCCAATCCGAAAGCTCGCCGGCGAGCTTGGTTCGCAGATAGCGGCGGGCGTGAAACATGCGCGTCTTCACCGTATCGATCGGACAGCCGAGAATATCGGCGATCTCGCGATAGTTCATCTCCTGAAAATAGGTGAGATGGACGACGGCGCGGTGATCCGGCGAGAGTTCGCCAATGGCATGCTGCAGGATCGCGGCCGCGCGCTGACGGTCGAAGCTGCGGTCCGGTAATGCAGCCTCGTCGATCCGTTCGTCCGCTTCCTCGTCGGCGATCGGATCGTCCGCGCGCAGCCGCGCCCTCACCGCCTTGCGGTAGGCAATGGCGAAGAGCCAGGTGGACAGCTTGCTGCCGCCGCTGAAGCTCTCCGGCTTGTCCCACAACACCATCATCGTATCGTCGACGACCTCCTCGACCAACCCGTGCCGACGCACCAGGCTGGTCACGAAGCGGCTGAGCCGGGGATGATAGAGCCGGTAAAGGCGCTCGAACGCCGCCAGGTCATGCGCGCGCACGCGCGCCAGCAGCGCAGGCTCCTCGCCGCGCTCCGCTTGCTCGACCTGGGTTCGCCGATCGCCCGACACGCTGATCCGCTGCGCTCCCCATTTTTCCGCACCACCTTAGTGCGCCCGGCGGGGCCGGGGGTTCAAGCGCCTTGAAAATAAAGTCTTGCCGGAGTGCCCGGCCCCCGTGTGAGTGGGGGCCGGGCCGGCCGGGCAGTGTTGTCGGAAGCCCGGCCGTGGGGGCTCAGGCGTGGCGCAGCGTCACGCGCCGACGAAGCCGCAACGCGGCTCCCGCGGCGCCGAGACCAGCCACGAGCATTGCCCAGCTTGCCGGCTCCGGAATGGCGGCGATCGTGCTGTCCTCCGGTGCGAAGTCGTAGATTACCTCGGGGCCGCCGGGACCGCTGCGAGGCCAGATGTTGAAGCCATAGTAGAGCGGCGTAAATCCATTGGTTGCCGCCGGCAGGAACGCCAGCGGCACGAAGGCGCTGACGCGATTTCCGCTGAAGATCGGCGTCAGCGGATTGCCGTTGACGGTGCTGGCGCCGGTCTTGCGCAGGATGGCGACGGTGTTGAAGATCACGTTCGGCTGGCCGATCCCGGCGAACGGCCCCGGCGCCACGCCGGCACCTGTGTTCACGCCGATCACGTAAAACCCGCCGATATTGAGGTCGATGTCCTCGGCCATCGTGGCGCTGAGCCAGAAACGACTATTCCCCGGATCCCATTCGACCGTGAAACTGGTGACATCGAGATCGTCCTGATCAGGGCCGGTATAGCTTGGCAGGTCGTCGCCGACAGGATCCAAGACGGTGATCGCGTGTGCCGGCATGCAGGCAAGGCAAAGGCCGGCGATGCCGGCGCCCAACAGCAAGGTGCGCATGAGTGACTCTCCCATAGGACGCCGATCCCACGATGGCGTCACGGGGTTAGTGGCGGCGCGCCCGTTGAGGGTTCAAAGATGGTTAACGCAGGCGGAGGCGACTGGCCGGATGTGCCGCACATCTGGCCGCAGCCTCAGCGCAGGCCCAGTATCTCGTAAGCACCGGCGGTAAACTTGGCGGCCTTGGCCAGGCCAGCCAGATCGACAGGCTGTGCGACGACGCGGTCCTTCACCGCCATATAGGTCTCGTCGCTCACCAGCACGACCGAGCGGTCGCGCGGCGCCGCCTGGCAGAGCGCCGAAGCGGTCGAGATCGGATAGCCCAACACGGTCAGGCTCTGCACCTGGCTATGGCCGAGATTGGCCCGCAGCAGCGGACCGGTGGCGATGCCGGCGCGATTGTGGACCGAAGCAAGTTGCGGGCTGATCGCGGTCCAGTAGTCGCGGAGGCCGGCGAAGGCCTTGTTCATCTCGATCGCGGCGGTGACGGCCGCCAACTCATGATCGGGCTGCGGCCTGGGCACGTTGAAGCGCAGCAGCGCGCCGTCGCCCATATAGGTGTCCAGCGTGCCGCCGGCGTGGAAGGCCGCATCCCCCATCTGCTCGAAATATTCGTTGAGCAGTTGAAGCGCGAAGCTGGTCGAGAGTTCCTGGAAAAGGATCGAGGAGCTGGAGAGATCGAAATAGAGCACCGATCCCTCGACCCCGGCATTGTCCTCGGCGAGGCCGAGAAGCTTGAGATAATCCGCGCTCCTGGCGATCGCCGAGACATTCGCCGCGATGGGATCGACCAAGGTGCCGATGCGCTGAAGGTCCGCCTCGGAAAAACCGGCCTCGCCTTCCTTGCTGAGCAACTGGAGCACGCCGACAATCCCCTCCTCGCTCTTGAGCGCGACATTGAGCGTGGTCGACGGGCGATAGGCAGCAATGCCGTCGGCCGCCTTGAAATGCTCGTCATGCTGGGCGGCATTCACGACGACGAAGCTCTCGCCGGTGAGGAAGCAGCGGCCGGCGAGGCTTTTCAGCGGAATGATCTTGGACTTGAGCTGCTGGGTCTGCACGCTGAACGGCTCGATGCACAGGAAGGCGAGGCCGTGGACGGCCCCGCGCGGACTGCGCACCGGCACATAGACCGATCCGCCGCTCGCCCCGACCACGCCCATCAGGCGCTGAAGGTCGCCGTCGATGCTGGACTTCTGCGAAAGCGCGGCATTGCCGGCGCGGCCGGCGATGGCGATCTGGTCGAGAAGCTGGTCGCGCCGCGCCTCGGCCGCTTCCAACTTGGTCGCGAGGTCGCGCTTTTCCGCTGCGACCTTTTCGCGCTCGGCCTTTTCATTGAGCTGGGTGAGGTAGCGCGTCAACGTCACCACGACGCCGAGGATGCCGAGAAGGCCGACGATCAGAGTGACCCAGTCGCGAAGACCCGTCATGCTTCATCCCCCGTATTTCGGCGGACAGACCGCCTCGAACGACGATCAGGAGGCCGCCAGTGTGCCGCTGGGGAGCGCAGCGCAATATCCGGAAGAAACCGGAGGGGGGATGGAGGCAATGGCGCCGGTCAGAACAGCCCCGGCACCTCACGCTGCGGCGTCGTCGGCCGGGCGGGCGTGAGCAGGCGCGGCGGCTGCACGCCCGCGGATTGCGCGCGGACTGCCGCACTCGCTCCGGCAATCGGCGTGCAGCTACGGCCCGCAATATGATCGAGCGCGACGCGCACCGAGGCCTCTTGGGGATCGCCGAGCGGATGGTCGACATCGTCGCTGGCCTGACAGGTCTTTTCCATCACCGGCGCGAGACCGTTGTAATAGTCGCCACGACCGGCAGCATTCTTGGTGGCGAAGGCGATGACGCGCAGGCGATCGTCGCAGGCAGTGCGGTCGATGGCGATCTGGCCGACCGGCTTCCCATAAGTATTGCCGCCGACCAGCGCGACGTCGGCATGGAGATAGGGCACCATTGCGTTGATGACGAGCTCGCTCGCCGAGGCCGAGCCCTCGTAGCCGATGAAGGCGATCCGGCGGGGGCTGACCGACTGCGCCTGCGGGGTGAAATAGCTGATCTCGTTCTCGCCCGCCTTTTCCGGCCGGTAGGTGACCTGCGTGAAGATCTCGTTGGGCCGGCGATTGCCCCCGAGCAGATCGCCCAGCGTCTCCGCGACCGAGAGCAGGCCGCCGCCGTTGTAGCGCAGATCGATGATGAGGTCGGTGACGCCCTGCGCGCGGAAATCGGCGAAGGCTTGGCGCAGCGCCGTGTTCGCCGAGGTGATGAAGGTGCGCAGATTGACGTAGCCGACCTTGCGCCCGCCATCGTCGATGATCCGCGCGCCGTAGCGCGAGGAAACCGGCGTCAGGTCGTAGTCCGCCTTGGTGACGGTAACGACGCGTTCGCCGCCAGCGTCGCGGATACGCAGGACACGCCGCGTACCGGCGGTGGACGGGCCGAGCGCATTGATAAAGCCGTCCTCCCCGGAGGCGGCGATGATCTCGCTAACGGTGCGCAGACTGCCGGCGTTGGCGCCGACCGCAAGGATCTCGGTGCCCCGGTCGAGCCCGGCGGCGAGACCCGGCGCGCCCTCGAACGCCTCGGACACGAAAGCCCGGCGCGCGGCCTCGTCCACCTTGAGCCGGATGCCGAAGCCGGCGGTCGCGCCGGTCGCGTAATAGTCGTTTTCCTCGGCAATGGAGGTCACATAGGTGAAGTAGCGGTCCTTGCCCTGCGCGCGCGCCGTCGCGGTGAGCGCGTCGACATAATCGAGCACCGAGCCATAAGGCGAAGGATCGAGCGAGGCTGGCAGCGTCTCAGGGAAAAGATACCATTCGCGCAACTGTGTCGCGGCCCAGTCCTGCCGGGCGCGCAGGCTGCAGGCGCTGTTACCGGTGGGCGTCGGGGTCGGCGTCGCTCCGACGACCTGCCCCCCGCCCGATCCGGACCCGCCCCCGCCGCAGCCGGAGAGGAGCAATGCGAGACAGAGAACTGCATGTGTGGCTTGGCGCCGCATCGTTTTCATCGTCCCTGACTAGGCCCAGGCGACTGATCTGTCAGGTCAATTTTTCGGTGGCGGGGTGTGGGGCGGAAGGGCGCCGGAGCTCGAAACCCCGACGCCCTTTATCCCTCAGCCTTCCTTCTTCGGAACGCTGAGCGACTTGCTGAAGTCCAGGCTGTCGTCCGGCTCCGGCATCGAGGCGATGATGTCCTCGAAGCGCTGGGTCACCTGCGTCTTCCAGTTGCCGTGCGTGGAGACATAGAGCTTGTTGTTGGTGATCGCGTCGACGATCATGTCGCCGACCTGCGTCGCGTCCATCCAGCTGTCCGCGACCACGCGCTTGGCCAGCTGGTCCTCATTCTCCTTGAAGCCGCTGCCCTCGCGGAAGCGATCGGGCCGGTTCTGGCCGGATTCGTGGATGCGGCTCTTGATCGGGCCGGGCATCAGCACGGTGACGCCGATCCCGTCCTTCTCCATCGAATCCTTGATCGATTCGGTGAGCGTGATGACGCCCGCCTTGGCGACCGCATAGATCGCCATCGCGCTCATCATCGGCGTGATGCCGGCGAGCGAGGCGGTGTTGACGATATGGCCGCCCTTGCCGCGCCGGCGCATGCCGGGAGTGAACTCCATGATGCCGTTGATCGGCCCCATCAGGTTGATGGCGAGGCCGTAGTCCCAATCCTGATAGGTGGCTTGCTCGAAAGGACCGGAGGGATCGATGCCGGCATTGTTGATGAGGATCTCGGGACCGCCCATCACCGCCTCGCATTCCTTCGCCGCCTCGCGCATCTGCTCGCGGTCCGAGACGTCCAGTCGGATGGTGTGGACGTTGCGGCCCTGCTGGCGCTCCTCGAAGAACTGCTTGGCCTCGTCGAGATGATCCTGACGGATGTCGGCCAGCACGAGCTTGGCGCCATTGGCCAGCAAGCGCTGGGCGATGCCGAAGCCGATGCCGCTCGCGCCGCCGGTGATGAAGGCTGTCGTGCCTGCGATTTCCATGAGGATCCTCTCCTTGGTTGACTCTGTCCGAATGGCGCCCTTGCCGCATTTGCTCCCGCGGGGCAACAGCTTGGCGCTTGCATGGTTGACTAGATCAACGCATCTTTCGCACGGATTCGAGATCGCCCGCAAGACGGCGATCCGTCTGCAGGAGAGAGATGCGTGACCGTCGACCTCTATTATTTCCAGCCGCTCGGCACCAATTCCGGCCGCGTCTATCTGGCGCTGCTCGAAAAAGGCGTCCCCTTCGTGGAGCATGAGCTCTCCGGACGGGACTTCGAACATCTCAAGCCGGCCTATCTCGCCATCAATCCCAAGGGACAGGTGCCGACCCTGGTGCATGACGGCGTCGCGCTGCCCGAGGGCATGCTCATCAACGAATATATCGACGAGACTTTCGACGGCCCGGCGCTCCGTCCGGACAGCGCAGAGGAGCGCTGGCGGATGCGCGTCTGGTCGCGCTATGCGGAAAACGATCTCGGTCGCTGCCTGATGATGATCAACTGGAACCGGGTGGTGCCGAGCTTCGCCGGCGATCGCACGCCCGAGGAGATGAAGGCCTTCCTCGAAAAGACGGTGCCGGATCCGGACCGGCGCCGCTCATGGCTCTCCGCCTTCGAGCAGCGCACCGACCCGGCGGCGATCGAGGAATCGCACCGCCGCACCCGCGCCGGCGCGCACAAGGTCGACGCCCATCTGCGCGAGCACCGCTGGATGGCAGGGACGAGCTTCAGCCTCGCCGACATCGACCTCTTCTGCTTCTGCGGCTTCATGACAAGCTGGATGCCCGAGATCGTCAACGAGGCCGACACGCCCGCCTGGGTCGAGTGGTACAACCGCGTGGCCGAGCGTCCCGCGGTCAAGGAGATGCGGGCGCGGACGAAGATGACCTTCGCGCGCCCCGGCGCCCAGCCGCTCAAGGCCGAAGCTTAGGATGATGGCGATGCAACTCTATCACTGGGAACCCAACGGCGCCTGCGCCCGCGTCCTCATCGCGCTGGCCGAGAAGGGCCTGGATTATGAAGGTCATTATATGGACGTGCATGCGCGCGCCCAGCACCGGCCGGAATATGTCGCGCTGAGCCCGGAGGGCGAGGTGCCGCTGCTGCTGCGCGACGGGCTCGCCATGACGCAGTCCAGCTATATCTGCGAATATCTGGAGGAGGCTTTCCCCGACGCGCCCGCATTGATGCCGGTCGACAGCCACAGCCGCTGGCTGGTGCGCGGCTGGCAGAAATATGTCGACGACCATTTCGCCGGCGCGGTGAGCGATCTGGCCTGGCAGGCCTATGGCAAGCATGTCGACCCAAGCGTGCTGGCGGCTGGCGCGAAAAGCGCGCCGACCCACGAACGCCGGCTGGTCTGGCAGCAGCATGCCGCGCCCTTCCCCGAGGAGCGGATCGCCCGCGCGCGTGACTATGTTGCGCAGGCGGTCGGCCGGATGGATGCGGCGCTGGACCGGCATGACTGGCTGGTCGGCGACACCTTCAGCCTCGCCGACATCGCTGTCTATGCCTATGCCGCCTATCTGCCGCACATCGCGCAAGGCCCGCTGACCGAGCGGGTGCGCATCTGGCTGAGCCGCATGGCCGCGCGCGAGGGCGTGCAGAAGGCCCTCAAGGTCGCCCACCACGCCCCTTTCACGATCGCCGCGCCGGGGCCGGAACAGACGCGCTGGGGATAAACGCTAAACCGGACGACAACATATTCGGGGAGGAAACTGATGGCCGGAAACAACATGCAGATCCTCGAAGGCAAGGTCGCCTTCATCACCGGCGGCGGATCGGGCGTCGGTCTGGGGCAGGCGAAGGTGTTCGCGCGGGCCGGCATGAAGATCGCCATTGCCGACATCCGCGCCGATCATCGCCAGGTCGCGATCGACTGGTTCGCCGAGCACGGCTTCCCCCTGCTCCCGCTCGATCTCGATATCACCGACCGGCAGGCCTATGCCGAGGCGGCGGACGAGGTGGAAGCCAGGCTCGGGCCGGTCCAGTTCCTGGGCAACAGTGGCGGCGTCAGCCAGTTCGGGCCGATCCAGAACGCGACCTATGAGGATTGGGACTGGCAGCTCGGCGTCAATCTGGGCGGCGTCATCAACGGCGTCCAGACCTTCGTGCCGCGCATGATCGCGGCCGGGCTTGGCGGCCATATCTGCAACACCGCCTCGATGGCCGCCTTCACGTCCGCGCCGACCGGCGGCATTTACTGCACGAGCAAGTTCGCGGTGCGCGGGCTAACCGAATGCCTGCGCTACGACCTCGAGCCCAAGGGTATCGGCGTCTCGCTGCTCTGCCCCGGCGGAGTGAACAGCAACATCCACGAAGCTGTGCTGACGCGTCCGGCGAAGTACGCCAACACCGGCTATTACGGTGCCGACCCCGAGCGGATGAAACAGCTGAAGGCGGTGATCGAGGGCGGTATGGATCCCGAGCAGCTGGCCCAATATGTCCTCAAGGCCGTGCTGGAGAACCAGCTCTATGTATTGCCCTATCCCGAGTTCCGCGACCGGCTGGACGCGATCCACCAGCGCTATGTCGACGCGCTCGCCAAGCCCGAGGACGACCCGACCATGGAGGAGCGCGTCCGCCGCGAGCGGGCGGCGATGAGCGAGTCGATGCGGACGCGGATGGCGGATGCGGAAAAGGCGGACTGACGCTGCTTCAAGTCCATCGTGACGACCCTCAAAAGCGCTCAATCTTCGATCGGGCGCGGATGCATCGCTCGCCAGTCGGCCGGCCGCGCGAAGGGGCCGCGCCAGATGCCGCGTCCGGCGTCTTTCGCCTCCGCCTGCTCGGCGAGATAGCGCCCATCATTGCGCCCCGTTCCGCTGACCGCCCAGCCCTGCGCGACCAGCCGGGCGGCGATGTCGCGCAATTCCTTTGTCGAGCAGCGGGCAACCGCGCGGCGATAGCAATCCTGCTCGCCGGAGAGGCAGCGCAGTCCGCCCCGCGCGACCAGTGCCTCCAGCGCGTCCCGCGCTTCCAGCCCGCAGCTCCACTGCCCGCCCTCGCCATCCGCGCAGGACTGGCGCAGCTCGACCGCGTCGACGCCCTGCAGCCGCACGACCCGGTCGCCGATGCGCAGACTGTCGCCGTCCATCACATGCACCGGCGTCCCATCGGCATCGCTGATCCGCTCTGGCGTGCGCAGCCAGGCGAGCAGCGCAATCAGCCCCCCCAACAGCGCCACCGCCGCCAGCCGTCGAAACCAGCGTGCGAGCCATGTCGTCACGCCGCTCACCCCACGCCTCCCGCCGCGCCTAAGTGTACGAATATACGATGACTTTCCATAAACCCTTCGATAGACCTCAATAGCACAGTTGGGAGACGAGGCTTTGGAGCAGGACGTCGCAGCGGATGTGGCGGCCGTCCAGGATATTTCCGCCATCACCTCCATCCTGAAGGTCGTCCTCCAGACAACCGGCATGGGTTTCGCCGCCGTCGCGCGCGTCACGGAGACGCAATGGGTCGCCTGCCAGGTGCTCGACCCAGTCGGCTTCGGCCTGAAGGCGGGCGACGAACTGCCGATCAAGACGACGCTGTGCGACGAGGTGCGTTCCTCGCGCGAGGAAATCGTCATCGACGAGGTCGCCGCCGATCCGGCCTATGCCGACCATCACACTCCGCAAATCTATGGTTTGCAGAGCTATATTTCGGTGCCGATCTTCCTCGAAGACGACAGCTTCTTCGGCACGCTCTGCGCCATCGACCCGCGGCCGACCCAGTTGCGCGACAGCACGGCGCTGGAGATGTGTCGCCTGTTCGCGACGTTGATCGGCCGTCAGATCGACGGCCAGCATAACCGGGCGCGCCTCGCCGAATCGCTGGAGACGGCCCAGTTGCGCGAGCAGTTCATCGCGGTGCTGGGTCATGACCTGCGCAACCCCATCTCGGCCTTGCAGGCGGGCACGCATCTGCTCGGGCGACAACCGCAGAACAGCGCCTCCCAGTCGATCCTTGCCGCGATGGGCGAGACGGTCGAGCGGATGACTGCGCTCGTCGAAGATCTGCTCGATCTTGCCCGGGGACGCGTCGGCGGCGGCATCCAGGTGGATGCGCGCACGCCCCGGCCGTTGGGTCCGGCACTGGAGCAGGTCGTTAGCGAAAGCCGGCTCGCGCACCCCGAGCGCGATTTCGAGGTCGCACTCGATCTCGATCGGGACGTCCCCGTCGATCCTGGCCGCATGGCACAGCTTTTCGCCAATCTTGTCGCCAACGCCGTCAGGCACGGCGCTGCCGACGAGCCGATCCGCATCGCTGCCGGTGTCTCGAACGGACAACTCGCCATCTCTGTCGCCAATGGCGGCGCACCGATCCCGGCAGACCTGCAGGCCCGCCTGTTCCAGCCTTTCTTTCGCGGCGACGGTACCAAGGGATTGGGGCTCGGCCTCTACATCGCCTCGGAAATCGCCCGCGGCCACGGCGGTGCGCTGAGCGTCGCCTCGGACGACAACGCGACGATCTTCACCTTCGCCATGCTAACGGACGATTGACGCCGCTCCCTCTCCCGCCCGTGGAAGAGGCTTACACAGCCGCGCTTACTTCTTCGCGGTCTCCAGCGACTTCACCGCCGCGAGCGTGTTCTTCACATGCTCCTGGTAGCCCATCGCGCTGTGCACATAGACGACGCGGCCGGTCTGGCTGATGACATAGGACGTGCGGTCGGTCTTGCCGGCGAATGCCGGATTGTCGCTCTTGAGCGCCACGTCATAGCCCGAGATCACCTTCGGTCCGGCCGAGGCGACGGCGAACTTGCTGCGGCACACTTCGGTCGAGAATTGCGCGAGCTTGTCGACCGGGTCGGCGGACATGCCGATCACGGTCGCGCCATGCTTCTTGAACTCGTCGGACATGTCCGCGAATTCCTTGGTCTCGGCGGTGCAACCGGGCGTGAAGGCGGCGGGGAAGAAATAGAGCACTACCGGCCCCTTCTTCAGTTCCTGCGAGAGCTTGAGCGTGAAGACCTTGCCGCCGAGTGCGCCGCGCGTCTCGAAGTCCGGAGCCTTGGCGCCGACCGGCAGGGCCGCCTGCGCGCTCGCAGTCATCATCAGGCCGCTCAGGACAGCCGCCATTCCCAACGTTCTTGCGATCCGCATCATGCTCCTGGTCCTCTATCTTGAGATGAGGGGATTGGTTTCCCTCTGAAACCAATGTGCCACAGAACCCCTTGGCCTGTCATCTGTTGATGGCTACGAGCGGGCCATGGCGATTGCCCGCCTCAGTCTCGATAATTTCCGCAATCATGCCGACGCGCTGATCGCGCCCGACGAGCCGATGATCGTGCTCGCCGGCGAAAACGGTGCGGGCAAGACGAACATTCTCGAGGCCATCTCGCTCCTGGCGCCGGGCCGGGGCCTGCGCGGCGCGACGCTGCGCGACATGGCGCGGCAGGACGGGCCGGGCGGCTTCGCGATTTCGGCGCGTATCGGCGACGGTCAGATCGGTACCGGCACGGAGGCTGGCGCACCCGACAAACGGCAAGTCCGCATCGACGGCAAGACGGCTTCGGCCAATGCCCTTTCCGGCCTGCTAGCGGTGAGTTGGCTCACACCCGCCATGGACCGGTTGTTCCTGGAGAGTCCGGGCGGGCGGCGGCGCTTCCTCGACCGGCTGGTGCTGGCGCGCGACCCCGCCCACGCCCACCACAGCGTGCGCTATGAGGCGGCGATGCGCGCCCGCAACGCCCTGCTCGGCGGGGACGCGCCCGCCGATCCGGCCTGGCTGACCGCGCTCGAGGCACAAATGGCCGAGCATGGCACTGCTGTCGACGCGGCGCGGCGCGCGCTGATCGCCGAGCTGGAGGCGCAAATCGCGGTAAGCGCGCAGCATCTCTTCGCCCAGCCGGGCCTCATTCTCTCCGGTTGGGAAGGGAACGATGCGGACCTGCGCGAGGCACTGGCATCAGGCCGCGGCCGCGACAAGGCGGCCGGTCGCAGCCTCACCGGCCCACATCGCGCGGACCTGCTGGTGCGTCATGTCGCCAAGGATCAGGAAGCCGCGCTCTGCTCCACGGGCGAACAGAAGGCGCTGCTGCTCAGCATCATCCTCGCCCACGCAGAACTGGTTCGTGCGCTCAGCGGCCGCCCGCTCGTTATCCTGCTCGATGAGGTGGCGGCCCATCTCGACCCTCTTCGCCGCGCCGCCCTGTTCGAGCGGCTTCGCGCCACCGGCGGGCAAGTGTGGATGACGGGGACGGAGGCCGGGTTGTTCGACGGCCTGGGCGCGGCAACGCGGCTGACAGTGGCGGACGGGCATGTCGGCCTCGCCTGATCGCGTTCCATCCGGCGCTACAGGCGCAGGACGCGAACGGTAAGGGCCTTCAGCCCTCGCTGCTGTCGCCGTCGCCCTCGCCGGTCTTGGCCGTGTCCTCGAACCAGGCCTCGACCTCGCCATTGAGCTTGATCGTCAGCGGCTGGCCTTGGCGGTCGCGGCTCTTGCCGGCGGCGACGCGGATCCAGCTTTCGGAGATGCAATATTCCTCGACGTCGGTGCGCACCCGGCCCTTGAAGCGGATGCCGATGCCGCGCTGGAGCGTCTCCATGTCGAAATGGGGGCTGCGCGGGTTGGTGGAGAGCCGGTCGGGCGGTGTGTCAGACATAGGCGACGCCTTGCCGCAAGTTGATCCGCGCCGTCAACGTCTCTCGACATACCAGGCGCGATGCCATCCCCGTCGAAACGGGGATGGCAAGCCGCCTCAGCGGCAGTAGCGCACCTGAACGCGGCGGTCGCGTCGCCCGTCATAGCGCCACTCGGTCCAGCAGCGGTTGTCGCGATAGCGATCGCCGTTGTTCCAGCCCCATCCGCGACGATTGTCATAGCGATCGTAACGATTGGGGATGCCGTCCCGGTCGCGATCCCAGTTGCGAGAGTCGCGGCGGTAATCGCGGCGATAATCGTCCCGATAGTCGCGATAATCCCGATAGGCACGGCCGTCATAGTCGCGGTAGGCGACGGTGACGCTGGTGGCAGCCTGCGCGGTGGCCGGCATGACCCCCAGCGTCGTGGTGGCGGCCAGCACGGCCGTCACGATACGCTTGGTGAGGTTCATTCAATGTCTCCTTTCGACGCCCAGCCGGCGCGGCCTTCGCTCGACTGGCATCAGGAGAATCCCTGATCGCCCCTGAACCGCGCGCGAACACCTCGTTCAGCCAAATGGCAGGTGCGGCGGCGCGCGGTTCAGGCGCGACGGATGGAAGAAAGCCCCCATGTTAAACCGCTATTCAGGGCCGGGCAGCTAGGCGCGGCTCATGCGCTCCCGCACCCTCTTCCTGCCGATGATGTTGATCGCCGGTGTGCTCTCGCCGTCACCGCTTGCGCTGGCGCAGCAGGCCCAGCCGAGCCTCGACGCCGTCGGCCGCGCACTGCTTGCCGATCTCCAGCGCGCCGGCGAGGATGCGGCGACCGAGGCGCTGGCGCAGTGGATCTGGGCCTCGCGCAAGGATGCGGTGGATGCGGGCGTCCAGCCCATCCCGGCCGCCATCCGCGCGCAGCTCAAGGGCCATTATCCGGACGCGCTGCTGGACAAGGTGCGCCATCGCATCGGCACCGGACACGAACTCAGCCTGCAGACCAATGCCTTCAAGGGCAATGCCGCCGCGATCACGCTCGGTGAAGTCATCCTGTTCCGCCATGCGCAGGATGCGGACAGGGATGCGCTCCTCTGGGCGCACGAACTCATCCATGTGCAGCAATATGATCGTTGGGGCGTTCGTGGCTTCGCGCGGCGCTACACGCTCGACCATCTCGGCGTCGAGCGCGAGGCGCAGGCCGGCGCCACCCGGTTCGAGCAGAGCCGCACGGCTCGGCCGGGCTGAGGCTCAGCGCCCCTTCAGCCGATAGACCAGCTGCGCGCGGTCGCGCGAAATGCCGACCCGCGCCGCCAGCACATAGTCCCGCGCGATCGCCCGCCTCACCAACGCGTGCGTCGCCGGATTTCCGAACGGGCTGACCGGAAATTCGTCGACAATCACCGGCGGGCGCTGCGCAAGGATGCGCTGCACTTCCGCTACCGGATCGACGCCCTGCGCCTTGGCGTTCGCCTCGTCGGCCATGTTGAGGCCGCCGGGGAAGGCCCAGCGGCTCGGCAGGCAGGACCCGGTAAGCTGATAAAGCGCCGGATAGCCGGCATAGACGTAGATGCAGCCGTCACTGGTCGGACGGGCCGCCGCCGTCACCAGCGCCGCCTCGCGCGCGCCGCCGCGCATGCGCTGCTGGTCGGCGAGCACGAACTGCGCCGCCACTAGGGCGATCCCCACCAGAGCGACGCTCGCCACCCGCCGGCGTGGCGCATCGAGCAGGGGCGCGAGCCAGATGCACAGCGGCAGCAGCAGCGGAATGGCGTAGTGCGGCGTATTGAAGCGGAAATAGACCAGCAGTGCGGTCAGGCTGACGACGAACCAGCCGCGCAGGAACAACCCCGCCGCATCGCCCGCCGGCCCGGCGCCGCGCAGCGACCCGACACCTCGCAGGAGCAGCAACGGCGAGAGGATCGCGGCGATCTCTAGGAGGTCGCGCAACTGCACGGCGAGCGGATTGCGGCCCTGCGCCATCACCGAGATGAAATTGGCGAACAGGAACTCGGAGGCATGACCCATGGCGGCATAGGCGCCCAGCACCGCCAGCGTCGGCGCCAGCGCGAGGCCGATCCAGAGCGCCCCGCAGGCCGCCAGCCGCGCTGCGCTCATCCCTTGCCGCATGCCCAGCCAGAGCAGCACGCAGCCGAAATAGGCCCCCTCGAACAGCGCGCAATATTTGATCTGCATGGCTAGGCCCATGCTGAGCATCGCCGCGCCGCCCGCCTTCACCAGCGTCTCGGGCCGGTCCATCGCACGGATCACCAGCGCCGCGGCGAGCAGCACGAACGGATCATAAAAGACCGGCGACTGCCCGCCTTCCCCTCCCATGAAGCTGTGCCAGACCACGAACAGCGCGCTCGCCGCCGTCGCCCCGAACGGCCCCGCAAAGCGCCGCGCAACATGGAACAGGCCGAGCGCAGTGCCCACCACGAAGCCCAGCGCCAGCAGCTTGTAAGCGATGAACCCGTTGCCGCCGAACATCTGCGCGAAGGCATAGATCAGGAACAGCCCGATCGGCTTGCGATCGAAGATATCGACATAAGGCACCGCGCCATGGAGCATGCGCTCGCCGACCAGCAGGTAGAATTGCTCGTCATAACCCAGCACTGGATTGCCGAAGGTCTGCGCCCGCACCAGCAGCGCGACGGTCAGCAGGATCACGGCGGCCCATCCAATCTCGCGCCGTGTGGAGGGAGCGGCGACGCGAAAGGACGCGAGGGGCAAAGGGCCATGCATATCGGTAAGACGCGACAGATCGCGTTCCGCCTTGGTGCCCTATCGGGTTTTTCCTCAGGTCACGGCGAAACGCCGCTAATTGCGGACGAAGCGAAAGTTCACCAAAAAAGAAGGGCGCCGGTGATGCCGACGCCCTTTCCTCTGTTTTTCAAGAAACCTTGAAGCCTACGCCGCCTCGGCGCTGCGCTTCTGGCGCTTGCGCTCGTGCGGATCGAGGAAACGCTTGCGCAGGCGGATGGTCTTGGGCGTGACCTCGACCAGTTCATCATCGTCGATATAGGCGATGGCCTGCTCCAGCGTCAGCTTCCATGGCGGCGTCAGGCGGACGGTGTCGTCCTTGCCGCTCGCGCGGAAGTTGGTGAGCGCCTTGGACTTCATCGGGTTAACCTCGAGATCCTCCGGCTTGGCATTTTCGCCGATGACCATGCCTTCATAGAGCGCTTCGCCCACGCCGACCATCAGCACGCCGCGCTCCTCGAGCGGACCAAGCGCATAGGCATTGGCCTCGCCGGCGCCGTTGGAGATGAGGACGCCATTCTTTCGGCCCTCGATATTGCCCTTGTGCGGGCCATATTTCTCGAACAGCCGGTTCATGATGCCCGTGCCGCGCGTGTCGCTCAGGAACTCGCCATGATAGCCGATCAGGCCGCGCGAAGGCGCCGAGAAGGTGATGCGCGTCTTACCGCCACCGGAGGGGCGCATGTCGGTCATCTCGGCCTTGCGGATGTTCATCTTCTCAACGACCGTGCCCGAATATTCATCGTCCACGTCGATCATGACGGTTTCATAGGGTTCCGTCCGGTTGCCGTCCTCGTCGGTGCCGAACAGCACGCGGGGGCGGGAAATGCCGAGCTCGAAACCCTCGCGACGCATCGTCTCGATGAGCACGCCCAGCTGAAGCTCGCCACGGCCGGCGACTTCGAAGCTGTCCTTGTCGGCCGACTCCGTCACCTTCACCGCGACATTGCTCTCCGCCTCGCGGAAGAGGCGATCGCGGATCATGCGGCTCGTCACCTTGTCACCTTCACGGCCCGCCATCGGCGAATCGTTCACCGCGAAGCGCATCGAGAGCGTCGGCGGATCGATCGGCTGCGCCTGGATCGGCTCGCTGACCGAGGTGTCGGCGATCGTGTTCGCCACCGTCGCGACGGTGAGGCCGGCAAGGCTGATGATGTCGCCCGCCTGCGCTTGATCGACCGGCACGCGCTCAAGGCCACGGAACGACATGATCTTCGAGGCACGACCGGTTTCGATGACCTTGCCGTCCGCGTCGAGTGCGTGGATCGGCTGGTTCACCTTGACCGTGCCCGAGGTCACGCGGCCGGTAAGGACGCGGCCGAGGAAGTTATCGCGATCGAGCAGCGTCACCAGGAAGGTGAAGGGCGCGTCGACGTCGAGCGCCGGCGGCGGCACATGCTCGACGATCTTCTCGAACAGCGGCGTCAGCGTGCCTTCGCGCTTCATCGGGTCGTCGCTGGCATAGCCATTGCGACCGGAAGCGTAGAGAACCGGGAAGTCGAGCTGCTCGTCCGTAGCATCAAGGCTCACGAACAAGTCGAACACTTCGTCGAGCACTTCCTGGATGCGCTCGTCGGGACGATCGATCTTGTTGACGACGACGATCGGGCGAAGGCCCAGCGCCAGCGCCTTGCCGGTCACGAACTTGGTCTGCGGCATCGCGCCTTCCGACGAATCGACCAGCAGGACGACGCCGTCGACCATCGAGAGGATGCGCTCAACTTCGCCGCCAAAGTCGGCGTGTCCGGGCGTGTCAACGATATTGATACGCGTGACCGTTCCGTCCGGTCCAGCCCACTCGACCGACGTCGGCTTGGCGAGGATGGTGATGCCCCGCTCCTTCTCCAGGTCGTTGGAGTCCATGGCCCGCTCTTCGACGCGCTGATTATCGCGGAAGGTGCCGGACTGGCGGAAAAGCTGGTCGACAAGCGTGGTCTTGCCGTGGTCGACGTGCGCGATGATCGCCACGTTGCGCAGCGCGGGCTGGCTCATTGAATGTCTCTCTGGTTCATGTTGGCGGCGCAGCCGTTCGGGGCCGCCCTCGGGTCGCGGCGCCCTTAGCGGAAAAGGTGCTGCGGCGCAATGCGCCCCCGCGCGCCTTCTTCCGCATGCCGGACGAGCGGCGGCGCTGGCCGCATCGGCTTCATGCAGGTCATTTCCCGTTCACGCCAGTTGCGCTACACTGATCTGGATGAACGATCGAGGCAGCGGCATCGCAGACCGGCTCGAGCGAGGACGCTGGTTCCTCGTCGCGCTTCTGCTTGCGCTCGCGAGCGCGCTCGTTCCGGCGCTCTGCGCCTCGGGGCCACCGGCCAGCCGGACGACGGGCTCCGCCTTCGATCCGGGGACCAGCGTGGTGGCCCTGCGCGCCCGCGCCCAGGCCCTCATCCAGGCAGAGGCGCTTCGCGAGGATAGCGCCAGCAAGGCTTTGCCCGGCCGGATCGATCTCCCGCTCATCGCGGCGAGCGTTGCGGCCGTTCTGGTCGTCGGGACGGCGCTTGCCCATCCCCTGTCGGGCGCCTTGCCCATTGCCGCGCCGCGCATGCGGGCGCGACGCCTGACACGCGCCCAGCCCCGCGCGCCCCCGCTTCCGGACGCCTGAAAACACGCAACTTATCGGATCCCCTCAAGGGAGCCAGAAGATGATGAAGCAGGAAGACGAGCCCCGGCCACCCTGGTGGTTCATGCCGGCCGTCTGCGCCGCCCTCGGCGTCACGGCGCTCGGCATGGCCGCTCTCGCCGCAGGGCTCGCCGGATGAAGCGGGCGCCGTCGCCATGCGCGGCGGCGCCCGGATCCCGCGTCATCATCGCCCGTTTCGATAATCGACAAGGATAGAACCCCGCCTGATGCCCCATTACACGCCGCTCATCGCCACCATCGTCGCCGGCTTCGTCGTCGCCTTCATCATGGGCGCGATCGCGATGCGCCTGCGCGTCTCGCCGATCGCCGGCTATCTCATCGCCGGCGTTATCGTCGGCCCGTTCACGCCCGGCATCGTCGCCGACACCAATCTCGCCAACGAGCTCGCCGAGATCGGCGTGATCCTGCTGATGTTCGGTGTCGGCCTGCATTTCTCGCTCAAGGACCTGCTGGCCGTGCGCAAGATCGCCGTGCCGGGCGCCATCGCTCAGATCGCGACCGCGACCCTGCTCGGCATGGGCCTTGCCTGGGGGCTGGGCTGGAACCTGCTGGCCGGCTTCGTCTTCGGCCTCGCCTTGTCGGTGGCGAGCACGGTCGTGCTGCTGCGGGCGCTGCAGGCGCGCGATCTGGTGGACACCGAGCGCGGGCGGATCGCGGTCGGCTGGCTGATCGTAGAGGATCTGGCGATGGTGCTGGCGCTGGTGCTGCTGCCCGTGCTGGCCGGACTCACCAAGAACCCCGCCGGCGCGAGCCCGACCGCCATCGCCCTGCCGCTCGCCATGACCTTCCTCAAGGTCGGCGGTTTCGTCGCCTTCATGCTGATCGTCGGGCGGCGCATCATTCCCGCCGCGCTGCACTGGGTCGTGCACACAGGTTCGCGCGAGCTTTTCCGCCTCGCGGTGCTGGCCATCGCGCTCGGCGTCGCTGCCGGATCGGCCTATATCTTCGACGTTTCCTTCGCCCTCGGCGCCTTCTTCGCCGGCATGATCCTCGGCGAGACGCCGCTGTCTCGCCGCGCGGCCGAGGAGACGCTGCCGCTGCGTGACGCCTTCGCGGTGCTGTTCTTTGTCTCGGTCGGCATGTTGTTCGATCCGCGCGTGGTGATCGAGCAGCCGCTGCCGCTGCTGGCGACCGTCGCGATCATCGTGGTCGGCAAGTCGGTCGCCGCCTTCTACATCGTGCGCGGCTTCGGCTACAAAAGCGACACGGCGCTGACCGTCGCCGCCAGCCTCGCGCAGATCGGCGAATTCTCCTTCATCCTCGCCACGCTCGGCGTCGGGCTCCACATCATGCCGGAGGAGGGGCGCGACCTCATCCTGGCGGGCGCGATCTTCTCGATCTTTCTCAACCCGTTCCTCTTCTCCTTCATTCTCCATCGCACCAGCCGGGAGGACGCCCAGCCGCCCGAGCCGGCGCCCTCGGCCGACCGGACGCACATGCTGCTCGTCGGCTATGGCCGCGTCGGCAAGATGCTTGCCACGGCGCTGCGGGGGCGCGGCGAGACGCTGATCGTGATCGAGGACGATGGCGACCGGGTGAAGGCGGCCGAGGAGGACGGGCACGAGGCGATCCTGGGCAATGCGGTGGACAGGCGCGTGCTGCAGGCGGCGGGTATCGAACGGGCGACCGGCCTGCTCATCGCGATACCCGAGGGGTTCGACGGCGGCGCGATCGCGGAGAAGGCCCGCGCGCTGCGGCCCGGCATCCGCGTCGTCGTCCGTGCCCACTCGGACGGCGAGGTGGAGCATCTTCACAAGCTGGGGATCAGCGACGTGGTGATGGGCGAGCGCGAACTCGCCGACAAGATGCTGAGCCTGTCTAGGGGTTAACCCTGAGAGGGGCCTCAGGAGTATCGACAGGCCCTGGGGACCTTGTCATCAAACGATCAATGGACGCGCGGCGGCCCCGTTTATCGGGCGTTGCAAGCCGGTTCCAAAAGGGAGAACGGGTCATGAGCACTGCGCAGGAGGGCATGGGGGCTGACGATTGGGCCGGAGAAACCGGCCGCAACTGGCTCGCGAACTTGCAGCGCTTCGAGACGATGATCCAGCCGATCGGCGCGGCGCTGCTGCGGCATGCCGGCTTTCGTCCGGGTGAACATGTTGTCGACATCGGTTGCGGCGGGGGCGGCACGACCATGGCGATCGGCCGCGCGGTTTCGCCCGGCGGCAGCGCCACCGGCGTCGACATCTCGGCTGACCTCATCTGGTCGGCGGGCACGCGGGCGGCGATGGGCACGCAATCGGATGTGCGCTTCGTCTGCGCAGACGCCGGCAGGGCGAACATCAACGGCGGGCCGTTCGACCGGCTCTTCTCGCGCTTCGGCAGCATGTTCTTCGCGGATGCGGCGGCGGGCTTCCGCAATTTGCGCCGCATGGTGAGGGATGGCGGTCGAACTGACCTCGCCGTCTGGGCGCCGCCGACCGAAAATCCCTGGATGATGACCTGCATGGGTGTGATGGCGAAACATGTCGCCACGCCGCAGGCCGATCTGCGCGCGCCCGGCCCGTTCGCGCTTGCCGACACCGGCTATGCACGCGACCTGCTGGAGCAGGCGGGCTTCGGCGAAGTGTCGATCACGCCATGTGAGGCGCTGCTGCCGGTCGGTGGTGCCGGCGCGACGCCGACAGAGGCCGCCAACTTCGTCGCCACGACCATGTCCGTCGGCCGCGCGCTCGATCAGGCGGGCGAGGATGTCCGCCGCGCGGTGATCGACGACCTCGTTGCGGCTTTCACCCCGCATCATGAGCCGGGCAAGGGCAATCTGCTGGGCGGCAAGGCCTGGCTGATCACGGCAACGGCCATCTAGGGCAGCCCATCTTCAGCGCCCGCGCGGACGCCCAAGCTCATGTGAATTCGGTTCCCTCAACCCGCCCCATAATCGGCTCGTCGCATGGATGAGACGAGCCGCACGCGCGTTTACCTTTTGTTAACTCCTTCGGCGCACTTCAAGGTTAACTATTTGTGAAGATGGGGTTATCCGGTGAGGCATTTCCTTATATTCGCGGCTCTGGCTGCGCTGTCGGCTTGCGGCCCGCGTCCTCAGGCGATGATCGCGGTCCCGAAGCTTCCAGCCGCGACACCGCAGCCGACCGGCTGGCGCGCCATCGTCACTGCCGAGGACAATCAGCGCCTCGCAGCGCTTCCCGCCTCATGGACCGGGGCGCTTTCCGCAGCCCAGCGCTATCGCACGCAAATGAAGCGCGAGGGCGACCTGCTGGTCGCCGACGCCGCGCGCAATCACCCCGCGCCGCCGCCCGGCTCTTATCATTGCCGCTTGGTCAAAATCGGCGCGGCGGGCGGCCGCGAGCCGTCGTTCAAGAGCTTCCCCGAATTCTTCTGCTACGTGCGCGGCGACAGCGCCGACAGCCTGTTCTTCGCCAAGCAGACCGGATCCGAGTTGCCCGGCGGTTATCTCCATACCGATGGCGATCGCCGCCTCGTGCTCACTGGCGCGCGACAGCATGGCGCGACCCAGGAGCCGCTCACCTACGGCTCGGAGCCGGGGCGCGATCTGGTCGGCGTGATGGAGCGCATCGGCCCGTTCCGGTGGCGGCTGGTGCTGCCCTGGCGCGACGGCAAGGACGGGCTCGACATCTACGAGATGACGCCCGTTCCGCTGGAACAGCAGGCGATGGAGCCGCCGGCCCGCAAGGGCGGCGACGGCGCCGCGCAGCCCTGAGCGGGCGGGTCGCTCAGCCCTCGCGCGGCATCCGGTTCCAGGCGTCGAGCGCGGCGATCTTGTAGGCTTCCGCCAGCGTCGGATAGTTGAACGTGTTCTCCATGAAATAATCGATCGTACCCTTGAGGTTCAGCACCGCCTGGCCGATGTGAATAAGCTCGGTCGCGCCCTCACCGAGAATGTGGACGCCGAGCAGCCGCCGCGTCTTGATCGAGAAGATCATCTTCATCATGCCGCTGTCCAGCCCCATGATGTGCCCGCGCGAGGTCTCGCGGAAGCGCGCGATGCCGCATTCATAGGGAATCTTCTTCTCGCGCACTTCCTGTTCGCTCATGCCCACGGTCGAGATTTCCGGGACGGCATAGATGCCATAGGGGAAGTAGGCGGGCGCGGGCGGCATCGGCAGGCCGAAAGCGTGACAGGCGGCGATGCGCCCCTGCTCCATCGAGGTCGAGGCAAGGCTGGGGAAGCCGATCACATCGCCGGCGGCATAGATATGCGGCACCTCGGTCTGGAAGGTCTTGGGATCGACCTTGAGGCGCCCGCGATTGTCCACCGCGAGCCCGCAATTCTCCAGCCCCAGCCCTGCCGTCGCGCCGACGCGCCCGGCCGCGAACAGCAGCATCTCGGTGCGGATCGCTCGGCCATCCTCCAGCGTGGTGACGACCTTGCCGCTCTCGTCCTTGGCGATTCCGGTCACCTTGGCGCCGAGACGGACGATCATGTTCCGATCGCGCAGCTGGTGAACGAACTCGTCGATGATCTCGCGATCCACGAAGTCGAGAAAGGTCTCGCGCGGCTCGATCAGCGTCACCTGCACGTCGAGCGCAGAGAAGATCGTCGCATATTCGATGCCGATGACGCCAGCACCGATGACCACCATCGACCGCGGCACGCGGGGGCTCTCGATCAGCACGTCGCTGTCCAGCACGATGTCGTCGTCGAAGGGAATATAGTCCGGGCGGAACGGCGCGGTGCCGACCGCGATCAGGAAGCGCTCGCCGCGAATGACCATCTCGCTGTCGTCGGGCGATTTGACCAGCACGCTGTGAGCATCGATGAAGCGCGCGAAGCCTTCCATCGTACGCACGCCATTGCGCTGGAACTGGTGCTCCAGCACGTCGACTTCATGCTCCAGCGTCTTGTTGAGCCGCGCATCGAGGTCGCTGCCCTCGATGTCCTTCTTCACGCGATAGGAGCGGCCATAGAAGCCGCGCTCGCGCCAGCCGGTCAGGTTGAGCACGGTCTCGCGCAGCGTCTTGGACGGGATGGTACCGGTATGCACCGAAACGCCGCCGACACGCTTGCGCCCCTCGACGACGAGGACGGACTTGCCGAGCTTGGCCGCCTGCACGGCTGCACGCCGCCCCGCGGGTCCGCTGCCGATCACGACGAGATCGTAGCTGTCCATAATGCCCCCCGCTCCCTGACGGACTTCACGTCCGTCCAGGCGCCTGTTCAGGGACATCCTCTCGAAGCGGTGATCGTGCTGCATTTGCTGCGCCTTTGCAATCCTCGCGAAAAACGGGGCAGCATTAGGGGGGAATGGTTAGGATTGGTTTACCACGGGACCGTCCCCTTCAGCCCAACCGCGCCTTGTCCCGCTCGAAGCCGGCGAGCGCGCTGCCATCCAGCCCGCAGCCGCTGACACCGACCACGCGCGCGGTCAGCATGTAGTTGCCGATCAGCGCGATCATCTCGAAGACCAGCGCGTCGGAGAACAATGCCCGCACCGCCGCCAGCGTCTCGTCGCTCGGCGCGATATCTTCCACAACCTCGGTCGTGAACTGCGCGATGGCGCGCTCCTGCGGGCTCAGCGCCGCATAGTCACCGCTCTCCAGCGCGGCCAGCACAGCCTCGCTCAGCCCGAGGTTCCGCGCGATGGAGAGATGGTGGTAAAGCTCGTACTCGGACTTCGAAAGATGGGCGACACGCAGGATCAGCACCTCGCGCAGCCGGGGGTCGATCGTCGCCTTCATCACCGAACCCGCCGCGAGATCACGCTGCGCTTCCCACAGGCCGTGCGGCGTGTGCAGCGACATGCGCACCACGTTCAGCATGCGCGGCCCCACCTGCTCGACATAGGCGCGCTTTTCGTCCGAGAGGTCGGCGGGGTCGGGATAGGGAATGCGGCTCATCGTGCGCCTCTCTGCTGCCACTGGGTTTAGCTGATCGTCAGGCCCGGCATGCCCTCGTCCCGCCAGGCGTCGACAAGCTCGAAATAGCGCATCGGGCCGGGGCCGTAGAGATGATCCTGGATGGCGATGCCGCGACCGGGCCGCCCCTCGCCGTTGTAATAGCCGGGCGTGCAATCCAGCCGGAACTGCTGGTTGTTGATCGCATTGGCGCGGATGGTCTCGACCCAGCCCGCCTCGGCCTGCGCGTCCGGCTCGATCGTGGCTGCCCCGCGCGCATCGGCGAGGCTGATCAGGTCGGCAATGTGCCGCGCCTGCCATTCCATCAGATGCGGGAAATTGAAGGTCAGCGTGTTGTGATTGACCCCCATGTGGAAGCAGTTGGGGAAGCCCGCGCTGTAGAAGCCATGGAGCGTGCGCGGCCCCTCCTTCCAGTGATCGCGCAGCGTCGCGCCATTCCGGCCCTGCACCTCGTAGCCGGTGCGGCGGGTCTGCGGCGCCCCGACCTCGAAACCGGTGGCGAAGACAAGGCAATCCACCTCGTAGGCGGTGCCGTCGACGACCAGCGCGGTTTCCGTGATCCGATCGACGCCCTTGCCGCCCGTATCGACCAGCGTCACGTTCGGGCGATTGAAGGTCGGCAGATAGTCGTCGTTGAAGGTCGGCCGCTTGCAGAACAGGCGATACCAGGGCTTAAGCGCCTCGGCTGTCGCGGGATCCTCGACAATGGCATCCACGCGGGCATGGATTTGCCGCATCTTGCGGAAGTCGGCGATCTCCATGAGCGAGGCGACCTCGGCATCGGTCAGCGCCGCGACATCGTGGCGGAGCTTGTAGGCGGCGATCGAGGCGACCTCGCGGATGATGTCGGTCCAGCCGTCCGCGACCAGATCCTCCTCCTGATAGCCGCCGGTGGTGAGCGTGGTGAAGTTCTCGATGCGCCGCCGCTGCCAGCCGGGTGCCTGCGACGCGTACCAGACCGGGTCGGTCGGCCGGTTGGCGCGCAGATCGACCGAGGACGGCGTGCGCTGGAACACATAGAGCTGCTTCGCCCAGCGGCCGAGATGCGGCACGCACTGGATCGCGGTCGCACCGGTGCCGATGATGCCCACGCGCTTGTCGGCGAGCTTCGTCAAACCGCCCGATGAGTCCCCGCCGGTATAGCCATAGTCCCAGCGGCTGGTGTGGAAGCTGTGCCCCTTGAAGCGCTCGATGCCCGGGATGCCGGGCAGCTTGGGGCGGTTCATCGGCCCGTTGGTGATGACCACGTGCCGCGCCGTCATCGCGTCGCCCCGGTCGGTCTCGATCAGCCAGCGGCGCTCGTCCTCCAACCAGCGCAGGTTGCGCAGCTGGGTCTGGAACAGCGCCTCATCGTAGAGGCCGTAATAGTCGCCGATGCGCCGGGCGTGCCCGCGGATCTCGTCGGCATGGGCATAGCGCTCGGTCGGCATGTAGCCGGTCTCTTCGAGCAGCGGCAGGTAGATGAGGCTTTCCGTGTCGCACTGCGCGCCGGGGTAGCGGTTCCAGTACCAGGTGCCGCCAAAGTCGCCGCCATGCTCGATGATCCGGACGCGGCCGACGCCCGCCTCGCGCAACCGCCCGCCGGCCAACAGGCCGGCAAAGCCGCCGCCGATGATGGCGACGTCGACCTCGTCGGTCAGCGGGGCGCGGGTGAACCCGGGCTCGACATAGGGATCGTCGACATAATGGGCGAAGGCGCCCTTCACCTCGACATACTGGGTCTCGGCCTCCGGCCTGATCCTTTTGTCACGCTCGATGCGGTATTTCTCGCGCACCGCCGCGGGATCGAAATCGAGTATGGGCATCTCGAAGGCCACGGCGTTCTCTCCTGTGCGGGACCGGTCGGGCCGGCCCTCGTGCTTCGCTCCATATTAGCCATGCGAAACGCCGCTGCTAGGTCATCAACGCATAAAATTGGATCAACGCCATGTCCGCTTTGCGAGGAGGCGATACATAACCAAATAGCAGATTTTACATCATAAATTTAGCAAACCGAACATCTGGCCCGGGACGTTGGCGGGGATTTCGAGCGCGGAAAGTCACACGAAGGTCACACTATCGCGCATGTTCTTCCGGCCCCGCGGGCGGGCCGCTGCTCGACGGAAACTGGGCGATGAGGCGCGTACTACGTGGCATGCGAGCGGCCTGCCATGGATGACTCGCTGTAGGACAGAGGGAATGTGCCTCAAGCGCTGGCGCCGACAATGGAAGTTCGACATGATCGAGCGCGGCAATCCCGATTGGCGAGACGTGTTCGATCTGCTTGTGAGGGAAAAACGGGCCCCCGGGTCAAGCCCGGGGTGACGGATCGCTTTTGTCCGCAACGTCGTCGTGTGCCGACAGTGCGCCTCTAACGGTTGCGGCCTGGATGGGATCGGCCGGTTCGCCACCCCGCACCGATGCCCCCGAACGAAGACTGCGCGCCGGTTCGCCAAGAGGCTTACTTCTTTCCTCCGGCCGCCCTATAAAAATCCGGGTCTTGAACCGCCGGTGTCATATTGCGATATAACACCGCCAAGGAGACATTGATGGCAACGACCGCAACGACCACCGCGACCGATGTGAAGCTTGATTTGACCCCGCCCGATCCGGTGCCGGTCGTGGCGGCGGAAAAGGCTGCCGGCCTCGTGCCAATCGAAGACGAGAAAAGGTCCAAACTCGACGAGAAGGTCGACAGCTTCGTCGAGGAACTGGCCGCGCTCGACGCCAATTCGCCCGAGTTCGGCGCGAAGGTCGACCAGATCACCAACATGGGGCGCAAGGAGATCGCCGAGGCGGCGGGCCACTCCAACCGCTTCCTCGACCGCCCGGTTCGCGCGATGAACAGCGACGTCAGCGTCGGCTCCGATCTCGCCGAGCTGCGCCGCGTCATCGAGGACCTCGATCCGGGCAAGCAGGGTAACCTGCTTGCGCCCAAGAAGCTGTTCGGCTTCATCCCGTTCGGCAACAAGATGCGCAACTATTTCGACAGCTACAAGTCGAGCCAGACGCACATCAACTCGATCCTCGGGAGCCTCGCCTCGGGCAAGGACACGCTGATCAAGGACAATGCCGCGGTCGATGTCGAGCGGCAGAACATGTGGGCCACGATGGGCCGCCTGGAGCAGATGATCCACATTGCCAAGGCGATGGACGCGCGGCTCGAGGCGAAGGCGCTGGAGCTGGATTCGACCGACCCGGCCAAGGCCAAGGCGATCCGCGAGAGCGCGCTGTTCTACGTCCGCCAGCGCACGCAGGACCTGCTGACGCAAATGGCGGTGACGGTGCAGGGCTACCTCGCGCTCGATCTGGTCAAGAAGAACAATGTCGAACTGGTGAAGGGCGTCGACCGCGCCTCGACCACCACCGTCGCGGCGCTGCGCACGGCGGTGACGGTCGCGCAGGCGCTGGCGGGGCAGCGGCTGGTGCTGGAGCAGATCACCGCGCTCAACACGACGACCGCCAACATCATCGACAGCACCGGCGAACTGCTCAAGAGCCAGACCGCGAAAATCCACGAGCAGGCGGCGAGCAGCACCATCCCGCTGGAGACGCTGCAGCGCGCTTTCCAGAACATCTACGACACGATGGACAATATCGACACGTTCAAGCTCAAGGCGCTGGAGAACATGAAGACGACGGTGAATACGCTGTCGAGCGAGGTCGAGAAGTCGAAGGGCTATATCGCCCGCGCGGAAGGCCAGGCGCGCGCGCAGGCGGCCGTGACCGGCGGCAATTCCCCGCTGACCGCGATCGAGTGACGGAGCGGCGATGAGCGAGGTCGACGATCTTGTCCGGCGGTCCAACGAGCTGATCGCGCGCACCTCCGAGCGCTACCGTTCGGCCAGCGCGCGCGGCCGGGCCCATAAGCGCAAGGACCTGATGTCGCGCCTCAAGCGCATGATCCTCGCGGCGATCGCCGTGGTGGTCGGTGCGACGGTGTTCGGCTTCATCACCCCGCTCGGCAGCACCGGGCTGCTGGTGGTGATGGGCCTGCTGCTCGCCTGTTTGCTCTTCGCCTTCGTGCCCGCGACGCCGGTCGTGACGCCGGACAAGCTGGGCGAGACGGACCTCAAGGCTCTGCCGCTCAAGACCGAGATCTGGCTGGAAAACCAGCGCAAGGCCCTGCCCGCGCCCGCCATCCCCATTCTCGACGCGATCGGCAACCGGCTGGAGACGCTGGCGCCGCAACTCGCCACGCTCAACCCGCAGGAGCCGGCCGCGCTGGAAGTGCGCCGGCTGCTCTCCGATCACCTGCCCGAACTGGTCACAGGCTATCAGTCCATCCCCGCCCCGCTGCGCAACCAGCCCCGCAACGGCCGCGTGCCCGACGCCCAGCTGGTCGAGGGCCTCTCCGTCATCGAGCAGGAAATCGCGACGATGACCGAGCAGCTCGCGAGCGGCGATCTCGACAAGCTGGCGGCGCACAACCGCTATCTCGAGCTCAAATATCAGGAGGCCAAGGAACTGGGCGAATAGGGCGATAGGCCCAACAAAAAGGGCGCCGGTCGCCCGACGCCCCGTTTGTTCTCGGTAGAAGCGATCAGCCGAAGGTCAGCCCGACCGTCCGGCGCTGGCGGCGGATGGCAGCGCCGGCGAGGCCGAGGCCTCCGATCATCATCATCCAGCTGGCCGGCTCGGGAACAGCGCCGTTCCGCGGCGGAGCGATCGTGCCGTAGAAGCTGAGATTGTCGACGCCCCAGCCTTCGTCCGTGCTACCTTGCCAGCCCGCGCCGCGCGCCTGAATGCCGAGCGTCCAGACACCGGCACCGTCGGCGAGGGTCGTCCCGAAGCTCGCGGTCGACAGGTCGATGAGCACATCGCTGTAATAGCCATAGAGGTCATTCGCCTGGACGCCTTCGAACAGCTCCACGGCGCCGGCATAGTCCTCGACCGTGCCGAGCGCGGTGTTGGTGGTCAGCGATGCGACCAGACTGCCGTTGATGAAGATGTCCAGATAATCAGGGCCATAACCACCGCCGCCGTCGCTGCTGTCCCAGCTTTCCAGGAAGCCGAGAATGCCCGATCCGATCCGCACCGCGGAATTGGGCGCGAGGCCGCTCAGCGTGAGCGACGACAGCTCGGCCGGATTGCCGGTCGCGCGATTGTCGAAATAGACGCCCGCCCAGCCGACTGCATTCCACGCCCCCACCGTGGCCGTGTTAAAGTCACCGGGGCTTCCGCCAGCACCCACTCCCGGTGCGACGAAGATCGGATCATCATAATTCTGGCTTGCCAACAGCACATCGGCCTGAGCCGGTATGGCCGCCAGACCGGCGCCAACGGCCATCAAACTGAGAATCCAGTTTCGCATGACACTCTCCCACACGCATGCCATTTCGGCCTTCATTAACTATAATAAACGGCAGAAAATCGCAATGTGGCGCGGGTTTCGTGCCATTTCGGGACGCGCCCTCGCAAGGCTCTGAAACATAAGACGGATGAACAAATCGCCACATCGCGATCCTTCCGTCCACCGCGCCTCATAAGTTCGTCACGGACAAGCAGAGTGCCTGCGACTCACCTGCGGCAATCGCCCCAAGCGCCCCGCTGTTTTTCGGCAACTGTCCCATTTTGAACAATTGCGCGATCCCGACACGGTTAAGGACTTTGACATCTTTTTCGCCCCTCGCGATGACGCCTCCCGTGCTGATGCGTGGGGATGCGTCGGCGCGATGCATTCAGGGGTGGGAGTACAACATGAAGAAATTTGCTTTCCTGACCGCCGCGGCGCTCGCGAGCGTCTCCGCTCCGGCCATGTCGGCCACGGTCGTTGTCGACGCGTTCGCGAACAGCTCGTCCGGCGGCGTGGGCAAGGCCACTGGCGTGGTCCTTTCCAGCGGCTCGTTTTTCACCGTCTCCGCCGCGCTCGATGATCTCTGGGCCTCGGGCGCCCTGCCGCGCTGGTCCAACGCCAACGGCATGACCGGCGACCTGTTCGCCACCGGCACGGACGAGTCTGGTGAAGCCGTCGGCACGCTGATCGGCATCAACCACGGCCTGTGGAATCAGAACAGCATCAGCGCGCACTACGGCACGCTGGTCGGCGAAATCAACGGCATCTACCAGGCGCTGGGCGCCAGCTTCGCCGGCAATGCCTGGGCGAGCGGCGAACTCAAGCTCTACTACTGGGACTCGAACAATGGCGACAATATCGGCTCGGTGGCCGTCGACGTCGCAGCCGTTCCCGAGCCCGCGACCTGGGCGATGATGGTCGGCGGCCTCGCGGTGGCCGGCGTCGCCATGCGTCGTCGCAAGACCGCGATCAGCTTCGCCTGATCCGCCAGAACCGGATTTTGAAAAGGGCGCCCGCAGCGGCGCCCTTATTTTTGCGTCGATACACGCCGCCCTACCCCCGGTGGGCCGAAGCACGGCTAGCCGCGCGACAGGCGGGACAAAATGCCCGCCAGGGGTTGCAGCCCTCGCCTTACGCGCTACATTGCGTGTGCGGGCCGGGCCCCTCTGGCGAGTGACGTACCCCCTTCGTCTCTCGTGATGTCGGACCGCATCGGGTGACACCGGTGCGCTAGTCTGGCACCCCCAAGCAGACAAACACAGCTGCCCGGTTGTCACCCGAATTGGATCTCGATGTCCTGACGGAGTGGCACATGTCCCAGCATATTTTCCGCCTGATGAGCCGGCACCAGCAGCTTGACGAGGCGCTGCGCGACGAGCAGCGCCGGCGCTGGCCGGATTTCGTCCGCCTGCAGCGCCTCAAGCGCATGAAGCTGGCCGTGAAGGACCGGCTGAGCGCGCTGATGACGCGCCGCCGGCCGGTGCCGATCCGCTAACGCGCGACGGCGAGGCTCGCTCGCCGGGAGACCGGCGATCCGCGCCGCTGGCCAAGCCACAACTTGACGGTGAGCGCCTCGCCGGCCAGCGTCTCGACACGTTCGAGCGCAACGCCGGCGGCCGCATACCACGCGACGATCTGCTCATCCGAGAAGCCCAGGCGCGTGTGCGCGTCGCGCAGGCGCAGTTCCTCCCGCTCATGCGGGGCAAAGTCGACGATCAACAGCCGCCCGCCGTCGCGCAGCGTGCGCGCCACCTCGCCGATCACCTGGCCGGGTGCCTGCGCATAGTGCAGCACCTGGTGGAGAATCGCCGTATCCGCCGAATGGGTGGCGACCGGCAAGGCGTTGAAGTCTCCCGCGAGGAACCGCACCTTGTCGGCAATCTCCTGCGGCAGGTTGCCTCGTGCCAGCCGCAGCATCTCGGCACTGCGGTCGATCGCGACGACGCTTGCCGATTGCCCGGCAAACAGTGTCGCCATCCGCCCGGTGCCGGTGCCGATGTCGAGCAGGCGGCCGAGCGGCTCCTCGCCCAGCATGGCGGCCATGGTGCCCTCGACCTGCGCCTCGGGAACGTAGAGCGAGCGCAGCGCGTCCCATTCCTCCGCGTGGATCGCGAAATAGTCCTCTGCGGCGCGCGCGCGCTCGGCGCGGACGGCGGCCAGGCGTGCCTGATCCGCCTCGATCCAGAGCCGTTCGCTGTCCGCCGGGGAAGCGGCATCGAGAAAACCAAGCAGCGCCTGCGTGCCCGACCCGGCATGCAATGTAAGGAACACCCAGCTGCCTTCCTTGCGGCGATCGACCAGCCCGGCCTCGACGAGAATGCGCACATGGCGCGAGACGCGGGGCTGGCTCTGGCCGACGACGAGCGCGATCTCGCCGACCGCCAGCTCCATTTCCCGCAGCAGGTGGACGATCCGCAAACGGGTCGGATCCGCCAGTGCGCGGAAGAGGTCGAGCTGCCCTTGCATGGCCCGGACTGTAGGCGAGTCCCGCCGCCAATCAAGCCGCGCGGCGCGATTCGCTGGTTAATGGCTCCGGTCCGCAAGGGATTGCGTTGACCGCGACAAACCGATACGACTCGCGGTTGCAGGCTTTAGGGGGGGGACCCCTTCCGTACGTTCTGCGCGGTATGATTTAGTAAGGGGTTTGCCCATGACCAAGACCATTGCTCTTTCGCTCGTCGTGGCCGCATCGCTCGGCCTGGCGGCTTGCTCGAAGTCGGACACCACCAACGTCGCCAACGACGCTGCCAACGCCACCAATGACGTGAGCAACGCTGCCGACAACGCCATGAACGCTGCTGGCAACGCCATGAACGCTGCTGCCAACGCGACGAACGCCGCGGTCAACGCGACGACGAACGCCGTTCACTAAGTTTCGTCTTCGAGCGAACACTGCTTTTTAGAGGGCCGCCGGATCGTCCGGTGGCCCTTTTCATATCCGCCCTCAGCGGAACACCCACTGGCGATTGAGCACGAAGACCAGCGCGGGCGTGACGAACGCCATCAACGGGATCGGTGTCCACACCGGTCCGTGCAGGCGCTGCACGCAGAGCCACACCCAAAAGGCATTGAGCGCAAGGCTCAGCAGCGACACGGCGATGAAGCGCGTCGCCTGCGCCAGCGGCCGGTCGCGCCGGCCATGGCCACGAAAGGTGAAACGGCCGTGCAGCACAAAGCCGCTTGCCACCGCGACGAGATATCCCGCGAAATTCGCGATCTGCGGATGCACCGCGAGCTGCTCGGCCAGCGCCCAGTAAACCGCCGCCTGCAGGCCGGTGACGAAGCCGCCGGTCAACACATAACGCAGGATCTGGCCGTGCATCGCGCCTGCCCCGCCTGTGCCTCCGACCTCGTCCAAGCAAATGCCCCGTTGCGCTTTCGAAACTCCAAGCTAAGCCCCTAGCGATGCCGCAGAGCATAGACAATGCCGCCCCGGCGACCGGCGCGCGCCTGAGCCGATGGTGGGCCGTCATCGACGGTTTCGCCGCGCGCGAGTGGCGCTGGATCATCGTCATCGCCTGGCTGGGTATCGCGGCCTTCTATCTCGACCGCTATGCCGCCGCGATCCACTTCCTCTCGCTCGGCGATACCGACGACAATATGCGCTACCTGCAGGTGCGCGACTGGCTGAACGGCCAGAGCTGGTGGGACCTGACCCAGCACCGCATGGACCCGCCGCGCGGCGCCAACATCCACTGGAGCCGCCTCGTCGATCTGCCGATCGCGGCGCTGATGCTGTTCTTCCGCCTGTTCGCCGGACCCGCGCGGGCGGACGAACTGGCGCTCGCGGTCGCGCCGCTGCTGCCGCTGCTGGTGCTGATGCTGGCGGTCGCTTTCATCGCCAAGCGCCTGTCCGACGGCGGGCGCGGCCATGCCTGGTTCGCCGCCATGCTGCTGCCCCTCGCCGCGGCCATGGGCATGTCGATGTACATGCCGCTGCGGGTCGATCATCACGGCTGGCAGCTTGCGCTGACCGCCACCACGCTCGCGGGCCTCGTGGATCGCAAATGGACGCGAGGCGGCATCGTCGCGGGCGTCTCCAGCGCCGCCTCGGTCGTCATCGGCATGGAGATGATGGTCTATCTCGCCGGCGCGGGCGCGCTGGTCGCACTGCGCTGGATCTTCAAGGACGGCGCCGCGCGCCGGATGCGGCCCTATGCGATCAGCCTCGGCGGCACGACGGCCATCGGCTATGCGCTGTTCGCCAGCAATGCCAATCGCCTGCCGGTCTGCGACGCGATCTCGCCGGTCTGGACGAGCATCCTGGTGCTGGCCGCAGGCATCCTCCTCGGCCTCACCTACCTGCCGCTCCGCTCCTGGCCGCTGCGCTTCGTCGCGGCCGCCACGGGCGGGCTGATCGTCGGCGGCTTCGCCTATGCGCTGTGGCCGCAATGCCTGACCGGCGCCTACCAGATCTCGCCCGAACTGCAGAAAAGCTGGCTCGTCTATATCCGCGAGGCCAAGCCCATCTACAGCCAGGCGCGATCGAGCTGGGTGCCGATCATGACCCTGCCCGTCGCCGGCCTGCTCTGCGCGCTGGCCGGCTGCATCGCGGCGCGCAAGGACGCTGACCGGCTATGGGCCTGGGGCACGGTCATGCTGATGATCGCCTTCGCGGTCGCGCTCACCTTCTGGCAGATCCGCGCCGGACCGGCAGCCCAGCTGCTCGCCATCGCGCCCGTCGCCTGGGCGATCTGGGCACTGGTCGAGACATTGTTCGGCGGGCGCTGGTATCAGCGGCTGGCGGCCCTGATCGGCGCCGTCGTGCTTGGCTGCGCGATCGCCGTCTATGGCCTCTATCCGGTGGTCGCCAAGGCGCTCGCCAACAATGCCGCGACGACCGCCAAGCCGCAGCCTGCACCCGTTCCAGCCAACAACCGCGCCGCGGCTCGCACCGAGGCCACGAGCACGACGGGCACGCGCGGCAACGCTGCAACCAATGCCGCCGCCGGCAATCGCAGCGAGACGCGGCGCCAGACCAGCCGCCGCTCCGAGGCGCGCTGCCGCACCCAGCCCGCGCTGCAGGTGCTCGACCAGCTGCCGCCCGCGACCATTTTCACGCTCGTCGATCTCGGCCCGCGCCTCATCGCGATCACGCACCACAGCGCCATTGCCGGCCCCTATCACCGCAACGGCAAGGCGATTCTCGACATTCACCACGCCTTTGACGGTTCGCCCGAGCAATTCCGCGAGATCGCCGCGCAGCATGGCGCGACCTATCTGCTGTTCTGCCCCAATTTTCCGGAAGGCACGATCTACCAGCGGCGCAGCCCGCGCGGCTTCTATGCGCGCCTCTCGCGCGGCGAGGGCTTCCCCTTCCTGACGCCCGTGCAGCTCAGCTATGGGGCCGAACTGCCCTACACGCTCTACCGGATCGAGGGCGACACCGAGGAGGAGGCGCTAGCGCCGCGCGGCAAAAAAGGCACGAAGAAGGTCCGCTGAGGCTGCCTCGCCAAGGCCAGCGAACAGCTCGGGCCGGTGATGGCATTGCGGATGAGAAAAGACCCGCGCGCCGTGATCGACACCGCCGCCCTTGGGATCGGCCGCGCCATAATAGAGCCGGGCGATGCGGGCATGGGCGATGGCGCCCGCGCACATCGGGCAGGGCTCCAGCGTTACCCACAGGTCGCAGCCGGTCAGCCTATCCTGCCCCAGCGCCGCGCAGGCCGCGCGCATTGCGACGATCTCGGCATGGGCAGTGGGATCGCGGTCGCGCCGATTGCGGTTCTCGCCGGTCGCAACGACGCGCCCGTCCAGCGTCACCACCGCGCCGATCGGCACCTCTCCAGCTTGCGCGGAAGCCTCCGCGCAGGCAAGAGCGAGGCGCATCGGCTCGGGAAGGGGAAAGGGCTCGGCCACCCCCCGTCCCTAGTCGAGCCGGAATTCGAGGGAAAGCGCCTTGACGATTCGGCTGAGGCCCTGTATCGGCGCCGCTTTCCGTAAGTACCAGATCAGGAACGATTGACATGTCGCGCATCTGCGAGCTGACCGGCCGGGGCCGCCAAGTGGGCCACAATGTGTCCCACGCCAATAACAAGACCAAGCGGGTCTTTCTGCCCAACCTGCAGAATGTGACGCTGATTTCGGACACGCTGGAGCGTGGCGTGAAGCTGCGCGTCTCGACGCACGGCCTGCGCTCGGTCGAGCATGTCGGTGGCCTCGACAACTGGCTGCTCAAGACGGCGGACACCAAGCTCTCGCTGCGCGTGCGCCGCCTGAAGCGCGAAATCGCCAAGAAGGCCGCCGCCAAGGCCGCCTGATTCGCGACAGATCACCCGATCACGAAGAGGCGGTCCGCTCGGGCCGCCTTTTTCGTATCTGCGCCTTGAGGACATATGCGCTCAGGGCGCGGGGGCGTCGCTCAGCCAGTCCACCGGCAGGTCGAACTTCAGCAGCAGGGTGCGCTGAAGGAAGAAGAGATTGTCGTCCGAGGCGACCCAGAGCACCGGCTTGCCGTTCTCGCGGCTAAGCGCCAGCGCCTCGAAATTGTCCGTGAGGCCCGGCGGGGCGAAGGTGGCGACGACCCTGCCGGTGAGAATCACCCCCGCTTCCAGCCTTGGCAGCGTCACCAGCGACAGGCGGGCGGTGAAGCCATCGGCCAAGGTCAGGCGGCGATTGAGGACCAGCAGCTTGTCTCCGCCCAGCCAGAGCGCATCGGTCGGCCGGTAGCCCGTGGGCGGCCGATAGCCCAGATGAGCCGGCGGCGGGGTCGCGGGGTCGACCGGATCGCCCTGCCAGAGGAGCACGTCATGCGCGCCCGCCGCGCCCATTCCCATTTCCGAAATGGCGAGGAAGCGCCCGTCGCCGAAGCGCACCAGCGATTCGATGCTGCCGGTGGTCGGCCAATCCTGCATCTCCGCCGGGGCCACGCAGCCCTCCAGTGCCTTGAAGGCGGCCGAGTAACGGCAGATGCGCTGCAACCCCTCGAAGCCGACCCAGCTCCGGCCCGTTGCCGGATCGTGCTGCATGCTTTCCGAATCCCAGCGCCAGTTCGGCCAGTCCTGCTCCAGGGCCACGCGCGGCAGCGGCTCGACGAAGCCCTCGCCCTGCGGCCCGCTCACCCGGAAGCCGAACAGCTCGCCGCGATCGTTGAGCGCAACCAGCGACCCGTCCGGATCGACGAACAGCGAAGAGAAGCCGCCGAACGACCCGTGCGCCCCGGTGAGATGCCAGGCGGCAGTCAAACGCAGCGGGCTATCGGCCGCCCCAGAAAGCGCGCCTTCCAGCGGCAAGGCGCGGGCGCGGACCGAGAAGCTGTCGAACGTGGCGGGGGGCGTGTTGCTGCCGTGGCGGCCATTCATCAGCAGAATGAACAACATCAGGATGATGGCGACCCGCTGCATATGCGCCGGGGCATAGCGACGCGCGCGGCCCTGCGCCACCGGCTTGTGCGCGGGCCGTCGCAAAGCCGAAGATGAACCTGCGCTAAAACCTGTGTTCAGCTTCGGCTCAAGGGCGATGGTCCAAAAGGCTCCTACAGCGGACGAAAGGAGGCACAGACGCCACCAGAGGTTCGCTGGCAAGTCTCAAGGAGCTAGACCATGACTGCCAAGACAATCCTCAGCCTCACGGCCGCCGCCACCATGGTCGTGACTTCGCTCGGCGTTGCTGCCCCGGCTTCGGCTCGCGATCATTATCGCAATTATCGCGCCGACTATGGCCGCGACTATCGCTATCGCGACAGCAACTATCGCCAGTATCCGCAGCAGTATCGCGACAATCGCGGCTATGCCTATGACAACCGCTATCGCTGCAAGAATGACGGCACGGCCGGCACCATCATCGGCGCCATCGCCGGCGGCCTGCTCGGCCACGAGGTGGCTGGACGCCACGGCGACAAGACGACCGGCGTCATCATCGGCGGCGCGGTCGGCGCTGTCGCGGGCCGGGCGATCGACAAGAGCGACAGCCGCTGCTGATCGCCACGCCCCGCCCTTCGGGTCCCAAGCAAGAAGGAAGGCCGGTCCTCTCGCGAGGGCCGGCCTTTCTGATATCGATGGATCGGGGCACCGCGCCCCGACCGCTCAGTGGACGAAGCGCGCCACCACGTCGCGATAGGAGCGGCTCACCTTCACCTGGCTGCCGGATTCCAGCACCAGGAAGCATTCGCCATTGGTGTGCGGCTTGACCTGGCGAACCTGAGAGAGGTTCACGATGGTCGAGCGGTGGATGCGCTGGAAGTTGCGCGGATCGAGCCGCTTCTCCAGATCCTTCATCGTCTCGCGCAGGATCAGCGAATTGTCCGCCGTATAGATGCACATATAGTCGCCAGCCGCGTCGATCCGCTCGATCGTATCGACATCGATGCGGAAGATCTGGCCGCGATCCTTGATGTTGATGAGCTTCTCGTAGCGGCTGGAAGCGGGCGTGTCGGCATCGGCCGACATGTCCGACACCGCGTCCGGCGCGACCTCGGCCAGCACCTCGCGCAGGCGCTCGGCCTCGGCGACATGGCGCTTCTCGTGCAGGCGCTGGCGCGCACGGTCGAGCGCGTCGGCAAGGCGCTGCTCGTCCACCGGCTTCATCAGATAGTCGATCGCCTGCGCCTCGAACGCGCGCAGCGCGTGGTCGGAATAGGCGGTGACGAAGATGAACAAAGGCGGTTCGACTTCCATCACGCCCTGCACGACGGAAAAGCCGTCGAAGCCGGGCATCTGGATATCGAGGAAGACAAGATCGGGCTTGTGGGTCTTGATCGCGCGGATGGCTTCGCGCCCGTTGGTGCAGGTCTCGACAATTTCCACGTCGGGATGGGCTTCGAGCCGGAGTTTCAGTCCCTGGATAGCGAGGCTTTCATCGTCGACGAGAATGGTACGTATGGTCATGCAGCTACCCTTGATGGTTCGGCAGTGATCAGCGGCATCTCGATGATGACGCTATAGCCCCCCTCGGGCGGAGAACGTGTTTCCATGCTTTGTCGTTCCCCAAATGCTTGGGCCAGCCGATCGCGGATGTTGGCAAGGCCCACTCCCGTACCCTTCGTCATGCGATGGTCCGCGCCGTTCAAGCCGGGACCGGTGTCCGACACGACGATCCGGACGTTTTCGCCGACAGGCTGCGCGGTGATGACGATGTCCGCGCCCTCCTCCTGCGGGGTCACCGCATATTTGATCGCGTTTTCCACCAAGGGCTGCAGAAGCAGCGAAGGCAGGCGCGCGAAGGCAACAGCGGGATGGATGTCGAAGATCGGCCGCAACCGGTCCTCGAAGCGCATTTTCTCGATCTCGAGATAGAGCTTCAGCGTCTCGACCTCCTGCTCGATCGTCACCTGGGCCGTCGGCTCGTTGATCAACGTATAGCGCAAAAAGGCCGAAAGGCGCGAGAGCATCGCATTGGCGCGCTCGGTCTGCTTCAGCAGCACCAGCGTCGAGATGCTGTTCAGCGTGTTGAACAGGAAATGCGGGTTGAGCTGGTAGCGCAGCATCGCGAGCTGGGCGGAACTGGCCTGGCTCTCCAGCCGCTGCAGCTGGTCCGCCTGTTCCTCCACCGTGAGGTAGAAGTTGATCGCATAATAGAGCGCCGACCAGGCGCCGAGCAGCGTGATGTTGAGATAGAAGGCGCCGAGGAACAGCTTGAGGCTAGCCCCCTCGCCCACCGGATTGAGCGTGGTGAACACCCAGGCATCGATGAAGGCGGAGGTGCCGCCCGCGACGATCGCGCCGATAATCGATGTCGTCCAGGTGACGATCGGCTTCTGTCGCAGCAGGAAGCGATAGCCCACCGCCATCAGCAGCGTCAGCGAATAGCCCGCCACCGTCGAGATGAGCACCGGGATGAGGAAGGACAAAGGCTGCCCGTTGGCGATGCCCGAGAGGCCACGCAGCAGGAAGGCGCCCGTCCAGCCCAGGCCCTGGAGCATCCAGAAAGCCCGGTTCTTGTCCTCGAAAAAGGGTTGCGCCCGGATGGGCAGCACCGTCGACATCGCAGGCTGGTTCAAGTTTTCGCGACCTTCGTGCGTTTCGCGATTTCGCAGGGCGTCGGCTCGGCATGCGGCTCGTCGCGATCCAGCCAGCACAGGTCCCGGTGATCGAGCGGACGGCCGTCCCAGGCCTGGATCATGACCGGGCGGATCGGCCGCCGGTCGCGCGTGTCGGCCAGGATCGGGCCGGTCGGCGATTTGCCGCCCCATTGCTCGCCCCACTGGCGCAGCGCGATCATCACCGGCACCAGCCCGCGTCCCTTGTCGGTCAGGCGATAAGCGACGCGGCGCTTATCGGTCTCGACCGGCTCGCGCGTGAGGATGCCCTTGTCGACCAGTCTGGCGAGGCGATTGGAGAGGATATTGCGGGCAATGCCGAGCGTGCCCTGAAAATCCTCGAAATAGACGATGCCGTTGAACGATGCGCGGAGGATCAGGAAAGACCAGCGTTCCCCCATCGCTTCCAGCGCGGCAGGCAGGGCACAGCCCTCAAACGCATCGAGACCCTTGCGAGCACCCATAGCAGTTCACGCTAGCGCATAATGGCGGCGAGGCCAAACCCGGAAAGTGACTTCCAGCCTTCCACCGCCGTTCACCCCATTTCAGTTGCATTTCGCAATCTAATATTATAGTTGCGATTCGAAACTTATCCGGGAGGCATTCATGGCTCACTTCGGACTATCGGTCCTGCTGCCGGCACTCTGCATCGCGTCGGGCGCGCAGGCAGCGCCGGGCACCCCCGCCGGGCACTCGGCAACACTGGAAAGCCCGGTTTCCGCGGACAATCTGACCGCCCATGGGCTGCTCTGGCGCTGCGCCGGGGCGCAATGCGTGGCGACCGCGAGCAACAGCCGGCCCGTCGTCGTCTGCCAGGCCCTGGCCCGCGAGGCGGGGCCCATGATCGCCTTCTCCGCCGGTGGCGAGCTGCTTTCCGCCGAGCAAATGGCGCGCTGCAACAGTGCCTCCGACAGGGAACACAGGACCGCGCAGCGCTGATCGCACGCGCGTCTTCGCGGGCGCGAAACATGGTCAATGTGAGTTTTCTGTTGCGCAGCATGGCCCTGCGCCATCATCTTGGGCGACGATGTTGCGCCAATATGAGCTTGTAGAGCGGGTCAAAAGCTACGACCCGGACGCCGACGAGGCGTTGATCAACCGTGCCTATGTGTTTTCCGTCGCCAAGCATGGCAGCCAGAAGCGCGCCAGCGGTGACCCGTATTTCAGCCACCCGATCGAGGTCGCGGGCATTCTGACCGATTTGTTTCTCGACGATCGCACCATCGTGACGGCACTGCTGCACGACACGATCGAGGACACGCTGACCACCACGGAGGAGGTCGAGCGGCTGTTCGGCGAGGATGTTGCGCGGCTGGTCGACGGTGTCACCAAGCTCAGCAAGATCGAGGCGCAGAGCGAGAACCAGCGCGCCGCGGAAAATCTGCGCAAGTTCCTGCTCGCCATGTCGGACGACATCCGCGTGCTGCTGGTGAAGCTCGCCGACCGGCTGCACAACATGCGCACGCTGCACTTCATCAAGAACGACGAGAAGCGCCGCCGCATCGCTCGCGAGACGATGGACATCTACGCGCCGCTCGCCGAGCGCATCGGCATGTACGAGTTCATGCGTGAGATGCAACTCCTGGCCTTCCAGCAACTCGAGCCGGACGCCTATGACAGCGTCACCAAGCGGCTGGCCCTGCTCAAGGAGGGCGGCGAGGACAAGGTGAAGCGCATCGCCGCGCAGCTCCAGTCCATGCTGCGCTCGGCGGGCATGCACGTCACCGTCTCGGGCCGCGAGAAGCATCCCTATTCGATCTGGCGCAAGATGCAGGAGCGGCACATCAGCTTCGAGCAGCTGTCGGACATCATGGCCTTCCGCGTCATCACCGACAGCACGGACGGCTGCTATCGCGCCCTTGGCCTCATCCACCAGCGCTACAAGATGGTTCCGGGCCGCTTCAAGGACTACATCTCGACACCCAAGCGCAACGGCTACCAGTCGCTGCACACGACCGTGATCCACGAGGAAAATGCGCGCATCGAGATCCAGATCCGGTCCGAGCGCATGCACCGCGACAGCGAATTCGGTCTCGCCGCGCACTGGGCCTACAAGCAGGACAGCGATCAGCCCGACGAGCAGGCCGGCTGGCTGCGCGATCTCGTTGAGATACTCGAACAGAGCCAGGATGCGGACGAGCTGCTCGAACATACCCGCATGGCGATGTATCAGGACCGCATCTTCGCCTTCACGCCCAAGGGCGAACTGCAGCAGCTGCCCAAGGGATCGACCCCGGTCGACTTCGCCTATGCGGTCCACACCAAGCTCGGCAACCAGACGGTGGGCGCCAAGATCAACGGCCGCGTCATGCCGCTGCGCACGAGCCTGGAGAACGGCGATCAGGTCGAGATCCTCAAGTCCGACGCGCAGGAGCCGCAACCCGGCTGGCTGAGCTTTGCCGTCACCGGCAAGGCGCGCGCCGCGATCCGCCGCTTCATCCGCCAGAAACAGCGCGCCGAGACCATCGCGCTCGGCGAGAAGCTCTACGAGGAGATCGTCTCGCGGCTCGTCGTGGAGATCGGCGACAAGGCGCAGAAAGCGGCGATCAAGCGCCTGAAGCTCGAGGACCGCGCCGCGCTTATGATCGCCATCGCCACCCGCCGCGTCTCGGATGATGAAGTGCTCAACGCGCTCGTCCCCGGCAGCGTCGAGGAAGCACCGAGCGGCAAGTCACGTAAGAAGCCACAGCAGCACCAGGCCGTCTCGATCCTCGGCCTGACGCCGGGCATCGCCTTCACCCTCTCGGAATGCTGCCATCCGGTGCCGGGCGACCGCATCGTCGGCCTGCGTCGCCCCGGCGCCCCGATCGAGGTGCACACCATCGATTGCCTTGCGCTGGAGACCGGCCAGGACGCCGACTGGGTGGACCTCAGCTGGGACAGCAAGGCCAAGGGCGGCACCGCGCGCCTGCAGGTGATCGTCAAGAACCAGCCCGGCGCGCTGGCCTCGGTGGCCAACATCTTCGGCGTCAACAAGGCGAACATCCTCAACCTGCAACTGGTCAACCGCGAAGGCCCCTTCCACACCGACCTCATCGACCTCGAGGTGGAGGACGCCAGCCATATCGCACGCATCCTCTCCGCGCTGCGGGCGATCGATCCGGTGGTGCAGGCGGAGCGGGTTTAGCGACGCGGCGGTTCGCGCCACGATAAACAAACGCTTTCCAAAGTCCGTTCGTCCTCGGCCGCCATCGAGCTTGTCGAAATGGCTTATCGAAGGACCAGAGACGGCGCTGAATCCTTCGATACGGGTCTTCGACAGGCTCAGCCCCTACTCAGGGCGAACGGGGCATGGGGCGGCCCATATCCTTTTCAGCGTGTAGCCGGTGCCCCGCTCAGAGCCGCTTCGCCCCGCAATTGACCGAGCCGCTGCCCGAGCTGTTCACCGAGCAGGCGCCCTTGCCCCTCACCTCGACGCTGCCCGATCCGCGCGCGACGATCGTTGCACCGCGGTCGGCCGTCGCTTCGGCCGCGCCGGAGCCTTCCAGCGTCAGGCTGAGATCGTCCGACGCCAGGCCGCCCGCCGCGAAGCTGCCGCTGCCGGTGAGGTGGACGTCGAGCTTCTTCGCCCGGCCAGAGAGCTGCATTGCGCCCGATCCGGTCTGGACGACGCCCAGATTGTCCGTGGCGATGCCGTTGATCGCCAGCGCGCCGCTGCCGCTGGCCAGCACCTCGGCATTGAGCTTGTCGAGGCCGGTCACCTTGAGTGAGCCGGGGCCGGAGAGCTGGACGCGGCGCACCACCGGCACGGTGATGAAGAGGCGCGCGGTATCGCTGTTGCGGGAGCGCCGGGCCTCGTTCATCGAGGGCTTGAGGCGGATGACCAGGGTGCGCGCCGAAACGCTCATGTCGACACGCTCAAGCATGTCGGCGTCGCCCTCGCCCCGCGCCGAGACGCCGCTGCCGCTCGTCACCGTCGCTTCGATCGGCGCTTCCATGCGCACATTGTCGAAATCGGTGACGATGAAGCTGCGCGTCGCCGCGCCCACGGGTGCAGCGAGCGCGGCGCAGCCGGCGAGAAGGGTGGTGAGGGTCAACCTGTGCATTGCGCTTCTCCGGGGCCCGCCTTGGATATCTGGCAAGTGGTGGTGCCGGCGACATGGGCATCGCCGGGACCGTGGATAGAGATGTCGGCGCTTTCGCTGGCGCGGACCGAGATGTCGCCCGGACCGAAAATCTTGAGCGAGGCGCGCTCGGTCTGCAGCTTGGCGGCGAGAATGCTGCCCGGGCCGGCCGTGCTGAGCGCGGCGGTCCTGGCCTTGCCCGTCACCGTCATGTCGCCGGGGCCGGTCAAGGCAAGCTCGGCATTTTCCGCGTCCAGCGCGCCGATGGCGAGATTGCCGGGGCCGGTCACCTTCGCCTTCACGTCCTTGCCGTCCATCCGGTCAACGCGCATGTCGCCCGGTCCGACGAGCGAGACGCGGTGCAGCGCCGGCAGCGTCACGCGCACGGTCGCGCCGCCATGGCTCCAGCTCACGCCCTTGTTGCGGGTGACGTGCAGCGTGCCATCCTCGACATAGAGTTTGAGCCGGTCGAGCGTGCCCCTGGCCGCCTCCGCCTCGACACGGAAGGCCGCGCCGTGCGCGATCACGACATTGTCGGGACCGGTCACCGTCACGCCGTCAAAATCCTTGAGATTGTCCAGCCGGCGGACCGTCCGCGGCCCGCTGTCATCGTCGCCATCCCGCTCGTCGTCGCCGAAGCTGAAACTCAGCCCGTGCATGTTGTGCCCGCCGATGGTCACGGCCAGCGCGATGGCGGCCACGACGCCGGTGATCACGAGGCGGGTCTTGTCCTTCAATGCACCACTCCAGGCTGTATTGACTTCATAATACAGCGAGCCGACCGATCCGCCAAGCCCCTGATCGGCAATCGATACATCTGCCGCACAAATGAGAAGGGCGGCACCAGCCGGCACCGCCCTTCTCGAAACCAGTCTGGCGCAAGGATTACTCGACGCGCTCCTTGGCATATTTCGGCGCGGCCTCGTTGAGCACGCGCAGGATCTTCTTGAGCGCGGTCGGCTCGTCGACTTCTTCCATCGCGGCCAGCTCGCGGGCGAGGCGGCTGGAGGCGGCCTCGAAGATCTGGCGCTCGGAATAGCTCTGCTCGGGCTGGTCGTCGGCGCGGAACAGGTCGCGCGTCACCTCGGCGATCGACACGAGGTCGCCCGAGTTGATCTTCGCTTCATATTCCTGGGCACGGCGCGACCACATGGTGCGCTTGACCTTGGGCTTGCCCTTCAGGGTCTCGAGAGCCTCGCCGAGCGTCTTGTCGGACGAGAGTTTGCGCATGCCGACGCTTTCGGCCTTGTTGGTCGGAACGCGGAGCGTCATGCGCTCCTTCTCGAACCGCAGGACGTAAAGCTCCAGCTCGATGCCGGCAATCTTCTGGCTCTGCAGTTCGACCACGCGGCCTACCCCGTGCTTCGGGTAGACAACATAGTCGCCGACATCAAAGGACAGCGCTTTTGCAGCCATTCTTGCGACCTTTCTTTCTATTTGGATAGTGATGGCTGGATTGCTTGGCACTTGTCGTCTGCTTGCCGATCCAGTGCCAGCCATGGGCCATGCACATTTGCTCCTGAGCGGCCCGGGATGCCGCTTCCATCGTCAATTAACAGATTCGTAACAAAATTACCAGCCTGCTAACCATGTAGCATGCTGGTATGTTGCGCTTGTTCAGCTGGCAGACCACCACCGGTGGCGTTCGCGCTACCGGCAGCCTGGTTTCCCAGCCGCCTCTCCATCGTCGGGTGCAACGGGTATCCGTCGGCACATGCGCCGAGTTCACCCGTTTTCAGCACCTTATGCAACCGGCCCTGAACCGATCGTTAACGGCGCCGCAAGACGCGGCCACGCCGCTCAGCCGCCGGTGCCGGGCTCGGCCGAGAAATATTTGTCGAACTTGCCTTCCTCGCCCTTATGCTCGTCCGCGTCGGCAGGCTGCTCGCCCTTGGTGGTGATGTTCGGCCACTCCGCCGAGAACTTGGCGTTGAGCTCCATCCACTTCTCAAGGCCGCCCTCTGTATCGGGCAGGATCGCCTCGGCCGGGCATTCCGGCTCGCACACGCCGCAGTCGATGCACTCGTTGGGATTGATGACGAGCATGTTCTCGCCCTCGTAGAAACAATCCACCGGGCAGACCTCGACGCAGTCCATATATTTGCAGCGAATGCACGCGTCGGTCACGACGTAGGTCATGGTAATCTTCCCTGTTATTGGCGGCCTCGCGATATGCCCGGCCAAGGCGAGCGTCAACAGGCAACGGACTTGAGCGGCAACTAGCTCAGCTTGGGTGTTGCATCGCGGCCCGATTGCGCCGGCCGCGGTTAAGCCGATTCCGCGTGCTCGTCCGGCGCGCTGCCCGGCGTGATCGCGCTGTAGCAAAGCTGCGCCTCGCTGGCGGGACCGCGCCGGTCAGGCAGCTTCTCAACGCGGATGACGCGGATGACGTTGCCCTGCGGCAAGGTGATGAGATCGCCGACGCGCACCGGCGCATGGGCGCGCTCGATGCGGCGGCCGTTCAGGCGCACGATGCCGCGCTCGGCCAGCGCCTGCGCGCTGGAGCGGTTGGGCGCGAGGCGCACGAACCAGAGATATTTGTCGAGCCGCAGGCTCGGTCCATGCGGCGTCCCGCTCCGGTGCGCCGCGAGATGGCCCGCGCCGGCCAGATTATTCCTCGCGACCGAACAGCGCGCCGAGACCGGCCAGCGCCTTGCCCGTGGCGACGATCTGACGCGGCTCGCGCGGACCGCGATCGCGGTCGTCCCGCTGCCGGTCGCGATCCTGCGGACGCGGCTTGCGGTCGCCGCCCTTGCCCTTGCGGTCGCCCTGCGGCCGATCCTGGTCGGGCCGGCCACGACCACGCTCCGGACGGTCGGCACGCTGCGGCCGGTCGCCCTGCTGGCCCCGATCTCCCTGCTGACCACGGTCGCCCTGCGGGCGGCGCCGACGCTGCTCGCCCTCGGGGCGCGGCGGGCGCGCCTTGGGACGGCCACGGAATGCCCAGTTGGGCGCGCCCTCGGCCGCATCGGGAACGGGACGGAAACCCGCCTGCCGCATCAGATCGAGGAAGCTCGCCTCGTTGAGGCCGATGGAGACGATCGTCGGATCCTCCGCGCCATAGGGCTTGCCGGCGGCGATCGCCTCATGCGCGCCGCGCGCCAGCCGCTCGGCCATGTCGATGCGCAGCCACGCCTCGCCGAGCTGGCGGAAGCCCGCGATGCGGGCCCCGATCTCGTCCAGTTCCTCGCCGGCCGGCAGCAGCACGGACCCGGCGGCGGGCAGCGCCACCAGCGGCTTGCCACGCTTGAGCGACAGCAGCGCCATGCGCCATTGCGCGGCGGCAGGCTTCATCAGGCCCGGATGATAGAGGTCCATGACGCCGATCACGACGCCTGCCTTGCGCAGATGGGCGCGATCCTCCTTGGCCACCTGGCCGAGCGCCTCGTCGAGCTGGGTGCGCGGCATGATGCCACCCGCATCGGCGAGTTGCGCCAGCACCGCGCGCACGGGCGCCGGCAGCTCGGGGTCGGTCGAGCCGGCCTCCATCTTGAGCAGGGCGGGAATATGCCGCTCGAACTGCCCGGCCATCCAGACGCCGAGCCGCTCGCGCACGCCCTGCTGGATCTCCGGCGCCAGGCCCGAGAGGCCGGCATCGAGCGCCAGCTCCGGCACCAGCAGCCGCTGTCCCGCCTTGAGGGTTGCCACCGGATGCCCGTTCCAGATGATCTGAGCGTCCCCGCCGGGAGGGCTGGCGAAACTGAACGCTTTATCGTCCACCGCCAGCAATGCCTGCGCCATTTCGTTCAAATGAGCACCCAGTCTCCGTTCGGCGGCGGCCAGGAGTAGCCGCCTTTCAGTTGCCCTCGCAGTCGGATCGACAGCGAAGCGAAAGCCCCTCAGCATCCCGATCTTGTGTCCGTCAACTGTTACATTGCCGACACTGTCCACGTCCACCGTCAAAAGCGCGTTCGTGTCACCCGCTCGCCGCAGTAAAGCGGACGCTCGCCGATCAACGAAGCGCTGACGCAGCGCCGCATGCAGCGCATCAGAGAGGCGATCTTCCAGCGCGCGGGCGCGCGCGGCCATTTCCGCAGGCTGGGCAAGCCAATCGTCGCGCTGGGCGACATAGGCCCAGATTCGCACCGCACCGATTCGCCCGGCCAGCGCATCGACATCGCCCTGCACATTGTCGAGCCGCGCCAGTTGTCCGGCGAACCAATCCTGCGGGATGTGGCCATTGCCCTGGCTCAGCCAGAGCCACAGCCGGTGGATGGTGCGGGCATGATGTTCCAGCCCGAGCTTCTGGAAGTCCGGAACCGAGCAAGCGGCCCAGAGGCGCGCGACCTGGCGCGGCCCGCGCGCCCGCTCCCGCACGTCGGGCAGATCGGCCAGATATTTGAGCACGGCAAGGTCGATCGCCTCGGGCGCCGCACGCAGGCCCGAACGGCCCGGCCGCTCCTCCAGCGCCTCGATCAGCCCGTCGACATCATCCATCGGCAGGTCCGCCTCGCGCCAGAAGATCTGCTCGACCCGATCGAAGCGATGCTCCTCGATCCGCTCGACTTCCTCGGCGGTGAAGGCCGGCGGCCCGTCCGAGGGGCCGATGTCGCCAAAGGTGCCGTCGCACTGGTGGCGCCCGGCGCGCCCGGCGATCTGCGCCATCTCGGCCACGGTCAGCCGGCGCGTGCGCTGCCCGTCGAACTTGCGCAGCGAGGCGAAGGCGACATGATCGACATTCAAGTTGAGGCCCATGCCGATCGCGTCCGTCGCGACGAGATAATCGACCTCGCCCGCCTCGAACATCGCGACCTGCGCGTTGCGCGTGGCGGGGCTCAAAGCCCCCATCACCACCGCGGCGCCGCCGCGCTGCTGGCGCAGCATCTCGGCCACGCGATAGACCTCCTCCACCGAGAAGGCGACGATCGCCGAGCGCTTGGGCAAGCGGGAGAGCTTGCGCGAGCCCGCATAGCGCAGCGTCGAGAAGCGCGGACGCGAGACGATCTCGACATCCGGCACGAGCGCGCGCACCAGCGGCGCCATGCTCGCCGATCCGAGCAGCATCGTCTCCTCGCGGCCGCGCGCATGCAGCAGCCGGTCGGTGAAGATATGGCCGCGCTCGGGATCGGCGGCGAGCTGGATTTCGTCCACGCCAACGAACGCGAAATCGCTGAACGGGCCGAAGCCGCCGCGCACCGGCATCGCCTCGGCCGTCGCCATCACATAGCGGGCATTGGGCGGAGCGATGCGCTCCTCGCCGGTCAGCAGCGCGACCTGGTCGGCGCCCTTGATCCGGCAGACCCGGTCATACACCTCGCGCGCAAGGAGCCGCAGCGGGAAGCCCATGAGACCACTGGAATGGCCGCACATCCGCTCGATCGCGAGATGCGTCTTGCCGGTATTGGTGGGCCCGAGCACGGCCTTCGGAACGACTTGAGCACGGCTCGCCATAATCCCCCGAGACATGGCGCCAGCGGCGACGCGGGACAAGGGCGCAATGCACGGCCCGGCATAAATTTCCCGCCCGGCGCGCACCCGATCGCCGCGCCGGCACAACTCGCCGCAGCGATTCCCGCGGGGAAGCCGCATTAGTTTGACTTTAACCAATTCATTTCACAAACCATCGGGCCAAGGCCGGCAGGATGACCGGCTGCGCGAAGGAAGCCTTCGGGGGCAACTTACCCAGTGTATCAGAAGATCGAGTTGAGCCCGGCTCAGGGCACGAATGGGGGGACATTGTGGCTGAACAGCCCGGTGCCCACGTTCGGCACGGCGCGTCCCGCCGATGCCACCCGCCCCAGCCGGCGCGAGCGCATCGGCGAATGGGCGCGCACGGTCGATCTTGCTCCCGATCTCGGCCATAATATCGGCAGCCGCGTCTGGTGGCGCGGCCTGTTCACTTGCCTCTCGCTCTGCGGCACGACGCTGATGCTCTCGCCGGGCATCAACGCCATTCCCGGCGCGGTGCCGGCGCCGCTCGGCGCCCGCCATCTCGATCAATATCGCTCGCAGATGATCAGCGCCTCCGCGCTCGGCGGCGACAGCGGCCTGCGCATGGGCCCGACGGACGCCGTCGCCCCGCTCGCCGAAACGCCCGAGCGCCCGGAGATCGAGCTCGACGCCGCGCTCGGAACCGGCGACAGTTTCGCGCACACGCTCGCCCGCTCCGGCGTGAGCGACCGCGACGCCTCCACGCTGCTTTCGCTCATCGGCCAGGCCGTCGACCCCGATTCCATCGCGGCGGGCACGCGCCTCCACATGATCCTCGGCCGCCGCCCCAATCGCAACGTCGCGCGTCCGCTCGACCGGCTGACGGTCCGCGCCCGGCTGGAGCTGGCGCTGGAGATCACGCGCGTTGAGGGAGCGCTGACGCTCAAGCGCATTCCCATCGCGGTCGACGACACGCCGCTGCGTATTCGCGGCCAGGTCGGCGGCAGCCTCTATCGCGCCGCCCGCACGGCCGGGGCCGATCCGTCCAGCATCCAGGCTTATCTCAAGGTGCTCGCGAGCCGCCTCAACGTCGGGTCGGACATCGGCGCGGACGACCAGTTCGACATCATCGTCGCCCATCGCCGCGCCGCCACCGGCGAAAGCGAGGTCGGCCAGCTCCTCTATGCCGGTCTCGACCGCGCCCGGGGCAAGGACGTCAACATGCTCAAATGGACGCAGGACGGCCGCCAGCAATGGTTCGAGGCCTCCGGTGTCGGCGAGACGCGCGGCGTTCTCGCGGCGCCCGTCGCGGGCCGCATGAGCTCCAGCTACGGCGCCCGCTTCCACCCGATCCTCGGCTATCGCCGCATGCATGCCGGCGTCGACTTCGCCGCCGCTTATGGCACGCCGATCTATGCCGTCACCGACGGCCGAGTCACCTATGCCGGCTGGCATGGCGGCCATGGCAAATATGTCCGGCTGCAGCATGCCGGCAACCTCGGTTCGGGCTACGCGCATATGAGCCGCGTCGCCGTCTCCTCCGGCCAGATGGTCCGGCGCGGCCAGATCATCGGCTATGTCGGCTCGACCGGCCTCTCGACCGGCCCGCATCTGCATTACGAACTTTACCGCGGCGGCGCGACCGTCAACCCGAGCTCGATCAAGTTCACGCAGGTCGCCCAGCTTTCCGGTGCGGCGCTTGGCGCCTTCAAGGCCCGCCTCGCGGACCTCAAGCGCCTGCCCATCGGCCTCTCGCGACCTGCGCCCGTGGCGACCGCCGCAGCGACGCCGCCGCCAACCCCGGCCGGCGGTGGAACGCCTCACGCCCGCTGAGCCGCGCGCTGTTTCAAGACTGAACGCGAAGGCCCGCGGTTGCAGCCATCCGTCGAGGGAGGCGGGTCGCGGCCGGCCCCGACGATCACGGGAGGGAATGCGATCGAAGGGACAAGGGAGAACAGACGACCGGATCGGACGCCCGACTTCCAGGATCGGGCATCCGCGCCGGCTTTGCCCTCCCGGCAGCCGCACTCCCATGACGGAGTGGAAACAGCGAAACCATTGAGAAAAAAATAGAAAGTCTGCAAAATGTGCCGAGCGCAGGCCGCGCACGGGATCTCGTGGCGGCCTCCCTCGCCCGACCGAGCCTCCTTATCGACGAACCGATCTTTTTTGCACTTGCACAACATCCCTCGATCTAGTTACGTTATATCATCATGATTTCGACACACCTTTCCGCGCGACTCCTGCGCGCTTCCGCCATGCCTGCCCTTCTCCTCGGCGCCCTCGCCTGCTCCGCGCCGCTCATGGCGCAGGACGATCCGCCGCCGGACACCGGCACCGCGCACGGCCATGCAGACGATCACCCCGAGGACATCGTCATCACCGCGCTCATCCCACGCTCCCATATCGATGTGCTCGGCGGCACCTCGGTGCTGAGCAGCGCCGATCTCGCCCGCGACCTGCGCCCCAGCCTGGGCGAAACGCTCGCGGGCCAGCCCGGCGTCAGCGCCACCTCCTATGGCCCCGGGGCCTCGCGCCCGGTGTTGCGCGGCTTCGCGGGCGATCGCATCCGCCTGTTGACCGACGGCATCGGCGGCTTCGACGCCTCAGCCACGTCGGTCGACCATGCCGTCGCCATCAACCCGCTGCTCGCCGAGCGCATCGAGGTGCTGCACGGCCCCGCTGCGCTGCTTTATGGCGCCTCGGCGGTCGGCGGCGTCGTCAACGTGATCGACAGCCGCATCCCTTCGCTCCAGCCGCGCGACGGGCTCGATCTCGACCTGACCGGCATTTATGGGAGCGCCGCGGAGGAACGCGCGCTCGCCGGCAAGGCGGACGTCGCGCTCGGGGCGGGCTTCGTGCTGCATCTCGACGGCAGCTGGCTCAAGGCCGACGATCTGCGCACCGGCGGCTACATCCTCGGCGACACGCAGCGCGCCGAAGCGCTCGCCAGCGACGATCCGGATATCCGTTCCCTCGCCGATCTCTCCGGCCGCCTGCCCAATTCCGCGATGGAAAGCTGGAACTATACCGGCGGCCTTTCCTACATCGGCAGCGGCGGCTCGATCGGCTTCTCGCTCGGCCGCTCGCACACCGATTACGGCATCCCGGTCCGCTATGTGACCAGCGAGGCCGAGGCAGCCGAGGGCCATGGCGCGGAGGAAGTCCGCATCGCCATGGACCAGACCCGCGCGGACCTGCGCGCCGTCGTCCCCATCGAGGGCGACTTCCTCGACCATCTGCGCCTGCGCGCCGGCTGGGCGGACTACCAGCATGCCGAGGTCGACGCGCATAGCGGCGAGGTCCACACCCGTTTCTACGCCGAGGGCCTCGAGACCCGGCTGGAACTGGTGCAGCATCGGCGCGGCGGCTGGGACGGCGCGATCGGCGCACAGATCCTGCTGCGCTCCAGCGACATCGTCGGCGACGAGAAGTTCCTGCCCGCGATCGAGAGCGACACCTTCGGCCTGTTCACCCTGCAGTCGCTGGATCTGGGCGATCTGCGGCTCGAGGCCGGCGGGCGCTACGAGCATAACCGGGTCGAGGCGGCCGCCGATGAGACCCTCGGCTCGCCCGATCACAACCGCAGCTTCGATACCTTCTCCGCCTCACTGGGCGCGAGCTACGCCATCGTTCCCGATTGGCGGATCGGCCTCAATCTCTCGCGCATCGAGCGGGCGCCGACCGCGGACGAGCTTTATGCACGCGGCAATCATGCCGGCACCCAGGCCTTCGAGCTCGGCAATCCGGATTTCGAGACCGAGCGCGGCTGGGGCGTCGAGGCGACGTTGCACGGGCGCAGCCGCGATTTCCACGTGAGCGTCTCGGCCTTCTACAACAGTTTCGACCGCTTCATCTACGACAGCGTCGTGCCGGATGAGGTCTGCATGGCGGTCAATGGCGGCGAGCCGCTCGAATTCCCCTGCTTCGCCTATCAGCAGACCGGCGCGACCTATTATGGCGGCGAGATCCAGGCCAACTGGACCGCCGCCCGCTTCGGCACTACCGAACTGAAGCTGGACGGAATGCTCGACTATACCCGCGCCACGCTGGACGGCGGCCGCCCCGTGCCGCGCATCCCGCCGCTGCGCCTGCTCGGCGGCGTGACGCTCGACGGCGGCCAGTGGAACACCCGCCTCGAAGCCGAGCACGACTTCGCGCAGGATCGCGTCGGCGGGCTCGAGACGCCCACTCCCGCCTTCACCCTGGTCAACGCCTCCTTCGGCTGGAAACCTCCGGTCCTCTCGAACAAGTTTTCGCTCACCCTCTCGGCCAACAATATCTTCGACGTCACCGCCCGCCGCCACGCCAGCCTGCTCAAGGATTATGCGCCGCTCGCGGGGCGGGACGTGCGCGTGACAGTCGCGCTGGACTTCTAGGAGACGGCGAGCCGGATCCCCGATTCTCGCGTCATTGGCTCTGGAGGGATGCGCGGCGTCGCGCGCGACGTTCGTGTATCCCTCCAATTCCCTGCCAGGCAGAGCAGAAACCACTGCGGTCTTTTCTCGCAACAATTTTTAATATAACCAATATCTTACAAACTTTTCCGCCACACCGGCCGCTCCGCCCGCCGGAAATATCCGCGCCTCGCCTCATAGTTTTTACAAAATCCGAAACATTGCGGCATACTCTCCCGCAGCCCGCCCGCTGCCGGCGGGCGATCGTTCTGGCGGGCACCGCTGTGCACCATGTGCGAATAGGAATTTGGTGAGATGGCAATTCTCGAGCCGCTTGAACGCGACGGCTACATCTATTTCGACGACGCTGCCAGCAAGGCGGCGGGCGAGGCGCTTGCCGAGCAATATCAGACAGCCGAGCCCTTCCCGCATATCGTCATGGAGAACTTTCTTCCGGTCGATTTTCTGCGCAACCTCCTGCCGCAATTCCCCGACAGCACCGGCAAGACATTCTTCGATCGCGAGCAGGAACGCTTCAAATTCCAGTATCCGCCGGCGGATATTCCGGGCGGTCGCCTGCGCAATCTGGTGATGGAGTTGAACAGCTCCCCTATGCTCCGCTTCCTGCAAGCGATGACGGGCATCAAGGGCCTCATTGCGGACCCCTATTATTCCGGCGGCGGCCTGCATGAGACCAAGGCCGGCGGCCATCTGAGCATCCATGCGGATTTCAACATCCACAAGCCGCTCAAGCTCGAGCGTCGCCTCAATCTGCTCGTCTATCTCAACGACGACTGGCCGGCCGACTATGGCGGCGAGCTGGAACTGTGGGACAAGGAGATGAAGGGCTGCTGCCACAGGATCGCGCCGGTCCTCGGCCGCGCCGTGGTGTTCAACACCTCGCTCGACAGCTATCACGGCCAGCCCGATCCGGTGCGCTGCCCGCCCGATCGCTCCCGCCGCTCGATTGCGACTTACTACTATACGGCCAGCGTCGAGGGCATCCAAAAGCTGCCCCAGCGCACGACCGTCTTCAAGACCCGCCCCGGCACCGAGGATGCGCCGGACCGCCGCATCCAGTTCGACCATTTCATCAAGGACTGGGTGCCGCCGAAGCTCTATCGCTACGCCACGCGGTTCAATCGCTTCAAATAGGCCGGACGGGAGCGCGTTGCCCGGCCCTGCTCAGGGCGCCGGGGCCAGCGCCATCCGCCGCGCCCGGCGATCCCGATAGGCCTCGACAATGGCCCGCCGCGCCGGCCGCTCGATCAGGCGATAGGTGATGTGCGACACTGCCAGCACCAGCATGATCGCCCCGGCAATCACGATGCATCGGCCGATCCAGGGCGCTACGCCCAGCCAGGCCAGTACCCGCAACATCACGAAGTGCCAGCCGCTCAACACCCAGAAATGGTTGAGATAGACCGAGTAGGAAATCTCGCCGAGCCAGTGCAGCGGCCGTGATGTCAGCGGCGCCGCCAGCCAGCCGCGATCCGTCCATGTCGCCGCTATCAGCAGCACGAAGCCGGGCATGACCAGCACGTCGTTGAGCCCCAGGATCATTGTCGCCAGCACCAGCAAGAGCCCGCCCGCCTGCATCGCGCCGAGCAGCGCGTCGGGCAAGGCGGCAATCCGCTCGCGGAGGGCGTAGACCACCATTCCCAGTGAGAAGCCCGCCAGGCAGCGCAGGACTGCGATGCCCTTCACGATGTCGAGCACGCCGGTCGTCGTCGCGACCCACAGATAGAAGATCACGGGCAGCAGCGTCATCAGCGCCAGCGCCGTCCGCCGCCGCCGCGCCGTCAGCGCCGCCAGCAGCGGAAATACGGCATAGGCGACCATCTCGGCGCCGATCGACCAGCTCGGGATGTTCCAGCCCACCCGGCCCGTCAGCCCCCAGGCGTTCAGCAGGAACAGCTGCTCCAGAAAATTGAGGATGCTCGCGGACGAGAACAGCGCCCCCAGCGCCACCCCGCCATGCGTCAGGCCCAGCACAAGCTCCTCGCCGATCGTCACGGCCAGGAGCGCAAGCAGCGCGAAGAGATGAAGCGGATAGATCCGCGCCACGCGCGCAAGCCAGAATGCCTTGAGCTGCTCCCGGTCGAACGGCGCCCGCTCATCGGTCTGGGCGGAATAGGCGATGACGAAGCCGGAGAGGACGAAGAACAGATCGACCCACAGATAGCCCACCCGCAGGAATGGCGTCGCCTTCTCCACGGGCAGCAAATAGACCGTCCCGAACTGCAGATGATAGAGCACGACCAGCAACGCCGCCACGCCGCGCATGGAGGTATGAGACCGGATATAGCGCTGCATCGTCCCCGCCACGTATCACCTCCGCCACGCCCGTGTTGGCCGGAAAGAGCAGGGCGATCAAGGGTGCATGGCGGCCCCTGAAGGGAACCGGCGCGCGCCGCCACCGTCCTATTCTCTCTGTCGTCCGGCCCGTCCAACCCGAAGCAGAAGGCAATCGAGCGTCGGCGGTGGATGCGGGCCTCGCAGCCCCCAAAAAAAGCAACGCGGGCCTCGCCGGTAAAGCGAAGCCCGCGCCACTTGCGTCGGGTATGTCTTGAAGTCGCTTACCGCAGATAGGACTGGCGGAAGAGCTCCACGGCGTTGGCCTTGGGCGCCTCAGCGAAGGACTGGCCCGGATATTCCATCGTGCCCCAGGCGCCATATTTGTCGACGCGGCCATAGTCGGCGAACAGGATGGTGAGGTCGCCGATCTCGTCCCGCCACTTCGTCAGGTAGCGCGTGTAGAGCGAGCCCATGCGGGGGTCGCGCTGAATGCGGGCCTGCTGGGCGAGGTCGTCCGGGCTGCTCACATGCTGGCCCGCCTCATAGGTGACGTAGCGCAGATTATATTGAGCGGCCACCGCCTTGTTCTTTTTCGCTTCGCCCAACACCGTGTCGAGCGTGGTCTGCAGCTGGGTGTAGAACCAGCCGTCGTTGGACGCCGGGACCTGCCCCGCTTTCAGCGTTGCATTGAAATAGGGGGCGGTCGCGAGCGCGTCGAACTTCTTGTAATTGTCGCCGGGACGAAGAACCTCGCCCGCAAGCCATGGGCTGTTCTGGGTGGCGGCGACTCGCACCAATCGCGACATCTGGCCCGCATAGATGCCCGCCCATATATCCAGCACCTGCCCCGATCGTTTGCCGTAGTAGCGGGCCAGGCCCTGATATTCGTCGCCAGTCCAGCCGTCGGCGCGCATCTCTTTGATCGCTTGCTGGGCGACTGGATACACGTAGTTCCAGACTTCGTTCGACTGTTCGACGTAGACCTTGAGACCGGGATCGAGATTATCGCGCACATAGGTGGCGAAGCGGCGAATATAGTCCTCGTCCGCGTTCCAGGGCATATTGAACCACGGGTTCGTCTTTGTCTGGTTGGCAAGGGCCACCATATATTCGACCGGCACGGTGTCGCTGCCGTCAATCACGCCATCGCCCGGCTTTGTGCGGGTCGCCCAGCGCACGGTGCCGTTAGCCTCGACAGAGCGCATCCACTTCACGAAACGGAGCGTGCTGTAGCGCTTCACATTCTCCAGGAAGGTGGGATCAAAGAGCGCGTTGGGGTCTGCGTCCTTCTCGCGGCAATCCATGCTACGTAGCGGATCGGCGGGATCGATGTTGGTTGTGCGCAGTTGGCCGTTGTTGAGGCCGTTCGGCACGAAGGTGAAGCTGACGGTGCGGGTACCGTTCCTGACGTTCTTGATGACGTCGCCGAACAGCGTGACGGTGCCCTTACCTTCCCAACGGCACACGATGTCTACGCTCGCGCCCTTGTAGGCAGCGGTCGGGATGCTGAACGGGCGGACGGCATATTCCCTCGCAGCGAGGGTCACGACATTCTTGTTCGCGTCAAACCGGTCGGCGGGCATGCTCCCGACGGTCTGTCCCTGCGCATTGATGAGCGACCAGGTGCCGCCCGCGAGCAGGTTCGAAAAGGCCCGCGTGTTTGCATAGTAAGCAAGGCCCGCGAGGTTCATGCCGAGCTGCATCGAGGAGCCGCTGGGCTGAGCCGTGGTCGCGGCTGGCTTGGTGGCGGTGCCGATCTGCGTCGTCGTCGCGGGCTTGGTCGCGATCGTCGTCGTGGACGTCGTTGTCGACGTCAGGGTAGAAACCCCCGCCACCAACAAAATAGGGTCCAACCATTTCACAGTCGTTCCAGAACCTGCATATGCGAGCATCAGAACCGTCAGCGAACTCGTCGCAGCGAATGCGGCCGTGCTGAAAAGCCCCGTTGAACCCGCCGCCAGCGCTAGATAGCGCTTCCTGATAGAGCGTTTTCTGTCCTTAACAACCCGCATCATGCTCGATGGCTCCCGCCGGGGCCTTACTCAGGCCAGTGTTGATCCCGGCCGCGGCAGATACAGGTCACTAAGAAAATAAGGATTTCAGAGCTTGGCTAACGGGGCGCTAACCAAGCATACCGCCTCCTCCCGCTCATAGCGGGAAAATCACGGTGGGCGACGATGACCGGCGAACTTTCGCGACCGTTGAGACTTGTTCTTTTCGCAACTCTGTCGGGAAGGAGACAGATGGGAAACGCCACAGCGACGAGTTGGGCTCTTGGCAGGGTTAACGGGAAGGTGCGATGGCGTCCCCGAGAAATCGCACCGGCTCAGGCCGGGACGGCAGGCTCCGGCAGCGCCACCTCGGCATCGCGTCGTTCGACGGCCCGCGGCATCGGGCGCGAGAGGCCCAGACTTGCCGCTCTCATGCTCGCCACCGCGCCGGCGAGGAGCCAGGTAAAGGGGCGCAGGGAGGAATTAGGGATGAGATCAAGCAAATTGACCAAGTGCACGGCGATGAGCGTTACCGTCGCCATAGGCAATCCCAGCCGCCGCAGTCGGAAGGCACGCCAGACCGGATAGGTCAGCAGACCGAAGCTTGCGAGATACCCCAGCCAGCCGGCAACGCCGATGGTGATGACCCACGTTCCATCGGTCACGGACACGTCTTGCGTGGCTCCCCAACTGGTCACCACCAGCACACGATTGCGGCCATAGCTGCCCCAGCCGAACCAGGGTCTTTCCTGGGCACGACGCAGCAACAGATCTTCGTTCCTCAACCGAAACTCCAGCGATTCTGCACGCTCCGCGCTGAGCGAACGAACCGACTCCACGGCGCTACTAATCGGCAGGATGTCGGCACCGCGCACAAACGGATAGGTGAGGACGAGCAACGACAGCAGGAAGGCCATGCTCACGAACTGGCGCTTCGCCATGACGAAAAGTAGCGGCCCGAACGCCAGCCCCAGAAACAGCGCTCCCACCGACTTGTTGAGCACGAGCACCGCCGCGAGATAGCCCGCGACCAAACCCATGGGCACCGTGAACAGCTGCGCGCGCACCCGGGTCAGCCCGATCGACGCGACCAGCGCCATGACCAGGAAGGTCGACACCAGCAGGCCATGCCCAAGGAACACCGACGCCCGATAGCCGCCGCCGCGCACCTGCTGCATGAACATGCCTTCTTGGCTGACACCATAGATCCAGCCCTGGAGACTGGGACTCATGCGCAGTTCGAAGATGATGGGTAGCGAATAGGCCAGCGCGGCGAGGACCAGGGCCATCAGCACATCGCGATGGCCCTTGGCATTGCCGAGCAGCGCGGCGCCGAGCACGAACGGAATGAGCGTAATGACGTTCCCCGCCGCCGCGGCAAGTCCCTCGCGGAAGCCGAGGCCAGGTAGCGTTGTTGCCCCGACGACAATCGGATCGGGGTTGTTCATCGCCGTGCCGAACGGAACCAGCACATAGACCAGCATCAGCAGATTGACGAACTTGCTGCGTGGCCAGCGAAACTCGCGACTCCTCGACATGAGAGGTGCCAGCACGAAGGCTGCCAGGCTCGGAATCGAGGACTTGTCGAGCGAGGGGATGCCGGGAAAGTCGAAGCTGGTGACGATCGGCAGGATCAAATAGCCGGCGAGCAAGGTCCAGATCGTCGCGCGTCCCACGGGCATGGACAGGTAGAGGCCAAGTGCAACTACCGGCCACAGGAGCAGCGCCGCATAGGCGGTCATATAGCCCACGGTTTAACTCCTCCGGTCAAGCGCACGACAGCAACGCCCCTTCCGCCTGAACGGTTCGCCGTCGCTCGCGCGTTCTGCCCGGCGGCGACTGTCACGGTCAAGGCCCGCCCCGCGAGGCGTGCCCAAGCTGGGCCATGACCGCTGGCTCCACCCAGCTCAATAGGCATGGCGATCCCATACCAGCTTGAACAGCGTCTCGAGAATGATCCGCATGTCGAGCAGCGGCGACCAGTTCTCGATGTAATATATGTCGTACTCGACGCGCTTCTTGGCGCGCTCGATGGTGTCGATCTCGCCGCGCAGGCCACGCACCTGCGCCAGACCCGTTATCCCCGGCTTGACGCGATGGCGCGCCTGATAGCCGCGCACGGCTTCGTGATAATGTTCGTCACCCACCCGCATCGCCAGCGCATGCGGTCGCGGTCCGACAATCGACATATCGCCGCGCAGCACGTTCCATAGCTGCGGCAGTTCGTCGATGCTGGTGCGACGGATGATCCGGCCGACTCGCGTGATGCGGCTGTCACCCTTGCGCGTGCGCTCGCCGCCGCTCTCATCCTGCCGGTCAACATACATGGATCGGAACTTCAACACCTCGATCTCGAGATTGTTGAAGCCGAAGCGCTTCTGGCGAAACAGAATCGGCCCCTTGCTTTCCAGCCTGATCGCAAGCGCCGTCAGTAGCAGCAGCGGGGACAGTGCGATAAGTCCGAACAGTGCCAGCAGACGGTCCTGAATCTCCTTGATGAGACCGTCGAAGTCGCGGACGGGCTGCTGCCAGACGCTGAGCACCGGCAGCGAGCCGATATAATTGACTCGATAGCGATCCCGCAGGACAAGGAATTCGCGCGGCATGATGCAGACATCGATCGCGCCCGCCGAAAGCTCCTCGATAATCTTGTCGAGCCGTTCCTGCTTGACGAGCGGCAGCGCCACGATCAGCTGATCGAGCATGCCACGCCGGGCCAGTTCCAGCAGTTCCTCAAAACCCCCAAGATAGGGAAAGCGACCGATCATCCCGGTCTCGACGCGCGTCTTGCGGTCGTCGGCAAAGCCGATGATGTTGATGTGCGGCAGGCGTTCTATTTCGAGCAGTTCCAGCAGACGGCTCGTCACCTCGCGGTCAGCGCCGTAAATGGCGACCCGCTGGCCGATCACGCCCTGGCGCATTCCGATCCAGACCATGCGCCGGAAAGCCAGGCGCGAGAAGATCAGCAGCGAGAAGCATATCCCGATGAAGATGAGGGCGAAGCGACGGGAAAGATCGTCGATTTCGCCGAACTGAAGGATCGTGAACCCGGTCAGGGTCAGTGCGACAAGAAAATCGAGAAAGGTGCCGCTGCCCAGATCATCCCCCTGCCCCCTGAACGCCGAATAGGCGTCGCGCGAGATACGGATGAGGAAGAAATTGATCGCCATGACGATCACGGCGGTCGAGTGCAGCCGGGCATCGTAAAAATAGCCGAACCAGCCCGTGTAGATTAGGACCGTGAGCAGATACGAGGCGACGAAGCAAATCGCATCGTTGATGATCCCGCCCGAACGCAGCACGTTCGAGGTAAAGCGGACATATTTGTTCCGGTTCGGCCGCTTGCTATTGATCATACTATCCCGAAATCATGCGACTATTACATCAGATGCGTCCGAACAAACCTCTATCCTGCGGTGTTCCGGGCGGATCATCCACCACTACCGTCTTTTTTGCCTCCTGAAACCCCTCATAGGCGCCCTGCATACAAGCGGCATCCCCTGCCCGCTGACATTCCGCCGCCATGATTTCCCAAGCGCGCATCGATGAAGGCACGGCGCGTGCAAACGCGCGTGTCGCCGATACGGACCGCGTTCTATCGCCGGAATCATGAAGATATCGAATATAGGCTTCCAGCAGATAGAAGTTCTGCGGCAGCGCCTTCAGGCCGTCCTCGAACACCTGCCGAACCCGGAAATCCGCACCCTGCGCGCGATAGACGTTAGCAAGGTTGAGGTAGGTCTCCGGATTCTGCGGATCATTGACCTGCGCCAGCTGCGCCGACTCCAGCGCGACCTGAAACTGCCGGTCATCAGTCGCAAAACGGGCCTTGAGCATCAGAGCGTCGACGTCATGATCATCCTTCTCGAGGATATCGTCGACCTGCTTGCGCGCTTCTTCCTTCCGCCCGGATGCAAGCAGCAATCGCGTGCGAAGGGAAGCGAGTAGCGGCTGGGCGTTCGCGGGAGCCGTGCGAAGCATCGCTTCGGCGGCGGCGACGTCGCCGCGCCAGAACATATATCGCACCGTCGTGACGACTGAGAGCGGCTCCTTCCATGCAGCGGTGCTGCGACCGGCACCCGGCGGGATCGGCGTCTTGTCGAACTGCCACCAGATTCTTTGCAACGTGCGATAGTCGTCAGGATGCCGCGATCCGGCGACGAGGAGGTTCAGCGCCTCCTTGCGCGCCTCTTCGGGCTGACCCACGCGATATAGCAGGTTGATGAGATCGAGCCGGTAACGGGGCGCACCATTGCTGAGGCGAACAAGTTGCTGCAGCGGCGGCACCATGGGCTCCGCCTGGCCGAGGAAACGGTAGATATTCACCTTGTTGGAAAGAAGCGCGGCAGAAGGCTTGTCGCCCTGCGAGGCTGCCTCAAGGAGCTTGAGTGCATCCTCGGCATGCCCGCCCTTGGCCAACGCCCGCGCCTTTACGATGGTGCCGGCCTCGTCCGCCGGGTTAACCGCCAGGATCTTGTCGCCATACTCTGTGGCTTCGTCATACTTGTTGCGCGACAAGGCTACCAGCGCCTTCACCTGCAAGGCAGGCAGAGCATTGGGTTCCAGCGCGAGCAGCTTGTTCGCCGCATCCTCCGCCTCGGTTAGCTGGCCGATCTGGACGGCTACGTTGCCGAGATAGGCCAGCGCTGTCCGATTCGAGGCATCAAACTCAAGCGCTCGATCGAAGGACCGATAAGCGTCGACCAGCAAACCGGACCGGACATTGAGGATGCCCTGAAGCAGGTGATATTCGGGCTCATCCTCCCGCAGGGTAATGGCTTCCCGAATCGCCGACCGCGCTGCAACAAGATTTCCCGCCTGTGCGAAGGCATCGGCCTGCTGGGCCAATTCGGCCGCGCGCTCCTTGGGATCCTGGCAGGCCGCGAGCGGAAGCGTGGCGGAAAACAGCAGGACTGCGAGCATCCAGCGCCCTCGCGCCAGAACGGCTAACCGGTTCGCCGCAAAAGCGGGCGAACGCCTGCCGCGATCAAACGTCCGCCAGCCCAAGTCGTTCATATCGCCCCGTCTCGAAATCGCTGAACAAGGACACGCGCTTACTAGGCTTCGGAAGGGGGAGCAAACGAAGTAACCACGGCAGGACGGTCATTAACCCGGCTTTTACGTAGTGACGAAATCTTATTTTGGTATATGAAGCCTCGGACCCAAGCCAACAATGAGGATCCCACGCGTGCGTTCAACCGTGAAGACATGGCTGGTGGCCACGCTGGTCGCAGCAATCGCTGCTCCGGCAATCGCTCAGAATACGCCGTCTACGCCAGCCGCTCCCGCCGCTGCTTCGACGCCGGTCAAGCTGCCGGCGCGGCCCTACACCATCAATCCAGGCGACCAGATTGAGGTCTATGTCTGGGGCGAGGAGCGTTTGCAGCGCAGCATTCGCGTTCTGCCAGACGGCACGTTCGCTTTTCCGCTTGTCGGCCGCGTCGTCGCGGAGGGTATGCTTCCCGAGCAGGTCGAAACAGCCATTTCCAACGGCCTGGCCGGCCAGTATCGCGGCGAGCCGCCGCAGGTGACGGTTTCGGTGCTGGCGCCGAGCGGCTTCATCTATTCGGTCATTGGCCGCGTTCGCGGCCCCAGCACGTTCACGCCGGGGCGCTACGTCAACCTGGTCGAGGCAATCGCCATGGCCGGCGGACCCGACGAGTTCGCCAATCTCGACAACATCACGATCATCCGCAAGAATGGCAATGAATTGACTGCCGTCAAATTCCGGTTGGGGGGAGCATTGAAGGGCAATCTGTCAGAAGCGGCGGCACGCGCCATTCCGCAAATCCAAAGTGGTGACACGGTGATCGTTCCATGAGGCCAGTGGCCCTGGCGGGACATGCTGCCATCATTGCGCTGCTGCTGACCGGCGAAGCCGCCATGGCCGAGACGGAACTGAACGCCACGCTGGGGCTTAACGGAGGCCTGGCGAGCAATCCTTATGGCGCCTCTGGAAATGACACAGCCAGTGGCACGGTCGCCGCGACCTTCAATCCCAACGTCACGTTCCGGTCGCCGACCGGCGCATTGACGCTGGGGGGCACGGTGACCCACACGGAATATTTCCAGCGCTACAACGGCACCACGGACTACACGCTCACCGCAAGCGGCGGAAAGCAGTTCAGTTCGACTCTCTCTGCCAACGCGTCCGCCAGCTACATCAGTACGGTCCGCAACGGCCTCTATCCGGTGATCGATCCGCTTACCGGCGTTCCGCTCGATCCCAACGATCCCGTTATCGTCGATCCCGCGGCGGCTACCAGCTACGCCCAACGCTCGAAGTCGTTCAACGGCATGCTGGGCATGTCCGCAGCGCTTTCGGCCCGTGATTCCATCGATCTTACGGTGCGCGGCGCCGGCGTTCGCTTCGAACAAGGCTTTTCGCTTTCGCGGAGCTACAACACGATCGGCGGCAGTCTCAATTACATGCGGGAGATCGGCACGGAGACGTCGATCGGCGCCGGGTTCGACCTGAGCCGCACCGACTATCGCGAGAGCGCCCTGGGCGACAGCTCGCAATATATGCCGCAGATCCTGTTCAACACGTCCATAGCGGCGCGGTGGAAGTTGAATGCGACCGCGGGCGTAACGATCAGTGACACCACAGGTTTCGCAGGCAATGTGAGCCGCACGTCGTTCGCCGGGTCGCTCGGGCTCTGCTACGTCGGGGATCGCGCGCATTTCTGCATGAACGGATCGCACCGCGTTGCGCCGTCGTCCTTCTCGGGCACCTCGACGGTGACATCGTTCGGCAGCAACTTCAGCTACAAGCTCAGCCTGCGCGACAGCATCTCGGCCGGCCTCTCCTACTCCAAGGCGCGCGGCATTCAGGGCGCAGGCATCGCCAACAGCGACTATCTGCAAGCGAATGTCACCTACAGCCGGCAAATCCTTGAGCGACTGTCCGGCGTGGCTTCCGTCGCATATAGTGATACTTACGATTCGCTCGCGCCAAGGGGCGCCAATATTTATGGCTCGATCGGCCTCCGCTACAGGCTAGGTACCCTATGAACAACGTCCAGGTCCGCTACGACGCCGCGCCCGACGAGGGAGGCGCCACCGCTTCCTTCCTCCCCTATCTCCCCTCGATCATCTGGCGGCGCAAATGGCTGGTGGTGATCCCGACGCTGCTGGCGCTGATCGCGGCACTCGCGGCGGCGTTCCTGCTGCCGACCAAATATCAGTCGCGCGCAGTGCTGCTCGTCGAGGCCCCGCTCCTGCCCGAGCAGGTCGCGACGGACATGAGCGGATCGGGCGTGCTCGACCAGCGCATGGCGCGCATCCGGCAGCAGATGCTGAGCCGGCCGCAGCTGATCCAGCTTATCGAGCGCAACGGCCTCTACCCGACCGAACTGCGCACCAGCTCGCTCTCCGAAGTGATCGGCACGATGCGCAGCGCCATCGCGATCGACCCGGTCACGGCTGACATCCAGACGACCAACAACGGCCGGCGCAGCACCATCGCCTTCTCGATGGCCTTCGAATATGCAGACCCGGTCAAGGCCCAGGCCGTCGCCCAGGCGCTGACCGAGCAGGTGCTTCAACTCGATGCGACGCGCACGGCGCAGCAGGCGGTGAGCACCGTCGAGTTCCTGATCGACCAGCAGACCGACCTGCAGACGCAGATGTCGCAGCTGGAGCGGACCATCGCCGAAATCAAGGCGCAGAACGGCCTGTCCCTGATGCCCGGCCTCGGCGGCGGCAGCACCGGCGGCCTCGACGGCCAGATCGCTGCACTGCAGGCCTCGAACGCCCAACTCGCAGCGCAAAAGGACCTGACCAAGACCGCCAATGAGCGCGACCCGGTCATCGCCCAGGCGGAAGCGGCCTTGGCCGTCGCACAGGCGACCTATTCGGAAAAGCACCCCGACGTCATCCTCGCCAAGCAGCGCCTGGCCGAGGCGAAGGAGCTTGCCAAAACCTATCAGGCGCGCATCCCCGTGAGCGCCATCGACACCCAGATGGACACGAACAACCGCCAGATCGCGGCGCTCCAGTCCGTGCGTGCCGCCGAGGCGAGCCGCAGCGCGACCGTGTTCAATGCGCAGATGCGCGCTCCGCTCGTGCAGCAGCAGATCGGCCAGCTTCAGGAAAAGCTCGACGGCCTGAACGGCCAGTATCAGCGGGTCTCGAACCAGCTGATGTCCGCGCGCGCCGGCAAGAAGGCCGAGGACGAGCAGCAGGGCGAACGCCTCTCGCTGATCGAAGCAGCCTCGGTGCCGGACGAGCCGATCTCGCCAAACCGCCCGCGCATCATCACCATGATCACCGCCGCCGGTCTCGCTCTCGGCCTTGCCCTCATCGTGCTGATCGAGCTTGTCATGAAGCCGATCCGCGACGGCAACGCCGTCCTCCTCGCGACCGGCGAAGCGCCGCTCGTCGTCATCCCGACCATCATGACGCAGGGCGAACGCCAGCGCAAAGGCATCAAATCGCTCTGGCCATTCGGCGGCGATGACGATGATGACGACGATGATGAAGACGACGACGAGGACGACCGCATCAGCCGGAAGAAGAAATAACGCAGCGCGACGAAGGAGTTAGATAGTGTCCGAACAGCTCGCGCCCAGCAAGGCCGCCAAGGCCCCTGCCTTCCGGATTCCCAATCAGAGCGAACTCGCTCTGTTTGTGCCCGATTGGCAGCTCCTTGAGACCAATCACGTTGTCGGCTTCAACAGCCGCCACCTTTCTTCGCGCCCGTTCAGTCTGCTTCGCTCGCAGGTGGTGAAGCGGATGAAGGCGCGCGGCTTCCAACTGCTCGGCGTGACATCGCCCGCGCCCGGCGCCGGCAAGTCATTCCTCACCGCCAATCTTGCCGCGACGCTGAGCCGGCTGCCGAACTATTTCGTCCACGTGTTCGACCTTGACGTGCGGCGCGCGTCGTTGGCGGCCAATTTCGGCCTGATCGGCGACATCGGGCTGGAGAAGTTCCTGGCTGGTGAAACGGACGATCTCCAGAAGATCGGCCGCCATATCGAAGGCACCAATCTCGCCATCTATCCCTGCTACGGCAATGAGCTCGAGACGATGCCGCTGCTGGCGAGCGATCGCTTCGCCGCGTTCATCGACTCGCTGCGCGCGCTGCCCGAGGATCATCTCGTCCTCTTCGACATGCCGCCGGTCTTCGCCAATGACGACGCCATGGTCGTCGCCGCGCAGATCGACACCTATCTGATGGTCATCGAGCAGGGCCGCAACAGCCAGAAGCAGGTGATGGACGCCATCCGTCTGCTCGAGCCGTCCGAACTCATCGGCTCGGTGCTGAACCGCTATGACGGCGGCGTCGGCGACCCCTATGGCTATAACTACGGCTCCTACGGCAAATATACGGACTATTTCAGCAAGGCTGACTGACGGTCCGCACCGGCAGGCACGACGTCAACAGGGCGGTCGATCGATGGATCGGCCGCCCTTTCGTCATGTGAAACCTGCGGTCGATCGATCGCGCAAGGGCCGATTTCAGCCGTGGACGCGTGCCCCAACCCGCCTGGTAGGGAATCGACGCCGCCCGGACCCACTGTTAGAACAGTCCGCCTGAGGAAAACCTCGGACAGGAGAAGGACGGCAAAGCCGGCGAAACAACGGCCCGGCATGTCGCCCTAAACAGGAGGGGGAAGCATGCAACAAGACGTCGCGTCCAAAAGCTGGGATACCGGCTACGAATGGAAGATCATCCTGGTTCTGAGCCTGACCTTCGGTCTGGTCGGTCTGGACCGCTTCATCCTGCCAGTGCTGTTCCCCGCCTTCATGGGAGAACTCGGCCTCAGCTATCAGGACCTCGGCAATCTCGTCGGCATCCTCGCGGTGTTCTGGGGCCTTTCGGCCTTCGCCATGGGCTTTCTCTCCGATCGCGTGGGTCGCCGCAAGGTGCTGATCCCCGCCGTCATCATCTTCTCGCTCATGTCAGCCTTCTCCGGGATGGCCGGGGGCCTCGTGAGCCTGCTCATCATCCGCGCCATCATGGGTCTGGCCGAAGGCCCGGTGGCCTCAACAGGTGTCGCGGTCGCTGTGGAAGCCTCGCACCCCAAAAGGCGCGGCATGAACAACGGCATCTTCCAGTGCATGATCTCGCTGTTCGGCAACGCCATCGGCCCGATCATCGCGACGCAGTTGCTGCTCGTCACGGACTGGCGCACGGTCTTCATGCTCGTCGGTATTCCCGGCCTCGTCATGGCGGCGGTGATGTTCTTCCTGGTCCGCGAGCCTGCGCATCACGCGCCCGGTGGTGCGGCGCTGGCGCGGCCGGGCTTTGCCGACCTCTTCAAGCACCGCAACGTGCCGCTCGCCATGCTCACGCTGATGTGCGCGATGGGCGGCGTGTTCGTGATGGGCGCGATGATGCCCAATTATCTCACCGACTATCTGCATCTTTCGCTGCAGGACATGGGCTTCGTCGTCTCCGCCATCGGCTTCGGCGGCTGCATCGGCCAGTTCGCCATGCCCACCATTTCCGACTTCATCGGCCGCAAGCTGGCGACCCTGGTTTCCTATCTGCTGGCGGCGGTGTTCACCTATCTCTTCACCCAGGCCGGCGCGGAAAGCCTGAGCACTTTGTTCTGGCTGCTATTCTTCGCGGCGCTGTTCAACTTCTCGGCCCTCGCGATCCTCGCAGGACCGGTCGCGGCCGAAGCGGCGCCGCTCGGCATGGTGGCCTCGGTCGCGGGCCTGGTGATCGGCGCGGGCGAGATCTTCGGCGGCGGCGTGGCACCGGCCATTGCCGGGCGGATCGCCGGAGCGAGCGGCATCCAGCATGTCTTCACCTTCACCATCGCCAGCCTGATCGTCGGCTTCGTCGTGGCACTGTTCCTTAAGGAAACGGCGCCGCGCAAGACCGGGGCGCTCTAGGCACCCCAAGGCCCTCTCCCGCTTGCGGGGGGAGGGCTCGCAAGCGGGCGCGGCAATACCTCCGCTCCCTGCATACCGATCGAAACTTCGGACAAGCAGTGCCGAATGGCGGACAGCCGGAAGCCCCCGGTGGTGTTGCCGATTTTGCACTGCTTTCGAATCGGCCATGATGGCCTGCCCGAGCGACGAACTGGGGAGGACAGCATGACCGATCGGCATGGGCCGGGCTGCGAGATCAACATTACGATCAACAGCCGCGGCGACGTCAACATCTACAATTGTACCTGCGGCGAAACCAAGCCCGAGCCCTGCGCGCCCGCGACGCCACCGGGCGGTCCCGGCTCGTGCCTGCCGCTCGCACTCGGCTCCAAGCCCAAGCAGAGCCAGCAGCAGAAGATCGACCGGCTGATCGAGAACAACCCCATACCGAGCACGATCGCCGCCGCGCTCACCCATCTGATGCGACGCTATGCAGCGGGCCAGGCGCCGGCCAACGCGCTCGAAAGCGCCGCCTTCGATCGGCTTGGCAAGCTGCCCGATCAGGGCCGGATGCTGCCCTGCATCGTCAGCCAGATCGAGGGACTAGCCCCAGACAAGCGCGACAAGCTGTTCAACCCGATCCTGCCGACCGACCCCGCAACACCGGTCGATCCCGGCCAGCTGATCGACGCCCTCAAGGATGAACTGCGCAGCCGCGCCGAGCTCGCTGCAGGGGACGAGCTAGGCTGCCCTACCGAAACGCCTGGCCAGGTGCGTGTCTATGAACCGCATGGCGAGGACTTCTTCATGCAGGTGCGAATCTGTTCGGTGAGCGGCCTTCGCACATCGAGCTGGCTTCCAACGTTGGCGATCGGCGACTTCCTGCCCGCGGAGTTCGAGCAGATCTGCGTCCCCCAGCTGCACGGGGACCATGTCGAGGTCGCCTGCACCACCCGCATAAGCGATTGCCCCGGCCATATGCGCGAGGACCATTGCATGCGCGTGTTCGACACCGAGCCGGGCGCCAGCGTCGTCCTGCACGGCGTGAATTTCTTCAGTACCGATGCGACCGTGGAACTGACCGGCCGCCCGCCCCTCAACGTCGTCCGCGAAGTGCCGACCTTCGTCTGCGGCGATTTGACCACTCCGGTTTCCGAGACGGTCGGCGGCCAGACCGTGCTGATCAACGATTGCCGGGTGCAGGACAAGCTGCGGTTCGTGGTGCCGGCGGACTTGCCGCCTGGGCTATATGAGTTCAACGTCAAGGTGCCGAACATCTCGGGCTTCCCGTCGCTCGGCACCCATATGCGCTCGAACATCGAGTATCTGCGCGTCAACGTGCCGGCCGGCGCGCGTTTCCGGATCGCCAGCGAAACGCTGTTCGCCCGCAAGGAGACGTCGCCCGCCTCGTTCGGATCGGACGAGATCGGCATCTTCTTCCTCACCACCGGCGTGCATGCGGATGGGAGCTTCGTCGAGCTCCAGTCGGTCACCACGGAACGCGGCGATGTCGACAGCGGCGAAACGCGCTCGCTCGATTGCGTTCTGCTGAAGCCGGAGCAGCAGGAGGGGCCGATCCCGCTCACCGTCATCACCACGGTCGTGCTCGGCTACGAGATCGACAACTACAGCACCTATGTCCAGCAGCTGACATCCTATGTCGACGCGCTGATCGACGTGATGAAGGGCGTCTGGCTCTATGTGCTGGCGGAAAGCGTCGCGATCGGCATCTATATGGGCCTGACGACCGGGGGGCCGATCGGCATGCTGATCGGTGCTGCGATCGGCGCGGCGGTGGCGCTGGTGCTGCTGCCGGTCATCGCCGCCTGGGCGCCGGCCGACATGATCGCACACGACGTCTATGTGCTGTCGATGGGCGACATCAGCATGTTGACCGACGGCAATTATCCCGCGCCCGATCCCAAGGCCTACACAACTGACCAAGGCATCGAGGTGCAGGCACTCATGGAGGAGAAGGGCGCCGCCCATTATCTCGAGCGCCGCAAATATCGCTGCGACGACGAGGACAGCGAATATCACATCCTGCTGCGATACACGCGCGAGGCCTGAGCGCCAGGGCTGGCGCGCGGATCAGCGGGTGATCTGCGCGCGCTCGACCAGCGGGCGCCACCAGCCCTCATTGGCAAGATACCAGGCGAGCGTCTGCGCGAAGCCTTCCGAGAAGGTGCGGCGCGGCGCATAGCCGAGCTCCGAGCGCGCCTTGGTCTCGTCGATGGCGTAGCGACGGTCATGGCCGGCACGATCGGTGACGAAGCTCTTGAGGCTGGCCGAGGGCTCGCCCTTTGCGGCGGACGCATCGGGGAAGCGCTCGGCCAGCGAGGGATCTTCCGCGAAGGCGCGGTCCACCGTCGCGCAGATTTCCTCGATCACCTGGAGATTGGGCAGTTCCTGCCCGCCACCGATGTTGTAGGTCTCGCCGGACCGGCCGCGCTCGATCACCCGCTCGATGCCGTAGCAATGGTCCTCGACATGCAGCCAGTCGCGCACGTTCATGCCGTCGCCATAGATGGGCAGCTTGCGGCCATGGAGGCAGTTGAGCAGGAAGAGCGGGATCAGCTTTTCGGGGAATTGATAGGGGCCGTAATTGTTCGAGCAATTGCTCGTCGTGACGTCGAGCCCATAGGTGTGGTGATAGGCGCGCACGAGATGGTCCGAGCCGGCCTTGCTCGCCGAATAGGGCGAGTTGGGTGCATAGGGCGTGTCCTCGTGGAAGGCCGGGTCCTCCGGACCGAGCGACCCGTAGACCTCGTCGGTCGAGACATGGTGGAAGCGGTGCGGCTTGCCCGTGCCCGCGTCGAGCCAAAGCTTGCGCGCGGCCTTGAGCAGGCTGTGCGTGCCGATGACATTGGTCGTGACGAAGGCGTCCGGCCCGATGATCGAGCGATCGACATGGCTCTCCGCGGCGAAATGGACGATCGTGTCGATCTCGCGCTGGATCAGCAGGTTCTCGACCAGCACGGTGTCGCAAATGTCGCCGACGACGAGATCGACGCTGTTCAGCCCGTCGAGATTGGCCGGATTGCCCGCATAAGTAAGCACGTCGAGCACCGTCACCGTGTCGGCGGGATGATGTCGCGCCCAATAGTGCACGAAGTTCGCACCGATGAAGCCGGCGCCGCCGGTGACGAGCAGATTAGCCATGTGCCTTGATCACTCCGAGCATGTCGCGAAGATGGACGCGCCAGTGGGGCGCGGGCGCTCCGACCAGCGCCACGGCCGAGCTCTTGTCCAGCACGGAGTAGGACGGGCGGCGCGCGGGCGTTGGAAAGTCGCTGGTCGCGATCGGCACGACCGGAACGGCACGCGCCAGCAGTCCGAGGACGAGGGCCTCCTCCTGGATCGCCACGGCGAAATCATACCAGCTCGCGGCCCCGCTGTCGGTCCAGTGATGGGTGCCCCGCGCCCCGGCCGCATCGAGCGCCCAGAGCGCGCGCGCAAGGCCATCGGCGAAGGTCGGCGTGCCGATCTGGTCCGCGACGACGCGGACCTCTTCGCGCTCGGCCATCAGGCGCAGCATCGTGCGCACGAAATTATGACCGGTGACGCCATAGACCCAGGCGGTGCGCACGATCAGCGCCTCGGGACAAGCCGCGCGAGCAGCCTGCTCGCCGGCCAGCTTGCTTGCGCCATAGACGCCGAGTGGGTCGGTCGGGTGATCGGGCAGATAAGGCGTGCCGCTCGATCCGTCGAACACGAAGTCCGTCGAGACATGGACGAAGCGCGCACCGGCAGCCACTGCTGCGGCGGCAAGATGGCCCGGCCCTTCGCCATTGATACGCAGGGCAGCCGCGACGTCGCTCTCGGCCTTGTCCACGGCGGTATAGGCAGCAGCGTTGACGATCAGGTCAGGGGCCACACTCGTAACCGAGGCGGCGACGGCATCGGCATCGCCAATGTCGAGCGCGCCGCGATCCAGCGCGACGATCTCTGCGCCTGCCGGTGCGGTCGCCTGCAGGGCACGACCAAGCTGGCCGTTCGCGCCCATGATCAGCACCTTCACCGGAAAGTCACCGCGTCGGCAAGCGCCTTGCCCGCCTGATCCTTGGCGTTGAGCATGGGCTCAATGCCGTCGAGCGGCCACTGGATGCCGATGGCGGGATCGTTCCAGAGCAGGCTGTGCTCGTTGGCGGGGTCGTAGAAGCCACGGCATTTGTAAAGGAAGTCGGTGCCATCCTCGAGGCAGAGGAAGCCGTGCGCCATGCCTTCCGGTACCCAGAGCATGCGCTTGTTGGCGGCGCTGAGCTCCACGCCTACCCACTTGCCGAAGCTCGGCGAGGATCGACGCAGATCGACCGCGACGTCGAACACCGCGCCGGCCGTGACCCGCACCAGCTTGCCCTGCGGACCGGGCGATTGATAGTGGAGGCCGCGCAGCACGCCGCGCGAGGAGCGGCTGTGATTGTCCTGCACGAAGTCGATGTCGAGTCCGGCCTCGTGGAACGTGCGCTGGTTCCAGCTTTCCATGAAGAAGCCGCGATCGTCACCGAACACGCGCGGCTCGATGATGAGCACGCCCTCGATTGCTGTCTCGACGATTTTCATGCTGCGGCGTGCTCCACGAGCTTGAGCAGATACTCGCCGTAGCCGGATTTGCGCAGGGGTTCCGCCACTTTGAGCAACTGGGCATCGTCGATGAAGCCCATCCGCCAGCACAATTCCTCCGGACAACAGATCTTGAGTCCCTGCCTGTCCTCGGTGATGCGCACATAATTTGCGGCGTCGATCAGCGAGCCGTGCGTGCCGGTGTCGAGCCAGGCGTAGCCCCGCCCCATCAGCTCAACGTTGAGCTCGCCGGCTTCAAGATAGAGCCGATTGAGATCGGTGATCTCCAGCTCGCCGCGCGGTGAGGGCGCGAGCGAAAGCGCGCGCTCGACCGCTTGGCCATCGTAGAAATACAGCCCCGTCACGGCATAGTTGGACTTGGGAACGGCTGGCTTCTCCTCGATCGTCTCGGCCTTACCGTTCTTGTCGAAGGAGACGACACCATAGGCCGTCGGATCATTCACATAATAGCCGAACACGGTCGCCCCTTCCTGCCGCGCAGAGGCCGCGCCCAGCAGTTCAGTGAGACCGTGGCCGTAGAAGATGTTGTCGCCCAGAATGAGTGCTGAAGGGTCTGCCCCGACGAAGTCGGCGCCGATATGATAGGCTTGGGCGAGCCCCTCGGGCTTCGCCTGCACTGCATAATGCAGCGTGAGACCGATCTCCGATCCGTCGCCGAGTAGCGCCTGGAAAGCCGCCTGATCCTGCGGCGTCGTGATGATCAGAATCTCGCGGATTCCCGAGAGAATCAGCACCGACAGCGGATAATAAATCATCGGCTTGTCATAGACCGGCATCAGTTGCTTGGAGACGGCTCTGGTCAGCGGATAAAGCCGTGTTCCCGATCCGCCCGCCAATATGATCCCTTTACGCAACGTCTCGCTCCCACTTCTGGACACCCCGGCTTGCCTCCTCCTACCTGCTCGCCTCCGCTTTGCAAGCCGTCGGGGACAGTATGTGTTTCTTGGACGTCGTTCACGTAATTGTGGAGCGCGCTCCCAAAAACATCGTGAATCGCTTTGCCTTTTTCTGTGAGAAAATTTAGCGCTTGGCCCCGAACCTGGTGAACAAGCGATATACGGCGTTTGGCCTTTGGAGACGATGGATGGAAACAGTCTATGACTGGCTCTCGCTTGCGATTTTCGCCGGAATCATCGTGCTGTTTCTTCAGCGTTCGTCGATGGAGAATCCGCCCGATCGCATGATCGACTATCTGCCGCCCGCGCTGGGTTGCGCCATCGCCAACCAGGCCGGCAACTACGGACTCGAGAATGACAGCATCCTCATGCATGCCGTCGGCATCATTCTGCTGGTCGGTGTTTGCATCTATGTCTGGCTGGTGCTGAAGCCGAATTTCAAATAGGGGCACGACCGGCGCTGCACTGCAGCGCCGATCTGCTCGACGATGGCGCGCGTTGCCGGACCCGGGTCTTCAATTTTCTGTGAAGAAGGATCGCCCTGGTGAAAATCACGATGATCGGTTCGGGCTATGTGGGGCTCGTGTCCGGTGCCTGCTTTGCCGATTTCGGCCATGACGTGATCTGCGTCGACAAGGACGAGAGCAAGATCGATGCGCTGCTCGCCGGCCGCATCCCGATCTTCGAACCGGGCCTCGATCATCTCGTCGCCAGCAATGTCGCCGCCGGACGCCTCGCCTTCACGACCGATCTGGCTGCCGCCGTGCCGGAGGCCGACGCCGTGTTCATCGCGGTCGGCACGCCCTCGCGCCGCGGCGACGGTCACGCCGATCTCAGCTACGTCTATGCCGCCGCCGCCGAGGTTGCTGCGCTGCTCAAGGGCTTCACGGTCATCGTCGACAAGTCGACCGTTCCGGTGGGCACGGGAGATGAGGTCGAGCGGATCGTGCGCGAAACCAATCCGCAGGCCGATTTCGCGGTCGTCTCCAATCCGGAATTCCTGCGCGAAGGCGCGGCGATCGACGACTTCAAGCGCCCCGACCGCGTCGTCATCGGCGGCGACGATCCCCGCGCTCTGGAAGTGATGCGACAAATCTACCGCCCGCTCGCACTCGGCCGCTCGCCCATCATCGAGATGAGCCGCCGGGGCGCCGAGCTTACCAAATATGCGGGCAACGCCTTCCTCGCGACCAAGATCACCTTCATCAACGAGATCGCCGACCTGTGCGAAAAAGTTGGTGCGGACGTGCAGGAAGTGGCGCGCGGCATCGGCCTCGACAATCGCATCGGCGGCAAGTTCCTGCATGCCGGCCCCGGCTATGGCGGCAGTTGCTTCCCCAAGGACACGCTCGCCCTGCTCAAGACCGCGCAGGACAATGAGGCGCCGCAGCGCATCGTCGAGGCGGTCGTGGCGGTGAACGACAACCGGAAGCGCGCCATGGGCCGCAAGGTCATCCAGGCGTGCGGCGGCGACGTACGCGGCAAGACCATCGCCGTACTCGGCCTTACCTTCAAACCGAACACCGACGACATGCGCGACAGCCCGGCCATCGCCATCGTGCAGACGCTGCAGGACGGCGGCGCCAGGATCCGCGCCTATGATCCGGAAGGCATGGATCAGGCGAAGAAGGACCTGCCCGACATTACCTATTGTGCCGGGGCCTATGAGGCGATGGACGGCGCCGACGCGCTCGTCATCATCACCGAGTGGGACGCCTTCCGCGCGCTCGATCTCGACCGCGCCCGGTCGCTGCTCAAGAGCCCGACGCTGGTCGACCTGCGCAACATCTATCCCCGTGAAATGGCCGAAGCCGCAGGCTTCGCCTATACCGCCGTAGGCCGGTGAGCGAGACCGGTCGCGACGGCGGGCCGATCCTGGTCACCGGCGCTGCCGGTTTCATCGGCCACGCCACTGCGCATCGCCTGCTCGAGCGCGGCGAGCGCGTCATCGGCGTCGATATCGTCAACGACTATTACGACCCCGCCCTGAAGGAGGCACGCCTCGCCACCTTCAACGGGCGCCGCGAGTTCCGCTTCGAGCGGCTGGACATTGCGGATGTGGATACCATCGGCCGGCTGGTGCGCGAGAATGGCGTCCGCCGCATCGTCCACCTCGCGGCCCAGGCGGGCGTGCGTTACAGCCTCGAAAATCCCTTCGCCTATGAGCGCTCCAATCTCGCCGGCCACCTCTCGCTGCTCGAAGCGAGCCGCCACGCCCCGGATTTCAAGCATCTCGTCTATGCCTCGTCCAGCTCGGTCTATGGCGACAGGCCGCTCACCGGGCAGGGCTTTCGCGAGGACGATCCGGTCGACATGCCGGTCTCGCTCTATGCGGCGACCAAACGCAGCTGCGAGCTGATCAGCCAGAGCTACGCCAAGCTCTATGGCTTCCCGCAGACGGGCCTGCGCTTCTTCACCGTCTATGGTCCCTGGGGCCGCCCGGACATGGCCTATTTCAGCTTCACCCGTAAGATTCTCGCCGGCGAGCCGATCGAGGTCTATGGCGAGGGAAAGATGGCGCGCGACTTCACGTACGTGGACGACATCGTGGACGGCATCGTCGGCGCGCTCGACAATCCGCCGCCGACCCACGAGAACCGCATCCTCAACATCGGCGACAGCCATCCGGTCGGCCTCATGGACATGATCGAGACGCTGGAGGCAGCAATTGGCCGCTCGGCGGAAAAAATCATGCGCCCCATGCAACCCGGGGATGTCACCGCGACTTATGCGGATGTGGGGAAACTTCACGCTCTGACCGGCTACCAGCCCAAGGTCATGCTGACCGAAGGATTGCAACGCTTTGCCGCTTGGTATCGCGATTTTTACCGCATTGTTGGATAGCCCTTGGCCATCCATGAACTGATTCACTCGTGGGGGAGTTCGAATTGACTGTCCGCAAAGCTGTTTTTCCCGTCGCCGGGCTGGGGACGCGCTTCCTGCCTGCTACCAAGGCCGTGCCCAAGGAACTGCTGCCCGTCGTCGATCGCCCGCTGGTCCAATATGCCGTCGATGAGGCGCTGGAAGCCGGCATCGAGACGATGATCTTCGTCACCGGCCGCAACAAGGGCGCGATCGAAGATCATTTCGACGTCGCCTATGAGCTGGAGCGCATCCAGGCCGACCGTGGCAAGCCGCTCGATGCCCTCGAAGGCACACGCCTGACGCCCGGCAATGCCATCTTTGTCCGCCAGCAGGAGCCGCGCGGCCTCGGCCACGCTATCTGGTGCGCGCGCGACATCATCGGCGATGAACCGTTCGCGATCATCCTGCCCGACGAACTGCTCATCGGCCGCCAGAAGGGCTGCCTCGCCCAGATGGTCGACCAGTATGAGAAGGTCGGCGGCAACCTCGTCTGCGCGCTGGAAGTGCCGATGGACGAGACGCCGAGCTACGGCATCATCGATCCCGGCATGCGGGATGGCGTGCTCACCGAGGTGAAGGGACTGGTCGAGAAACCCAAGCTCGGCACGGCGCCATCCAACCTGATGCTGCCCGGCCGCTACATCCTCCAGCCAGAGGTGATGGGCCTCCTCGCGACGCAGGAAGCCGGCGCGGGCGGCGAGGTGCAGCTCACCGATTCCATGGCCAAGCTGATCGGCAAGCAGCCGTTCCATGGCGTCACCTTCGACGGCGAGCGGTTCGACTGCGGCTCCAAGCTGGGTTTCGCGCAGGCGAACTTCGCGCTGGCCTGTCGCGACGCCGCCATGGGCGCGGAGTTGAGGAGCTGGGCCAAGGCCCTGCTGGACTAAATACCGAAGATCGACGGTATCGAACAGGATACGCCGTGTTTCCGTGGAAGCGGAAGCGCGGCGTTCTTCGTTGTGCCTGACACCCCGCAGCTCTCGCCTTAACAGCAGCATCACATCGAGCCGTGCGAAACTCCCAAACGACAAAGGGGCGGACCCGTTGGGCCCGCCCCCTGGCGTTCGATCAGGGCACGGCCGAATCCGCGCCACTGCCGATCAATGCTCTTTGTTCGCCCAGATGTTCTGGTACGACATCCATGCGAGAACGGTCGCGAACAGCAGGAAGACGACCACGGCGATGCCGGTGCTCTTGCGCGCTTCCATCTTCGGCTCGGCCGTCCACATCAGGAACGCGGAGACGTCCTGCGCCATCTGGTCGACCGTCGGCTTGGGCTGGCCCGGGCCGTAGGTCACCTGGCCTTCGGCCGTCAGCGGCGGCGCCATGGCGAGGTTCAGGTTGGCGAAATAGGGGTTGAAGTGACCACCCTCGGGCGTCTTCGCGTCGGGGAACTTCTTGAGCAGTTCCTCGCCCTTTTCGTTCTTGTAACCCTGCTGGCTGGTGAAGCCGGTCAGCAGCGAGTGGACGTAGTTCGCGCCGTCATGCCGCGACTTCGCGATCAGCGAGAGATCTGGCGGAATGGCGTTGTTGTTGGCAGCGCGCGCAGCCACGTCGTTAGGATAGACCAGCGGGAACTTGTCCGCGGGCATACCCGGACGCGTGGCCGGCTCACCGGTCTTGGGATCGACGTCGGGCACCTGACGGGCCTTGGCGATCGCCTTGACCTCCGCCTCGCTGTAGCCGAGGTCGGACAGGCTGCGGAACGAGACCTGATGCAGCGAGTGGCAGGCCGAGCAGACTTCCGTGTAAACCTGGAAGCCGCGCTGTAGCTGCGCCTTGTCATAGTGGCCGAACGGGCCGTCAAAGCTCCACGCCACCTTCTTGGGGTGCTTGTGGAACTCGTGCTCCACCGTCGGCGCGACCAGATGGCCATGCTCGGAGAGCACCGGCGCGACAGCGATCGCCCCGTTGATGAAGCTCAGGACAAGGATGCCCGAGAAGAAGAGGCCGACGAGCGCGCCTAGAAAACGAACCATTGTCTAAGCCCCCTTATTCGGCCGCGGCGAGCGCGGCGTCGCCAGTCTTGTGTCCGGACTTCGCCAGAACCGCTTCGGTGATCGAGCCCGGCAGCGGATCAGGGCGCTCGAACGAGGCGATGATCGGCAGGATGATCAGGAAGTGGGCGAAATAATAGGCCGCGGCGATCTGGCTGATCATCACATAGGGCTCTTCCGCCGGCGCGCCGCCGCAATAGCCCAGGATCAGCACGTCAATGCCGAGCAGGATGAAGAACTTCTTGAACAGCGGACGATACTTGCCCGAGCGGACCGGCGAGGTGTCGATCCACGGCAGGAAGAACAGTAGCAGGATCGAGGCGAACATCGCCATGACCCCGAGCAGCTTGGCCGGGATGATCACGATGCCGGTGAACGGGATCGAGAGGTCCATCGTGAAGGCGCGCAGGATCGCGTAGAACGGCCAGAAATACCATTCGGGCACGATGTGGGCCGGCGTCGACATGGGGTTCGCCGGGATATAGTTGTCCGGATGGCCCATGGCGTTCGGCGCGAAGAACAGCACCAGCGCGAAGATGATCATGAACACGCCGACGCCGAAGCCGTCCTTGGCCGTGTAATACGGATGGAACGGCACCGTGTCCTGCGGCCCCTTCACCTCGACGCCGGTCGGGTTCGACGAACCCGGAATGTGCAGCGCCCAGATGTGCAGGATGATGACGCCCGCGATCACGAACGGCAGCAGATAGTGCAGCGAGAAGAAGCGGTTCAGCGCGGCATTGCCGGGCGCGAAGCCGCCGAGCAGCCAGGTCTGGATCGGCTCGCCGACGACCGGGATCGCCGCGAACAGGCCGGTGATGACCTGCGCGCCCCAGAAGCTCATCTGGCCCCAGGGAAGCACATAGCCCATGAACGCCGTCGCCATCATCAACAGGAAGATGACCACGCCGAGCAGCCACACCATCTCGCGCGGCGCCTTGTAGGAGCCGTAGAAGAGACCGCGGAAGATGTGGATGTAGACGATGATGAAGAAGAAGCTCGCGCCGTTGGCGTGCGCATAACGCAGCAGCCAGCCCGAGTTCACGTCGCGCATGATGTGCTCGACGGAGTCGAACGCAACACCGCCATTTGCGGCATAATGCATGGCGAGGATGATGCCGGTGACGAGCTGGATGACCAGCGCCACGCCGGCAAGCACACCGAAGTTCCAGAAATAGTTGAGGTTGCGGGGCACGGGATAGCCGGCGCCGACCGCATTATAGACGAAGCGGGGGAGCGGCAGGCGCTCGTCGACCCACTTCATCACGGGATTCTTGGGAGTGTAATGCTCAGCCCAGGGAAAGCTCATTATCTTTATCCTCAGCCTACGAGAATGGCGGTGTCGGAAGTGAACTTGTACTCCGGCACGTGAAGGTTCTTCGGGGCCGGACCCTTCCGGATGCGCGCCGCCGTGTCGTAGTGCGACCCGTGACACGGGCAGAAATAGCCGCCGAAATCGCCCTTGTTCTCACCCTCGCCGGCGCCCAGCGGCACGCAGCCGAGATGGGTGCAGACGCCCATGGTGATGAGCCACTGCTTCTTGCCGTCCACCACGCGCTGCTCGAGCGTCTGGGGATCGCGCAGCGTCGAGGGGTCGACAGCGTCGGCCTCGGCGATTTCTTTGGCCGTCAGGTGACGGACGAACAGCGGCTGCGAGCGGAACACAGCCTTGATCGACTGACCCTCGGCAATGGCCGAAAGATCGACTTCGGTCGTCGCCTGAGCCAGCACGTCCGCGCTGGGGTTCATCTGCGTGATGAGGGGATAGAGCACGGCGAGCGTACCAACGCCCGCAAAGCTCACCGCCGCGATGTTGATGAAGTCGCGGCGGCGAACGCCCTCGCCTTCATCCACGACAGCTTCCGTCCCTTGCACTTCAGTGGCCATGCGTCGTCATTGCCTCCCTTTGTCCGGCGGCAAGCAGCCCCTGCTGCACCGGACGTCAATACAGGATCGGTGCGTCATCCGATCGCTCCCTGCCCCACCGCGGCCTCCTCTTTCCGAAGGAAGTCCACGTCCGCAAGATGATAAGACGCACCGCGCGCCCGGTGGACCGGCCGCGTTCGGGCGCCTGATAGCGCCGTTGGTCGCGATTTGCCAACCTTCAATTTTCGCGCGCGCACAGCTTTTTTGACGCGACTGTGACGGCATTGCGATTGTTGCGCCGTCGACGCTAGGAGCGGGGGATGCGCATCGCTCTCTACCAGCCCGACATCGCCGGGAACGTCGGCACGATCCTGCGGCTCGCCGCATGTTGGCAAGTGGGCGTCGACATCATCCTGCCGTGCGGCTTTCCGGCATCGGACGCCCAGTTGCGGCGTGCGGCGATGGACTATGCCGATCATGTCGACGTGACGCGCCATATCGACTTCGCGGCCTTCGCGGCGGCCCGCCTGACCGGCGGCGCGCGCCTGGTCGCCCTCACCAGCGGCGGCGACACGCGACTCACCGATGCCGGCTTCACGCGCGAGGACATATTGCTCATGGGCCGGGAGAGTGCCGGCCTGCCGCCGGAAATCCGCGACTCCGCCGACCTGCGCGTACGCATTCCGATGGCGGCGGGCTTTCGGTCCTTGAATCTCGCCGTCGCAACGGGCATCGCGCTCGGCGAAGCCCTGCGGCAGACGGATCTCTTTCCGGACTGACCGCCAGCCCCGGAGACGGACATGGCAGAAATCCGCAAGATCGAAAGCGAGCGCCTCGATGGCGTCGAGTTCCGCGATTGCGCGATGAACGGCGCGCTGTTCGACGACATCGACCTCGCCGGCGCGCGCTTTCGCAATGTCAGCCTTGCGGGCGCCAGCCTCGACAATGTGAACCTTGCCGATTTGACGATCGTCAATGCGAACATCGAAGGGCTGACCATTGAGGGTCACGATATATACGCGCTTCTCCAGCCCCTGCTGGAGCGCGATGGCAAGGACGGATGATGCCCACCGAGACGATGACTGCCCTGGATAGTGAAAAGCAGGCCGCCCGCGACTGGTTCGAGAGCCTGCAGGCCCGCATCTGCGCCGAGTTCGAGGCGATCGAGCGTGAAGCGGGCAGCGATGCGGCCTTCGACTACATCAGCTGGTGGCGCGAGCAGGACGGCGCGCCCGCCGGGCCGATCGAGCAGGGCGGCGCCGGTGGCGGTGTGCGCGGTGTGATGAAGGGCAAGGTCTTCGAGAAGGTCGGCGTCAACGTCTCGACCGTGGGCGGCGCCTTCTCGCCAGAGTTTGCCAAGACGATCCACGGCGCGGGCGAGGAGAATCCCGGCTTCTTCGCCACCGGCATCAGCCTGGTCGCGCACATGACCAATCCGCACGTGCCTGCGGTGCACATGAACACGCGCATGCTGGTGACCACCAAGCGCTGGTTCGGCGGCGGCGCCGATCTCAATCCGCCCCTGCCCACCGACGAGGACACGGCGGACTTCCACGCGGCGTTCAAGAATGCCTGCGACGGGCATCCCGCGGCCGACTATCCGCGCTTCAAGAAATGGGCCGACGACTATTTCTACATTCCGCACCGCCATGTGCATCGCGGCGTGGGGGGCATCTTCTACGACCATCTGGAAGGCGATTTCGACGATAGCTTCGCCTTCACCCGTGCGGTCGGCGAGGCGTTTCTGGACGTTTTCCCGCGCATCGTGCGGCGGCGCATGGGCCTCGCCTGGACGCCCGAGCAGGAAGCCCATCTGCTCGAATGGCGCGGCCGCTATGTCGAGTTCAATCTCGTCCACGATCGCGGCACGCTGTTCGGCCTCAAGACCGGCGGCAATATCGACGCGATCCTGATGAGCCTGCCGCCGCGCGTCACCTGGAGCTAGGCGCGGCGAGCCGCGCTCAGCGCGGCTCCCAGGCCATCGCGACCGGCGCGGTGGCGGCGCGATAGAGCGCCGCCGAGACCAGCACGACGACGAGGCCCAGCCCCGTCTCCAGCACCGCCGAAAGGATGCTCATCGCAAAACCGCCAATGTCCTGCGGCAGCAGGAGTTCGACGATGACCCCGATGAGCGAGGTCGCCACCAGCATGATGACGATCATCACCAGGAAGATGACGAGCAACAGCGCGAAGATGCGCCAGCCATTGCCGTGCGTCAGTTCCGCGCTCCGCCGCAGAATGGTCAGCGGATTGCTTTCCCGCTCGGCGGCAGCGACAGAGGCTGCCAGCGCGAACCGGCCGATGAGATAGAAGCCGGGCAGCAGGAACAGGAAGAGCCCGGTCATCACGGCAATGCTCTGCAGCAGATTGGCGATGACATAGCCCGGCAGGATGAGCAGCCCCGCGCGAAGCGATTCGCCCACCGTCAGCCGCTCCGGCCGCAGCAGCAGGGATTGCATGGCCAACACGCCGAATGACGTGACGATGCCGTGGAGCAGCACCACGTGCCAGTTCGCCATGGCATATTCCGAGAGGCGCATCAGCGCCTCGGCCCCGGTCGGCTCCTTGGCTGGGGCGGGCAGCGGGGTCGAGAAAAGATCCGCGAGGATCGCGGGCAGCAACAGGAACACGCCGGCAATCGCGGTCAGCAGGTCGCGGTTGATCGCGGCCATCGCCTTGGCGTCGTCCCAGACGATATTGAGATCGATCTTCTTCTTCGTCACGCAGGCGCTCCGGTTCGTGGCGTTTCGATAGGCAATATGGCGGCAAAGGGCCAGAGGCCGCGCGGCGCTTGCCAAAATTCATTGCGCGGCCCATCTCGCGCACGATGAGCGAGGCTCCTGTCCTTTCCGGCGATATAGAATGGCGCGTCGAGCCCGGCCTGCTCGATTATGCCGCGGGCCTGGCCGACATGGAAGCACGCGCCACGGCGATTGCGGAGGGCGCGGCGCGCGAGCGCGTCTGGCTGGTCGAGCATCCGCCGCTCTACACCGCGGGCACCAGCGCGCAGATCGCGGACCTGCTGACGCCGCGCTTCCCGGTGCACGAGACCGGGCGCGGCGGGCAATATACCTATCACGGACCGGGGCAGCGCGTGGTCTATCTCAATATCGATCTTGCCCGGCGTGGGCGGGACGTGCGCCGTTTCGTGCAGGCTCTGGAGGAATGGACGATCGCGGCGCTGGCCGATCTGGGCGTCTCCGCCTGGACCTCGCCCGGCCGTGTCGGCGTCTGGACCCATGGGCCGGACGGCGCCGAGGCCAAGATCGGCGCGATCGGCGTGCGCGTGCGCAAATGGGTGACGCTGCATGGCCTCTCGATCAATGTCGCGCCGGACCTGGCTCATTATGACGGCATCGTGCCGTGCGGGATCAGCGCGTTCGGCGTCACCAGCCTCGCCGATCTCGGCCGTCCTGCCGGCATGGAAGCGCTGGACGCGGCGCTCGCGGCGCACGCCCCGGCCATGCTGTCCGCAATCGAGACAGCGCCGCAACGCACCATATCCCGGACTTGAGGGTTAGCCGCGAGCTAACTAAGGTCCGCCGCTTCAGCCGGCCGATGGGTCGCATAGAAACAAAGGCATCCGGCCGGCCAACAAGGAGAAACGAACAGATGCCTCGCATGAACCTGCAGCACCTGCCACGCGCACTGATGGCCGGCGCCTGCCTCCTGCTCGCCAGCTGCGGCGGCGGGGAGAAGACCGGCAATGCCGTCGAGATGCGCGACATGGAAGTTGTCGACGGAACGGTGAACGACAGCATGACCGACCTCGACGCGGTGAAGGCGGATGGGCTGGGCGCCGTAAACAACGCCGGTAGCGTCACCCGCGCGAACGAGGCAAAGCCCGAGGAAACAGGCAATAGCGGCGACATCACCACCGTCGCTTCGGAATAGCCGTTACTTCAATCCCAGGAGCTTGTGCGTCTGGAGCGAGAGGCGCCAGCGGCTGTCGCTCATGACAAGGGCGATCGCCGCCGCGCGGCTCGCTTCATTGGCCTCCTCCGATCCGCAGTCCATCGGCTGCACGAGGAAGGTCGCGAAGTCCCATTCGATCAGCGCTGCGGGGTCGATGCCCTGCTGCGGCCAGACCAGCTTGAGCTCGTCGCCCGCTCGCTGCACCACGTCGCTGCCCGCCTTGGGGCTGATGCAGAGCCAGTCCACGCCCTCCGGTGCGGCCAGCGTACCGTTGCTCTCGACTGCGATCTCGAAACCCTCGTCATGCAGCGCGTCGATCAGCGGGGGATCGAGCTGCAGCATCGGCTCACCACCGGTGACGACCAGGAAACGCCGACCGCCCTCGCCTTCCCACAGCCGTGCGGCCGCCTCGGCGAGCGCCTTGGGCGTCGCGAACTTGCCGCCATTCTCGCCGTCGGTGCCGACGAAATCCGTGTCACAGAACTGGCAGATCGCCTTCGCCCGGTCCGCCTCACGCCCCGTCCACAGATTGCAGCCGGCAAAGCGAAGGAACACCGCGCGGCGCCCGGCTTGCATGCCTTCGCCTTGCAGGGTGAGGAACATCTCCTTGACGGCGTAGCTCATCGTCCGCGCCTCAGGGCTGCACCGCATAGCGCGTGGGATCGGGCAGGCCCGCCTCGACATAGCCCTTGGCGCGCAGGCGACAGCTATCGCACAGGCCGCAATGCAGGCCGTCCGGTGTCGGATCGTAGCAGGACCAGCTCATCCCCGCGTCAAGGCCGAGCCGCACGGCTTCCTGCGCGATCTGCGCCTTGGTCATGTGCTGAAGGGGAGCCTCGATGCGCATCGACTTGCCTTCCACGCCCTGTTGGGTCGCAAGATCCGCCATGTGCTGGAACGCCTCGATGAACTCGGGCCGGCAATCGGGATAGCCAGAATAATCGAGTGCATTAACGCCGATATAGATGTGCCGCGCGCGGACCACCTCGGCGAGGCCGAGGGTAAGCGCGAGGAAGATGGCGTTGCGCGCCGGCACATAAGTGACCGGGACGCCCGCACCGACGCCGCTTTTGGGCACGTCGATATCCGCTGTGAGCGCAGAACCGCCGAACAAGGTGAGATCGAGCGGCATGACGATGTGGCGCTCGACGCCGAGCGCCTGCGCGACCCGGCGCGCGGCCTCCAGCTCGATGCGGTGGCGCTGGTTATAGTCGATCGTGAGCGCAGCAAGCCGGAAGCCCGCCTCGCGCGCGCGGCCCGCCGCCACCATGGAATCGAGGCCGCCGGAAATCAGCGCGACGGCAATAGGGGTTTCGAGAGTCATGCGGGTCCGCTAGCGCAAAACCGCCGCGCGCGCCACTTGCGCGCGCCGATCCGGCCGGCGCGGTCGGCTCGGCTCAGTGGTTGAACGCGATCTTGCAGGCGCCCACGCGGCGCCCCTCAAGCGTCATGGCGAACGGTGTGCCGCCCGAGACGCCCTGCGAATCGATCTGCACCAGCCGGGCGGTCTCGACCCGCACTGCGGTGCGGCCCTGCCCGGCCTGGGCGCAATCATAAGTGACGGCCACCTGCTCGGGCGAATTGACCAGCACGAAGCGCTTGCACTGGCGGCCGGGATGCTGCGGCTGGAGAAGCTGGCTCGCATCGCCGATGCAGAGGCGGCGCGGCGCGCTGGCGCTACCGCGTTCCTTCAGCTCCCATTCGCCGCGCTCGAGCCCGGTCAGCGCGTTGAAATTCGCCTGCGCGATCACTGCCACCGGGCAAGCCACGGCCACGCCAACGATCGACAGGATAAGCGCCTTGCGCATGATCTGCTTGCTTTCCCACTAGGCACTCCGCCGGCATTCCTTGCCTTGACGGAGTGACACCCCCAACAGCCATGGAACATAGTGTAGAATTTCGACGATAAAAGGGCACGGCTCATCGCACCGGTACAAAATCGTTCGGACAACCCCGTGTGTCACATTTTGATCAGTTCGTATTGGAAAAATCCGCCAGAGCCACCGGGAAAATCTTCGAGCAGAAAGCGCAGTCCACGGCGATGACCCCGCTTTCGTCGGCCATTTCGCTTCGCTCCTCCGCCCCGAATCGAGCAAGAACATCGTGGATATGGGCCGGATCGCAGCGACAGCCCTTACGGAGTTCGGTGGAGTCGAACGCGCGCACTTCCGGCTCCTCATGGAACAGGCGCCAGGCAATGTCGGGCAGTGGTAAGGCAGGATCGGTCAGTTCCGCGTCGGACAGCGTGCGGCCCAGAATCATGACATGCTCCCAATCGGGATGGTTGTGGCGCACGTGCAGCCGCTCCCGGCCGATCTCGCCCTCGGGCAGATGCTGGAGCAGCATACCGGCGCCGATGCAGCCCTCGCCCGGATCATGCCGGACGGCGATGTGAACGAGGCTGGGGATCTGCTCGGACTGCGCGAAATAATGCTCGGCCGCGGCGCCCAGGCCCGCGCCTTCGAGCGGCACAATACCCTGATAGCGCTCGCCGCTCGTCGCCTGATCGAAGGTGATGGCGAGGAACCCCTTGCCGAACAGACCGAAGAGGCTGGGACTTTCACCCAACTCGGCGAGACGATCGGCATCAAACTTGGCATAGCCGCGCACCGCGCCCGCCTTGTAGTCGGCCACCAGCAGCGAGACGACGCCATGCTCGGTCTGCGCCTGCAGGGTCAGTTGACCCGCATCGTCCTTGAGCAGCGCGCCGAGCAGCCCGGCGAGCACCAGCGCCTCTGCGACGAGCTTCTCGATCGGCGGCGGATAGCTGTGCGCCGAGAGCACGTCGTCGAGCGCCGCGCCCAAGCGCACCAGCCGTCCGCGCGCATGGCGGGCGGGAATGGCGAAGCCGAGCGCCTCGTCGGAGAAGCTGCGGGTCGTATCAGGCATATCCGGTTCCGTTCGGGCCGGGCCTGTCGAAACCCGGTCCTTCCTTGAAAAATGAGAACGGCCCGTCGACAAGCTCGGGGCGAGCGGCCCTATGTAGGGACCGAAAATCCGATCGCCAGCTTAGCCCAGCAACCCGAAGGCCCAGAGCAGCACCGACTTCTGGGCATGCAGGCGGTTCTCCGCCTCGTCCCAGATCAGCGATTGCGGCCCATCGATCACCTCCGCCGTCACTTCCTCGCCGCGATGCGCGGGCAGGCAGTGCAGGAATCGGGCGCCCGGCTTGGCCTGCGCCATCAGCGCGGCGTTCACCTGATAGGGCATCATCGCCTTGAGTTTCTCCTCGCCGCCGGCCTGACCCATGGAGATCCAGGTATCGGTGACGACCACATCGGCACCGGTCACGGCCTGCGCGGCGTCGCGGGTGAGCGTGATCCTGGCGCCGCGTTGCTGCGCCGCCGCCGCGAAGCGCGGATCCGGATCATAGCCCTGGGGCACGCCGACGCGGACGTCGAACTTGAACAGCCCGGCCGCCTCGATGATCGAGTGCAGCACGTTGTTGCCATCGCCGAGCCATGCCCACTGGCTGCCCGGCAGCGCGACGCCATGCTCGACCACCGTCAGCAGGTCCGCGACGATCTGGCAGGGGTGCGATTCGTCGGTGAGGCCATTGATGACCGGCACCGTCGCATGCTGTGCCATTTCCTCGATCTTGGCGTGATCGTCGGTGCGGATCATGATCGCGTCGACCATGCGGCTCAGCACGCGAGCGGTATCGCCCACGGTCTCGCCGCGGCCAAGCTGCATCGAGCCCGCATCCATCACCAGCGACGTGCCGCCGAGCTGCCGAATCGCCATGTCGAACGATACGCGCGTGCGGGTCGAGTTCTTCTCGAAGATCATCGCGAGCGTACGCCCGGCGAGCGGACGATCGCTGTCAGCTGCGCCCTTGGGCAGCGCGGCGCGAGCGGCCTTGCGATCGATTGCGTCGGAAAGCATGGCGGCGATCGCGTCGCCGCCAGCATCGGAGAGATTGAGGAAATGCCTCGTCATCTTCGTGTTCCCGGAAAAGCAGGAACCCCGGGGCGGCAACGCGCCGCCCTCGGGGCCTGGGCTCCCGCCTGCGCGGGAGCGCTGGATTTCAGGTCAGGCGACGGCCTCCGGCACCTTGTAGCTGGCGGCACCGGCAGACAGCTTCTCGATCGCCTCGGCGATGTGGCTGTCCTCGATCACCAGCGGCGGCAGGATGCGCACGACATTCTCGCCGGCCGCCACGGTGAGCAGGCCGATATTGTCGCGCAGATGGGCAACGAAGTTTCGCGCCTCCACCTCAGGCTTGAGCTTGATACCGAGCATCAGGCCAAGGCCGCGCACTTCCTCGAACACGCCATCATGATTGGGAATGAGCTGCTCGAGCGCGCCGCGCAGGCGTTCGCCCTTGGCCGCCACGCCCTCGAAGAAGCCGGGCTCCAGCATCACGTCGAGGATCGCCATGCCCGCCGCCATGGCGAGTGGGTTGCCGCCGTAGGTCGAGCCGTGCGTGCCCGGAACCATGCCCTTGGCCGCTTCCTCGGTGGCGAGGCAGGCGCCGAGCGGGAAGCCGCCGCCAATGCCCTTGGCCACCGCCATGATGTCCGGCTCGATGCCGTAATGCTCGTGGGCGAAGAACTTGCCGGTACGACCATAGCCGCACTGCACTTCGTCCAGCACCACCAGCAGGCCGTGCTCGTCCGCCGCCTTGCGCAGGCCCTTGATGAACTCGGGCGTGCCGGCCGTGAGGCCGCCCTCGCCCTGCACCGTCTCGACCAGGAAGCCGGCGGTCTCGTCGTCGATCAACGCGAGCGCCGCATCGAGATCGTTGAACCGGACATAGTCGAAACCGGGCAGCAGCGGCTCGAAGCCGTCGCGCATCTTGGGCTGGTCGGTCGCGCTGATCGCGCCAAGGGTACGCCCGTGGAAGGCGTTCTTGAAGGTAATCAGCTTGTGCCGCTGCGGATTGCCGTTGGCGAAATGATAGCGGCGCGCCGTCTTGATCGCGCACTCGACCGCTTCCGCGCCCGAATTGGTGAAGAACACCGTGTCGGCGAAGCTGTTGTCGACGATGCGCTGGGCCAGCGCCTCGCCCTGCGGCGAGCCGTAGAGATTGGAGACGTGCATGAGCGTCGCCGCCTGCTCCGCGATGGCCTTCACCAGATGGGGATGGCCATGGCCGAGCGCGTTCACCGCGATGCCGGCCGCGAAGTCGAGATAGCGTTCGCCTCGTTCGCCGATCAGATAGCAGCCCTCGCCTCGCACCGGACGCACCTCACACCGGGGATAAACGGGCATGAGTGGGGTGATCGACATTGGACTGCTCCTTTCTCGCACGCTTCTGAAACGGAAAAAGGCGGCCCGTGCGAGGCCGCCATCGTCAGGGCGCCCCTATAACCACGACTGCGCGGTTTAGCAATGGAGAGGCTAAGCTGGTCGCTGCGCTGAACGAAGAGCTATTTGCCCGTTTTTATCACCGCCGGCACGCCCACGGCCAAGGCGCCCGCGGGCACATCCTGCATCACCACGGCATTGGCTCCGATGGCCGCATCGTCGCCGATCGTGACGCGCCCCATGATGACCGCGCCCGCGCCGACATTCACCCGCTTGCCCAGAACCGGCGCCTCGTCGAGCCGGTCCAGCGAGCGCAGCCCGAGCGTGCAATTCTGGCGGATGATCGAGCCGTCGCCGATCACGCTCGCGCCATGGACGACGATGCCCCCTTGATGCTCCACGATCACGCCCCGGCCGATCGTCGCGGTATAGGGGATCTCGATGCCATAGACGTTGCGGCAATGGCGGAAGCCGGCGCGATAGATCATGCTGAGCGGCGCGCGCAGCAGCTTGGGCCGCACGCCCATCCGCCAGTTGCCGAAGCGGTGCCAGAACAGCGTGCGGAATCCCGGGCGCGTCCACTCGCGGCCGTGCGCGCGATAATCCTCCGCGATGAGCGCACACATCTCGCCGAACGTCATGCCTCGCCGCCCCCGCTATCCCCTTTATACTCTATGATGCGATGCGGGCCGCCGCGCCAGCGCTTCATGTGATAGCGCACCAGCCCGCCGAACTGCGCGAACTTGCCGAGCATGATCCAGAAGCCATAGAGCAGCGAAAAGCGGGGGGTGGCGCCGCGACGCCATTTGCCGAGCGCGATGCGCGCGACCTGGGCGGGATAGAGCAAAGCGAGCAGGAGCGCGACCAGCGCCGCCTCGCACGAGCGGATGCCGACGATCGCCAGCACGACGATGATCGCCGGGATGACCCCGCCCCACAGGACGATGCTGTTGCGCTGCCGACGCCAGCCCGGAAAAGCCTTCCCGCCATGGCGCGCGACATGTTCGGCGAAGGCATGACCGGCGCGGCGGGCGCGGAGCCATTGCTGGCGGGCGGTGTGAATATCCGCGTCATGCAGCGTCATCTCCGCATCGATGCGGCGGACCTTCCAGCCCTTGAACTGCAACCGGAGGCAGAGATCGGGCTCCTCGCCGGCGATGAGGTCGTCGCTATAGCCATCGGCCTGGCGGAGCGCCTGGACGCGGAACAGCACGTCGCCCCCGCAGGCGTCGACGAGGCCGATCGGCACGTTCCACTCGTCGTCGCAGAGCGCATTGTAGGGGCTGGCATCGGGGAAGTGCTCGCGCCGGCGGCCGAAGACGGCGCACAGATCCGGCTCCGCCTCCAGCGCGCGCCGCGCCTCGTCGAGCCAGCCCGACGCCAGTTCGCAATCCCCGTCGACGAACTGCACGAACTCCAGCGCCGGATGATCCGCGAGCAGCCGCCGCCAGCCGGCATTGCGTGCCCGCGCGGCGGTGAAGCCATGCTCGGTGGAGAGGCGCTCGACCTGCATGCCAAGGCTCTGCGCGAAGGCGACGCTGTCGTCGGTCGACCCTGAATCGACATAGACGACGGGGCACCCGGGGGGCACGCTGCGCAGGCAGCGCTTGAGCCGCTCGCCCTCGTTGCGCCCGATCGCAATCAGCCCGATGCGCGGAGCCGGTGCGCTCATTCCTGGGTCCAGGCGGGCGCGCGGCCCGGCGGCTCATCCCAGCGCGGGATCGAGCGGCGGCTGTCCCGCCCCTTCGGCCAGAAGCTGTAGCGCAATGTCATGGGCAGCTCGCGCGGCACCGTGTCGCGCCGCTTGCCCCGGATCGGTCGCAACGCCAGCGCCAGCGCGCGACCGCCGAGCCAGGCGAGATTGGAGGCGACGAGGCCCGCCCGTCCCCTGGTGAGCACGAAAAAGCGCCGCCGCGCCTCGTAGCGATAGGGCGGATGCGGCCGCTCGGCGACCTGCGCGCCGCTCGCCACGCCCGTCGCGGCGCCGGCGATGTGCACGATCCGGCTGGCCGGCACGAACCAGCAGCCCCACCCGGCGCGGCCCAGCCGGTGCATCAGCTCGACCTCCTCGAAATAGAGGAAGAAGCCGTCATCGAAGAGGCCGGTCTCACGGAGCGCCGCGCTGCGAAAGAGGACGCTGGCCCCGGTCAGCCAGTCGGCCGGGCCGGGATCGGCGCGCTCGACCACCGCCGGGGCGACACCGAGCAGCTTGCCGAGCTTGGCCATGCCGCAGCCGCGCAGGAACTCGCTCCCCGCCGAGGGAAATCGGAAGGCCGAGCCCGCCAGCTCACCGTCCGGCTCAAGCAACTGGCTGCACACGGCACCGACGCGCGGATTGGCGCGGATCACGTCAAGCAGCGCGGCAATCGCGCCCGGCTCCACCACCGTGTCCGGATTGAGGATATGGATGAACTCGGGCGGGTTCGGCCGCTGGAGCAGGCGTAGCATCGCCTGGTTGTTCGCCCAGCCGAAGCCGCCGTTGATCTCGAGCGGCAGCACGCTCACCCAGCTTCGCCATGGCTCGCCGGCAAAGTGCGCGGCCAGCTTCTCCGCCGAGCCGTCGCCCGAATTGCCGTCGACGATGACGACGTCGAAGTCGCCCGCCGTGGCCCGCTCGGCCACCAGCGATTCGACGCAGCGGATCGCATAATCCGCCGTCCGATAATTCACGATCACGATCGCGAGGCTGGGAGAGGGAAAATCGGCCATTGGGATTCGGATAAGTGATCGCCGGGTCAGGGGCAATGGGACGAACAGGCGATAGCGGCGCAAGGAAAAGAAACCGTTGCCGTACCGGCCGGTACCGGTGCGCGTCAGGCCTTGCGCCCGCGATGTGTCGAGGATGTGTCGGAAGCGCGCCCCCGCGCGAGGCTCAACGCTGGTGCAGCCCCGCGACCGCGCGGGAGACCGACTGCATCAGCGCCCAGCGCTCGGGGATCGACACCGTCGTCTCGCCGATCATCACCGCGATCGCATAGCTGGTGCCATCCGGCGCGGTCATGATGCCAACGTCGTTATAGCCGGTCGAACGCGGGGCAAGCTCCTGGCCCGTGCCGGTCTTGTGCACATAGGTCCAGCCCGGAGGCACGCCCGCCTTGATGCGCTGCGGCCCGGTCTTGGCATCGCCCATGATCGCGAGCAGCGACTGGGTGGAGCCGGGCGAAAGCATGTCGCCCCTCTTCAGCTTGGCGAGGGCGTGGACAATGCCGAGCGGCGCGGCGCCATCGATGGGATTGGCGAGATAGGCGTCGAGCGCCTTCTCTCGCGCCGCTTTGGGCAGGTTCGCCCGCGCCGCATAGAAACGCCGGCCCATGGCGAGGTCCTGCGACCAGATGAGCCCTGCCGTCTGGCTCTGCAGCATGCGCTCGCCCGGCCCGAAACGGATCGTCTCCGGCCCGAAGAAGCGCCGCGCGAGGTAGCCGCGCACCGCATCCGGCCCGCCAACCGTGCGCAGGATCGAATCGTTCGCCGTGTTGTCGCTCTGCTGCATCGCCCGATAGAGCAGGTCGCGCAGCGTGGTCGTGTAGCCATCGCCCTTCACCATCGCCGCGATCGGCTGGTGGAACAGGGTGAGATCGCCCGGGCGAATCGTGACGGGGCTATCCAGCGTGACCTTGCCGCGATCGATCGCGTCGAACATCGTCATCGCGACCCAGAGCTTCGAGACGCTCTGCTGCGGGAAAAGCTGGTTGCCATTGTGCTGGACGGTCCAGCCGGCATCGACCCGCTCGACGGCGATGCCGACCCGGCCGTTGAACTGCTGTCCCAGCGTCTGGATCGTCGCAACCAGCGCCGGCGAGGGCTTGGACTTGACCACCATGACCGGCGGCGCCGGCGGCTCGGGCTTGGGCGAGGCGGGAACGGGCGCGGCGGCAACGGGACGCGAGCGCGTGGACGGCACGGCGGTGCAGGCGCCCGCCAGCACCATCAGCCCCAAAGCCACCGTCACCGGACCGGAACGCCCCCTTGATTTCACCAAACTTCCCTTTGCGAACATGTGCATAGTCTTACATGACAGCCTTAACAGAGCCCGAACGCAAGCAAGAGTCGTGCGGCGGCCCGAGTCTCTTTTGCGGCGGACGGCTTATGGCGCGGGAACGCAGGCGCCCGCGGCGCATTTCGCCGCTCGCCCTTTGACGCCGATCAATGCAAGCGCTGCCGCGATCCGCCAGACAGGATGCGACACGGCATCTACTCCGCCGCGTCGGCCACGGTCCCGCCGTGGCCCTCCCTGGTCATAACTCGGGGCGCGGCGCACTTTACCCCGCGCCCCATTTTTCTGTCTGCGACAAGCTGGCGCTGTGCTCCGCGAAGTTACGGCACCAGCACCGTATCCACTGCCTCGGGCAGCGTCTCGGGATAATCCATCGTGTAGTGCAGGCCCCGGCTCTCCTTGCGCTTGAGCGCGGAGCGGATGATTAGGCGAGCGACTTCCAGGAGGTTGCGCAACTCGATGAGGTCGGCCGTCACGCGGAAATTGCCGTAATAATCGTCGACTTCCTTCGCGAGCAGATCGGCGCGGTGCTCGGCGCGCTCCAGCCGTTTCGTGGTCCGCACGATGCCGACATAGTCCCACATGAACCGGCGGATTTCCTTCCAGTTGTGGGTGACGATGACTTCCTCGTCGCTGTCCGTCACGCGGCTTTCGTCCCACGGGCGGATTGCGGGCGCGGCGGGCAGCGCCTCCCAGTGGGCGCGAATGTGATTGGCCGCCGCCTCGCCGAACACGAAGCATTCGAGCAGCGAGTTGGACGCGAGGCGATTGGCGCCGTGCAGGCCGCTCTCCGTCACCTCGCCCGCGGCATAAAGGCCGGGCAGGTCCGTCTTGCCGTCAAGGTCTATGACCACGCCGCCGCAGGTATAATGCTGCGCCGGCACGACCGGGATCGGCTCTTTCGTGATGTCGATGTCGAGGTCCAGCAGCCGCGCGTAGATGGTCGGGAAATGCTCCTTGATGAACTCGGGCGGCTTGTGGCTGATATCCAGGTGCACATAGTCGAGGCCGAGGCGCTTGATCTCATGGTCGATCGCGCGCGCCACCACGTCGCGGGGCGCGAGTTCGCCGCGCTTGTCGAACCGGTCCATGAAGCGCTTGCCGCCACCGGGCACGCCGGGCGGGAGCTTGAGCTTGCCGCCCTCGCCGCGCATCGCCTCGGTGATCAGGAAGTTCTTGATCTCCAGATTGTAGAGGCAGGTTGGGTGGAACTGCATCATCTCCATGTTGGAGACGCGACAGCCCGCGCGCCAGGCCATGGCAATGCCGTCCCCGGTGGCGCCGCGCGGCGCGGTCGAGAAGAGGTAGGTGCGCCCCGCCCCGCCCGTGGCGAGGATCGTCGCCCGCGCGACGAACGCGTCGACCCGGTCAGCCTTCTGGTTGAACGCATAAACGCCCCAGACATGGCCATCACCCGAATAGCGTTCGCCATGGCGCGAGGTGATGAGGTCGATGGCGACCATGTCCTCCAGGAGCGTGATGTTGGGATTGTCCCGCGCTGCCTTGAGCAGAGCCTTCTGCACCGCCGCGCCGGTGGCGTCGTCGACATGAACAATGCGACGGTGCGAATGCCCGCCCTCGCGCGTCAGATGCCAGCGCTCGCCGAATTCCGCGCCGTCATTGAACGGCACGCCCAGCGCCGCCAGCCGCTCGATCGCGGCCGGCGCCTCGGAAACGACGAACTCGACCGTGCTGCGGTCATTGAGGCCGCCGCCGGCGATCATCGTATCCTCGACATGCGCCTCGAAGCTGTCGCCACCGTCCAGCACCGCCGCGATGCCGCCCTGCGCCCAGTTGGTCGAGCCGCTGTCGAGCGCGCCCTTGGCGAGCACGACCACCTTGCGATCCTGCGCGAGATTGATCGCGGCCGTAAGCCCGGCCGCGCCGGAACCGATGATGACGACGTCGTGATGGAAGATGGTCATGAGCCCGGTTTTGCTGCGGATCGATGCTGCGGAGATACGCACGCCGGGCCGCAACACAAGTGCAACATTGCACGGCACATCTCGGTCATCACTCGGCTTCGCGGACCTCGATCATTTGTGAAGTCGCGATATCGACCCCTGCGACGCGGTCGTGGAGCGTGATGCGCACCATATATCGACCCAGCGGCTCACCCGGTTCCACGCGCATGCCGAGCAGAGCGTCGCTCCGCATGAGGACACCCTTCGCCAGGGGCGCGCGCGGCCAGACGGCTGCGTCGCGATGCTCGGCATATTGCTTGCCGTCCGGATCCGTGACCGTGAAATCGGCAACGAGATCGCACTGGCCATCGGCCTTGGCCTTGCAGCCGGTAAATACGAAGGCGGCGAATATCGGCTTGTTGCGTATGGCACTCGAGGTACTCGTTAGCTTCGCGCCGGGCGTGGTTACGGCCCATTCGCGGTCCAACCGATCGAGATCGTCGACCGCGAACTGGAACATCGCCAGATCGCCGGAACGCGCCTGCGCCGGTCCTGTCGTCTGCGCTTGAAGCGGAACTCCGGCTACGACAGACAGCCCGACCAAAAATGCCGACCCGCCCCTCAAGCCGCCGCCCGGGTGAGCGTCAGGAACACATCCTCCAGGTCCGGGTCGTGCGTGGAAACGTCGACGATGGTGAGGCCCTGGCTCTGGATGAGGCTCAGCACTTCGCCAGCGGTAGCGCGATTCTTGAGATAGGTGATCTTGAGGCTGCGCTCGCCCGATTTTTCGATCTTCTCGAACTGGGCGTGGCTGGGCAGCGCGGCCAGATCGCGATCGACCGTCACCTCGACCACCTTCTCCTGCGCCATGTTGACCAGCTCGCGGGTCGGCTTGTCGGTGATGAGCTTGCCGTGGTTGATGATCGCGATGCGATCGCACAGCTCCTCGGCCTCCTCGAGATAATGCGTGGTCAGCACGATGGTGACGCCGCGCTCGTTGAGCGAGCGCACATAGGACCAGAGCTGCTGGCGAAGCTCGATGTCGACGCCCGCAGTCGGCTCGTCCAGCACGAGGATCGGCGGCGAGTGGACCATCGCCTTCGCGACCATCAGCCGTCGCTTCATGCCGCCCGAGAGGGTGCGCGAATAGGCGTGGGCCTTGTCCTCGAGATGGACGGCGCGCAGCAGCTCCATCGATCGGCGCTCGGCCTTGGGCACGCCATAATAGCCCGCCTGGTTCTCCAGCGTCTCGAGCGGCGTGAAGAAGGGATCGAAGGTGATCTCCTGGTTGACGATGCCGATCGAGTTCTTGGCGTTGCGCGGATTGGCGTCGGTGTCGAAGCCCCAGATGCGCGCCGATCCGCCCGTCTTGTTCACGAGCCCCGCGAGGATGTTGATCATCGTCGACTTGCCCGCGCCATTCGGACCGAGCAGGCCGTAGATGGAGCCGCGCGGGATGGCGAGGCTCACATTGTCCAGCGCCCGCTTGCCGCCCGCATAGGTCTTGCTGAGGTCGATGAGTTCGATCGCGAGGTCCGTCATGCCGGTTCCCTTACGGCAAACGGTTCGGAATGAAAACGGGTCGGCGGCGACAAATTCCGCCTCCGCACGGCGCGAACCTCAGCCTTGGGCAAGCGCGATATAGCGGGCGGCGTCGAGGAATTCGGCGCGGCGCAGCGCTAGGCGCGCGGTCGCTTCCTCGTCCTCGCCCCATTGTTCGGCCTGCCAGCGCTCGTCGAGGCTGGCGATGTCAAACAGCCCCTCGGCCGTGCTGGCCCCATGCAGCAGCGCCAGCGTGCCGACCAGCGATCCGCCGATCTGCGTGAGCGTCGCCACCCCGGCGAGCAGCCAGGGATCGAGCGCCTCCACCGCGCCGCGCAGCGCGGCGAGCGTGCGCGCCGGCTGATCGACGGGCATCATGCCCGCCGTGACGGCGAACTGGACACCGAACCGCTCCCGCGCCCAGTCAAGCAGCGGATCCCATTCGGCCTGCTGACGCGCGACGAGGCTGGCGGGGTCGCCGGCCCGGTAGCAGAGCAGGTCGCTCTCGGCATAGGCGGCGACCTGCCCGCGGAAATCGCCGAGTGCCGGCAGCACGCGGTCGATGGTCGCGTTGGCAAAGCCGGTCATCGGCATGGAGGCTGGGTCGATCTCCTCGCCCTGCGCATTCCATTCCTCGGCCATGGCGCGCGCGAGCGCCTCGGACGGCACGGCCAGCGGCGCCCGCGCGGGCGTTCGCACGCCGCGCCCGTCGAGCCGGATCGCCCAGCCGTCACCCTCGGCGACGACCTCCGCCACCTTCCAGAAGCGCTTCATGGCTTGTCGCCCGGCGCCTGATCCTTCGGCGTCGCGAAGGCGCGCGCCAGCATGCGGGGCACGAGCATGAACTGGAAAAAGCCGACGCTCGCCACGATGACGCCCATCCACTTCGCCTTCTCGCCCTGCACCCAGTCGAACCTCTCCATGCCGATCGCGATGCCGAAGGCGAGGATCAGCGCGCCGGACAGGCGGAACAGGCCGATCATGTAGAAGCGCTGCTTGACGGCGGCGGCGCGGCGCGCGGCCTCGGCGGGGTCGGTCTGTGTCGGCAGGTCGCTCATGGCAGGCCGATATGGCGGGCAAGCTCCGCGCTGTCCATGGCGACGCTGGCAGCGCCCGCCGCGACGAGTTCATCCGGCCGGTGATAGCCCCAGCCGACGCCGAGCCCGCGCACGCCGGCCGCGCCCGCCATCAGCATGTCGAAGCTGGTATCGCCGATCATCACCGCATTCTCCCGCTCGACGCCCGCGCCGGCCAGCGCCGCCTCGATCATCGAGGGGTGCGGCTTGGAAGGGTGGCGGTCGGCGGTCTGCAGCGAGATGAAGCGGTCGAACAGGCCGTGATGCTCCAGCACCAGCCGCAGCCCCCGGTCCGACTTGCCGGTGGCAACAGCGAGCAGCCAGCCCTCGGCCTCCAGTCCATCCAGCAACGCGGCGATGCCATCATAGAGCGGCTCCTGCAGCCGCCCGTCATTGCGCAGCGCGTGGAAGGCGCGCTTGTATTGCTCGCCCAGCTCCAGATGGAAACCGCTCTCTGCCTCGGGCAGCAATTGCGCCATGGCCTGCAGCAGCGAAAGCCCTACGACCGAAAGACATTGCTCGCGCGTCGGGCAAGGCAGCGCCACCGCATCGAAGGCCGACGCCATGGCCGCGACGATGCCATGCTGGCTGTCCACCAGTGTTCCGTCACAATCAAAAATGGCGAGGCGAAGAGTCATGTCTGGAAGGTGAGTCCCGGGCGGTTTGTTCGTGCCGCTTCATAGAAGTTCGCAGCACCTTTTCCAGCCTTGCCTGCCCGCCGCCGGCGCGGCGAACGGCCCGTCGCACCGGGCGCACAGCGCATCTGTGGCAGAAATGCCACCGGATCCGCCCGATGCCGCAGGATCGCACTGGATGCCCCTCCAGACAATTTCAGGTTCCGCTCGGGACAATTTTTCCCGCCCCGTTCGCATAGGGGGCGCTCGGGGCAAAACCATGCGACCCGCCGCGACCCGGCAAGAGCCCGGGCAGCAGGCGTTCAAAGGGAGGTATCATGAAAACGTTCATCCATCTGACCGCCTCGATGGCGGCCCTTGCCGCTACGGCGCCACTTCAGGCGCAAACTGCGGCGAACGAAGACCAGACCGGCATTGCCGACATCGTCGTGACGGCTACGCGCCAGGCGACCAACCTGCAGGACACGCCGATCGCGATCACCGCGGTCACGTCCGAGACGCTGGAGGAGCGCGGCATCCGCAGCGCGTCCGACCTCTCGCAGGCCGTTCCCAACGCCACCTTCCGCCGCACCCACGGCGCCTTCGGTCCGGGCGTCTCGGCCTTCATCCGCGGCATCGGCCAGGCGGACACCAGCCTCGGTTCGGAGCCGTCGGTCGCCTATTATGTCGACGACGTCTATTACCCGCTGATCCTCGGTTCCAACTTCGACCTGCTCGATCTTGACCATATCGAAGTGCTGCGCGGTCCGCAGGGCACGCTGTTCGGCCGCAATGCGCTCGCGGGCGCGGTCAACATCGTCTCCAAGAAGCCCAGCTTCACCGACGCCTCGGGCTACATCCAGGCGACGCTCGGCTCGTATAACCGCCTCGATCTGCGCGCTGGCTTCAACCTGCCGCTCGCCGAAAATCTGGCCATCTCCGTGGCGGGCGTCTCCAAGAAGCGCGACGGCTATCAGCGCCTGCTCGACTTCCGCTGCGAGATGGAGCGCAAGGGCACCCCGGCGCTGGCCGGCAAGCTGCCATACACCAGCCCGATCAGCACCCAGGCGAACAACTTCTCTGCCAGCGACTGCACAGTCGGCCGCCTCGGCGGCGAGGATGTCCGCGCCATTCGCGGCCGCCTGCTCTGGGAACCGGTCGACAATGTCGAGCTGACCCTGAACGGCGACTATACCCGTGATCGCTCGGAAAACCCGGCCGACCAGCTGCTCGCCGTCACCGGCCCGGGCGGCGCCAATCTCCAGGCCCAGTCGAACTATTTCGGTGTGCCCTATGACAGCCGCTTCGTGACGGGCGATCCCTTCACCAGCTATGCGACCTATGCCGATCCGGTTGGCGCGGGCGTGGTGATCCCCGCCTATGCCGCCGGCGCCGCCTACACGGGCAGCCCGGCAACCGCTGCCAGCACCTTCCACAACGGCCGCTTCAACCGCGGCGGCGCCACCTTCCCGTCGGCCACCCGCCTCGACAGCTGGGGCGTCTCGGGCAAGCTGGTCGTCGGCATCGCCGAGAATATCGATCTGACCGCCATCGTCGGCTACCGCAAGATGACCGAGGATCACGCCTTCGATATCGACGGCTCGCCGCTGGTGCTGGAGCAGACGCTGCTCAACATCGGCGAGGACTATAAGAACGCGGAAGTCCGCCTCTCGGGCACCTCGGACCTGATCGACTGGGTGGTCGGCGCTTTCTACTTCGACGGTGACGGTTTCACGCACGCCATCACCTATTCGCCGCAGAGCGCATTCCTGAAGATCCAGAACATCAAATATCTGCCGGAGAGCAAGGCGGTGTTCGCGAACGCCACGGTCAAGCCGTTCGAGAATGTCGGCATCGTGCTGGGCGGCCGCTATTCGGACGACGAAAAGTTCGTCGACTTCAGCAACGTGCTCGACACCAACGCGGTGCCGGGTCCGGGCGACACCATCTTCAAGGTCCATCCGCAGGCGACGCGGTTCGACTGGAAGCTGGGCATCAACTACACCTTCAACCAGGACATCATGGTCTATGCCTCGGCATCGACCGGCGCGCGCCTGCCGGGCTACAATCCCCGTCCGCAGCAGCCCTCGCAGGTGGTGACTTTCGGCAGCGAAGAGACGCTGGCCTATGAGCTGGGCGTCAAGGCCGACCTGTTCGACCATCGCCTCCGCCTCAACACCGCGGTGTTCTACACCGACTACAAGTCGCGCTTCACCGGCGTGACGGGTGCCGAGCCGAACCTTATCCTCAATGCCGCCGGCACCCCGGTCGCCGGCCCGTCGACGGTCATCCCGAACCCGTCGGGCGGCCCCGGCGCGACCAACTGCCGCACCTATAACGCCGCGACCGACGGCCCGCAGAACCTCGCCAACGGCGTCGGCGTCACCTGCATCCCGCGCACCTATTTCGTGAACACGCCGGGCAAGGTGAAGGGGTTCGAGATCGAGCTGGAAGCCCGGCCGATCGAGGGCCTGCTGATCAATGGCGCAATCGGCTACGCGAAGTTCGATTCGCCGGACCTCAAGGTGTCGACCCGCGCCAACGACCGTCTCGCCGGCCTGCCGGAATGGAACGGCACGCTGGGCGTGCAGTATCTGATCCCGGCTGATGCGATCGGCGGCACGGTCACGCCGCGCCTCGATTGGTTCTACACCGGCAACATCAAGACCAGCGCCGCGCGTAACACCTACAACCAGCCGGCCTACTCGCTGTTCAACGGGCGCATCACCTATGCCAACGAGAAATATGATGCGACGATCGCGCTGGGCGTGACCAACCTGTTCGACAAGCGCTACTACCAGAACTTCTTCATCTATCAGGACATCGGCTTCCCGAACGTCAACGGCCAGCCCGGCGCGCCGCGCCAGTGGTACGTGGAGCTCACGAAGAACTTCTGACCCGGATCCACCCGCGCCGACCACGGGAGGCGGCGCGGGGCTGGGTAATCCGCAACTGGAAGGCCTGCTCTCCCTGGGGCAGGCCTTTTTTTCGTCCGTGCAACATCCCGGCCTGTCGCCGGGAGTGGCGGTGAACGGCCGCAGCCCGTCCGTGGTTCAGACCTTGCCCGAATCCCGCATCAGCGCCGCCAGCTCCGCATTTCCCGCCGCCTCGACCCCATCGGCGGCGCGATGCCGCACCTCCTCGGTCTTGTTCTGCCCGAGCTTGCGGGTGCCGCGCCAGGTGTCGATGTTGAGTGTGAAGCCGGTGATTGCCCTGGCCATCTTGTCGACCAGCCCGGGCGTCATCTTGTCGCGCATCCAGATCGGCTTGGGCGAAAGGCGGCGCTCATGCTCGTGCGAGAGTGCGTCGATGATGCCGAGCAGCCCCGCCTCGTCGGTCTGCCGGGCAACGCCCTCCAGCTCGACGGCGAGATAGTTCCAGGTCGGCACCTGATCCTCGATGCCGTAATAATCGGGGCTCACATAGCCATGCGGCCCCTGCACCACGATCAGCGTGCGGGCGCCGTCCAGATGCGGCGTCAGCGCATTGCCGCGAGCGAGGTGGAAACCGATGCGCTGCTCGCCGAGGAACACGACCGGCGCATGGGCGACGCGCGGCCCTTCCGGCGTCGCGAGGAACAGCGCGGCGAAGCTCTCCCCGGCGACGAAGGCGCGCATCTCCGCGCGGTCCTGCCACTCGAAGAGCCTGTTCGGATGCATCAGCCCCGCCGAGGTCCGCCCGGCCCAGTGCGCGGCTTGCCGGCCGCAGGCTTGCCGCGTGCGGGCTTGCCCTTGGCTGCGCCCGGCTTGGCGGCTGGCGCCTTGCCGCTCGCGCGCTTGCCGCTCGGCGGCTTGCCACCGCTCGCGCCGCCGCCCGAGCGCCCGCGACGCTCGCCGCGCCGCGCCTTGCGCATATCCTTGGCATGGGCAGTCGAAGCGCGCTTCTCCATCGCCTTCTTCTCGCCGCCGCTTGGCTGCACCTTGTCCTCGAGCGGCAGGTCGCCCTCGCTCTCCTCGAAGCCGAGGCTGGCCAGCGTCTCAGCGAAGTGATGCGGCAGGTCGGCGATCACATCGAGCGGCGAGCCGTCGGGATGGTCGATGCGCAGGCGGCGGGCGTGCAGGTGCATTTTGCGGCTGATCGAGCCGCTCAGGAACGCGTCCTTGCCGCCATATTTGCCGTCGCCCACGATCGGGAAGCCAATCGCGGCGAGGTGGACGCGCAGCTGGTGCGTGCGGCCGGTATGCGGCTGCAGTTCGACCCAGGCAGCGCGATTGCCGGCGCGCTCGATGACGCGATAGCGCGTGCGCGCGGGCATGCCGTTTTCCTCGTCGACATGCATTTTCTCGCCGCCCGAGCCCGGCTGCTTGGCGAGCGGCAGGTCGATCATGCCATCATTGATGTTCGGCACGCCGACGACGATCGCCCAATAGACCTTGCGCGCGGTGCGCGAGGAGAAGCTCTTGGCGAAATGCGCGGCGCTGCGGGCCGAACGGGCGAGCAGCAGCGCGCCGCTCGTGTCCTTGTCGAGCCGATGGACGAGGCGCGGCCGGTCGTCCCGCTCGAACATCAGCGCGTCGAGCAGCCCGTCGACATGCTCGTGCGTCTTGGTGCCGCCCTGCGTGGCGAGGCCCGGCGGCTTGTTGATGACCAGCGCGTGCGCATCGCGATGGATGACCAGCTTCTCGGCGAAGTCCATCTGATCCTCGGTCAGCGGCTTGCGCGCGATCGTCTTGCGGCCGGACTGCACGGCGACCGCCTCCAGCGGCGGCACGCGCAGCACCTGCCCCTCGGTCAGTCGGTCGCCCGGCGTCGCCCGCGCACCGTCGACGCGCAATTGCCCCGTCCGCGCCCAGCGCGAGACGACCGCAAAGGTCACGTCCGGCATGTGGCGCTTGAACCAGCGATCGAGGCGGATGCCGTCATCGTCCGCCTGCACGGTGAACTGCCGGACCGCGCCGGCGTCCGCAGGATTGCCCTTCGCCTTGGTCATGCCGTTGCTCCCCGCATGATCGAGAGGCCGAGCGCCAGCGCGCCGATCGAGGCGATCACCGAGACCGCGACATAGAGCAGCGCCTGCGGCAGCTCGCCCCGCTCGATCATCAGCATCGTCTCGAGGCTGAAGGCGGAGAAGGTGGTGAAGCCACCGAGGATGCCGACCGCGACGAAGAGCCGGATCGGCTCACCCCCGGCAGCGCGGCTCGCGAGCCAGCCGGCAAGGAGCCCCATGGCGAAGCCGCCGAGCACATTGGCCGCGAGCGTGCCCCAGGGCCAGCTCGGCCCCAGCGCGCGCAGGCTCGCCAGGCCGAGCCCGTAGCGCAGGGCCGCGCCGATCGCGCCGCCCGTCATGACGAGAAGAATGTTGGACATGGGGACGCCCTAGAGCATCGGGCGAGAAAAGAGAACCGTCGAGGGAGGAACGCGCTTGCCCGCTCCTCAGGAGACCGGAACGGCGTTACCCGCGTCCATCGTCACGCGCGAGCCAATCCATGCCTCGGCGGCGGCCAGCTCATGGAAGGTGGCCAGCGTCTCGATGTCGCTCGCGCGCTTGATTTGCAGCGCCAGCAGCGCCGTCGCGCAGACCACCGCGACCCGGTCCACGGAGCGATAGATGCGGCCGGTCCACGCATGGATGATCGCCGCGGTCTCCGGCGTCTGCACCGCCGCGGCGCGCAGATCGACCAGCACCAGCACGCGGCGATGCTCGCGGCGCAGCTTCAGCACGGCATATTGCAGATTGCGGAAATGCTGCTCGGCCCGCTCGGCCGTCCACATGCCCGAGCCGGCGACCGTCACATAGCCGTCGTCGAGATCCACGTTGAAAGAGAGCGAACCATCCATGGCGCGCCCCTAACAGAAAACTACCTACCATGATATGAAAAAGCGCGATGACCTTACGGCGCGTTCGCGATCACCTCGACCTCGGTCTTGCCGTCCTTCAGGCGGGCGAACACCACGTAGGCGCCGCCATCCTTGCTGGTGCCGCCGAGCTGGTGCTCGCCGCCGCTCAGCAGATGCTCGCCGTCGAAGCCCGCACGCTTCGCCTGGGTGTAGTAATAGTCCAGCACCGGATCGATGCCCGCCGGCGTCGTGAAGCTGATGACGCGCAGCGTGCATTCTTCCTTGTCGACGTTGCCGGCCTCCACCAGCGTCGCGCCGGGATAGAGGCGGAAGCTCGCGGGCATGCGGTCGGCCCATTCCCGACCCATTTTCACGTCTCGCGCGCACGGTCCTTGCACGGCATTGCCGATCGGCTGGCCTTGCGAGGCGACAGCCTTGGTCTGAACGGCGACCGGCGCCTTCTCGATCTGCCCGCCCGCGGCCGCCAGCGCGATGGCGGCATCGGCCTCGGCGGCATCATTGGCGCCGTTGGTCAGCCGCGCGTCGAGATCGGCGAGATTGTCCGCATTGCCCCCGCCCTGGCAGGCTGCGAGCAGCGCAAGGCCCCCGGCGAGACACAGCGAACGGATCGAGGCAGGCATCACAGGCGGCTCCGCGAAAGAAAATCGCGGCAACCTATGCCTGAAAAGCCTTAACAGACCGCTAGGGCTGCGCTTCAGCCCGCGAGCGGCATGAGCCGCTTCTCGCCCGCGATGCGCATCATCGCGCGCTGCAGCTTCTCGAACGCGCGCACCTCGATCTGGCGGACGCGTTCGCGCGACACGCCATAGACCTGGCTCAGTTCCTCGAGCGTCTTGGGTTCCTCGGCGAGGCGGCGCTCCTGGAGGATGTGCCGCTCGCGGTCGTTGAGGTCGTCCATCGCGTCGAGCAGCATTTCGTGGCGCACGTCATGCTCCTGCGCGTCAGCGATCCGCTCGTCCTGCAGCGGGCCGTCGTCGGCCAGCCAGTCCTGCCACTGCCCTTCGCCGTCCTCGTTGACCGAGACGTTGAGCGAGGTGTCGCCGCCCATCGCCATGCGGCGGTTCATGGAGATGACATCGTCCTCGGAGACGCCGAGATCCGTGGCGATCTTGGCGACGGCCTCGGGATGCAGGTCGCCGTCCTCGAAGGCCTCGATCTGGTTCTTCATGCGGCGCAGGTTGAAGAACAGCTTCTTCTGCGCGGCGGTCGTGCCGATCTTTACCAGGCTCCACGAGCGCAGGATGAATTCCTGGATCGAGGCGCGGATCCACCACATCGCATAGGTGGCGAGGCGGAAGCCCCGGTCGGGCTCGAACTTCTTCACGCCCTGCATGAGGCCAATATTGCCCTCGCTGATGAGTTCGGCGACGGGCAGGCCGTAGCCGCGATAACCCATGGCGATCTTGGCGACGAGGCGCAGATGCGAGGTGACAAGCTTCGCCGCCGCCTCGGGATCACCATGTTCCTGATAACGCTTGGCAAGCATATATTCTTCTTCCGGCTTCAAAACCGGGAACTTGCGGATCTCCGAGAGATAGCGATTCAAACTGGCATCGCCACCAAGCGCCGGGATCGTCGCGGGGACATTGCTATTACTCACGAATAAGGCCTTTCGCAGGACGCGATAGAAGAGGGAGGCATCGCGCCGATTCCTATACGCAGAGATGACTGAACAGTTGCTGCATGTCATCCGCAATCGGGCTTTCAAAGCTGAGAGCCTGGCTTGTGACGGGATGAATGAAGCCGAGCCGTGCGGCATGCAGGGCCTGCCGCCTGAAGCCCAGTTCCGCGAGCAGCGCCTTGTGCGGGCCGCCCCGGCCGGCATTGGGCGCATAGACGGGATCGCCGACGAGCGGATGGCCGATATGCGCCATGTGGACGCGCACCTGATGCGTGCGCCCGGTTTCCAGACGGCACTCGACCAGGGCCGCGCGATCGAGCGGCTGCAGCACGCGATAGTGCGTCACGGCATGCTTGCCGCGCCCCTCGCGTTGCACGGCCATCTTCTTGCGGTCCACGTCCGACCGGCCCATCCAGGTGTCGATCGTGCCGGAAGCCGTTTTCGGGCGGCCGGTGACGATGGCGAGATAACGCCGGTCGATGCTGTGGTCCTTGAACTGCTTCGCCAGCCCCTCATGCGCCAGGTCGCTCTTGGCGACGACCAGCAGCCCGGAGGTATCCTTGTCGATGCGGTGGACGATGCCAGGCCGCGCGACGCCACCGATGCCGGAGAGCTGCCCCGCGCAATGGTGGAGCAGCGCATTGACCAGCGTCCCGTCCGGATTGCCCGCCGCCGGATGGACGACCATGCCCGGCGCCTTGTCGATGACGATGAGATGCTCGTCCTCATACGGAATGACGAGATCGATCTGCTGGGCCACCGCCTCGGCGGGTGCCGCCTCCGGAATGGCGAGCGCGAAGGCCGTGTCGACCTTCACCTTGAGCGCGGGATCGTTGACCGGTTTGCCGCCCGGGCCGGTGACGTTGCCGGCGAGGATGAGCGCCTTCACGCGCTCGCGCGACAGATCGGGCACCAGCGTCGCCAGCGCGCGATCGAGCCGCGCGCCCGCCAAAGCTGGCGTGATTTCCGCCGAAATGCTGACAACCCCCTCAACCACGAATAGGATGTGGGGATGAGCGTCACCATTTCAACCGCGCTTCTGGACGCAATCCGCGCCGAGGCGGATGCATGCCGCGAACAGGAATGTTGCGGGCTGCTGCTGGGCGAGGCCGGGGCGGATCATGTCACCCGGATTCTGCCCGCCACCAACGTCGCGGCCGCCCCGGAACATCGCTTCGAGATCGACCCTGCCGTGCTGCTGCGCGCTCACCGCAGCGCGCGCGAGGGCGGCCCGGCGATCCTGGGCCATTATCATTCGCACCCCGCCGGGGATTCCGCGCCGTCGGCCGTCGATGCGGCCATGGCCGAGGCACGCGGGGAGATCTGGCTGATCGCGGGCGGCGACGGCAGCTTGCGGGCCTGGCGCGCGGGACGAGCGGGGGCTCTGCACGGCCGGTTCGATCCACTGGAGATCGTACTGGCCTGACACGATTACGCCGGCCAAGCATCTGAAAACACTGCTGGCGAGGGCTGCTTCGTTTTCGGGTTTATGCCGATGGCGCGACTCCCCCTCCCCCATATTCTCCCGGCTCCTGCCGTCACAAGGGAGAGTCCCCCATGTCCGCCGATCGTCCCACCGAAACGCCCGACATCCTGCCCCGCCCGGATTTCCATTTCACCGGCGAGGTGGGGCGCACCTACAAGGATTCGGATCCGGCGACCTTCCCGCAACCGGTGCAGCCGCCGAAGGGCGCGCCCAACATCGTGCTGATCCTGCTCGACGACGTGGGCTTCGGCCAGTTTTCGACCTTCGGCGGCGGCGTGCCTTTCCCGACGATGGACCGGCTTGCGGCCGAAGGACTGCGCTACAATCATTTTCACACCACCGCGCTGTGCAGCCCGACGCGCGCCGCGCTGATCACCGGCCGCAATCACCATTCCGCCAGCTTCGCCGGGATCACCGAACTGGCGACGGGCTATGACGGCTATTGCTGCGTGCTGCCGAAGAACTGCGGCACGATCGGCGAGGTGCTGCGCCAGAACGGTTACATGACCGCCTGGATCGGCAAGAACCACAACACCCCCACCTGGGAGACGAGCGCGGCGGGACCGTTCGACCGTTGGGCCAACGGCCTCGGCTTCGACTATTTCTACGGTTTCAACGCCGGCGACATGAACCATTGGTATCCGCTGCTGTTCGAGAACCACAATCTCGTGCCGGCGTCTGACGATCCCGATTATCACCTGACCGAGGATCTGGCGGACAAGGCGATCGACTGGGTGCGCAGGGTCAAGAGCATCGCGCCCGACAAGCCCTATTTCCTCTACGTCGCCCCCGGCGCCACCCATGCGCCGCATCAGGCGCCGCAAAGCTGGATCGAGCAGTTCAAGGGCAAGTTCGACATGGGCTGGGACGCCTATCGCGAACAGACGCTCGAACGGCAGAAGAAGCTCGGCGTGGTGCCCTCCGACACGCTGCTCACCGAGCGCTCGCGTGGCCTCCCCGCCTGGGACAGCCTGAATACCGACCAGAAGCGGCTCTATGCCCGGATGATGGAGGTATTCGCCGCCTATGGCGCGCAGGCAGACGCGGCGATGGGCCGGGTGATCGATGCGGTCAAGGCGCTGCCCGACGCCGACAACACGATCATCCTCTACATCGCGGGCGACAACGGATCGAGCGCCGAGGGGGCCTCGAAGGCTCGCTCAACGAGAATCTGTTCTTCAACGGCTTCCCGGAGAAATGGGAGGACAATCTCAAGGCGATCGACGAGCTGGGAGGGCCGAGGCACTTCAACCATTTCCCCTCGTCCTGGGCGCACGCCATGAACACGCCGTTTCAGTGGACCAAGCAGGTCGCCAGCCATTTCGGCGGCACGCGCAATCCGCTGATCATCTCGTGGCCGGACCGGATCAAGGATAGGGGCGGCCTGCGCGATCAGTTCCTGCATGTCATCGACATCGTGCCCACCCTTTACGAATTGTGCGGCGTCGCGCAGCCCCGCGATCTCAACGGCGTTCCGCAGAAGCCGATCGAAGGCATCAGCTTCGCCGAAACCTTCGACGAGGCAAGTGCACCATCGAGGCGCAAGACCCAATATTTCGAACTCGGGGTCAATCGCGGGCTCTATCATGACGGATGGATGGCCTCGGCGCCCTCCTTCGTGCCATGGGAGCCCAATCGTGACGAGAATTGGGACCCGGACCAGCAGGTCTGGGAACTCTACAAGCTGGACGGAGACTTCTCCCAGGCCAGGGATCTGGCGAAGGAGCATCCGGACAAGCTGCGCGAGCTTCAGGATCTCTGGTGGGTCGAGGCGGCGAAATACAACGTGCTGCCACTCGACTGGCGCGCCACCATCCGCATGAACGCCGAAGCGATGGGGCGCCCAAGTCTGGTCGGCAAGCGAACGAAGGCGACTTATTATCCTGGCATGGTCGCGCTGCCGGGCGCGGCCTGCCTGCCGATGCTCAACAAGAGCTGGACGATCACCGCGCAGGTCGATCTGCCCGATGACAAGGCCGAGGGCATGATCGTCACCCAGGGCGGATCGGAAGGCGGCTACGGGCTCTATCTGCGCGAGGGCAGGCCGGTCTTCGTCTATAATTTCCTTGGCAAGGAACGCCCCACCTTCACCGCCGACAAGGCGTTGCCGAAAGGCAAGGCGACGCTGGTGGTCGACTTCGCATATGATGGCGGCGGCATGGGCAAGGGCGGCACGATCACGCTCTCCGCCAATGGCGCGAAAGTGGCCGAAGGGCGGCTGGAGCGCACGGTGCCCATCCAGTTCGCGATCTTCGAGGGGCTGGACATCGGCATGGACGTCGGGTCGGCGGTCGACTGGACCTACGCGCTGCCGTTCAAGTTCACCGGCAAGATCGAGCGCGTCGAGGTCGAGGTGAAGCCGGGACACTAGCCGCCCGGCCTCCCGTCGCGCCTCGAAGCGGCGGCGCAACGGATATGAGTGAATCACGCTTCGAACCAATGCTCCCAGCGACGGGCCGGCCGTCGCGATGGGCGCCCTCGTCGCGCCCGATCGTCCGTCCGCCGCGATGCCCGCTTGCGCCGCAAAGCCCGGACCGGCATTAGGACGCGGCCCAATCCCCAAGAGAGGATGCCTTGTTTTGGCACAGTCCACCGCGCCCGACCCGATCGATTTCGCCAGCCTGCTCTGCTCGCGCCTGTGCCACGACCTGCTGAGCCCGGTCGGCGCGCTCAACAACGGCATCGAGTTGCTCGCCGACGAGACCGATCCGCAGATGCGCGAACAGTGCATGGGCCTGCTCGGCGACAGCGCCCGCACCACGGCGGGCAAGCTCAAATTCTTCCGCCTCGCCTTCGGTGCCGCCGGTGGCTACGGCGAAGCGATCCCCACGCACGAGATCAAGAGCGCCATCGAGGGCCTGTTCCCGCCCGGCGGCCGGCTGGAGCTGGCCTGGATGATCGCAGGCGACGCCCTCTCCAAGCCCGCCGCCAAGCTGCTGCTCAATCTGGCCCTGATGACGGGCGAGGCACTGCCGCGCGGCGGCACGCTGGCGATCGGCGCGGAGGAAAATGGCGGCACGACCGAAATCGTCGTGCGCGGCGAAGGGCCCAAGCTCACCTTCGATCCGGCGATCCGCGCCGCGCTCGCCACCGGCAGCGAGGAAGTGACCACGCGCACCGCCGCCGCCTATCTCATCCGCACCGTCGCCGCGCAGAGCGGCGGCCAGCTGATGATCTCGCCGCCGGAAGAGCCGTTCCTCATGTTCGGCGCCAGCCTGCCGAACCGGTAAGGGCGGATTGCGCCGGATTTCCTCGCTCCGGCGTTCGCGTTCGGGGCGCCCGGCGGCGGCGACTTAACTCGTGCTTAAGCAGTTTCTGCCCATGTAGGCCCACCTCTCACCGGTGGACCACATGGACGAGATACTCGCAGAATTCATTGCCGAGACACTGGAAACGCTCGACGTGCTGTCGGGCGAAGTGGTCGCGTGGGAAGCCGACCCGACCGACAAGTCCCGGCTCGACGCCTTCTTCCGCTTCTTTCACACGGTGAAGGGAAGCTGCGGCTTCCTCAACCTTCCCCGTTTCGAGCGGCTCGCGCATGGCGCCGAGGACGTGCTGGCGGCAGTGCGCAGGGGCGAGCGAATCGCTGATCCCGCGACCGTCACCGCCGTGCTCGCTGTCATGGACCGCATCGGCGCGCTGGCGCGCGGCATCGGCGAGGACGAGCAGATTGCGGAATCGGACGATGACGCCCTGCTGGACGCGCTCTCGCTGAATTCGGGCGGCTTCGAACTGTTCGACCCGCTGCCCCCGAAGCAGGTCGCGCCGACGACAGTCGAGACGCCGGACGTGACCGAAATCGCCAATGACGACGAGATTCACATGGAGACGGCGCCCGCCGAGGCGCCTGCCCGCCGCAGCAGCGACGGCGCCGGACGCGAACGCGCCCCGCGCACGATCCGCCTGCCACTGGCGCTGATCGACCAGCTGATGAACGGCATTTCCGACATGGTGCTGGCGCGCAACGACCTTGCCCGCAAGATGCGCGATCATGGCGTCGATCCGGAACTGGAGGGCAGCTTCGAGCGCCTTTCCGCCAATGTCGCGGATCTGCGCGACATGATCAGCAAGACCCGGATGCAGCGCGTGGACCGTCTTTACGCGGCGATCCCGCGCATGGTGCGCGACCTGACGCGCGAACTCGGCAAGAAGGCCGTGCTGGAGCTCGACGGCGGCGATGTCGAGATGGACCGCGAGATGGTCGAGATGGTCGTCGATCCGCTGACCCATATCGTGCGCAATGCCCTCGATCACGGCATCGAGGCACCCGCCGACCGCCTCGTCGCCGGCAAGGCCGAGGCGGGGACGCTGCGCATCGTGGCGCGCCAGTCGGGCAACCAGATCGTCATCGAGATCGGCGACGACGGGCGCGGCATCAATCGCGCGGCCCTCGTCGAGAAGGCCGTCGCGGCGGGGCTCTATTCGCCCGTCGAGGCCGCCGCCCTCAGCGAGACCGAGAAGCTCAACCTCATCTTCCATCCGGGCCTGACGACGGCGGCGCAGGTCACGTCGATTTCCGGTCGCGGCGTCGGGATGGACGTGGTGCGCGCCAATATCGAGCAGATCGGCGGCGTGATCGGCATAACCAGCGCCTATGGCCACGGCACGACCATCACGATGCGCGTGCCGCTGACGCTCACCATCATTCCCGGCCTGATCGTGCGCTGCGGCGACCATTTCTTCGCCATGCCGCGCGGCAATGTCGTCGAGCTGCTGCACCAGAACAGTGCGATGATCTCGATCGAATCCATCGGCGGCGCGAGCATCGCGACGATCCGCGGCGAGCGCTATTCGGTCGTCGATCTGGAGGATGTGCTGAAAGTGCCCCGGCTCGCCGAGACGACCGGCCCGCGCACGCTGATGGTCGTGCGCTCCTCGATCGGCCAGCCTTATGTGCTCGGCGTCCAGGGCGTCGAGAGCAACGAGGAACTGGTCATCCGGCCCGCGACGCCGGTGGTCACCGCCGCCGGCGTCTTCGCCGGCATGACGCTGCCGGACAATGGCCAGCCGATGCTGCTGCTGGATGCGGCGGGCATTGCCCAGGTAGCGCAGCTTCCCCTGCGCGAGAGCGACGCGCGCGGCCGCCCGGCCACCGAGCAGGCCGAGACGGAGGTGCGCACCGACATGATCCAGGCGCTGATCTATCGCGAGCGAGACGGCGCCGAGCGGCTGCTGCCGCTGGCGGTGGTGGACCGCGTCGAGGATCTCGAGCCCGGCCAGATCACCATCTCGGGCGGCCATGCCTTTGCCCGCATCGACGACCGGCTGCTGCCCGCGCTCAATACGATCGGCCACGAGACCGCGCCGCCCAAGTCGCTGCGGCTCTATGACGGCCACGAGCAGATCTGCTACCTGATCGACGATGTCGTCGACATCATCGAGGTGCCGGCCAAGCTTGACGTCCAGCTCGCCGCCGGCCGTATCGCGGGCCTCGTCATGGTCGGCGACATGCAGTTCGAGATGCTCGATCCGTTCATGCTCTTCGCCGAGGCGGCGACGCGCAACGCCCGCGGCGCAGACCAGTCGGCGCGGCCGATCCAGTGCCTCATCGCCGATGCGGAGGATCCGTGGATGCGCACCATCCTCGCGCCCCTCCTCATCCAGGCCGGGCATGATGTGAGCTTCGGCGTTGCCGCCGAGGGCGAGCCCGACGTGATCCTGTGCAGCGATGCGCAGGCCGTGGAGACAGCCGCCGAAGTGCCCGTTCTGGCGCTGCGTGCGCTCGCCGATCCGACCGCCGGCGCGCCGGCCTCGATCTACCGCTACGACCGCGACACGCTCATGGCCGCCATCGCGCAGGCCGCCCGGAGGGCCGCATGACCCAGAACCTGTTCCTGTTCGCGTCCATCGCCGACGCGCCGATCGCCATCCGCTCCACGGAGATCGAGGCGGTCGTGCGGCTCGGCGACATCGTGCCCATTCCGCTGGTGCCGCCGCATGTGCGCGGCCTCGCCGCGCTGCGCAGCCGCGTGCTGACGATCATCGACATGGAATCGCGCATCTTCGGCCGCGACAATCGTGACCAGCGCGCCACGCTCGCCATCGTCGCGGACATCGCCGCGCACAGCTACGGCTTCCTGGTCGATACGGTCAGCGATATCTGCCAGGCGCCGGACGGCATCCGCCCCATTCGCGGCCGCATCGATCCCGCCTGGGCGCCTTATGCAGCCGGCCTGGTCGAGCAGGGCGGCCGCAGTCACTTGCTGCTCAGCCTCTCCGACTTCGTGGCCGCTCCAGGCGCCAGCGCCCTCGCCGCCTAGCATTTACCGAACGCTTACACCCTTGGCGCTACAATCGGCCGGCAAGGGGTTGCATCAAGGGTTTCTCAAACATGCCGAACTGTCTCGTCGTCGATGATTCCAAGGTGATCCGAAAGGTCGCCCGTCACATCCTCGAATCGCTCAACCTGAATGTCGACGAAGCCGGCGACGGCCGCGAGGCGCTCGAGATGTGCGATGCGCGCCTGCCGGACGTGGTTCTGCTCGACTGGAACATGCCGATCATGAGCGGCCTCGATTTCCTCAAGGAACTGTCGCGCCGCAACCTCGCGCAGCCGCCCAAGGTCATCTTCTGCACCACCGAGAACGGCGTCGACCATATCCGCGCCGCCGTGGATGCCGGTGCCGACGAATATGTGATGAAGCCGTTCGACCGGGACACGCTGGAGAGCAAGCTGCAAATCGTCGGCATTCTCTGAACAAGCGCGCCCCGGGAAGCCGCCCATGCCTTTCACTGCCGCCGAATCGTCGGAAAGCCCGGTCGCGACCCGGCGGCCGATCAATGTCCTGATCGTCGACGACGCGGTCGTGGTGCGCCGGGTCATGGCCAAGGTGCTCGAGAACGACCAGCGTTTCTCCGTCATCGGCGCGGTCTCCAGCGGCGCCCAGGCCCTCGCTTTCGTGCGCACCCAGCCCGTAGACCTCGTCCTTCTCGACATACAGATGCCCGGCCTCGATGGTCTTCAGGTTCTTCCGCGCCTTTTGAATTCCGGCCGCGGCGTTCAGGTCGTGCTGCTTTCCGGCACCTGCCGCGAAGGCAGCGAGCTGGCCCTGCAGGCGCTGGCGCTGGGCGCGAGCGACGTCGTCGCCAAGCCGACCACGGGCCATTTCAGCGATCGGTTCGTCGAGCATCTGGTCGATCGCCTCGTCCACCTCGTTCCCGCCGCCGAGCGCAGCCGCACGCCAGAGCTGATCGACGAAGCCAGCGCACGCCTGCGCCCGCTGGGCAGTCAGGTCCGTGCCGTCGGCATCGGGGGCTCGACAGGCGGCATCAGCGCGATCCTCACCCTGATTGCCGCGTTCGACGGCATCGCCGCCTTCCCTATCTTCATCACCCAGCATCTGCCCGCCAATTTCCAGCCGCTCTTCGCCGAGCAGTTGCGCCGGGTGACGCGCATGCCGGTGGTCATTGCCGAGGACGGCATGCCCGTGCGGGCCGGCACGATCCATGTCGCGCCGGGCAACGCCCATCTCTCCGTCACCAAGCATGCGCGCGGCCATGTGCTGGTGCAGCTCACCAACGAGCGCTGCCTTCACGGCAGCTTCCCCGCGGTGGACCCGATGTTCATGGGGCTCGCGCGCGTCTATGGCGCCGGCGCCTGCGGCGTCATCCTTTCCGGCATGGGCCGCGACGGGCTGGCGGGCGCCCAGGCCATCGCCGAATATGGTGGCTGGACGATCGCGCAGGACCATGAGACCAGCGCCGTCTGGGGCATGCCCGGCTCGGTCGCCAAGGCCGGTCTCGCCAGCGCGATCCTGGAACCGGCGGCCATCGCCGATCTCATCATCGACCAATGGGAGGCGGCGGCGTCATGCTGATGATGAGCAGCCCTTCCTGCGCCGTCGAACGCCTCGCCGAGCTACTGAGTCGCCACACCGGTCAGGCGCTCTCCGAGAGCCGTCGCTGGCGCATCGAGACCTCGCTGCGGCCATTGATGCGCGAGCGTGGCTTCTCCTCGCTCGACGCGCTCCTCATCGCGCTTGATTGCGACCGAGGCGGCGTCCTGCTCGCGCAGACGATCGACGCCATGCTCAATCACGAGAGCAGCTTCTTCCGCGATATCAACGTGTTCTCGGCGATCGAAACCAAGGTGCTGCCGCGCATTCACGAGGCCGCGCGCGACAAGTCGCTGCGCATCTGGTGCGCGGGCAGCTCGACCGGGCAAGAAGCCTATTCGATCGCCATGATGATCAAGCGCATGGGCGACGTCTGGGACGGCTGGCGCGTGAACATTCAGGCAAGCGACGTTTCCTCCGTCGCGATCGAGAAGGCCAGGCGCGGCCGCTATGCGCAGATGGACATGCAGCGCGGCCTGCCGATCAACGATCTGCTGCGCTGGTTCAGTCCGGTCGACGATGGCTGGCAGGTCTCGGACGAAATCCGCGAGATGGTCACCTTCCAGGCGGACAATCTGCTCGCTCCCAGGCGCATCACCGGCACCTTCGACCTGATCCTGTGCCGCAACGTCCTGTTCTATTTCCCCGAGGACAAGCGCGGCGTCGCCTGCGACCAGCTTGCCCGCCATGCGCGGCAGGGCACCTATCTCGTCCTTGGCGCCGGCGAGATGCTGACCGGCGGCAATGCGGCCTTTTCCAACTGCCGCGAGCTCAACTGCATCTATGTCGCGGACAAGCCGCAGAGCCTCACCGGACCGATCAGCCGACCGATAGCCAGCTAATCCGCTTCCGCCGCGCGCGACGATGGGTTAGGGACGTTTGAGTTCCCAGACACCGTGGCACAAGGTTCTGCATGATCGAGACGCCGTCGCCCAATTTCGATGAGCGCACTCTGCCGATATCCATCCTCGTGCTGCACTATACCGGCATGCCCGACGCACCCAGCGCGATAAACTGGCTGGCCAATCCGGAAAGCAAGGTTTCCGCCCATTATGTCGTGACCGAGGACGGCCAGATCGTCCGCATGGTCGATGAGAGCAAGCGCGCCTGGCACGCCGGCGCCTCCTATTGGCGCGGCATCACCAACCTCAATTCGGCCAGCATCGGCATCGAGATCGTCAATCCCGGCCATGAATGGGGCTATCGCCCCTTTCCGGACGCGCAGATCGATGCGCTCGTGCCGCTGGTCCACGACATCCTCCAGCGCCACCGGATCACGCGCGGCAATGTCGTGGGGCACAGCGACATTGCCCCCGCGCGCAAGCAGGATCCGGGCGAGCTTTTCCCCTGGCACAAGCTCGCGCGCCTGCGCCTCGCTCTGCCGCGCCCGACCAAGAATTTGATGGACCCGCACTGGACCGACAGCGGCTTCATGCTGGCGTTGGAGCGCTTCGGCTACGACATTCGCGAGCCGGAAGCGGCCGTCACCGCCTTCCAGCGCCGCTTCCGCCCCGAGCTGATCGACGGCGTGATCGACGGGGAATGCCGCGCCCTGCTGCTGGCCTTGCTGCTGCCCCGGCCGCGCGGAGACGACTGAGGATTTCGCTCACCCGACGGGAGGGACGGACATGACCGGCATCTGGGGACCCCGCAAGGCCATCGAACCGCCGAACCACGACCATCCGCACAAGCTCCATCGCACGCTGGGCTGGCCGCATCTGGTGGCGCTCGGCGTCGGCGCCATCGTCGGCACGGGCATATTGACGCTGACCGGCGTCGGCGCCGCGCTCGCCGGGCCGGGCGTGATCCTCTCCTTCCTGATCGCCGGACTGGTCTGCGCCGCCGCCGCGCTCGCTTATGCCGAGCTGGCAACGATGATCCCGCAGTCCGGCAGCGCCTACACCTACAGCTACGTCGCGATCGGGGAGACCATCGCCTGGATCGTCGGCTGGAGCCTGATTCTGGAATACAGCGTGGTCTGCTCGACCGTGGCGGTCGGCTGGTCGGGCTATTTCACCGGGTTCATGGAGGCGAGCGGCTGGGGTCTGCCCAGCGCGCTGACCGCCGGGCCGCATGCCGGCGGCATCATCAACCTCCCTGCGGTGGCGATCATCGCGGCCGTCGCCGGGCTGCTGCTGATCGGCACGCGCGAGTCGGCGACGCTCAACACCATCCTGGTCGTGCTCAAGATCGCCGCGCTGGTGATGTTCGTCGCGATCGCCCTGCCCGCCTTCGACCAGGAGAATTTCCGCCCGTTCATGCCGCACGGCTTCTTCAGCCATGTCGATGCCGACGGGACGAAACGCGGCGTCCTCGCCGCCGCGTCGATCATCTTCTTCGCCTTCTACGGCTTCGACGCGGTCTCGACCGCGGCCGAGGAAGCGCGCGATCCGGAGAAGGACATGATCATCGGCATAGTCGGGTCGATGCTGGTCTGCGTGCTCATCTACATGGCGGTGGCGGCGAGCGCGATCGGCGCGGTTCCGGTCGTGCAGTTCGCCAATTCCGCCGAGCCGCTCGCCCTGGTGCTGCGCGCGCTCGGCAGCGACGTGGCGGCGCGGATCTTCGGCGCCGTGGCGGTGGTCGCCCTGCCGACCGTCATCCTCGCCTTCCTCTATGGCCAGACGCGCATCTTCTTCGTGATGGCGCGCGACCGGCTGCTGCCCGCCGCGCTGGGCCGCGTGAACCCGAAGAGCGGCGTGCCGAGCGCCGTCACCATCGGCACCGCGATCATCGTCTCCGCCCTTGCCGCGCTGCTGCCATTGGCCGAGATCGCCGCGCTCGCCAATGCTGGCACGCTCTGCGCCTTCGTCGCCGTGGGCGTCTCCCTGCTGGTCCTGCGCAAGCGCGAGCCAGATCGCCCGCGCCCGTTTCGCGTGCCGCTCGCCCCGCTGGTCGGCCTGCTCTGCATCCTGGGCTGCCTCGCCCTGTTCCTTACCTTGCCCGGCGAGACGCAAATCCGCTTCTTCCTCTGGAACATCGTCGGCCTGCTCTGCTTCTTCGCGTTCCGGCGGCTGCGCAGGCAGGCGGCGCAAACAGGCTCTGGATAGAATCGGCTCCCTCGCCTATATGGGCCGCTTGCCAGGCGGTCGGGCGATCGCGGCGGGCGCAAGCCCGGCGAGGAAAGTCCGGGCTCCATGAAACAACGGTGCCGGATAACGTCCGGCGGCTCCGCTTCGGCGGGGTCAGGGACAGTGCAACAGAGAGCAGGTCACGTTTGTCTTAGGACTTGGGGCTTCGGCCGCGTGAACAGTGAAAGGGTGCGGTAAGAGCGCACCGCGTCCCCGGCAACGGGCGACGGCGAGGTAAACCCCACCGGGAGCAAGACCGAATAGGGGCGGCGCGCGGGACTTGTTCCGCTAGGCATGTTTCGGCCGAGACCGCCCGGGTTGGTTGCTTGAGACGTTCGGCAACGAACGTCCTAGAGGAATGATCGCCCATCCGCGGCGCGTCCCTTGCGGGATACGGTGGCGGTGGACAGAACCCGGCTTACAGACCGCCTGGCATTTTTGGCATCAAACACGCCTTTTCGGCTAAACATCGGCCGGCTCCTGCCGTTTTGCGTCCCCGAGAAACGAAGCCGACCGGGGGATTCATGTCGGAAAATCTGCTTGTTTTTGGTCGTCAGTGCGGCAGTTGCACGGCCTGCTGCCAGGCCTTGTCGATCGAGGCGCCCACGCTCACCAAGCCCAACGGCGTCGCCTGCCCGCATCTGTGCGGCACCGGCTGCAACACCTATGACGCGCGGCCCGGCGTCTGCCGGGACTGGTATTGCGGCTGGCGCATGTTCGCCGGGCTGGACGATCGCTGGCGGCCGGACCGCTGCGGCTTCCTCGTCGAAATGCTGTTCGACACGCTTCCCGAGGGCTTCACCGAGCCGGCCCTGCGCTTCACATTGCTCTGGTCGGTCGACGATCTCTTCTGGCCGCCCTTCGTGGAGCTGGTGACCAGGGCCGTCGCCATGCGCCAGCCGGTGTTCCTGTGCCTGCCCGGACCGGCCGGCTATCTGCCCGCGCAGAGCCTCCTCAATGTCCCCGCCTTCGTCGCCGCGGTCGACGCCGGGGACCAGGCCGCGATCAGCCGCGGCCTCAAGCGCGCCGGTGACAGCCTCGAAATGCATCACTGGGTTCGCAAGTCCGCCTGAGCCGACGGCAGGGGCACACCCGGCCCTTTCATTTCGGGCGAACTTGTCTTCGGCCTGCAATCCTCGCCGTGCTATTCTGCGCGCGGAACACAGGAGGGGGCCAGCCATGCCGTTCGATCCCGGTTTCGACGCCTTCGTCTCGGCGGACACCGTCAAGGCGACCTACGACAAGGCCGATGCCGGCAACGGCAACAAGCGCGGCTTCTGCCTGCTCTGGGGCGACGGCGTGCGCATCCTCGAGCGGAATGGCGCGCTCGCGCGGGTCAAGGCGCGCGGCCAGACCGGCTGGGTGGACGACGCCCATCTCCAGGGCCAGTCGCTGCTCGAAATCTATTTCATCGATGTCGGCCAGGGCGACGGCCTGCTCATCAAGACGCCCGACTTTCGCCACATCATGCTGGACGGGGGCTATCCGCGCAAATCCCAGCCGGCCGGCAAGAGCGCGGCCGACTTCGTCGACTGGAAGTTCAAGAAGGACTATGGCAGCACCGCGATCGTCCTCGACGCGATGATCTCCTCGCACATCGATTTCGATCATTATGGCGGACTCGACGACCTGATCGACGTCGCTCAGATCGCCGAGCTCGATTGCGAGGCGATCAGCATCGAGGCCTTCTACCATAGCGGCCTCTCGCACTGGGCCGCGCATGGCGGCACCGGCCAGGGCCTTGGCCCCTATGTGAGCGTTGGCGGCCAGAAATGGTTCACGCGCCTCCTCTCCGACCGGCAAAGCGCGACGGACGCGACGCAGGGCACCGGCCCGCAGCTGCGCGGCCGCTGGGGCGATTTCATCACCCGCATCGTCGCCGCGAAGAAGGCGGACGGCACACCGACCCATATCGAGCGGCTCAGCCAGACGACCCAATGGCTGCCCAGTTTCGGCCAGGGCAGCAGCCTGCCGATCCGCGTGCTCGGCCCCATTTCCGGGGAGCATGGCGGCGCGCCGACTTTGCTGCGGCTCGATTCGGAGCAGTCGATCAACACCAACGGCTGCAGCGTGCTGCTGCGGCTCGATTTCGATCATGCCCGCATCCTGCTGACCGGCGATCTCAATGCCAAGGCGCACCAGTCGCTGCTCCGGCATTATGAGGGCGACGAGCGCGAGACCTTCGCCTGTGATGTCGGCAAATGCTGCCACCATGGCTCGGAGGACGTCTCCTTCACCTTCCTCCAGTTCATGCAGCCGGCGTGCACCGTCATCAGTTCCGGCGATGCCGAGGGCCACGATCATCCCCGCCCCCGCGTCGTCGCTGCCGCCGGCCTCACCGGCTTTCGCGAGATCAGGGATGACCGGGTGGTGACGCCGCTGGTCTATTCGACCGAACTCGCCCGCTCGGTCGAGCTCGGCCGCCCGGACAGCGTGCTGGCGGGCAATACCAGCTTCGGCAATGCCCAGCTCGGGCAGGTGAAGGTCGATTATCGCGTCACCAGCGCGGGCGCGCTCAACCCCACGCGGGCGCAGACGACGATGAACCGCACCCGCCTGATGCACAAACTGCTCTACGGCCTGGTCAACATCCGCACGGACGGCAAGCGCATCCTTGCCGCCACGATGAACGAGGGCGACGGCAGCTTTGCCGTGAAGACCTTCCTCTCGCGCTTCTGATTCGTCGCAAACCGCGCCCGTAGCGGTGGATTTCGTCACGGTGCCGCACTAAGTGGGTCGGATGGCCAGAGCCGGACGCAATAATGACTGGGGTTTCCCACGCTGGCGGAGCTACGGCTCCGCGCGCGAGGCGCAGACCGTGCGCCTGTGCGATCGGCATGGCTGCGACCGGCCCGGCGACTGCCCGGCGCCCAAGTCCCCCAACAGCCCCGAGCGCTGGTATTTCTGCCAGGAGCATGCCGGCGAGTATAATCGCGGCTGGGACTATTTTCAGGGTCTGGACGAGGAAGAGCGCAACCAGCGCATGCACAACGAGCAGCGCGACGCCTCCGGCTATCGCCAGAGCGCGCATCATCAATGGGCGGGCCGCGGCGACGGCAGCCGCTCGCGCGACGAGATGAAGGCGCTCGACGTGCTGGGGCTGGAAAGCGACGCCGACTTCGAGACCGTCCGCAAGAGCTGGCGCGCGCTCGCCAAGGAGAGCCATCCGGACGTCAATCCGGGCGACGAGGAAGCCGCCAGGCGCTTCCAGGCGATCCAAGCCGCTTACGACGTGCTGCGCTCCGCCGAGGAACGCAAGAGCTGGAAGCCGGCGGGATGACCGCGCGCCGGGTGAAGGCGCGCTGGTCGAACAGCGTGCTCATCTGCCGCAAATGCTCGAAGAAAGTGAAGGGCGGCTTCGGACCCGACGGCGACAAGCCGCTCGCCAAGGCCCTCCGCAAGCATCTCCACCTTGGCAAGGGGCGCAAGGCGGGCGCCGGCATCGTCGAGGTCGGCTGCCTCGATCTCTGCCCCAAACGCGCCGTGACCGTCATCGACGCGCGCCGCCCGGACGCCTGGCTGGTCGTCCACCCCGGCGCAAATCTCGACGCGCTGGCGCATGAACTCGGCCTCAAGGGCGCGGCCTGATGCGCAGCACGGCCGATGGCGTCACCGTGCGCCTCTACCATCTTTCCGAAGCCGAGGGCGGCGGGGCCGAGACGCTGATGTACGGCTCGCTCGCGGAGGCGCTGGCCATGGCTGCGCAGCAGAGCGAGGATGTGCAGGCGGGCCTCTTCGTCGCCACCGACAATGACGTCATCGCCTATCTCGACCTGATCGGGGAGTGACGGGCGCCCTCATCGTCGCCGCCGTGCAATGTGCGCCTTTGTTCGACGACGTGGCCGGCGCGAGCGCGCATATCCTGGCCTGCGCACGGCGGGCGACGGATGCGAGAGCGCAGATCATCCTCTTCCCGGAAGCCTGGCTGCAGGGGCACAGCTATGCGGCAGAAAAGGTCGCACGCCGCGCCCTGCCGGTCGACGATCCCGCCATCCTCGATTTGGCCGAACGCCTCGGCGCGCTTCCCATCACCGCCGTCATCGGCTTCTTCGAGCGACGCGGCGACCTCATCCACAACAGCGCGATGGTCATCGCCGATGGCCGCGTCATCGGCTCGTATGCCAAGCATGATCCGCGCGAAGGCGGCTGCACGCCCGGCACCGACCGGCCGCTGTTCGACTGTGCGGGCTGGTCCTTCGCGATCAGCATCTGCCGCGACACCCGTTCGCCCGATCTGGCCCGCGATCTCGCCGAGCGCGGCGCGAAATTGCTCTGCTACCCGCTGGGCAACATGCTGCCGCCCGACATCGCCGCGCAGAATCGCCGGTTCACCCTCGACTGTCACGCCCCCCGCGCCCGCGAAACCGGCTGCTGGATCCTCTCCGCCGACGTGGTCGGCACGCATGACGGCTGGCACGCCCACGGCAACACGCGCCTGCTCGACCCGGCGGGCGAGATCGTCGCGGAGGTGCCGGAGGGCGAGTGCGGAATGATCGTGGCAAGCATCCGCCCTTAGCCTTTTTCGCCCCTCCCCTTCAGGGGGGCAAACGACGGAAAGAGCGCGTCGCCCGAGCCACCGGCAAACCCTGTCCTACACCCCCCGCATCATGCCATGAAGTTACCCCTCGGGTTCCTGGACCCGGCGCTCTTTGACTCCGTCAAAATCCCCTGAAATCAATACCTTTTGCTCGCCCGGAGGCGAACTTTCGCGCGTCCACCATGCGCGATATGTGTGAAGTTCCAGAATTTTCATCCGCAAGTGATTGAAAACACGCGATACCGAAAATCCCCCGAGGCGGCGAAGCGCGCCGCTTCGATGCATATCGGGGCGGTTTCGGCCCAAACCGGGCCGAACAATGCCGTCCTCCGCCCTCAGCGCTTCTCGTAGCGCTTCATCGGGGCGACGATGCTGTTCTCGCCCAGCGCGAGTCGGTCGCCCGTCCAGTCCGCCACGAAGGCGCTGGCGCGTGAGACGCCGGGGACGAAGCTCGCCTTGTTGCCCTGGATGGCGAGCCCGTCCGATCCGTTCTCGTTGCCCTCTGCGCCCACCGCGATGAAGGCGCTCCAATTGTCCTTGTCGCGGCCCTGCACCATCACATTGCCTGCGATCCGCCCGGTCGATCCGGCGGGCAGGTCGATCATGTAATTGGTGAGATGACCCTGGCTGTCATCGAAGCTGTTGTCGGCGATATCGACGCGCACGCTGCGCGTCTTCACATAATGGCCGCCATTGCCCGCCTCGAAGCGCGAGCGGGTGACGGTCAGCGCGCCGTAGTTGCCGACATAGATGCTGTGCGCGCAATCAAGGTCGCGGTCGCAGCGGCCGAGGCGCGAGAAGGTCGAGCGGTCGACGACGATGCGGCCATTCGGGTCGGCGGCGGTCAGGATGCCTTCCTCGCTGTTGCGGAAGGTCGAATAGAGCACGGTGAGATTGCCCTGCTCGAGGCGGATGCCCGCGCCGTTGCCGTCCGGCACGGCATAATTCTGGAAGACGAGGCCGTCGATCGTGGCGGCCTGCCCGCGCAGCACGAGTCCCGCCTTCTGCTCGCAGGTGGTGCGCTCGAAGATCGCGGTGCCGCGCTCGCGGGCGCGCAGCGTGATCCGCCCGGCCTGCTGCACGGCGCATTGGCGATAGGTGCCGGGCGCAACCAGGATCGTGCCCTCGCCCGCGCCCACCGCGTCGATCGCATCGGCGAGGCGGCCATAGGGCTGTCCCGTCTCGACGAGCAGGAACGGCGCGGCTTGCTGCGCCGGCGCGCTGGCGGCAAGGCCCGCGGCGAGCGGCAGGAAAGCGAGCAGGGCAAGTCTCTTCATGGCGCTCTTGATATCCGCGAAGACAGGACCGGGCAATTACGGCAGCGCGCGCGACCTGTCCGGAATCAGGGCAGATTGCGCACGGGCTGATGCGGGTCCGGCCTGATGTCGACGCGCCAGTGGCCGTCCTCCCGGCGCAGCCGCAGCCCGCGCACCCGCACGAAATAGGCAAGCCCGATCGTCGCGGCGATGAAGCCCGCCGAGGCGCCGACCATCATCGAGACGCGCGCGCCATAATGGTCCGCGATCCAGCCGACCGTGGGCGCGCCGATGGGCAGGCCGCCCAGCATGATCGCCATGTGGATCGCGATGACGCGGCCGCGCATCGCCCGATCCGTGGAGAGCTGCACGAAGCCGTTGGCCGACGTCATCATCGTCTGCGTCGAAAGGCCGATCAGCACCATGATGCAGCCGAACAGCGCATAGCTGGGCGCGAAGGCCGCCAGCAGCATCGTGCAGCCGAAGCAGAAGGCGCCGGTGATCACATGCTTCATGCGCGGCTCGTCCCGCCGCGCCGCCATCAGCGCGCCGATGATCGAGCCGACCGCGAGGAACGAGGTCAGCAGCCCATATTCGCTCGCGCCCTTGTGGAACACGGCAACCGACATGACCGCGACGAACACAGCGAAGTTCATGCCCAGCGTGCCCATGAAGAAGAGCATGGTGAAGACGGTGCGCAGGTCCGGCCGGGCGCGCACATAGCGGAAGCCGTCGAGCAGGCGCACCTTGCCGCGCGGCCCTTCCTCCTGGCGATGCAGATCCTTGACGTGGATGCTGAGCAGACCGGCGATGATGAAGGCATAGGAGAGGCCATTGACGATGAACACCCAACCGGTGCCGATCAGCGCGATGAACACGCCCGCGACTGCCGGGCCGATGCCGCGGGCAAGCTGGAAGGCCGTGCCGTTGATGGCGACCGCATTGCCGATATGGTCGTCGCTCACCAGCTCGGAGATGAAGCTGTTCCGCGCGGGCGCATCGAAGGCCATGCCGCAGCCGAGGAAGAAGGCGAACACATAGACGTGCCACAGCCGCACCACCCCCGTCACCGTCGCGACGCCGAGCAGCAGCGCCAGCACCGCCATGCCGATCTGGATGGCGATCAACAGCTTGCGCCGGTCGACATGATCGGCGGCAGTGCCGGTGACCGCGACGAGCAGCAGTTGCGGCGCGAACTGCAGCGCCGTGACGATGCCGACCGCGGCCGCGCTGTGATCGGTCAGTTCGGTCAGCACCAGCCAGGTCTGCGCCGTGCCCTGCATCCAGGCGCCGATGTTGGAGAAGAGATTGGAGCCGATCCACAGCCGGAAGTTGCGGTTGCCCAGCGACCGGAACGTTCCTCTGGCCGGGGGCGGATTCATGCGGCTTCCTCACTTCACCTGGACGCGTGTTGCGTCTCTAAGTCGATGAGAAGCTATAAGTAAGCCGGCTTGGTATTGTCTTGCCGCATGCGGTAGTTTGACCTGTGCATAGTGGCGCGAGGCCGGAACCGCTATCGCACCATCCCGCCGCGATCGCGCAGATAGGTGCGGAAGGCCTCCATCGTCATCACCTCGTCCGGCGAGGCGAGCGCTCCGCCGGGATCGTCCTTGCGGGTCGGCGCCACCTCGTCATGGCCGAGGACATTCTCGATGCGGAAGCTGTCGGGGTAGCGCCGGGCGAGATAGAGGACGAGGTTGGTCAGCGCCTCGAACTGGGCGTGGCTATAGGGCAGATACCAGTGCGGGTGGATATTGCCCTGCGCCGGAACGAAGCGCACCTCGCTCTGCTTGTACCATTCATCGCTGGCCGAGCGCCGCACGCATTTGCCCTGCGCGTCGAGGATGACATTGCCCTGCTCGTTGCGCCGGGCGTTGAACCACGGGCAGAAGATGTCCGGATCGGCTGTCGGGTAGAGCACGCCGGGATTGTTCATCTCGACGCCGACATAATAGCGCGAGACGCCGGTGCGACCGGTGCGCGGGCAGCGGCTGGTGCCGGCATGGGAGCCCCATTCCAGCCAGTTGAAGCCTTCCGGCATGAAGATCGTGCCGGTGCGGCTGATCTCGACATAGTGGAAGCCATTGTCCTCGCCGGAGCGGAGCATGTCGAGCGTGCGGCTGTCCGACGCCTCCGGGCCGTTGCCCGCGGCGCGGATGCGATAGGCGTCGAAATGGACGATCAGGCCTTCAAGCCCGCCGGGGCGCAGGCCCTGCGCCTTGTGGCGGACGCCGGGCACAACGCGGATGTCCGGCGGGACATAGTCGCCCATGGCGCGCCGATCGGGCCGGTCGTTGTCCGCCTCCCCCGCCTGATCGTCGTCGCTGCATGCGCCCGACCAGACGAACTCGCTATTCTCCAGCGCATACCAGCGATCGATGCCCGCCACGGAGACACCCGTTGCCGTCCCGATGATGCGTAGCGTCTCATCGGCCTCGGCGGTGCGGCTCCGGGGCGCGGCCGCGGACGGCGCGCCCCTGCGGATGTTGACGCGGACCCGGGTACGGACGGCGCCGGGGGCGGGGATGATCACGACCGGCATGGCTCAGCCCACCGCGTCTTGATCGGCCGAGGGCTGCGAGGAACCGTGCGGCATGGCTTTGTAGGCCAGATAGGATGCGTGGCTGATGCCCATCAGCCAGATGAGATGCTGGCTGAGCAGCGGCATCGACGCATCCTTGCCGAGCAGGAAGCCGGTCGCCGCCGTGGTCACCTTGCCGTTCGTAACGACAGCCGCGCCACTCGACAGCAGCAGATGGGCGATCTCGCCACCATAGATGCCGAGGATCAGCACGGTGATGAGAAACTGCTGAATCTTGCTCAGGTCCGGCGCATCGGCATTGCTCACCTCGTCGCCGCGGAACATGTCGAGCCACTGCGCCGCGTCGGGCGTCGTGCGGCCGAACACCCGGCCGGCGGCGGTCGCCTCATCCTGCGGCGTGCCGGTGCCCGCCGCCGCGCTGGCGATCTGCTCGGCGGAGGCGTCGCTCGTCGTCTTGAGGCTGAGCAGTGCCGGCGTCGCGATCAGCGATCCGGCCGATATGCCCATCGCGGCGAGCAGTTCCGGCGGGATGTCGACCGCGAGCGGATCCGGCACGCCCGCCCGCATGCGCGCGGCGGCCACCGTCCCGAAGGCCGAGAGGACCAGCACCGTCCAGCAGATCGCCTGGAACTTGGACAGGCTGACGCGATTGCGATTGTCGATGATGAGCCCGGCGGGCCGGCCATTGATGCCATAACCGACCAGCAGGATGAACCCCACGGTCAGCGCGAGCGTGATTCCCCAGACCTGCAGCGTGGCGGCGCCCGAATAGCCTGCATTGGGGCCCCACCAGATGTTGACGGCGATCATGAGGAGCAGCGCGACGATGCTGGCGACTGTTCCGAAAAACTCCCGCGGCGTCACGGTCATCCTGAATCCCCCACCACAGACAGGAAGAGAAGGCCCTGGAACAGCCGCGTGCCGAAAAAAGCGACTCAGCCGAGCATTGTCTGTCGATAGTGTTGGCAGCCCGAGGTCCGATCCATCGGGTATTCGCCCGATGATCGCGGCGACGGGCGGACCGCTTTAGTCCGGCCGGCCTTTGAAGCCCTGTGCGACGACGAACCACTCGACCGAGCCCTTGCGGCTCGACGGCGGCTTGGCGTGCTTCACCGTCTTGAAGGCCGCCTTGAGCTGGCGGAGCAGCGCGTCGTCGGTGCCGCCGGCGAACACCTTGGAGACGAAGGTGCCGCCGGGCTTGAGCGTCTGCATGGCGAAGTCGGCGGCCGCCTCGACCAGCCCCATGGTGCGCAGATGGTCGGTCTGGGCATGGCCGACGGTGTTGGCCGCCATGTCGGACATGACGAGATCCGGCGCGCTGCCCAGTTCGGCGATCAGCAGATCGGGCGCCTCGTCGGCCATGAAGTCCATCTGCAGGATGGTCACGCCCTCGATCGGGTCGACCGGGAGCAGATCGATGCCGACGATCGCTGCCTTGGGCACCTTGCGTCGCACCACCTGCGACCAGCCGCCGGGCGCGAGGCCGAGATCGACGACATGACGCACGCCGTTCAGCACATGGAATTTTTCGTCGAGTTCCAGAAGCTTGTAGGCGGCGCGGCTGCGATAACCTTCAGCCTTGGCGCGCTTCACATAGGGATCGTTGAGCTGGCGCGCGAGCCAGCGCGTCGACTGCGCGGTGCGGTTGCGCGCGGTGCGCACGCGCTTGTCCGCGGGCTTGTCTCCCCGCGCCATCAGCCGAGCTGCCGGCTCGAGGCGCTGTCGAGCAACGCGCGCAAAATGCCCTCGCGGATGCCGCGATCGGCGACGCCCAGCCGCTCGGCCGGCCAGATGTCGAGGATGCTTTCCAGGATCGCACAGCCCGCGACCACCAGATCGGCCCGCTCATCACCGATGCAGGGCAGCGCCATCCGCTCGGCGAGACTCATTCCCGAAAGCCTCCGGGCGATGTCGCGCATGGCCTCGGCCGGCACGATGAGGCCGTCCACCGCCTGCCGGTCGTAACGGGGCAGGCCAAGGTGGACGCTGGCGAGCGTCGTCACCGTGCCTGATGTACCGAGCAGCCGCACCGGTCCCTGCTTGGGCAGGCGCGCCGCGAAGCCCGCAAAGGCCGCCCGCATGCGCCCCAGCATCTCGGCATAGGCAGCAGCGCGACCATCCGCACCGTCGCCCCGGCCGGAGACTGCTTCCGCCAGCGAAACCACGCCCAGCGGCGCGCTCAGCCAGTCGACGATTCGCAGGCGGCCCAACTCGCCCTCCAGCAGCACGAGCTCGGTCGAGCCGCCGCCGATGTCGAAGATCATCGCCGGCCCCTCGCCCGCTTCGAGCAGGGACTGGCAGCCGAGCACGGCAAGCCGCGCTTCCTCCCGCGCGGAGATCACGTCGAGCATGATGCCGGTCTCGCTCGCGACGCGCGCGACGAACTCAGCGCCATTTGCTGCCTGACGGCAGGCCTCGGTCGCCACGGACCGGGCGAGGACGACGCGGCGGCGGCGCAACTTCTCCGCGCAGACGCTGAGCGCCGAAATGGTCCGATCGATCGCCGTCTCGGACAGACGCCCGGCCGCGGACAATCCTTCGCCGAGACGAACGATTCGCGAAAACGCATCGACGATGACGAAATGATCGCCCTCGGGACGGGCAATGAGGAGACGGCAATTGTTGGTACCGAGATCGAGAGCCGCGAGATTGCCACGGGGCAGCGCGCGCCGGAGCGCTGTCTCGTCACTGCTCCCGTTCCCGCGCGGCCCGGACATTTCGGACCATGATTCCGTGCGCGGCACGGGCTTGGCAAACTGCGCCATGACCGTCCGTACCTTCCCACCGCCGACGAGCCGATCGCCGGGACTTGAGGCGACGCTAGCCCCCCGCGACGCGCGACGCAAGCTGATGACGTCATGCGGGGAGGGGTCTCGATCGACATGCGTGGCAAATGCCTTGACCCCCGGACGGGGCGGCGCTATCTGCGCGCCCTCTCCGGTGCCCGATCGTCTAAAGGTAAGACTACGGACTCTGACTCCGTCAATTGAGGTTCGAATCCTCATCGGGCATCCAGACTTCCCAATCAGATAGCGAAACGCCGCTTCCGAGCGGGTTTTCGCGTCGTGAAGCGATGGGGAAAAATGATCGCCGACGCGCCTTGCGCAAGCAGCACATCCTGCCCCCCGAATCGCCTGCGGCCAACCGCCCTTTTTCAAGGACGCACGGAACCAAATTCGCGCCAGTCCATTTATGTGATGCCGGCGGAGCTGATGCTCGGCCGGTGTTGCGACCCTAATACTTACGGCGGCCTCAGGTCGCCGTTTTTTTTGTGCCGAAACCCCATGCCGAGCCGCGTTTCAGTGCTGGCTAATGGCGCGCTCGAGATCCTCGAAGGCCAGCGGCTTGCGCACGATCCGCGAGCGCGCGCACCAACGGGGCAACCGCACCTTGCCGAGGGACGCCGTCACGACGAGCGGCACGTCGGCCGCGCACAATCGCTCTGCGACGGAAAAGCTGGTCTCGTGGCCGTCGAAATCGAAATCGAGAAGCGCGAGGTCGAAATGCGTTTCGTCGATGAGCGACATGGCCTGTCGCACCGATCGCGCCAGCCGAACATCGTCGATGCCCAGATCGTTCAGACAGGATTCGGTATGCAGCGAATCGAGAGCATCCGCCTCGAGGAGCAGCACCCGCGCGGGCGATCGGGCCGCCCGTATGCGTCGAGCCGGGATGGTCATCGGAAGTCCTTCCGCCGGGATGGTGAAGGGCGTGATGGCATATCGGGCGGCGCGAGTCCGGCCTGCGTCCCCAAGCGTGCCTGAAGCGAGGCGGGCCGAGCCGACATTGGGGAACCGGATCTTCGGTAAGGCTTTTTATTTGATCGATTTTTCTGCCGGAGATTTCGCCATGAACATTGCCGCCACGCCCATTGTCGAGCGCATCGCCAAGGTGCTCGCAGCGCTGCAGCTCAGCCGCAATGCCGACGGCTTCGAGGCCAGTGCCAGCCAGTCGGTCGATCTCGAATGGGAGGATCGCATCGGCGACGCGCTCGCCATCCTGCGCACGATGCGCGAGCCGGATGCCGAGATGGCCCGCGTGGGCGACCCCAAGACATGGGAAGCGATGATCGGCGCGGCGCTCGCGCTCCATGGCGGCAAGGAGGAGGGCAATCCGCTGGCCCCGCCTATCAACATCGGCGCCGGTAGCTGAGGCTCGTCCGCGCGAAAACGCTAGGCCGCTTTGATCCGGATCAAACGCCCGCCCAGCCGACTCCCCTAGGGGTTGCTCCGCAGACCAACCTGGAGCGACAGACATGCAACCCCTTCTTCAATGGCCCGTGCTGACCTTTGCCGGCATGGCCGTTGCCTTCACGCTCATCCTGCTCGCCGTGTCCCTGGGCGACGCTCGGCAGGACTGAGACCACGCTTCGTTAACCGCGCTTGGCAAGGCGTCGGCAAGCCCGGCCCTCTAGAGTCGCCAAATGTTCGGCGTTCGCCTTTCCTCGCTTTTCACCAGTCGCTGGATGGCGCTCGCCTGGTGCGTGCTGATCTGCCTCATGGTGGTCCGCTTCGTGGGAACGTCCGAGGAAGAGGACAGCGGTGCTGCCGACGCGCAAGCCGATGCGCAGGCGGTCAACGCCGCGATCGCTTCGCTCGACTGACGCTTGCCCGGCGGGCAGGCGACCCTATCTCTGTCCCGTGCCCAACGACACCGCCTACGAACGCCCCCTGACGCCGCCCGAGTGTGCGCTGGCCCGGTCCATGTTCGGCGACGCGATCGATCTTGATCCGGTGCGCATCCGCCTGCGCAAATGGTGGCCGCTCCAGCCGCGCCGCGTGACGATGGCGCCGCGCGGCCACATCCATTTCCACCCGGAAGGCACGAGCTACTGCGATTGCTTCGGCGAGGGCACACTCGCGGGACAAGGTCTGTTCCTGCACGAGATGACGCATGTCTGGCAGCACCAGAGCGGCACGAACCTGATCCTGAGGCGCCACCCCTTCTGCCGCTATGACTACATCTTCGAAACGGGCAAGCCGTTCGCGCGCTACGGCATCGAGCAGCAGGCCGAGATCGTGCGCCACACCTATCTGATGCGGCGTGGCCATGTCGTGCCGGGGAAGCCGCCGCTGGAGGAGCTCGAAGCGATCCTGCCCTTCGGCTGATGGGCGGCCTCAGGCCGTCTCCGTCTCGATCCCCGACAGCGTGTGATAACCGCCGCGATAGAAGAGCAAAGGCGAGCCTTCCGCGCGCCGCTCCATCGCCCGCACTGCGCCGACGACGAGCAGATGGTCGCCAATGTCCGTCACCTGCGCCACGTCGCACTCGATCCAGGCCAGCACATCGTCGAGCAGCGGCAGGCCGCCGGGGCTGCTGCCGTGCGAGATGCCCTCGAACTTGTCGTCGTGGCGCGAGGCGAAGCGGCGGCAGGCCTCGAGCTGGTCACTGCCGAGCACGTTGACGCAGAAGCGCCCGGTCACGGCGATCTTTTCCCAGCTGCGCGATTTCTTGTCCGGCAGGAAGCCGACCAGCGGCGGATCGAGCGAAATGGACGTGAAGGAGCCCACCGCGAGGCCGAAGCGCTCGCCATCCTCGCCCTGCGACGTCACGACGCACACGCCCGTCGGATAGCTGCCCATGACGTCGCGAAAATGCTTCGGATCGACCAAGATGCTCGAACTCCCTCGTTGCGGCGCCCGCTTTTTATCGAGTCGCGCCGTCATATAGGCACAATTACGCGCATCTCGAAGCTTGACGCAGCGGCGCGATGCGCGCTCTTTACTCCCGCCCGTTTGGCAAAGTCGATAGTTTGCGAAGGAACTTGACAACCCAGACGATCAGTATGATTTCGAGACTGATTTCCCCCTCCCGCTCCTCATCGGATCCTCGCCCCTTGGACCAACGCCCCTCACGGACCGCGATCGCGCTGACGAGTGCGCTTTGCCTTGCCCTCGCTGCCTGCGGGTCGGGCGGCAAGAAAGCGGGCGGGCCGGGCGCGATGGGGCCGAAGAATGTCGGCTATGTCGTCGTGCAGCCGCAGGACGTGCCGCAGGTGACGGAGCTTCCCGGCCGAACCAGCGCCTATCGCAGCTCGGAAGTGCGCCCGCAGATCAGCGGCGTGATCCTGCGCCGCCTCTTCACGGAAGGCGCGCTGGTGCGCGCCGGCCAGCCGCTCTACGAGATCGATCCCGCGCCCTATCGCGCCGCCGCCGCCGAAGCCGAGGCCAATCTGGCGAGTGCCCTCGCTACCGCGCAGGCCGCGCGCGCGACAGCCCGCCGCTACGAGCCGCTCGCCAAGATCGAGGCGATCAGCCAGCAGGATTATGACAATGCCGTCGCGGCCGCCCGCTCGGCCGAGGCGTCCGTCGCCCAGCGCCGCGCCGCGCGACAGACCGCCCAAATCAATCTCGGCTTCACCGCCGTTCCCGCGCCGATCACGGGACGCATTGGCCGCTCGCTGGTGACGCCCGGCGCGCTCGTCACCGCCAATCAGGCGTCGGCGATTGCGCAGATCAACCAGCTCGATCCCATCTTCGTCGACATCCAGCAAAGCTCGGCCGAGCTGCTCGCCCTGCGCAAGCTGCTTGCGCAGGGCGGCGCATCGCCTGGCTCGGCGGAAGTGCGGCTCGTGCTGGAGGACGGCAGCACGTATGACGCCGTGGGCCACGTCCAGTTCTCCGAAGCGCTGGTCGACGCTGGCACCGGCACGGTGACGCTGCGCGCCGAGTTCGCCAATCCGCAGGGCTGGCTGCTGCCGGGCATGTTCGTCCGCGCCCGCTTCGCCCAGGCGCTCGATCGCGGCGCCTTCCTCGTGCCGCAACCCGCCGTGGCGCGGGACACCAGTGGCGGCGCGCAGCTCTTCGTCGTCGGCAAGGACAACAAGGCGGAGCTGCGCAAGGTCGTCGCACCGCGCACCCAGGGCGGCGACTGGGTCGTCACCAAGGGCCTCAAGGCGGGCGATCGCGTCATCGTCCAGGGCACCGGCGACCTGCGTGACGGGCAGGAGATCAAGCCCGTGCCGCAAAACGCGCCGCAAACCATCACGCAGCCGGGCCGGGGCGGCGCCTCGGGCGGCGCGCACTAACGGGTCATGCTCTCCCGCATCTTCATCGATCGCCCCATTCTCGCATGGGTGCTCGCGACGATCGTGATGCTGTGCGGCATCGGCGCGATCCAGGGCCTGCCGATCGCCCAATATCCGGACATCGCCCCGCCCCAGGTCAACATCAGCGCAAACTATCCCGGCGCGTCGGCCGAGGCGGTCCAGAACAGCGTCACCCAGATCATCGAGCAGTCGCTGAACGGCATTGACGGCCTGCTCTATTTCCAGTCCTCGTCCGACGCGCGCGGCCGCGCCAACATCACCGCCACCTTCACCAAGGGCACCGATCCGGACATCGCCCAGGTGCAGGTGCAGAACCAGCTCCAGTCGGTCATCGCCCGCCTGCCCCAGCAAGTGCAGCAGAACGGCGTGCAGGTCCGCAAGGCCAACAACGACATCCTGCTCATCACCGGCATCTACGACTCGTCCAACAAGATGGGTGCGCAGCAGGTCTCGGACTATCTCTCGTCCAACTTCCAGGACACGCTGAGCCGCGTGCCCGGCGTCGGCCAGGTCAACGTGTTCGGCTCGCCCAACGCGATGCGCATCTGGCTCAACCCCGACCGGCTGGCGAGCTACCAGCTGATGCCGGGCGACGTCATCTCGGCGATCCAGTCGCAGAATACAGAGATCGCCGCCGGCCAGCTCGGCGCGGAGCCGGCCGCGCCCGACCAGTATCTCAACGTGCCTGTGACCGCCCAGTCGCGCCTGCGCACGCCCGAGCAGTTCCGCGAGATCGTCGTCAAGACGCTGCCGAGCGGCGCCACCGTGCGGCTCGGCGATGTGGCGCGCGTCGAGATCGGCGCCGACAACTACACGATCACTATCCACGTCAACGGTCATCCGGGCGCCGGCATGGCCTTTCAGCTCGCGCCGGGTGCGGATGCGCTGACGACCTCGGAGCTCATCAAGAACCGCGTCACCGAGCTTGCCAAGGGCTTCCCGCCCGGCTTCAAATACGGCTTCGCGCAGGACACGACCGCGTTCATCAAGCTCTCCATCTGGGAAGTCAGCAAGACGCTGCTCGAGGCGGTGATCCTCGTCGCGCTCGTCATGTTCCTCTTCCTGCAGAACTGGCGGGCGACGCTGATCCCGATGATCGCCGTGCCCGTCGTGCTGCTCGGCACCTTCGCGATCCTCTATCTCGCCGGCTACACGATCAACACGCTGACCCTTTTCGGCCTCGTCCTCTCGATCGGCCTGCTGGTCGACGACGCCATCGTCGTGGTCGAGAATGTCGAGCGCCTGATGCGCGAGAACCCCGGCATGACCGCGCGCGAGGCGACGATGGAGTCGATGCGCGAGATCACCATGGCGCTGATCGCCATCGCGCTCGTCCTCTCCGCCGTGTTCATGCCGATGGCCTTCTTCGGCGGTTCGACCGGCGTCATCTACCGCCAGTTCGCCATCACCATCGTCTCGGCCATGGGTCTCTCGGTGCTGGTCGCGATCGTGCTCTCGCCCGCGCTCACCACCATTCTGCTCAAGCCCCACCGCCATGAGGGCAACCAGCATATCGACGACAAGAGCTGGCTGGAGCGGCGGCTGCCGCGCGTCCACGGTGCGCTCACCGGCATGGGCGGCGCTTTCAACCGCTTCTTCGAAAACGGCCTTGAGCGCTACATTCTCTCGATCCGCCGGCTGGTCGACCGCAAGGTCGCCGCGCTGATGGTCTATGGCGTCGTCGTCGTGCTGCTGGTCGTGTTGTTCCAGCGCCTGCCCACCGGCTTCCTGCCCAATGAGGACCAGGGCACCGGCATCGTCAGCTTCCAGCTGCCCACCGGCGCGACGATCAACCGCACCAAGGAAATCCAGACCGCCGTCGAGCAGTATTTCGAGAAGTATGAGAGCGGCACGGTCGAGACCTTCTTCACCGTCGCCGGGACCTCCGGCCCCGGCGGAAATATCGGCCAGAATGTCGGCCGCGGCTTCATCATGTTCAAACCCTGGGACGAGCGCCCCGGCCCGGAGAACACCACCGACGCCGTGACCCGCCGCGCCAGCCAGTCGCTCGCGGTGATGCGCGACGCGCAGATCTTCGCGCTCACGCCGCCCGCCGTGCCCGGCCTCGGCCAGTCGACCGGCTTCGAGGTGCAGATCCTCAACAACGGCAACTTGAGTCCCGAGGCTTTTGCCGAGGCGCGCGACAAGGTGCTCGCCGCCGCCCGCGCCGACCCGTCGCTCAGCGCCGTGCGCCTGCAGGAAATGCCGGACGTCGCCTCGCTGCACATCGACATCGACCATCAGAAGCTCGCCGCTCTCGGCCTCACCCAGACCGACGTGAACACCACGCTCTCTGCCGCCTGGGGCGGGCGCTACATCAACGACTTCGTGGACAATGGCCGCGTCAAGCGCGTCTATGTGCAGGGTGACATGCAGTACCGCGCCAAGCCCGAGGATCTTGCCGACTGGCAGGTTCGCGGACGTGACGGGCAGATGGCGCCCTTCTCCTCCTTCTCCACGATCAGCTGGTCGATGGCGCCGCCCAGCCTCTCGCGCTTCAACGGCGTGCCCTCCTTCCAGATCATGGGCCAGGCCGCGCCGGGCTACAGCTCGGGCGAGGCGATGCGCCGCATCGAGCAGCATGTCGCGGACGTGCCGGGCGTCGGCCTCGCCTTCTCCGGCCTCTCCTTCCAGGAGCGGCTGTCGCAGGGACAGGGGCCGATCCTCTATGCGCTCTCGCTGATGGTCGTCTTCCTGTTCCTGGCCGCTCTCTACGAAAGCTGGAGCATACCCATCGCGGTGCTGCTGATCGTGCCCCTCGGCCTCGTCGGCGCGGTGCTGGCGGTGACGCTGCGCGGTCTCGTCAACGACATCTTCCTGCAGATCGGCCTTATCACCACCATGGGCCTCGCCGCCAAGAACGCGATCCTGATGATCGAGTTCGCCGAGCAGGCCGAGAAGCGCGGCATCCGCATCATCGATGCGGCAATCGAGGCCGCACGCCTTCGCCTGCGCCCGATCATGATGACCTCGATGGCGTTCATCTTCGGCATGATGCCGCTCGCCCTCTCGACAGGCGCCGGCGCCAACGGTCGTATCGCTATCGGCACGGCGGTCGTCGGCGGCATGCTGACCGCCACCGTCCTCGCACTGTTCTACATCCCACTCTTCTTCGTGCTGGTCCGCCGCACCACGCGCGACACGCTGCAGAAGATCAGCGCCCGCATCGTCGCCCGCCGCGCGCAGTCGAGGGAGGAATGAGCATGCGCGCCCTCCTCCCCACCGCGGCGCTGCTGCTCGCCGGCTGCTCGATGGCACCCGACTATGAGCGTCCTGCCGCGCCGGTCTCGGCCGCCTTCCCCACCGGCGAAAGCTACAAGGCCGACTATGCCGGCCTGCCGAGCGCGGACTATCACGCGCTGTTCCGCGACGAGCGACTGCAGAAGCTGATCGCGCTGGCACTGGCGAACAACCGTGACCTGCGCATCGCCGCCGCCAATATCGATCGGGCGCGCGCGCAGTTTCGCATCCAGCGCGCAGAGCTGTTCCCGCAGATCGATGCCGGCGCCGACATCGCGCGCACCGCCGCCGGTGGCCTGCCGGCGGAATCCGCGGCGACCGCCAATCTCTCGATCACAGCCTATGAGATCGACCTGTTCGGCCGCATCCGCTCGCTGACCGACGCCGCCCGCAATGCCTATCAGGCGACCGAGGCGGACGCGCAGACCGTGCGCCTCGCGCTGATCGGCGACATCGCCACGGCCTGGCTCAACCATGCCGCCGATACCAGCCTGCTCCAGATCGCCCGGGCGACCGCGGGCGCCGCGCAAAAGAGCGTGGACCTGACGCAAGCGCGCCTCAGCGGCGGCATCGCCCCGCGCACCGACTTGCGGCAGGCACAGACCATCCTCGCCACCGCCCGGTCCGACATGGCGCGCCAGACCACGGCGATCGCGCAGGACCGCAACTTCATCGAGCAGCTGGTGGGCGCCCCTGTCGATCCGGCGCTGCTGCCCGGCGCCATCGAGAGTGACGGCGAGCATATCGGCGAGCCCTCCACCGGCATGAGCAGCGAAGTGCTGCTGCGCCGGCCGGACATCATGGCCGCCGAATATGATCTGCGCTCCGCCAATGCGCAGATCGGTGCAGCGCGCGCGGCCCTGTTTCCGCGCATCACGATCGGCGCGCTGGTCGGGCTGGTCGGCGGGTCGCTGGAAAATCTGTTCGGCGACGAGACGACCGGCACCGCGCGCGGCGGGGCGTCGATCACCTATCCCATCTTCCAGGCCGGCGCCGGGCGCGCCAACGTCGCCGCCAGCGAGGCACAGCGCGACGCACTGCTCGCCGCCTATGAGAAGGCGATCCAGACCGCCTATCGCGAAACCGCCGATGCGCTCGCCCGGCGCGGCACCATCGCCGACCAGCTCGCCGCCGACCGGCTGCGCGTGCAGGCCGCCGAGGACGCGCTCTATCTCTCCGATGCGCGCTATCGCGGCGGCGTCGACAGCTTCCTGCAGGCGCTCGACGCCCAGCGCACCGCCTATGCCGCGCAGCGCACTTTGGTGGGGACGCAGCTGGAGGCCGCGACCAACCGTGTGACGCTCTACCGCGTGCTGGGCGGCGAGACGGCGACCCAGGGCGCAACGCCGTCGCAGTCTCCAACCAACCAGATCGCGAACCCGTAAAAGGGGATCGTCGCAACCTCCGCTTTGCGGTGGCGTCGGATGTTGAGCCCGGAAAGTCACACTAAGATCACACTATCGCGCACGATCTTGCGGCCTCGCGGGCCGGCTTTTGCTTGGCGGAATATGGCGATCAGGGGCATGTGCCGCGACATGCGACCGGCGTGCCATGAGAGCCAGGCTGTAGGACAGAGGGAATGTGCGTGAGGGACGCGCGTGGCCCCAACATTGCGCGACGTGCCGATTTTCAGGGTCTCCCTTCGCCGCTTGAAGCACTGGCATGGGTTGGTTGGCTGCAATTGCGCCCTGAGAAAATGTCCGCAAGGCCGCCCTGTCCCAGCAGTCTGCTCTATGAGACGACGGACGATCGCTCCGCATTCCGGCGCTCGCGGGAATGACGTGATGCGCGTCGCTAGGCGCTGTCGCCCGTGGCCAGCCGGGTGGCGGTCTCGCGGATCAAGGCGATCATGTTGGGCAGGCCCTGCGTGCGGTTGGACGACAATTGCCGCTTGAGGTCGAACGGTTCCAGCGCCGCATTGATGTCGAACTGCGCCACGTCCTCGGGCATGCGGTCCTGCACCGTCAGCAGCACCAGCGCGATGATGCCCTTGGTGATCGCGGCATTGCTGTCGGCGAGAAAGTGCAGCGCGCCGTTTTCCAGCCGGGTCGGATAAACCCACACCGCCGCCGAGCAGCCGCGCACCAGCGTGGCGTCGGTCTTGAGCGCGTCGGGCATCGGCTCCAGCGTGCGGCCCAGGTCGATGAGCAGCCGGTAGCGCTCATCGCCTTCGAGCAGTTCGTAATCGTCCTGGATCTGCTGGAGCGTCGTCATGCGGCTCCATATAGAGGGAGAGGCGGGAGAGGCTAGGGGCAACCTCGCGCCCGATCGCCGCTCGCCGTTCGCCCTGAGCCGGGGCTCGGGACGAACGGGAGAGTTTCGGTCAGATGTCGATCCCGGCGGCGATCGCTTCCAGCTTGCGGATCCGCTCCTTGAGGTCGGCGACGTCGATGCGCGTCGCGGCCGAGACCGTGCTGCCGCCGGTGGCGGCTAGGCTCTCGCCCGGGCCGCCCCGGCCGGAGACCAGCTCCAGCTCGGCGCGCTTCAACGCCAGCCAGCCATTCCAGCCCTTGAGCCCGGCATAAGCGAGGATCGCGATCCAGCCGGTCATGATCAGCGCCATCGCGCCATATTGAATGAAAGTCAGGTCGGTCATGTGCCTGCGTCCTTCCTGAAGACCTGCACGCTCTCGGCTCAGGTCCGGTCGATCTGCTTCAGTTTCTCAAATTCGCGGTCGAGCGCGGTGCTGCTGTCGGTAGCGAGGCGCTCGAGCACGGCGACGCGCTCCTTGAGCTGCTTCACTTCCTCGCGCAGCCGCTCGGCCTCGGCGCTGGCCTGCTGGGCCTGCGGGCCGCCGAAGCGCCCGCCGCGATGCTGGCGGTCGGTGCCGCACAGCTTGGCGCGGACGATGCTGCCGACGGTCACGATCAGCACGATGCCGATGACCATTTCAAACGGGTTCATATCAGTCCCTCCTCGAAAATCTGTTCGGTTGGCGGCGCGTCAGTTGCTCTGCCCGCGCAGGCTCTCGATCTCGTGGGTGAGGCTCAGCGAGCTGTCGGTGACGATCCGCTCGACATTGGCGAGCCGATCCTTGACCGCGCCCAGTTCGGCGCGCAACTGCGCATTCTCCTGGCTGAGCAGCTTGACCCGCTCCATCACTTCCTCGTTCTTCTGCGGATAGACGGCCTTCCCCCAGCTGTTCTCCAGCGGATAGCCATTGCGCACCCGCAACCAGGTGGTGAACACCCAGCTGGCGATGCCGAAGAAGCCGAGCACCATGCCGCCGGCGATGATCCACGCCAGGTTGGGGATGATGATCTGTGCGGCTTGAGGTCCCATGTTGCTGTCTTCCCTTCTGTGTCGGCGTGCCGTCCTCGCCGGTTCGGCGATGTCTCTGCGGCTCTGCCTCTTGATTGCGTTTCCTGCGGCTCAGCGCAGCGTGTCGATCTCGCGGGCGGTGCGTTCGGCGGGATCGGTGGCGATGCGCTCCAGCACCGCGATCCGTTCCTCGAGCCGCCCGATCTTGTCCTTCAGCGCTCCGTTCTCGTTCACCAGCAGCTCGATCTTTCGGTCGGCCTGGAGATCGCCCTTCGCGCTCATCCCGCCCCACTCATTCTCGATCGGATAGCCGTGGCGGGCCCTGATCCAGGTGGTGACGATCCAGCCGCCGAAGGACATTGCGACGATCGCGATGACGAAGGCGGGTCCACCCCATTGCATGTCGGTCACTCCCTCTCCCGAGACGCGCCCTGGCGCGGCCTCGTCATTTCCTGATGCGGTTGCCCTGGTCGAGGGCCCGGCGGCGGCCGAAGGCCTGGCTCAGCAGGATGCCGACGCTGCCGACCACGAGGCCAAGAATGAAGAACGGCACCGGATCCATGTCACGTCACTTTCCCTGCTGGAGCCCGGCGTTCAGCGCAGGCTGTCGATTTCGTCGGCCAGTCGCGTGTTACGGCTGGTGTAGAAGGACTCGATGTCCGACAGGCGGCGGTCGATGTCGCGGAACTTCGAGCGCACATCCCGGGTCGAGCGGGCGGGGTTGGTCCGCACACCTTGCCAGAACTTCTGGTCGTCCTGATCGGCATAGAGGCCCGAGGGCTTCGGCTCTGCCATCCAAGCGGCGAGGAAGTAGGCGATCAGCGTCCACGGGAAGGCCCCCATCAGGGTGACCAGCACCGCGCCGATGCGGACCCAGAGCACGTCGATGCCCGTATAGTCGGCAATGCCGGCGCAGACGCCCATCCACTTGGCATGCTGCTTGTCGAGGTAGAATTTCGTGCGACGAGCGGACATCTCAGTTCCTCCGGTCGAAAGTGTAGTCATCCGTCTCGACCGGACGGGCCGGACGGAAATCGGGGTTGTCGGCGGCGATGATGCGCTCCACGGTCTGGAGCCGCTCCTCGAGCCGGCGGGCGAGAATGTGCATCTCATCCAGGAGGCGCTCGTCCTCGTCGGTGATCTTCGGGGCCTGCTTCCACTTGGTGACATAGTGGAAGATCAGCCAGGGCATGCCGATGAAGAGCATGCCGCAGATGATGATGGGCAGAAACACGTCTTCCATGGATCAGCCTTCCTTTCGGGCATGAGCTGCCTTGAGCGCTTCGAGCTCGGCCTCGACCTTGTCGTTGGACTGCAGCTCGGCGATCTCCTGCTCCAGCGTCTTGGGCTGGTTGCCCAGACCCATCGCATCGGCATGGCCTTCCGCCATGTCCACGCGGCGCTCGAGCATGTCGAAGCGCGAGAAGGCATCCTGCACGCGCTCGCCATTGTACATCTCGCGTGCCTTGAGGCGGTTCTGCGCGCTTTCCATGCGCGTCACCAGGCTGTTCTGGCGGGCGCGCGCTTCGCGCAGCTTGCCCTGCAGCTTGGCGATGTCCTCTTCCGAGGCGGCCAGCGCTTCATCGAGCACGGCGATCTGACCCTTGAGCTGGTCTGCCATCTCGGCGGCCTTCTGGCGCTCGACGAGCGCCGCCTTGGCGAGGTCCTCGCGATCCTTGGAGAGCGCGAGCTCGGCCTTTTCCTTCCAGCTGTCCTGCAGCGAGTCCAGCTTGGTGATGTGGCGGCGCATTTCCTTCTGGTCGGCAATGGTGCGGGCAGCGCCAGCGCGGACTTCGACCAGGGTCTCCTCCATTTCGAGGATGATCATGCGGATCATCTTCGCCGGGTCCTCCGCCCGATCCAAGAGATCGGTGACGTTGGCGGCGATGATGTCGCGGGTGCGAGAGAAGATACCCATCAGTCCATTACTCCAATTTCAAATCTGGGTGCCGGGGCGGGGTGAGGGGCCTGCCCGCCCCGGCTTGTCGAGCGAGCCGTCACGCAAGGGAATGTGCCGGTTCGCTGGGGACATTGTCCAGTGCCGACGCGATCTCGTGGCTCGCCTTCGAGCCGTCGACCGCGGGGCCAACCGCGCCAACCACCATGGCGGCGCTGAAAACGACGGTGAGCAGCGTCGCTACCACCGTGCTGTTGAGGGTGTTGAGATAGTTGGTCATGTCTGTCTTCCTGATCCTGTATGGCCTTCAAAGCCGCTCATTGGCGGATTGTCCTATGCCTTGCATGAGCCGTGCCAATTCCCGAAAACCGCACATTTCCGTCATTTTTCACCTTGCGCCGCCCATCTCGACCAATCTTCTGTTGCGAAGAGATGGGAAATATTCCTAATGTTTGGCATGGAGAAAGTGACGCACTTTGTCGGCCAGTCGCTGGCTTTCCTCGATGCGGTCGAGCAGGCCGGTCGCGCCGCGGAACTCATCCGCCCGGTGCTAGTCATCGGCGAGCGCGGCACCGGCAAGGAGTTGATCGCCGAGCGCGTCCATCGGCTCTCCCCGCGCTGGAGCGGCCCGCTCATCATCATGAACTGTGCCGCGCTCCCGGAGACGCTGATCGAGGCCGAGTTGTTCGGCCATGAGGCGGGCGCCTTCACGGGCGCGACTCGCGCGCGCGCGGGCCGCTTCGAGGAAGCCGACGGCGGCACCCTGTTCCTCGACGAGCTCGGCACGCTCTCCATGGCCGCGCAGGAGCGGCTGCTGCGCGCGGTCGAATATGGCGAGGTCACCCGCATCGGCAGCTCGCGCCCCCTCACGGTCGACGTGCGCATCGTCGCGGCGACCAACGAGCATCTGCCCCACGCGGTCGAGGCCGGCCGCTTCCGCGCCGACCTGCTCGATCGCCTCAGCTTCGAGGTCATCACCCTGCCGCCGCTGCGCGGGCGCGAGGGCGACGTGGAAGTGCTGGCCGAGCATTTCGGCCGGCGCATGGCCACCGAGTGCCGCTGGTCCGCTTGGCCCGGCTTCTCCGCCAAGGCGATGGCCGAACTCGTCGCCTATCGCTGGCCCGGCAATGTCCGCGAGTTGCGCAACGTCATCGAACGCGCCGTCTATCGCTGGAGCTACCCCGAGGAACCGGTCGACGCGATCCAGTTCGACCCCTTCTCCTCGCCCTGGCAGCCCGCGCCGATACCGACCCACCGCCCACCGCGCCAGGCGGAGTCAGCCGCATCCGAGGCGCCGTCCCATCCGCCCGCGCACCGCGAACCCCGCGACGGGCATATGGCGATCCTGCTCGACGACATCACGGATTTTCGCGCCGCCGTGGACGCGCACGAGGCCGCGATCCTTCGCCGCACGCTGGAGCGCCACCGCTTCAACCAGCGCGCCGCTGCCAAGGCCCTCGGCCTCTCCTACGACCAGCTGCGCCACTGCCTGCGCAAGCACGGCCTGCTCCAGGCGAACGCGGGGACCGGCGCGCAGCCGGTGGCGGCGCAGGGCTGACCCCACAGCGGGCTCCATAACGGCCAACAAAAAGCCCTCTCCCACCTGCGGAAGAGAGCCTGAGTTCACCCGCACCGACGCATATCTTGCCGGGCAGGTCTAAACGCGGTCATTCCTCCCCACCGCATCGATGGGAAGGAACAGGCCCGGTCAGCCGCCGTTGAAGTTGACCATGCAGTAGATCATCGCCAGCGACAGCAGCAGGTTGGTGCGGCTGAACATCATCGCCGTGGTCGCGGCCTTGGCCTTGGTCGCGTCATCCGCCTGGACGATGCCGAGCGCCTTCTTCTGGTTCGGCCAGATCACGAACCAGACGTTGAAGGCCATGATGAGCGCCAGCCACATGCCGATGCCGATCAGACGGAAGTGCGGATCCAGCGTCAGCGCCGGTACGAGATAGCCGGCCAGATGCGCGACGACGAGGCCGGTCAGCACGGTCAGCGCCGCACCCCAGCGGAAGAAGAACAGCACCGACGGCGCGATGAACTTGGAGACGGCCGGCTTCAGCTCGGCCGGCACCTTGGGCATGGTCGGAACCTGCACGAAGTTGAGATAGTAAAGCAGGCCGATCCACAGCACGCCGAAGAAGGTGTGCAGCCAGCGGAACGCGGCCGAGACATGCTCGCCATTCGGTCCGACGCCGTAGATCACCGCGATCGTGAGCAGCAGTCCGACGAGCAGGACCAAATGAAGATTGCCGAAGAATTTTGCCATGTGCTCCCCCTACTATTGTCCGAGGCGCGCCGAGGGCGGCCCCTCTCCCAAGACCAGACGTTGCTGATCTGCGACGAAGCTAGTGGAAAGACTTCCCTGTGTCATATCAATTTAATGTTGGGGCGGGATCGGCACTTCGCGGCTGGAAACAAGCGGCCGGCCGCGCCATGGCGCAATCGCACCGCTGAACGATTCGCTCGCCCGAGCGTTTCGCCCAACGAACGTCCTCACAGCCCAGGAGCCTCATCATGGCCTTCGTTCTGCCCGATCTTCCCTATGCAAAAACCGCCTTCGGCGAAGACATGTCGGCCGAGACCTTCGACTATCACCACGGCAAGCATCACAATGCCTATGTCGTGAAGGCGAACGAACTCGTCGCGGCGGACCCGGCGCTGCAGGGCAAGTCGCTGGTCGAGCTCATCAAGTCGTCCAAGGGCGGCCTGTTCAACCAGGTCGGCCAGATCTGGAACCACAGCTTCTTCTGGCTCGGCCTCTCGCCCGAGACGCAGGAGCCGACCGGCAAGCTCGCCGACCTCATCAACGAAGGCTTCGGTTCGACCGACGCGCTGATCGAGAAGCTGAAGGCCGAAGCCGTCGGCCACTTCGCCAGCGGCTGGGCAGCGCTCAACCTCAAGGACGGCAAGCTGGAAGTCACCAGCTATCACGACGCCGACACGCCCGTCGCCCATGGCGCGACGCCGCTGTTCATCCTCGATGTGTGGGAGCATGCCTATTACATCGACTATCGCAACGCGCGGCCCAACTATGCCGACACGATCCTGCGCAAGCATGTGAACTGGGCCTTCGTCGCCGAGAATCTGGACGGCGCCGGCACCGAGCGCGCCAACCAGCCGGGCTGACGCCTCCCTCTGCCGTCACCCCAGCGAACGCTGGGGTCTCGTGCAGGCAAGGACCGTCGACCTCGGATGAGATCCCAGCGTTCGCTGGGATGACGAGATAAGGAAAAGGGCGCCCCCCACGGGGCGCCCTTTCTCGATCCTGACAGATGCTGCCCCATGACGCTAGGCCGCATACCCATAAATGGGATTCCCATTTGGCCTGGTTTCTGATTCATTTGCAGTGTGATTTTGCGGAGGCTGAGATGGCCCGGTTTGATTTGACGGATTTCGAGTGGTCGGTGATT
>Ga0160460_100056_pt1 | contig 198589 bp, 173 predicted proteins | sample HID1973M_E6MG_FD_108238 | JGI IMG/M metagenome (GOLD analysis project Ga0160460, IMG submission 108238) | Enriched mosquito-associated microbial communities from UW Madison campus, WI, USA - HID1973M_E6 MG | ecosystem: Host-associated > Arthropoda: Insects > Digestive system > Unclassified ... | reverse complement strand
ACATCCTGGAGCGGATACCCGGCGGCCACGCTGTGCATCTTGATCTGCACGAGCTGCGCGGCATCGATCACACCAGTGCCGAGATGATGCGCGAGTGGGTAGCGCGTCGCCACGGCACCGGGCAGCCGGTCGTCCTGGCGGGGTCCGATCGTCTGGTTGCGCGCCTGGCTCCGGCGCATTGATCCCCCGAGGGGCAGGCTCCGGTCTGCACCCGCCGGACCGTGGCAATAATTTGTCACGGTCCGGCAAATCTTCCGACAAGCGCCCCTTCTAGACTGGCCTCCTCCGCGGGACGGAACACCGGTCGCCCTTAGAGGCGGTTGAGATGTTTTTCGCCCGCGGAGCGCAGGAAGGAACAATCATCCTTGATAAAAAGGGGTTTGTTCCAATGAAGAAGTTGATCCTCGCCGCCGTCCTCTCGACGGTGGCTGCACCGGCGCTCGCGCAGGACGACGCCGCGGGGCCGATCTCGGTCTCCGGCACTGTCGCGCTCGTGTCGGATTACATGTTCCGTGGCGTTTCGCAGACGGACGAAGGGGTAGCAATCCAGGGTGGCCTGACCGTCGCCCATGAGAACGGCCTTTATGCCGGGACCTGGGCCTCCAACCTGGCCGGCTGGGGCACGTTCGGCGGTTCCAACATGGAACTGGATCTCTATGCCGGCTACAGCACGTCGGTTGGCGTCGGGAAGCTCGACGTTGGCCTCACCTGGTACATGTATCCCAACGGTGCCGACAAAACGGATTTTGCCGAATTCTACGCCAAGTTCAGCGGTGATCTGGGGCCTGCCTCGGCGCTGGTGGGCGTTGCCTATGCGCCCGCGCAGGAAGCGCTCGGCAATTGGAGCAACACGCCGCAGAGCGCCGTGGGCGACAAGGAGGACAATCTCTACATCTGGACCGACATTTCCGGCGGCGTGCCGTCCACACCGATCACGCTCAAGGCGCATCTGGGCTATTCGGACGGCAATCCGGGACTCGGTCCTAACGGCACCAGCGTCGCGCCCACGGGCTCGTATTGGGACTGGTCGGCCGGCGCGGACCTGGCGCTGGGACCGGTCACGCTGGGTGTCGCCTACGTCGATACCAGCATCAGCAATGCCGATCGTCAGTATATCCTGCCCAACTTCGCCAATACGAAGGACGGCAGCAATATCGGCGGAGGCCGCGTCGTCGCGTCCATCACCGCCGCCTTCTGATGCCTGATCGGGGACGCGGCGCGAGGATGTGCCGCGCCCCCGCCTGCCTCATCTGCCTGATCCGCAGCTACTGCGCGGCAGCCGCATGATGAAGGTCGCACCGACCGCTATGTCCGGCGAAGCCCAGAAGCTCCCGCCATGCTCCTCGGCAACAGTACGGCAGAGCGTGAGACCGAGACCCGTACCGGTCGCCTTGGTGGTGAAAAAGGGCTCGAAGATGTGCGGCATCGCCTCGGGCGGGATGCCGCCGCCATTGTCGCGAAACTCGATCTGGAGCTGGCGGTCGTCCAGCCGCGACGACTGGATGAGGATGCGCCGCGAGCGCCCTTCCACGGAGGCAAGGGACTCGATCGCGTTGGTGAACAGGTTGACGAGCGCGCGCTGCACCTGGGCGCGGTCGGCCAGGATTGCTGGCAGCGTTTCCTCGAGCCTCATTCGCAGCGCGATCTTCTCGCGGGAAAGGTCGCGACGCATCAGCGCGGCTGTGTCGCTGATGAGATCGTTGAGGCAAAACTCCGTGGCTGTCCCGCCGCCCTTTCGGAATGCGGCGCGGATGGTTCTGACGACCTCGGCCGTGCGGTTTCCCGCGTCGATCGTGGCGCGCAGTGACTTGATCGCCTTATCCACATCGGGGTGCTCGCGGCTGAGCCAGTTCAGGCCGGCATTCGCATTGTTGCCGATGGCCGTGAGCGGCTGGCCGACCTCGTGCGCAAGCGCTGCCGTGAGGCCCTCCATGGTCATCAGCTTGCTTTCGCGCTCCTCCTTCAACGCAGCGACCGAGAGCGCCAGTCGCGCGTAGTTTCTGCTGGCCTCGGCGATGAGAGCGAGTGTCACGATGATCTGGGAGATCGATCCAACCCCATATGCGGTATACCAGGTGAGGGTGAACCGGCCGGAGCTCATCGCAATCAGCAACAGGTGGAGCAGCCAAGCCAGCAACATGACCAGCAGCCATATGTCCAGATAGGACCGTCGCCGCCAAATCAGCGCCGCAATGGCGGCGAGGCACAGAGCGAAAAGGATACCCACGACGGTGAGGAAGTTCGGCAGGTTCCAGTCGCGCGTGCCATCCAGCAGGGGCGGAAGCAGATCGACATAGTGCGTTGCGACCACCGACAGGCCAATGGCGGCGACGACGGTGCCCCCGACACTCGCTGCGATACCGATCGCCGGCTGGCTGAAATGTATCGAATTCTGAAGCCCGAGCCGGGAATAGACGATGACGGCGAGCGGCAGTCCTGCGCGCCAGAAGGCGGCGACCCAGGCCGTGGTGCTCGGGCTCGCTTCCAGAAGCCCTTTCGCCGTGAAGGCTCCGGGAAATGTGAGCGCATGCGTGATGGTGATGAGGCCCGTGAACAGATAGCCCGATGCAAGTGCCATGAAGGCGCGCGAGCGCAGCACCGATGCCTGGGCAAACAGCAATGTGGCGGTGACGGCGTCGCTCACCAGCAGCAGCGTGTCGACGACAGGTATGAAGGCCTCGTACGCCGGCAGTTTGATCTCGCCGAGCAAGATAACCCAAAGGCTGCCTGCCAACAGAAGGCACGCGACCCCGATCGCGGCGCCTATTTGTTGTCGATCCGGCAGCATCTCGATCAGCTGCGGTTGGTTTCGCGACACCCGATCCCCCGAGTCATTTTGGCCCTAAGCTGAATCAATCGAGGCCGTTTGGAAAGCGTATCCGGTGAAACACCCGTTTTGACGCGCATCAATGCGGTGGGACAGGATTAGACGATCATTCCTTCGAATTGAAAGGAATGATCCATGATTGCGATTGACCTGGCTGCGGCGTCGGCGCCGACCAAAAGGGCGATACCGGGCACTTCCCTGTTTGACGGCGAGGCGGCAGCACGCGGCTACGCGCTCAACGCCATGTGCTACTCGTTCAACGACAAGGACAATCGGAACGCCTTCCGCGCCGACGAGGAGGGATATTGCGTCCGCTTCGGGCTGACGGACGAGCAGCGCGCCGCGGTCGCCTCGCGCAACGTGCTGGCGCTGCTCGCGGCCGGCGGCAACATTTACTACCTCGCCAAGCTGGCCGGCATCTTCGGGCTCAGCGTGCAGGACCTCGGCGCCCAGCAGACGGGCATGACGGTGGAGGAATTCCGACAGAAACTGCTTGAAGAAGGAGTGCTCTGACCATGGCCGAGATTGTCGGTGGTGTCTTCACCAGCCACGTGCCCGCCATTGGCGGCGCCATTGCGCGCGGCCTTCAGGGCGATCCCTACTGGAAGCCGTTCTTCGATGGCTTTCATCCGGTTCACCGCTGGCTGAAGACCGCGCGACCCGACATGGTCGTGTTGTTCTACAACGACCACGGGCTCAACTTCTTCCTGGACAAGATGCCGACCTTCGCGGTCGGCGCGGCCGGGCAATATCACAATGCCGACGAGGGTTGGGGCTTGCCGGTGATGCAGCCTTTTCCCGGCGCGCAGGATCTCTCCTGGCACATCATCGAGCATCTGGTGGCGAGCGAGTTCGATATCACCACCTGTCAGAAGATGGCGATCGATCACGCCGTCACCGTGCCGCTCGCACTGGCCTGGCCCGGCGCGAACAACCGGCCGGTAAAGATCGTGCCGATCGCGATCAACACGGTGCAGCACCCGCTTCCGAGCCCCAGGCGCTGCCTGGCGCTGGGCCGGGCTGTGCATGAGGCGCTGCGCAGTTGGCCGGGCGCGCACCGGATTGCGGTGTTCGGCACGGGCGGTCTCTCGCACCAGCTCGACGGCGAGCGGGCCGGGTTCATCAACAAGGAGTATGACCGCTTCTGTCTCGACCATCTCGGACCCGATCCCGACGCACTTTGTGACCGCAGCGCAATCGACATTGTCGAGCTCGCGGGCAGCCAGGGCGTCGAGATCCTGAACTGGATCGCGGCGCGCGGGGCGCTGGGGCCGGACGTGCGCGAAGTCAGCCGCAACTATCACATCCCGATTTCGAACACCGCGGCGGCCACGATGCTGCTGGAGACGAGCGCGGCGTTCAGCCGGGCGGCGTGAGGTTGGCGAGGTCGCGCCGGGGCATGTCCGGCGCGACCTACAGACTGGCCAGATGGGCGCAATAGGCGGCGAGGGCGGCAGGGCTTTCCACGACGCTGAGCAGCGCGAGCACCACCATGACGCCGCCCAGCCACTTCCCGGCGCTACGGGCCCGCAAGGCCGCCTGCATCTGCCGGAAGCCGAACCCCGCCGCCACCAGCGCGGGCAGCGTGCCGAGGCCGAAGCCGAGCATCACCAGCGCGCCGCCGAGCGCGGTGCCGGCGAACATGGCGAACAGCAGGGCGCCATAGACGACGCCGCAGGGGAGCAGGCCCCACAAGAGGCCGCCCGCGATCCGGCGCGCCGGCATGGGCAGGGGACGCATCAGCCGGGTGCGCCATCGCCCGGGTGGGGCGGTGTGGCCGAGAAATGCGGGGGTGGGCGCGACGCCGGCCGTGACGAGGCCGATCCAGGCGAGCGAGAAGGCGGCCGCCCAGCGCAGCACGATTTGCGCGCTGCCCGGATCGAGCCGGGTCAGCGCGGCGCTTCCGAGGCCGCCTGCGAGCGCCCCCAGCGTAACGTAGCTCGCGATGCGGCCGCCATGAAGGAGCGCCTGCTCGCGGCTCGCCGCCAACGCGCTGCCATGGCCTCCGGAATAGCCGAACAGCACCGAAATACCGCCACACATGCCGATGCAATGCAGGCCGGACGCCAGGCCGAGCGCGACGCCACCGGCGAAGCTGACGGCCGACATGGCGCTAGATCGCCGTGCTGAAACGCTGGCCCTGCTCGACGCGATAGCGGTCGAAAAGGGCAGCGATGACGCGGCCATAGGGCCGTCCATCCGGAGTGATCCGCAGCCCGCCCTGCTCCAGCGAGGCGAGATTGCGGTCGAGGAAGGGCGCGAGCCGCTCGACCATGCCCGGCTCGGCGAGAAAGGGCGTGACGGCGGCGGCGCGGCCGCACAGCAGGTCCTCGATGACACGCGCGCGTCGACGATCGTCCGCATCCCGGCGGATGCCGCGCTCGCCGGTCAACTGGCCTGCCATGGCCCGCATGCGATAGCGCCCGCTGTTCTTCTCGTTCTGCACGAGAAGGTCCGGGAATTCGCTGATCGCGGTGGCGCCGAGGCCGATCAGTACCTGCGCGTCATCCTCCGTAAAGCCCTGAAAATTGCGGTGCAGGCTTCTCTCGCGCTGGGCGAGGGCAAGCGCATCGCCCGGCAGCGCGAAGTGATCGAACCCGACGGGCTTGTAGCCTGCGGCGGTCAGGCGCGCGTGGCCGAGTTGGGCCATGGCGAAGCGCTCGTCCTGATCGGGCAGGTTCGAGGCATCGATGCGGCGCTGGCGCGGCAGCATGTGCGGCACATGAGCATAGCCGAACAGGGCGATGCGTTCCGGCGCTAGCGCAATGGTCTCGTCGAGCGTCGCCGCGAGGACATCCCGGTTCTGGCCGGGCAGGCCATACATCAGGTCGAAGTTGATCGAACCGACGCCGTTCGCCCGGAGCGCTGCGGCCGTTTCCTCGATCAGTTCGCGCGGCTGGACCCGGCCGATGGCGGCCTGAACGACGGGATCGAAGGTCTGCACACCGAGGCTCACCCGCGAGACGCCAGCCTCGCCCAGCATCACTGCCCACTCCGGCGTGAAGCCCCGTGGATCGAGCTCGATCGAGAGGATTGGCGCCTCGAGGCTGAAGGCCCGGTTCAGCGTATCGAGCAGGGTCATGAACTCGGTCGGCGTGAGCGCATTGGGGCTGCCGCCGCCAAAGGCGATCCGGTTGATCCTGCCGCGTCCGCCCAGCCGGGTCGCGGTCGTCCAGATCTCGGCTGCGAGCGCGTCGAGATAGGCGCCGAGGCGCTGCGTCCGGTTGGCGCGGCCGGTGTTGCAGCCGCAATACCAGCAGATCTCCTGGCAGAAGGGGATGTGGACATAGAGCGAGACGGCTTGGTCCAGCGCGACGCGTGCCAGCGCCTCCGCCTGGTCCACGACGCCGGCCGCCGCAGAGAATTCCGCCGCGGTCGGATAGCTGGTGTAGCGGGGGACGGGGCGGGCGAGCAGCTCTGGATAATAGGTCCACATGCCCATGGTCTAGCGCGCCTGCCGGGCGCGCGCTTTGCCCTCGATCAAGGCGCCCGTTGCGGCGCGTCAATGTCCGGCCAGCCGTGCCGAACTACCGTCGGTCCGTGGTTCACGAAAGAAAGGAACAAGACCCGTGAAGACATGGATTTTCACAGGCGCGGCCACCGCGCTCGCCCTCGCGCTGCCCATGGCGGCGCAAGCCGGGACGTCTGAGGGGCCGTGGCAGATCAAGCTGCTGGGGACGGCGGTGCTGCCCGATGGCGGCATTTCCAAGGTCGAGGCGAGCAAGGTGACGTTGCCTGCGGGCACCGACACCAGCGTTAGCGACAATTTCGTGCCGACTGTCGCGATCGAATATTTCCTGGCGCCTGGCGTCTCGGTCGAGACGATCTGCTGCACAACCGCGCATCATGTCGACGGGGCAGGCGCGATCGCGGGCGTCGATCACCTCATCGACGATGTGCTGATCGTGCCGGCGACGCTGACGCTCAAATATCACCTGACCACTCTCGGCGCGATCAAGCCCTATGTGGGCGCCGGCCCGAGCTACTTCCTGGTCCTCGATTCCAAGGTCGGGTCCGGCGGCACGGCAGCGCTGGGCGCGGCAAGCGCGGAGGTGAAGAGCAAGATCGGCTTTGCGCTGCAGGCTGGCGTCGATATCCCGATCGGCAGCAGGGGCTTCGGCCTGTCGTTCGATGCCAAGCGCTACTTCGTGAAGCCGCTGGCGAGTTTCAGCAATGCGGCCGGCACGGAGATCCTGCGCACGCGTCATGATCTCGACCCCTGGGTGCTGAGCGCGGGACTTTCCTATCGCTTCTGAGCAAATCACAGACCGGCATGGAAGGCTCCCGGGCTACCGGGGGCCTTTTGCGTCAGTCCATGACGGCCGGGGGAGCGCTCAAGCGTCCTCGTCTTCGATGAGAATGCGCATCGCCGCGCCATCCATATCGTCGAACTGGCCCGCGCGCATCGACCAGAGAAAGGCGAGCAGGCCCATGAGGCCGAGGAACAGGGCGACGGGGATGAGCAGCAGCAATCCGTTCATGTGACGGCTCCACGCAGGCGCAGGCTATTGGCGATGACGATGAGAGAGCTGGTCGACATCGAGACGGCAGCGATCAGCGGCGTCACCTGGCCGGCCATGGCAAGCGGCACGGCGAGCACGTTATAGCCGATCGCCAGCACGAAGTTCTGCCGCACGACCCGCATCGTTGCGCGCGCGGCGCGTACGGCCTTGGGCAGCCCGAGCAGGCTGTCGCCGAGAAAGACGATGTCCGCCGCCTGCTGGCCGACATCGCTGGCGGAGGCGGGGGCGATCGAGACATGGGCGGCGGCAAGGGCAGGCCCGTCGTTGAGACCGTCGCCGACCATCAGCGGGCGCCGGCCGGCCGCGATCTCCGCTTCGAGGAGCGCCATCTTCTCGGTTGGGCGCATGTCGCCTTGTCCCACTATGCCGAGCTCGGCCGCGACCGCGTCCACCGCATCGGTACGATCGCCGGACATGATACGGGCGGGCAGGCCGAGCCTGTTCAGTTCGGCCAGCGCCTCGCGCGCGCCGGGGCGGAGGCTGTCGGCGAAGCGGATGACGATGGGCGCGCCTTCGCCCAGATCGAGCGCGGCGGCGGCGCGGTCGTCGGACACCGGACCGATTTCGCTCGCGCGGGGGCGGCGCATGGCGACGGGGCGCCCCTCATATCTGGCCTCCACGCCCTCGCCGGGCTGTTCGACGATGTTCGTGAGCGCGGCGGGCGAGACATACGCGCCGCCCAATGCCTGGCGCAGGGCCATGGCAAGCGGATGGCGGCTGGCCATGGCGAGGCCACGGGCGATCGGCCGCAGATGGAGCGGGATCGCCTCGATGCCCTGAGCGGCGGGGCGTCCGAGCGTCAGCGTGCCGGTCTTGTCGAGCAGCACTTCGTCAGCCTCGGACAGGCGCTCCAGGGCGCTCCCGTCCTTCACGAGCAGGCCGGCGCGCATCATCGTGCCGCAGGCGACGACTTGCGCGACCGGGACGGCAAGGCCGAGTGCGCAGGGACAGGTAATGATCAGCACGGCGAGCGCGACGAGCAGCGATTGGTGCCAGCCCGCGCCGGAGATCATCCAGGCCGCGAAGCTGACCGCCGCCAGCAGATGGACTGCTGGCGCGTAAATCGTCGCCGCGCGGTCGGCCAGACGCACGAAGCGCGAGCGGCTTTGCGATGCGCTTTCGATGAGCCGTGCAATCTCGGCAATGGCGCGCGCCTCGCCGACCGCGGTGACGCGCAGGGTGATCGGACGCTCGAGGTTGAGCGTGCCCGCCGTCGCGACATCGCCCGGCCCGGCCGGGACCGGTGCGCTCTCGCCGGTCAGCAATGAGAGGTCGAAGCGGCTGGTGCCGTCCTCGATGATCCCGTCGGCCGCCAGTCGTTCGCCGGCGGCGACAAGGAGGCGGTCGCCCACCTGCAGGTCTTCCGCCGCGACCCATTGGCTCGCGCCGGTCTCGTCCAGCCGCATCGCGCCCGCAGCCGTCCGGCGCACCAGCGCCTCGGCGCCGCTGGCCGCGCGGCTGCGCATCATCTCGTCCAGCACGCGGCCGATCAGCAGGAAGGCGAGCAGCATGAGCGCGCCGTCGAACCAGGCGTGCTGGCCGTTCACCACCGTCTCGTAAAGGCTCATGCCCGTCGCGAGGAGCACGCCGATGGAGATCGGTACGTCCATGTTCACCGTGCCGGCCCGGAGCGCGCGGAACGCGGAATCGAAGAACGGGCGGCCTGCATAGGCGATGGCAGGGACCGCGATCAGCGCCTCGATCCAGTGGAACAGATGCCGCGAGTTGCCGTCCGCGCCGGACCAGACCGACACGGCGAGCAGCATGACGTTCATGGCCGCGAAGCCGGCGACGCCGAGCGCGCGGATCAGCCGCTTGAGAACGAGGCCGCGCTCGACCGAGGCGGCGCTGTGTAGCGGCTGAGCGTCGAAGCCGATCGCATCGAAGGCGCGGATGATGTCCGGATCGGCCAGCCGTTCTGCATGCGCGACGGTGACCGTCTTCCCGGAGAAGTTGACGCGCGCGCCCGTGATTCCGGGTTGCTGCGGCAGCAGGCGCTCGATCTTGGCGATGCAGCCGGCGCAATGCATGTCCGGCACGGCGAAGCGGGTTTCGACCGGCCCGCCGGTCCAGTCCTCGTCAGGCGCGATGTAGCTCATGGCAGGTCCACCAGCTGATCGAGCTGCCGCCCATGGGTGGCGGCATGAAGATGCACTATCCAGCGGCCCTGCGGAAGCGTTTCGACGCTTTCGTAGCGGCCGGGCGCGAGGGCGCGAAATTGCAGTGTCCGTTGCGGTGCGCGGCCGAGCGGGTGCCGGATGAGCGCGGTAAGGCGGGCGTCAGCCATCGGCTGGCCGTTGCTGGTGAGCCTCGCGAGGACATGGTGATCGGGCGTCCGCGCCGCCTCGAGCGTCCAGCCGAGCGCCTTCTGCTCGCGGGCTTCCTCCAGCCAACTGTTGAACTTCTGGCTGGCGACATAGCTGTTCTGCACCACCAGCCCACCGAAGGTCGAACTGGCGAGCCAGGCCATGGCGATGTTGACTGCGATGACCACGCCGAAGAAGGCGACGAGGATGATCGCGATGTGCCTGCCGGTGAATGTGCGTGTCATTGTCCGTTCTCCGGCCGGACGAAGCTCTCGTCGTCCTGGGCCTTTTCCTTGCGGCTGTTGCCGGCCTGCAGCGTGAAGGCGAAATCCTCGTGCGCGACGCCCGCCGCCGGGGCGACGACATAGATGCGTTCGCGCAGCACCTGATCGGCCGGCACGTCGAGGACGAGGCTGCGCCGTGCCTGCGCGCGGGTCTCGCTCTCGCGCCACATGAGCGCTTCCGGCAGCCCCGCAATGCCGACCGTCATCGTGCGCGGGCGGCTCTCCATATTGCGCAGCTTGAGGAGGTAGGCGTTGCGGATCGAGCCGTCCGACAGGCGCACGAATTGCGGGTTGCGGTCCGCGTCGGCAGCGATGTCGGCCCGTGTGCGGGTGCCGAGCGCGAACAGCATGGCAAGGCCGATCGCGCCCCACAGGCCGAAATAGATGAGCGTGCGCGGACGGAGCAGGCGCTTGACCGCCGGGACGGCTTTCTCGCCGCGCATCTCGCGCTCGCAGTCCAGTTCGGTCGCATAGTCGATCAGGCCGCGCGGACGGTCGATCTGCGCCATCACCCGGTCGCAGGCGTCGATGCAGAGCGCGCAGGTGATGCAGCCGATCTGCGGACCCTCGCGAATGTCGATACCGGTCGGGCAGACCTGGACGCACTGCATGCAGTCGATGCAGTCGCCGGTCGGCAGATGGTCCTCACTGGCCTTCTTGATGCCGCGCGTGCGAGGCTCACCGCGCCAGTGCTTGTAGGTGACGATCAACGATTTCTCGTCGGTCATCGCCGTCTGGATGCGCGGCCAGGGGCACATATAGATGCACACCTGCTCGCGCATGAAGCCGCCGAGGATAAACGTCGTCAGCGTGAGCACGGCGGTCGTTGCATAGGCGACATAAGGCGCCTGGCCGCTCCAGAACGCGCGCTGGAGCGTTGGCGCGTCGGCGAAGTAGAAGATCCAGGCACCGCCGGTGAGGAAGGCGATCAGCAGCCAGACCGTCCACTTGCGCAGGCGCCGGACCAGTTTGCCGAAGGTCCACGGCGCGCGGTCGAGGCGGATCTGGGCGTTGCGGTCGCCGTCCAGGAAGCGCTCGACATGCTGGAAAAGGTCGGTCCAGACGGTCTGCGGGCAGGCATAGCCGCACCACGCGCGACCGACCGCGGAAGTGACGAGAAACAGCCCGATGCCGGCCATGATGAGAAGTCCGGCCACATAGTAGAATTCGTGCGGCCAGATCTCGATCGAGAACATGTAGAAACGGCGGTTGGCGAGATCCACCAGTACCGCCTGATCGGGAGCGTGGGGGCCGCGATCCCAGCGGATCCAGGGCGTGCCCCAATAGATCGCCAGCGTGACCGCCATGACGAGCCATTTGAACCGGCGGAACGGGCCGTCGATCTGCTTGGGAAAGACAGCCTTGCGCTTTTCGTAGAGGCCCGGTTGAGGGCTGGTCAGGTCATTCGCGGTGGACATTGGCAGCGTCCGATTGGTCGGATGAGGAACAGTCTAGGCGGGGCGGGCCGCGTGGACCTTGAGCAAGATCAAGAGCCTCTCCTTTTGCAGGGAGAGGCTCCGTCGGTGATTTATTCGGCCGCGGCGGCGGCGTTGGTCGCGGCCGGCGGTTCCGGCTCTCTCGGCGTGGCTTCGCCGCCGCCCAGCGAGTGGACATAGGCCGCCAGCATCTTGATCGTCACCTTGTCGAGCGCATGACCCCAGGCCGGCATCACGCCCTTGCGGCTGTCGGTCACGGTCTGGGTCAGTGCTTCGCGGCTGCCGCCGTAGAGCCAGATGCCGTCAGTCAGGTTGGGCGCGCCCAAAGCACGCATGCCCTTGCCCTCCGGCCCGTGGCAGACGGAACAGTTCGCCTCGAACAGCGCGGCGCCGCGGTGCGAGGAGGCGCTGGGCTTTTCCTGCCTGCTGATCACTCGGACATGGCTGACGACGTCCTCCACCTGTGCGGGATTCAGGATGCCGTCATGCCCGAAGGCCGGCATCTGGCTGACCCGCGTCTCCTTCACGTCCGGATTTCGGGCGCCGTAGGTGATGGTATATTCGACGGAGCGCAGATCGCCGCCCCACAGCCAGTCGTCGTCGTTGAGATTGGGATAGCCCGGCGATCCCGCCGCGCCCGAACCGTGACACTGGACGCAATGCGCCTTGAACGCCGCACTGCCGCCCTGGATCGCGGCCTGCATGAGGTCTGGCCGGCCCGGAAGCCGCTCGATCGGCGTCGCGGCGATGGCAGTGAGGATCGGCGCCTTGCGGTTTGTCTCGGCCTGCATTTCCTTGCGGAACTCGGCGCGGCTGGACCAGCTGAAGACCCCCTTCGTGGCGCCGGTCAGGCCGGGCAGGGCGGGATAGACGACGACGTAGCCGATCGAGAAGATGATCGTCGCGTACAAGGTGAGCAGCCACCAGCGCGGCATCGGCGTATCGAGTTCCTCGATGCCGTCCCATTCGTGGCCGACGGTCTGCGTACCGGTCGGTGCGTCGATGCGCTTGTTGTCAGCCATGGCTTTCGTCCTTGTCGGCAGCAGCGGTTCGTTCGCCCTCGTCGGCGAAGATCATGTTGGCGGCGGAGTCGTTCTGGCGGCGCGAGCCGGGGCGGAATGCCCAGCCGACAAGCACCAGATAGGCGACGATCATGATGGCCAGCCCGTAGCTGTCCGCCAGGTGCCGCAGCTCGTTGTAGCTCATCGCTCCACCTCCTGCGGGGCCGCGCTCTCGAAGTCGACGAGCGTGCCGAGCATCTGCAGATAGGCCACCAGCGCGTCCATCTCGGTCAGCCGGGAGGGATTGCCGTCGAAGTCGCGCGCCTGCGCCTTGGGGTAGCGCTTGAGCAGGTCGGCGGTGTCCGCCTCCGGATCGGCCTGGGCCGCGAGGTCCGCATTGGCGAGTTCGAGATCCTTGTCAGTATAGGGCACGCCCACCCGCGTCAGCGCCTTGAGATGCGCGGACATGTCGCCGGGCTTGAGGTCGCGATCGGCGAGGAAGGCATAGCCCGGCATGATCGACTCCGGCACGACCGAGCGCGGGTCCTTGAGATGCTGGACATGCCACTCGTCCGAGTAGCGCTTGCCGACGCGCGCTAGGTCCGGCCCGGTGCGTTTCGATCCCCACTGGAAGGGATGGTCGTACATGCTCTCGGCGGCGAGGCTGTAATGCCCGTAGCGCTCTACCTCGTCCCGGAAGGGGCGGATCATCTGGCTGTGGCAGTTGTAGCAGCCCTCGCGCATGTAGATGTTGCGGCCGGCGAGCTCGAGCGGCGTATAGGGCCGCATGCCCTCCACCTTCTCGATCGTGTTGTCGATCCAGAAGAGCGGGGCGATCTCGACGATGCCGCCGATGGCGACCACGGCGAAGGCCGCGACGCCCAGGAGCGTCACGTTGCGCTCGAGTTTCTTGTGCTTTTCGGCAAAGCTGCTCATGGCGTTCCGTCCTTACTCGGCAGGCGTTGCGTGGGGTTGGGCGACGATGGGGCGATCCTTCGCGGGATCGAAGGCCGCATCGCTCATCGGCGCCTCGGTGCGCAGGTCACCGCGGATGGTGCGCCAGATGTTGACGGTCATGACGATCGCACCGGCGAGGTAGAGGAGGCCGCCGAAGGCCCGCAGCACATACATGGGGTGCATGGCCGCGACGCTGTCCGAGAAGGCATAGACCAGATAGCCGTCCGCCCCATATTCCCGCCACATCAGCCCCTGCATGATGCCGGCGACCCACATGGCGGCTGCGTAGAAGACGATGCCGACGGTCGCGAGCCAGAAGTGCCAGTTGACCATGCGCAGGGAATAGAGCCGCTTGCGGCCCCAGAGGCGCGGGACGAGATAGTAGAGCGAGGCGAAGGTGATCATGCCGTTCCAGCCGAGCGCGCCGCTGTGGACGTGGCCGATGGTCCAGTCGGTATAGTGCGACAGGCTGTTGACGCTCTTGATCGAGAGCATCGGGCCTTCGAAGGTACTCATCCCATAGAAGGCGAGGGCCATGACCATCATGCGGATGATCGGATCGGTGCGGACCTTGTCCCAGGCGCCGTTCAGCGTCATCAGGCCGTTGATCATGCCGCCCCAACTCGGCATCCACAGCATGATGGAAAAGACCATGCCCAGCGTCTGCGCCCAGTCGGGCAGCGCGGTGTAGAGCAGATGGTGCGGGCCGGCCCAGATGTAGAGGAAGATCAGCGACCAGAAGTGGATGATCGACAGGCGGTAGGAATAGATCGGCCGCTCGGCCTGCTTGGGCACGAAGTAATACATCATGGCCAGGAAGCCGGCGGTGAGGAAGAAGCCCACCGCATTGTGGCCATACCACCATTGGGTCAGCGCATCCTGCACGCCGGAAAAGGCGCTGTAGCTCTTGGATCCGACGAGGCTCACCGGCATCGAGAGATTGTTCACCACGTGGAGCATCGCGATGGTGACGATGAAGCCCAGATAAAACCAGTTGGCCACGTAGATGTGCGGTTCGGAACGGCGCACGATCGTGCCGACGAACACGGCGAGATAGGCCAGCCAGACGACCGTCAGCCAGAGGTCCACATACCATTCCGGCTCGGCATATTCCTTCGCCTCGGTAATGCCGAGCAGATAGCCGGTGGCGGCAAGGACGATAAAGAGCTGGTAGCCCCAGAAGACGAACTTCGCGAGGCCGGGAAAGGCGAGGCGCGCGCGGCAGGTGCGTTGCACGACGTAGAAGCTGGTCGCGATCAGGGCGTTGCCGCCGAAAGCGAAGATCACGGCAGAGGTGTGCAGCGGCCGCAGGCGGCCGAAGCTGGTATATTCAATGCCCAGGTTCAGCACCGGGAAAGCGAGCTGTAGCGCGATGTAGAGGCCTGCAAGGAAACCGGCCATGCCCCAGAACACGGTTGCGATGACGCCCCAGCGGATCACGTCGTCGTCATAGCGCCCGGCGTCGGGCATCTTGAGGATGCCGCACGCGATGGCGGTATAGTCGGCCTTGCTGATCGTCACCCAGCAGGCGATCAGCGCCGCGGCGCACACGATCGCCATGTGGATTGCAAAGCCGCCATCGGCAGCGAGCCCCGCCGCCATCAAGGCGAGCAGGGCCGCGCAAAGGAATATCCCCGCGCGCATCGTCAGTCCGGTCATGATCTACTCCCTGGGGCAGCGCCGAGAAGCTGGCTCGGCGCATCCTGTCTAACCGGGTTCGGCCCCGCGCTCCTTGACCTCGGTCAAGACCGGGGGCAGTGGTTGCTGGCAGGGCGCGTGTCGCGGAAAAAGCCCACAAGATGGGATGCGAAGGTGGTCGTTGAATGAAGGCAGGCGATCCCGCACAGATAGCCGAAGAACTGAACCTGCTGATCGACGGCGCCCAGGGGCTTGCCCTCTACATGCTCGATTCCGATGGCTGCGTGACGATCTGGAACCGGGGTGCGGAGCGGCTGAAGGGCTGGACCGAGGCCGAGGTGATCGGCCGGCACATGTCGCTCTTCTATCCGCCGGACGCCATCGCCGCCGGCAAGCCCGAGGCTGACCTTGCCCGCGCCGCCGCCGAGGGCCGCTTCGAGGAGGAAGACTGGCGACTGCGCAAGGACGGCTCGGAATTCCTGGCTTCCGTCGCGATCACGGCGCTGCGCGACGATGCAGGCGAGATGCGCGGCTTTGCCAAGATCGTCTCGGACATCACCGAGCGGCGCGCGGTGGAGGACCTGCTGCGGGCACGCGAGAGCCATCTGCGCTCGATCCTCTCGACCATTCCCGATGCGATGGTGGTCATCGACGAACGCGGCATGATCCGCTCGTTCAGCGCGGCGGCGGAAAAGCTGTTCGGCTATGCCGAGGCCGAGGTGCGCGGCCGCAACGTCAGCAAGCTGATGCCGTCGCCCGACCGGGAGCGGCATGACGGCTATATCCACCGCTACCTGACGACAGGCGAGAAGCGGATCATTGGCATCGGCCGGGTCGTATTCGCCCAGCGCAAGGACGGCTCGACCTTTCCGATGGAACTCGCCGTCGGTGAGGCGATCGGCACCGGCGAGCGCCTGTTCACTGGTTTCATTCGTGACCTCACCGAGCGGCAGCGTATGCGCGAGCGGCTGGAAACGCTGCAATCCGAGCTGATCCATGTCGCCCGCGTGAGCGCCATGGGCACCATGGCCTCGACGCTGGCGCACGAGCTCAACCAGCCGATCACTGCCATCGCCAACTATGTCGAGGCGGTGCGCCATCAGCTCGATGCGCCTGATCCGGACGACTTGCCGATGCTCCGCGAGGCGCTCGAGGAAACCGCGAAGGAGGCGTTGCGCGCCGGCCACATCGTGCGCCGGCTGCGTGATTTCATCGCGCGCGGCGAGGTCGAGAAGACCATTGAGAAGCTGCCCGCACTCATCAACGAGGCGGCCGCGCTCGGTCTCCTCGGCGCCCGCGAGCGGGGCATCGAGCCGCAGTTCGATCTCGATCCCTACGCCTCGCCGGTGCTGGTCGACAAGATCCAGATCCAGCAGGTGCTCATCAACCTCGTCCGCAATGCCTGTGAGGCGATGAGCGACAGCGACGAGCGCCGCCTGATCGTGACGAGCCGGATGGACGAGCAGCCCGGCTTTGTGCGCGTGATCGTCGCGGACACCGGGCCGGGCATTGCGCCCGAAGTCGCCGAGCAGCTGTTCACGGCATTCGTCAGCACCAAGAGCGAAGGCATGGGGCTGGGTCTCTCGATTTGCCGCACCATCGTCGAGGCGAATGGCGGGCGCATCTGGATGCAGCCGCGCGCCGATCATCTCGACGGCGGCACGGAATTTCACTTCACGTTGGTGCTTGCCGGCCAAGAGGAAGACCATGACTGACCGTAAGCTCGTCCACATTGTCGACGATGAGGAGGCGATCCGGAAATCGACGGCCTTCCTCCTGAAGTCGGCTGGCTATGCAGTGGAGAGCTGGCCTTCCGGCTCGGTGTTCCTGGGCGAGGTGAAGCATGCCGCGCATGGTTGCGTGCTGCTCGACATCCGCATGCCGGAGATGGACGGGCTGGACGTCCAGCGCGCGCTCGCCGAGCGCGGCGTGACGATGCCGGTGGTCATCATGACTGGCCATGGCGATGTGGCCATCGCTGTGCGCGCGATGAAGGCGGGCGCCATCGATTTCCTTGAGAAGCCGTTTGAACGGGCGGCGCTGCTCGCGGCTATCGAGGCGGCATTCGCGCGGATCGCCAAAGCGGGCAGTGCCATCGAGCGCGCGAAGGAGGCCGAAATCCGGCTCGCCGCGCTCACGCCGCGCGAGCGCGACGTGCTGTATGGTCTCGCAAAGGGGCACCCGAACAAGACCATTGCCTTCGATCTCGGTATTTCCGCCCGCACGGTCGAGCTCCATCGCGCCAATCTCATGGCCAAGCTGGAAGTCCACAGTCTTTCGGATGCCCTGCGCATCGCCTTCGCCGCCGGGGTAGGGGTGGAGGGATAGCCGGTTTCCCACGGCCGGGCTCGGTTACGAACCCTCGGATATCTACGTAGCGACAGGAACCAGTTCGCCCTGTCATCACGGTTTCATGATGCTTCCCGCCGCCCAATCGGACTTTCGTTCGGCGTCGTCACGACGGCCGCAAGTCCTGCTGGTCGAGGACGATGCGCGCGTCCGTCGGTCGTTGCAGCTTCTGTTGGAAGGGGAAGGATTTTGTGTCCGGGCGTTCGCCGGTGCGGCTGCGCTGCTCGCCGATGAGAGCGCGACCGATGCAGCCTGTCTGGTGACGGACTATCGCCTTGGCGAGCAGGACGGTATTTCGCTGCTGCGGGCCATGCGACGGGTGGGCTGGTCCGGCCCCGCGATACTTATGACGGCGTTCATGACGTCCGGCGTAGCGGCGCGCGCGACGCGCGAGGGCTTCGCGCAGCTCTTCGAAAAGCCGTTCAGCCCGCATCTGCTGATCGAAGCGCTGGGCCGGATCCTTGCCCCATGACGTGCTTTTCCGGGAACCAAACTAGGAGCATCCCGTATTCCGGCGCGCGTCGAAAGTCCGCACAGTCGGTACCGGTCAAACAGGAAATGGAGAATGGTCATGGCGCGATTTGACGTGCTGCCCGCCGCGCGGCTCCATGAGGAATCCCAGGTGTCACGCTGCCAGAACTGCGCCGTGCGCCACAATGCGCTCTGCGTGAGCATGGATGACGAGGAGCTGACCGCGCTCAGCTCGATCGGCCGCCGCCGAATCGCGCCCGCCGGGCAGGTGATCAGCTGGGCGGGAGACGCCAGTTCCGCCTGCGCCAATATCGTGAGCGGCGCACTCAAGGTGACGGCTGCTCTGGCGGATGGGCGCGAGCAGATCGTCGGACTTCTCTTCCCCGGCGATTTCGTCGGCCAGCTTTTCGCCGACGAGTCCAGTCTCACCGTCACCGCGATCATCGATACGGATCTGTGCAGCTATTCGCGAACGGCCTTCGAGACCCTGCTCGAGGAGCACCCCCGCATGGAGCGAATGTTGCTCAAGCGCACCATGGCCTCGCTGAACGAGGCGCGCGCCTGCATGCTCTCGCTCGGCCGCAAGAACGCGCAGGAGCGCGTGGCCGGCTTCATCCTCGGCCTTGCCGAACGGGCGGGCACGCGCGGCGCGGATGGCCTGACGCACGTCTCCATCCCGGTCAGCCGGGGCGAGATGGCCGATTATCTCGGCCTCACGATCGAAACGGTCAGCCGTCAGCTCACGCGGCTGCGGACCGCTCGCGTCATCGCCTTCGCCAACGGCGACCGCGATTGCTGCATTCTCGACCCCGATCAGCTCGAAGACATCGTCAATCCGGCCTGACCGGCGCCAGTCCCGTCGCGGCGATCCAGCTTTCCTTGAGCACGATCGCGCGCCGGCACCCGTCGAAGCAGCAGCGCAGCATATAGGCGAGCTGCTCGACATTGCGCCGCTCATCCAGCCGGGCATGCTGCCATAGCGTCGCGATCAGATCCTGCGCGTGGACCTCGTCGAGCTGGTGCATACGGTGCAGTGCCGCCAGGGCGGCCTCGTCCGGGCCCAGACCGGGCGGCAGGGCCGCGAACATCCTTTCCGCGCGCACGAAATGCGTCGTCGTGACGTGCTGGATCCGGTCGCACAGCCGCCGGATCGTGGGCAGGGGCGGCAAGGCGGGCAACCGATCCGCCGCCGCCTCCAGGTCATTGCACAGAACCTGCTGGATCAGATGATCCTCCAGAACAATCTCCAGCGTCGGGGGCGTCAGCGGAAAGCCTCTGTGAGCGCAACTCGTCATGAAGCGACCTCCATGAAGGCGGCACTATCCGGAATGGCGTGACGCTACCTTGATCGACGTCAAGGGGCCCGGGCTAGCTTCTGGAGGAACGCAGAACGCGATGGATGGAACCACCGTCCGCTAGCCGTTCCCCGCAGCTGGAGGCCGAAATTTCAGTCCCTTGGCGGCAAAAATCAGCTTCCCTTCGTAGCGGCAAACAAAATCTATCGCGATAATCCATATTAAATAGATAGGAATAAAGGTGATACGAGAAATGGGGATTTTTCATGGTTTCGAAGTCGATGGTCGTTGGGTTGGAGAGTCGTAACAGCCGGAAGGGCGCTGTCCTCCTTGTCGGTGCAGGTCTCATGGCGATGACGGCGGTAATGCCTGCCTTTGCCGAGGAGCAGGCTCCGCCCGCCGTCCCGGCCGATGCCGGAGCGTCCATTCCGGCCGATGACGAAGCGGGATCGCAGGTGATCGTCGTCACCGGCAGCCGCGTCGGCGCCCGCGCGGTGGATGACAGCATCGTCCCCATTTCGGTGGCGGGCACGGACGACCTTGCCCGCTCGGGCAAGCAGAACCTGCGGGATTCGCTGGCGCAGGCGCTGCCCAGCTATCAGGTGCAGGCCGGCGGCTATCAGGGCCAGCAGGGCGCGGCGGTTCGCGGCGCGCGCCTGCGGGGCCTCGACGCCAAGGATACGCTGATCCTCGTCGACGGCGTGCGTCGGCACACGACCTCGCTACTGGTCGGCGGCGCCTCGCCGACTGACCTCGATCTCATTCCGTCGAACGCCGTCGAGCGCGTCGAGGTGCTCGGCAATGGCGCCGCGTCCCTTTACGGTTCGGACGCCATTGCGGGCGTGATCAACATCATCCTCAAGGACACGCGCGACAGCGGCGGCACCTTCACCGTCCATTATGGCCAATATGGCGAGAGCGTCGGCGACCTGCCGGACAAATATGGCCGGACCCGAAACGTCCAATATCATCAGGGCTGGCGGATCGGTGACGACGGCTTCTTCAACGTGAGCGCGAACGCGCAGTGGCAGAACGGCACCAACAATTATCCGGGCTATGCACCGGCCACGCTGACGAACCGGACCACCTTGCTCTATCCCCGTCTTGCCAACGGTTCGCTCGATCCGCGCGAGACGAGCGTGTCGCGCTATCGGCAATGGCTCGGCCAGCCCTCGTCGGAAATCTACTCCTTCGCCTATAACACCGAACTGCCGCTCAGCCCGGACGTGACGTTCTACAGCAACGGCACCTATGCGTGGCGCTATTCGGTCGGGCCGGGCTATTTCCGCACCGCATCCAACCAGACCCTGGCGCCGAGCACGACGCCAAGCCCGCAGGATCCCTTTGCCAATGCGCCCTATACAAGTGGCGAGCTGGTCTTCCCGGATGGCTATCTGCCGACCTTCGATGTCGAGGAGAACGACTTCCAGGCCGTCGCCGGCCTCAAGGGCGAAATCGCGGGCTGGGACTGGAACTTCTACGGCAGCTACGGTGGCGACCATGCCAAGGTCTATACCAACAACAGCATCAACGTCTCGGCGGGGCCGCAATATTGGGGCCAGCGCAACTTCTACGACGGCGCCCATGTCAACGGCCAGTTCCTGACCACGTTGGCGCTGTCCAAAAACCTGGACTCTGGCTTCTTCAGCCAGCCGCTGACGGTCTCGACCGGCATCGAGTATCGCTATGACAGCTTCAAGAAGCGCCCCGGCGAACTGCTGTCCTATCTCGCCGGGCCGTGGGTGTGGCCGGCGGGCACGGGCAATGCGGGCATCCGTCCCAATCTCGGCGCGCAGGGCATGTCCGGCATCACGCCGGAAGCCAGCGGATCCTGGCACCGGCATAACATTGCGGCCTATGTCGAGCTCAACCAGCAGCTCAGCGACCGCTGGACGCTCGATCTCTCCGGCCGATACGAGCATTTTACCGATTTCGGCAGCGTGCTTTCCGGCCAGCTCTCCACGCGGTTCGATGTCAGCGATGCCTTCGCCGTCCGCGGCAGTTTCGGCAACGGCTTCTCCGCGCCGACGCTGCTCCAGCAACGCAACACGACCCGCAGTGGCAGCTACTCGGTGGACAACAACCCGCTGAGCCCGACTTTCGGCCAATATACCCAGCGCTATTCGGTAACGACCAATCACTATGACCCGCTCGGCCAGGCGATCGGCCTTCCGGCGCTGGTGCCCGAGGACAGCATCAACGCCAGCCTCGGCATCGTCGCCAAGCCTTTCCCGCGTACAGTCGTGACGCTCGACGGCTATCTGATCGACATCAAGAATCGGATCGTCTCGGCCTCGGCCAATGTCACCGCAGGAACACCGCTCTACAACCTGCTGACAGGTCTCGGAATCTACAATGTCACCAGCGTGACATTCAACATCAACGGGGCGCACACACGCACCACGGGCTTCGACTTCCGGGTGGATCACAGCGATCCGATCGGCAATCTCGGCACCTTGCACTGGACGTTGACAAGCAATCAGAACTCGACCTCGGTGAAGAGTTTTGCGCCGCTGCCGGCCGTCATCGGGACGGCCAGCGCGGGCACGATCCGCACGTTGCAGGGGCAGTTCACCAGCTATTATCCCAAGAACATCACCTCGCTGGCGCTGCGCTGGGAATATGACCGGCTCAACATCTCGGTGAAGGGCACCCGCTGGAGCTCCACCACCTATCTCGGCACCAGCGCGGCGACGGACGAGCACCAGTCCCCGGCCGTCACCGCTGATGCGAGCATTAGCTACGACGCGACCGACTGGCTGCGGCTCTCCGTGGGCGGCACCAACATCTTCAACAAGCGGCCGGACCGGATTTCGGCCACCGCGCAGGCGCTCCAGTTCATCGCCGCTACCGAGATCGCGCCCTACAACCGCTATGCGCCCTTCGGGCTCGACGGCGGGTTCTATTACGCGCGGCTCGACATCAACTGGTAAGCCTGGCGATGCTGGTCGAGCCGTCCCTCGCCTCCGGGTCCGAGTTCCTCTGGTATATTCCCAACCAGATCGAACCGGGCCATCGGGGTGACGCCGTCACGGCGAACCACGGCAGCCTGGAAACGCTGACCGAGCAGGCCGAGGCGCTGGAGCGGAACGGTTGGCAGGGAGCGCTGATCGGGGCGGGATGGGGGCGGCCGGATACCTTTACCGTCGCCACCGCGCTGACGGCGCGGACCACTCGCTTCGAGCCGCTGATCGCCATTCGTCCCGGTTACTGGCGGCCGGCCAATTTCGCGTCGGCCGCGGCGACGCTCGATCATCTGAGCGGTGGGCGGGTGAGGGTCAACATCGTCTCCGGGCAGGACAAGCTGGCCGCCTATGGCGACAGCGAGGACGACCAGGCGCAGCGCTATGTCCGCACGGGCGAATTCATGCGGCTGGTGCGTCGGCTCTGGACCGAGGAAGACGTGACTTACGAGGGCGCGCATTTCCGGGTGGCGGGCTCCACCGTGGTGCCGCGCATCCGGGCGCGCGAAGGCCGCCTGCATCCCCCGCTCTATTTCGGCGGCGCGTCGGATGCGGCGGCGCGCGTCGCGGCGGCGGAGGCGGACGTCCAGCTGTTCTGGGGGGAACCGCTCGACGGCATCGCCCAGCGGATCGCGACTCTCAAGGCGCTGAGCCGGGAGCTGGACCGCGATCTGCCGCCGCTGAAATTCGGCCTGCGGATTACCACGCTCGTGCGGGAGACGACCGCGCAAGCCTGGGCGGACGCGGAAGCCAAGGTGGCCGTCATGGCCCGGAAGGGCGGGGGGGAGGCAGACCAGCACCGGCGTCGTGTGGCGGTGGGGCAGCAGCGCCTGCTTGATCTGCAGGCCCGGGGCGATGTGCTGGATGACAACCTCTACACGGCGCCGGGCCGGTATGGCGGCGGCGGGGCGGGCACCACGTGGCTGGTCGGATCGGCTGAAGACGTGGCCCGGTCGCTGCGCAAATATGAGGCGCTGGGCATTACCCACTTCGTGCTGTCGGACACGCCCTATCTTCCCGAGATCAAGCGGCAAGGCGAACAATTGCTGCCGCTCCTGCGGTCGCCTCATAGCCTGCTTGCCGCAGGCTGAAAGGCAATCGGAACCCGAAAAAGTGGAGCGATCAACTGCCCTGTTCTTGCAAGTAAAATATCTCGATAATATTGGTAGAGATTATGTGATATGCGGGCGTTGGCCCGTCGCAGTCCCGCAGGATGCGACCGGCCCGCTCAGGCGATTGGAGACGAATAGATGCCTACGAACGTGTTGCAGAAGCCGCAAATCGCAGACGTTGCTCCCGTGCTGACGCGGGAGGAGATTCTCGCCAGCCTGCCGGCGATCGCGGCGCGGGTCGCGGAGGGCGCGGCGCAGCGGGAACTGGAGGGGCGGCTGCCCTTCGAGCTGTTCGACTATCTGCGCACGACGGGCATCACCTGGCTTCGCGTGCCGCAATCGCTTGGCGGGCCGGGCGGCGGCACGTCCGACCAGATCGAGGTCATCTGCGCGATCGCGTCGGCCGACAGCGGCGTCGCCCACGCCCTGCGCAGCCATTTCGCCTTCATCGAGTCGATCGCGCTCGATCCGCAGAGCGAGCATAGCCGCCATTTCGTTCGCGACGTGCTGGCGGGCAAGCTGTTCGGCGGCGCGAACATGGAAGTGGGCACACCCCGGCCGAACATGATCCGCACGACGCTCCACAAGGAAGGCGACCATTATCGGCTGAACGGCCACAAATATTACGCCACCGGCGCGATCTTCGCCGATTTCACCAGCTTCAGTGCGGTCGACGAAGAGGGCAAGCCGACCGGCGTCATGGTGCCGGCGGGCCGCGAGGGTGTCGAGATCCGCGACGACTGGGACGGCATGGGCCAGCGGCTGAGCGCCAGCGGCAGCGTGTTCCTCAACAATGTCCGCATCGAGCCGCACGAGATCAACCTGCGCCGTCAGACGGCCAATCCCTTCGCTAAGCGCCACGGCGCAGTGCGGGCGCAACTGCATCTCTACGCAGTGGTCGCGGGTATCGTGCGCAACGTGCTTTCGGACGCCATCGCCTATGTGCAGGGCCAGGCGCGCTCGGCCAAGCATTCGGCCTCCGAGACGGCGCGCGGCGATCATTTCGTGCAGCTCGCGGTCGGCGAGATCTCGGCCATTTCCCATACGGTCGACGCGCTGGTGGCTGAGACGGCGCGGCGCCTCGATGCCTCTGCCGCCGCGATCCTCTCCGGTGCCGGCGACATTGAGGACATCGTCTTCGCGACTCAACTCGCCAATTCCAAGGGCCAGTTCATGATCGGGCGGTTGGCGCTGCGGGCGGCGGAACTGCTGTTCGATACAGGCGGTGGGTCCGCCACCTCGCGCAGCCGCAATTTCGATCGCCACTGGCGTAACGTCCGCACGCTCTGCAACCACAATCCGGCCTCGCTGCGCGGCCGCGTGCTGGGCGACTTCTACCTCAATGACGTGCGGGACGATTTCGTCGAGGGCCGCGTCTTCTGAGAGCTATGTGCCGCCGGGCTGTGGGAGACCGGCGCAGCGCATAAGGGAAGGGCCGCCGCCGGAGGATTCGGCAGCGGCCCTTTTGCTTGTCTGGCGGTCGATCAGGCTGCGACGGCGTCCTTTGCGTTCGCGCTGGAGGACTCCGTCTGCGCGAAGGGATGGCGCAGGATAGCGATCTCGAAGTCGCGGCGCGAGAGCCAGTGCGCCACGGTCTGGGCGCGGATGCCGTCGCTGTCGTCGATCAGCACGAGGCGGGCGCCGCGCGTCGCGATGGTGCGGCTCGAGAGGCCGAGCAACTGGCCGCCTTCGGACGAGAGCGAACCGGGAATATATTCGGCCGCGAATTCCTCCGGGGTGCGCACGTCCAGAAGGTAGGTGGTGCGTTCGGGATCGGCCGCCCATTGCTGCGCGGTTTCCAGGTCGATCGTGGGGAACCGGTCCGCCGTCGGGAAGCGGGCGATATGATCCCGGCCGAATTCCCGCGAGCTTTCCGTGGCGCGGCCGTAATGGGCGGTCAGCCCTTCCTCCAGTTCCCAGCCGGCGCGGCGCCAGGCGGCGGTGCCGTCCTCCAGATAAGCGACCGGATTGGCGATGCCCGCGTCGATCAGCGTCTGCGCCCCCAGGATTGCGCGCGGCAGCCCGGCGCAGGAGACGACCACCTGTGTCGTCGCGGAGGGCACCGTCTCGCTGAAGCGCAGCAGCAGTTCCGCACCGGGGATGTTTACGGCGCCGGGAACATGGTTCCGCGTAAACTCGGGCACTGTCCGGGTGTCGATGACGATGATGTCCTCGCCCTTCTCGCGCCGGTCCTTGAGCTCCTGCACGGTGACGACGGGCGTGCCGCGCTCGCGCTGGACGCCGAGCGAGAAGTCGCGGCCGGCAATGTCGAAGGAACGGGTCGCCTCGCCGCTTTCCAGCCAGGCAGGGAAGCCGCCGGTCAGCGCGTGGATATTCTCCCAGCCCTGATCGTAGAGTGCGCTGGCGAGCGCCAGACCGCGCCCGTCGCCGCCATCCACCAGAACGGTGCGGACGGCCCGGCGCGGAACAAAGAGGTCGATCTGCTCCAGCAAAACGTCGGCGGGGAGATTCTTGCCGAAGAGGGGCTGGCCATAGCCTGTCGCCTCTTCCTTGCTGCGCAGGTCGAGAACGGCGAGTTCGGCGCCATCGTCGAGCCAGCGTCCGAAGGTCCGGCTGTCAATGCTGCGATCGGTCATGATAGGTCTCCTGCTAAGGGGAGGGACAGGGTAACAGCGTTACCCGACTGGCATACACATAATTCCTATCAATATGGTAGAGATATATTTGCGAGCGGACCGGGCACATGCGGTCGCGCGCGATTACAGCTCGTCGAACGAGGAATAATTGCGGCGGTGCAGGCTCGCATAGATGCCGCCCCGCAGGAGCAGATCGGCCGGCGACCCCTCTTCCACGATGCCGCCGTCCTTCAGCACGACGATGCGGTCCGCGTCCTTCACGGTCGCGAGCCGGTGCGCGATCAGGATGCTGGTGCGGCCTTCCATCAGCACCTGCAGCGCGTCCTGGATCTGCGCCTCGACGAAGCTGTCGATGCTCGCCGTCGCTTCGTCCAGGATCAGGATCGCCGGGTTCGCGACCAGCGCGCGCGCGAAGCTCAACAGCTGGCGCTGGCCGATGGAGAGATTCTGTCCGCGCTGGTGAAGCACGGTCGCATAGCCGTTCGGCAGCGTCCGGATGAAGTCGTCGGCCCGCACGGCACGCGCGGCGCGGACGACTTCCTCATGGCTGGCGTCGGTCGTGAAGCGGATATTCTCCTCGATCGTGCCCGTGAAGAGAAAGGGCTCCTGCAGCACCATGGCGACCTTGCGCGAAATGGACTGTTGCTGGACGTCGCGCACATCCTCGCCGCCGACCAGAACCTGACCCGACCAGACATCGTAGAGGCGACAGACGAGCGCGGCGATGCTGCTCTTGCCCGATCCGGTGGCGCCCACCAGCGCGACGACCTCGCGCGGCGCGATGGACAGGTTGAAGTTGCGGAACAGCGGCTGACCGGCCTGATAGCCGAAGGTCACGTCGCGCAGTTCGACCGAGGGTTCGGCGGCCTCCAGCGGCGTGGCGTCCGCCTTGTCGACGATGTCGACCGGCACATTGATGACCTCGAAGATGCGGTGCGCCGCGGTCGTGGCGCGTTGGGCCATCGTATATTGCTGGGAAAGGGTGCGGACCGGCTCGAAGAAGCGCTGCACGTAGAAGATGAAGGCGACGAGCACGCCGACATCGGTCTTGCCCGCCAGTGCCAGCCAGGCGCCGCCGAACACAACCACGGCCATGGCGAGACCGGTCAGTATGTCGATGGTCGGCACCATGATCTGCGCGGTCCAGGCGGAGGCGATCTGCGCCTGCAGATTGTCGGTCGCCTTGCGGTCGAAGTCTGCGAGATTGATCTCCTCGCGCCGGGTCGCCTGTACCACGCGGACGCCGCCGATATTCTCGGCGAGCGCGCCGTTCACGATCGACGATGCGTCGCGCGCGCGGGCGAACACGCGGCGTGCGCGGGGCAGCCAGAGTGCCCGCACGCCGATCAGCACGGGCAGGAGTAGCAGCGTCAGCAGGGCGAGGCGCCATTCCAGCACGAACAGCATGCTGATGATGCCGACGAGCAAGGCGAGGTCGCCGACGGCGGTCACCGAGGTCTCGAAGAATTCCTGCAGCGCATTCACGTCGCCTTGCAGGCGCGACATGAGCCGGCCGACATGGCTGCGGTCCATGAAGCTCTGCGAAACCCGCTGGAGATGCGAGAACATCGCCCGGCGCAGATCGAAGATGATGCGCTGCGCAAGCCGGGCGGCGGTAGCCTCGCTGAGATAGCTGGCCGTGCTGTTGAACAGGATGACCGCGCCGAACGCGATCAAGACCAGCGGCAGGCCCCAGCTGCCCGGCTTGTCCATCAGGCTGTCGACCGCGCCCTTGATGAGCAGCGGAATGGCCAGTTGCGCCGCGACGAAAGCGAGGATGGCGCCGATCGCTACGATGGCGAGGCGGCCATGCGGGCGGATGAACGGCACCAGCCGCCCGACCGCGCCTGAGCTCAGCTCGGTGAACATCTCCTCGCGCTCGTCGCGCTCGGTGAAACCTTCCGGATCCCGGTCGTCATCGGGGTCGATCGCATGATCTTCCCTTGGGGGCGGGACGAGGGATAGCGTGGCGCTCATAGGCTTGCCTCCATCTGGGGCCGGGGCGCGGCGGCATCGGGCGACGTGGTCTGAAGCGCATAGAGCGTCGCATAATAGCCGCCCGCCGCGACGAGATCGGCATGATTGCCGCGCTCGGTGATCCGCCCCTCGTGCAGTACGATGATCTCGTCGGCGTGCATCAGTGAGGTGAGGCGGTGGGAGATGATGACGATCGCCTTTTCCCGCGTCGCCTCGCGCAGGGCGTGGCGCAGGCGATGCTCGGTGGCGGCGTCCACCGCGGAGGTGGCGTCGTCCAGCACCAGGATGGAGGAGGAAGGCAGCAGGCTCCGCGCGATGGCGGTGCGTTGCCGCTGGCCGCCGGAGAGCCGCGATCCGCGTTCGCCGATCCGCGTGCGATAGCCGCGCGGCAGGCCCGCGACATGATCGTGAAGTTGCGAGATGCCCGCCGCCGCGCGGACGCTCGCGGCGAGCGCCTCCGGCTCGGCATAGGCGATGTTGCGGGCGACATCGTCGTCGAAGAGGAACACGTCCTGCGCGACGAGGCTGACCGCGCTGCGCAGAGAATGCAGCGTGACGCCGCTGATGTCCTGCCCGTCGATCGAGATGGTGCCCTGCTGCGGATCGTGGAAGCGCGCCGTGAGATGGGCGAGCGTGGACTTGCCCGATCCCGCCGGCCCGACGATGCCGAGCGTGCGGCCGCGCCTGATCGTGAGGTCGATGTCGCGCACGGCCCACGGCGCGTCGTCCGCATAGCGGAAGGAAACGTTCTCGAAGCGCAGTGTGCCCTCGCCGGGCAGCAGTGGGCGCGCATCGGGGCGGTCCACGATCTCGGGCTCGCGATCGAGGATCTGGAAAAGACGTGTGCCGGAGGAGACGGCGCGGGCGCCGGAGTTTGCGATCATGCTGATCTGCCGGATGGGCATCTGCAGAATGGTCATGAAGGTCAGGAATTCGGCCAGCTGGCCGATGGTGATCGCGCCCGCGGCGATCCGGTAGGATCCCAGCCACAGGATCAGCAGCATCGCGATATAATAGGTGCCGTGGATCCGTGCCATCGCGCTCGCGCGCACGCGGATGCGCTGGTTGGCGTTGACGAGGGCCGCGTTGCCGGCGTCGTCGAAGGCGGCCATCTGATGATCGCGCGCGGGGAATGCGCGCACGACCCGTGCGCCGTGGAGATTCTCCTCCATCACGCGCGTCAGGATGGTCATGCGTTTCTGCAGCCGCGTCCACGCGAGGCGAAGGCGGATGCCCATTCGGGCGGCCATCAGGCCGACGACGGGCAGGAACAGCAACGTCACGGCGGCGAGCAGGGGGTCGCGCGTGAACAGCAGCCAGCCCCCCACGCCGGCCAGCAGCACGAGTTGGACCGCGCGCTGGAGGCCCATTTCCAGAAAGCCCCGCACGCCCTCCAGATCGAGCATGCCGCGCGTGATGAGATCCCCCGAGTGGATGCGATCGTGGAAAGCCAGGTCAAGCCGCTGGAGCTTCTCGAAAAAAGCCAGTCGCAGATCCCGCCCGACGCTCTGGCCGATATGCTCGGCATTGTAGCCCGCCGTCATCTGGAGAACACCGCGCAGCGCCGCGGCTGCGACGAGCAACGCCGCAGTGACGGCAATCGGCCGCAGCGCGGCGCCCGTCGCCGCATGACGGCCGTGCGAAAGCGCGACGATCTGGTCGACAGCGTGGCCGAGCAGGCGTGGCAGCATGAGATTGGCGAGAGCTGCGCCGAGGCAGGCGATCATGGCTAGCGCGAAGCGTGCCTTGTAGCGGAAAGTCTGGCTCACCACGCGATACAGGATCGCGTGCGCGCGCGTCGTATCGATGCCGAGCGTGGCGATGGCCTCGCTCGTCGAGTAGCTTCTCACATCTCGCAGGGGTGCGCCTTCGTTCGGCGCCATATTACACCTCAAACTTGCTTCTCGAAATCCTGCGGGCGAGCAGTCCTCATGTCGGAGGGGGCGGCAAAGGGATTGCCGCCCCCGCCCGGACCGGATCAGGCCGCGACGCTCTCGCGAACCTGCGTCGTGTCGAGCGTGATGGCTCCGACCAGATCGTCCGCGAACACCAGCGGCGCCGGGTCGATCCAGCTATCGAAGTCGAAATCTTCGACGAAGCCCTCGCGGACGAGGAAGTCCTTCTGCTGGCGTAGGCCCTCGATGTAGAGCGGCGTCAGCCCCACCTCGAAGCGTTCGTGCAGATGCGGGCCGAAGCCGCGCCGCACCGCTGCCTCGCTCGCGCGGGTCTCGGCCGCGATGGCGCGCACGACTTCGTCAGGGTGCGTGCGCGCCCATTCCGCCGTCTTCTGGAGAACGGCGAGATAGCGGGCGACGAGCTGAGGATGCTCGCGGGCGAGCGTGGCGTCCACCGTGACGGGGCGCGGCGTGCCAGCATTGACGCGCTTCAGCGGATCTTCTTGCGCATTGATGTCGAGGATCACGCGGAACCCGTGCTTCTCGATCAACGTCGCGCTCACAGCGCCCTTGGCGTAGATGGCGTCGACCGTACCGGCGAGCAGGGCCTCGGCACCGAGATGAAGGCGCTCCGCCGCGCGCTGCTCGCGCAGGTCGAAGTCGCCGCCCTCCAGATCGACGAAGGTCACCTCGTCGCGGCCGATACCGCCGATCTCCAGCGCGGTCAGCAAGCCGCGCAGATCCTGGGCGCGGCCGATATCCACGATGTCGCTGTCATGGCGCGGCAGGCCGAGGCGTGCGCCGCGCAACTGCTCGACCCGTGCGATGCGGCTGTCGTCGCGCACGAGGATGAGCTGCTCCTCGTCCACCCAGGTGATGCCGACCATGACAGTGTCGCGCCCGAGGCCGCGCGCCCAGATCGGTGGCACGTTGCCGCCCTCGCGGAACATGTTCGGCTGGGTATGGTCGAAGTGCGAGCGGCGCACCGCCTTCTCTTCCGACGCCCGGATCGATTCCAGCGCGATGCCGGTGCGCGCATATTCCTGATGCAGCCAGTGGAAATGCTGGGCGATGCCGGAGGTCGTAGGCACCGGGCAGCGCGTGTACCAAATCGTGTCTGGTTGGGTCATGACAATCTCCTGGGGCTTGAGGATTGGCCGGCGCTCATGCCGGGGCGAGCGACACGCCGGCGAAATTGTCGAGCGTGCCATAAGCGGTGTCGGGCAGGTTGTGGACGCGGGCGCTGGCGATGGTGACGGCGGCGCCCGCGATCAGCGGGATGCGGGGCAGGTCCTCTTCCACCTGCTGCTGGAAGGCGTGGTAAAGCGCCTTGCGCCGCTCAGCGTCCGGCTCCTGCTGGGCCTGTTCGAGCAGGGAGTCGACCCGGGGGCTCGCATAGTGCGCGCCGTTGGAGAAGGCGACGCCCGGCTTGAAGTTCTGCGACCAGTAGAAGCGCTGCGTGCCGATCGCGGGGTCCGGCCCGGCGCTGGCGGAATACTGGATCGTGTCGAAATCCCGGTCGGCATAGACGCGCTTCAGGAAGCCGGGGAAATCGGACGAGCGGATGCTGAGCTCGACGCCGACGCGGCGCAGATTGTCGCGGATGGCCAACGCCGACTTCTGGAGCATGTCGCCCGTCGGCGCGGGATCGTGCGTCAGGCGCAAGCGGACGCCGTTCGTGTCAGGCTTCAGTCCCGCCGCATCGAGCAGTTGTGCTGCCTTGGCCGGGTCATAACCGTAGTCGGGCACGGAAAGATCGCTGAACCCGGCAAGCGACCGGGGGATTGGCGAGTTCTCGATGGTGCCGAAACCGTGCCAGACATGTTCGAGCAGGAAAGCCTTGTCGATTGCATGGGCGAAGGCGCGGCGCACGCGGACGTCCCGCAGTGCCGGGCGATCGAGATTGAACTCGAACACCGCGAGGCCGGCGGTGAAGTCGACCGGTCGGTCGTGCAACTGGATGCCCGGCAGCGCCTTCAGTCGTTTGATGTCGTTGAGCGCGATCTGCGTGCTGGTGACGAGATGGACCTCGCCGGTCTCCAGCGCCGCTGCTGCGGCTGCGGGGTCCGACACGAGCTTGTAGATGATCCCGTCCAGCCGCGGCTCGTCGGGTGCCCAGTAGTGCGGGTTGCGCTCGAGGCGGATGAATTCGCCCCGTCGCCACTCGGCGAAGCGGAACGGCCCGGTGCCGATCGGGGCGTTGCCGGCGGGATTGGAGAGGAAGTCCTTCCCCTCATAGATGTGCCGGGGCACGATCTGGGATTCGGGCGATCCGAGCGCCGCGAGCAGATAGGGCGCGGGCCTGGAGAGCCGGATGATCGCTGTCAGCGGGTCGGGCATCTCCACCGCCGTCACATTGGCGAAGGTCGAGCGGCCGCGCCCGTGCAGCTTCCGCCAGACCTCGAGCAGCGAATAGGAGATATCCGCCGAGGTGAACGGCGCGCCGTCATGCCATTTGACGTCAGGCCGCAGCCTGAATGTGATGGCGAGCCCGTCCGGCGCCACGTTCCATGACAGTGCGAGCTGAGGTTGCGGTTTGGCGTCCGCGTCGAAGGTCACGAGGCCGTCGAAGATCTTGCTGGAAATCGCCTGGGTCGGCCCGGCGGTGGTTGCAGCGCTGGTGAGCGTCGGCGGTTCGGGGCTGAAGCCGATGACGAGCGTATTGCCGGCAGCGGAGCCGGCGGAAGGCGCGCAGCCGCTCAGCGCCGCGAAACCGAGCGCGCCGCCGCCGACAAGCGCCTGGCGTCGGGAAAGCAGCATCATGCGCACGGCTCAGCTTGCGGGAGCAGTGCCGGATAATCGGTATAGCCTGCCGCTCCGCCGCCGTAGAAAGTCGCGCGGTCGGCCGGGTTGAGCGGGGCGTTGTGGCGGAAGCGTTCCGGCAGATCCGGATTGGCGATGAAACCCGCGCCGAACGCGACGAGGTCGGTCGTGCCGGCGGCGAGCGCGGCTTCCCCCGTGTCCCGGCCATAGCCGCCCGCGACAATGAGCGCTCCGCCGAACCTGCTGCGCAGCTTGGGGGCGAGCGGGTGCTTCTGATCCACCGGCTCGACGAGATGGACGTAGCCGACGCCAAGCTGGTCCAGCGCCTCGATGGCGTAGGTGAAGGTCTCGACCGGGTGGCGATCCGACATGCCGTTGAAGTCGCTCCACGGCGAGAGACGCACGCCGATCCGCTCGACGCCCCAGATCGCGGCGACGGCCTCGGTCACCTCGAGCAGGAACCGGCTGCGATTCTGCGCCCCGCCTCCGTAGTCGTCGGTCCGCTGGTTGGAGCCCGAGCGCAGGAACTGGTCGATGAGATAGCCATTGGCGCCGTGGATCTCGACCCCGTCGAAGCCCGCCTTCAGGGCCAGCGAGGCGGCCTGGGCGAACTGATCGACGATGCGGCGGATGTCGCGGAGCGGGAGCGTGCGCGGCACCGGAAAGGGCAGCAGTCCCTCGCGCGTATAAGCTGATCCGCTGGCCGCGATGCTCGACGGGCCGACCGGTTCGGCGCGTCCGGTCAGCATGAGCGGATGCGCCGCGCGGCCGAGATGCGAGAGCTGGACGAAGATCCGCCCCCCCGCCTGATGGACACGCTCGGTGACGCGGCGCCAGCCGTCGCACTGGGCGCTGTTGAAGAGGCCGGGGCGGGTCGGCGTGTCGGGGGCGGTATGCGGATCGACCTCGGTCGATTCCGAGATGATGAGCCCGGCGCCCGCCCGCTGGGCATAGTGCTCGGCCATCAGCTCCGTCGGGATCTTGCCGAAGCTCGCCCGGCGGCGCGTCAGCGGCGCCATCACGATACGGTTGGGAAGCCTCAGGGGTCCCAGGTCCAGTGGCTCGAGCAGTTTCATTGAGGCCTCCGAGTGACTCGCCGTCGCAGCCTAGGGCGAACCTGCCAGGCTTCATATAAATAAAACCTATCGGATCACTAGAGTATTTTTATCTAGGACAGCCGGACGGACGGGCGGTTCAGAGATGAAAGTCGAAGACGAACGGGGGGGGCTGGGCGCCGCTTGCTCATCCGGAGCCGGCGCGCGCCACAGCGGCAGCGTCGATCAGATGACGCTCTATATTATAAGGCAAGCAGCTCGGGCATCGGCTGCCCGCCGCGCGTCACGAGACCGCGACGCGCTCGCCGAGGGCGGCCGGGCGGAACTCGCCCTTGATGGCGTCCGCGATGGTGCGGTGATCGAGCACCGCCGAGAGCTGTTCGCGCGCCTCGACCATGATGCTCCGCAGCCTGCAGGCTTCCTCGTCGGGGCAGTCGAGGCAACGGCGGTAAAACTTCTTGCTGGCGCAGTGGATCAGGGCCAGCGGCCCGTCCGTCACGCGGATGACCTCGCCGAAGGTGATTTCCTCGGGCCGACGGGCCAGCGCATAGCCGCCCGCCTTGCCGCGCGTGCTCTGCACGATGCCCGCTATCTTGAGATCGAGCAGGATCGCTTCCAGGAACTTCCGCGGCACATTGGCGGCGGCGGCAATCTCGCCAGTCGGATGGGGCCGGTCCGGATCCTGGGTGGCGAGGTGGAGAAGCGCTTTGAAGGCGTAACGCGATTGCTGCGAGAGCATGTGGAACCCATCACCTTCCAAAATGTCGCGCCCGCTGATCCGGGCGTTCAGATTGTGGCCGTGAAGTAGAATATCCCTGTCGAATTTTCAAGGTTTCGGCAGGCGTCCGGGCCAGCGCGGCGGGGGCGCCGAAAGGGCGGACGTAGATAGGGTTTCCCCGCCGATATTTCTTCTTCGGCCGCCGCCGTTGAGTCATTATTGACAATTCCTATCGTTTTAATCAGGTTTAGCGCATCAGCCGGTTTTCGGGCGTTTTTGGCCCGGGTCCGGGATCATTGGAACCTGAATATGTCCGCGCTGTCCCGTACTGCCCGCATCGCCACAAAGACCGGACTGCATGCCGTGCCGACGGCGCTCGGCATCGTCATGCTGAGCTTCGTGCTGCTGCAATTCGCGCCTGGCGACGCGGTCGACGTGCTGGCCGGCGAGGCGGGTTCGGCGACGGCGGAGGGCATGGCCGAGATGCGCGCGCGCTTCGGCCTCGACCGGCCGGTGATCGAGCAGCTCTGGACCTATCTCTCGAACCTCGCGCACGGCAATCTCGGCTGGTCGCCGCGCTACAACATGCCCGTCTCGCAGCTGATCTGGGAGCGTGTGCCGGATTCGCTGATCCTTGCCGGGTCGGCGCTGGTGCTGGCGCTGGTGATCGGCATCGCGCTGGGCGCGGTCATGGCCGCCTATGAAGGGCGCGCGGTTGACCGCATCTTCTCCGTGCTCTCGCTCGTCTTTTACTCGGTGCCGGGCTTCTGGATCGGCCTCATGTTGATCGTGCTGTTCTCGATCAAGCTCGGCTGGCTGCCCAGTGGCGGGGCGGAAACGATCGGCTCCTCGGCCACGGGCCTCGCGGCGCTGCTCGACAAGCTGCGCTACATGGTGCTGCCGGTCATCTCGCTCGCGCTGCTTTATGTAGCGGTTTACAGCCGCCTGACGCGGGTTTCGATGATCGAGGCGAAGGCGCAGGACTTCGTTCGCACCGCGCGGGCGAAGGGGCTGAGCGAGGGCCGTATCCTGCTGCGCCATGTGCTGCGCAACGCGCTCATTCCGGTGACGACGGTTGCGGGCATGCATGTGGGCGGCATGCTGGGCGGCTCGGTAGTCATCGAGACGATCTATGGCTGGCCGGGCCTCGGGCGTCTTGCCTATGAGGCGGTCATGGGCCGGGACTTTGGTGTCCTGCTCGGCATCCTCCTCTTCTCCTCGCTGCTGGTGATCTTCGCCAACGCGCTGGTCGACATCGTCCACGGTCTTCTCGATCCGAGAGTGGGAGGGCGCGATGCCGCCGTATAATCCGGGCGCCGCCTTGAGGGACTCTGCGCAGGAGTCGGTGCCGCAGCCGGACTTTTCCGAAGTGGTGGTGGCGCTGCCGGGCGTGGTCGTGCCTTATGCGCCGATGGCCCCCGCGCCGCGCGCGCGCCGAGGGGTAGGCCGGCGGATTCTGTCGGTCGGCGCACGCAATCCGCTGGTGCTGGTCGGGGTGGCGATTCTCGCCTTCATGTCGATCATCGGGCTTCTCGCGCCCTTGCTCTTTCCCGGCGATCCGCTGGCCATTGTAGGGGAGCCGTTCCTGTGGCCCGGCGCCGACGGCGCCCATCCGCTCGGCACCGACTCCCTCGGGCGCGATTTGCTGGCCGGCATCGCGCATGGCGCCAGCATTTCCCTCCGCGTGGGCATCGCGGCGACCGCGATCGGCCTGCTGATCGGGGTCAGCATCGGCGCCATCGCGGGCTATTTCGGCGGCTGGACGGATGCGGTGCTGTCCCGCCTGATCGAGATTTTCCAGACCCTGCCCAACTTCGTGATGCTGGTCGTGGTGGTCGCGATCGCGCAACCGAGCATCGTCACCCTGTCGGTCGCGATCGCCATCGTTACCTGGCCCGGCGTCGCCCGGCTGGCGCGCGCTGAGTTCCGCACGATCCGGGAGCGGGATTTCGTGATGGCCGCGCGCAGCCTCGGCTTCGGTCCCGCGCGCATCATCCTCTCGGAGATTCTGCCGAGCGCGCTGCCGCCGATCATCGTCACCGCCTCGATGATGGTCGCCTCAGCGATCCTTATGGAGTCCGCGCTCTCCTTCATGGGCCTGGGCGATCCCAATGTGGTGAGCTGGGGCAGCATGATCGGCTCGGGGCGGGAGTATCTGCGCACTGCCTGGTACATGTGTGCGCTCCCCGGCTTCGCGATCATGCTCACGGTTCTCGCGCTCAACCTCATCGGTGACGCGCTCAACGAGATCCTCAATCCGCGCAACAACGAGGGGCCACGATGAACGGCCATTTCACACCGACTTCCCGACGGTCGGCGCCGCCCCTGCTTGTCGTGGACGATCTGCAAATCGCTTTTGGCGACAACAAGGCGGTGCGCGGGGTCAGTTTCGACGTGCGCGAGGGCGAGACGCTGGCGATCGTGGGGGAGTCCGGCTCGGGCAAGTCGGTTACCGCGCTCTCGATCATGAGCCTGCTCTCGTCCAATGCACGGATCGAACAGGGCAGCATCCGCTTCGAGGGGCGTGAGATCACCGGCCTTTCGGGTCGGCAGGCACGTCAGATCCGCGGCGCCTCCATCGGCATGATCTTCCAGGAGCCAATGACCTGCCTCAACCCGGTGATGACCATCGGCGATCAGATCGCTGAGGCCGTCCGCCAGCATCAAAATCTTTCGCGAAAGGCAGCGCATGCCCGCGCGTTGGAACTGCTCGATCTTGTCCGTATCCCGGATCCGCATCGCCGCTCCACGGATTATCCGCACCAGCTTTCCGGCGGCATGCGCCAGCGCGTCATGATCGCGATCGCTGTCGCCTGCGGTCCGCGTCTACTGATCGCGGACGAGCCGACGACGGCGCTCGACGTGACGATACAGTCGCAAGTGCTGGATTTGATCGATCGGCTGCGTCGCGAACTGTCCATGGCCGTGCTGCTCATCACGCACGACCTCGGCATCGTCGGCCAGTGGGCGGACCGTGTGGTCGTCATGTATGCGGGCCGCACGGTCGAGCAGGGGGATCCCGGCGCGCTCTTCTCGCGGCCGCTGCACCCCTACACGCACGGTTTGTTGACCGCCTCGCCACGGCTCGACGACGGCTACGATTGTCACGACGGCCCGCTGAGCGAGATTCCGGGCTCGATCCGATCTGCGGCAGGCGAGCGGGGCTGCGCCTTCGCGTCCCGCTGCGCGTCCGTCCTGCCGGGGTGCCGCGATGCCGTTCCCACACTCCAGAGCCTGTCGGACGGGCGCCAGGTCGCCTGCCCGGTCTTCATTCAGGAAGAGCATCGTGTCGCTTCTCTCCATTACTGACCTCAGCACGCATTTTCGCCTGCCCAATGGCGCCTTGCGCGCGCTGGACGGCGTTTCGCTGGATCTGCACGCGGGCGAAACCATCGGTATCGTGGGCGAGTCCGGCTGCGGCAAGTCGACGCTGGGCAAAACTATCCTGCGTCTCGTCGAGCCGACGGCCGGCTCAATCCGCTTTGCGGGCGAGGATGTGACGGGCCTGCCCGCGCGGCGGCTCGGCGGGTTCCGTCGCCGCGCGCAGATGGTGTTTCAGGATCCGTTCGCCTCGCTCAATCCCAGGCACCGCATCCGCAAGATACTGACCGATCCGCTGATCGTCCACGGGCTCGGGGACCGGAATGAACGGGAGCGCAAGGTCGAGGATATCGTCCAGCGCGTCGGCCTCGATGTGGGGGCGCTCGATCGCTACCCGCACGAATTTTCGGGCGGGCAACGCCAGCGCATCGGCATCGCCCGCGCGCTGATCCTCGAGCCGGAGCTGGTCATCTGCGACGAGCCGGTGTCCGCGCTCGATGTCTCCATCCAGGCCCAGACGCTTAATCTGCTGAGCCGGATGAAGGCGGACCTCAATCTCTCCTACATCTTCATTTCGCACGACCTCTCGGTGGTGCGCTATTTCACCGATCGCGTGCTGGTCATGTATCTTGGCCGCGTCGTGGAGAGTGCGCCGACGCGCCAGCTCTGGTCGACCCCGCGCCACCCCTACACCCGCGCCCTCATGGCGTCCGTGCCCGATCCTGCGCGGCGTCGGCAGGCCGCGCCGATCAAGGGCGATCTGCCGAGCCCGCAGGATATCCCCACGGGCTGCCGCTTCCATCCGCGCTGCCCGATGGCGACCGATCTGTGCGCGCGCGTGGAGCCCTCGCTCGAGACTTCGGACAGCGGCCACGCCGTCGCTTGCCACCACGCCTAGCCCCCTTTCACCACAGGAGTTTTCAATGGTTGATTATCGTTATCTCGGCCGCTCGGGCCTCAAGGTCTCGCCCCTCACGCTCGGCACGATGATGTTCGGCGGGGAGACCGATGAGGCGACCTCGCACCGCATCATCGACAAGGCGCGTGAGCAGGGCATCAACTTCATCGACACGGCGGACGGTTATAATCGCGGCCAGTCGGAGGAAGTCGTCGGCCGGGGCATCAAGGCCAATCGCGATCATTGGGTGCTCGCAACCAAGTTCGCCAACGGGCGCGGCGGGCCGAACCAGCGCGGCCACTCGCGCAAGTGGATCATCGAGACCGTCGAGAACAGCCTGCGGCGCCTCGGCACCGATTATATCGACCTCCTTTACTTCCACCGCGCGATCTTCGACGCGCCGCTGGGTGAAGCGGTCCGCGCGATCGGCGACCTGATCCAGCAGGGCAAACTGCGCTATTTCGGCGTGTCCAACTTCCGCGCCTGGCGCATCGCCGAGGTCTCGCACTTGGCCGACAAGTTCAATATCGACCGGCCCATCGCGAGTCAGCCGCTCTACAACATCGTGAACCGCGTCGCCGAGGCCGAGCAGCTTCCCTCCGCAAACTATTATGGGTTGGGCGTGGTGTCCTACAGCCCGCTGGCGCGCGGCGTGCTGACTGGCAAGTATGCCGTGGATCAGGCTCCGCCGGCGGACAGCCGCGCCGGCCGCAATGACAACCGCATCCTGCAGACCGAATGGCGCCCGGAATCGGTCGCGATCGCCCAGAAGATCGCCAGCCATGCGCGCGGGAAGGGGATTGATCCCGTCGCCTTCGCCATCGCCTGGGTGCTGAACAACAAGCTCATCACCTCGACGATCACCGGCCCCCGCACCGAGGCGCATTGGGACAGCTACATCGCGTCGCTCGACGTCAGGCTGGATGGCGAGGACGAGGCTTTCATCAATGGGCTCGTCATCACCGGCCATGCCTCGACGCTCGGCTTCAACGATCCCAGCCATCCGATCGAGGGCCGCGTGCCCTACAGCGCGCCGGAGAGCGCCGACGTGCTGCCGTTCGAGCGGCCGGTGCGGGAAGCCGTCGCCTGACCGATCATGCGCCTCCGCCCGTGCACGCGCGGGCGGAGGTCCAGGCCTTTCAATCGCTGCCGCGTGGAGGAAAAAGCACATGACCATTCCGTTCGTGGATGTAGCGATCATCGGGGGCGGGCCGGGGGGACTGGCGCTGGCCCACGGCCTGCGCAAGCACGGCATCCAGACGGCCGTGTTCGAGCGGGACACGGTGCGGGCCGACTATGTTCAGGGGTTTCGCCTGGGTATTCGCCAGCGCGGGATCGACGCGCTGGAGGCCAATCTGCCGCGGCATCTCTTCGAGGCTTTTCTCGGCACGGTGGGACGGCAGAGCACCCGCCGCATTACCGTCGACGAGAAGTTCAACCGCCTGGCCGACATCCCCCGCAGCGAGGGCCGGGAGGACGTGCACAGCGATAAGTCCGTCAGCCGTATCACGCTACGACAGATCCTGCTTTCCGACCTTGGCGATATCTACCAGTCGGGCAGGGCCTTCGAGCGCTACGAGGTGGAACCAGAAGGGACCGTGCTCGCGCATTTCGCCGACGGATCTGCCGTGCGCGCCAACATCCTCGTGGGCGCCGACGGCGCTGGCTCCGCTGTCCGGCGCCAGCTCGTGCCGCAGTATAAGAGCTTCGATACCGGCATGCGCCGCCTGGCCGGCAAGATCACGCTGGCCGACGCCGCGCGCCATGGGCTCGCTCCCGCGCTGGTGCATCAGAATGTCGGCGTCCATCCGATCGGCGGCCGCCGCATGTCGATTGCCGCTCATTATGTCGATCCGGAAGCCTATGCCCGCTTCGGCCTGATCGGCCAGGATGATCCGTCGCATCGCGACATTGCCGGTAGCCATTTCGACAACACCACCAGTTACCTTTGGTGGAACACGGCCTATGCGCAGGACGAGCTCGCGCCCGATGCCGAGTTGGAGAAGATGGACGGCGCCCAGTTGCGGGACGTGCTCCTGCGCCACATCGCCCATTGGGACGAGCGCCTTCTGCGCCTTATCCGGCACAGCGATCCGTCCACCATTGCACTGCTCAAGGTGCGCAGTTCCGAGCCCGGCGCGCTGTGGGAAACCGGCCCCGTCACGCTGCTCGGCGATGCCATCCACCCCATGACCTATTTCCGCGCTCTCGGCGGCAATTCCGCCCTTTTCGACGCCGGGCTGCTTGCGGTGCAATTGTTTGCCCGCAAGCACGGCAAACCGCGGCTCGCCGCGATCCACGACTATGAGGTCGCGATGCGGGAGCATGGCTACGAGGCCGTCCGCTCTTCGCTGCTCGCCATGCAGCGCAACGACAATGCCGGCCAGCCCGTCGCCACAGTCGCGGCCGCCTGACGCGCGCCCCTGCTCCATTTTTCCGAGGGAACCATCATGACGCAATCTCCCCGCCGGCTGAATATCAACGTCGGCATCAACACCACCGGCTATCTGGGCGGCGCCTGGCGCTATCGCACTGGCAGCCGGCACGATGTCACCGATCCGGACTACTTTCTCCGCCTCGCCAAACTCGCGCATCGTGGGCGGTTCGATGCGGTGTTCCTCTCAGACATGCCACTGCTGCGGCCCGAGCCCAACAGCCGTCCGTTCCACACGCTCGATCCGCTGATCCTGCTCACCGCGCTGGCGGCGCAGGTGCCGGACATCGGCCTCGTGGCCACTGTCTCGTCCACCTACAATTCGCCGTTCAACCTGGCTCGCCGCGCGCAGTCGCTCGACATTCTCTCGGGCGGGCGGCTCATCGTGAACATCGTCTCGAATTTCGTACCTGCCGTCGCCGCCAATTTCGGCAGCGATCCGCTGCCGCCGCGCGACATACGCTATCCGCGCGCGGACGAGTTCCTCAACGTGGCGAAAAAGCTCTGGGCAAGCTGGGATCCGCGCCGGGAAGGGGAAATTCCGGAGGGGCAGTTCTGGGACATCACGACAGCACAGCCGATCGATCATGACGGCGATTTCTTCTCTGTCCGAGGGCCGCTCAACGTGCCGCGCGGACCGCAGGGCCATCCCGTCATTGCCCAGGCTGGCGCCTCCGATCAGGGGCTCGATCTGGCCGCAAAGCATGGCGAGATCATCTATTGCAACATCCTCTCGCGCTCGGCCGGGCAGGCCTTTCGCAAGAAGGTTTATGATCGCGCGGCAGCCTTCGGTAGGGACCCCGCCGGCATCAAGATCGTTCCGGGTCTCGTCGCCATCGTCGGCGAGACGCGGGCAGAGGCTCTGCGCAAGCACGAGCTGTTCAGCGGCACGGGTTCGGAGGATGGCCTTCTCGCGCGCTTCGCGCGGGATCATGGCATCGATCCCCGCGAGTTCGATCCCGATGCCCCGCTGGACGGAGAGGCATTCATTCCCGATCAGAACCGCGTGCAGGCGGTTGGCATGGGGCTCGGTCTCTCCGATCTGCTCACGCACGAGCGATTGACCGCCCGCCAGGCCGTGCGACGCGCGGACGGCAATCACCGGTTGGTGCTGGGTACACCGGAGGAAGTGGCCGACCAAATCATCGACTGGTGGGAAGACGGCATCGTGGACGGCTATACCTACCAGCCGCCGCGCGCGCCGGACGACATCGAGGAGTTCGTCGAGAAGGTGGTGCCGATCCTGCAGGATCGCGGCGTCTATCCGCGCGAATATGAGGGCGCGACGATCCGCGATCGCTACGGCCTGCCCTATCCTGACTGATCGAAGCGCCACCGAAAGCGCGGGTGCGTTTCCGGCGCACCGCCTACTCAAGAGGACTTCATGACCGCAGACATTTCACCGGCCTTCAGTCGCCGGACGCTCCTGGCCGGTAGTGCTGCCCTAGCGGCCTTTCCGATTCTCGAAGGGTGCGCCTCCGGCGGCTCTGACGTCGCGGCCGGCGACACGCTCGTCGTCGGCATCAGCGCCGATCCGACGTCGCTCACAGCTGCGATCACATCGGCGGGCACGGCGGCGATTGTTTCCACCAAGATCTTCGACGGACTGTTGGGCTATTCTGTGGACTTGAAGCCCGAACCCCGGCTGGCGCGCGCTTGGCAGCTGAGCGAGGATCAGCGCAGCCTCACGCTCAACCTGCGCGAAGGCGTGAAGTGGCATGACCGGCGGCCGTTCACGTCGGGCGACGTCGCTTTCTCCGCGCTGCAGATCTGGCGCAAATATCACAGCCGGGGGAGGGCGACCTTCGCCAATCTCCTCGCGGTGGACACGCCCGATCCGCTGACGGCAGTTCTGCGCTTTTCCAAGCCCGCGCCCTATATTCTGAGTGCGCTGGCCTCGAACGAGTCCCAGGTCGTGCCGCGCCACCTCTACGCGGACAAGGATGTCCTGACCAACCCCGCGAACAACAAGCCGGTAGGCACCGGGCCGTTCCGCTTCGCCAACTGGGAGCGTGGCCAATATCTCCGGCTGGAGCGCAATCCGGACTATTGGGACAAGGGCAAGCCGCACTTTTCGGCGTTGATCTTCCGCATTTTGGGCGACAGCGCCTCGCATGCGGCCGCGCTCGAAACCGGCGAAGTGCATTTCACCAGCGGCATCGCGCCGGGCGACTGGGCGCGGATTGCCACCCTGCCGAATGTGCGCGTCGACAATCGCAATTTCGGTCTCGCCACCTCAGCGTCCGGCCTGGAGTTCAATCTCGACCTGCCCAAGTTGCAGGACGTCCGCGTGCGCCGCGCAATCGCCCACGCAATCGACCGGCAATTCGTCCTCAAAAACATCCTTTACGGCAACGGCCTGATCGATACCGGCCCGATCCCGGCGGTCTACAAGGACTTCTATACCGCCGATGTTCCCCTCTATCCCTATGATCCGGGGAAAGCGAAGGCGCTGCTGGACGAGGCGGGGCTCAAGCCGGATGCAAACGGCGTAAGGCTCAGTTTCACGCTCGATCCCACCCCGAGCGGCGATCGCTCCAGCAAGCTTGCCGAATATATCCGCAGCGCGCTGGCCAAGATCGGCGTGAAGGTGCAGCTGCGCAATCAGGATTTCGCGACCTTCGTGAAGCGTGTTTACACGGATCGCGATTTCGAGGTCATCATTGCCGGCGGCCAGATGGGACCCGACCCCGTCATTGGTGTACAGCGTTTCTTCTGGTCCAAGAATTTCCAGAAGGGCGTCGCCTTCTCGAATGCCTCGCATTACGCGAGCCGGGAGGCAGACGGTTTCCTCGAGCAGGCACAGATTGAAACGGATCCGGAAAAGCGCCGGGCGCTCTACGCGCAATTCCAGCGGGTCACGCAGACCGATCTGCCGCGCATCCCGCTGTTCACCTCAAGCGGTGCGCTTTTCTACAACGCCCGGCTAACGCCCCTCGACGACAATGCGGAGGGCACGTTCGGTAACTTCGCCAATTTGAAGTTCACGTAATTACTGCCGCGCCGAGTGTCTTAACCTCCTGCGCAGCGACAGCCGCCCGGCGGACGAGGATCGTCCAGCCGGGCGGGAATGTGCGGATCAGCCGTTGAGCTTGTCCTTGATCGCCTTCGCGGGCGTGAAGGTCAGTTTCTTGGCAGCCGCGATCTGGATGGTCGCGCCGGTTGAGGGATTGCGGCCTTCGCGGGCGGGCGTGTCCTTCACCTTGAACTTGCCGAAGCTGCCGAGCGAGACTTCCTCGCCCTTCGCGGCGGCGTCGGTGATGACGGCGAAGACGTCGTCGACCAGCTTGCGCGCGTCGGCCTTCGAGATGTTCTGCTTCGAGGCAACGGCCTCGGCAATGTCGGCATTGTTCATTTGGTTTCTCCAGAACGGAAATTAGGGGCGGGTCCCTAGCGCTCGACGCAGGAACAATCCAGTCCCTTGGCGTTTCGAGGCTTTTTTCTCGACGGGACGGGGGAATCCTTCGGCGTTTGCTGGCACGTGCTACCCTTTGCCAATCGATACGCTCCGCACGATCGTATTTGACAATTGTTTGATTCTGAACGCATGTGCCGGCCATGCTGATAGGCAATTGCCATTTTCGGTTTCGCCACCACTCGGGGCAGCTTCTCGCGGGCATCTAGCCCCGGGTCCAGCGCGCATGCGCTCGGCACCGGGGCATCCTTCGCCAGACTGACGCGCAGAGCCGGGAAGGCCACGCGCTCCCGCATAGCGAAAAGCCAGCAGCATGACATATCGGGCCGAGAAGCGACCCTCTGAAAAATTCATTGATTTCAAAGGCCATGCCTTCGCTGACCTCGGGGCCGGCATTGCAGGTGGCCGCACGATGAAAATGCCGGGCCAATCTGGCACGGCCGCCCCGCGAAGCGAACTCCGGAGAGCCGGACGCTAGGGTACGGCCTTACGAAATTCCTCATAAGATACTGAATAACAAGAAAACAGGGTTCGCCTGCACGGGCGCGCCCGCACTTCAGGTCGCTAACAATGACAATGAAAGGATGACTATTGTCGAGGATCGATGAAAAGTTGCAGCCCATTCTGCATGATGTGATCCGCCGGAACGCCGGCGAGCCGGAATTCCACCAGGCAGTCACGGAAGTCATGGAAAGCCTGGGCCGCGTGATCGCGAAGCGCCCGCACTATGTCGACAACGCTCTTATCCAGCGCCTGTGCGAGCCGGAGCGGCAGATCATCTTCCGCGTCCCCTGGGTCGACGACAGTGGCAATGTGCAGATCAATCGCGGCTTTCGTGTTCAGTTCAACTCGGCGCTGGGCCCGTACAAGGGCGGCATCCGCTTCCATCCGTCGGTCAACGTTGGCATCATCAAGTTCCTCGGCTTTGAGCAGACGTTCAAGAATGCGCTGACCGGCATGCCGATCGGCGGAGGCAAGGGCGGTACCGACTTCAATCCGCGCGGCCGCTCCGATGCGGAAATCATGCGCTTTTGCCAGTCGTTCATGACCGAGCTGTTCCGCCACCTGGGCGAATATACCGACGTCCCTGCGGGCGACATTGGCGTCGGCGGCCGCGAGATCGGCTACATGTTCGGCCAGTACAAGCGTCTGACCAATCGCTACGAAGCGGGCGTGCTGACTGGCAAGGCGCTGTTCCACGGCGGTTCGCGCGCTCGCACCGAGGCGACCGGCTATGGTGCGACCTACTTCGTCCAGCGCATGCTCGGCACGCGCAAGGACAGCTTCGAGGGCAAGCGCGTAACGGTTTCCGGTTCGGGCAACGTTGCGATCTACACCATGGAGAAGGTGATCGAGTTCGGTGGCATCATCGCCGCATGCTCCGATTCCAACGGCTATATCGTCGATGAGGACGGCATCGATCTCGCGCTCGTCAAGGAGATCAAGGAAGTACGGCGCGAGCGGATTAGCGAATATGTCCGCCTGAAGGGCGAGCGCAGCCATTATGTGGATGGCGGCTCCGTCTGGGACGTGCCGTGCGATGTTGCAATGCCCTCGGCCACGCAGAACGAGCTGACCGGCAAGGATGCGAAGACGCTGATCGAGAACGGCGTGATCGCCGTGGGCGAAGGCGCCAACATGCCCTCGACGCCCGATGCGGTGCGGCTGTTCCAGGAAGCGGGCGTTCTCTTCGCGCCCGGCAAGGCCGCCAATGCCGGTGGCGTCGCCACTTCGGCGCTCGAGATGCAGCAGAATGCGTCCCGTGACAGCTGGACCTTCCAGCAAACGGAATCGCGCCTGGCCGACATCATGCACGGCATCCACGATCGCTGTGCTGAGACGGCGGACGAATATGGCGCGCCGTCCGACTATGTCCTCGGCGCGAACATCGCCGGCTTCGTCCGCGTCGCGGAGGCCATGGACGCGCTCGGCGTGATCTGACGCGGCAGCGCAGATCGCCAAGGCGTCAAAGCAAAAAAATGGCCCGTTCGGCATGCCGGACGGGCCACTAAGTTGAAGATCTCCGAGTCTGACGACTGAGAGTCCTTCGGGTCGCAGGGAGGTGCTAGCGCTCCGGATGCGCGATTGATTGGACATAAGCGACATAAGGGGTCAAAAAAACAGACATCGGAGGGTAGTCGCGCAGCGGCCCTCACGGGTGTCGGCAGGGGGCCGTGCATCGTGGTCTTTGAGGGAACGGGGACAAGCTTGGATTTCAGGGGCGGCACCAGTGCATCCATTTGCTTGAACGCGCGTTCAGAGCCTAGGCCCTGAGAAACCGATGCAGACCACTCTCGACGCAGATCTGACCGATATCTTTCCTGGCACGAGCGAGATGGCACGGATCATGCGGGAGCATGACTGGGCTGCTACGCCGCTGGGCGCCCCGCGTTCCTGGCCGGACGCGCTCAAGATTCCCCTGCGCATGCTGCTGACCTCGCGCTTCGAGATGTGGCTCGGCTGGGGGCCTGACCTCCAGTTCTTCTACAATGACGCTTACATACCGACGCTCGGCCTCAAACATCCCGTCATGCTTGGCCGGCCGTTTCAGGAAGTATGGTCCGAGGTCTATGAGGATGTCGCGGACCAGGTTGCGCGCGTGCGCGCCGGCGAAGCGACCTGGAACAAGGCGCTGTTGCTGCTGCTGGAACGCAGCGGCTATCCCGAGGAGACTTATCACAGCTTTTCCTACAGCCCGCTCTATGAAGTCGACGGCACGGTCGGCGGCCTGATGTGCGTCGTTACCGAGGAGACGGCCCGCATCATCAGTGAGCGGCGGCTGGAAACCCTGCGCCATCTCGGCGCCTCCCTCGCCGGCGCGGTAGACCGGGGCGCCGTCCATGAGGCAGTCCACGCGACCTTCGCCGCCAATCGCCGGGACTTTCCCTTCGTGGCGCTGCGGCAAGCCGGCGAGAAGGCCTCGCATGGTGATGCGGCGTTGTTCGGACGCGCGGCGCGGCTGTTACCGGGCGGCTTCAAGGAGGAAGGCGAGCTCATCGCACTGTCGCCCGAGCAGGCGTGGCAGACGGGAGACTGGGAGCAGCCGCCCAACCGCGCGATCGCCATTGCGATCCCCGGCCTCGGGGGCACGTCGAGCGGCGACGCGCTGATCCTTGCGCTCAACCCTTACCGCCCCGACGATCCAGATATCCTGAATGTCGCGCGGTTGATTGCCGGCCAGATCGGGGCGGCGCTCGCGAATGTGGAGACGCTCCATGCCGAGCGGCGGCGGGCCGACCGCATCTGGAACGCGTCGCGGGACCTCATGGTCGTCGTCGATGCCGAGGGGAGGTTTCTTTCGGTTAGCCCCTCCTGGACCCGGATACTGGGGCATCCTGCCGATGAGGTCACGGGCCGCCCGTTCCGCGAGTTCATGCATCCCGACGACGTAGCGCCGAGCACTGGCGCATTGGCGCGCGCGATCGGTGACGAGGAACTCTCCAATTACGAGAACCGGCTGCGCGGGCTGGACGGAAGCTACCGCCGGATCGAATGGCACACCACGCTCGAGGATGGGGTGGTCTATGCCTATGGGCGCGACGTCACCGAGCGGCGTTATGTCGAGGAAGCGCTGAGCGAAAGCCAGGAGCAGTTCCGCCACCTCGTTCAGGGGGTAACCGACTACGCCATCTACATGATCGATCTGGAAGGCCGCGTGTCGAGCTGGAACGAGGGCGCGCGCCGCATCAAGGGCTATGAGCCGGACGAGATCATCGGCAAGCATTTCTCGCAGTTCTACACGGAGGAAGATCGTGCCGATGGCATGCCCGACCATGCGCTGGAAACGGCCCGGAAGGAGGGACGGTTCATCGCTGAGGGCTGGCGCGTGCGCAAGAACGGCGAGCGTTTCCGGGCGAGCGTGGTCATTGACGCTATTCGCGACGATGAAGGCCGGCCGATCGGCTTCGCCAAGATCACGCGCGATATCACGGAGCGGGAACAGGCACAGCGTGAACTGGAAGTTGCGCGAGAAGCCCTGTTCCAATCGCAGAAGATGGATGCGCTCGGCCAACTGACTGGCGGAATTGCTCATGACTTCAACAACCTGTTGATGGCGGTCCTCAGCAGCCTCGATCTGCTGCGCAGGCGCATCCCCGAAGATCCGCTCTCGCAGCGCCTGCTCGACAATGCCGTGGAAGGCGCCGAGCGGGGCGCGACCCTCACCCAGCGCATGCTGGCCTTCGCGCGGCGGCAGGAGCTCAAGGTCGACCGTGTCGACGTCTCCCGGCTGCTCGCGGGGATGAATGATCTGGTGCAGCGCTCGATCGGCCCGGAATGGCCGATCTCGACGTCCTTTCCGCTCAAGCTACCCCCGGTCTGGGCGGACGCCAACCAGCTGGAGATGGCACTCCTCAATCTCATCGTGAATGCGCGCGACGCGACTCCGTCCGGCGGCCCGATCCTGATCTCCGCTCGGTGCGAGGACCGGCAGGAGGGGCAAGCGGGCAAATTGCCTGCGGGCAGCTATGTGCGGCTCGTCGTGAAGGATCAGGGTACCGGCATGGACGAGGAAACGCTGCGGCGCGCGACCGAGCCGTTCTTCACCACGAAGGGCGTCGGCAAGGGAACCGGCCTCGGTTTGCCGATGGTGCATGGCATGGCACAGCAGATCGGCGGGACGTTCGAGCTCATCAGCCGGGTGGGGGAGGGGGCCAGCGCCGTGCTTTGGCTGCCGATCGCGCAGGAAGAGGACGTCGCCCCGGGACAGGCGGCAGCCCTGCCATGCGTGCCCGCGGTGCCGCGCCTTACCATCCTTGCCGTCGATGACGATGCGCTCGTGCTCATGAACACCGCGGCGCTCCTCGAAGATCTCGGGCACGAGGTGATCGAGGCGAGTTCTGGAGCGGCCGCGCTCGAGGCGTTTCGCGCGCGGGAGGACATCGATCTCATCATTACCGACCAGGCGATGCCCAGCATGACCGGGGCCGATCTGATCGCGGCCGTCGATGACCTGCGGCCGGGCACGCCGACGATCATCGCCAGCGGCTATGGCGAGGGCGTTGAAACGCCGGGGCGCGAGGTCATCCGTCTCGGCAAACCGTTCACTCAGACCCAGCTTGCGCATGCGGTTGCGGAAGCGGCGCGAGCGACCGACTGACCACCTAATTTTTCCCGCGGCACAGGGTCGCGCAATATGTCGCCTGCGGGAACAGGGAAGCCATCATCGCGTTCCCGAAGTTTGAACCGATTTTCTGATCGGCCGCGCGGCGGAACGCATCCGTCGCGGGACGAAGTACATCCGGCGGCAAATAATGTAGATTGCAACCTAATATTTCGTCGGATACCTATCTTGCTAGATATAACACGCCCAGGGAGAGAGACTGATGAGGATTCCCGCATTCGGGTTGCGTGAGCGCACCTGCCTTCTGGCCATTGCCACCGGTTTGCTGGCGACGCAGCCAGTTCTTGCCCAAACCGCGCCCCAGAGCGCCGCTGAAAGCGACGACACCGCCGCTAATCAGGATGAAGCGATCGTCGTGACCGGCTCGCGCATCGCGTCCGGCTTCGATCGCCCGACGCCGGTCTCCGTGCTCGGCGCCGAGCGGCTGGAAGCCCGCGGCGCGACCAATCTTGGCGATGCGCTCAACGAACTCCCCGCTTTCCGCGCGACCAACACGCCTGCCTCGACTGGCCTCGGCGCCGCAGGCGGCTATGTCGGCGGCCGCATCCTCGATCTTCGCGGCCTGGGCGCCGTGCGCACGCTGACGCTGGTCGACGGCAAGCGCTTCGTCCCCTCCACGACGCAGGCGACGGTCGACACCAACATGATTCCCTCGATCCTGCTGCAGCGGGCCGAGGTCGTGACCGGCGGCGCGTCTGCGGTTTACGGATCGGACGCCGTGTCGGGCGTGGTCAATCTGATCATCGACAAGAAATTCACCGGCTATCGGCTGAACGGCCAGGTCGGCTTCGCCCAGGATGGCGACAATTTCACGCGCCAGTTCGGTGCGGCCGGCGGCTGGCAGATCGGCTCCAACGTCCACCTGCTGCTGGGCGGCGAATATGAAAAGGCCGAGGGCGTCGAATCCTGCCCGCAACGTGACTGGTGCCGCAACGGCTTCATCAACATCAGCCGCAATCCGGGCGTGACGAGCATTCCGGCCAACAACATTCTTGCCGGCGTGTTTCCCTGGACGGCGCCGTATAACGGCATCACCACGCCGCCGAGCGCCGCCTATACCGGCCGCCTCGTTCCCGCGCTCCGGCCGATCGACGGCATCGCCTTCTCCGCCAATGGCACGCCGTTCCGCGCGACGCAGGGCTCGCTCGCCAACAATCTCTACCAGGTCGGCGGCACCAACGACGGTCCGGGCGAGAACATCTATTTCGACTTCCCGATCGTCTCGCCGACGGAGCGCTGGAACGCCATGGGCTTCCTTAGCTGGGAAGCGACGCCGGACCTGACCTTCGAGCTGGGCGTCAACTACGGCCACGGCGAGGGCTATCACCGCGCCGTCGCCTATCGCAACACGGCGATCACGATCCGTGACGATAACCCGTTCATTCCGCGCTCGTCCGATCCCTCGCTCGATCTGCGCACCCTCATGGCACAGTCCGGCGTCACCAGCTTCACGCTGGGCAAGGGCTTCAAGGACATCGGCCCTGGCGACTTGAACGTGCAGAACGACGTGTTCCGCATCGTCGGTTCGGCCGCTTATGACATCACCGACAACTGGAAGGCGGACCTCTACTATCAGTATGGCCGCAACGACTTCCGCAGCGACGTCACCGGGGGCACGATCACCTCGCGTATCGTGAACGCGCTCGACGCCACCACCGGCGCGAACGGCCAGCCGGTCTGCCGCATCAACGTCGACACCTCGACGACCAACGACGACCCCAACTGCGTGCCGCTCAATCCGTTCGGATCGGGCCAGGGGGCGACCTTCGCCGCGGCCAAGGCATATGTGAAGGCCAATGCCTGGCAGACCAACATCACGACCGAGCATGTCGTGGCGGCCAACGTCACCGGCTCGCTGGTCGATCTGCCGGCAGGTCCGCTCGGCATCGCCGTCGGCGCGGAATATCGCAGCGATTCTGTGAAGGGTGACGCGGATCCGCTCTCCAAGACGGGCCAGTTCTTCACGGGCGGCGGTTCCGCCATCTCGGGCAAGATCGAGGTCGCCGAAGTCTATGGCGAGTTCGAGGCCCCGCTGCTGCGCGACATGACGGCCTTCGACGAACTGAGCGTCAACGGCGCCGTTCGTCGCACGCATTATGATCGCTCCAGCGCCACGGTTCCGAGCAGCACCGTCAACGTCACCACCTGGAAGGTCGGCGGCGTCTGGGCTCCGATCGCGCCGATCCGCTTCCGCGTCACGCGCTCGCGCGACATTCGTGCGCCTAACGTGGCGGAGCTGTTCGGCCCGATCACCAACTCGCAGGGTATTCTGAACGATCCCCAGCGCGGTGGTCAGCAGACGGTGGCGCCGATCACGCTCGGCTCCAACCCCAATCTGCGTCCTGAAAAGGCTGACACCTTCACCGTGGGCGTCGTGCTGCAGCCCGACGGGGGCTTCCTCAGCCGTCTGCGCCTGTCGGTCGACTATTACGACATCAAGATCGACGACGCGATCAGCACGCTGGGCCAGCAGAACATCGTGACCCGCTGCTTCCAGGGCGACGCGCTGAGCTGCTCGCTGGTCACGCGTGACTCACAGGGCGTCATCACCAACGTGCGGGACACCGTGCAGAACGTGAACCAACTGACGGCCAAGGGCATCGACTTCGAGTTCAACTATCGCCAGCCGATCGGCGACGACAACATGCTCAACCTGAGCGTCCTTGCCAGCAACGTGATCGACCTGATCACGGTCGACGCGGTTGGCCCAGTCGAGCGTGCCGGTCAGACCGGTCTGCGCGGCGGTACGCCTCCGGGCATTCCTGACTGGACGGTCGACGCGACCGCCAAGCTGGATCTGGGCGAGCTGTTCTCGTTCTCCGGCCACGTGCGCTGGATCAACAAGGGCTTCTACAACGCCGCCTTCATCGGGTCGGAACAGCCGGGCTATGCGGTCACGCTGCCCAACAGCTCCAACACCAACGCTATGCCTGGCCGCACCTATGTGGACATCATGAGCACCGTGAAGATCCCAGTTTCGGAGAAGACGAAGCTCGACGTCTATTTCGGCATCGACAATCTCTTCAACATCGATCCGCCCGCCTATCCGGGCGCCAACGGCAGCGGCAACAACGTGCTCTTCAACCCTGTCGGCCGCATGTACAAGGCCGGCATCCGGGCACGCTTCTAATCCCCCCGACTGGTGCCGGACCCCTTGTGGTCCGGCACCATTTCTCTGGCTATGTTCCAAGGGAGGGTGCCGCGCGGATGAGCCGTGCAACGATCAGGGCAGCTTTCAGGTCCTAACGGCGCCTGCCGCCCTGAGCGGGCGAAGTTTCGGGGAGGGGACAGCGATGGGCAGAGACGATGCTGACGAAACACCACAGAGTGAACAGGCGGTGTCCGCCGCACAAAACCGCGAGAGCAAGGCGCGCTACGGCGGCTACTCGATCGATCTCGTCGCCCAGCATCTCCAGAAATTCTCCGCCGACGCCAAGCTGGACAGGCGCGACGAAACCTTCTTCCGCACCACGCGGGAGATGGTGGTGGCGGGGCGGCGGTGGCGTAAACTTGCCAATGAACGTATCAGTAAACTTGGCCAGAACATGGCGCGGTGGGAAACGCTCTACCTCATGGCCTGCTCGGACGAGGAACTGAGCCAGGGCGAGCTCGCGACGGTCGTGGGCGTCACCGGACCGAGCATGGTCCACATGCTCAACTCACTGGAGCGCGACGGGCTGATCGAGCGCTCGCAAAGCGCGCAGGACCGGCGCGTCACCCACAACCGCATCACCGCAAAGGGCCAGCAGGCCACGCGCGACATCATGGCGATCACCAATGCCCTGCGCGCGGAAGTGCTGCGGGACATCGACCCGGCCAAGCTGGAGATCGCGCTGGAAGTGCTCGAAGCCATCCACGCCAAGCTGGACGAGCTGCGCTGACGCCGGGCCGCGCGCGCCTCAGCCGCGACGCTTCATGAACTCCAGCACCGCCGCGTTGAACAGGTCCGGACGCTCCCAATAGCCGGAATGGCCGCACTCGTTGAGAATGACGAGCTCGCTGTTGGGGATCGTCTTCTGGAACAGCCGGCCGACCGGCGGCGAGGCGTTGGGATCGGCGTCGCCATAGATCAGCAATGTCGGCACCACGCCGATTTTGGCGATGTCGGCGAGCGTGTCCGGCCCGCCATAAGGCTGGGCGGGAAGGCCCTTCTGCTCGGACACGGCGCGCGCGCGATGAGCCAGATCGGTCCACATCGCATGCCCATCCTTGGCGAGCGCCCGATAGGAGGGGCTGAGTTCGGAAACGTCATGCGGCATATGCTGCACCCATGACTGGCCGAGCAGCGGCCAGAGCGCGCGGACTTCCGGCGAAGTCAGCGAAATGATCGAATGGGCGATGGTGACGGTGCGCGTCCGCTGGGGATGATGCAACGCCCAGCCCCCTGCCAGCAGGCCCCCGCCCGCCGTGCCGACGACATGGCATTTGTCGACCTTCAGATAGTCCATCAGCTGCCGCATATCCTCGACCGCGTTGCTGCCGGAGGGATCGGGCGAGGTAGTGTCGCGATAGCTGCGGCGCGAATAGCCGATCACGCGATAGCCCGCCGCGCGGAACGCCTGCTGCTGATAGCCCCAGACATGGCCGCTGCCGGTCATGGCGTGCTGCAGAACGACAACCTCGCCGGGGCCGCCCGTGTCCCAGTACCAGATGTTGACGCCGTTCAGCCTGGCGATCGCCGAGGGCGCCGTCATGGCGGGCGGCGGTGGCGGGACCGTGAAGGGATCGGGATCGCGGTTCGGCAGAACCGTGCCCCTGGCGGCGGAAGGAGGCTGCGCCTGCGCAGGCATCGTGGCCGCGCCTGCAAAAACGGCGGCACCCGCGAGGGCACCGCCGGCTAGAATGTCGCGGCGGGTCGGATCACTGGTGGTCATGATGTCCTCATCTTCCGGGATCTGGCCCGCTGCGTTTTTTTGAAACCGTATCGGGCCCCACCATATGGCAGGGCCCGACCGTTGCGACCCTCGATCTTTTTTAGAAGGCGAGGCGGACGCCCGCCTTCCAACGCATGCCGAAGGTATCGAAGTAGACCGGGTTGGTCGGATAGGCTGCCGGATTGATCGGGTCGGCGCTCGGCGCGACCGGCGGCTTCTTGTCGAACAGATTCTCGATCGTGCCGAAGACTTCGATGTGCTGGCTTTCGTCAGCGCCGATCGGAATCTTGTACGACGCGGCGACGTTGATGTAGGTCGCGCCGTTCACCCGGTTGGTGGTGATGCTGTTCGGGAGGCTCGGGGAATAGCCCGCGTCCTCCGGCCCGATGCGCTCGGCATTCAGGATACCCTTGCTGATCCGGCGGACGCCCAGCGTGTAGTTGAAGCGATCGGTGCTGTACGCGATCATCGCATTCCACATCCACTTGGGCGTCGGATAGAAATCGGCGCTGGTGGAAGGTCCGGTCTGACCCGCATAGTCGAGCGGCTTGGCCGACGGGCCTTGCTGAACGACGAAGTCATACTGGCGGTTCAGCAGGAAGCGGAAGTCGATCATGCCCGGCAGATCGCCCTTCAGGTTGGACAGCGGCAGGTTGTAGGACGCCTCGAAGTCGAAGCCGCGCAGGGTGATGCTGCCGACATTGGCCTGGCCCGCGTCGACCCGCGTGATGTCGATCGGCGAGGCGAAGGTGACGCGGTCGCACAGCAGATTGTACTGGAGGCAGTTGTTGACGACGGCCTGACCGGTGAGGTTGGCGATCGCGTCCTTCAGCTTGATCTGGTACCAGTCGAGCGACACCCGGAAACCACGCAGGAAGCTCGGCGTGCCGACGACACCGATCGTGGTGGTATCGCCCTTTTCCGGCGCCAGCGTGAAGTTGCCGCCGGTGTAAATCGGCGTCGAGTCCGCTTGGTCGGCGCCGGCGGTTCCGCCCTTGGACGGGTCGATCTTGTTCGCGTTCTGAACACGGCCCTGCGCCGTGGTAGGATCGGTCGGCGCGGTCTTCTGGAACAGCTCGCGGAAGCCGGCGGCCCGCATGTCGCGCGATTGCGTGGCGCGGAAGCGCAGGCCCTCGATGACATCGTAGATGCCGCCGATCTTCCAGCTGGTCGCGTTGATGGACCGCGACTGGTTGAGCAGCGTGTCCGTGCTCTTGTTCTTGGTGTAGCGGATCGCGCCGTTCAGCTCGAACATGTCACCCAGTGCGGAATCGCGGAACACCGGCACGTTGGTCTCGAGGAAACCCTCGATGACCCTGATCTTGCCGGCATAGTCGAGGCCGAAGGAGAAGGCGTAGTCATTGGGATTGACGCCGCCATGAGTGACGTCGCCCTTCTCGGAGCGATAGTCGAGCCCGGTCGCCAGGCTGATCGGGCCCGCGCCCCAACCGTCGAACAGCGTGCCCTGCGCGCTGCCGGACAGCACTTGCTGGGTGAACTCGAAATCCTCGATCTGCGGCCGCCACGCATAGGCGATGGCCTCCGGGCTCATATTGCCCTGACCGAACAGGTTGAGCGGCTTACAGGCGGCGTGCTCGGCCCGGAGCTGCGTCACATAGGCCGGGGTGAAGCGGCCGGCCGCGAGACCCGCGGAGATCGTCGCCTCGTTCAGCGGCCGGCAGACGATCTGGCCGGAAGAGTTGCGCACGGCGTCGATCGCCATGAAGAACGCATCGTTGTGACGCGAATAGCGGACCGACGAGTGCCGCTTGTTCTTGCCGTACTGATAATAGGCGTCCCAGGTCCAATCGTTGAAAAGATCGCCGCTGAAGCCGAGAACACCACGAAACGCATCGGCGTCCACGGAGAGTTCGTTGTCGAGCTCGTTGTCGGGATCCTTGCCGAGGCTGAAGGTGTAGGGCGCACACGCATAGGGCGCGCAGGACGCCGCTGTCTGCGGGGCATTCATGATCGCCGCGATTTCAGGCGGCAGAAAGGCGTTGTCCGCCCGGATCGACATGGTCGAGCGCGTCGCGGCCGTGATCGAACGGCTGTTCGCAGTCCGGTTCGCATAGGAGAGCTCGGTCAGCACCTTGATCGTCTCGGTGAGCTCGTAGTCCGCCGCCAGATACAGGGAGTAACGCTTGACCGGCGTCTGGATATACTGATCGCGATAGGCGCCGTCATTGTCGCCGCCGAGCGCGACGCCGCCGACCAGCTTGGGTCCATAGAGGCCCGGATCATAGTCGCTGACGGACTTGCCGTCGGGCGAGAAGACCTTGTCGATCAGCGCCGTCGGCGGGTTCACCTCCGGAAAGTTGAGGCTGTAGAAGTTACCCGTGGAGGACCCGGCCGTGTAGAAGTTGCGGATCGATCCGTAGATCGAGTTGTAAACGAGGCCGAGATCGCGCCCGATGATGTAGTTTGGCTGGCCGAAACCGACCGACCCGGGCACATTGTATCCGACCGTGTTGTTGGAGCTCGCGCGGCCAGCCTGGTTCTGGTTCAACGTGGTGCGGTCTGCGCGGCTATAGTTGGGCCGGATGGCGCCCGAGTTGTTGACGGTGCCCCAGCTTTCCGCGCACCACTCACGGACGTCGGCGCACTGCTCGATGCCCTTGTTCCTCTGATACTCGCCGCCGAACATGACGTGGCCGCGGCCGTCCGCGAAATTGAGGCCATAGGCGGCCGCGCCGTGGAAGGATCTGCCGTCGCCGCGCCCCGTCTGACCGTAATCGACCTGCCCCTTGAAGCCGGTCAGATTGTCATCGAGGATGATGTTCACGACGCCAGCCACCGCGTCCGAGCCGTAGGCTGCGGAGGCGCCGCCAGTGACGGTCTCCACCCGGCCGATCATCACCGAGGGAATGAGGTTGAGGTCGACCTGGCCACCGTCCGACGTCGGGATGAAACGCCGCGTGTTGACGAGGGTGAGCGTGCGCGTGCCGTTCACCGGATTGAGGCCGCGCAGGTTGGCGAATTGCGAGCCGACATTGGCCGACGTGCTGGTGCCCGAGGTCGCGTCGGACTGCGACGGGATGTTCTGCGGCATCAGACGCACCACTTCGGCTGCGTTGGTCTGGCCGAGGCGCTGGATGAGGCCCGAATCCACCACCGTGACCGGGACCGGCGAGTCAAACCCGTCCTTCTTGATGCGCGAACCGGTGACGAAAATGTCTCCGCCGTCCGCAGCGGCGGGATCCTGTGGCGCCGTGTCCTGCGCAGAGGCCAGCGACGGCAGCACCAGGCCCGCTATCGCCGTTCCGCAGATGAGAATCGCCCTTCTGGATGAAATTTTCATGCTCACTCCCCTTGTCCGCCCGCATAGTTTGCAGGCCCTGTCAGGAGGTAGATGCGCGGGGGAACCAAACCCGCCGTAGGGGCGGAAATTTTTTGCCAGGCGGAATTTGCGGGACGCGGGCGAGGGCGGTGCGCGGCACGCGCGCGCCTGTCGCCCCGCACTAGGGTCAGGAAGGGATTTTCGACAGTTCCGGCATGTCGGCGTCGCTTCGACCGAGCTGCCGCACGCAGCTGGCAAGGGTTCTTGCCAGGCACTTCTGCACGGCATTGGCGGTCATGCCGAGCCGATCGCCGATCTCGTGATGGGAGAGGCCGTGCGCCAGTCGCAACGTCATGGCTGCCCGGCTCGCCTTGGGCTGGCGCGCGATCATCGCCGCAAGCAGTTGCAACTGCTGCCGGTCGCTGGCCTGCACGTCCGGGCCGGGCTCGTCGGACGGGATGGCGAGCTGCTCGATATGCTCCACGGCCTGGATCGAGACCACGCGCGAGCGGCGGACGTGCATCAGGATGATCGAGCGGGCGGCGCGGACGAAATAGGCCCGGGGATGCCGGATGCTCTCGACATCGTCGAGCGTCGCCAGTCTGGCGTAGGTTTCCTGAATGATGTCATCGACATCGAGATCGTCCGGCACGCGCCAGCGCATGAGTTGCGCGCGCAGGGACGCCTCATAGGGCAGGATGTGCTGGCCCAGCCACGCGGCGCGGCCGTTCGAGAAATCGAACCCCCTGGGCGCCTGTCGCCTTTCTCCCCGCGACGTCCTCATCCTGTTTTTCCCACCTTGCGTGGTGCTCTGGTGTTTGGCATGCACTGCGTGCCGAAAAGCATAACATGATAAATATAACCGCGTTACACAATATATAATGCCGTTTCACCATGTCAACGCGCCATCGTGGTGGTGATGCGGGTTCGCGCTCCAGGAGAAGGCAGGCCATGAAGAAGCTGATCAACGATCCCGCGCGCGTCGTGGACGAGCTGGTCGAGGGGCTGGCGCTGGCGGACGGGCGGCTGATGTTGCTGCCGGACGAGACCGTCGTGGTGCGGGCGGATCACGAGGCGCTGAGGCAGGCCGGCAAGGTCGCTATCCTCTCCGGCGGCGGCTCGGGCCATGAGCCGGCACATGCGGGCTATGTCGGCCCCGGCATGCTGACCGGCGCGATCGCGGGTGCAGTCTTCACCTCGCCCAGCGTGGATGCGGTGCTCAAGGCGATCCTGACCGTGGGCGGCCCGGCGGGCGTGCTGCTGATCGTCAAGAACTATACCGGCGACAAGCTCAATTTCGGCCTTGCAGCCGAGTTCGCGCGGGCGCGGGGAATCCCGGTCGAGATGGTGATCGTCGGCGACGATGTCGCGCTGGGCGACGGCAATGTCGCGGTCGGGCGCCGGGGCATTGCGGGGACGATCCTGGTGCACAAGATCGCGGGCGCCGCGGCCGAGGCGGGGCTCTCGCTCGCGCAGGTGCGCGATGCGGCGCAGGCGGCGGCGGACAATCTCGCCAGCATGGGCCTCAGCCTCACGCCCTGCACGGTGCCGGCGGCGGGCAAGCCGGGCTTCGAGCTGGGCGAGGGCGAGGTGGAGTTCGGTCTCGGCATCCATGGCGAGAGCGGCGTGCGGCGCGGCGCCATCGCTCCGGTCGACGAGATGCTGGAGGAACTGCTGGCGCAGATCGTCCGCTACGGGGGCTATGCGCGCGGCGAGACCGTGGCGCTGCTGGTCAACGGCCTCGGCGGCACGCCCGCGCTCGAGCTGGCGATCGTCACCCGCCATGCGCTGCGGCGCCTCGCCGAGCTGGGCATCGAGGTGCGCGCGGTGATGAGCGGCACGTTCCTCAGCGCGCTGGAGATGGCGGGCTGTTCGCTCTCGCTGCTGCGGCTGGACGAGGAGCGCGAGGCGCGGCTGCTCGCGCCCACCAGCGCCTCGGCCTGGAGCCAGCCGACCGTGCCGGGCGGGGGGATCAAGCGGGCGGCGCCGATCGACCTGGGGGCGGACGACAGCATCGTCGGCCCGTCATGGCACGAGGTGGACGGGGCGGCCGCGTTCGGCAACGGCATCCGCGCGGTGATCTTCGCGCTGCGCGAGGCCGAGCCGGAGCTGACGCGGCTCGACAGCGCGGTGGGCGACGGCGATCTCGGCATCAGCATGACGCGCGGGGCGGAGGGGGTCGAGGCGGCGTTCCGCAAGCTGGACCTGGTGCACCCGGCCAGTGCGCTGGCGCAGATTTCGGCGGTGCTGCGCCGCTGGCTCGGCGGCACCTCCGGGCCGCTCTATGCGATGTTCGTGCTGCGCGCCGCGGCGGCGCTGGCACAGGAGGAGAATGTCGACGAGCCGGCTGCCTGGGGCCGCGCGCTCCAGGCGGGCTGCGCGGGGATGATGGAACTGGGCGGGGCGGCGCCGGGCGACCGCACCATGCTGGATGCGCTGGTGCCGGCGGTCGATGCCTTCGTGAACACGCCGGGCGATGCCGCCGCGCGGATCGCCGCCATGCACGAGGCCGCGCTCGCCGGGGCCGAGGCGACACGCGCCATGGCGCCGCGCCGCGGGCGCTCCAGCTATCTGGGCGATCGTGTCGCGGGGCATCCCGATCCGGGGGCGGTCGCCGTCGCGATCTGGATCGGGGCGCTGAAGGGCTGAGGCAGGAGCAGGCACATGGCAGACCAGGAAACGCCGTACACCCCCGTCCGCATCGGCGCGCGGGAGATCCCGCCGCCGGAGACGATCAGTCCGGCCGCCCGCAAGGCGCTGTCCGACGGCGCGGCGGGGCCGGGGCTTTCGTGGCCGGCCGTGGACGATGCCGAGGGCTGGCGGCAGAACGCCGCGACCAGCGACGCGAACTGGGAGGAACTGGCCGCGCCGCTGCTCGCCACGCTGCCGGCGAAGGTCGAGACGACGCGGATCGCGGGCGTGCTCTGCCATGATTGCGCGCCGAGCGAGGGCGCGGCGGCCGACAGGCCGGTCTATCTCTTCGTCCATGGCGGCGCGTTCGTGGTCGGCGGCGGCGCCTTCGCCAAGCTGCTAGGCGCGCGGGCGGCTGTCCGGCTCGGCGCACGCACGGTGTCGGTCGACTACCGCATGCCGCCCGATCACCCCTTTCCGGCCGCGCCGGAGGATGTCGTCGCCGTCTATGGGGCGCTGATCGAGACCGTCGCGCCTGCGCGCATCGTCATCGGCGGCAGTTCGGCGGGCGGGAACATCGCCGCCGCCGCGACGCTGATGATCCGCGATCGCGGCCTGCCGATGCCCGCCGGGACCGTGCTGATGACGCCCGAGGTCGATCTCACCGAGTCCGGCGACAGCTTCCGCACCAACGAGGATCTCGACGTCGTTCTGCGGCGCGGCCTGCCCGAGGCCAATGCGCTTTACGCCAATGGCCACGACCTCACCGATCCCTATCTCTCGCCGCTGTTCGGGGACTTCGGGAAGGGTTTCCCGCCGACGCTGATCCAGACCGGCACGCGCGATCTGTTCCTCTCGAACTCTGTGCTCATCCATCGCAAGCTGCGCAATGCGGGCATCGATGCCGAACTGCACGTCTGGGAGGCGATGCCGCATGGCGGTTTCCTCCCCAGCGATGCGCCGGAAAATGAGGAGATCCAGGCGGAGGTCGCGCGTTTCATCCGGCGCGTGACGGCCTGACGCCTTCGTTCAGGCGCCGCGCTTCGTTGACAGGCGGCGGGGCGACAGATAGTTATCATGTTATCTTTTGCGCTGCCGGCGCGGAGGAGAGGATTTGGGAGAAACCGGCGCGTAGGGGGCATCTCCTTGGCCTGACCAAGCAGGATTGCGTCCACGCCAGCCAGCCAGGAGGGCAGCCAGCATGTCAGACAGCGACGACAATTACCCGAACCTGCGCCGTGTCATCACCGGGCATGACGAGAATGGCCGGTCGATCGCGATGATCGACGAGCTGTGCACCTATCATGGCGCCGGTGGATCGAGCTGGCGCGTGCAGGATATCTGGGAGCATGACACGCTGCCGGTGCCGATCGACGCGACCGAGCCGGACCGGACGGCAGGACCGGTCAACTTCAACATGCCCGACCACGGCCTGCGCGTGCGCATCACCGATATTCCGCCGACACCCGCCGATGCCGTGCCGTTCATGCACCGCACCAACAGCGTCGATTATCTGCATGTGCTGGAAGGGGAGATCACCATGCTCTTCCCAGACGGCGTGCCGCCGGTGATCCTGCGCAAGGGCGATACGCTGGTGCAGCGCGCGACCGATCATGCCTGGGTGAACCATACGGACAAGCATTGCCGGCTGTTCATCGTCATGGTCGCCGGGCGCATCACCCCGGCGCTGGAGAGCCTCATCGGCGCGATGCCCGCCTGGGATCCGGATCACAAGCGCGCGGGCTAGGGCGGATCGCCATTCGGCGCGGACGCCCGCAAGCGGCGCATCGGAACCTTCGAAAACTGCGTCATCCCGGATCAAGTCCGGGATGACGGAGGGAAATGACTGAAAAGCCTGTCTTTCATTCTCCGAAGATCAGCGAATTTGTCCACGCGGCCTAAGCGATATCAATCGGTTGCCAGCGGTGTTGGTCTGCCCACGATAATCCGGTTTCGAACAATGAGACTGCGTTTCGTTCGTTGACTCGCCGATGTTGCGGACATACTTATCATGTTATGTTTTGCGGCGCCGGTCGCAACATGATGGCGGGAACCGAAGCATCGGCCCGCCCGCACGCGAGAGGGTGACAGAGTGAGCGCAAGCAACGCCGGTGACGCAATGGGAGTCAGTGCCGATATCGAGGCGCCGACGGTGCCCGCCGCGAAACCGGCGCAGATGAGCGCCGGCGGCTGGTACACGGTCTTCGTGCTCGCGCTGGTCGCGATGCTCGCGCAGATCGACCGTGGCGTCATCTCGCTGGTGGTGCAGCCGATGAAGCGCGATCTCGGCCTCTCCGATACGCAGGTGAGCCTGCTGATCGGCTTCGCCTTCACCTTCTTCTACGCCATGGTCGGCCCACCGGTGTCGCGGATATCGGATCGGGGCGTGCGCAAGTCGGTGATCGCCGCCAGCCTGTCGATCTGGAGCATCGGCACGGTGCTGTGCGGCTTTGCGCAGAGCTTCTGGGGTTTCTTCGCCGCGCGCGCGGTCGTCGGGGGCGCCGAGTCCGGCAGCAGCCCGGCTTCGCTTTCGATGATGGCCGACGTGGTTCCGCGCGAGAAGCTGCCGCGCGCCTTCGCCATCTACAATTCGGGCGTTATGGGCGGCATGGCGCTCTCCATGGTCTTCGGCGGCCTGTTGCTCGGCGCGCTCGCCAATGTGCCCTCGATCACGCTGCCGGGCCTCGGCCAGATCCACAACTGGCATCTGGTCTTCATGATCGTCGGCCTGCCGGGCCTGCTGGTCGCGGCGCTCATCATGCTCACCGTGCCGGAGCCGCGCCGCAAGGGTGGCAGCAAGCCGGGCGGCTATCCGATCCGCGAGGTCGTGGGCTTCGTCTGGACCAATCGCGCCATGCACGTGCCGCTGCTGCTCGGCGTCCTCATCATGTCGATGCAGTCCTTCGGCATCCAGGCCTGGGGGCCGGCCTTTTACGAGCGCACCTATGGCTGGGGGCCGGCGACGGCAGGGCCGCTGATCGGCCTCACCGGCCTCGTCAGCTCGCTCATCGGCCTGTTCGTCGGAGCCAAGCTCTGCGAGCTTCTCGGCAAGCGGCATGACGACGCCAATCTGCGCGTGCTCTTCTATGCGCAGATCTTCTCCATCCCACTCGTCGCGGCGGGGCCGCTCATGCCGAGTCCCTGGCTGGCCCTCGCGTGCGCAGCCGGTGGCGGCGTCATCGCGGGCATGGGTGGTCCGGCCTATAATGCCGCATTGCAGCTTTCCACGCCCAACGAGATGCGCGCACAAATGAACGCGCTCTACCTCTTCACCATCGCCGCGATCGGCGGCGGGCTCGGGCCGCTGATCGTCGCGCTGCTCACGGACTTCGTGGCGCATAACGAGGCGGCGCTGCGCTATGTGCTGGTCGGCTTCCGGCTCATCCTCGGCCCGCTCGATGCGATCCTCATCTGGATGGCGATTCGCCCCTATGGGCACGCCTACCGGGCGCGGCTCGCAGAGGGAGGCGCATGACCGCATCGGCCGCCGACGACACCTCCGCCGGCGCGCCATCCCCCGCCGCCGATGCCGCCGAGGAAAGCACGGTCAAGGGCGGCTGGTACACCGTCGTGATCTGCGCGGTCGTGGTCATGCTGGCGCAGGTCGACCGCAACATCATCAACCTGATGGTCCAGCCGATGAAGCGGGATCTCGGCCTCTCCGACACGGAGGTCAGCCTGCTGATCGGCCTCGCTTTCTCCCTCACCTACACGATGGTCGGGCCGCCCGTTTCCCGCATAGCGGATCGCGGCTTCCGCAAGCCGGTGGTGGCAGCCAGCCTCGCCATCTGGAGCGCGGCGACATCGATATGCGGCCTTGCCCAGAATTTCTGGCAATTGTTCCTCGGCCGGGCGGTGGTCGGCGGCGCGGAATCCTCGAGCAGCCCCGCGTCGCTCTCGATGATCGCCGACGTCATCCCGCGTCACAAGCTGCCGCGCGCCTACGCCATCTACAATAGCGGCTTCATTGCCGGCGGCGCGATCGCGATGACGCTGGGCGCTTTCCTGCTGGGCCTGTTCGCCAATGTCGAGCCGTTCCATGTGCCCGGCATCGGCATCATCCGCGACTGGCAGCTCGTCTTCGTCATCCTCGGCCTGCCGGGCCTGCTGGTCTCGCTGCTGTTCATGCTGACCGTGCCCGAGCCGCAGCGCCGCGCCGGCCACAAGGCGCAGGGCTATCCGCTGCGTGAGGTCATCGCCTTCCTCGTCGCCAACCGCGCCATGCACCTGCCGATGCTGGCCGGCGTGCTGCTCAATTCCATGCAGGCCTTCGGCACAATCGCGTGGATTCCGGCCTTTTACGAGCGAACCTATGGCTGGGGGCCGGCGGTCTCCGGCCTGGTGCTCGGGCCTGTCAATCTCGCCACTGCGCTCTGCGGACTGTTCTTCGGCGCCTGGCTGGCGGAGCGGCTCGCCAAGCGGCGGGACGACGCGAACCTTCACGTCATGTTCCTCGCGAATTTCCTCTCCATCCCCTTCCTGGTGGTCCAGCCGCTGATGCCCTCGCCATGGCTGGCGCTCTCCCTGAGCGCGGTCGGCGGGGCCATCGCTGCGATGGGCGGGGCGGGCTACAACAGCGCGCTGCAGCTCTCGACGCCCAATGCGATGCGTGGCCAGATCAACGCGCTCTACCTCTTCTGCATCGCGGCGATCGGCGGCACGCTGGGGCCGCTGCTGATCGCGCTCATCACCGATTTCGTCGCGGGGGACGAGGCGCATCTTCGCTATGTGCTGGTCGGCTTCCGGCTGGTGCTGGCGCCGCTCGATTGCCTGCTGATCTGGCTGGCGGTCCGGCCCTACGGGAAGGCCTATCGCGACAGGATCGAGGCGGGCGATTAGGACGGATCGACATTCGGCGCTGACGGCCTGCAAATGGCGGCTTCGCGCGCGTCCGGTGCTCACGTACGTTTCGTACGCTGCGCGCCGGGTCACGCAAAACCACCATTTTCGTCACGTCATCACCTGAATGGCGATCCGTCCTAGACCGGCAGACAAGGGGAATGGCGTGACTGCAAGCACTTCCGGCGAGTCCTTTACAAACGCGCAACCCGAGGCACCACCGGCGGGGGACGGCACCAGTTATCGCGGCTGGTACACCGTCTACATGACGGGGCTGGTCGCGGTCATGTCGCAGATCGACCGGGGCGTGCTGGCGCTGTTCGTGCAGCCGATGAAGCGCGATTTCCATTTGAGCGACACGCAGGTGAGCATCCTGCTCGGCTTCGCCTTCACCTTCTTCTACGTCGTCGGCGGGCCGCCGCTGTCACGCATCGCCGATCGCGGCGTGCGCAAGACGGTGATCGCGAGTTGCCTCGCCGTGTGGAGCCTCGCCACGGCCTTCTGCACCATTGCGCAGAATTTCTGGGCCTATTTCGCGGCGCGCGCCGTGGTCGGCGGGACGGAGGCGGGTTGCGGACCGGCCAGCATGTCGATGATCGCCGATTCCGTGCCGCGTCACCGGCTCCCGCTCGCCTATGCCATCTACAACAGCGGCTTCGTGGGCGGCGGCGCGCTGTCCCTGCTGATCGGCGGCGTGCTGCTCGGCCTGCTGGCGGACGTCCAGCCGATCCACCTCGCCGGCATCGGCGTGGTGCACAACTGGCAGCTCGTGTTCCTGATGCTGGGGATTCCGGGACTGCTCATCGCCGCCTTCTTCTTCCTGACCGTGCCGGAACCGGCGCGGCGCGGAACGCAGAAGAAGGGGGGCTATTCGTTGCGGGAAGTGATCGGCTTCATGATGATTCACCGCGCGATGCATCTGCCGTTCATCACCGCCTCGCTGCTCATGTCCTTCCAGATCTACGGGCTGCAGGCATGGGTGCCCGCCTTCTTCGAGCGGACCTATGGCTGGGGGCCGGCCGTCGCCGGGCCGCTACTCGGCCTGTTCGGGCTGGTCAGCACCACCATCGGCATGTTTGTGGGCGCCTGGTTCGCCACCTGGCTGGGCAAGCGCCATGACGACGCCAATATGCGCGTCTATTTCATCGCGCAGGCGCTCGCCATTCCGTTCGGGATCATCGGGCCGCTGATGCCCAGCCCGTGGCTGTCGCTGGCCTGCATCGCGGTCGGCGGGGCAGCGGCGTCGATGGCCAGCCCGGCCTTCAGCGCGGCGATCCAGCTGACCACGCCAAACGCGATGCGCAGCCAGGTGACGGCGCTCTATTTCATTCTCGCCAACGCCATCGCCGGATCGCTGGGGCCGACGCTGGTGGCGCTGCTGACCGACCATGTCGCCCGCTCCGAGGCGGACCTGCGCTATGTGATGTCGGGCTTCCGTCTCGTGCTGGGGCCGCTCGGCGCGATCTTCATGTGGCGCACCATCGCCCCCTATGCGCAGCTCTACCGCCAGCAGCGGGACGCGGAAGGGGGCTGAGCGTCACATCGCCTTCGTGTCGACGCGCAGCGAGGTGTAGGGCAGCTGGAGATAGTCGAGGATGGTGTAGCCGATCCTCCCGACCTTCGAGCGCGAGCGGCCGAACAGCAGCTCGCCCACGTTGAGGCCGACGCCGACGAACAGGTGGCGCTGGGGGATGACGCCGGCGGCGCGGTCCTCCTCCAGAAAATCAGAGGCATAATAGCCGACCTGGAAATCGAGGAAACGCAGCGGGGTCGATTGCAGCGGCTTGAAGCCGGCGCCCTTGATCGAGAACATGAAGCGCTGCTGCTCGAAATGCTCCTTGCCCTGATAGCTGTAGATATTGTCGTCGGGGACGATCTCGATCTTGAACGCGACCTTCTCCTTGAGGCCGGGGATCGTGTTGCGCATCAGCGAGAAGATCGCGCCCGCGACGTTCATCGCGATGTCCTCCATGGAATAGCCATGGTCGGGCTCGATCCCGTCCGAGATCTCGTTGAGGGCCATGAAGGTCGCTGCCCAGATCGAAGCGTTCAGCGCGTCGCCGGCGGAGGCATGCGTGGTCTTGTGCAGCCGCATGTGGATGACCTCGGCGAGCAGATAGGTGTCGAAGGCATGGGTGAGCTTGTCGACGCCGACATTGGAGGTGTCCTTGCCGAACCATTTCTCGGAATTGAAATTGAAGCCGGAGGTCGGCTTGAACAGCTTCTTGCCGCTCTGCGCGGCGAAATAGGCGGTCAGCAGCAGCAGTTCGGTGGTGATCGTGCCCGATTGCTTGAAGAATCCGCGATATTCCGACTGCTCGGGCGTGGCATGGTCCGTCCAGCGCGCGGGAGGGCCTTGCGTGTTGCCGGCGAGCTTGGCGGGCTCCGGCCCGGTGCCTTCATCCTGTTGCGTGTAAGGGCCGCCGATCAGCGACGCGGCGGCAGCGGGCGCCGTTTCGTCCGCCGGAGGCTGCGCGTTGTGCAGCCCGGCGAGGCGCCAGTCGATCGCGGCGATCTCGGTGCAGTTGCGCGTCGCGCGATCGCACCAGGCGAAGGGGCTTGCCAGCGCGGGCGAGATGGCGTGGAGCGGGGAGGCGGCGAGCGGCGTCGGCACGGGCAGGCCGGGCATCGCCGCGACCGCCGGATCGTCGCCGGAGGGCCCAGCGTCGGCGAAAGCGGCCGTGGAGGAGAGGCCGGCTGCGGCGACCGTCAAAATGTGGCGGCGGAACTGCCTGATGAAGCGCGAGCGGCGTGCTCGGCGGTGGGCAGGCGTCGTCGGCATTCCGGCATCTCCGTCATGTGAAGCATGTCACATGACATCGCGGCGGCGCTGCCGGGATCAGAGATTTTCTCCGGATTCGATAGGGATATATGCCTAGGTGCCCTGAGTTCGGCACGCAGGGCGGCCGGGCGTGGGCACATCAGCACACACGCGCGCCGAGCCGCTAGTCTGCCGCCTCGTTCCAGCCCATCAGCACGCGGCGGCCGGTATCGTGCAGCACCTTGCGACGCTCCTCGTCGGTCAGCAGCACCGTCGAGTCGATCGCCCGCTTCACCATTTCCTTGTAGGTGCCGGACGAGGTGCCGATGTCCGATCCCCACATGATCTTGTCGGCGCCGTAGAAATCGACCGCGCGGCGCAGCACCGCCTCGACGGAGATGCCCTGCTCGCGGGTCGTGTCTATGATGAGCGAGGTCCATTTGAGATAGATGTTCGGGCGCGCCCGATAGCCCTCGAACTGCGCGTCGATGCCGAAATTCGGTCTGGTCACGTCCGGCATGAACAGGTGGTCGAGCACGATCGGCGTGTTGGGGAAGCGATCGGCCATCGATTCCATGACCGGGATCAGTTCCTCGCCTTCCCATGGCGGCCCCTCGATATCGACCGCGAGGCCCAGTTCGTCGCACAGCGCCCAGACCGCCACGGACTTCTCCGAGCCGAACCAGGCGACCTTGTCCTCCACGTTCACCGGGAAATAGCGGACCCCGACGATGCCTCGCTTAGCCCCGGCGCGGATCTCCGGGAGCGTCTTCTCCTCCTCCGGATCGAGAATGACGATCGCGCGCATCTCCTCGGGGAAGAGGTCTGCCGCATCGACGATGTAGCTGTTGTCGGTGCCGTAGATCATGCCCTTCTGCACTGCGGCGATACCGACGACATTCTCCTCGGCCATCCAGCGATGCATCTGCTCGGCGGTCGGCTTCTCATTGACCGGCGTGGGGCCGTGCATGCCGCCGGGGATGCCGATCGTGCCCGGCCCGAAGGGCGGGCGCAGCGCCGGCTGCCCGTCCTTCGACGGTCTCAGCTTGAAGGGATTGCGAGGGTAGCGCGCATCGTCGCTGGAGACGAGATGCGCGTGCGAATCGTAGAGGCGGATGCGAGTGTCGGCCACGTATTGATCTCCCGGTGGGCTGGGCCTGTTGGCGCTCAGGCGCCTTTCATCAGCTTGTTGAAGTTGGCGAGTTGCGCAGCGGCGCTGTTGCGCAGGAAAGCCTGATCGTTGCCGACCAGCATCACGGTCACGCCGATGTCCTTCATCGCCTGCGCGTCGTCCGAGGCAAGGCTGGGGCAGACGGCGGCGAGCGCCTTGCCGTTGCGCAGTACGGCCTCGGCGGCCTTCTTGACCGCTTCGTCCAGCGTCGGCTTGGGGCCTTTGACGTTGCTGAGCGAGAGGCCGAGGTCGCCGCGACCGAGGAAGAAGACGTCGATGCCCTCGACCGCCGTGATCTCCTCGATATTGTCGATGGCGGCGGCGTCCTCGATCATCGCGAAGACGGTGGTGACGCCGTCGGCCCACTCATAATAGCTGTCGATACCGCCGGTCGCCATGCCGCCATAGTCGCCGCCACGGCTCACGCCCGAGCCGCGCGTGCCGCCCTTGTAGCGCGACCAGGAGGCGACATCGCGGGCCTTCTCGGCCGAGTCCACGTGCGGCACCATGATGCCGACCGCGCCGTCATCCAGGCAGGAGAGGATGCTGGCGGCATCCGGCCGCGAGACGCGCACGATCGGCGCGATGTTGTAGGCACGGGCGCCCAGATAGGCGTGGCCGAGTTGCTCGCGCGTCCAGGGCGAATGCTCCTCGTCCAGCATCACGAAGTCGAAGCCGATCTGGCCGAGAATCTCGGTCGGCTGTGGCACGGGGAACTTCATGAAGGTGCCCAGCACCGGCTCGCCATTCTTGACTCGGTTGCGGAACTCGCGCGGATCGGGACGGGACGTGGTCATGGCGTGCATCGGCCTTTCGGATGGGAGGGATGGGCACTCATATGCCGCGACGGCGGCGTCCGGCCTCGGCGGCCGTCGGGTGGGAAACATCGCGCTGGCGGCGCGAGGATCCCTGCGGTTGGACAGGGTTTGGCGCAGGGCGACGCTGCCCGTCGGTTGCACGAGCGCACAGCGCTCTCTCCGTCCCGCCCTGCGCCAAACCTCCGGTCCGTCCCGGCCATCGCGGCATATGAGTGCACATCCCCTGGAAGATAGGAGAGGCCCGCGCTTATCACGCGGGCCTCGCATCGGTTTGATCAGGCCGGCGCTTTTTCCGGCATCGTCACGCCTTCCGGCAGCGGATATTCGTCGTGATTCTGGATCCAGCCTTCGAGCAGCGAGAAGTCGAGCCGCGGCGGCGCGAAGATGTCGGCCATGCGGTTGTTCGACGAGTGCAGGCTCTCGGAGGAGTGGATGACACGGGCCGGAATGAAGGTGGCCGAGGGCGCCTCGGTGATCGGATATTCGTCCGCGCGCCACTCATTCTTGTCGACGCCCCAGGGCCAGCGCATGTTGTGCAGGAACGACCCTGCCACCACGAACGAGCACTGGTCGAAATCGGCATGGCTGTGCGGCGACATCTTGGTGATGTCGCGCGGGCCGCCGCCGGGCGGCGGGAAGTTCAGCATGATCGTGGTGCAGCGCCAGATCGGGCCGAACTTGCCGGGCTGGCGTTCCTTCCACAGATCATAGACGCGCAGCTTGAAGCCATCGACCGGATCGGGCCAGCGCTGGAAGGGCGGGATGTTGCGGTCCTGCACCGCATAGGTCGCGGCATTGGCACACTTGGCGTTGAGGTCCGCCGACTGGGTCGAGAAGAGGCGCGCCACGCGCCCGCCCTTGGGCAGGGTGACGCTGCTGTCGCCCGGCGGCACGATGACGACCTGGTAGCCGGGACCGCTCCTGGTCTCGGGACCATTGACGCCGTGTTGCGCGCTCACTTCGTAAGGGACATCCTCGTCGATCAGGACGATCATATATTCGTCGACCTGATTGGTGCGGGAGAAGGTCGCGCCCGGTGCTGCCTCGATATAATTGACGAGAAGATCCTGGCCGCGCGTGTACCACGCCTTGCCATTAGCATCTTCGTCGACCGGCTTGTCCTTGTAGTAGAGGCCCAGGCTGGCAGGGGTCGCGCTGCCGCCGTTGGCGCTCGCACTGGTCTGCGCCGTGGCAAGCTTGTTGCGCGGATCGCCTGGGGGATAATTGCTGCTCATCGTACCTCTCCTGCGGAGCGTTGTGCCCACCGGTTTTGCGGTCGGGCAAGAAACATAACATGATAATTATGTGCCGGGTGCAGCCCTGTCAATAAACGAAACGTGGTATCAATAAACGATACAAAGCTTGCCCGGCAATCTCTTCCCGCATATCCACACCGGCGCCGGCGCTCCCGGAAACGGGCGCAACGCCGACGGCCTGGCTGGAGGGGTCGGCAATGGCCGATTCCCGCCGCGAACGGCAATTTACGCTCCGGTGGCGGGCCATTGCAATCCGTTCGGGGTGTTGATTAATATGTTAAGTAATGCAGGCAAATCAAAGTGCCGGTTGCCGCAATTGTTGCGCTCACGATCGGCTAGGGTCTGAAAACAGAGAGAATGGAGAGGCGAGCGATGATGTCTGGGATCAAGGGAAAATGGGCGGCCGGATTGTCGTGCGCCGCGGTGCTGGCCGGGCTGAGCGCTGCGCCGCTGGCCGCGCAGGAGGCCAAGCCCGCCGATCCGCCGGTCACATGGGCCCCCGCGACCAATTCCGTCGTCAACCCGTCGAAGAACATCGCGCTCGACGCCTGGGAATCCTACAAGGGCAAGTTCACCAAGCCCTCGGTCGATGAGAACCTCCAGGATCCCATCCTGCAGGGCGCCATCGACGTCCACGCGCATTTCGGCCCGGACAGCTATGACCGGCAATGGGATGCATTCGAGATCGCGCAAAAGGCCAAGGCGCGCGGCATGCGCGGCATCGTCCTCAAGAACCACTGGACCGAGTCGGCCGGCACGGCCTGGCTGGTGCGCAAATATGCCAACGTGCCGGGGCTGGAAGTGTTCGGCGGGCTGGCGCTCAACGCCACCGTGGGCGGCGTGAACCCGCAAGCGGTGCGCTACTTCGCCGAGGTCGAGGGCCATTACGCCAAGATCGTCTGGATGCCGAGCCATGACTCCGAGAAGGAGGTCAAATATCTCAAGGAAGCCCGGCCTTATGTCATCGTCTCCAAGGACGGCGTGCTGCTGCCGACGGTGCTCGAGGTGCTCGACCTCATCGCCCAGTACAAGCTGACGCTGGCGACCGGCCATGTGAGCCCGGTGGAAATGCTCCAGATCGTCAGCGAGGCGAAGAAGCGCGGCATCGACCGGATCATCATCACCCATCCGGGCCTCGGCCCGATGTTCACCGATCCGACGATCGCGCAGCTCAAGCAGGCGACGGACATGGGCGCCTATGCCGAGATCGTGGCGACAGAACTGGGCGACCGCCTCAAGGACGATACGATCAAGGCGATCCGCGCGGTCGGTGCGGCGCACTGCATCGTCTCGTCGGACAGCGGCCTCACCGGCTCGCGCAATCATCCCGACGCGCTGGTCGTGGCGGCGCGCACGCTGCGCGAGGCAGGGTTCAGCGAGGCCGAACTGACGCTCATGTTCAAGACCAATCCGGCGAAGGTTCTGGGGCTGCCCGTTCAGTAGCGGCACCGACCGGTCAGGCCGGCGAAGCAGGGGGAGGATAGGGATGACGACGCTCGATCTTGCGGCGGATCGCCGCCAGTTCATCCTGGCGCTTGCAGCGACGGCGCTGCTGCCGGCGGTCGCGCGGGCAGCCGGTGGCGGCTATCCGACCGTGCAGTCCCTGCTCGATCGCTATGTCGCGGAGAAGCGGGTCGCCAATCTCGTCGTGGCGATCAGCCGCCGGCAGGGGGCGCCCGAATTCTTCTCCGCCGGTCAGCTTGAGATCGGCGCGGGGCCTGCTGCGGGCCCCGACACGCTCTACCGCATCTATTCGATGACCAAGCCGATCACCGGCGCGGCGATCATGATGCTGGTGGAGGACGGCAAGCTGACGCTCGACACGCCGCTCTCCGCCATCTTCCCTGCCTATGCGCAGATGAGCGTGCTGACCGATCCGGACAATAGCCTCGCGGCGCGGCCGGCGACGAAGCCGATCCTCATCCGCCATCTTGTCACCCACAGCGCGGGCCTCGCCTACGGATCGAGCGCGCCGGCGCCGCTGGCCAGGCTCTATGAGGAGAGGGGGATCGAGTCCGCCTCGGCCACGCTCGATCCGCAGTCACGTCGCCCCAAGACACTGACGGACTTCGCCGAAGCGGCGGCGAGCGTGCCGCTGATGTTCGAGCCGGGGTCGAAATGGCTCTATTCCATCGGGCTGGATGTGGCAGGCGCGGTGGTGGAGAAAGTCTCGGGCCTCCCATTCGACGTCTTCCTGCAGCAGCGCATCTTCGCGCCGCTGGGCATGGGCGACACAGCCTTCTTCGTGCCCGACGACAAGCAGGGGCGCTTCGTCACCAATTATCGCTACACGCTCACGGGCCTGGAAGTGCTGGAAACGACGCAGAACAGCGCCTTCACCCGCAAGCCGCCGATGCCGGCGGGCGGTTCCGGGCTGGTCTCCTCGGCGCGCGACTATGCCCGCTTCATGGCGATGCTGCTGGGCGAAGGGCAGCTTGACGGCAGGCGCATCATGAAGACGCAGACGGCGCGGACCATGATGTCCAACCTCATGGAGCCGGGCGTCGCAGCCACCATCACCAGTGGTCCGACCGGCTATGGCGCGGGCGGCCGATCGGTGATCGACGCGGTGCCGGGCGGCGAGGGCGTCGGCACATATGGCTGGAGCGGCGCGGCAAACAGCGTCGCCTTCGTAGACCGGTCGAACGGGGTCTACATCGTGCTGATGACCCAGGTGATGCGCTGGCCCCAGAGCCCGATCTACGACGACTTCGGCAAGGCGCTCTATGCGGACCTGCGCGCCTGAGCGCGGAAGCCCGCCAAAGACCGGTCAGACGTCCGCCGGCTCCAGCCTGCGCCCCTTGAGCAGATCGGCGGCTTTCTCGCCGATCATCAGCGTCGGCACATTGGTGTTGCCGGAGGGGTCCTCGGGCATGACGGAGGCGTCCGCCACCCGCAGGCCCTCGATGCCGTGGACGCGGAGCTGCGCGTCGACCACCGCCAACTCGTCGATGCCCATGCGGCAGGTCCCGACCGCATGGTGGCGATGCTCGGCCTGGTTGCGGATCGCCTGTTCCAGCTCGGCATCCGTGCGCAGGTCCTTGCCGGGCAGCAGTTCCTCGGCGACCAGCTCGCGCATCGGCGACTGGTCGAACAGGGTACGGCTGAGCTTCACCGCGCTGATCATCGCGTCCATGTCCGCCCGTTCGGTGAACATGTTGAAGCGGATGCGCGGCAGGTCGAGCGGATTGGCCGAACGCAGCTTCACCCAGCCGCGCGAGAGGGCGTGCAGGATGCCGACCCGCGCGGTGAAGGCATAGATTGGCGGCTTGGTGAAGCCGGGAAACCAGAGTTCGGCATGCTGGTGCACCGGCATGGCGATGATCTGCACGTCCGGCCGCTCCAGCTCGGGCCGCGTGCGCAGGAAGATGTTGGCCATGGTGCCGGCCGTCGCGAACGGCCCGTCGCCGAACAGCGCCCAGCGCAGGACGGCGATCGTCGCGCGATCGAGGCGCAGGTGCGGCGTCAGGCCGATCTTGTCCTTCATGCGGTAGATGTTGAGCAGATTGGGATGCTCCTGGAGGTTCTGCCCGACGCCGGGCAGATCCTGCACCACATCCACGCCCATCTCGCGCAGATGCTCGGCCGGGCCGATGCCGGAGAGCATGAGGATCTGCGGGGAGGCATAGGTGCCGGCGCTCACCACGATCTCACGGTCGGCGCGCACCTGCTCGATCTGGCCGCTCCGCTGATATTCCACGCCGACAGCCCGCTTGCCCTCGAAGAGGAGGCGCGTCGTCCGCGCCCCGGTGAGTACAGTCAGGTTCTTCCGCTTCATGGCGGGGCGAAGATAGGCGCGCGCCGTGCTGGCCCGGCGACCGTTGTTGGTGGTGACTTCCACGCGGCTGATACCGACCTGCTCGGCGCCGTGGTGATCCTCGCATGTCGCGAGGCCGAGCTTGCTCGCCGCTTCCTGCATCTGCGGGAACATCGCCTCGGGCAGGTCGACCGGCACATTGCCGACCGGCCCTTCGCCGCCATGATAGGGGCCGTCGCCGCGCCAGCTGCGCTCCAGCTTGCGGAAATAGGGCAGAACGTCGGCATAGCCCCAGCCGTCCAGGCCCCGCTGGCGCCAGAGATCATAATCATAGCGGCTGCCGCGCACGTTGATCATGGCGTTGATCGAGGAGCAGCCGCCCAGCGTCTTGCCGCGCAATATGGGGAGCCGGCGCCCGTTGAGGCCCGGCTCCGGGTCGGTCTCGAACGGCCAGATATATTTGGGATCGGTCGCGACCTTGGGGAAGGCGATCGGCATCGCCATGAACGGATGGTCGTCGCGCCGCCCCGCTTCGAGCAGCAGCACGGACACGCCGGGATCTTCGCTGAGGCGCGCCGCGACGATCGATCCTGCAGACCCGGACCCGATGACGATATAGTCGAACGCCTTCATTGGTGGGCCAGGCACCACCGCATGGAAGCCATCGACAGCCTGTTCGTCATCTCCGTCCGTCCCCCGCCTTCGCGCAATCAACCAGAGCCGTGAACCCGCACGAGTTCCGGCGGTTTTCGCCCGGCTCGATCCTGTAAAACTACACACGTTAATAATAAAGGCTTGCGCCGAGGGCAAGAGCGCAGGCGAATTTCGGGAAAATTGGGCGACGCGGCAAACGGCGATCGGGGCAAAAATCGACGGTTTATCAGGGCTTTTCGCGTTCCTTTCCGGAGAAAAGCCGAAGGACTGACGCGCGGTGCGGCATGCTATGGGAGCATCCCGGCTGGACAGCGGTCCCTTTTGCGACATTATGCGCGCGGGCCTTCGGCGAGGAGAGAGAAAACGGTGGCAAGTCAAGGCAGAAGACGGGTGGCAATCACGGGCGAGACCCGAAAACTGCCGCCTTTCGAGCAATCGCTGGGTGCGGTTCTGATCGGTGCGAAGGAGGCGGTGATCGCGCCGCTCCGTTCAATTCTTCGCGAGTATAATGTTACTGAGCCGCAATGGCGCGTCATGCGCGTCATCAATGATCGCGGCCTGACCGACGCGACCGGGCTCGCCGAAGTGAGCCTGCTGCGCGCGCCCAGCATCACGCGCATCCTCAAGGAGCTGGAGGACCGCAAGCTCGTCGTGCGCGAATCGGATGCCAACGACCGGCGCCGCACCATGGTGGCTCTTTCGCCGGAAGGCCGCGAGTTCGTGAAGATGACTTCCCGCAACATGATGCACATCCTGCGGCAATATTCGGACCGCTTCGGCGCGGACCGCCTCGAGCGGCTGGCCGACGAATTGCGCGCGCTTTCGGCCGCCGTCCGCAGCATCGAGTAGCACCAAGCCGCCGCTCCAAGCCCGTCCGCTGCTGCCGGCAGATCGGCTATTGCCCGTCCAATTATTATCATGTTAAATGGATTTCCGAAGGATCCGAGAGGAGTTCGGGAAGAGTATAATGGCGACGATCGAAGCACCCGTGCGGCCCGAATTGCTCGGCGCGAGCGACCAGGCGATTGAAGATGCAGTCAAATTTGGCGATCCGCTGGTGCTTCGCGGGCTGCTCTACCAATTGACGGGCGACGCCGACCTCAAGGCGGTCGCGCTGAAGAAAGTCCGCATCGGTCGCATGGAAGTGAACCAGCTGACCGATGAGGACGACATCGCGATGATCCGCCGCAAGGCGGTCGACTTCATCAAGGCCTATCGCGACGCCGGTGCCGGTCCCATGGGCTACGGACCGGCGGAGCGCTTGCCGGAGAGCTTCGCGCTGGTGCTCGGCCAGCCGGTGGAGGAAGAAGCGCTCGACCTCATGATCGAGGAAGCCGCGTTCGATCCCTGGGCGCGCTCGCTCAAATGGCGGGCCAAGCCCGATCCCGAGCGGCTCGACCAGTTCACGGTGCTGGTGATCGGCGCCGGCATGGGCGGCCTCAACTCGGCCGTCCAGCTCAAGCGCGCCGGCATTCACTTCCACATGATCGAGAAGAACCCCGACGTCGGCGGCACCTGGTACGAGAACCGCTATCCGGGCGCGCGGGTCGACACGCCCAGCCGCTTCTACATGAACCTGTTCGGCGTCGATTTCCCCAATGCCTATGCGTTCGGCACGCATGTCGAGAACCAGAAATATTATCACTGGGTGGCCGAGGAGTTCGGGCTGCGCGAGGCGATCAGCTTCAACACCGAAGTTCGTTCCATGGAATGGGACGAGGACGCCGCCATGTGGAGCGTCCATGTCGACGGCCCGGACGGCAAGCGCACACTGCGTGCCCATGCGATCATCAGCGGCGTCGGCTTCCTCAACCGGCCGAACATGCCGCAGATCGAGGGCATGGAGACCTTCCGCGGCCGCTCGTGGCATACGGCCCGCTGGCCCGATGACGTCGATCTCACCGGCAAGCGCGTTGCCGTCATCGGCACCGGCTGCACCGGCTACCAGCTCGTCCCTGAGCTGGTGAAGGAGGCCGGCCATGTCGTCGTCTTCCAGCGCACGCCGCAGTGGCTGATGGGCATTCCAGGCTATCTGGCGAAGGCGCCGGAGCAACTGCTCTGGCTGGACCGGAACCTGCCCTATCACAGCAATTTCATGCGGTTCAAAAGCTTCTACGGCACCGGCCCATATCTCGCCCGGCTGTTCGACGTCGATCCCGACTTCAAGGATCCGCACACGGTCAGCCCCGGCAACAAGGCGGCGCGCGATCGGAGCATCGAGTTTCTGCAGAGCAAGCTCAAGGACCCCGCACTCGTCGACATCATGACGCCCAGGCATCCGCCATGGTCGGCGCGGCCGGTCGCTGTCGATGCGGACTATTCGATCCTCGACGTGCTTGAGACCGACAAGGTCACGTTGGTGACGACCGGGGCCGAGCGGATCAATGCCGACGGCATCGAAGCCGGCGACGGCAGCCAATATGATGTCGACGTGATCGTCTATGCGACCGGCTTCCGCGCCAACGATTTCCTCTATCCGATGGAGATCACCGGGCGGGGCGGGCAGACGATCGGGCAGCTCTGGGCCGATGGCGGTCCGCGCGCCTATCTCGGCTGCATGATGCCGGGCTTCCCCAATCTCTGGGTGCTCTACGGGCCGAACACCAATGGCGGCCTGCCGGTCTCGCAATATCACGAGATGACGATGTTCTACGCCATGAAATGCATGGAGGAGCTCATCCTCGAAGGGAAGGACGCGATCGAGGTCACGGAAGAAGCCTATTGGCGCTACAATACGGAACTGGACGCGATCAACGGCACCAAGCTCTGGGCCGACCCCCGCGCGAACAACTATTACTGGACCAAGCACGGCCGCACCGCATCGCAGACGCCCTATACCGGCTTTGAGGTGCGCAACTTCATGCTGCAGCCGAACTTTGACGACATGGATATCAGCTGACCACCAAACCAGCGCTCGTGCGCAGGCAGGAGCCAGGGCGGCCACGGACAGGTTTGTGCTGTTGAGCCCTGCGCTCCTGCCTGCGCAGGAGCAAGGGACGGTTCATCGGCAAGATGGGAGAGACCTGATGGACTATCGCACGCTGGGCGCCTCCGGCATGAAGGTGAGCCCGCTCTCCCTCGGCGCGATGATGTTCGGCGATATCGGCAATCGCGACCATGGCGATTGCGTGCGCATCGTCCATCGCGCGCTCGATGCCGGGATCAACTTCATCGACACGGCGGACGGCTATTCGCGCGGCGAGTCCGAGGAGATCATCGGCAAGGCGATCAAGGGGCGGCGCGACAAGCTCGTCATCGCCACCAAGTTCATGGCGCGGATGGGCGACGATCCGAACATGGGCGGGGCCTCGCGCCGCTGGATCGTGCAGGAGGTCGAGAACAGTCTGCGCCGCCTCGGCACCGATCATATCGACCTCTACCAGATCCACTTTTTCGACACGAATGTCGCCGTCGAGGAAGTGCTGTTCACGATGACCGAGCTGGTGCGGCAGGGGAAGGTGCGCGAGATCGGCTCGTCCAGCTTCCCGGCCGACCGCATCGTCGAGGCGCAATGGGCGGCCGAGAAGCGCGGTACGCTGCGCTTTCGCAGCGAACAGCCCGGCTATTCGATCTTCCGCCGCGACGTCGAGCGCTTCGTGCTGCCGGCCTGCAAGCGCTACGGCATGGGCGTACTCAGCTTCAGTCCGCTCGACGGCGGGTTCCTCTCGGGCAAATATCGCGGGCCGGAGGATCTGGAGGGCGAGAACCGCTTCGCGCTGTTCGGGCGGATGGTCGGCCGCGCCTTCGATCCGCACACCGAGCTGATCCGCCGCAAGCTCGCTCTCGTTTCCGACCTGGGCAAGCTCGCCGACGAGATCGGCATTACGCTCGCCCAGATGGCCGTCGCCTTCGTCCTTCAGCATCCGGCCGTGACCTCGGCCATCATCGGGCCGCGCACGATGGAGCAGCTCGAGGGCCTGCTGCCCGCCGTCGACGTCCGCCTCTCGGCCGAGACGCTGGACCGCATCGACGCGCTGGTGCCGCCCGGGACCAACCTCAATGCCATCAACGACCTGCCGCCGGGGACGACGAAGGACCAGCTTCGCCGGGCATGAGCCGGCCATTGTGAAAAGAACAGTCAGGAGGGAAGCGATGACCGACGCAGCACGGCTCCGGGAGCTGGAGGACAAGGAAGCGATCCGCCAGATCTTCACCGACTATGCCCGCTATCTCGATAGCTACGACTATGCCGGCTATGCGAGCCTGTTTGCGAAGAACGGCGCGTTCGGCGACGCTGTCGGGCCCGAGGCGATCACCGCGCACATGGCCAAATATGTCGAGCGCGTCACCACGGCCAAGGCGGAAGGGCGCTTCAAGGACGCCGTCCACCTAATGAGCAACCATCATATCGAGATCGACGGCGACACCGCCAGGGCCGACATCACCTGGTGTTACATGACCCGCGATGCCGACCAGGTGCCGACGGTGTTCCAGATGGGGCATTATCTCGACGATCTCGTCCGCGAGGACGGCCGGTGGAAAATCCTCAGGCACACGGTCAACCGCAGCATGGGCCGCGCCCAGCTGGAGGACGCGCATCCTGCCCGTCTCGACGACACCAACACGCGGCTGCGCGAACTGGAGGACAAGGAAGCGATCCGGCAGATCTTCACCGATTATGCCCGCTTCCTCGATAGCGGCAATATGGAGGGCTATGCGGGCCTCTTCGCGCGCAACGGCTGGATGAAGGCCTCGCTTGGCGAGGCGACCGGCCCCGTGGCGATCCTGGAGCTGCTCAACAAGTATCGCGAGGTCTCGAAGGGGCGAAAGTTCCCGCGCGCCAAGCATATCGTCAACAATCACGACATCACGCTGGACGGCGACACCGCCAAGGCGGTGGTGAGCTGGTTCTACCTGACGCTCGATCCGGACGGCGTGCCGATGATCCTGCAGGGCGGTCATTATGTCGACGATCTCGTCCGCGAGGACGGCATCTGGAAGCTGGTCAGCCACGACATCGACCGCTTTTTCGGCCGTGCGCCGTTCGAGACGCCGCCGGTGACGCGGCTCGACCGCATCGAGGCGCGGCTCAAGGAACTGGAGGACAAGGAAGCGATCATGCGCCTCTTCCAGGACCTGCAGGATGCGCTCGATGGGCGCGACCTCAAGCTTTACGGCGACCTCTTCACCGAGGACGGGGTGTGGACCGGCGTGACCGGCCACCAGACCGGCCCGGCCGCGATCACCGAGTTCTTCACGCGGCTCTGCAAACCCTGGGAAAGCGAAGGGCACCGCACCTATCACAGCACGTCGGACCACCGCATCGATGTTCAGGGCGACACGGCGGTCTCGACCAGCCAGTGGCGCCACATCATGCGCGGGCCGAAGGACGAGCCGGTGGTCGTGCATCACGGCCACTATGAGGACATCTTGCGCCGCACGCCCGAGGGCTGGCGTTTTGCGCGCCGCGATGCGTTCGGCGACATTCCGTATTACGAGCCCAAATTCCAGCTGATCGGCCGGGAAGAGACGGCGGAGGGGTAGGGGCGGGCCTTCTTCGCCGCGTCATTCCTGCGAACGTCTAAATCCGAATAGCAAGCCCGGTTTCGCGGGACGGTCGTTGCGTGTGCGCTCGTCTCACGTTTCAGGCGGCGCCGCACCGGAAGACCCTTCGCGTCCATCCGGCGAGAAGCCATCAACTTCTTCACCGAACAGTTTTGAATCAATGTTTCGTTTAACGATACGGTGTGAACGGGGGCGAGATTTTATTGAAACTATATCACATGTGTAATTTATATTTCGAAGAAGACGGCCCTCACTGCGCCAGAAAACCGCCGTCCATCACCAGCGTCTCGCCCAGAGCGAGCGTCGAGCGGGGGCTGGCGAGCCACAGCACGCCGTCGGCGATCTCGGAAGGCTCTCCCCAGCGGCCGATCGGCAGGCCCTGGCGGATGAGCGCGTCGGGGAAGGGGTCGACGAAGGGCGTCGATCCCGGTCGCCGGCCGATCGAGGAGCGCACTGCGCCCGGCGCGATCGTGTTGATGCGCACGCCCGTGGTGGCAAGCTCCAGCGCGACGGTGCGCGTGATGCCCACGATGCCGTGCTTGGCGGCGACATAGGCAACGGCGCCCGGAGCCCCGGCGAACGCGACGTTGGAGGCGGTGGTGATGATCGATCCCCGGCCGAGCGGCTTCATGTGGCGCACCTGCGCGCGCACGCAGAGCCACACGCCCTTGAGATCCACGGCGATGACGCGGTCCCAGTCCTCCTCGCTCGTGTCCTCGATGGCGTGGAAGCCGGAGTTGATGCCGGCATTGTTGAAGCCGACGTCGATCCCGCCGAAGGTCTCGATCACCCAGTCATGGGCGTCCTCCACGGCCTGCGAGCTGGAGACGTCGACCTGTCGGGCGATCACCTGCGCGCCGTTCGCGCGGATGGTCTCCTCCGCGGCCGCCAGTCCCTCCGCATTCCAGTCGAACAGGGCGACACGCGCGCCCTCCCGGGCGAAGGCCTGTGCTGTGGCGAAGCCGATGCCGCTCGCTGCGCCGGTGATGATGACCGACTTGCCGTCGAGTTCCAGATCCATGCCCGTCCCCTTCGCCTAGATGCTCATGTCCAGCTCGGGATCCGACACCACGTCGTTGTCGATCGGCACGCCCGAGCTGTTCAGAAACATGCCGAGCATGCAGAAATGGCCGCAGACGAAGATGACGTCGATGCACTGCTCTTCGTCGAAATGCGCGCGCAGTTCGGCCCAGACGTCGTCGGGGATGAAGAAGTCGCTGACCAGCGCCTCGGTCGCATGAATGAGCGCGATGTCCGCCGCGCTCCAGGGATGGGCGGAAATCGGCTTCTTGAGCGCCTCCATCTCCTCTGCCGTCAGCCCCGCAGTCGTGCCGTAGGGGATGTGTCGCGACCAGACATAGCCGGACTTGATGAGCCAGGCGGTGCGCAGCGCGACGACCTCCCGCTCGCGATCCTTAAGCTTGTTCTGGCCGCCCATCGTGTAGCCCGACCAGACGCGGAACGCCTGAGATGCGCGGAGATGGCGCAGCAGCGAGCGGAGCACATGCGTGTCGATGCCCCGATCGCGCAGCGGCGCGAAATAGGCCTCCTGCTCGGCGTCCAGCTGGTCGTCCGTCAGGCCCGGCAATCGCGGCGTCTTGGTTCTCATGCATCCCCTCCCACTATGTCCTGTCGTGCCGTCGGCGGTGTTTCAGCGATGATGTGGAGGCAGTCGCGAAGAGGCCTCTTCACAAAACATAACATGATAAGTATATTTCGGTGTCGGCGGAGTCAACGAACGAAGTTGCGCCCGGGCCAGGGATGGCAGGCCGGGATCAGGCGAAAACGAGGCGGGACCGGGCGGCCCGTGCGGCGTTTCCAGGCCAGCACGGGAAGAGGATCGGCATCGCCGAGTCGAACGAGAGGGATGGGATGACGCAGTCGAGGGAAGAGTTTGACGCCGTCGTGATCGGCGCGGGTTTTGCGGGCATCTACATGCTCTACAAGCTGCGCGGCCTGGGCCTGCGCTGCCGGCTGTTCGAGGCGGGCGACGGCCCCGGCGGGGCCTGGTACTGGAACCGTTATCCCGGCGCGCGCTGCGATTCCGAGAGTTATTTCTACTGCTATTCCTTCTCGCAGGACGTGCTGGACGAATGGACCTGGTCCGAGCGTTTCCCGGCCCAGCCGGAGATCGAGGCCTATCTCAACTTCGTCTCGGACCGGCTCGATCTGCGGCAGGACATGCGTTTCGGCGCGCGCGTCACCGGCGCGGCATGGGATGAGGCTGCGCAGCGCTGGACGGTGGAGACGAGCGCCGGCGACGCAGTGGACGCGCGCTATGTCGTGACCGCGATCGGTGGCCTGACCTCGACCGCGTCCAACCTCCCGGCCATTCCCGGCATCGAGGACTTCAAGGGCGACTGGTACCATACCGGCCACTGGCCCAAGGAAGGGGTCGACTTCGCCGGGAAGCGCGTCGGCATTCTCGGCACGGGGTCGACGGGCATCCAGGCGATCCCGGAAATCGCCAAGACCGCCGCGCATCTTACCGTTTTCCAGCGCACCCCGGCCTATATCATGCCGGCCAAGAACCATCCGCTGACGGCGGAATACAACGCCGATATCAAAGCCAGCTATCCGGTGATCTGGGCCAAGGCGAAGGCGCATTTCGGCGGCCAGCCTTATGATCCCCCGGCCTATACGTTCGACGATCTCGACGAAGCCGAGGCCCGCCGCCTGCAGGAGCAATATTGGGACGAGGGCGGCCTGCGCGTCGCTCAGGTGTTCAAGGATGCCTACACGAACGTGAAGGCGCGCGAATTCATTGAGGGCTTCTTCCGCGAGAAGGTGCGCAGCATCGTCAAGGATCCGGTGAAGGCCGAGATCCTCGAGCCCAAGGGCTATCCCTTCGGCGCCAAGCGCATCGCCCTCGACAGCCAGTTCTACGAGACGTTCAACCTGCCGCATGTCGACGTGGTGAACGTCCGCAAGACGCCGATCACGCGCGTGACGCCCGAGGGCCTCCGCGTCGGCGAGACGGACTATCCGCTCGACGTCATCGTCTTCGCGACCGGTTATGACGCGGTGACGGGGCCGTTCCGGGCGATGAACATCGTCGGCCGTGAGGGCATGCGCCTCGCCGACCGGCTGGACGACGGGCCGCGCGCCTATCTCGGCATGAGCTTCCACGGCTTCCCGAATTTCATGGCGGTCAGCGGCCCCTGCAATCCCGCGCTTTCGACCAACGTGCCGGTCTCGATCGAGCACGACGTCGAGTGGATCGCCGACGCGATCGGCTATTGCGAGGTGAACGGGATCCGCACGATCGAGCCGACCGCGGAAGCCGAGGAGGATTGGACGCAGGAAACGCAGTCCAAGCTGGAAGGCTCACTGCTCCAGCAGGCGGACAGCTGGCACATCGGCGCCAATGTGCCCGGCAAGCCGCGCCGCCTGCTGCTCTGGCTGGGCGGTATGATCGCCTTTCGCAAGCGCTGCGACGAGGTGACGGAGGCCGGCTACAAGGGCTTCTCGCTGTCGCGCTGAACCCGGAGCCGGCCTGCGCGAGGCTCAGGAACGCGTGCCGCCGCCGGCGCGCATGTCCAGCTCGGGGTCGAGGGGCACGTCGGGGTCGATGGGGACGCCGGCCGTGTTGAGATACATGCCCAGCATGCAGAAATGGCCGACGACGAAGATGATGTCGATGCACTGTTCCTCGTCGAAATGGGCGGAAAGCTCGGCCCAGATGTCGTCGGGAATGAAGAAGTCGCTGACCAGCGCGTCGGTCGCCTTGATGAGCGCGGCGTCGGCGGCGCTCCAGTTGTGGGCGGTGACGGGGCGCTTGGTCGCCTCGCGCTCCTCGTCGCTCAGGCCGACATTGGTCGCATACCAGAGATGGCGCGACCAGACATAGCCGGCCTTGATGAGCCACGCCGTGCGGAGCGCCACGATTTCGCGCTCGCGGCCCTCGAGCTTGTTCTTGTCGATCATCACATAGGTCGCCCATGTGCGGAATGCCGTCAGCATGCGCGGATGGCGGGCCATCGAGCGGGCGACGCCGAACGCTGCGTTGACGGCGCGAAACGGCGCAATGATGGCTTCCTGTGCGGCGTCGAGCTCCTCGTCCTTGAGCGGGCCCAAGCGCTGATTGTCAGTCCTCACGCAACTCTCCTTCATTCGTTATCTATTTGGTGATGTCCTATCTATCGGTCGTCGTTGCATCGCTCAACCCGCGATGATTGGCGAATTTCTGCGGTTCAGCGCCACGATTCGACCCTCTGTATCATAGTCCGAAACAGGCCTCCCGCTGATTATGTTGACGCGGTGATCGGCTCGATATACTTATCATGTTATGTTTTGAGGCTTAGCCGCATTGCATGAAGCCGACAAGAGCCGCAACAGACGGCGTTCCCGGCTACCAAAAACGAAACAGAGGAGTAGGGAAATGAAACAAAGGGGAGGGCCCAGGTTCGCGGCCGGGCGGCATCTGCTCGCCGGCAGTTGCTTCGCCGCGATGGCGATCTTTTCGCAACCAGCAATGGCCCAGAACGACGCGGAGCCGCAGGCTGCCGACCAGACCAAGGAAAATACGAGCGCGATCCAGGACATCGTCGTCACCGCGCGCTACGTCAGCGAGAATATCCAGGACACGCCGATCGCCATCACGGTGCAGACGAGCCAGCAGCTCGAGGCGTCGAACGTCCAGAGCATGAGCACGCTCGGCGCGGTCGTGCCGAACCTGTTCACCATGCCCGGCGACTCGCAGTCGGCCGGCACGCCGGTCATCGGCCTGCGCGCCGTCACGCAGGGCGCGACCTCAAGCCTTGCCGTCCCGCCCGCGCTCGCCGTCTATACCGACGACATCTATCACGCGACGACGGCCGGCTCGGAACTCGACTTCACCGACATCGACCATATCGAAGTCAATCGCGGCCCGCAGAGCACGCTTTCGGGCAACGCCTCCATCGCCGGCTCGATCAAGCTCTACACCGTCGATCCCAAGGGGGACGGCTCGGGCTATGTCGAGGCCGTGGGCGGCTCGCGCAAGCTGATGGGCGTCAGCGGCGCATTCGACCTCGGCCTGACCGACACGCTCGCGATCCGCGCCTCGGGCAATTTCGAGCGGCAGGACGGTTTCAGCAACCGCCTCGACTTCGCCTGCATGATGGACAAGCTCGGTACCCCCGCGAAGAAGGGCCGTCTGCCCTATTTCCAACCGGACTCGGCCAAGAAGGATTGCGTCATCGGCCAGCTCGGCGGCGGCCAGATCGCCGTGGGGCAGGTCAAGCTGCGCTGGCAGCCGACTGACACGATCGACATTCTCCTCACCGGCCGCCATCGCGAGGAGGATCTGCAGGAAACGCCGGAAGTGGCGCTTTTCTATCAGGAAGGGTGTGCGGCCGCCTCGACGCTGCCGACCCCCGGAGGCACGCCGTCCGTCGGCCCGCAGCCCTGCGGCGCCACGGTCGGTGCACAGGCCTATCACCGCGCGGCCTATCGCACCTTCGGCATCGTCACCAATTCCAACTTCCTGACGCCGCAGCGCAATGGCGGCGTCTATGACACCTATGCGACCAACTGCCGCCCTCTGCTCGACAAGACCGGCGGCGGCTTCCCGGCCGACTATCCGGACGGCTTCTGCTTCGACCAGGGCAAGCAGGCGCACCACACGCTCCTGTCCGGCAAGCTGCGCGCGGAGCTGACCGACAAGATCAACCTGACCGCGATCGCCGGCTACACGAACTACTCCAACGAGTTCACGCAGAATGGCGACCAGTCGCCGCTCGGCTATGTGGTCACGCACTTCATCAACAAGGACAAGCAGTGGTCCGGCGAGCTTCGTGTCGACGGCACCTCGTTCAATGACAACCTCAACTGGGTTGTCGGCGGCTTCTGGCTGAAGATGGATGGCTACCAGAACAACATGGTGAGCTTCATCAACATCTATCAGCTCACCCAGGTGCACGGCATCAACAACAGCAAGTCCGCCTTCTTCCACCTCGATTACAGCATCCTCGACAATCTGCGCGTTTCGGGCGGCGCCCGCTATACGGACAGTGAACTGTCGATCACCCTGCTCAACCCGCAGGCCGTCTCGGTCCTGGTCCCGGCGATCGCCGACCAGAAGCGCGTCGACTGGAAGATCGGCCTCGATTACAAGTTCACCGACGACATCATGGTCTATGCGTCCGCAGCCACCGGCTCGCGTCCGCCGGGCATGACGACGATCATCTCCACGCCGCGCCAGCTTCAGGCGACGTCGGACGAGGAACTGATCTCCTATGAGGCCGGCCTCAAGGCCGACCTGTTCGATCGCCGCCTGCGGTACAATTTCACCGCCTTCTACATCGACTACAAGAAGATCTCCGCGAGCGCGACCGGCGTGGAATGCCGCAACCAGCCCGGACCGACCGCGACCTGGTTCTCCGTCGCCCAGAACTCGCCGCAGGCCCTCGTCGTCTGCAGCCAGTTCACCACGACGACGGTGCCCGGCCCGAACGGCCCGCCGGACCCGGTGACGTTCACCCAGAACGTCGGCATCCCGGCCAAGATCAAGGGCTTCGAGTGGGAGTTCGCTGCGGCACCCGTCGATGGCCTGCGTCTCGACTGGTCGGGCGGCTACAACAACTACACGTCCAGCGTTAAGACGCCGAACACGCCCGGCTATCTGTGGCCCGGCAACCTGCGTCAGCCGCGCTGGAACCAGCATGCCGACATCGCGTACGATATCGAGACGTCGATCGGCACGTTCACGCCGCGCCTGGACTGGAACTGGGTATCGAAGCAGACCTACGACACGACGCCTCAGGCGAGAGCGCCGCTGCCGAAGCTCATCATCGATCCCTATTCGCTGTGGAATGCGCAGATCGCCTACAAGTCGCCGAGCCGCGACTGGACGGCGACGCTGCTCATCACCAACCTCGCCGACAAATGGTACCATTATCAGGTGCTTTCGGGCGTCATCAACGACCAGACCCGCGTGGCGCCGCCGCGCGAGGTCTCGCTGACCGTCCGCAAGACCTTCTGACGCAATTGACCGTCTCTCTCCTGGACCCACAGCGCTTTTCAAAGCGCTGTGGGCCTTTTTTGTTCCGGCTCCTGCAAGCGATTGCCGGTCGAGCGGCTAGGCTGGCCGCTTCTGGGGAGGGCCATGCGGCTCATGGGATATTTTCGAGCGAGGCGGCCGACCGGCACAGGCGGTATTGGCGCGCGCCGCGCATCTCATATCGGGCGAGCCGCGTCGCGGCCCGCGCCCCGATTTTGCGACCCTGCTTCAACGGTGAAGCGGCGGCCCGCAAGGCGACAACGAGGCGGCCGGCCGGCGCGCCTTGCGGATTGGCGGATAAGTGAAGGGACTGTGATTCGATGAGGCGTTCGACCGACTATTTTCTGAGCACCCACGGCGGCAATCTTCCCCTGCCGGGCGATCTGGAGAGCCTGATCTCCAAGCCCAGGGAGAATGCCGAGGCGATCGAGGCCAAGCTGCCCGGCGCCGTCGACTGGGTCGTCAAGCAGCAGATGGATTGCGGCGTCGATATCATCAACGACGGCGAATATGTGAAGGCGGCGACGCCCGGCACTTATGCTGCCTACATCTACGACCGCATGAGCGGCTTCAACACGGTCGACAAGCCCGCCGGCTGGCAACCCAAGCGCGCCTTCACGGCCGAGCGCGACAAGCGTGACTTCCCCGGCTTCTACGAGTCCGGCCTGTGGTTCTCCGGCTCGGGCGGGCAGCAACGCCCCGGCTTCGCCAAGCCGGGCAGCGGCGTTCCCGCCTTCATGAGCGGCAGCGGCACCACGATCCGGGCCTGCAGCGAGCCGATCAAATATCACGGCTATGCCGCGATCCAGGAAGACATCGACGCGCTCCAGAACGCGTTGGCGGGCAAGTCCGGCGTCGACGGCTTCATCGCCGCGCTCGGCCCGCTCAGCACCGGCGCCGGCATCACCAACCTGCATTACAAGGACGAGCGCGACTATATGTTCGCGGTCGCCGACGCCTGCCGCGAGGAATATAAGGCCGTCACCGATGCCGGCCTGATCGTGCAGATCGACGAACCGGAATTCGCGACCACCTGGATGTTCTATCCGGACTGGTCGACCGATGAGTATCGTGCGCATCTCGATTTCTGCGTCGACATCATCAATCACGCGCTGCGCGGGCTGCCGGAAGAGCAGGTCCGCTTCCACACCTGCTGGGGCTCGGGCCACCGGCCGCATGTCCACGACATCGAGTTCAAATATATCGTCGACAAGCTGCTGAAGATCGACGCGCAATGCTACACTTTCGAGTCCAGCAACGTCCGTCACGCGCACGAATATCGCGTGTTCGAGGACGTGAAGCTGCCCGAAGGCAAGATCATCGCGCCGGGCGTGGTCGGCCACTATACCGATCTGGTCGAGCATCCCGAACTGGTCGCCGAGCGCCTGTGCAATTTCGCCAAGCTGGTCGGCATGGAGAATGTCCAGGCCAGCACGGACTGCGGCATCGGCTCGCGCGTGGGGCATGAGGAGATTGTCTGGGCAAAGCTCAAGGCCATGGCCGAGGGCTGCCGCATCGCGGGCAAGCGGATGAAAGGAAAATAGGCGGCGGGCTTCCGTGCTTCCCGCGTGGCGCGGGGGCACGGGTTGCCGGCCTCTCCGATCCTTCCCTCCGGCAGGCGGCGCAACTTGGGGTGGCCAGAAGGCCCCGGCGGTTGCTACGCACGAGCGATGAGTTTTGAAGGAGAGGTGATGGCGAGCGCAGGCATGGGGCAGGGATGAGCACGATCCGGAAACTGCCGCCGTTTGAACAGTCGATCGCGGCCGTCATGCTGGGCGCCAAGGAATCGGTCATCGCACCGATGCGGACCAAGCTGCGCGACTACAACATCACCGAGCCGCAGTGGCGCGTCATGCGCGTCATCAACGATCGCGGCGCCACCGATGCGACCGGCCTCGCCGAGGTCGGCCTGCTGCACGCGCCGAGCGTCACCCGCATCCTCAAGGAGCTGGAGGAGCGCAAGCTCATCATCCGCGAGCCGGACCCCAATGACCGCCGCCGCACCGTGGTCGCGCTCACCGCGGAAGGGCGGGAGGTCGTCAAGGTGGTGTCGCGCCACGTCATGCGCGTGATGCGGGAATATTCGGACCGTTTCGGCGATCAGCGCCTTGAGCGCCTGCTTGCGGAACTGCGCGCGCTTTCCGCCGCGATCAAGGGCGTCAACGTCGAATAGGGGCGCCAGCGCGCGTTGACGCGGCGGCCGGCGCAAGAATATGATTGTCGCTGAATGGTTATCATGTTAAGTGGTTGTGTCTGATAGGCGTGGATATGCGCGCGAATCCGGTCATCGGGCCGGGACTTGTGCGGGGTCTGCGGCGCCGGGCATCCGGCACGATCGGCAGCGAAAAATGCCAACGAGAAGAAGGGAATGAGCCTTGCACAAGATTGTCGTCCTCTATCCGCCGCAGCCTGATCCGGAAGCCTTCAAGGCCTATTATGTCGAGACGCACATCCCGCTCGCCCGCAAGCTGCCGGGGCTGAAGGCTCTGCGCTACAGTTTCGACGTCCATGGCGTCGGTGGCGATCCGGCCTATTTCTGCGTATTCGAGGCGGAGTTCGAGGATGGCGCGGCGCTCGGCGCGGCGATGGGCTCGCCCGAGGGCGGCGCGGTCGCGGGCGATGTGCCCAATTTCGCGCAGGTGCCGCCGACGCTCATCCACTATTCGGTGGACGCCAGCATGTAAGGCGGCGTCCCGTCCCGGGAGGCGTCGCGACGCGCTCCCGGACGGCGCCGGGGCATCGAGCGCCTCACGCAGACGGGAACAAATATCGGACCGGGCGGCGTACGCCGCGCGACGACTTTTCATTACGAGACTGGACTGGCAATGAAACCCTTCGCCCTCCGCGACCTGATCGATGACCGCCCGCAGGACGGCGTGTTCCGCGTCAATCGCGCCCTGTTCCGTGATCAGGCGTTGTTCGATCTGGAGATGAAGCACATCTTCGAGGGCGGCTGGTTGTTCATCGGCCTTTCGACGCAGGCCGAGAATCCGCACGATTATTTCACCAGCTTCATCGGCCGAGTGCCGATCATCGTCCAGCGCGACGGCGAGGGGCAGCTGCGCTGCTTCGTCAATGCCTGCCCGCACAAGGGCGTGCGCCTCGTCCAGAAGCGCTGCGGCAGCGCGCGCCGTCACGTCTGCCCCTATCACAGCTGGACGTTCGACAGCGCCGGCGCCAACAAGAACATCAAGTGGCAGAAGAGCGGCCAATATGGCGCAGGCTTCGACGAGGAAAATCACGACCTCGCCACGGTGGCGAAGTTCGGCGAATATCGCGGCTTCCTGTTCGCCAGCCTCAATGCCGATGTGCCGACGCTTGAGGAGCATCTGGGCGAGACGCGCAAGCTGATCGACCTGATCGTCGACAAGAGCCCCGAAGGCGTCGAGCTGGTGCCGGGGCGCGTGGTCTTCACCTATGCGGCCAACTGGAAGATGCAGCTGGAGAACTGCTCGGACCAGTATCACTTCACCTCGACCCACCCGAGCTACATCCGCATCCTCGACCAGCGCGCCAAGGAGACGGTGAACGAGGTGGTGCAGTCCTCGATCGGCGCGGCCGACTTCTGGCAGGAGGATGCGAGCGGCGTTACCGGCGGCACGATGAGCTTCGATCACGGCCATGTGCTCAACTGGGGCGTGATGCCGGTTTCGGCCGCGCTGCCCGAGTTCGAGCGCGCCGAGGAGCTGGCCCGGCTGCACGGCGCCGCCAAGCGCAACTGGATGTTCAACATGCGCAACCTCACCATCTTCCCCAACCTGCAGCTGGCGGAGAATGCGTCGAGCCAGATGCGCGTGATCCGTCCGATCGCGGCGGGCATGACGGAGATGCAGACCTGGTGCATCGCCCCGCGCGGCGAGAGCGCGCAGGCGCGCGCCTTTCGCATCCGGCAATATGAGGACTTCTTCAATCCGACCGGCATGGCGACGCCCGACGACACGGTCTGCTACGAGGAAGCGCAGATCGGCATGGCCGAGCAGGACCGCCCCTGGCTGCAGGGCCATGCGCGCGGCTGGTCGGCGTCCGTCGAGGGCGGCAATGATTGGTCGGATATGATCGGCATGAAGCCCGCGCGCAGCGTGCTCGCCGATGCCCAGCTCTGCGACGAGAGCCTGTTCGGGAGCTATTATCGCGCCTGGTCGGCCCGCATGGCGGAGGCGCTGGCATGACGACGCTGACGAAAAGCGCGAGCCTGACCCAGAGCGAGGCGACCGCCTATCTGGCGCGCGAGGCGCTGTATCTGGACCGGCTGGATTTCGATCCCTGGCTGGATCTCTACACGCCGGACTGCCTGTTCTGGATGCCCGCCTGGCGCGACGACGGCACGCAGACCGAGGACCCCGACCGCGAGCTGTCGCTGATCTTCTATCGCGGCCGCCGCAATCTGGAGGATCGCGTCCAGCGCATCCGCTCGGGCTTTTCCGTCGCTTCCGCGGTGATGCCGCGCGTCGCCCACATGATCGGCAATGTGCAGGCCGAGGCGGTGGGGGAGGGGCACATGCGCCTCGATTCCTCGTTCATCACCAATGTCCATGACGTACGGACCAACAAGAGCCACGCCTATTTCGGCCGCTACGAGCATGAGCTGGTGCTGCAGGATGGCGCTTGGAAGATCTCCAGCAAGATCATCCGCCTCATGAACGACGTCGTCCCGACCATGCTTGACGTCTACGGCGTCTGAGGAGTTCCCCAATGCTGTCTTCGTCTCCCAGCATCGCGATCGTTGGGGCAGGGGCCATGGGCTGCCTGTTCGCCGCCCGCCTCGCCGAACAGGGCGCGCGCGTCACCCTGATCGATGTCGATCGTGACCGCCTCGCTGCCATCGCGCGCGACGGCGTCAGCCTCACCGACGACAACGGCGCGCGCACGCTGCAGGTGGACGCGGCGCTCGCCGCCGATGTCGCGCCGGTCGAGTTGCTGCTGCTCTTCACCAAAGGCATCCACAGTGGGGCGGCGATCCGGTCCGTCGCGCATCTCGCCGCCAGCAAGCCCATCGCGCTGACGCTGCAGAACGGCATCGGCAATGCCGATCTGCTGGCCGAGAGCTTCGGCGGGGAGCAGGTGCTGATGGGCACGGCGCATGTGCCCGCGGACCTCACCGGCCCGTCCTCGGTGCTGACGCACGGCTTCGGTCATCTCGACGTCGGCGGGTTCACCGCTGCGGCGCACGCGTTCGCGTCGTCGGTCGCCGCGCTGCTGCAGGGCGCGGGCTTCAACACCCATGTCGCCGACGACATCAACGCGGCGGTCTGGGAGAAGGTCGCCTTCAATGCCGCGCTCAACGCGACGGGCATGATCTGCGAAGTGCCCAATGCCGGTCTCGACAACGAGCCGGGCCGTCGCCTCGCCGAGAAGGTGGTCGACGAGACGGTGGCCGTCGCCGCCGCGCAGGGCATTTCGATCGACCGGGCGAAGATCGTCGCGACCGTCGACGCGGCGCTGCGCGAGCATGCGCACCACAAGGCGTCGATGCTGCAGGATCGCGAGCACGGTCGCCAGACCGAGATCGAGACGATCAACGGCGCGATCGCGCGCGAGGGCGCGCGGCTTGGCGTCCCCACCCCGGTCTGCGACACGCTGACCGATCTTGTGCGGATCATCGAGCAGGCCGCACGGCGCTGAATTGTCAAAAGATCCTGCCGACCGGACATGGCTTCTGGCGGTGAATCATGGTCTCGAAGGATCGGCTCGCATGCCACGGGCCGGCTGACATATAAGGAGGGGACGCGATGGCGTTTGCGAGCTTTTCGGGATCTTTGCGCGCCACCGCGGCGCTGACTCTGGCGCTCTCTCTTCCCACGCTCGTCGCCCTCGCGCCGGTACGGGCCGCGTCCGACACGGCGGCGCCCATCGCCATCGAGCGAATGGGCAGCTTCGCGGCCGGCGGCAAAACGATCAGCAGCGGCGAGAACACGCTCCATTGCGACCAGGGCCATGTCGAATATCTGGTGCCCGCCAATGCTCGGAAAACCTCGATCTTCCTGTGGCACAGCTCCAGCGCGCATGTCTGGCAGAACCGCTGGGATGGAGGGGAGGGCTATCAGAGCAAGCTGCTGCGCCGTGGCTATCCCACCTACATCTGGGATGGCCCTCGCGTCGGCCGGGGCACGATGAGCTGCGAGCCCACCAGCTACGAGCCGCGCATGGGGCAGGACCAGGGCAACTGGGTCGCCTGGCGCTTCGGCCCCAAGTCAGGCGAGTGGTTCAAGGGCGTCCAGTTCCCGACCGACTCCAAGGAAGCCTATGACGCCGCGATGGACGCGCGCTACGTCGAATATGACGTCGCGAAGAACGCGCATCTGGAAGCCGAGGCCGCCGCCAAGGCGATCGACAAGATCGGCCCCGTGGTGGCACTCACCAACAGCGCCGGCGGCTGGCGCGCGATGCTCGCGGCGCTCAAGAGCGACAATGTGAAGGGCATCGTCGCCTATGAGCCGGCCGCCTTCGTCTTTCCGGAAGGCGAGGGTCCGCAAGGCGAGGAAGGCGGCTTCGGCCCCACCCATGTGCCGCTGGAGGAATTCAAGCGGCTGACCCGTATCCCGATCCAGATCGTCTGGGGCGATTATACCGAGCAGACCTATTGGAAGACCAATGCCGAGCTCAGCCGGCAGTTTGTGGCCATCGTGAACAAATATGGCGGCCATGCCGAGGTGCTGATGCTGCCCTCGGTCGGGCTGGTGGGCAACACGCACATTCCCTTCGCCGACATGAACAACGAGAAGGTGGCCGAGCAGCTCGACCTGTTCCTCAAGAAGAACAAGCTCGACGGGCGGTAGGTTAGCCCAGGATGTCGGTCTTGTGCTCCTGCTTCCGCAGGAGCACGGGAGCGAGTTAGATCAGGGGCTCGGCCTCACCAGCCCGGATTGTCGAGCGGCGTCTCTTCCGACATCTCGTTGTAGATCCGGCGCTTCGTGAAGCGCCAGCCTTCGGGCGTGCGGATCAGCTCGTCTTCATAATAGCCATAGGCTTGGACATAGGGCCAGCGCGGCTGGTTATCGTTGTTGAAGTCGAACCAGTAGCAGCGCGCCGTTGCCCGGTCGCCGTCTATCCGGATGACGCGATTGCTGACGAAATGCCGCTTGTGCGCCATCTTGATCGGCGCTGCTGCCTCCGCCTGACGGCGATACATCTCGCCGAGCCGCACGCAGGTGGCGCGGATCGCCTCACGTCCCTCGGCATGGCCCTCCGGCCATGAGAGGATGCCGTCCTCCGTGAAGACGCCGGCATAGACATCCGCATCCCACCAATCGAGCGCGAACATGTAGCGGTTCTGCAGTTCGCCGATCTCGACCTTGTCGATGAGATCCTGCTGGGCCTTCGCGTTCGCGCTCACCATGCCGGGTTCTCCGGCGGCGAGACGGCCGAAATCTCGTTCATCACGAACCGCTTGGAGAAGCGCCAGCCATCCGGGGTGCGGACGAGATCGTCCTGATAATAGCCATAGCCCGCGACATAGGGCCAGCGCGGCTGATTGTCGTTGTTGAGGTCGAACCAGTAGGCAACGGCATGGGCGGTGTCGCCGTCGACCTTAATCACGCGATTGGTGATGAAGTGCCGCAGCTTGGCCGCCTTCGTGGGCTTTGCCGCTTCCGCGAACTTGCCGAAGAACTGGCCGATCCGCACGACCGCACCGGCAATGGCCTCGCGCCCCTGCGCATGGCCTTCCGGCCAGGAGAGGATGGCATCCTCGGTGAACACCCCGCCATAGACCTCGGGATCGAACCAATCGATCGCGAACATGTAGCGGCTCTGCAACTCGCCGATCTCGATCTTGTCGATCGCATCCTGCAGCGCCTTTGGATCCGGGCCGGTGCTCATCTGCCTCTCCGTTTCTAATCATCGATTATGCATCCACGAATTTAACTTGGTAAGTAATTCCGGGCAATGGGATTCTGGCTTTTGGAGGCGGTGCGGGCGGCTCTTTTCACCGTCTGATGCTGTGCGCTCCCGGTGATCGTGCGCGCGGGTGCAGCCTCTCATCGACGTGCTGACGACGGAAAGCGTAGGGGCGGTGGAGCGTTGCGCGCGTGCCACAGATCTCCCGTCAAGCGACCCCATCGTTGTCGCGGCTGTGCTAAACTTGTTGAGAACTCAAGCAAGCGCTGATAATCAGTGTTCGTTGTATCTCGCCGGCGGGAGCAATTTTCGATGTTTCGGCTGCCGGCCAAAAGTTCTTGAGACGCTGCATTCCCAAGCAGCGCTGCCGATCAGGAGAGGAAGACCATGTCCGGTTTCGCAACACATTCCCGTCATTCCGCGCGCGTCGCCGGGGCAAGCCTGCGCGTGCTCGCGCTGAGCCTGTCGCTGCTCGCCGCGCCCGCCTTCGCGCAGGATGAGGATGCGGCCGCGCCGCAGACTCCGGCCGCAGACGAGAGCGAAATCGTCGTCACCGGTTCGCGCATCGCGCGCTCGGGCTTCGATCAGCCGACCCCGGTGACGGTGCTCGGTTCGGACATGCTCGAGCGGCAGGCCGCGGTGAACGTCGCGCAGGCGCTCAATGATCTGCCCGCCTTCCGTCCGCAGGCGACGCCGACCACCAACGCCATCTTCACGAACAACATCGGCGCCTCGACGGCCGACCTTCGCGGCCTCGGCGCCAACCGCACGCTGGTGCTCATCAACGGCCGCCGCGTCGTCCCCTCGACCGTTCAGGGCAGCAGCTTCGCCAATGCCGGCGCGGTCGATCTCAACATGATCCCGACCTCGCTGGTGCAGCGCGCCGAAGTGGTGACGGGCGGCGCATCGGCCGCCTACGGCTCGGACGCCGTCGCCGGCGTCGTCAACATCTTGCTCGACACGAAGCTGACCGGCATCAAGGCCTCGGCCCAATATGGCGTCAACGACGCGGGCGACGGCGACCAGTATATGCTGGCGCTGGCGGGCGGCACCGGCTTTGCCGGCGGACGCGGCCACATCATCGCCGGCATCGAATATTCCGACGATAAGGGCGCTGGCGATTGCTACACGCGCGACTGGTGCGCACTCTCGTATAACACGGTCGCCAATCCCTTCGTGACCGGCAGCACCACGCAGCGCGTCGGCACGGGCCAGCCCGCCACGCTGATCCTGCCCAACACGCGCACCGCCACCGCGACGGTCAAGGGCATCATCCCGATCCTGCCCGGGCCGCCTAATGCGGCGCTCATCGCCTCCGGCCTGCGCGGCATGGAGTTCGGCCCCAACGGCACGCTCGTTCCGCATGATTACGGCACCTATTATGGCGTGCCGATCTTCCAGAGCGGCGGCGGCGACGCCAAGCAGGCCTTCTACGAAAACTTCCCCATCTCGGCCCCGGTCGAGCGCCTCAACACCTTCGCGCATGTCGAGTTCGATGTCGCCGACAGCGTCACCCTGTTCGCGGAAGGCAGCTACAGCCGCGTCAAGGGCGCCACGATCGGCGCCCAGCGCCGTGACCTCGGCAACCTCACTATCCAGCGCGACAATGCCTTCCTGCCCTCGGGCGTGGTCGCGACCATGACGCAATATGGCCTGACCTCGATCCCCTTCGGTCGCATCTGGAACGACATTGGCCCGCAGCGGGCGGAAGTGACCCGCGAGACCTATCGCGGCGTGTTCGGCCTCAAGGCGGACATGTGGGCGGACTGGAAGCTGGACGCTTATTACCAGTACGGCCGCACCGACTATTCGCAGCGCGGCTACAACACCACGATCACCCCGCGCATGACCTTCGCGATCGACGCGGTGCGCGACGCCAACGGCAACATCGTGTGCCGCGGCGTGCGTGACGGAAACCCGGCGGCGGCCGGCTGTATCCCGCTCAACCCGTTCATCCAGAACGCGCAGGGCGCGAACAGCTATGTCGTCGGCACGGTGATGCAGGACACGCAGCTGACCCAGAATGTCGTCGCGGTGGCGGCAAACGGCACGCTGTTTGAAGGCTGGGCCGGCCCGATTATGGCCGCGACCGGCGCGGAGATCCGCCAGGACATCGCCCGCGGCACCGCCGACCCGATCAGCAGCGCGCTGCAGTTCTACACCGGCCCCGGCTCGCCGATCAGCGGCAAGGTCGACGTGTTCGAGGCGTTCGGCGAACTCAACGTGCCGCTGTTCGATGGCGCGCAGCTGAACGGCGCGCTGCGCTACACCGACTATTCGACGAGCGGCGACGTCACGACCTGGAAGATCGGCGCGGACTGGGATGCATTGAGCTGGCTGCGTTTCCGCGGCACCCGCTCGCGCGACATCCGCGCACCCAACCTGTTCGAACTCTATGGCCCGACGCAGACCTCGTTCCAGTCGATCCTCGATCCGCGCACCGGCACGCAGGTGCTGAGCCAGGTGCTGCTCGGCGGCAACAGCGCGCTGGTGCCCGAAGTGGCGGACACCTGGACGGTGGGCGTAGTGCTCCAGCCGGACTTCGGTTCGACCGGCCGCCTGCGCTTCTCGGTCGACTATTATGACATCAAGCTGGACAACGCCGTCTCCACGCTCGGCGCCCAGGTCATCGTCAATGGCTGCAACAACGGCGTCGCCCAGCTCTGCGGGCTGGTGACGCGCGATCCCTCCTCGCAGACGATCACCCAGGTGGTGAACCGCAACATCAACCTCGGCAGCCTCATCACGCGCGGCTGGGACATCGAGGCGCTCTACACGCTGCCGGTCGGCCTGTGGAACGGCAACCTCTCGGTGCGCGGCCTCGCCACGATCGTCGATGATCTCATCACCAACTCGGCGAGCGGGACGGTCGATCGCGCGGGCATGAACGGGTCGCCGGTGTCGCTGCCCTCGGGCATGCCGCGGTACATCATCAACGGCTATCTGACGTTCGATGCCGATCCGGGCTCCATCCAGCTGCAGGTCCGCCACATCTCCTCGGGCACCTACAATGCCGAGCTCGTCGGCCCTGGTCAGGACGGCTATGATCCGCTCAAGACCAACAGCATCAACGACAACAGCATCGGCAGCTGGACCTACGTCAACCTCAATGCCAGCGTGAACGTCTGGAACAAGGGCAACAGCAAGCTGGAGATCTTCGGCACGATCACCAACCTGTTCGACAAGGATCCGCCGGTGAACGCGCCGTCGAGCTTCGGCCCGACCAACAACGTGCTCTATGACGTGCTGGGCCGCGCCTACCGCATCGGCGCGCGCGTCCGCTTCTGACGTGGATAGCCCCTCCCTTTCAAGGGAGGGGTAGGGGGTGGGTGTCGCGCAGCGACCTTCGCGACGCCCAATCCCCACCCCAACCCCTCCCCTGAAGGGGAGGGGCTCGATAGGTAGGAGAGGCTTATGACCAGCACGGGCGGATTCACGCTGATCATGAAGGACGGCGTTGACCCGTCGACCGCGCCGAACAAGCCGCCGCTGCCACCGCGCGAGCACCAGCAATGGGTCGAGGACGGCCTGCTGATCGATCGCAACATCGCGGTGACGATGCGCGACGGCGTTCGCATCCTTGTCGACCTCTATCGCCCGGCCGATGCGCCGGACGGTCCTCTGCCGGTGCTGCTGGGCTGGAGTCCCTATGGCAAGCACGGCATGTCGGACACGCTGTTCCCGCCGCATTCGGGCGTGGAGGCGGGCTGGATGTCCCGCTTCACCGCCTTCGAGGCGGCCGACCCCGCTTATTGGTGCGCGCAGGGCTATGCGGTCTGCAATGCGGACTCGCGCGGCATGTGGCTCTCCGAGGGCGACGTGCGCCACAACGGCATCGGCGAGGGCGAGGATTGCTACGACCTCATCGAGTGGCTCGGCGTGCAGCCCTGGTGCAACGGCAAGGTCGGCATGACCGGCGTCTCTTATCTCGCGGCCATTCAGTATCTCGTCGCCCAGCTGAAGCCGCCGCATCTGGCCGCGATCAACCCCTGGGAAGGCTTTTCCGACTGGTATCGCGAGTTCGCCTATCATGGCGGCATCCGCGAGACCGGCTTCGTGCCGCGCGGCACCGGCAATCTGCGCTTCTCAAACCAGCGCTACGAGGACACCAACGCCAACGTCCAGGCCCACCCGCTTCACGATGCCTATTGGGAAAGCAAGGAGGTCGATCTCGCGGCGATCGACGTGCCCGCCTTCGTCGTGGCGAGCTGGTCCGATCACGGGCTGCACACGCGCGGCACGATCGAGGCGTTCCGGCACATCTCGTCCGAGCAGAAGTGGATGCTCGTCCATGGCCAGAAGAAATGGGCGCATTTCTACAATCCCGAAAGCCGCGCGCTTGCGCGGGCCTTCTTCGACCAGTTTTTGAAGGGCGAGGCGCGGGGCGTCGAGGCCTGGCCGCCGGTGCAGATCGAGGTGCGCGAGAGCGCGCGCGTCCATCCGCTGCGCGCCGAGCAGGAATGGCCGCTGGCCCGCACCCGCTACGAGCCGCTTTATCTGAACGCGGCCGACGGCTCGCTGGGCGTGGCGCCCGTCGCAGAGGCGGGCGCGCTCTCCTACGATCCGCTCGACGAGGCCGGCGAGGCGCGCTTCGACCATCGCTTCGCGGCGGACACTGAGATCAGCGGCTATATGAAGCTCAAGCTCTGGGTCGAGGCGCAGGGTGCGGAGGACATGGACCTGTTCGTCGCGGTCCAGAAGCTCGATGCGGCCGGGCAGCCGGTCGGCATGACTTTCTACGCCTTCTACGAGAACGGGCCGGTCGCGCTCGGCTGGCTGCGCGCGAGCCATCGCGCGCTCGATGCGGCCCGCTCGACGCCGTGGCAGCCGGTGCACAGCCACCGCGCGGAGGAGAAGCTCCAGCCCGGCGTGCCGGTGCCCGTCGAGATCGAGATCTGGCCGTCATCCACCCTATTCCGCGCCGGTGAGACGCTGCGCGTGGTGGTGAAGGGCATGGACATCTACCGCGACGCCCTGCCGATGCTGCCCTTCGCGCGGCACGAGGAACTGCGCAACGCCGGCACGCATGTCATCCATGCCGGTGGCGACTATGACAGCCATCTGCTGGTCCCGGTAATCCCGGCCGGCTGAGGCGCGCTTATAGAATTACCGTTTTACCCTCTCCCGCTGGCGGGAGAGGTAGCCCGCGCCATCAGGCGTGGGAGGGTGAGGGTCTTCGGCGACCTTCGCAAAAGTACGCTTTATCCAAGAAGACCCTCACCCACGCCGCCCGCGTGCGGCGGTCGCATGGCTCACGCTCACGAATTCTGTCGCGACGCGGCACGGTTGACGCTACGGAAAGGCGTCAAACATCCGGTCATGTCGACACGGGAAAAAGGGGAGGGATCATGCGCGCACGCCATCAGCGGCAACGACGGCTCTCGGGGGATGCGCGATGAGCGCGGCCGGCCTCTCTATCGAGCAGCGGTTGCAGATCCTCGAGGACAAGGAAGCCATCCGCCAGATCATCATCGACTACGCCTCCGCGCTCGATGCGCAGGATGCGGATGCCTATGTCGGCCTGTTCGCGGAGGATGGCGAATGGGCGATCGGCAGCATGATCCGCAAGGGCAAGGACGAGATCCGCGCGTTGGTGGACGGCCTGTTCCGCAGCCGGACGGACGATTTCGTCAATCTGGAAAGCTTCGAGATCACCTTCCATCCCCGGATCGAACTGAACGGCGACCGCGCGAAGATGAAGTCGGGCCACGTCGCCTTCCGTCGCGCGCCCGGCGGCAACCCCGTGCCGGTCCTGTTCGGCCGCTATGAGGACGAGTTCATCCGCGAGAACGGCAGCTGGAAGATCCTGCGGCGGACGGACATTCCCACCATTCCGACCGCCGAGGAATATGCCCCGGTGCTGCGCGCGCGCGGGCAGATCCTCGACCAGAACATCAAGGCGGCGGAGGCGCGGGCAGCCCGGTCCTGAGGTCCGGCGTTTGCCGTGCGATACGAGCCTGCTACCAAGGACGGATGAGCGCGATCATCCTCCGTCCTCTCGAGCGCGCCGATGCGGAGCAATTGATCGCCGCCAATCGCGCGAGCATCGATCTGCATCGTCCATGGGTCTCGCCCTTCACGGACGAGGAAGGGTTCGAGGCGCATTTCGCCACGCTGGGCGAGCAGACCGTCAGTCTCGTCGCCCGCGAGCCGGCGGGCGGGGCGATCATCGGCGTGTTCACGCTCAGCCAGATCTTCCGCAAGGCGTTCCAGAACGCCTATCTCGGCTTCTACGCGGTGCGTGACGGGGAAGGGCGCGGCCTGATGACGCAGGCGCTCCGGCTCACCGCTGTCCATGCGTTCGGCGACCTTGGCCTGCACCGGATCGAGGCGAATGTGCAGCCCGCGAACCTCCGCTCCATCGCGCTTCTGCAGCGCGCCGGTTTTCGCAAGGAAGGCTATTCGCCGCGCTATCTGAAGATCGGGGGCGAGTGGCGCGACCATGAGCGCTGGGCGCTGCTGAGCGACGAGGCGTAGGGAGGGGCGGAAACGCCTCGTGAGCCTGTCCCCCTGGATCGAACCGATACGTGCTCCTGCCTTCGCAGGAGCACCGCAAGCCAGAAGGCTCGAAGCTCTCTCTACCCGGGGTGGACCAGGCCTGCCGCCGCTTACGCGATCAGTTCTTCGAGCTTGCTCTTGAGCGCCTGGATGCGCGTGGCAGCCTCGGTGAAGGTCTGCACGTCCGCCCGGTTGTTGTTGCCACGCGCTTCCTTGGCGGCCTCGACATAGCCTTCGAGATCGGCCTCGAGCGCATCGACGAGGATCTCGACCTCGTCCTCGGTCAGCGACAATTTGATGGATTTGGCCATGATCTGGTCCCCATTTCGTTGATTGGCGCTCGTCCTACGCGAGCGATGCGGTCCCGTCGACCGGGGATGCGCCCGGCCGGCATGTTTCGCCCGGCAAGGCTCAGCGCGGCCGCGCTTCCGCGGCTGGCACGGGCTTTGGCGTGGCCAGAACCGGCCGCTCGTCCAGTTCGCGTCGGAGCATCCGCAGCATCCAGCGCCGGTGCCGGTCGAGGAAGCGGGGCAGGTCGTCCGGCCGCGCCGGATCGAGCACGGGAACGGCCCAGTCGTCGGCATCCTGCGCTTCTTCCTCGCGCTCCTCGCCGCTCTCGTCGGTCGGGCGGCCCACATGGCTGCCGGCATAGACATTGCCCGCAAAGGTGAGCGTGAGCGGCGGCGGGAAGCCGGGGCCGGTGACATAGTGGCCGTTCGATCGGCCCGTCTCATAACCGTACTGCGCCGTGCCGCTGGTGCCGAGATGATTGTTCCGGAAATCGATCCGCTCCGACCAGCCATTCCACCAGGTCGCGACGACCATCTGGACCTCCCCCGCACCGGCATGGATCACGTTCTTCTCGATCAGCGCGTCCGATCCGCCGCCGATCTGGAAGATGCGCTCGCGATCATTGTAGCTGACATTCTGCCGGACGATCGTGCCGGTGTTGCCGATATTCTCGGCCGCGTCGCGCACCACGGGTGTGCAGATCAGCATGAAGCCGCCCTCATTGTCGTGGCTGAAATTGTAGAGGAACGTGGTGCCGCGCGAGTTGAAATCGGAATCGAAGCCCATGCCGTCATAGATGCCATGGGTGAAGGCCGCCTCGTTGAGCTGGATCAGCGTGTTGTCCGTGCTCCATTGCCAGATGGCGACATTGTATCCTGGCGCCCGGCTCGCCGCGTGGCGCACGATGTTGTGCTCGATCAGCGCACCATCCGCGCCGCGCGGCACGATCCCGTCGCCGCCGATATCCTCCAGCACATTGTCGCGGATCACCACGAACCGGCTGGGGAACCAGCGCGCGGCGGTTACCTGGTCGCTGATCCCGGCGATGCCGGAGCGGTCCACCTTCCAGATGAGGTTGCGTTCGATGACAATCCCCTCGAAGCGGGTCGGCACCTTGGGGCCGAGCGCGGAGAAGACGATGCCGCCATTGTCCTTGCGCTCGTTGGTGCCGTTGACGTCGTGAATGTAGAGGTCGCGCAGGGCGATGTTCTTGCCGACGCCGAAGTCGACCAGGTTGACGAACACGCCCCGGCGCGGGGCGGGGGTGGCGCCGCTGTTGGTGATCTCCAGCCCACTCACCGTCACGTTGTCGGCATTGCGGATCTCGACGGCATTCTCGGCGATTTCGCCTGCCTCGATGCGGGGGCGGGGGCCATCGCCGGTACGGGTCACGGTGATCGGCGCACCCTCGCTGCCGGAGCGCTCGATGAGCAGCGGCTCGCGCCACACCGATCCCGCCGCCAGCAGCACGCTATCGCCGGGCTTGAGCGGCGCCTCGCGCAGGCGCGCGAGCGATTTCCAGGCTTCGGCCGCGCCCAACCCGGTGCGGGCGTCGTCGCCGCGCACGGAGTCCACATACCAGGTCTCGGCCTCGGCCGCTCCGGCACTGCCGAGCGCGAAGAGAATGGCGGCGCGTTTCATGGGCGGCGGTCAGGTAGGGCGATCGTCATGGATCGCCCATGCCATGTGCGCGGGCGAGCTTTCAATGGTGGTGAACCCGGCTTTGCGCGGGGCGATTACTGCCTGACCGCGTAGTAGGTGAAGATCGAGTGGTCCGGATCGGTGCGGCGATGGCCGGTGCCGACGAACAGGGTGCGGCCCATCCAGTCGTGCGGCCCCTCGGGCACGGTGAAGGTCGGCGAGAAGCAGAAATAGGCCGGCTGCCGCACGCCGTGGACGATCACGCCTTCGCCCGGCTTGGACGGGACGAGATAGCCGCGGTTGTTGATGTAGATCTTGGTGCCGTCGTCGGCTTCCAGCAGATAGTGCGAGTTGACGACGACCGTGCCGTCGTCGCGCACCACGGCGAAGTCCGCGCCGCTGTCCGGCACGATGATGCCCTGCAGGCGCGGCCCGTAGATGGTGCCGCCGGAGCAGGGCGTATAGCCCTGATGTCCGCCGCCGGGCAGCGGCCCAAAGGTGCAGCGCTCGGGGCGGAATTCGACCCGCATCTCGAAGACATAGTCGAGATGGGCGGGAACCTGGGGATCGTTCATGGGCTGTCCTTCGGGGCTATTCGCGTCGTCATCCCCGCCTGAGCGGGAATGACGGGGTTTGTCGGCTCGCCGCGTTCTACAGCAGCATGAAATAATGGATGCGGTTCGCCTTCGGGATCTTTTCCGCGATGCCGACGAAGATGTGCTTGCCGAGCCAGTCGTGCGGGCCTTCCGGCACGTCGAACTTGGGGCTGACGCGCATGTAATATTCATCCGCGCCGACGTCCTCGTTGCGCGCCATGCGGTCCATCGCGTCGCCCTCGGCCCAGCGATAGCCACGGCTCTGCAGGTAGATCGGCGTGCCGTCGTCGGCCTCGAGCAGGTAGCGCGCGTCGAAGTCGATCACGCCGTTCGGCCGCACCAGCGGAAAGTCGCCGCCGCTCATCGGAATCACACGGCCCTTGATGCGCGGTCCCTCGAACGTGCCCTGCGCCGCCCAGATTGCCGCGCGCGTCGCGCCCATGCTGGTGGGCTTGAGCCAGATCGGCGCAGTGAGGTCGATCGAGACGGTGAACGCGAACTCGAACTTGGGGGCAAAGGGATGGGAAGGCGGCTCGATGGCCATGATAGTCTGGTCTCCTTGAAAAAATATTCGGATCAGGCGGACGCGGCGACGACGGGGAGGGTCTTGTACCGCGCGCCCAGGATGCGGGCGAACTTGCCGTCGCGCAGATAGTAGAAGCCGAGGCTCTCGATGTTCAGGCTCTCGCCCTTCATCAGCGGCCCCGCGATGAAGTCCGGCCAGTCGACCAGGCCGTAGAATTCCGTGCGGACATGGCAGGCGAGCGTGTCCGGCCCCGCCGCGACGGCGAGAATGTCCAGCGTTTCCCGGACCTTGGATTTCACGTCGCGGTAGAAATCGAGGATGTTCTCGCGGCCGATGATCTGGCGCTTCTCGCCGAGGTTGAACACGACGTCGTCGCAATAATAGCGGCCGAACCCCTCGAAATCGTTAGCGTTGAAGCGGGCGATATAGTCCGCATAGTCCTCTTCCGTCACCGGGCCTCTCCCTTCGTCTCCGTCCGCTCGCGCGGCAAGATGTTGATTATTCAACAGCTAGGCGGGTCGCCCGTTGTTCGCAACAACAATTCGACATTGCCAAGCGCTTTCAATTTTGGTCGAAGATGAGAACCATGGATCGCATGTTGAGAGGAACGGGCGCGCGTGGCTAAGGCCGCGGCGCAGCTTGCCGATATGCCGCCGGGGCAGGGGGTCTCGAGCGGGCCGCGGCGCGTGCCGATTTACGAGGTTATGCGCATTTTCCTGCGCAAGCCGGGCTTCCTGCTGAACCGGGTCGATCAGGTCGCCAATGCGATCTATGGCGCGCTGGCCGAGGGCGGCGAGACGCTGGCCCAGGCCGAGATGCTGCTGGCGATCGACGGCGGTAAGGACCGCGATCAGGTTGGCCTGGCGCGTGCCTGCGGCATCGACACTTCGACCACAGCGATCATCCTCGACAATCTCGAAGTGACCGGCTTGATCGCGCGCGAGCAGGATATGCGGGATCGCCGTCGCAGCCTGCCGGTGCTGACGCGCGAGGGGCGGCGGCGCATGCCCGGCGTCCGGCGCGCCTTCGCGGGATTGCAGGATGCGCTGCTGGAAGGCTTCGACAGCGCCGAGCGCCGCCGGCTCGACGATCTGCTGGGCCGGGTCGTGCGCCGCAGTGGCGATGCCGCGCCGCGCTGGGACATCGACGCTTCTCCGCTGGCCACCGCGCCGAGCCTGCTGTTCCGCCGAGCGCTGCAGATCTGCCACGCGCATTTCAACGCCTGCGTGGCGCCCCAGGCGATCACGCTGCGGCAATTCTCGGCGCTGGTTATCCTGCATCTTCACCCCGGCCTCAGCCAGGTCGAGTTCGCCCGCGTCTTCGGCCTCGATCCCTCGACCTGCGCGATCGTGCTCAAGAAGCTCGCCACGCGCGGCCTGCTGCTGGCGGTCCGCTCGCCGGAGGACCGGCGCAAGACGCTCTACTCCACGACGCCGGAAGGCTGCGAGCAGGCCGCCACCGTCCAGCCCGAGGCGGACCGGTCCGAAGCGCTCACGCTCGCCTCGCTCGGCCCGGCCGAAATCGGGAGCCTGCTGCCGATGCTCCAGTCGATCGTGCGCCACCATGCCGAGCGCCTGCGCTATCCCGGCTGTCTGCCGTGGGACGATCAGCCGTATCACGAAGCGGTTGATTGACGGCTCAACATCTATATACAACGATGTCTGACTAATTCGGGCGAGTCCCTCGCTCAGTGGAGAGGACATGATGGCGGACAGCGAACGACGCACGATTTCCGTGCGCAACCCGCGCACCGGCGCGGTTGATTTCGCGCTTCCGGTCGCGACAGCGGCGGACGTGGCGGAAAAGGCGGCGCGGCTGCGCGAGAACCAGAGGGCCTGGGGCGCCATGCCGCTCGCCGCGCGCATCGGCGTGATGCAGCGCTGGCTGGGCGAAGTCGCCAAGCGCGCCAACGACATTGCCGAGGCGGACGCGGTCGACACCGGCGGCTGCCACACCTCCTATCTCCAGGGCTACATCACCATGGGGAATATCGGCGGCTGGATCGAGGACGCGCAGGCTGCCCTCGATGCCGCCAGTTACAACGGCCCGTCCAAGGCGATGCCGAGCGTCGAGGTGCGCACCCAATTCGTGCCGTATCCGCTGGTGAGCGTGATCGGTCCGTGGAACGCGCCGATGATGCTGGTGCTGCTCGATGCGATCCCGGCGCTGTTCGCCGGCTGCGCGGTGCTCATCAAGCCCTCCGAAGTCACGCCGCGCTGGGTCTATCCGCTGTTCGAGACGGTCGCTGCCGTGCCGGAACTGGCGGGCGTGTTCGACTTCGTGCAGGGCGACGGCGAAACCGGGCAGCACATGATCGATGCCGCCGACCTCGTCTGCTTCACCGGCAGCGTGCCGACCGGCCGCAAGATCGCCGTGCAGTGCGCGCAGCGCCTGATTCCCTGTTTTCTGGAGCTGGGCGGCAAGGATCCGGTGATCGTCACCGAGAGCGCCGATCTGGAGCGCGCGACCACCGCCGTGCTGCGCGGCGGCGTGCATGCCAACGGCATGGTCTGCTTCTCCGTGGAGCGCATCTACGTCGCCGAAAAGATCCACGACGATTTCGTGAAGCTGCTGGTCGAGAAGGCGGAAAAGGTCCGCCTCAACAGCGACAATCCGCGCGCCGGCCATTCGCACCCCTTCACCTTCGCCCCGCAGGCCGGCATCGTCGAGAAGCAGCTTGCCGACGCCGTCGCCAAGGGCGCGACGATCCTCACCGGCGGCAAGGCCGAGGACATCAACGGCGGGCTCTACATGCGGCCCACCGTCGTCACCGGCGTCAATCACGACATGGTGCTGATGCAGGACGAGACTTTCGGCCCGATCCTGCCGATCATGAAGTTCAAGACCATCGAGGAAGCGATCGCGCTCGCCAACGACACCAGCTTCGGTCTCACCGCCAACGTGATCGCCGGCAGCGAGGACGAGGCACTCCCCATCGCGCAGCAGATCAACGCCGGGTCGGTGTTCATCCAGGACACGTTCCTCACCTTCGCCAAGAACCGCACCGTGGGCAGCACCGCGTTCGGCAATTCGGGCGTCGGCGGCGGCTCGCGCACGGGGCCGGAGGCGATCCTGCGCTATGTCCGCCGCAAGGCGCTGCTCACCCAGCATGGCGAGCCGGCGGACATCCAGAACGATCATCATCTGGGCAAGCAATAGAATCCGGAAAGACCCTCACCCTCCCACCGCCTGCGGCGGCGGGCCTCGCCCTCTCCCGCATGCGGGAGAGGGAAGGAGCGCGAAGCGCGGAAGGGTGAGGGTCTTTCTTCTCGCCTGACAAAGGCCGACAAAAGGAAGTGGAGAGACGACATGGCATGGCAACTGAGCGCGCTGGACCGGCTGGAGATCCAGGAGCTGTATTCTCGCTACGCCTGGGGCATCGACCTCGCCGACGCGGAGATGGCCATGTCCACCTTCACGCAGGATTGCTGGTTCGACCATCTCTGGCAGGGCAAGGTGCAGGGCCATGAGGAGATCCTCAAGAATCTCCAGTCCCTGTGGAACGACCGCCAGCACTGGTGGTATGGTCGCCAGCACCTGATGAACCATTTCATCATGGAGCCGCGCGAGGAAGAGGGCGAGGCGGACGTGCGCTGCTTCTTCCAGATCGTCCAGTTCCAGACCGACTACCACACCAATTTCGTGTTCGGCATCGGCACGCGCGTCGACCATGTGACGAAGAAGGAAGGCCCATGGCGCTTCCAGTCGCTGCACGTGAATGCCTGGACTGCCGCCGATCAGGTGCCGTGGAAGGGCGAGCTCCTGCTCAAGCAGAAGCCGAGCCACCAGGCCGCGCCGGTCGCGGGGAAGAAGTGATGGGGCCTTTTTTCCTGTTCTCCCGCGAAGGCGGGAGTCCAGCCCGAACTGAAATGTCGCGCGGGAGCGCGGATCGGCGCCCTGCGCCGAGTCCGGATCCCCGCCTTCGCGCGGACACGGGAGGTCGCGCATGAAAATCACTGCTGCCGTCAGCCGTGCCAATCAGGACGCGCCGAGCCTCGAGACGCTGGAGCTGGAAGCGCCGCGCCCCGGCGAGATGCTGGTGCGCATCGTCGCGGTAGGCATCTGCCACACCGACCTTCACGAGCATCCCGGCCGCCACGCGCCGCACCCGATCGTCCTCGGCCATGAGGGCGCGGGCGTGGTCGAGGCGCTCGGCCCCGGCGTGCGCGGGTTCGAAGTCGGCGATCATGTGATCCTCTCCGGCAGCAGCTGCGGCACCTGCCCGAGCTGCGTCGCCGGCCGCCCGACCTATTGCGATCTCGCCATGCCGATGAGCTTCGGCGGCAAGCGCCTGGACGGATCGGTCGCGCTCAGCTGCGGCGAGGAGAAAATCCACTCGCACTTCTTCGGCCAGTCCTCCTTCGCAACGCACTCGATCGTGCCGGAGCGCACGGCGGTGAAGGTCGACAAGGACCTGCCGCTGGACAAGCTTGCCCCGCTCGGCTGCGGCGTCATCACCGGCGCCGGCGCGATCATCGAGGCGCTGAAGGTCAAGGCGGGCCACACCGTCGCCATTCTCGGCACGGGCGGCGTCGGCCTTTCGGCGGTGATGGCGGCCCGGCTGGTCGGCGCCAAGCGCATCGTCGCGGTGGACATCAACAAGAAGCGGCTGGAGCTGGCGCTAGAACTGGGCGCGACCGACGTGATCGCCGCCGACGAGCCCGATGTCGCGCAGAAGATTCGCGCCATCACCGGCCGCGGCGTCGACTTCAGCTTCAACTCGACGACCGTTCCCGCCGTCCACAGCATCGCGCTGGACTGCCTCGCGATGAACGGCACCGCCGGCTTCGTCTCGGCGCCGCGCGGCGAATGGTCGCCGCAAATGTTCGCCATGCTGGCGGGCGGCAAGCAACTGCGCGGTATCCTTGGCGGTGACGCCAATCCGCGCACCTTCCTGCCGATGCTGATCGACTATTGGCGGCAGGGCCGCTTCCCGTTCGACCGGCTCATCGAGACCTACCGGTTCGACGAGATCGGCAAGGCTTTTCACGATTGCGAAGCGGGCACCGTCATCAAGCCCGTGCTCACCCTGGGAGATGCTGCATGACTCCGGAAATCCGCAAGCAACTGGCCGGCTTCGGCGCAGAACTCACCCCCGGCATGCTGGGCGGCACGCAGGAGATCTATCGCGGGCTCCAGCCCGGCCTGCCCACCCACGCCAAGGTGACGCGCGATCACCGCTACGGGCCGGATGAGCGCAACCGGCTCGACATCTTCACCAAGGACGGCCTGGAGAAGGCGCCGGTGCTGGTGTTCGTCCATGGCGGCGGCTTCATCATGGGCGACAAGACCACCGAGGGTTCGCCTTTCTACGATAATATCGGCGGCTTCGCGGTCGACGAGGGCTGGGTCGGCGTCACGATCACCTATCGCCTCGCGCCCATGCACAAATGGCCGGCGGGCGGCGAGGATGTCGGCCTCGCGGTCGCGTGGCTGCGCGAGAACATCGCGCAGTTCGGCGGCGATCCCGATCGCATCTTCGTGATGGGCCAGTCGGCCGGCGCGGTGCATGTCGCCGAATATGTCGCGCGCCATGATCCCCAGATCGCCGGCGCGCTGCTCGTCTCGGGCATTTACGACGTCGCCTCGGCCGCGCCGAGCGACTTTCACAAAGCTTATTATGGCGACGATCCGTTTGGCTATGGCCCGACCTCGTCGATGGCCGCGCTTACCCGCACCAAGACGCCGCTGCTGATCGCCGTGTCGGAATTCGATCCGACCGACTTCCAGCTCCAGGCGGCCGAGCTGGTCTCGCGCTACGCCACGGCGAACAAGGTCTTCCCGCGCCTGCACTGGCTGGGCGGCCACAACCATCTCTCGCCCGTGCTGGAGATCGGCACGCCCGGCAGCGACCTCGAACATCTCATCATGGAATTCATCGCCACGGTCTGAGGCCGGCGACCCTATCGGAAGGATCCACATACATGGTCGAACCCATCCATTTCCCCGACGTCGAGCTCTACCGGGGCTGGGGCGAGCCGATGCGCGCGGATGTCGCGCTGCGCGGCCTCGAACTCATCTCCGGCGCGATCCCCGACGGCCTGGAAGGCGCGCTCTACCGCGTCGGCGCCGATCGCCAATATCCGTCCGGCCGCACCGATGACATCTTCATCGACGGCGAAGGCCAGATGCACATGTTCCGCTTCAAGGACAATCAGGTCGATTATGTCGTGAAGTGGGTCGAGACCGATCGCTACCTGAAGCAGAAGGAGGCGCGTCGCGGCCTCTTCGGGCGCTATCGCAACCGCTACACGGTCGACGAGAGCGCGAAGGACGTGCATCTCGGCACGGCCAATACCACCGCCATGTTCCATGCCGGCCATCTCTACTCGCTGAAGGAAGACGATCTCCCCTATGAGATCGATCCGGACACGCTGGAGACCAAGGGGCGCGTCGATTTCGACGGGCAGATCCTTTCGGAGACCTTCACCGCGCATCCGAAGGTGGACCCGATCACGAACGAGTTGCTGGCCTTCGGCTATCAGGCCAAGGGCGACGCGACCAAGGACTTCGTGTTCTACGTTTTCGACGCGGACCGGAAGATCAAGACCGAGATCTGGTTCGAGATGCCCTACGCGGCCTGCGTCCACGATTTCGCGATTACCGACGAGTGGGTGGTCGTGCCTTTCTTCCCGCTGATTACGGACCTCGACGTCGTGAAGGCGGGCGGGCCATTCTACCAGTGGCACCCGGACGAGAACGTCCATGTCGCGCTGGTGCCGCGCTACGGCAAGGCGGAGGACATTCGCTGGTTCAAGGGGCCGACGGGCAGCGCGGGCCACATGATGAACGCCTATCGCGATGGCACCAAGATCCACCTCGACATCTGCTATTATGAGGGCAACTGCTTCCCCTTCTTCACGACGCCGAGCGGCGAGGAGACAGAAGGCGTGCCGCCGTTCCTCAACCGCATGACCTTCGATCTGGCGAGCAACGACGACGGTTTCGCCCGCCAGCGCATCCTCAACCTGCCCTGCGAGATGCCGCGCACGGACGACCGTTACCAGGGCCGTCCCTATCGCTACGGCTATGTCATCGCGCGCGCGATGGACGGCTCCAGCGGCATGGGCTGCTTCGATCACCAGACCGGCGAGATCGACATCTGGCGTCCGGGTCCGGGTGACAGCGTGCAGGAGGCCCAGTTCGTGCCCCGCACGCCGGATTCGCCGGAAGGCGATGGCTGGCTGCTGTGCCTCGTCTCGCGTGTCTCGGCGAACCGCAGTGACCTCGCCATCCTCGACGCGAAGAACCCGTCGGCCGGCCCGGTGGCGCTGCTCAAGCTCCCGATCCGTGTCCGCTCGACCTTCCACGGCACCTGGGTGCCCGAGGAGACGCTGCAGAGCGGCCAGTACAACATGTCGGTGGCGGAGGCGACTGCCTAAGACCTGACGTGCTCCTGCGAAGGCAGGAGCCCAGGGCGTCGTGGCGCTGCTGCTCCCTGGGCTCCTGCCTTCGCAGGAGCACAAACGTTCATTCGATCCGGCTGAAACGGGCGGAGCGAATGCGCCTGAATTTGCCCCCGGCAAGATCGTAGAGCGCGAAGTTGATGCTCTGCCGCGCCGCGCCCTTGACCAACGGCCCGGTCGGGAAATCCGGCCAGTCTTGCAGCGGTATGAGCGTCGTGCGGATCTCCGCCGCGATCATCTCCGCGCCGCCGACGAAGCTCAGCAGATCCACCCGCTCGTCGATCCGCGCCTTCACGCCGCGATAGAAATCGAGCACCGCCTGCCGGCCGGTCAGCGTCGCCGCCTGGCCGAAGAACTGCACGTCCTCGGCATAATAGGCGCCGAAGCCCTCGAAATCATTGGCATTGAAGGCGGCGAGATAGGCCTCGAACCACGCCCGGTCCGGCATCAGGCCGTCACGGGCTGGGCAGGGGCCTCGGCCTCTCTGCGATGCACCGCCGCCAGCACCAGCATCAGCGCCGCCACGGCGAGCGGCAGCGTCGCCGCCAGCGCCAGCGTCAGCTGCAGCGAGAAGTGCTGTGCCAGCGCGAAGCCGCCCGCGACCGGCGCGAGGATGCCGCCGACGCGACCCGCGCCGCCCGCCCAGCCGAGCGCGGTCGAGCGCATGCGTGGGGGATAGACATGGGTGATCATCGTGTTGAGCCCGCCCTGGCCGCCGGTCTGGAAGAAGCTCCACAGCACCGCGACAACGATGAACGCCACGCCGCCGAACGGCACCCAGGCCAGCGCCACCAGCGAGATCGCCAGCAGCACATAAAACAACGCAAGCAGCAGCGCCGGCTTCACCCGGTCCATCAGCCAGCCGATGCACAAGGTGCCTGCGACGCCGCCCAGATAGCCGATCATCGCCACGATCGCGAACTTCTGGATGGGGATGCCGGCCATCTGCTGGAAGAAGGTGGGCAGCCATGCGCCCATCATGGCGATGTTGGTCATGCTGAAGATGCAGGCCGCCCAGATGATCGTCGTCATCCACAGGCGCCCCTCGGAGAACACGTCGCTAAGCTTCGCCTTGCGCCCGGTGGCCTGCCCCGTGTCGAGCACGAACAACTCGTCGCCCTGCAGTTGCACGCTCGGGTCGAGCTTGCGGATCGTCTGCGCGATGCGCCGGTCGGACGGATCGCGCTCGGCGCGGAACTTGAGGGACTCGGGCATGAACAGCACCAGCAGCGGCACGCAGATCAGCGGCACCAGCCCGCCGATCCAGAAGCCGCTCTGCCAGCCATAATCGTCCAGCAGCCAGGCCGCGACCGCGCCGCTCGCTGCGCTGCCGGTCGAGTAGCCCGCCAGCGCCACCGCGACGAGGGTCGAGCGTCGCCGCTTGGGCGTGATCTCGGAAATGAGCGCCATCGCCATCGGCAGCCCCGCCGACATGAACACGCCCGCCACGCCGCGCAGGATCGCGAGTTGCGTCAGGCTCTGTGCATGGATGCTGGCGAGCGTGATCGCGCCGAACAGCAGGCAAGAGACGATCAGCATCGTGCGCCGTCCGAACCGGTCGGCCAGCGGCGCGATGCCGAAGGCGCCGATGGCGAGGCCGATCTGCTGATAGACGAACAGCGGCGTCATCGCCGCGGGCGTTTCGCCGAAATCCTTGGCGATGGCCGGCGCGATCTTGCCGATCATGAAGATGTCGAACCCGTCGATGAAGCAGACGAGGATGCAGACGAACAGCGCGATGCTCTGCGTCGCGCCGATGCGCGTGCGGTCGATGAAGGCTTCGACGTCGAACTTGGTCATTTGGCTGGCATCCCGCTCTCGCGCGCGGTCCGGCCGGCGCTGTTGTGCGCTGCACTCAATCACGGTGCTGTTGGGGAATCAACAAGCAACCGCGGATCTTCCCCGTTGGGCGTGCCGAATAGCGATTGTGGTTCCCCGCCGCGATCTTCCCCTTGCTGTGCTATATTTCAATAAATATAGGGTCTCCACCAAGCCGCAAGAGCGGCATCTTCAAAGGGGATTTCCATGCGTCACATGACCGCGCTGGCGGCGAGCCTTTTCCTGACCCTGCCGATGCCGGGGCTCGCGCAGGAGCCGGCGGTCGCGCCCGGTGCGGACGAGGCGGGCGAGGGGCCGATCATCGTCACCGCCCGTCGCCGCGAGGAGAATGCGCAGGATGTCCCCACCTCCATGTCGATCGTCGGCGCGGACACGCTGACGCGCACCTACACGGTCAACCTCAATCAGGTGACGCAGCTCGTCCCCACGCTCAACTATTCCTCGCCCAATCCACGCAACACCGCCTTCACGATACGCGGCCTCGGCTCCAGCGTCGTGGCGATCAGCCAGGCCAATGACGGCCTTGAGCCCGGCGTCGGCTTCTATGTCGATCAGGTCTATCATGCGCGCCCGGCCACGGCCGCGTTCGACTTTACCGACGTCGACCAGATCGAGGTGTTGCGCGGTCCGCAGGGCACCGTGTTCGGCAAGAACACGACGGCCGGCGCGATCAACGTCACGACGAAGAAGCCCAGCTTCGATTTCGGCGCGGAAGCCGAACTGTCGGTGGGCGAGCAAGGCTTCGTCCAGGGCAAGGCAGCGATCACCGGCCCGCTCGCGGGGGACAAGCTCGCCTTCCGCCTGTCCGGCCTGGTGACGCGGCGCGACGGCGTCATCTACAATACGCGCTTCAAGATCAATCAGAACGACGTCCATAACGACGCCGTTCGCGGCCAGCTGCTGTTCCAGCCGAGCGACGATTTCAGCCTGCGCCTGATCGCGGACTGGGCGAATTACGAGAATGAATGCTGCACGCAGGTCTATGTGCGCGTCGCGCCGACGCTGAAGCCGGCTGCCCAGCAATATGCGGCACTCGCGGCGGGGGCGCAGCCGGGCGGCTATCGCCCGCCGAGCTTCAATCCCTTCGATCGCGTGACGGACATCGATGCCGGCCTCGGCGTCGAGACGAGCGAGGGCGGCGTCTCCGCCACTGCCGACTGGAACGTCGGCGCGGCAACGCTCACCTCGGTCAGCGCCTGGCGCTTCTGGAAGTGGGATGCGGCCAATGACCGCGATTATACTGGCATCCCGATCCAGATGACGCAGCATGTGCCCTCGCGGCAGGATCAGTACAGCCAGGAACTGCGCATCGCTTCCAATGCGCCGGGCAAGATCGACTATGTGGCCGGGCTCTACTTCTTCAACCAGAAGATCGTCGGCCGCCCGATCAGCATCTACGGCCCGATGGCGACCTACTGGCTGCTGCCCGCCGGCCGCCCGGCCAACCTGCTGGACGGCTACCAGACCGACGGCACGACCGATTTCCGCACCGACAGCTACGGGGCCTTCGCTGAGATCACCTGGAACCCGCTGGAGCGCCTCGCGATCACCGGCGGCATCCGCTACACCTATGAGGTGAAGGACGGGCTCTATGATGTGCGCGCCTTCGGCGGCCTCGAAACGACGGTCCCCAGCCTCATCGCCGACAAGAACTCGATCCTGCGCTCGCAGACCTATTCGGCGCACCTGACCGACGGCAGCGCCTCGGGCCGCGTCAACATCGCCTATCACTGGACCGACGACATCATGGGCTATGTGAGCTACGCGCGCGGCCAGAAGTCGGGCGGCATCAACATGTCGGGCCTGCCGGTCTATCCCGCCGGCGTGCCGGGCCATGCCAATGGCGATCCGATCCTCTCGACCGTCACCGTGCGGCCCGAGCAAAACACGACCTGGGAGGCGGGCTTCAAGACCAGCTTCTTCGACTATGCCGTCACCTTCAACATCGATGCTTATTATGTCCGCGTGAGCGACTTCCAGGCCAATGTCGTGGACAGCGCGGCGGTCATCGCGCTGCGCTCCTACCTCGCCAACATTCCCAAGGTCAGCGTGAAGGGCGTCGAGTTCGACACGACGGCGCGGATCGGCCGCAACTTCAGCCTGCGCCTCGCGGGCGCCTATGCCGACGGCAAATATGTGAGCTATCCCAATGGCGGCTGCCCGATCGAGCGGACCGGCACGGCGACCGCCGCGTGCAATCTTTCGGGCCTCGGCCTGCCGGGCCTGCCGAAATGGTCCGGCACGATCGGCGGCGAATATCGCGTGCCGGTCTCCAGCGGCGACTTCTTCCTGCGCGCGGACGTGAGCGGCCGCACCAAGATGTTCGGCGAGGCGACGGACTCGGCCTACACCGTCATTCCCGGCTACACGCTGGTCAATGCGAGCGTCGGCTTCCGGGCCAGCAAGGACTGGGAAATCGCCTTCTTCGCCCGCAACCTGTTCGATGCGGGCTATCTGCAGAATGTGACCGTGCAGGCGGGCAACAGCGGCCTCATCGTGGGCACGCCGGGCGATCAGCGCATGTTCGGCATCACCCTGCGCGCGAGGCACTGAGGCGGATCGCGCTCCCCGGCATGTTCGGGAGAAGGGTCTGACGGCAGCGGTTGAGATCGAGTCAGGGCTCGTGGGAGGGCTGACGGCCTCACGCATCGCCAAGCTACGCCAGGTCGAGGAGGACTGTCCGGGCACGACGATATCGCTGCCTTTTTGGCCCCTCCCCTGAAGGGGAGGGGCTAGCGACGGGATACCACTCCAGCTTCCGCACTCAGCAAAGCTGAAGGCGGTCGTGAGAAGTGACACGCCGGAACGCCGCGCCGCGCCTCGTCCCCGGATGCATATTCCCGCTGTCCTACAGCCAGGCATCCATGGCAGGCCGCTCACATGCCGCTTTGCACGCCCTCATCGCCCAAATTCCGCCGAGCAGCGGCCGGCCCGGCGGAGCGGAGAGAACCTGTTCGATAGTGTGACTTTAGTGTGACCTTAGGGCGTCAAAAAGGGTTGGCGAACTCATCCCATGACCAGCCCGTTGTCCTGTTTGATCATGTCGGCCGCCTTCTCGCCGATCATGATGCAGGCAGCATTGGTGTTGCCGCCGACGATGCGCGGCATGATCGCCGCATCGGCGACGCGCAAACCCTTGAGGCCGTGGACGCGCAGGCGCGCGTCGACGACCGCCATCGGGTCGCTGGCGCTGCCCATGGCGCAGCTGCCGACCGGGTGGAGCGCTGTGCTGCACATCGAGCGGACCCAGGCATCGATCTCGTCCGGCGTCTGCACGTCGTTGCCGGGCATCACTTCGGCGCCCAGCACGTCCTTGAGCGGTTCGGTGGCGAAGATCTCGCGCAGTTGCGGGATCAGGCGGCGGAAGAAGGCGCGGTCATTCTCGGTCGAGAGGACATTCGAGAGGATGCGCGGCTTGTCGGCCGGGTCGGCCGAGCGCAGCTTGACCCAGCCGCGTCCTTCCGGCCGCAGCAGCACGCAGGCCATGGCCACCACGTCGGCCTTGGGCTTGCGCCAGCCGGGGAACCAGGTCTGCGCGCCGATCATGGTCGGCTGGAACAGGCATTGCGCGTCCGGCCGTTCCAGCTCGGGGCGGGTCTTGATGAAGCCGTTGGCTGTCACCGGCATGTCGGCGATCATGCCGCCCCGGTTGAACAGCCAGTGCAGCGCCGAGAAGCCGGCGCGGTCGAGGCGCAGGCTGTTGGTCAGCGTCACGTCGCGGACGGCGTTGAGCACCATCGCGACCGACGGGTGGTCCTGCAGGTTCATGCCGACGCCCGGCAGGTGGTGAACCATGTCGATCCCGTGTGCGGCCAGTTCCTCGGCCGGGCCGATGCCGGAGAGGAGCATGAGCTGCGGCGTGTTGTACGCGCCGCCCGAAACGATGATCTCCTGGTTGGCAGTGACGCGCCGCATCTGTCCCGAGGAATCGCGGAACTGGACGGCGACCGCGCGGCCATTCTCCACCTCGATCCGCGTGACCAGCGCGCCGGTCTCCACCTTCAGGTTGGGGCGGCTCATGGCCGGGATGAGGAAGCGGGCGGCGGTGCTGCCGCGCGTGCCGTTGTGGATCGTCAGGGGCGGCGGTCCCCAGCCTTCCTGGCCGGACCGGTGGAAGGTGTCGCGCTCCTCATAGCCGAGCTTTTCGACGGCGGTGATGAAGCGGCGATAGAGATCGCTGTTCTTGGGCTGCTGCTTGATCGACAGCGGGCCGCCCTTGCCGTGCCACGCGTCGGCCGGACCCCAGTGATTCTCCGACTTCTTGAAGTAGGGGAGCACGTCGTCATAGCTCCACCCCTCGTTGCCGAGCTGGCGCCACTCGTCGAAGTCGCGGCTGTGGCCGCGGGCATAGAGCATGCCGTTGATCATGGAGGAGCCGCCCAGGGCCTTGCCGCGCGGCTGGCGGATCTGCCGCTCGTTCGCGAAGGGCTCCGGCTCGCCCATGTACCTCCAGTTGAACTTGGGATCCATCATCACGAACGGGAACAGGATCGGCATGGCGAGGCGGATCGAGCGCTCGCGCTTGCCTGCTTCCAGCACGAGCACGTTGGCATGCGGATCCTCGGACAGTCGTGCCGCGATGACGGCGCCAGAGGAGCCCGAGCCGATGACGATGAAGTCGGGATTGGGAGAAGCCACTTAGGAGAGATCCTTGAACCGTGCAGACTTGATGTGGGTGAACTTGCCGTCCTTGACCTTGTAGAAGACGATGCTCTCGATCGTGCGGACGTCGCCGACCTTGGTTGGCCAGAGCTCGAAGTCGGGCCAGTCCTTGATGGTCGTGAACACCGTCCGGTTGTGCATGGCAAGGCCGTCGGGCGCGATGATGAGATCGAGGATGGTCAACTCCTCCTCGATATGCGCCTTCACGCCGCGGTAGAAATCGGCGATCGCCGCACGCCCGATGATGCGCTTGCGGTCGCCCAGGTTGAAATCGACATCGTCCGCGTAGAAGCTGGAGAAGCCCTCGAAGTCGTTGCGGTTGAAGCAGTCGATATAGCGCTCGAAATCTTCGCGGGTCATGCGGCTCTCTCCGGTTTGTGGGGCAGTTCGGCAGCGGGAAGCGTTTTTCCCTTGATGATGTCCGCCGCCCTTTCCGCGATCATGATCGTGGGGGCGTTGATGTTGCCGCCGGTCTCGTCGGGCATCACCGAGGCGTCCATGACGCGCAGGCCCTCCATGCCGATGACGCGCAGCTGCGGGTCGACCACCGCCATCGAGCCGGTGCCCATGCGACAGGTGCCGAGCGGGTGGGACGTGGTGGTGCCGGTGGCGCGGATATGCTCGTCCAGCGCCTCGTCGCTCTTGGCATAGGCGCCGGGGCTGATCTCTGCGCCGGTGATCTCGGCCTGCGGCGGGGTCGCGTAGATCTTGCGGGCGATGCGGATGCCGGCCCGCGCCGTCGCGAAGTCGGCGGGCGCGCTGAACAGATTGAGGCTGATGCCGATATGATCGTCGGCCCGGGGCGACTTGAGGAACACCTTACCCCGGCTTTCCGGGTGCAGCAGGATCACGTCGGCGGTGAACTTGTGCTGCGGCGCCTTCTTGATGCCGGGGAACCAGAGATGCGCGTCCAGCGTCACCGGGTTGCACCAGAGCTGGATGTCCGGCTGGGCGAGGCGCGGATCGGTCCGCAGCACCGGATTGGCGCTGTTGACCTGGCGGGCGAACGGCCCCTTGCCGGTGAAGTACCAGCGCAGCACGCTGAGCGTCGCTTTGTCGAAGCGCAGCTCGTTGACGAAAGTCACCGGCTTCGCCTCGAACAGCAGCGGCACCCGCGGATGCTCGGAAAGGTTCTGGCCGACGCCGGGCAGATCATGCACCACGTCGATGCCCTGCTCGCGCAGATGCTCCGCAGGCCCGATGCCCGAGAGCATCAGCAACTGCGGCGAGTTGTAAGCGCCACCCGAGAGGATGACCTCGCGACTCGCTTTCGCGGTGACCAGCTGGCCCTCGCGCCGATACTCGACGCCGACAGCGCGCTTGCCCTCGGTCAGCACACGCTGCGTCATCGCCCCGGTCAGGACGGTGAGGTTGGGCCGCGACATGGCGGGCTTGAGATAGGCCTCGTAGGTCGAGGCGCGGCGGCCGTTGCGGTCGATGGTCAGCTCGACCTTGCCGACGCCTTCCTCGTCGCCGTCGTGGATATCGTCCGTCAGCGGATGGCCGGCGGCCTTGGCCGCTGCCATCAGCTCGTCGTGGAGCAGCCATTTGGTCGCGTTGGGCGTCACGCTGAGCGGGCCGCTGCCGCCGTGCAGATCGGAGTCGCCGCGCCAGCTCGTCTCCATCTTGCGGAAATAGGGCAGCACGTCGGCGTAGCCCCAGCCGCTGCACCCCATCTGCGCCCAGCGGTCGAAGTCGGCGCTGTGGCCACGCATGAAGACCATGCCGTTGATGGAAGAGGAACCGCCCAGCAGCCGCCCGCGCGGCAGGATGAGCTTTCGGCCGTTCATGTGCGGCTCGGGCTCGGTCCAGTATGGCCAGGTGATCTCCGGCCGGCGCAGCGCCTTGAGGAAGCCCAGCGGCATGCGGATCAGCCAGTTGTCGGCGCCGCCACCGGCCTCCAGCAGCAGCACGCGCACGGCCGGATCCTCGGTTAGGCGCGCAGCCAGAACCGCGCCGGCCGAGCCTGCGCCCACTATCACATAATCATAGGATTCGCCGGACAGGGACCGTCTCCCGTTGACTTTGTCACGCCGACCTTGGCGTTTTCCCATTGCTGCTGTTATTGATGAGATCGTGATGATTCAACAACTCTAAGACGTCTGACCAATATGGTCGGTCTTGCGGAAAGGATGCCGGTACCATGAACGCCCCCTATAATCCCGGGCTGCTCGAGCAGCTTCAGCTTCGCTACGCCAAGGGGCCGGTGAAGATGCTGATCGGCGGCAACTGGGTCGAGGCGGCTTCCGGCGAGACGTTCGAGACGATCAATCCCTCCACCGGCCAAGTCATCGCCAATGTTGCGAGCGCGGGCGAGACGGATGTCGATCGCGCCGTTGCGGCTGCGCGCGCGGCCTTCGAGGGCCCCTGGTCGAAGGTGAAGCCGGACGAGCGCACGCGCCTGTTGCTGAAGCTCGCCGACCTCATCGAAGCCAATGCCGAGGAACTGGCGCTGCTGGAGACGCTCGACGTCGGTCGGCCCATCCAGTTCTCGCGCATGATCGACATTCAGGGCGCGATCGGTCAGCTGCGCTACAATGCGGGCTGGGCCAGCAAGATCGCCGGCGAAACGGCCGAGATCAGCGCGCCGGGCGAGTGGCTGAGCTATGTGCTGCGCGAGCCGATCGGCGTCTGCGCCCAGATCGTTCCGTGGAACTTCCCGCTGGTTATGGCGATGGGCAAGCTCGCGCCGGCGCTCGCGGCGGGCTGCACTGTCGTCCTCAAGCCGGCCGAGCAGACGCCGCTGTCGACGCTGCGCGTCGGCGAACTCGTGCTGGAAGCCGGCATCCCCGAGGGCGTGGTGAACATCGTCTCCGGCTTCGGCCGTACGGCAGGCGCGGCGCTGGCCGCGCATCGTGACGTCGACAAAGTCGCCTTCACCGGCTCGACCGTGACCGGCAAGGCGATCATCGATGCCTCCAAGACCAACTTCAAGCGCGTGCAGCTGGAGCTGGGCGGCAAGTCACCGACCTACATTTTCGCGGATGCCGATCTCTCCAAGGCGATCCCGGCCGCCGCCATGGGCATCTTCTTCAACGCGGGGCAGGTCTGCGCGGCAGGCTCGCGCCTGTTCGTGCATGAGAAGGTGGCGGACCAGGTGCTCGAAGGCGTGGTCAACATGGCCAAGGGCCTCAAGGTCGGCCAGACGCTGGAAGCCGACACGATGATCGGCCCGCTCGTTAGCGCGACGCAGCTGGAGCGCGTCACCGGCTACATCGCCTCTGGCCGCGAGGAGGGCGCAAGCGTCCTCGTCGGCGGCGATGCGATCGGCGACACCGGCTATTTCGTGCAGCCCACCGTGCTGCTCGACACCAAGCCCGACATGCGCGTGCGCAAGGAGGAGATCTTCGGCCCCGTCCTGTGCGCCATGCGCTTTGGCGACGACGATGATCTGGAAGCGCTGGCGGGCCGGGGCAACGAGACGGAGTTCGGCCTTTCGGCGTCCATTTACACGCAGAACATCACCACCGCGCACAAGCTCGCCCGCCGGCTCAAGGCAGGCACGATCCGCATCAACGGATCGGGCGGCGTCGACCCCGCAATGCCGCTCGGCGGCTTCAAGGCGTCGGGCTGGGGCCGCGAGAACGGCAAGGCCGGCATCGAGGCCTATACCGAGCTCAAGGCGGTCAGCGTCGCGCTCTAAATGGCCGATCAGGGGGGCAAGCCACGGATGATGCAGGACGAGGAAGCGGCTGTCGGGCCGCTCGAGGAGGCATGGCGCATTTTCGACGCGCGCCATGTCCCCTATCGGTTGCTGATGCTCGGCAAGATGCTGGACCGGCTTTCGGTCCAGCAGGTGCGCGACCAGGCGGGCATGTCGCTGGCCGAGTGGCGGGTGCTGGCGCATCTCGCCGTCATGGGCTCCCGGAGCGCGAGCGAGGTCTCGACCGCCGCCCTCGTCGACCGGGCCGAGGTCAGCCGCGCGGTGCGGGTGCTGGAGGAAGGCGGCTATGTGAGCCGTGTCGACAATCCACGTAATCGCAAGAGCAGCCTGCTCGACCTGACGCCGCAGGGCCGGGCGGTCTATGACCGCGTGCACACCCAGCGCCGCGCATTCTTCGAGACGCTGACGGCCGACATCGCCAAGGATGAGCTGGTGCTGCTCGACGGGCTGCTGCTGCGGATGGCGCGGCGCGCCGATCGGCTGGCCCTGGATGGGATGGCGGGGATCGGGAGCGACGAATGAAATACGATGACTACATTGACGCGTTCAACCAGGGCGATGACGAGACGCTCGTTGAGACCTGGTTCGCGCCCGATTGCGTCATGTACAGCTCCTCGCGGGTTAGCCGCGGGCGGGACGAACTGCTCGCCTTCCTGCGCTGGGCGCATGACGGCGTGCGCGAGGTCGTGCGTCCCCGGCTGGTGCTGCAGGAGGGCAACCGGCTGTTCGTCGACGTCGACATGGACTTCATCTGCACTGCGCCGCGCCCGGACTTTCCGTTCAAGCCGCTGCAGCCGGGCGACATCATCACGGTGCGCTTCTTCGTGACCTACGCGCTCGACGAGAGCGGCCTCATCAAGGAGCTCTGCTCGATGACCTGGCCGGTCGACCAGGGCGTCATCAAGGCGCCGCTGCTCTCGGGCCATGCCGGCGGGCGCGCGGCCTATCACGCTTATGCGTCTGCCTTCAGCGCGGGCGACATGGAGCGGGCCGGGCGCTATTACACCGACGACTGCACGCTGCGCCTCTCGACCATGCCGCCTATCGTCGGGAAACAGGCGATCTGCGACTTCTACGGCATGATGTTCAAGTCCGTGCGCGAGCATCTGACCATCCACAGCCTCGTCATCGACGACAGCGGCATCGCGGTCGACTGCACCAGCACCTTCGCCGCGCAGACGGATGCGCCGGATTTCGTCGTGGCGCCGCTCAAGGCAGGCGAGGCGGTCGCGGTGCGGGTATTCGTGATCTACGGTCTGCGCGACGGACAGATCTGCACCATCGACGTGACGCGGGCGGGAACGCCGGAGCATCTGCCGGCGCACTGATTGCCCGCGATCAGGCGATCGACTTGTTGAAGGACGGCGGATCGCTGGCAGGGAAGGACTCGTCTGAGGCCTCGTCCACCTCGGTCCAGGGCCGGACCGGCTTGTCCTTCATGGCCTCCGGCCCGGCATCGCGAACGGGCGGAACGGGATGCTCGGCTTTGGCCTTATCGGGCGTCTTGTCGTCGCGGGATGTCGGCATGATGGTGCTTGCTCCCTCTTCATGACTGGCAATTCGGAGGTAAGGCCAGCAATATCAGCAAGTTTCCGCGCCGTCGATGCAGCCAAGGCGTTGTCCGGGCGTTGCGCAAAGCATGTCGATCTCGCTGTTGCTCCGCTGGTTACGCCGCCTTGTCTGGCTGCTGCTGCTTGCCGGCGCGGCATGGCTCGCCTTCGTGCTGCTGCGCCCGCCGCCGCAGGATCTGCCGTGGACGCCGCTGCGCCTCGGCGAGCCGATCGGCCTGTTCACCGGTCGCAAGCTGACTGCGCTGACCGATGATCCCGGGCAATGTGCAGCGCTCCTGCGCGAGACCGGTCTGCGCTTCGAGCAACTGCCGCCGCGCGGGCAGGAGCAATGCCTCGTCCCGGATTCCGTGCGCGTGCGGCCGGGACAGGAGATGCTTGCTCTGGCACCCGTATCGGTGACGCCCTCCTGTCCCGTGGTGGCGGCGCTGGCGGTCTGGAAATGGCAGGTCGTGCAGCCGGCAGCGCAGCGCATCTTCGGCGTGTCGGTGGCATCAATCGATCATCTTGGCAGCCACAGCTGCCGCCGCATGTACGGACGGGCGGAAGGTCGGTGGAGCGAGCATGCGACCGCCGATGCCATCGACGTCAGCGGCTTCACGCTCGCCGACGGGCGACGCATTTCGGTGCTGAGAGATTGGGCCGTGCCCGGCAAGAAAGCCGAGTTCCTCAAGGTCGTGCACGATGGCGCCTGCAAGACTTTCGCCACCGTGCTTTCGCCGGACTACAACGCCCAGCATCGCGACCATCTCCATCTCGATCAGGCCGAGCGTGGTGCGATGGGCTGGCGGGCGTGCAGATAGTCACGGGCGTCTCTAAGTCCGATGGGTTGGTCATGCTCATGGCGCGTTCAACCCTGTCGAACGGACACCCAAGTAACGTCTTTGCAAAACGGGCCAACTGCGGCAAACTGTAGACAAATACAACAAGCGGGACTCAGAGTCCCGGCCGGAGGGGATCACGTCATGCGCATGCAATGTCGCCTATTCCTCATGTCCTTGCTGTTTCCCGTGCCCCTTATTCTCGGCATGGGAAGCGCGGCGAACGCTCAGGACGATCACGCGCATATGGATATGCCGGCGCATCCACCGGTTTCGACCGCCCCCGCATCGCGCTGGTCCGATCCTGCTTCCTGGCCCGACGGGAAGGTGCCGGGCGAAGGCGATGCGGTGACGATCGACCGGGACCGGAACATCATTCTCGATGTCAGTCCGCCGGCGCTGCGCAGCCTGACGATCGCCGGCAAGCTCAGCTTTTCAAATGATCGCGATATCGAGCTGAAAAGCGACTGGATTTATCTGAGCGGAGGCAGGCTGGACATTGGCAGCGAAGCCAGTCCCCATACGCGCAAGGCAACGATCACCCTCACCGACGCCGTTCCCGGCGAGAACATCAACACCATGGGCGACCGCGGGATCATCATGCTCGGGGGGGCGCTGAGCCTGCATGGTGACCGCGAGAACAGCTGGACCAAGCTCGCCAAGACCGCGAAGGCCGGCAGCGCCAGGATCGATGTGCTGGATGCCCGCGGTTGGCGCAAGGGCGACCGGATCGTCCTTGCCTCGACCGACTTCGACCCCCGGCAGGCGGAGGAGCGCACCATCACCGCCATCAGCGGCAATGCGCTGACCCTCGATAAGCCCCTGCAATACATGCACTTCGGCGAAGTAACCTTCGGCGTCGACGAGCGCGGCGAAGTCGGCCTGCTGACGCGCAACATTCGGATCCAGGCGTCGGACGATGCGGAGCGTTCTTATTTTGGCGGGCACATCATGGCGATGGCCGGCTCCAAAATGTATGTCTCCGGCGTCGAGCTCTCGCGCATGGGGCAGCATCTGCAACTCGCCCGCTATCCCATCCACTGGCACATCATCGGCGAGGGGCAGGGGCAATATATCCGCAATTCGTCGATCCACGACACCTACAGCCGCTGCGTAACCGTGCATGGCACCAACAATCTGCGGATCGAGAACAATGTGACCTTCAACACGGTAGGGCACTGCTATTTTCTGGAAGACGCAGTCGAGACCGGCAACCAGTTCATCCACAATCTCGGCATCCAGACCAAATGCCACCCCACCTTGCCCTGCGAGCCGACGAACCTTACGCTGCCCTATCAGTCGACGAAGGGGCAGACGTCCAAGAACATCCTGATCCCGTCGGACAATACCGTCGCCACCTTCTGGATCACGAACCCGGACAATGTGTTCCGCGACAATGTTGCGGCCGGGTCTGACCAGATCGGCTTCTGGATGGCGTTTCCGACCAATCCAACCGGCGCGCATGAAGGCAACAAGACGGTATGGCCCGGCCGGACGAAGCTGCGGGAGTTCAGCGGCAACACCGCCCACTCCAATTTCGATGGCCTGATGCTCGACCGCGGCCCGCGGCCCGATGGCCGCTTCGGTATCGCCGGCCCCAATCTCATCAGCTATGCCGATCCTTCCGACAAGAGCAGCGGACTGTTGGTTTCGGTCTTCGACAATTTCACCGGCTATAAGAACCGCAATGGCGCCGTCTGGGGCCGCGGCGAGATGCACCTCTACAAGAACCTGAAGCTGGCCGATAACGCGATCGGCTTTACCCACGCCTCCGGTGATCCCGGCATCGCGCCCTTCACGTCGCGGGTGGTGGACTCGCTGTTCGTGGGCGAGAGCGATAATGTTGGCAATCCCAGAAGGCCGGAGGAAGTCGCCTATGGCCGCAGCCTGCCAGCCGAAGCTGTGGACTTCCCGATCCGCGGCTACGAATATTATGATTACCATCACGAGGTGGAGAACGTCACCTTCGTGAATTACAGGCCCAACGACCTCCGCGATGCGGGCGCGCTCTCCTACCTGCTGTTCACGAGCTTCGGCATGAGCACCGAGAACTCGGTCAAGGGCCTGACATTCGTCAACGCCAAGCCGGTCAGCTTCCCGCCGATCCAGCGCCGCTGGGCGTCCGACTACGGACGCAGCTCTGCCTACAGGAGCGCGGCGTTCCGAGACCTGGACGGCTCCGTCACTGGAACGCCCGGCGCGACCATCGTCGTCGACAACGGAATCGCCTCCCATGAAGGGTCCTGCGAAAGCAAGCCGAGCTGGGGGGCTGCCGTCTGCAAGGGGGACATTGGCCGCTTCAGGATCGCCGGCAATTTCAGCGGGTTCGAGACGGGTCCGATTACCGATCCGATCATCCTCGACCGCAACGGCAAGCGGTTCGAATATAATGGCGAAACCACGATCGGCAGCGGCGCCGAGGTCAGGGTGGAGACCGGACGGCAGAGCATGACATTGTCGCTGCGGGAAATGGACAAGGGCTCCTGGGTCATCTTCGAGCTTCCGGGCTTCACCAAGAGCGCCGCGGGCGAGGCCGTGACCAGCCTGGCCGCCCTGCGCGCGGCGCACGACACCGCCTACTTCAAGGATGACGGCAAGCTATGGGTAAAGCTCGTGGTCCAGGCCACTGACTATAAAGGCCCGATCTTCGCGGAAGTCGGCAAGGTCGCCATGAAACCGGCAGCAGCGCCGGCTGGCCAGGCCCCCGCGCAGCCGGCCGCCGCTACGCAAATCACCAGACTGGCCTCGTCAGACATCGTCCCCATGCAGGCGACCATCGACGTGCTCAGATAAGGGCACGCCGCTCGCGCGCGGCCTTAGACGTCGATCTCCAGACAGGCGATCAGTCCCCGCTCATGACGGCTGAGCCAGCGCGTCTTGCGCGGCAGGTGGAGCGTCTCGCGAAACGCAACGGGCCGTTCCTTGGCGATCTCGATCAGCGCCGGGTGCACATAGGATTTGCGGGCGATGGCGGGCGTGTTGCAGAGATGCTCGGCGACATAAGCGAGCATCTCTGCAAGCCCTGTGCTCTTCTCCTCCGCCAGCCATTCGAAGGCCAGGGCACTCGCGCGCCAGGTGCGGAAATGCTTGGCGGTGAAGTCCGCGCCCATCGTTTCGCGGATATAGTCGTTGACGTCCGATGAACTCACCGGCGCGGGCTCGCCGTCTTCGCGCAGATACTGGAAGAGATGCTGCCCGCTGAGGTCCTGCATCTGCTTGACGAAGCGGATCAGCCGCGTGTCGGTCATGCCGATCTCGCAGAGTTTGCCGGACTTCGCCTTGAAGCGGAGCTTGAGCTTGCCGCGCTCCACCTTGGCATGCCGCATGCGCAGCGTGGTCGCGCCGAAGCTCTTGTTCGAGCGCGCATAGCTCTCGTTGCCGACGCGGATGCGCCCGCTGTCCAGCAGGCGGACGATCGAGGCGATGGCGCGCTGCTGGGTCAGATCGCGCCCCGCCAGATCGTCCTCCACGCGCGCGCGGATCAGCGGCAGCAACCGGCCGAACTGGGCGCAACCGTGGAACTTCGCGGTCTCGCGTTCGGCGCGAAAATCCGGATGATAGCGATATTGCTTGCGGCCCTTTGCATCGAGACCCGTGGCGAGGATGTGGGCGCGCTCGCTCGGCGCGAACCACGCGTCGCCATAAGCCGGCGGCAGGCCGATGCGGTTGAGCCGGTCGATCTCGTCGCGATCGGTAACGCGTCCCCCGCCCGGATCGAAATAGGCCCAATGGCTGCGCACCTTGCGGCGGCTGATGCCCGGCAGACTATCGTCGACGAAGATGAGCGATTGCGGCATGGTCGTGCCGCAACAATGCACGAACCGGCCAAAGGAGCCGGACGGGTCGACACGCGTTGTGCGAGGAGGGCCGGGTACCCCGGCGTGAGGAGGCAGCGCATGAGTGGAACCCGGAGCGAGAGCGACAGCATCGGCACGATCGAGGTGCCTGCCGACGCCTATTGGGGGGCGCAGACCCAGCGCAGCATCGAAAATTTCCCGTTCGGCGCGACCGAGCGCATGCCGATCCAGATCATCCGCGCGCTGGCGGTCGTGAAGCAGGCGGCGGGGCGGGTGAACCGCAAGCATGGGCTGGATGCCAAGCTCGCCGACGCGATCGAGGCGGCCGCGCATGAGGTGGCAGTGGGCAAGCTCGACGACCAGTTTCCGCTCGTCATCTGGCAGACCGGCAGCGGCACGCAGAGCAACATGAACGTCAATGAGGTGATTGCCGGGCGCGCCAACGAAGTGCTGGCCGGCATGCGCGGCGGCAAGAGCCCGGTCCATCCCAATGACCATGTGAACATGAGCCAGTCGTCCAACGACAGCTTCCCGACCGCGCTCCACGTCGCGGCCGCGCGCACCGCGACGGACGATCTGCTGCCCGCGCTCGATTATCTGCACGACCTGTTCGAGGCCAAGGCGAAGGCGTGGAGCGGGATCGTCAAGATCGGGCGTACACATCTGCAGGATGCGACGCCACTGACGCTGGGCCAGGAGTTTTCGGGCTATGCGCAGATGCTCTCCAATTGCCGCGAGCGGATCGCCCATGCGGTGATGCATGACATCATGGCGCTGGCGCAGGGCGGCACGGCGGTCGGCACCGGGCTCAACGCGCCGGAGGGTTTCGCCGAGGACGTCGCCGCGGAAATTTCGGCGCTGACCGACATGCCCTTCTACACCGCCGCCAACAAGTTCGAGGCGTTGGCTTCCAACGACCCGCTGGTCCATGTCTCCGGCGCCCTCAACACACTGGCCGTGGCGCTCACCAAGATCGCGAACGACATCCGCCTTCTCGGCTCGGGTCCGCGCTCAGGGCTGGGCGAACTTGACCTGCCGGCCAACGAGCCGGGCAGCTCGATCATGCCCGGCAAGGTCAACCCGACCCAGTGCGAGATGCTGACCATGGTGGCGGCGCAGGTGATCGGCAATCATCAGGCGGTGACGGTCGGCGGTTTGCAGGGGCATCTGGAGCTCAACGTCTTCAAGCCCATGATCGGCGCGGCGGTGCTGCGATCGATCCATTTGCTCAGTGTCGGCATGGATAGCTTCGCCGAGCGCTGCATCGAGGAACTGAAGCCCAATGAGGCGCGGATCGCCGAACTGGTCGCGCGCTCGCTGATGTTGGTGACCGCGCTGGCGCCGGAGATCGGCTATGACAATGCCGCCAATATCGCCAAGCATGCTCATGTGGAAGGGCTGACGCTCAAGGAAGCGGGGCTGGCGCTCGGGCTCGTCGACGAGGCGACCTTCGATCGGCTGGTGCGGCCGGAGACGATGGTTTGAATATTGCTTTCGCCTCTCGATTGAGGGGCTGAAACGGGAACTGAATCCCCGCCCCGAACCTTCTCCCGAAGGAGGTTCCCATGGCAGCACGAGCTTATTGGCAGGGGCAGATCAAGCTGGCGCTCGTCTCGATCCCGGTCGAGATCTATCCCGCGACGAAATCGGGTGCGGCGATCAGCTTTCACCAGATCCACGAGCCGAGCGGCAAGCGCATCCGCTACGAGAAGGTGGCGCCCGGCGTCGGCCCCGTGGACCGCGATGAGATCATGAAGGGCTTCGAGGTCTCGAAAGGCAATTACGTCCTGCTCGACGAGGCGGAAATCGAGGCGGTGAAGATCGAGAGCCGCAAGACGCTGGACCTCGTCCAGTTTGTCGCCGCCGACGAGATCGATGTGCTTTACTACGAGAAGCCCTATTTCGTGGTGCCGGCCGATGATCTCGCGGAGGAAGCCTATATCGTGCTGCGCGATGCGCTGCGGCAGACGAAAAAGGTCGGACTTGGCCAGCTTTCGGTGCGCGGCCGCGAGCAGCTTGTCTCGATCAAGCCGTGTGGCCGAGGCATCGTCATGGAAGTCCTGCGTTATGCCGACGAGGTGCACAAGGCGCAGACCTATTTTCGCGAGATCGGTGATGAGCAGCCGGAGGAGGATCTGCTCGATCTGGCGACCACGCTGATCGAGAAGAAGACCGCGCCCTTCAAGCCCGCGGAATATCACAACCGCTATGTCGAGGCGCTCGAGCGGCTGATCGAGAAGAAGCGCAAGGCCCGGGGCAACAAGCGCATCCTGGAGGATGTCGAGGAGCCGGGCCGGCCGGGCGGCGGCAACGTCATCGACCTGATGGCCGCGCTCAAGAAATCGGTCGGCGACGGCGGGCGAACCGCAGCGACGAAGACGCCTGCCGCTCGCAAACCTGCCGCGAAGAAAGCGCCGGCCAAGGCGCCGGCCCGCCGCAAGAGCGCCTGAGATGGAGCTGAATCCCAGCACGCCTATTCACTGGATCGATGCGCAGGTGCTGTTGCGCTTGGGCGTAGCAGCGGTGCTGGGGCTGTTGCTCGGCCTCGATCGCGAGTTGCGCGGCAATGCGGCCGGGCTGCGCACCCACGGCATCATCTGCTTCAGTGCGGCGGTAATGACCGTCTCGATCATCGCGCTCTATCAACAGCTTGATGGCGGCCATTCCAAGATGGACCCGCTGCGCCTGTTCGAGGGAGCGGGGGCCTTTGTCGGCATCATCGCCGCCGGCCTTATCGTCATCAGTAAGGGCGAGGTGCACAATCTGACGACCGCCGTGCACATCTGGCTGGCGACCGTGATCGGTATCGCCTGCGGGGCGGCGCAATGGCCGCTGGTGCTGGTCGCCGCGATCGTGGCGGTGGTGATGATGACGCTGCTGCGCGTGGTGGAGAGCCGCTGGATCGATCCCCACACCAAGGAGCGAGCGGAGGACCCCTGATGGCCGCGGACGCCCTCGCCACCTACAATGCCAAGCGCGACTTCAAGCGTACGCCCGAGCCTGCGGGCAAGGCGGAGCACAGCGCGGAGGGCAATCTTTTCATCGTGCAGAAGCATGCGGCGACGCGGCTGCACTGGGACTTCCGGCTGGAAGTCGACGGCGTGCTCAAGAGCTGGGCAGTGACCAAGGGACCTAGCCTCGATCCGGACGACAAGCGCCTCGCGGTCCGCACGGAGGATCACCCGCTCTCCTATGCGCGGTTTGAGGGGATCATCCCTGAGGGCGAATATGGCGGCGGCTCTGTCATGCTATGGGACCAGGGCAGCTGGGAGCCGGTCGAGGGCAAAAGCGCCAAGGACATCGAGAAAGGCCATCTCCATTTTCGCCTCAGCGGCGAGCGCATGAAGGGCGAGTGGCTGCTGGTGCGGATGAAGCTGCGCCCAGGCGAGAAGCGCGAGAACTGGCTGCTACGCAAGATCGCGGACAATGAAGCGGGCTCGGGAGACGACCTGGTCGAGCGTGGGCTCACCAGCGTGCTGACCGGGCGGACGATGGCGCAGATCGCGGCGGATCGGAAAGGCACGCAGTCGCTTGCGGGCAAGAAGGGCAAGGACTTCAATGCGGCGATGGAGGCCGCCGCCAGCCACAACGCAAAGGCGGCCAAGCGGCCCGCCAAACGAGCCAAAGAGGCGGCGCTTCCGCGTTTCCAGCCGGTCCAGCTCGCGACGCTGGTCGACGACGTGCCGAGTGGCAACGGCTGGATGCACGAGATCAAGTTTGACGGCTATCGCGCGCTGATCGCGGCGAAGGGCGGCGAAGTGAAGGTCTTCACGCGCTCCGGGCTCGACTGGAGCGAGAAGTTTCAGCCCCTAGTCGCTGCGATCGCCGCGCTCGACCTGCCGCCGTGTCTGATCGACGGCGAAATCGTCGCCTATGACAAGGCGGGCAACCCCGATTTCTCCGCGCTCCAGAATGTCCTCAAGCGCGGCCATGGCGCTCAGGGGCCGGGGGACAGCTTCGCCTTCCACGCCTTCGATCTGCTCTCGCTCGACGGGCAGGATCTGAAGCCGCTGCCCAATATCGAGCGGAAAGAGCGGCTGGAGGCTCTGCTGGGGCAGGCACAAGCGCCGATCCATGTCGCCGATCATGTGATCGGTGCGGGCGAGAAGTTGTTCGCGGCGATGTGCAAGGCGGGGCAGGAAGGCATAATCGCCAAGCGGATCGATGCGCCCTATCGCGGCGACCGCACGCGCAACTGGGTGAAGGTCAAGTGCACGCTCAGGCAGGAGTTCGTCATTCTCGGCTGGACCAGGAGCAGCGCGCGCGGGCGGCCCTTCTCCTCTCTGCTGCTGGGGCAGAAGGAGGGTGGCAAGCTCGCTTACAAGGGCAAGGTGGGCACCGGCTTCAACGGAGACCTGCTGGCCGAGCTTGCCGCGAAGATGGCGCCGCTCGCGCAGGACAAGGCGGCGGCGGACGTGCCCCGCACCGAAACGCGCGGCGCGCAATGGATCAAGCCCAGCCTCGTCGCCGAAATCGCCTTTGCCGAGCTGACCGCCGAGGGGCGGGTGCGGCACGGCAGCTTTGTCGGCCTGCGTCAGGACAAGAAAGCGAGTAGCGTGAAACCGGAAGAGCCCATGCCCGCCCCCGAACCTTCCTCCGGCATCGTCATTTCCAGTCGCGATCGCGTCGTCTTTCCCGAAAGCGGCCAGACCAAGGGGGACCTCGCGGATTATTATGCGGCGATCGCACCGCTGATGCTGCCCTTCGCCGCCAATCGTCCGGTCAGCCTGGTGCGCTGTCCGCAGGGGCGGGCCAAGCAGTGCTTCTTCCAGAAGCATGACAGTGGATCGTTCGGCGAGCATGTCTTCCACGTGCCGATCCGCGAGAAGGACGGCGGGGCGGAGGATTATCTCTACCTGAAGGACGCCGACGGCATCCTCGCCTGCGTCCAGATGAACAGCATCGAGTTCCATGGCTGGGGCTCGATGGTCGAGGACGTCGAGCGGCCGGACCGGATGGTGTTCGATCTTGACCCGGATGAAGGGCTGGACTTCGATGAGGTGAAACGCGCCGCGCGGGACATTCGCCGCCGCCTGTCGGACATCGGGCTGGTGAGCTTTGCCATGCTCTCCGGCGGCAAGGGCGTCCACGTGATCGTGCCGCTGACGCCCGGGCATGACTGGGACGCCCATAAAGGCTTTTCGCTCCGTTTCGCCGAGGCGTTGAGCACGCTGGAGCCGGAACGCTTCGTGGCGACGATGAGCAAGGCCAAGCGCAAGGGGAAGATCTTCATCGATTATCTGCGCAACCAGCGCGGGAGCACGGCGATCCTGCCCTATTCGGCGCGCGCGCGGCCCGGCGCGCCCGTGGCCGTGCCGGTCGGTTGGGACGAACTCGAAAAGGTCGAAAGTGCACATCCCTTTGATATCGGTGATATTTCTGCGCTGCTGAAGCATGCCCGGGACAAGGCGCTGCGCGGCTGGGGCTTCGCTGCGCAACCTCTCCCCGACCTCTGAGCCGTGGCGTGGCGGGGTCGCGACAAAGTCGCGCCGAGCCGTTGCAACCTTGTCGATGTCCAGCCGTTGGATGGATGTGACGGCGGTTGAACAGCCGCCGACGAAGAGCCGAAGAGCCGGCTTTGCCGGCTCAGACGGACCCCGGTCCCGGCTGGTTCGGGCGAACCCCTGCCGCGGATCGGGGATGCCGCATTTAAAGAAGAGGAGGCCGTGATGGCCGAAGGTCTTGCCGTTGAGGAAACCAATCGACTGATCTCGTCGGACCGTGTCGAAGGGACGACGGTCTATAATCGCGCCGGCGAAAAGCTCGGCAGCGTGCGCAACTTCATGGTCGACAAGCGCAGCGGCAAGGCGGACTACGCCGTGCTGCAGTTCGGCGGCCTCTTCGGGATCGGCAGCGATTATTACCCCATCCCCTGGGACATGCTGACCTATGACACCGATCTCGGCGGCTATGTCGTCGATATCGACAAGTCGCGTCTGGACGATGCGCCGCGCTATGCCGTGGAGCATCCGGAACCCGACTATGACCATGTCTATGGCCGCCAGGTCTACGGCTATTGGGGCGTCCCTTATCCGTTCATCTGAGGATGAACGGGGAATGCCGGCCGGGCCGTAGTCGGTCCCGGCCGGCCGGGCCCCCGGAGAAATTGACATGCCTGCAAAATCAAAGGCGCAGCAGAAGGCTGCGGGCGCAGCGCTTTCCGCGAAGCGCGGTGATACCAAGAAAGGCGAGCTCAAGGGCGCCTCGCGCGAGATGTATGACTCGATGAGCGAGAAGCAGCTCGAGGAGTTCGCCCATACCAAGCACAAAGGCAAACCGGAGCATGTGGATCGCTGACGCTGGATGCGCGACGGGAGCTCGACCAACAGGAGGATGAGCCATGGCGGACACCGTCGACATGATTCACGAAGACGCGCTGCCGGGCCATGAAAGTGAGCTCGAACCCAAACCGGACTGGACGCCGCGCTATCCGGGGTCCGGACGCCTCAAGGGCAAGGTCGCGATCGTCACTGGCGCCGATAGCGGCATAGGCCGTGCCGTCGCGGTGCTGTTCGCGCGCGAAGGCGCGGACATCGCGATTTCCTATCTCTGCGAACATGACGATGCCGAGAAGACGCGCACGCTCGTCGAGGCCGAGGGCGCGCGGGCCATGGTGTTCGCGGGCGACCTTGGCGACAAGGCGGTGTGCGCGGACCTCGTGAAACGCGCGATCTCCACGTTCGGCAGGCTCGACGTCCTCGTCAACAACGCCGGCGAGCAGCACCCAGACAAGGAGATCGAGGACATCAGCGAGGAGCAGCTGCGCCGCACCTTCCAGACCAATATCTTCGCGATGTTCTTCCTCGTTCAGGCCGCCGCGCCGCACCTCAAGGAAGGCGCCACCATCATCAACTGCACCTCGGTCACCATGTATCAGGGCTCGAAGGAACTGCTCGACTATTCCAGCACCAAGGGCGCGATCACGGCCTTCACCCGGTCGCTGAGCGAGAACCTGATCGGCAAGGGCATCCGCGTGAACGGGGTTGCGCCCGGGCCGATCTGGACGCCGCTCAATCCGTTCGGCGGCGCGAGCAAGGAGAAGCTGGAACATTTCGGCCAGAGCACCCCGATGGGGCGGCCCGGCCAGCCCAATGAAGTGGCCCCGAGCTTCCTGTTCCTCGCCTGCGAAGACTCCAGCTACATGAGCGGCCAGGTGCTGCATCCCAATGGCGGGACCATCGTCGGAAGCTAGGCCTCGATCGGCAGGTCCGTCGTCTGCTTCACGGTCTTGAGCGAGAAGCTTGAATTGACCGAGGCCACGCCCGGCAGGTGAAGCAGCGTCCTCTTGAGGAACCGGTCATAATCCTCGATGCTGCGGCAGAGGATGCGCATGAGATAGTCGCTCTCGCCGCTCATCGAAAAGCAGGAGACGACCTTCGGATGGCTGCGCACGGCCTCCTCGAACTGGTCCAGCGTGTCGCCGTCATGATGGCTGAGGCGGACATGGGCGAAGACGTCGACCACGAAGCCCAGTCGCTTGGCGTCGAGAATCACGGCGCGGCCGGCGATAAACCCGTTCTGCTCCAGCGCCTTCAGGCGGCGCCAGCAAGGCGTCTGGGAGAGGCCGATACGCTCGGCCAGCGCGCTGACGGTGATGTCCGGTTCGCCCTGCAGGACGGTCAATATCTTCCGATCAAACGCATCCATAGAATGATGTTCCATCAACGCGCCTCTACGTGGAACTCTTTTCCCCGATTATCGGTTTCGAGGGACGAGAAAGCAATGTTGTTTCAGGCCCCTGTGTGAGACAATCCGGCCAGACAAAAGATCATGGAGAGCCCTGCGATGAGGAATGACCAGTCATTCTCTCTCCACATCCCCGAGCCCGATGCGCGGCCCGGCGGAAAACCCGATTTTTCCCATCTTCATCTCGAGCCGGCGGGCTCGGCGGAGCGACCGGCCGCCGATACGCCGGGACTCGAACTGCGCGAACAGCCCTTCCGCTTTGTGCGCGTGCTGGATGACGAGGGGAAGGCTGTCGGCCCCTGGGCGCCGGCCGTTCCTGCCGACACCCTGCGGCAGGGCCTGCGCGCGATGATGCTCACCCGCATCTTCGACGATCGCATGTTCCGCGCCCATCGCCAGGGCAAGACCAGCTTCTACATGAAGTCGACCGGCGAGGAGGCGATCCCGGTCGCGCAATCGCTGCTGCTGGGCAAGGGCGACATGTGCTTCCCCACCTATCGCGTGCTCGGCTGGCTGATGGCGCGGGACTATCCGCTCTCCAGCCTGGTCAACCAGATCTTCTCGAACGAGCGGGACCCGCTGGAGGGCCGCCAGTTGCCGATCCTCTACTCGGCGCGGGACTATGGGTTCTATTCGCTCTCGGGCAACCTCGGCAGCCGCATGATCCACGCCGTCGGCTGGGCGATGGGGTCGGCCTACAAGAACGACGACAAGCTGGCGCTGGCCTATGTCGGCGACGGCACGACGGCGGAAGGCGACTTCCACGAGGCGTTGACCTTCGCCTCCGTCTACCATGTGCCGGTGATCCTCTGCATCACCAACAACCAGTGGGCGATCTCCAGCTATTCCGGCTTCGCCGGCGCGCAGGAGGCACCGCTGGTGGCGCGGGCGATCGGCTTCGGCCTGCCGGGGCTGCGTGTCGACGGCAATGATTTCCTCGCGGTCTGGGCCGCGACGCAATGGGCGATCGAGCGGGCGCGGGCCAATATGGGGGCGACGCTGATCGAGTTCGTGACCTATCGCGTGGCCGGCCACTCGACCTCGGATGACCCGACCAAATATCGCCCGAGTGACGAGGCCAACCATTTTCCGCTCGGCGACCCACTGGAACGCCTGAAGCGGCATCTGATCGGCCTCGGCGAATGGGACGAGGCACGGCACGCAGCGCTGACCGAGGAGCTCGACCAGGCAGTCCGTCAGGCGATGAAGGCCGGTGAGGCGGTGGGCACGCTCGGCAAGTCCAAGCCGCCGGTCAGCGAGATGTTCGAGCATGTGTTCAAGGAACCCGACTGGCGCGTGATCGAGCAGCGCCGCGAGCTGGGGGTCTAAGCGCGCCATGCCCACCATGACCATGATCCAGGCGCTGAACTCGGCGCTCGACGTGATGCTGGAGAAGGACCCCGATGTTCTGCTGTTCGGGGAGGATATCGGCTATTTCGGTGGCGTCTTCCGGGTCACCGACGGGCTGCAGGCCAAATATGGCAAGCAGCGCTGCTTCGACACGCCGATCGCCGAGGGCGGCATCATCGGCACCGCGATCGGCATGGGCGCCTATGGCTTGCGCCCGGTCGCGGAGATCCAGTTCGTCGACTACATCCTGCCGGCCTACGACCAACTCGTCTCCGAGGCGGCGCGGCTGCGCTATCGCTCGGGCGGCGAGTTCTGGGCGCCGATCACGGTGCGCTCGCCTTATGGCGGCGGCATCTTCGGCGGGCAGACGCACAGCCAGTCGCCCGAGGCGCTGTTCGCCCATGTGGTCGGGCTCAAGACGGTGATCCCTTCCAATCCCTATGATGCCAAGGGGTTGCTCATTTCGTGCATCGAGGACGATGATCCGGTCATCTTCATGGAGCCCAAGCGCATCTACAACGGCCCGTTCAACGGCCGGCATGACGAGCAGCTGAAGAACTGGGCGGGCGATCCGACGGCCGAGGTGCCGGGAGGCTATTACACCGTGCCGCTCGGCAAGGCGGCGACCGTCCGCGAAGGCAAGGACGTGACCGTGCTGGCCTATGGCACCATGGTCCATGTCGCCAAGGCGGGCATCGAGGACAGCGGCGTCGACGCCGAGCTGATCGACCTGCGCTCGATCGTGCCGCTCGACATCGAGGCGATCACGGCCTCCGTGGCGAAGACCGGGCGCTGCGTGATCCTGCACGAGGCGACGCGTTATGCGGGCTTCGGCGGAGAGCTGTCCGCGCTGATCCAGGAGCGCTGCTTCTGGGCGCTCAAGGCGCCGATCGCGCGCGTGGCGGGCTGGGACACGCCGTACCCGCATGCGTTTGAGGTGGATTATCTGCCGGGACCGGGGCGCCTTGCCGCCGCGCTCCACAAGGTGATGGAGGACTGAGCATGGGCCGCTACCTCTTCCGTCTGCCCGATATCGGCGAAGGCGTCACCGAGGCCGAGATCGTCGCCTGGCACGTGAAAGCGGGCGACCGGATCCGCGAGGACGACAATCTCGCGGACGTCATGACAGACAAGGCGACTGTCGAGATGACCTCGCCGGTGGATGGCACGGTGACCGCCGTGCACGGCGATGTCGGCGCGATGCTCGCGGTCGGCGCGGTGCTGGTCGAGCTGGAGGTCGAGGGGGAAGGCAATGCGGCTGAGAACGCCGCGCCTTCCGCCAAGGCCGAAACCGCTCCCCTCCCCGACAAGGGAGGGGCTGGGGGTGAGGCTTCTCCATTCCCGGTCGAGGCCGGCCCGCCTGCGGCGGCACCCACACCTGGCCCCTCCCTTGAACGGGAGGGAAACAAGAAGGCTGCTCCCAAGGTCGATATCCCCATCGGCCGCAAGGACGCCTTCGCCGCCCCGGCCACACGTCGCCGCGCGCATGAACTCGGCATCCCGCTCCAGTTCGTGCCCGGCACCGGTCCCGGTGGCCGCATCCTGCCCTCCGATCTCGACAATTTCATCGCGGCCGGTGGTCTGTCGCGCGCGCCGGGCGGTCTTGCGCCGCGCACCGGCGGCGAGGACATCAAGATCGTCGGCCTGCGCCGTCGCATCGCCGAGAAGATGCAGGAGGCCAAGCGCCGCATCCCGCACATCAGCTATGTCGAGGAAGTCGACGTCACACAGCTTGAAGCGCTGCGCGCGGAAATGAATGCGCGGCCCGTCGAGGGACAACCCCGGCTGACGCTGCTGCCGTTCCTCATCCGCGCCATGGTTCGAGCCTTGCCGGATTTCCCGCAAATCAACGCGCGCTTCGATGATGATGCGGGCGTGCTCCATACGTCCGAAGGCGTCCATGTCGGCATTGCGACGCAGACGCCCGCGGGCCTCATGGTGCCCGTGGTCCGCCATGCCGAGGCAATGAGCCTCTCCGAACTGGCCCGGGAGATCGCGCGGCTTTCTGAGGCGGCGCGCGACGGCACCGCCAAGCGCGAGGAGCTTTCCGGCTCGACGATCACCATGACCTCGCTCGGCCCGCTGGGCGGCATTGCGACGACGCCGGTCATCAACCATCCGGAGGTGGCGATCATCGGCCCCAACAAGATCGTCGAGAAGCCTGTGGTGCAGGGCCAGTTCGTCAGCGTTCGCAAGGTGATGAACATCTCCTCGTCTTTCGATCACCGGATCGTGGACGGCTATGACGCGGCTCTGTTCATCCAGGCGCTCAAGCGGCTGATCGAGCACCCCGCGCTGATCTTCATGGGAGACGGCGCATGAGCAAGACGTTGCGCCCGAAAGTGCTGATCGTCGGCGGCGGGCCGGGCGGCTATGTCGCGGCGATCCGCGCGGGACAGCTTGGCCTGGAGACCGTGCTGGTCGAGGCGGAGAAGCCGGGCGGCACCTGCCTCATCAAGGGCTGCATCCCCTCCAAGGCGATCATCCATGCAGCCGGCCTGTTCGAGGAAATGACCCGGGCAAGCGGCGAGGCCGGTCATCTGGGCATCTCGCTGGAAACCGCGCCCAAGGTCGATCTCGCTGGGACGATGCGTTGGAAGGATGGGGTCGTCGACAAGCTGACTGGTGGCGTCGCGGCCCTGCTCCGCCGCGCGCATGTGACGGTGCTGCATGGCTGGGCGACCTTTGCGGACGCCAAGAGCTGCACGGTCGAGACGGCGGATGGCGCGGTGAAGATCGAGCCCGAGCATGTCGTCCTCGCCACCGGATCGGTGCCGGTCGAGTTGCCGTTCCTCCCGTTCGGCGGCACCATTCTCTCCTCGACCGAGGCGCTGTCGCTGACAGACCTGCCCAAGACGCTCGCCGTGGTGGGTGCCGGCTATATCGGGCTGGAACTGGGCATCGCGTTCGCGAAACTCGGCGTGCGGGTCGCGCTGGTCGAGGCGGCCGAGCGGATCCTGCCGCTCTACGACGAGGCGCTGACGCGGCCGGTCGCGGACTGGCTGCACCGCCATGACGTCGAGATGCACTTGCAGGCGAAGGCACTCGGCCTCTCGGCGCGCGGCCTCGACATCGAGACGGCGCTCAACGACCGCTTCACGATCCCCGCGGAGAAAATCCTCGTCACCGTCGGCCGCCGGCCGCGCACCGAAGGATGGGGGCTGGAGAACATGGCTATCGAGATGGAGGGCGCATTCATCAAGGTGGACGAGCGCTGCGCGACCTCCACCACCAACGTCTGGGCGATCGGCGACGTGACCGGCGAGCCGATGCTGGCGCACCGCGCTTCCGCGCAGGGCGAGATGGTCGCGGAGATCATCGCGGGCAGGCGTCGCCGGTTCGATCCAGCCGCCATCCCCGCCATCTGCTTCACCGAGCCGGAGATCGTTTCCGTGGGTATCGACAAGCCCGGCGAGGACCATGTCGTGGGGCAATTCCCTTTCATGGCGAATGGCCGCGCGCTCTCGATGGACGCGGGCGACGCGGGCACGTTCGTGCGGACGATTGCCGAGAAGAACAGTGGGCGGATCGTCGGGATTCAGGGGGTTGGCAGGCATATCTCCGAACTGGCCGGAGAGTTCGTCACGCTCGTCGAGATGGGTGCGACGCTGGAGGACGTCGCCGGCATCATTCATGCACACCCGACACTGGGCGAGGCGGTGCACGAAAGTGCGCTCAAGGCTCTGGGCCATGCCATCCACATCTGACGAAGAAACGCTACCGGCCGAGCAGCCGACGATCCGCGTGACCGCCATGCCGGCGGACGCCAACTTCTATGGTGATATCTTCGGCGGATGGCTGGTGGGGCAGATGGACCTGGCGGCGAGCGCGCTGGCATCGCGACGCTCGAAGGGGAGGGCGGTATTGGCCTCGATGGAGCGGATCGACTTCCATCGGCCGGTGAAGGTGGGCGACGAAGTCTCGATCTACACGCGGCTGGACGGGATCGGCCGCAGCTCGATGCGGATCGCGGTCGAGGCGTGGACGCGGGACCGGAACGGCGAGGAGGTGGCCAAGGTCACCTCCGCGATGATCACCTTCGTGGCGATCGATGATGCGGGACAACCCCGCGAGGTGATTCAGGGCTGAGCGCGAACGCCCAGCCCTGATGGCCGATCAGAAGCGGTAGGAAACGCCTGCCAGCACCTGATGGCGATCATAGGTCCGGTTCTCAGAACCGAGGTCGCTGTAGCGATATTCGAGGCGGGCAGAGACATTATCGAACAGCTTGCGCTCGGCGCCGCCACCCACGAACCACCCGTCGAAGGTCTGCTGGTCGCTGGTGGTGAGATTGGCGAGCGTGGTGGTCACGCGGGCGCGGCTGTTCTGATAGCCGCCATGGACATAGAGCAGGTTCTTCTCGCCCACGACATAGCCGGCGCGGGCCGAGAAATCGAAGCTGTGCAGCGGATCGATGCGGGCGGCGTCAGGGCCGGAGGGGCCGATGCGATCGCTTGCGGCCAGTGAGAAGCCGGCCTCGGCACCGAGCACGATGTTGGGCGCGACCTCCTTGTCATAACCGCCATAAACGCCGGCGACGACGGAATCGCGGTCGTCGTTGATCGCGATGTCGTGGTTCCAGCCAGCCTGGACGCCGACATAGGGGCCTTCGAACGACTGGGCCGAGGCCGCGGCGGGGACGAGCGTGGTGGCCGCCAGAAGGCTGGCGAGGAGGGTGCGGTACATTGTCAGTCCTTTCGTGGGGACGACGCAGGGTCCGCTGCCTCGGTCGAGACAACGCCTCCGCCACCCCCTTTTCGTAGAGGTGCCTTGCCGGCAGTGTGATCAGCCTGAGCGGGGGGAGCGACCGGGCGTTTGGACCGCCTCAGTGCTGCTGCTCATTCTGTACCACTAGGTATAATAATGGGGTCGGCCGGCTTCAAGGGCCATTTGTGTACCGATCGATATTTTTTCCAGGTTCGAGGCAAAAAATTGAGATGCTCGCACTTACGCCTTAATTTTCATGATGATGCGCTCGACGGATTTCGGCGAGCGCAAGGATGCGCTGTGCCTGCACCAGATGGGGCCTGTCGATCATCCGCCCGCCGAACGACAGGGCGCCAGCCTCGGGATTGGCAGCGAAGGCATCGACGATGGCGCGGGCACGGGCGATCTCGTCGCTGCCTGGCGTGAAGCCGAGATTGATGACCGGGATCTGCGCCGGGTGGATGGCGAGCATGCCGGTGAAGCCGTCGCGGCGGGCGCGGGCGACATAGGTGGCGAGCGCGTCCAACTCCGCGATGCCTGGAAAGACGGTGTCGATGGCGGGCACGCCGGCGGCATGGGCGGCGAACAGCGTCAGGCTGCGCACCGTCTCGAACGGCGGGGTATATCGGCCGTCCTCCTCGCGCGACGTGGTGGCGCCGATGGCGGCCGGGAGATCCTCCGCGCCCCAGCTCAGGCCCGCGAGCCGGTCCGCGCAGGCGCGGTAGCTGCCAAGCTCGAAGATGGCAGCGGGAGTCTCCGTCGCGATGGGGATGATCGGCGGGTCGATCTCGCTGAGCAGGCCGTCCAGCGTCGCGATGGACTCGGCTCCTTCTGCCTTGGGCAGCATGATCGCGTCGGGCGCGAGCGTGCGCAGGCAGTCGATGTCGCGGTCGACCTCCGCGCTCGACAGCGGGTTGATCCGCACGATGACGGGCAGAGCGCGCTCGGTCGCCAGATAATCCGCCACTGCCGCGCGGGCATCCGCCTTGCGATCCGGCACGACGCTGTCCTCCAGATCGAGGATGATCGCATCCGCGCCGCTCGACGCCGCCTTGGCGAAGCGCTCCGGCCGGTCGCCGGGGACGAACAGCAGCGAGCGCAAATGCCTCATGCCGCAGGTTCCTTCAGCAGCATCGCGGTGCGAAGGCCCTGGCAGACGACCTCGCCGCGCTGGTTGAACAGTCTGTGCTCCCAGGTGGCGATCCCGGCATTGGGCCGTGACTTGCTTTCGCGCAGCGCCGCGACCGTGCTCTCGCAGCGCAGTGTGTCGCCGATGAACACCGGCTTGGGGAGCACGATCTTGTCGAAGCCGAGATTGGCGACGAGCGGGCCATGCGTGGTGCCCTCGACCGAGAGGCCGACCATGAGACTCAGCGTGAAGGTCGAATTGACGAGGATCTGGCCGAACTCGGTCGCCTTTGCCGCCTCGATATCGAGGTGAAGCGGCTGCGGATTGTGCGTCATGGTCGACCAGAGCAGGTTATCCGTCTCGGTAACGGTGCGACGGATGGGGTGGACGATATGATCGCCGACGGACAAGTCGTTGAAATATCTCGCTGTCATGCTTCACGGCCTTTCGGAACATCTGGAACTTCACACGTGTGCGCCATGTGGATCCATAAAAGTTTCGGTATTTCAGTGTCTTGCAAATAGGTTGTGCCAAGATTGCGTCGCTGTAGGACAGCTTTCATTGCTCGGCTGAAGCAGCCGGTTTGATCCGCGCCAGCACCGCGTCGACCTGGACCTGGGCGCCGGCAACGGCGCTGAGATCGGTCACGGTGCCGTCGAACGGGGCGGTCAGCGTGTGCTCCATCTTCATGGCTTCGAGGGTAAGCAGCTTCTGGCCCTTGGTGACGCTCTGGCCCTCGGTCACATCCACGGCGATGACGCGGCCGGGCATGGGGGCTAGGATGGCGCCGTCGGAGGCGGAGCTGGCGTTTGTGCCGTCCGTGCGCGGCAGCGCGACGAGGTGCGGCCAACCCCGGTCGACGACCACTATTCCTTCGTCGGTGCCGGCAAGTCCATTTGATCTGTTGGTCGCTGTCTGCGCAGGGACTGTGCCGATTTCTGTTTCAACCGTCCCGCCATTGACCGAAACTAGCATGCTCTTTTTCGGGTTCGAGTTTAGCCGGAAGCCGATCATGTCGCGCCAGATGGCGCCCGGTTCGGGTGGGAAGTCCTCCGGGTCCGTCGCTGACAAGCTGCCGCCCGCTTCACGGAAAAGCATTGACGCGACGTAGGGGAGATTTGCCGGATCGAGCGTTCGACTCTGAAGCAGCCCATCGAGGTTCGCTTCTATGTGAGCCGTCGTGACGCCGCCAGCGATGAACGCAGGGTCGCGCAGCAGCGCGGCGAGGAATCCTGCATTGTTGCGGACGGGCCAAGTGATGACAGAATCGCAGACGCCGGCCAGCGCATCGGCCGCTGCCTCTCGCGTCGGAAGATGCGTGATGATCTTCGCGATCATCGGGTCATAAAACGGCGAGACCTGCCCATCCTTCTCGACGCCTGTTTCGATGCGGGGATAGGCCGGCGGGGAGGCGTTAGGTGCGAAAATCGTCCAGCCTCGGTGATTGATTTCGAAATGCTCGAGCTTGCCCGTACTTGGCAGGAACCCTTTGGCCGGGTCTTCCGCATAAAGCCGCGCTTCCATCGCCCAGCCGTTGATCGACAGCTCCTCCTGCCGCTTGGGCAGCGGCTCGCCGCTGGCGACGCGGAACTGCCATTCGACCAGATCGACGCCGGTGATCTCCTCCGTCACCGGATGCTCGACCTGGAGCCGGGTGTTCATTTCCATGAACCAGATGCGGTCCGCCGAGAGGCCGGCCGAAGCGTCGGCGATGAACTCGATGGTGCCGGCGCCGACATAGTTCACGGCCCTGGCGGCGCGGACGGCGGCCGCGCAGAGGCTCTCGCGCGTCGCTTCGTCCATCCCCGGCGCGGGCGCTTCCTCGATGACCTTCTGGTGGCGGCGCTGGAGGGAGCAATCGCGCTCGAACAGGTGGACGATGTTGCCGTGCGTGTCGCCGAACACCTGCACCTCGATATGGCGCGGGGAGAGGATGTATTTCTCGATGATGACGCGGTCGTCGCCGAAGGAGGCGGCGGCCTCGCGCTGGCAGGAGGCGAGGGCATCGAAGAAATCGGCGGGGGCGTCGACGCGGCGCATGCCCTTGCCGCCGCCGCCCGCGACCGCCTTGATGAGGACGGGGTAGCCGATCGCGTCAGCCTCGGTCTTGAGGCGCTCGGGCGACTGGTCCGCGCCGAGATAGCCGGGGGTGACGGGGACGCCGGCGGCCTGCATCAGCGCCTTGGCGGCGTCCTTGAGGCCCATGGCGCGGATGCTGCGCGGCGTGGCGCCGACCCAGATGAGGCCGGCCGTCTCGACCGCTTCCGCGAACTTGGCGTTCTCGGAAAGGAAGCCGTAGCCGGGGTGGATCGCCTCGGCGCCGGTCGCCTTGGCGGCGGCGATGATCTTCTCGCCGACGAGATAGGACTCACGGGCCGGGGAGGGGCCGATGTGGACGGCCTCGTCGGCCTGGCGGACGTGGAGAGCATTGGCGTCGGCGTCGCTGTAGACGGCGATCGTGCGGATGCCGAGGCGGCGCGCGGTGCGGATGATGCGGCATGCGATTTCGCCGCGGTTGGCGATGAGGAGGGAGGTCAGCATTTGCCCCTCCACCACTCGCTTCGCGAGCGGTCCCCCTCCCCGAGCAAGCTCGGGGAGGATTTTGGGCTAGCCTGGCCAGATCCTCCCCGAGCTTGCTCGGGGAGGGGGACCATGCGAAGCATGGTGGAGGGGGATTGGGCATGCTGCGGGATGTGGCGCCAAAGGCGAGCGCGGGAGCGACTGATCGCGCACGTAAGTTGCGCAGGGATATGTTGCTTCCAGAGGTGTTGCTTTGGCAGGCGTTGCGTGGCCGGCCGGCCGGTCTGAAGTTTCGAAGGCAGCATCCAAGCGGTCCCTATATTCTCGATTTTTACTGTCTCGACGCCAGGCTCGCGATCGAGATTGATGGCGAGGCGCATGGGCGTGGGGATCGCCCGGAGCGGGACGTCGTTCGGAACGTCTGGTTGAGTGCGGCGGGGATCGAGACGTTGCGGATATCCGCGGCGGATTTGCTGAAAGACCTCGATGCTGTCGTTCGAGGCGTGGTCTCCGTTTGTGTCGCGCGACTGCCCCTCCACCATCCGGCCTTGCCGGATGGTCCCCCTCCCCGAGACGAGCTCGGGGAGGAACTTTAGGGCGATCGAGCTCCTCACATCCGGAACAGCCCGAAGGCTGCCTTCTCCGGTATGGGCGCGTTGAGCGTTGCGGCGAAGGCCAGGCCCAGCACGTCCCGCGTCTGCGCCGGATCGATGATGCCGTCGTCCCAGAGGCGGGCGGTGGCGTACCAGGGGTCGCCTTCCTCCTCGAACTTGGCGCGGATCGGGGCCTTGAAGGCTTCGGCCTCTTGCGGAGTCCATTTCTCGGCGTCGCGGTTCACGGTCGCGAGGACGCTGGCGGCCTGTTCGCCGCCCATCACCGAGATGCGACTGTTGGGCCAGGAGAAGAGGAAGCGCGGGGAATAGCCGCGGCCGGCCATGCCATAATTGCCGGCGCCGAAGCTCCCGCCGATCAGCACGGTGATCTTGGGCACCTGTGCGGTGGCGACGGTGGTGACGAGCTTGGCGCCATGCTTTGCAATGCCTTCCGCCTCATATTTGCCGCCGACCATGAAGCCGCTAATGTTCTGGAGGAACAGGAGCGGCGTGCGGCGCTGGCAGGCGAGCTCGATGAAATGGGCGCCCTTCTGTGCGCTTTCGCTGAATAGCACGCCATTATTGGCGAGGATCGCGACGGGCATGCCCCAGATATGGGCGAAGCCGCAGACGAGCGTGGAGCCGTAGAGCGCCTTGAACTCGTGGAATTCGCTGCCGTCGACGATGCGGGCGATGACCTCGTGCACGTCATAGGGGGCGCGCACGTCCTGGGGGACGATGCCGTAGAGTTCCTGCGGATCGTATTTGGGCGGGCGCGGGGCGATGAGCGGGATGTCCGGCGTGCGGTCGGCGGGGAGCTGGCTGATGATGTCGCGCACGATCGTCAGGGCATGCTCGTCATTCTCGGCGAGATGATCGGCGACGCCGGACTTGCGGGCGTGAAGCTCGCCGCCGCCCAGATCCTCGGCGCTGATCTCCTCGCCCGTCGCGGCTTTGACGAGGGGAGGCCCGGCCAGGAAGATGGTGCCCTGGTTGCGGACGATCACGCTCTCGTCCGACATGGCAGGCACATAGGCGCCGCCCGCCGTGCAGAAGCCCATGACGCAGGCGATCTGGGCGATGCCCTGCGCGGACATGTTCGCCTGATTGAAGAAGATGCGGCCGAAATGGTCGCGGTCCGGGAAGACCTCGCTCTGGTGGGGGAGGTTCGCGCCGCCCGAGTCCACGAGATAGATGCAGGGCAGCCGGTTTTCCTGCGCGATTTCCTGGGCGCGCAGGTGCTTCTTCACGGAGAGCGGATAATAGGTGCCGCCCTTCACCGTCGCGTCATTGCAGGCGATCATCACCTGCCGCCCGGAGACGCGGCCGATGCCCGCGACGATGCCGGCGCCGGGGACTTCATTGTCGTAGAGGCCGTGGGCTGCGAGCTGGCCGATCTCAAGGAAGGGGCTGCCGGGGTCCAGAAGGCGCTCAATGCGCTCGCGGGGGAGGAGCTTGCCGCGCGCCGTGTGGCGCTCGCGGGCGCGCTCGCCGCCGCCGAGAGCCGCCTGCGCGACGTCGGCATAGAGCCGGTCCCGCAGGGCGCGATTATGCGCGGCACGGGCGGCGAACTCCTCGCCGGCGGTGTCGATGGCAGTGGGGAGGACGGGGCCGCTCATGCCGGCTCCTTCTTGCGGATGAGGTAGCGATAGACGCCGGTGGCGTTGATCGCGAGCAGGGCGACGTTCTGCCAGCCGATGCCTTCGCTCTCGGGCTGGAGGAAGCCCCAGCCGATGAGCGCGATCGAGCTGGTGACGAACAGCACGAACGCCCAGCCGGTGATCCGGCGGCCGAGATCGAGCGCGACGACGAGCGCAGCGATCGTCGCGGCTGCCGCGCCATAATATTGCAGGGCGGTGAGGAAGGTGTCGCTCATGCGCCGACCAACTCGCGGCCGATGAGCATGCGGCGGATCTCGTTGGTGCCCGCGCCGATATCGAGCAGCTTGGCGTCGCGCAAATAGCGCTCGACCGGCCAGTCGGTGGTGTAGCCCGCGCCGCCCAGTGCCTGCACGGCCTCGAGGGCGACCTTCACGGCGTTCTCGCTGGCGAGGAGGATCGCGCCGGCGGCGTCGAAGCGGGTGGTCTGGCCCGCGTCGCAGGCTTTGGCGACGGCATAGACATAGGCGCGGGCGGAGTTGAGCGCGACATACATGTCGGCGATCTTGGCCTGCATGAGCTGGAAGGCGCCGATGGGCTTTCCGAACTGCTTGCGCTCGCGGACATAGGGCAGCACCGTGTCGAGGCAGGCCTGCATGATGCCGAGCTGGATGCCGGAGAGCACGACGCGCTCATAATCGAGGCCGGACATGAGCACTTTCGCGCCCTCGCCGAGCCCGCCCAAGATATTGGCTTCGGGCACATGGCAGTCATTGAACACCAGCTCCGCGGTGGGTGAGCCGCGCATGCCCATCTTCTCGATCTTCTGGCCGATGGAGAAGCCCTCCATGCCCTTCTCGATCAGGAAGGCGGTGATGCCCTTCGAGCCGGCGGCCGGGTCGGTCTTGGCATAGACGACCAGCGTTTCCGCATAGGGCGCGTTGGTGATCCAGAACTTGGTGCCGTTGAGAACATAGCCGCCTTGCACGCCCTCGGCGCGCAGCTTCATGCCGACGACGTCCGATCCGGCGCCCGCCTCCGACATGGCGAGGCTGCCGACATGCTCGCCGCTGATGAGCCCGGGGAGATATTTCGCCTTCTGCTCGGGCGAGCCCCAGCGGGCGATCTGGTTGATGCAGAGATTGGAATGGGCGCCGTAGCTGAGGCCGACGGAGGCGGAGGCGCGGGCGATCTCCTCGCAGGCGATGACATGCTCGAGATAGCCGAGGCCGAGGCCGCCGTCGGCTTCGCTCACCGTGATGCCGTGAAGGCCGAGTTCGCCCATTTGCGGCCAGAGATCGGCGGGAAACCAGTCCTCGCGGTCGATTCGGGCGGCGAGGGGGGCGATACGATCGGTCGCGAAACGCCGGCAGCTCTCGCGGATCATGTCCGCGGTCTCGCCCAGCGCGAAATCCAGTTGTTCCATGCAGCCTCTCCAGTCGGCCGGGTCATTGTCTTTGCCCGGCAATCTAGCCGATCCGGAGAGGCGTGAGAAATTTTATTTCGTGAGCGTGACCCTCAGTCCGCCCCGTTCAGGTCCGCCCGAATGGCGGCGAGGAGGGCCTCGTCCATCGCGTCGCCGCGTCCCGCCGCATCCCGCTCCAGCGCGGCGGCGATATCCGGCGCGGACATCGGCTCGGCTTCCATGAGTGCCCCCATGCGCACGGGAAGGCGATGCACCTCGATCCCGGCATGCCAGCAGGTGAGGGCGAGGCTGACATGGCCCACGAATTCGGGCTGGCAGGCATAGAGGTGCTGCTCGGCGAGGCGGGGCACGAGGTTCAGCGTGTCGGCATAGATGGCCATGGCGGCAGGCGCGCCGAGCGCCACCTGATCGCCGATCAGCAGATGGCCATATTGGTGCCCCATCGCGGAATCGGCGAAGATGAGCGGGCTCGCGGCGGTCGCGGCCAGCATGTCGCGCCAGCTGAACGCGACGAGGCCGAGTTGCTTGTCGGGCCGGATGCGCAGCACCAGGTCGAACTCGCCGGAGAGATCATCCAGCAGGCCAGCGGCGGCGGCGAGCTTGTAATGCATCTTGCGGCTGTTGGACCAGCCGTCGAACTCGGGGCCGGCATCGTCCTCCAGCACGACGTGATTGGTTCCGTAGAAGGCCGACAACTCATCCTTCGTCACCACGCCGCCCTGCTTGAGGGCCGCGAACAGGGCGGGATAGCGCGCCTGCATCTCCGGCATGCCGGCGCGATGGGCCTGGGCGCGATAGGCTTCGCTGAAGGCGCGGCCCGCGAAAGGCAGATAGGCGCGGAACGGCTCGGCGCCCGAGCGGCCGATCTTCTCCCAGCTATGCACCACGATCTCATGATCGACATCGCGCAGCAGGCCCTCGCACCATGTCGGATAGGCGCGCCGATAGCCGCGCAACTGGCCCGATATGCAGAGCGCCACGCGCGGGCGGCGGCGGCCGAGCTTGAGGAACGGCGCGCGCCGCCGCACCAGATCGAGCGCGGCGTTGATCGCCTGGCGATGCCGGGCACCGAGCCGGGCGCGGGCGCTTTCGGCCGCGTGCCGGCGCGGATTCTGCCCGTGCAGCCGCGTCCACGCGGCGACGAACTGGTCCAGCCCTTCGCCCGGCGAGCCGGAGAGCTTTTGGGTGACGAACAGGCGCAAGGCGAGCGAGCGCATCGCGGCGAGATCCTCGTCCGACAGCGCCTTTCCCGTTCGCCATTCGGCCAGCAATTCGGTGAGGACGTGGTCCAGCCGGCCGGAGCGCGTGAACCAGTGGAACAGAACCAGCTTCCACGGCGCGAACCCGCGGGCCAGCGCGTCCGGCGGGGTGCGCCCGATGAGTCCGGCGACATCCGCGATGTTGCGCGCGAAATGGGTCCGGTCGAACATGTCGTTATAGGGGATCGCCATGTCGCCCGCGTCGAACGCGGGCAGCAACTCCAGATGCCAGCGCGAGAGTTCCGCCTGATCGATCCAGCCGTGAAGCGGGGCGCGCAGCAGCAGCACCATGAGCAGGAAGGCGCGATCACGCCGGCCCTCCGCCTTGAGCTCGGTCAGCACCGGTGTCAGCTCGGCGGCGACGGTCGCCAGCACGTCCTTCGCGCCGCTCGAATGGGCGCTCGCGATCTGGAAGGCGAAAGCGGGCGGTGCGTCGAACCGGTCCGTCTGCAGGATCAGATGGCGGTAGAGCGCGTCGCGCCGGGCGCGGGGCCAGGACTCGCCAAAGGCGGAGTCGAGGATTGCCGCCGTCGCCGCGCGGGCAGCGCCTTCATACAGTGCCGATGAGCGCGTTTCGTCTGCAAATAGTGTTTCGTAAACCTCAAGGGCTTGAGAATGTTTTTCGTCCCTGACGAAATTCTTTGCTGCTTCGATCTGTTGATCGAAAAGGACCTTTGGCGGATTGTCTTTCGGATCCGTCATTCTTTTCCTCAGATCAACAGGAGAAGTCGTTCAATTTTGTCGCGTGTGGCGAAAACTTGTTAATTCTACTTTAATCGGTTGGTTTGACAATAAGTTGTATCGGACTTATTGGTTTATTTGCCAAGCTTGTGTGGGAGTCAATGGTTGGCCATGTCGCTGTCGTCCGGTCTCGATGAAGGTCTCTGGCCCCTCTCGCACGATCTCGATCCCTATGACGCGCTGTTGTTCGATCTCGACGGCACGCTGGTCGACACCATGCCGCTGCATGGCCTCGCCTATGCCGCCGTGTTTGAGGGGCTGGGCCACAGCTTCACGCTCGACGATTATCTCGCGAATGTCGGCCCGCCCGCGCGCGTCGCCATTCCCGCCTTCGCTCTGGCGGCGGGGATGGGCACGATCGACGAGGCGATGATCGCCACGATCCACGGCGACAAGAAGCTGCGCTTCAAGGAGGTGCTGGCGCGGGAGAAAGCGCCTGCGCTCGCGACGGCCGCGCTGCTCGCGCGCCACGCCGGGCGCAAGGCCATGGCGCTGGTCTCTTCCGGCAATCGCGACGGGGTCGAGGCGATCCTGCGGACGATGGGCTGGCGGGACCATTTCGGCGCGATCGTCAGCGGCGACGATGTGACCCGCGGCAAGCCCCATCCCGAACCCTATCTGGCGGCGGCCGCTTTGCTCGGCGTCGCGCCCGAGCGTTGCCTGGTGTTCGAGGATACCGAAGCGGGCATCCTCTCCGGCACGGCAGCGGGGATGGCCGTCATCGACGTGACGCAGCCCGGCGTCATCCATGCGCCGCGCGTGACATGACGATGGCCAGCCACATCCCCCTCGACCTCAGCGGCGCCGATCATCCGGCGCTGCGGTCGTTCAGGGAAGTCATCCCGCTGTCCGGCTTCTCCGGCGCGACCGTGGCACTGGTGCGCGACCGCGAGACGCCGTTCGTGCGCAAGGTCTCCAACCGGGCCGAGGCAAACGCGCCACTGCGCGATCAGGCGGTGCGGCAGAAGGAACTGGCGGGACTGGTCGAGGGCTGCGCGGCGATGCCGGAGGTTCTCGACATGGGCGAGAGCGAGGGCTTCTTCTATTTCGACATGGCGTTCATCCCGTCGCGCGATGCCATCAATTTCCTTTCGAACGGCACGTTCGACGGGGTCGCGGAGTTTGCCGAGCGGGTCGAGCGGCTGATGGAGCGGCTGGCGGCCTCGCCGCCGGTGGGGGAGGCGCCGCTGGCGCCGCGCAAGCAGTTGCTGGTCGAGAAGATGGCGCAGATCGCCGAGCGCACGGGCGCGCGGCACGAGGATGCGTTGGCACCGCTGCTGGACGCGGTGGCGCGCATGGACCGCATCGTCGCGGACGAGACCCCGACCGCCGTGCATGGCGACCTCACCTTCGAGAACATTCTGGTCGACCGGCGCGGAGCGTTGTGGCTGATCGACACGATCCCGTCGCCCTTCGACCATTACATGGTCGACTGGTCCAAGCTGTTTCAGGAATGCGAGGGACTGTGGCACGCACATCGCGGCCGGCCGCTGGCGCGCGGCGTGACCTGGTGGCTGCGGCAATATTTCCACGACGCCGCGACGCGGCTCGATCCCGCCTATCCGACGCGCCACTACATCCTGCTCGGCCTGACCTTCGCGCGCATCCTGCCTTATGCCAAGACCGAGGAGGACCGCGCCTTCGTCAGCAAGCGCGTGCTCGAATGCGGGCGCGCGGCGCTGGAGCGGTTGTGAGTTTGACGGGAGGCGCTTCTCTCATTCCTCCCCAAGCTCGTCTTGGGGAGGGGGACCAGCGAAGCTGGTGGAGGGGCAATGGCGAAACGTCGGATTTTTCCCCTCCACCGCCTTCGGCGGTCCCCCTCCCCGAGCAAGCTCGGGGAGGAATTCAAGAACCAAACGCCCTTCAACTGAGGTGACCCGATGAAGATTATCGTTCCCTGCGCCGGCCGCTCCTCGCGCTTTCCGAACATGGCGCCCAAGTGGATGTTGCCGGACAATGACGGCCTGCCGATGGTCTACAAGGCCGTGCAGGGTCTGGGCGCGAAGGTCGACGATTTCATCTTCACGATCCTGCGCGAGCATGAGGAGCGCTTTCAGGCGCGGGCCGGCCTGCGCGCGGCCTTCGGGCAGGAGGTGAATACGGTCATCCTCGACGAGCCGACCCGCAGCCAGTCCGAGACGGTGCAGCAGACCCTGCTCAAGAGCGGCATCGACGAGCCGTTCATGGTCAAGGACAGCGACAATTATTTCGAGGTGCCGCACCTCTACCAGAGCTATAATTATGTGTGCGTCGCGTCGCTCTCGAGCTTCAGTCAGGTCAATCCGCAGAACAAGAGCTACGTCCAGGTCGATCAGGAAGACGTGATCGTCAATTTCCGCGAGAAGCAGGTCATCTCCGACCTGTTCAGCGTGGGCGGCTATTATTTCAGCAGCCCGAAGGAGTTCCTCGGCGCCTATGACGAGCTGATGAGCGAGCCGCGCCTCTCGGCGGGCGAGCTCTATCTTTCCGAGATCATCGGCTATCTGGCGATGAAGGGATCGGTGTTTCGCATCCAGCGCATCAAGCAATATCAGGACTGGGGCACCGTCCACGAGTGGCGCGACTATCTGCAGGGCCGCCGCGTCTTCTTCATCAGCGTCGACGGCTTCCTGTTCGAGCAGGGCTCCTTGTTCTTCAAGCCGGGCTTCGACGCGGTGCAGCCCAATCCCGTCGCGATCGACACGGTGAAGAAACTGGCCGACGAGGGGCAGACGATCTTCTATCTCTCGATCCGTCCGCCCGCCCTGGAGGCGCTGACCAGGAAGCAGATCGCGGACGCGGGCCTGCCCGAGCGTCCGATCCAGTTCGGCTGCGACCTCGCGCAATGGACGTTGCTTACCGCGCCGCACCCGAACCAGCCGTTCCGCACCTCGCATGCGATCGAGATCGCGGCGGACGATCCAAACATGGCGGAGAAGCTTGAGCTGGAGCGCTAAGGGCGACGCCCGGCTTTGCCGCAAGCCGGACCACCGCCGATCCACTTGTCTTTCGATCCGATTGGCTTCAAGACTACAAAGTCAACTTTGAGCGCGCATAGCCCCCCGCGCGCTGCATCTGGAGAGGGAGAATAATCATGGCGAACATCGCGATCCTCGGCGCCACCGGCAATGCCGGCCAGCGCCTCGTCACCGAAGCCCTGAGCCGCGGCCACACGGTCACCGGCCTTTCGCGCCATGCCGACGAGCAGGCGCCGCGCGACGGCGTTACCTGGGTGAAGGCCGATGTCGACGACGTCGACGCGACCGCCGCCAAGGTGGCCGGCCATGACGCCGTCATCCTGTCGATGCCCTTCAAGTCGCTGGATTTCCAGAACGTGTTCGGTGTCGCCAAGCAGGCCGGCTCGACGCTTTACGTGGTCGGCGGCGCCGCGAGCCTCAAGAATGACGAGGGCGTCGTGCTGCTCGATACGCCGGGCTTCCCGGACTTCATCGCGGTCGAGGCCGGCCCGGCGCGCGATTTCCTCAACCAGCTCAAGGACGGGCAGGGCTTCGACTGGACGTTCCTGTCGCCCTCGATGTTCTTCGGCCCCGGCGAGCGCACCGGCGAGTTCCGCCTCGGCAAGGACGATCTGCTGACCGCCGCCGACGGCAAGAGCTCGATCAGTTACGAGGATTTCGCCGTGGCCCTGCTCGATGAAATCGAGAGCCCGAAGCACAAGAACGAGCGCTTCACCGTCGGCTACTGATCGCGGCGCAGAGCAGCGGAAGAATCAGGCGCGGCCCAGGATATCCCGGCCGCGCCTATTTTGTTGCCTTCGGCTCGCTCAGGCGCTCTCGGTCTCGAAGGAATAATCGAGGCGCGGGGTCCAGGTGTCGTCGAAGCAGTCTGGGCAGCCGGAGTCGGCGATGACGACGCGCTTCTTTATCTTCCACACGCCGTCCACGCGGATCAGCCAGTCATATTCGCGGCCCTGCTCGATGTAGCGCGGCGGCCCCTTGATCGTGTCGTTGAGCTGCTGGGTCCAGAGCAGCGAGCAGGTCGCGCTGTCGCCGTCCACCTTGATGATGAAGTTGGTGAGCTGCATGTGGAACTTGCCGGTGAGGCGCGGCTTGTCGGCGAACACCTTCTTGTAGAGGGCGGTGACCTCATCCTTGGTGGTGCAGATGGCGCCGTTGATGTCGAGGTGGAAGTCCTCGGCGAAATAGTCCGCGAACCCTCCATGCTTTGCGGAGCGGCCATAGCCGAAATAGGCGTGGAACAACTCCTCGATCTCGATGCGATCCTCCAGCGCCTTGACGCGCGCCGCCAGAGCCGTGCCTGCTTCGGTCATATCCCACTCCTTATCATGTATAGTTTTCACTCTAGCTTGCTCACGGCGGCTGGCAAGGCCGATCGCGCGGGTGCCTTTCCTTTGGGGTTGCCCGAATCGAAGCGAGGGACCAACAAGCGCTCGGTTCCGGGCGCTGGGCGCCGAAAGTGCGGGAGAGAGAAGAGATGAAGACGCGCGCCGCTGTTGCCTTCGAGGCGAAGAAGCCGCTGGAGATCGTGGAGTTGGACCTCGAGGGGCCGAAGGCGGGCGAGGTTCTGGTCGAGATCATGGCGACGGGCATCTGCCATACAGACGCCTATACGCTGGACGGTCTGGACAGCGAGGGGATCTTCCCGAGCGTGCTGGGTCATGAGGGCGCGGGCATCGTCCGCGAAGTGGGCGCGGGCGTGACCTCGGTGGTGCCGGGCGACCATGTGATCCCGCTCTACACGCCGGAATGCCGTCAGTGTAAGTCGTGCCTCTCCGGCAAGACGAACCTGTGCACCGCGATCCGCGCGACCCAGGGCAAGGGGCTGATGCCGGACGGCACCACGCGCTTCTCCTACAAGGGCCAGCCGATCTATCACTATATGGGCTGCTCGACCTTCTCGAACTTCACCGTTCTACCCGAGATCGCGGTCGCCAAGATCCGCGAGGACGCGCCGTTCAAGACCAGCTGCTACATCGGCTGCGGCGTGACCACGGGCGTGGGCGCGGTGATCAACACCGCCAAGGTTCAGGTCGGCGACAATGTCGTGGTCTTCGGGCTCGGCGGCATCGGCCTCAACGTGATCCAGGGCGCGCGGCTTGCCGGGGCCAACCGGATCATCGGCGTCGACATCAATCCCGACCGCGAGGAGTGGGGCCGCAAGTTCGGCATGACCGAGTTCCTCAACAGCAAGGGCATGAGCCGCGAGGATGTCGTCGCGGCGATCGTCGCGATGACCGACGGCGGCGCGGACTATACGTTCGATGCGACCGGCAACACGGACGTGATGCGCACGGCGCTCGAAGCCTGCCATCGCGGCTGGGGCACCAGCATCATCATCGGCGTGGCGGAAGCGGGCAAGGAGATCGCGACGCGGCCGTTCCAGCTGGTCACGGGCCGCAACTGGCGCGGCACCGCGTTCGGCGGCGCCAAGGGCCGCACCGACGTGCCCAAGATCGTCGACATGTACATGACCGGCAAGATCGAGATCGACCCGATGATCACCCATGTCATGGGGCTGGAGGAGATCAACACCGCCTTCGACCTCATGCATGCCGGCAAGAGCATCCGCTCGGTCGTCGTCTACTAAGAACGCCGGAAAGGGCGGACATGTTCAGGAGCGTGGTCCTCGGATCGAACGATATCGATCGGTCGAAGACCTTCTACGATGCGATCATGGGCACACTGGGCTGTCCGCCTGCGGAGCCGAACTTCCGTGGCGCGCTCATCTATCGTCACAAGGGCGCGGGTCTGATGATCACGCGCCCGCTCGACGGCAATCCGGCCTCGGCGGCGAACGGGAACACCGTTGCCATCGAGCTCGACAGCGCCGAGCAGGTGCGGGCCTGGCACGATGCCGGCTCGGCGGCCGGCGGCACGTCGATCGAGGACCCGCCGGGTCCGCGCGATTATCCGAGCGGCCGTGTCTTCTCGGCCTATCTGCGCGATCCGGACGGGCACAAGCTTTGCGGTATCTGCCCCCTCGGGGGCTGATCGATTTTTCCTCAACCACCACCAAGGAGAGACTTCATGGCATTCACCCACATCATGGTCGGCGCGAAGGACGTTGCCGAAGGAAAGAGCTTCTACGACAATGTGCTCGGTGCGCTCGGCTGGTCGGAAGGCCACGAGTTCCGTCCCGGCACCGTCTTCTATTCGCACAACGGCGCGACGTTCGGCGTCGGAACGCCCGCTGACGGTGCGGCCGCGACGCATGCCAATGGCGGCACGATCGGCTTCGCCGCGCAGAACAAGGAGCAGGTCGACGCGTTCCACGCCGCCGGTCTCGCCAATGGCGGCAGCTGCGAAGGCCAGCCGGGCAAGCGTCCGGGCGCTCCGGGCAATGCCTATGGCGCCTATCTGCGCGACCCGACCGGCAACAAGATCTGCACCTTCTGCCAACTGCCCGAAGGCGAATAAGCATTGAGGATGCGGGGGCGGCGCGTGTGCGTCGTCCCCGTGCCACACCCCGCACGGGAGGACGCCATGTTCACGCATGTCATGATCGGCACGAACGATCTTGCTGCCGGCAAGGCCTTCTACGACGCCGTGCTGGGTGCGCTGGGCTGGCCTGAAGGCCAGGAATTCCGTCCCGGCACGATCTTCTATTCTCACAACGGCGCCGCCTTCGGCATCGGCCTTCCGGCTGACGGCCAGGGCGCAACGCATGGCAACGGCGCCACGATCGGTTTTCGCGCGCGGACGCGGCGGCAGGTCGATGCCTGGCACGCGGCCGGCCTTGTCCATGGCGGCAGTTGTGCGGGCGAGCCGGGCAAGCGCCCCAGGGCGCCGGGCCGGTCCTACGCCGCCTATCTGCGCGACCCGACCGGCAACAAGATCTGCACCATCTGCCAGATGCGGCGCGACGAATGGGACGCGGCGTGATGTGCTACGGCCGATTTTCCCCACCACCAGTGACCGAGGAGAAGCCCGATGTTTAGTCACCAGATGGTCGGATCGAACGACATCGCGCGGTCCAAGCTCTTTTACGACGCGCTGTTCGCCGCGCTTGGCGGTGAGCCGGGCGTGATCGATGCCAAGGGCCGCCTCGTCTATGCGCATAATGGCGGGCGCTTCCTCGTCACGCTCCCGATCAACGGCGAGCCGGCCACCCACGCCAATGGCGGGACGATCGGCTTTGCGATGGCGAGCCCCGAGCAAGCCGACGCCTGGCATGCGGCCGGCGTCGCCAGCGGCGGCACGACCTGCGAGGATCCGCCGGGTATCCGCCAGGCGACCGAGGGACGGACGCTCTATCTCGCCTATCTTCGCGATCCGGACGGCAACAAGCTGTGTGGCCTCCATCGCATCGTCGGCTAAGAGCCGCAGCCAACTCACCAGCCAGGGATAGCCATGACCATCGAAACCCTTTCCACCAACAAGGCCTTTGGCGGCGTCCAGGGCGTCTATCGGCACGACTCCCGCGAGACCGGCACGGCGATGACCTTCGCCGCCTTCGTGCCCGATCATGCGCCGGGCGAGCGGCTGCCGGTGCTCTGGTATCTCTCCGGCCTCACCTGCACGCACGCGAACGTGATGGAGAAGGGCGAGTATCGCGCGGCCTGCGCGGCGGCGCGGATCATCTTCGTGGCGCCGGATACCTCGCCGCGCGGCGAGGGGGTGCCGGACGATGTCGAGGGCAAATATGATTTCGGCCTCGGCGCGGGTTTCTATGTCGATGCGACGCAGGAGCCGTTCGCCCGGAACTACCGCATGTTGAGCTACATCGAGCGCGAGCTGCCGACGCTCATCGCGGCGGAATTCCCGGCCGACATGCAGCGGCAGGGCATCACCGGCCACAGCATGGGTGGCCATGGCGCGCTGACCCTCGGCCTGCGCAATCCGGACCGTTTTCGCTCGGTCTCGGCCTTCTCGCCGATCGTCGCGCCGAGCCAGGTGCCCTGGGGGCACAAGGCGCTCGGCGGCTATCTGGGCGACGACCGGGCGGCCTGGGCACAGCACGACGCCGTTGCGCTGATCGAGGGCGGGGCGCGCGTGGCGGATCTGCTGGTCGACCAGGGCGATGCCGACCAGTTCCTCGAGGAACAGCTCAAGACGCACCTGCTGCAGGAAGCCTGCGCCAGGGCCGGGCAGAAGGCGACGATCCGCATGCAGCCGGGCTACGACCACAGCTATTATTTCATCTCGACCTTCATGGACGAGCATGTCCGCTGGCACGCGGAGCGGCTGCGCTGAACTGATTAAACAGCCGCGCGACGTCCGGCGCGGGGCGATCCGTCCCTTCGTTGCACAGGACGCGCGCATGTCTGACAATACGGTGGACAAGGTCAACCGGCGCGCTAGTCTCCCGTCATCCTGCTGTCGCCGCGGGTCTTTCCCTGCGGCGGCGCCGGCAACGAGAAGGAGGGGTGTTCGTTGGACGAGTTGTTGCAGCCGTTGATCGACTGGATTCATGCCCAGCCGATCCAGCAGACCCTCGCCGGCACCTTCTGGGTAGTCCCGGCCACGCAGACCGTGCACATCCTTTGCGTCGCCATCGTCATGACCGGCGCGCTGCTCGTCGCCCTGCGCGGCGTGGGGCTGGCGGGCAAGGAATGGAGCCTGGCGCGCTGGCACGGCCGCTTCCACGGCGCGACGGTGGCTGCGCTCTGGGTGCTGCTGGCGACCGGCATCGTGATGACGATCGCCGAGCCTGAGCGCGAGCTGCTCAACGTCATTTTCCGCGCCAAGATGGTGGCGGTGGTTCTCACGATCATCGCAGCGCATTTCGTCGGCCGGGGGCTGCGCGCGGCGCGGGCTGACCGGCGTGCGGGCGCGAGCGTGGGCGTACGCCTCCTCGCGGTGCTGATCGTGATTTCGTGGATGGGGATCGCAGCGGCCGGCCGCTGGATCGCCTATGCGGGCTGAGGAGACAAGACGATGATGGACTCCCTGCTCGAAGCAATCAGCACGACCGGCATCGCTGCCTATATGGCGGAGGACCCGTTCGCCTTCCCCACTGTCGAAACCTTCCATGTCATCAGCCTGGTGATCGTGTTCGGCTCGATCCTGGTCGTCGACCTGCGGCTGATGGGCCTCGCCTCGCGCGACTATTCGATCAGCAGCCTCTCGCGCACCATCCTGCCGGTGACGTGGATCGCCTTCATCGGCGCGGCGATCACCGGCGCACTTCTCTTCACCTCCAATCCCTTCGGCTACTGGGGCAACACCGCTTTCAAGGCCAAGCTGGTACTGCTCGTGCTGGCGGGTGTGAACATGATGGTGTTCCACTTCATCACTCAGCGGCGCGGCAATCTGGATGGGCCGGGGCTGGTGCCGGGCGGGGCGCGCCTCGCCGGCTTCATCTCCGCAATAGTTTGGATCGGAATCATTGCCTGTGGGCGCTGGATAGGCTTTACAATGTCTCCTTTCTGAAACGAATTATGACGGAGCGAATGCAGACGGAGCTGATCGAGAAGGCCGCGAACCCGCAAGCCACCGAGCCGATGCACATGCGGCTTATCGGCGCGCGGCTGTTCCATCTGCTGCGCCTGATCCGCGAGAGCGCGCTGCCGGTCTATGAGCGCGAACTGGGCTATAAGGAAATCCACCGTCAGCTCATCATCATGATCGGCGTCTCGGGAGGGCTGAGTTCGCACGAAATCGTGACGCTGACCGGCCATGAGAAGGCGCAAGTAAGCCGCGCGATCAAGCCGCTGGAGCAGGCCGGGCTGATCGAGCGCGAGCGGTTGCGCGCCAAGCTCATGCTGCTGCCCGCAGGCCGGCGCATGTTCGACCGGATCATGGCGATGATGCGGGTGCGCGACGGCGCGCTGACCGATGGCATCGCCGCGGCGGACCTCAAGCGCTTCGCCGCCATCACCGAGCAACTGACCGTGCAAGCGGCGAATATGTATGGCGAGGAGCGTCGCCTCAGCGTCGAAGCCGGCGTCATCAGCGCCTGCGCCGCGCAGCAGGGACTCCCCAACTGGCCGGAATCGGCCAAGCCGCCACCGACCACGCTCATTACGCCCAAGCTCATCAGCCTTGTCGCCTATCTCAAGCGCAGCGCCATGCTCTCCTACCAGCGCACGCACGGCCTTTCGCATTTCCAGTGGCAGGTACTCGCGATGATCGGCGAGGCGCCGCCGGTGCCGCTGGCGCAACTCATCCTGCTCATGGGACGCGACAAGAGCCAGGTGGGCCGCACGGTCGGCAATCTGGAGCAGGCGGGGCTGCTGACTCGCTCGCGTCCCACCCGCCGGCGCGATATCCTGCTGGAGCCGACGGAGAAGGGCGCCGCTTTCTACGAATCCATGCACGACCTCGCCCTGCGCCGCGAGGAGACTCTGTGGGAAGGCCAGGTGGATGATGCCCGCGCCTTCTATGTTGAGATGCTGGAAAAGCTGACCGCGAACGCGGGGGACATGCTGGAAAAGGCGGAAGCGGCGGCCTGAGTGTCGCCGAGGGCTTTCGGCCAGAAGTACGACATCGTCAAAAAATCGATTGCGCCCCGCGCGCCGAGAATCTGCGCGCCGAGATGGCTTCGGCGCGAGCGTGATGCGATTGATGTGGCAATTTCTATTGTATGCGTTATGTATGGATCAAATTCCATACATAGGTGCGTCATGGAGTCGGACAAGTTCAGGTGGATCCTCAAGAGCGGCTGGCGGGGCCTGTGTCCGCGGTGCGGGCGTGGCGCGATGTTCAAGTCCTGGCTGAAGATCGCCGATCGGTGCGAGGAATGCGGCCTCGACTACCGGTTCGCGGCGCCGGACGATGGCCCAGCCTTCTTCTCCCTCTGCATCATCGCGCTGCCGCTGACCTTCTTCGTCGTCTGGCTGCAGGTGGTGTTCGATCCGCCGGTCTGGGTGCATCTGCTCACCTCGGTGCCGTTCATGGCGGCGGGCTGCCTGTTGCCGCTGCGGCCGCTCAAGGGCTGGCTGGTCGCCTCGCAATATGTCAATCGGGCGCAGGAGGCCGGGACCGCGGCGCTCTGGGCCAAGCTCGACGGCCGATCGGGGGAGACAAGTTCGTTCGATGACTGACAACTGGCTGCCGGTCCTATCGCCCGCCTCGGGCGTCAAATATCAGGCGATTGCCGATGCGCTGGGCGCGGCGATCGAGACCGGCGAGCTGCGCAGCGGCGACCGCCTGCCGCCGCAGCGTGAACTGGCGGCGCGGCTCGGCGTCGATCTCACCACGATCACGCGCGCCTATGAGACAGCGCGCCAGCGGGGCCTCATCGAGCCGCGCGGGCGGGCCGGCAGTTTCGTGCGGGCGCCGCGGCCGATCGGTCCGCGCGAGCTGGCGCAGATCGATCCCGGCATGAATGCGCCCCCGGAGCTTCCCGGTGGCATATTGGCGCGGCATCTTTCCGAGACGGCCAGCGCGCTGCTGCTCGATGAACGGATACGGACGCTGCAGTATCGCCCGGCGGGCGGCACGGCCGGGGACCGCGCGGCAGGCGCCGCGATGATGGCCGATCTGGGCCTCCCCGCGGACGAGCAACAGATCGTCGTGACGGCCGGCGGTCAGAACGCGCTGCATGCCATTCTCGCCGCCAATTTCGAGCCGGGCGACCGGATCGCTTGCGGCGCCCATGTCTATCCCGGCTTCCGGTCGCTGGCCGAGCGGCTGAAGCTCTGCCTCGTGCCGCTGCCGGAGATGGGCGCCGAGGCGCTGGCAAACGCGCATCGCGAGGCGCCGGTGAGCGCGCTCTACCTGGTGCCGACCAACGACAATCCGACGACAGCGACCGTGCCGCTCGCGGAGCGGGAAGCGCTGGCGGCGCTGGCGGCATCGCAGGGCATCCGCATCATCGAGGACGATGCCTATGGCGCGTTGCCGGCCGAGCCGATCCCGCCCATCGCCAGCCTCGCGCCGGAACTTGGCTGGTATATCGCCAGCACGTCCAAGCTGATCTCGCCGGCGCTACGCGTCGCCTTCGTCCGCGCGCCCAGCATTGCGGCGGCGCTCCGCCTCGCGGGGGACGTGCACGAGACGACGATCATGGCGCCTCCGCTCAATGTCGCCATCGTCGGCGAGTGGATCCGCAACCGCACGTTCGCCCGGCTGCTCTCGGCGATGCGGGCGGAGACCCGCCGGCGTCAGGCACTGGCGCGGGACCTGCTGGCGGGTCTCGACTATCGCAGCCATGAGGAGGGCTATCATGGCTGGCTGGGGCTGGCGGACGAAGTCGATGCCGCGTCGGTGGAGGCCGTCGCGCGGCGGACCGGGCTGACGCTGATCCCCTCCAGCCGCTTTGCCGTGGGGCCGTCGCCGAGCCATGCCCTGCGCGTCTCGCTCGGCGGGCATCTCGACATGGCGGAACTGGCCGACGGGCTGCGCCTGCTACATGGCTATGCGACCGATCGGTCGTTCAAGGCTGCGCCGCTGGTCTGATCTAGACAGGCTGGAGACCGGAATCCGCCGCCACCCCCTTGCGCGCAAGCTGTCGCGGCGCGCTTTCGGGAATGGCGAGCAGGGCGGCGATCCAGACGGACACGACCCCTAGAATCAGCAATGCTGGCGCATAGGCGCTGCCGGTCACGTGGATCAGCCAGGTGACGATGAGCTGCGTCGATCCACCGAACAGGGCGATGGCGAGCGCATAGGCGCCCCCGAAAGCGCTGCCGCGGATCGGCTTGGGCAGCAGTTCGGCAAGGCTCGCATAGAAGACGCCGCCGGTGACGTTGCTGAGGCTGACGAAGATGGCGAGGCCGACGATCAACACCGCGGTCGAGCGCGTCTCGATGATCGCGTGGAAGATCGGGTAGATGGCGAGCAGCAGCGCCAGCGTGCCGATGAGATTGACCGGCCGCCGCCCGAACCGGTCGGAAAGGCGCCCTCCGGCGAGCGTGGCGATGATCCCCGTGGTCGCCGCGACCATCGTCGCCCAGAACGCGCTGGAGGCGGGCATGCCGAGCGTGTTTTGCGCGTAGGTCACCATGTAGATCTGCAGGTAACTGGCGATCGACCCGCAACCCAGGATGATGATGGAGAGGGTGAGCAGCGGCGTCGCGCGCTTTGCCAGCGCGAGGCGGGAGGCTTCGTCAGGCGCGGGCGCGCCCATTTCGGGCTCGGCCAGATGCAGGGTTTCGGGCAGGCGCGCCCGCATCCACAAGCCGAACGGCAGGGTGATCGCGCCGAGCAGGAAGGCGATGCGCCAGCCATAAGCGTCGAGCATGTCCGGCGGCAGAAACAGCGAGAGCACGACGCCGACCGCGCTGGCGGCCATCACCGCGGCAAGCTGGCTCGCCTGCTGCCAGGAGACCATCAGGCCGCGCTTCTCGATGGGGGCCGCCTCGAGCAGATAGGCGGAGTTGGAGCCCAACTCGCCGCCCAGCGAGAAGCCCTGCACCATGCGCACGACCAGCGCGAGCAGCAGCGCGGCGAGGCCGATGGACTCATGGCTCGGGATGAACGCCATCACGACCATCGAGAGGCCGATCATCGCGAAGCAGAACAGCATCGCCGGCTTGCGGCCGATCCGGTCCGAGTAGCTGCCGATGACGAGCGCGCCGAGTGGCCGGGTGAGGAAGCCCGCGCCGAACGTGGCGAGCGAGAGCATCAGGCTCGCATAGGCGCTGTCGGCGGGAAAAAGCGCCTTGCCGATCTGGATCGAGAAGAAGGCGTAGACGAGGAAATCGTAGAACTCGAGCGCATTGCCGATGGTGACGGCGGCGATGTGCCGATGCTTGAGCGCCGCGACGTCGATGGCCGCCGCGCCGGTCCCCGTGCTTGTCTGCTGATCCATGCCGATGTCCCCCCGAACATCCGCGCCTCATGGCGCCGGCGGCAGGCTAGCAGGTGGGTCGGTGAAGGCAAGGCACGTGCGGCGCCGCCGATCTCGTCGTCGCCGACTTGATCCGGGATGAGGATTTCGCGCTGTCCTTCCCTGTTCGTCATCCTGAACTTGTTTCAGGACCCCGGCCTTCGCCTGGGAACGGGCACAAGGGCTGATCGCAGCTTCCCACCCCAGACCAGTCGATCGCGGATCGCGATGAACACGAAACAGGTGGGGGCTCGTCGGCGGTGTCAGCGATCCGGGCGGACGGTCGGGCTTTCGAGTTGCTTCTTCACCGATCCGTCGGAGAGCTTGATCGTCACGTTGAAGCCGCCCTTGCGGCCGTCCTTCAGCGAATAATAAGTGAGGTCGATCTTGTCGCCGGGCTTGAGCGTGCGCTTGCTCCAGCCGTTGCGGCCGAGATGGTTGGGGCTCATGCCCTCAAAGGCCCAATGCTCGGCCTGGCCGTTGGCGCCGGGGACTGTCACGTAGAGAAATGTGTGCGGATTGGTCCAGTCCCAGCGCTCGACGGTGGCGCCCTTCATCTCGACGGGCTTGCCCCAGTTGAACATGGCGGTCGAGTGGTGCGCGAGGACCGGAAGTGCGGCCAGAGCAAGCCCGGCGACGCCCAGCAGAGCGGTGCCGATGCGGCGGTTACCAACGGGCTTACGAGCCATCATCCACTCCCTCATTCATCGTTCAGCCGATTCCAACGGCGTCTCACCAACGTCCATGGCACGGGCGAAGCAAGGTTGACAAGGTCCACGCTCATGCAAAACCGAGGAGGTTTCATACAGTCGCGGTATGTCTGATTTGTCAGCGATATAGGGCTTGACTCGCAGTTGAGCAAATCCACTATGAGACGTCGGAGCAACAGCCGGAAACACGGCCGGAATCACCTGTGCTCGGGGAGGATGTACGCATGAAGAGGGCGATTTTTGCGGCGATGCTGGCAACGAGCGGGCTCGCGATGACGGTGGCGCCGGTGCTGGCGCAGGATCCGCCCGAGACGAAGCCGGCGACGCAGGCCGATTATGTCGCGATCAGCAAGCTGCCGGACTGGACCGGCGTATGGCAGCCCGATTGGGGCGGTCTCTTCGGTCGCACGCCGATGGCGCAGCCGACGCTCACGCCCGCCGCGAAGAAGGTGAAGGACGATTTCGAGGCCCGCAAGGCGCATGGCGAGAACCTGCAGACCGAGGCCGCCAATTGCCGCCCCTCCGGCATGCCCAACATCATGCGCCAGCCCTATCCGATCGAGTTCATCTACTCGCCGAGCCGCGTGACCGTGCTGCACGAGACCTACAGCCAGGTCCGCCGCATCTACACCGACGGCCGCCCGCTGCCCGAGGATCCCGATCCCGCCTTCAATGGCTGGTCTGTCGGCCATTGGGAAGGCGACACGCTGGTGGTCGAGACGGTCGGCCTCAACGAGCAGAATGTCGTGATGGAGGGCCTGCACGCCACGGACAAGACGCGGATCAAGGAGCGCCTGCGCATCTCGCAGCCTGATGTGCTGACGGTCGAGACGGAGATCACGGACCCGAACCTGTTCGTCGGCAGCTACCAGATCAAGACCAATTATATGCGCCGCCGCGACTGGCAGATCCGCGAATATGTCTGCGAGGAAAACAACCGCGACAAGGCCGACGAGCAGGGCCGGCCGTCGATGGACATCAGCAAGCCGGGTGAAGACCCCTTCGGGCCCGCGAAAAACTGACCCGCACGGGCCGCGGTCGCTGCCGGCGACCGCGGGCCGAGGCGGCTCAGGCCGTCGCCAGGCCCCGCCGTGCCAGCACCGCGGGGTTGCTTTCCTTGAGGGCGAAGGCGGCGAGGCCGCAGGTGAGCGACATGCCGGCCTGGATGGCGAGCGGCAGATAGAGGCTGCTCTGGTCGGCGATCCAGCCGGCGAGGACGGGCGCCGCGACACCGCCGAAAATCTCGCCGATGGCCACCACGATGCCCATCGCCGCGGCAGTGTTGCGGAAGGAGAGTGTCTCCGCCGGGATTACGCCCATGAACAGCGGGAAGATGCCGATGCCTATCCAGCCGATGAACATGAGGCCGGTGAGCAGCACCACCGAATTGTCGACCAGCATCGCCGCGACCGGGCAGAGCGTCATCATGAGGCCGAAGACGATCATCGGCGGGCGGCGGCCGATCCGGTCCGAGATCCAGGTGACGAGCACGCCGCCGATCGCCGGGCAGAGGCCGAGGATCGCCATGATCGAGGACATGGTCGTGGGCGAATAGCCGCGCACTTTCGTCAGGAACAGGGGCAGGAAGATCGAGCCGAGCACGATCGACCCGACCGCCATGCAGGAGATGAAGGCGCAGAGCAGGATGTTGCCGTGGCGGAGCATGGCGAGGAAGCCGTCCGAGCCTTTCTCGCCTGCCGCGAGCGGCTGCTGGTCGGCCGGGGCGGCCGGCGGCTCGTCGATGAACTTCCAGATCAGGAAGAACAGGATGAGGCCGGGAATGCCGGCGGTGAAGAAGCTGGTCCGCCAGCCCCAATGGACGGCGATCCACACCACCAGCAGCGGCGCGACCGCATTGCCGAGGATCGAGCCGAAGCCGTTCTGGACGATGCCGCTGTTGAGGCCCCGCCGTTGCGGCGCGGCCGAGGCGGCGATGATGGCGAGGCAGATCGGGAGGAACGGCCCTTCCGCCGCGCCCATCACCACCCGCGTGCCGAGCAGCGACCAGAAGTCGGTCGACAGGCCCGAGAGGACGGAGGACAGTGAGAAGATGAGTATCGCGGCGAGCAGGAAGGGCTTGCGCTTGCCGCTCTTGTCCGACCAGCGGCCGATGAAATAGGCGCCCAGCGCCCAGGTGAGCGAGAGGCCCGAGCCGAGCGCGCCCACCTGCGTGTTGTTGAGCTTGAGGTCCTCCACCACGAAGGGGGAGAGGAACGACATGGTCATCCGGTCGTAGAAGGCGAAGCCGTAAGCCAGGCCGAGCAGCAGCACGACGCGCAACTCATATCCGACGCTATGTTCCCTCGTCATGCCGTGCATGAATCCTCCCCAGCGCTTATGATTTGCCGCCGAGCATAAGGGGCTGGCGGGGCGAAGCAAGCGGGCTTGATGCGATGCGCCCTTGACGGATCCGCCGACAATCCCGAACTTTCCGCGCAGCGGCGGGCAAGCGCGGCGCACAGGGAAGGATGACGGAATGGCTGTCGCAAAACTGAGTTTTTTCAAGATTATCGTGCGTGATCTTGAGGTCGCGCAGAGTTTCTACGAGCGTAGCCTGGGCTTCGAACAGGTCGGCTATTTCGATACGCCCGACTTTCTGGAAGCGGTTATGCAGCAGCCAGGCACGGACGTGACGATGATGCTGCTCGCCTATAAGGACGGGCGCGACATCTCGGCGGCGATCGGCCATGGCCCGACCGGCTTCTTCACGGACGATATCGCGGCTGCACACGCCAGGCTCGTCGCGGAAGGCGCGACAAACAAGGGCGGCATCATCGTGGTCGGCGAGGGCATCAAGATCGCGCTGCTCGACGATCCGGACGGGCATGAACTGGAGCTGTGCCAGATGCCGTGATGGCGCCGCTCCCCGGAAGGGGCAGGGCGCTCATGCCCGCTCCAACGCCTCGATCGAATCCTCTTCTTGAGCGAGATACAGGCCGAACGGATCGAGGCAGGCCTGGCCCAGCGCCGCCTCGAACGCGGCTTGCGCCCCTTGCCCGCCCAGATCGGTCCGATCCCCCTCGACGAGGTTCGAGCGGAAGATGCCCGCCGCGCTGACCGGCAGGAAATCCTCGTAGGTGATCGGGGTGGCGGTCAAAAGGCCGGCGTCGACAAGTTCGTCGACTGAGCCGTCGGGCAATGTGCCGGCGGCGATGAGCGCTGTCGCCGTCGCGCTCGGCGCATAGGTGAAATAGGCGAGTCCCTGGTCGCGCATGGCCATCAGGTCGTCCGGGAAGCGCGCGAAGGCCGCCGCGAGCCGCACCTGATAGTCGGCGCCGCCGGCGGCACGCGCGGCCTCTGCCTCGGTCAGGATCTCGTCGTAGAGTTCCCGGCCGCGCGGCGTGAGGGCAACGCCGCGCTGCTCGATCTCGCCGAAGCGGGCGGTGTGCGCGCCGGCCACGGTCGCGTTCCCGTCGCGGAACAGGATGGGTTCCTCCAGCGCCTGGAAGCTGGTCTGGCGCAGCAGGATCGGCGCGGCGCGGCGCGGCGGCCCCTCGATCACCGCCTTGGCCTTGATCCCGCGCGCGATCATCTCGGCCTGCACTGCGTCGATGTCGAGCGTGCGCGGCGTCAGGTGATTGATATGTGGCCCGCGGAAGCAGACGATGTCCGCGAGCAGCCGGTGCGCGGCATTGAAGGCGGCATAGGTCGCGCTGTCGACCAGCGCCTCGCCATGCCAGCGGAACGTCTCCAATGCAGCGGCGACGAATGCTTCCGCATCGTCCGAAGACAGGCCGCCATATTGCTCATATTTCGTAATAAAATGAACAGCGGTATCTGAGATGATCTGTCGGCCGGCGAGCAGTTCGGCAGCGCGATCGCGCAGAACTTCGTCGGCAATGAGGTCGATGCGGAGCAGCGAGCAGAAGATGCGGAAGGCGCAGGCCGACAGCGCCTCATTGTCGATCGGACGAAAGGCGGTGGAGTGGACCGGCAGGCCCGCCACACCCAGATCATAATAGCCGACCGGCTGCATCCCCATCACCGCGAACAGGCGGCGCATCAGGCTAAGTTCCTCGGCGGTGCCGACCCGGATGGCGCCGTGGCGCTCGGCGTTCAGCCGCTCCAGTTCGCCATTGGCGGCGAGCCGCGCGCGCAGCGCCGGATCGGCCTCCAGCGCCCGGGCATTGGTCGTCGCGACGATATCGAGCAGGTCGCCGTAGAGCGGGACTTCTTCGCGATACATCCGCGACATCGCCTCGGAGAAGGCGAGGCGGATCGCATCGGGCGAGACGAAATCGGTGGTCATGTCTGCTCCTCCAGCATCGCCACCAGCGCTGCTCGCGCCCGCCGCATCGCTTCCCAGCTCTCGGGCAGGCCGATGTCGGAGGGAGCGAGCTGCTCGGGCCAGTGCGTCTCGATCAGGGCTTCGAGCCGGTCGGCGCCGCGCGCGTGGAGCAGGTGTGCGGGGTGGACGGCGCGCTCTGCCTCCTCGGAGAGCAGCACGCGCAGCCGCAGGCAAGCCGGCCCGCCGCCATTGTGCATGGATTCGCGTACGTCGACGAAATGGACGGCGTGGATCGGCCCGTTGGCGCCGACATTGGCGTCGATCCAGGCCTTCACCGACGGTGTTTCGGCGCATTCCACCGGCACGATCAGCGCGCGGCTGCCATCGGGCAGCGTCACCAGCTGCGAGTTGAACAGATAGGAGGCTATGGCGTCGGCCAGCGGCACCTCGCGCTCTGAGACCTCGACCAGCGTGAAATCCGGGCAGCGCGCCTCGATCGCGGCATAGAGCGCGCCCTTGTCGGCAAAGGCCTGCTCGTGCGCGAAGAGGATGTTCTCGTGCGCCACGGCGACGACGTCGTTGTGAAAGGCGCCCGCCGCGATGGCCTCGGGCGATTGCTGGACGATCAGCGCCTCGGCGACGCCATGGCTGCGGAAGATCGCGCGGCAGGCCTGCGCCGATTGCCGCGCCGGGAAGGGGCCGCCCGGTTCGCCGTAGACCAGGATCTCGATGCCGCGCTCGCCAGCCGGCGAGGCGAGTCGCATGAAATTGGCCGCGCCCTCGTCGCCGAAGCGCGCCGGGACGGGCTCGTGGACAGCGAAGTGGCGGGGGTCGGCAAAGATGCGGTGAAGCTGTGCCAGCGTGCCCGGCCATTCGTGGCTGCGATGGGCCATGGTGGCGAGATTGGCGACGGTGAAGTGGACGCGCCCGTCGCGCGTGTCCGGTGCGGGGGAGACGGTCGCCGCATTGGCGGCCCACATCGATGAGGCGCTGATCGCCTGGGCAAGCAGGGTCGGCTCGTCCACCCATGCCTGAGCGCAAACCTCATCGTCGCTGCCGGAGAAGCCGAGTGCGCGCAGCCAGCCGACATTGGGCCGGTCGTGGGGAAGGAAGAAGCCTTGGCCCAGCCCGAGCGCAAGCAACAGGCGCATCTTGGCGAGCCCCTGCAGCGCGGCCCGGCGAGGCCAGGCGGTCTCACCGGCGTGAAGCGTCGCGGCGAGATTGCCGAGGCTGAGGCCCGCATAATTGTGGCTGGGGCCGATCAGGCCATCGAAATTGACTTCGCGGAAGGTCATTCGCGCAGCCCCACGCCCAACGCGCCCTCGATAGCCGTCGCTTCCATTCCGGCCACCGGAAAGGCGCAATAGTCGGCCGCGTAATAAGCGCTTGGCCGGTGGTTGCCGCTGTCGCCAAGCCCGCCAAAGGGCTGGGCGGAGCTGGCGCCGTTGGTCGGGCGGTTCCAGTTGATGATGCCGGCGCGGGTGCCGGCGCGGAACCGGTCGAACTGCGTCCGCGTGCCGCCGAGCATCGCGGCGGAAAGGCCGAAGCGGGTGGCGTTGGCGCGGGCAATCGCCGTGTCGAGATCGCGCTCCCGCCAGACCTGCAGCACGGGACCGAAAATCTCCTCGTCCGGCGCGCTCTCGATGCCGGTCATGTCGATGAGCGCGGGCGTCAGATAGGGGCGGGCCTGCTGCGGGCGCTGGAGCGGCCGCAGCGGTCGCCCGCCAAGGCCCAGCAGCTGCGCGACCTGCGCCTGCACCGTGTCGGCGGCGCGATTGTCGACCACCGGTCCCACGAAGGGCTGCGGATCGTCGAACGGCGCGCCGACGATGATCCGGTCGATCGCCTCCGCGAGACGCGGGATAAGCGCCTCGGCCAGGCCGTCCTGCAGGATCAGGCGCCGTGCGCATGTGCAGCGCTGCCCGGCGGAGAGATAGGCGGACTGGATGATGACCGCGACGGCCGCATCCATGTCCGTCTCCGGCAGATCCCAGACCAGCAGCGGATTGTTGCCGCCCATTTCGAGCGCGAGGATGCGCCCCGGCGTCTCGGCAAACTGTCGTGCCAGCGCCTTGCCGGTGGCGGAACTGCCGGTGAAGAGAAGGCCGTCCGTGCCGGGATGGCCGGCCAGCGCCTTGCCGGTCTCGCCGTCGCCCTGAACGATCTCCAGCACGCTTTCGGGCAATCCGGCTTCTCGCCACAGCTCGCCGGTGAGTTGCGCCACGCCCGGGGCCAGCTCGCTCGGCTTGAAGACGACGGCATTACCCGCCAGCAGGGCCGGGACGATGTGGCCATTGGGCAGGTGGGCCGGGAAATTATACGGCCCGAGCACGGCCAGCACGCCGTGCGCGCGGTGGCGCAGGGCCTGCGTCAGGCCGTTGGCGTCGACCAGCGTCTGGCCGGCGCGCTCGGCCCGTGCCTTGATCGAGATGTCCACCTTTGCGGCGACGCTGGCAGCCTCGGTCCGCGTCTCCCAGACGGGCTTTCCGGTCTCGCGCGAAATGGTCCGGGCGATGTCCTCGGCGCGGGCCTTCACGCGATCGGCATAGGCGCGCAGAATGAAGATGCGGTCCTCGAGCGGCGCGGCTTCCCAGCCCCGCTGAACCGCGCGCGCGCGGGCGACCGCCGCGTCGACAGCCGCCTCGTCGGCGATGGGGCCGCGCCACGTCTGCTCGCCGGTGCAGGGATCGGTGGAGATTAGTTCACGCATTCAGTCCGTGCTCCGGGCCTGATCGCAAGACGGGGTCACGGCGTCGGCACATAGAGCGCGAAATCGCCTTCGCCGAGGCGGCCCAGCGCCATGCTCGCCGGATCGAGAAGCAAGGTTTCACCTTCATCCACGATACGTCCCTGTCCCTGCCAGGCGCGGAAGTCGAGCAGGCGCCCGGTTGCGAGCAACATCCGGCCCCGCTCGGCGCTTTCGGGCGCGGTCTCTGCATGCACCATCGCGCTGCTGCTGTCCCGCACCGTGCGCAGGTCCGCGACATTGGCCTGCAGCGTCGGCCCGGCGTCGAACAGGTCGACATAGCCCTGATAGGCGAAGCCTTCCGCCTCGAGCAGCTTCATCGCCGCCGCGCCCGCCGGGTGCGGCTTGCCGATGGCGTTCTGCGCCTCGGGGGAGAGCAGGTTGGTGTAGATCGGATATTTGGGCATCAGGTCGGCGATGAACTGGTTGCCGTTGAGCGCGTGGAACCGGTCGGCCTCGGCGAAGTCGAGATCGAAGAAGCGCCGGGTAAGCCCCTCCCAGAAGGGCGAAACACCTTCCGGCTCCTGATAGCCGCGCAACTCGGTCAGCACCTGATCGGCGATCCGCTCGCGATGCAGCGCCATGAAGAGATAGCGGCTGCGCGCCAGCAGCACCCCCAGACCCGATCGGCGCAGGTCCGGCATCAGGAACAGGCCGCCCACTTCGCTCGCCCCGGCGAAATCGTTGACGAGGTTGAGCACGTTGGTGGTCACGAGGCGCTCGAGCTGCCGCGAATGTTGGGAGAGGCGGGTGATCTTGTAGCTGTAGAAGGGCTTCTTGGTGCCGACGCTGGAGAAGATCAGCGCGGTCCCTGCGATGCGGCCGCTCTGGCTGTCCTGCAGGACGAACATGTAGAGCTCGTCGTCGGGCGCGCGCAGATCGGCGCCGAAGCTGCGCTCGCTGCGCTCCAGCCGCTGATGCAGCGCGTCGCGGTCGTGCGGCAGGTTGGTGAAGCCGGGGCCGGTCTGCCCGGCAAGATCGTGGACCGCGTCGAGGTCCGCGACGGTCGCCGGACGGACGAACCAGCCTTCAGCCATGCGATGCTCTCCTGCCCAGCGCGGCGTCGAGCCGCCCTTCCGCGATGCGTAATATTGTTACGCTCGCAAGAGAGGATCTTTCGCTGAGCGAGTCAAGCAGCAGAAATTCCTGGGACGTGTGGATGGCGCCGCCGCGTACGCCCATGGTGTCGACGACGGCGACATTCTCGGCGGCGATGTTGTTGCCGTCGCACACCCCGCCCGATGCCTGCCAGTCGATCGCAAGGCCGAGATCGGCGCCGACGTCGCGGACGAGGCCGAAGAGTGCCTGATGCGGCGCGTCGAAGGGCTTGGGCGGGCGAGCGAAGCGGCCGGCGAGGCGGATCGCCACCTCATGCTCGCGCTGCACGGCTTCGATGATGGCCGGGATCGCCGCCTCGGCGCGGTGTTGTGCCTCATGATCCTGCGGGCGCATGTTCCAGGACAATGCGGCCTGATCCGGTACGACATTGTTGGCACCGCCGCCCGAGACGCGCGCGACATTCACCGAGAGGCCGGGGATGGCGCGCTTCAGCGCATCGAGCCGCAGCGCGAGGTCGGCGGCGGCGATCACCGCGTTGCGTCCGTCCTGCGGGGCGCGCCCGGCATGGGCCGAGCGGCCGGCGATGGTGGCGATGAAGTTGCCGCTGCCGTGCCGTGCGCTCGCCAGCGTGCCCTCCGGCGTCACCGATGGCTCGAAGGTCATGCCGACCTGGCACCGCCGCGCAGCCTCCCGCAGCAGCGATGCCGACCCGAGCGAGGAGACTTCCTCGTCGGCATTCACCACCACGTCCCAGCCGAGGCTGGTGATGGCGTCGGCGGCCTCCAGCGCGGCCAGCGCTTCGATCATGACGAGCAGCCCGCCCTTCATGTCCGCCGTGCCGGGGCCGTTGAGGCGGTTGCCGTCGAGCAGGCGGCACTGCTGGAAGGGGTGATCGGGCGCGAAGACCGTGTCCATATGGCCGGTCAGGATCAGGCGGCGATTGGCCTGCGGTCGCTTGCGGGCGAGGAGGTTCGCGCCATGCGGCACCGGCACCTCGTTTCCGCCGTCGTCGAGCGTCGTCACGGGATCGGGCGGGCGCGTCTCGATGCTGTCCGCGATCGGGGCGAGCCGGTCGGTGATCAGGCCGCGCATCGTTTCCAGCCCGGCAAGGTTGCGGCTGCCCGAATTGACCTGCGCCCAGTCGACGACATCCGCCGCCATGGCGCGCTGGCGGCCCCTCAGATGATCGACGATGCGACTTTCCGAAGGGGAGAGTCCGGTCATCGCCGAACTCTAGACGAAGATCGCGCGAGAGCCAATTCCTCCCCATTGCGGATGGGGAGGGACGGGGTCAGGCCTTGGCGACGCGCGCCGTCGTGAAGATCACAGCCGCCAGCATCGCGGGGATGGCGAGCAGGATGCAGATGATCGGCTTGTCGAAGCCGCCGGCCAGCAGATAGCCCGCCGTCAGAGGCCCGAAGATCGAGCCGACGCGGCCCACGGTCGTCGCGATGCCGAGTCCCGTAGCGCGCAGTCGCGGCGGGAAGGCATAGGCGATGGTCAGCCAGCAGCCGCAGGCCGAGGCGAACAGCATGCCGCCCAGCAGCACGGCATTGCCGATCAGCAGCGGCAGGTTGGCCGGCAGCAGGCCGAACAGGATGATCATCGCCGCCATGCCGAACAGCGTGATGAAGGTCAGCCGCTTCACGCCCACGCGCCCGGCGATCCAGCCGGCGAACAGCCCGCCGAAGATGCCGCCGATCGAGACATAGATGGAATAGCCGATGCCCGCCGCCGTCGAGAGGCCAAGCTCCGTTACCCATTTCACCGCCCAGTTGATGATGAAGTAGAAGGAGAACATGTTGAGCGGGTGCGCGATGCACAGCCGCAGCATTTCCCAGCGATGCTCCTTCGCGGCGATCTCGCGGATCGAGGCGATGACGTCGGTAGCCTTCGCCCTCTCCTCGACGGGAGGCAGCGCATCGAGCGGCGGAAGCTGGAGCTTGGCGAGCATCCTGTTGGTCTTTTCGAGCGCCCCCCTGGGCTGGCGGGACAGCAGGAATTCGAGCGATTCCGGCAGCCACAGCCAGGCGATCGGGAAGAGGATGGCCGAGAGGCACCCGCCCACCCAGAAGATGCCGCGCCAGCCGAATTCATCCAGCACCGTGATGGCGACGAAGCCGCCGAGGATGGTGCCGATCGGATAGGCCGAGGCGACGAAGCTGGGCGCGAACTCGCGGCGCTTGTCGCTGGCATATTCCATCGCGATGGCGCCGGCCGTGCTGGTCATGCCGCCAATGCCGATGCCGGTGATCAGGCGGGCGGCGGCCATGTGCCAATAGCCGTGCGAGAGCGCCGCGCCGAACATGCCGGCGCTCATCAGGACGAGGCAGGAGAGGATGGCGGGACGGCGGCCCTTGGTGTCGGCGATGGGGGAGACGCCGAGCGCGCCGATCGCCATGCCGCCGAGGCTGAAGCTCAACAGCTCGCCGAGCTGGGCGGGGCCGAGATTCCAGTCCTTGGCGAGGGCGGGCGCCGCCTGGGCGAGGGCGAGGATATCATAGCCGTCGACCATGTTGATCGAGACCGGAATGAGGATCATCAGCCATTGCACGAGCAGCATGGGCCGTTCGCCCAGCGCCCTGCGCGGATCATAGTGGCTCGCCATCCTCGTCCCCCGTTCTGATTTTGGCGTCAGGCTATGGGGGCACGGTGGGAAGTCAATCGCCAAACAGCGCAAGCAGTTGACGCTCAGCGAACTGGCGCATGGCTTTGCTTGCAGGAGAGGTTTGAGTGGTCCTAGAATGGCCCGGCAACAGGCGCGGAGAGGAGGAACCGGACATGGAACCGGTCATGGCCAAGCTCAATTATGTAGTGCGCGGCGAGAGCGCGGTGTTCAATGCAGCCAATCGCGCGGAGAGCTACTGGCCCGTCGAGGAGCATGTCGTGCCGATCCACGATGTGCGCCCGCTGACCGACGAGCTATCGTTCGATCGCAACGGCTTCGTGCTGGTCAAGGGCGCCTCCGGCGTGGTCGATGCGCCGACCGACGACGAGCGCAAGGCGATCTACGCGCAGGAAGCCGTCGATCTCATCACCCGCCTCACCGGCGCCAGGAAGGTCATCACCTTCGGCACCATGCTGCGCACCGATGCCCCCGGCGCGGGCGACGGCAATCTCCCGGCCTTTGGCGCCCATGTCGATTATGGCGCGCGCACTGTGCGCGACTTCACGCTGGATCTGATGCCCGAGGAGGAGGCCGAGCGCCGCCTCGCCGGTCGCCACATGCTCATCAACATCTGGCGCCCCTTGCGCCTCGTCGAGCGCACGCCGCTCGCCTTGTGCGACGCCAGCACGGTGCGCCGCGACGATCTCTTCCAGAGCGAGGTGCGCGGGGGCCTGGGCGACGCCAGGCGGCGCTCTCTCTGGGGCTTCAACCTCGCCTATAATCCGGACCATCGCTGGTATTACGCGCCGCACATGCAGCCGGACGAGGCTTATGTCTTTCGCCTGTTCGACAGCGATCCCGACGCGGTCCAGTTCACCGGCCACAGCGCCTTCGAGGACCCGACCGCCGCTCCAGACGCCGAGCCGCGGCAGAGCATCGAGATCAGGACCATCGCTTATCTGAGCTGAGCCGGCCGCGCGGACGAAGCTGCGCTTTCCCGCCTTCTGCTAGAGAGAGCGGCTGTCATAGGCCCATTGCAGCAGGGCTTGTCGCTGTTTGGGCCGGCAGAACGGGTCGCCAGGCTCGCAATGATTCACCACCTGCGCGGCATGGCGCCGGAACGCGCGCCAGCGCGTGATCTGGCGACGATCCTCCTGATCGATCCTTCGGCCGGAATAATAGCGACAATACCACTGGAACCATCCGCGCGGATCATCGGGATAGATCCATCCCTTCGCGACCCAGATGTGCAACGGAACACTCGCACGGACACCGAAATAATTGAGGGAGCAATCCGCGCGGTCGGGCGCCAGCCTGGCCTTTTCGAACCAGCTTGCCGGGAATTCGTCCCGGCAGTCGGTGATGTACTTGCCGCAGAAGACGCCCAGTCGCAACATGTCCGCGGGCGTGAGTTCCGGCTGGAAGTCCGGATCGAAACCCCGACCCATCGGGGCCGATCGCGCATAGCGATAGCCCTGCTGCATCCGGTCCTCGACGACGACTTCAACGATCCGGCTCATCGCCCGACTCTCTCGTCAGCTCGACCGTTCGCCTTCCCGTGCCGCCAGCCGTCCCGCCCAGATGAAGCACAGCCCGCCCAGCACCGAGCAGACCGCGACCGAGAGCATCGAATAGCGGATCGCGTGGGCACCGAAAGTGGGCGCCAGATAGTCATTCAGCGCGCCGACCATCAGCGGGCCGATGATCTGGCCGACGAGGCCGGTGAAGAAAATGCCGATCGCAGCCGCGACCGTCTTCATCCGCTCGGGCGCGAGCGCCATGGTGGCGGCGAAGATCGGCCCCTGGAACGAGGCGTAGAAGGCGGCGGTGATGCCGAGCCCGGCGATCCACACCGCCGGCGTGTCGCTCAGCAGCACCATGACATAGCCCGGCGCCAGGATGATCGAGGCAAGCGCCGGCACCCGGAAGCGCCAGCTGGGATGCCGGCGGCCGAGCCGGTCGGTCAACCAGCCGGTGAACAGCACGCCGACGATGCCGACCACGCCGCGTGCGGGCGTCACGATCACGCCGATCTCGGTGATGCTGAGGCCGTGGACGCGGGTCAGCAGCGCCGTCGTCCAGGTGCCGGTCGCGTAGAGCGCGCCGCCCATGAAGGAGACGCCGATCATGATCGCGCGGAAGGCGGGCGAGCGCCACAGCGTCGTGATCGCTTCCCGGAGCGGCACCTTGTTGGCCGGGTTGACCGGCGTTGCACGCACCGGCTCGCGCACGGTGAAGAAGAAGATCGCCGCCAGGATCATGCCGCCGATGCCGGCAATCTCGAAGGCGATGCGCCAGCCGTAGCGATCGGCCGCCCAGGCCGCGAGCGGCAGGAAGATCAGCGCGTCGATCGCGCTCGCGGTGGTCAGGATGGCGAGCGCCAGTGGCCGCCGCGTCTTGGTGAAGCTGTCCGCGATCATGGATTGCGAGGGCGCGAGGCCCGCCGCCTCGCCCGCGCCCATCAGGAAGCGGCAGAAGGCCATTTGCAGGCCATTGCTCACATAGGCGGTGAGCGTCGTCATCAGGCTCCAGAATGCGAAGCCGATCGCGATGATGTTGCGCCGGCTGTAGCGGTCGGCGAGGCTGGCGATGGGAATGGCCAGCGTCGAATAGAAGATCGCGAAGGCGAGGCCGGAGATGAGGCCCAGCGCCGTATCGCTCAATTGCAGATCAGCCTGCACCAGCGGCAGCAACAGGCCAAGCAGCGAGCGGTCGAGATAGTTGAACGTCGAGATGACGGTCAGGAACCCGACCATCCAGCCGAGGCGCGGAGTCCAGCTGTCGCTCTGCGTTGTGGGGACCGGCGGGACGTCGGTCGGCGCGACCTGGCTCAAGACTGGCACCTCTCTTCATGCGCGGGATGCGGCATGCCGCCCCGTTTTCTGCCGTCATATCAGGCTGATTGTGCCGGTCCATGGACGAGACGGATGAGTCGCGGCTTAGGTCGGGAATCGGGCAAGGGCAAGCGCCGCCCGGGGCAGGGCGTGGCTGCGTTGCAAAATCGCCTTGCGGCCGGGCCGGAGCGCGGTGGCGGTGGAGCGCCGGATGCCGCTCTCGGGCCTCGGTTTGTCCTATTTGATCCGTTTGATACCGGGCAGCACGTAGCTGCCGTCGAGCAACGGCGCGGTCGGCACATAGGTCCGTAGCAGCAGCGCGAACTGATCGTCTGGCGCGGGCAGCCAGTTTGCCTTGCCTTCCGCATCCTCCGGCTCGTCGTGCGATAGGATCAAAGTCAACGAGCCGTCGGCCGCGAAGGTCAGTTCGTTCGCATCGAGATTGACCGTGCCGATATTGTGCCGGCCGTTGGGGCTGGTCGGCATCATGAAATAGTCGCGATCATACATGGTGAGCGACCAGAAACCGCCCTTCGTGCGATCGACGGGCGGCAATTGGTCCTTCTCGAAGCGCATCGTGTAGCGATAGCGCCCCTGCAGCAGGGCCGCTTTGTCGTCCGTGCCGCGGATGAAGTAGATCGCCTCGTGATAGTCGTTGACGTAGATGTAGATGACCGCGGCGAGCGCGCGGCCGTACCAGTCGGTGCCCCAGGCACCACCATTCTCCTGCCGCTGCCAGCCGTTGCCGGCGTCGACCCCTACCTGATCGTAACGCGCGCCTTCATAGAGCTCGGCGTCGGCGGTCAGAGCTACCCGGTCAAGCAGAGCTCCCCAGCGCGGGTCGCTCTGGCGCAACGCGAGCAGGGTTCGCGCCTGCGCCGCCATGGCGGCATCGTCCGGCCCCACCTTGGGATTGGCGTCGAGCGCCTGCTGGAGTGCGTCCCAGAAAGTCTCCCCGTGAACGGGGCGGATCCTCAGCAGGTCGGGATCTTTTGCCAGCATCTCGGCCGTGAGATTGGGCGGATAGACCTTGTTGCGCGCGCTCGCCTCGCAATCGAACATGTGCCTGCCCGGCTTGTCGGCACTCAGCGGCAGGGCGCCCATCTGGTTGAGCACTGCGCGGGCCCGCGCCTTCCCCTCGGGCGTGCGGGAGGCGAAGCTGCGGGCCATGGCGACGCCGATGTTCGTCGGTGAGCGCAGCACGTCCACGAAGCCTTCCGGGGTCTGCCCCTCCCAGTCCGGCCCGACCCAGAGATATTTGCCCGCGGGCGTGTGCGATGCCGAGCCGAGCTGGTGCGTCACGGTGGTGAAGGCGTCGACGATCTGGATCGTCCAATAGTGCCCGTCCGGCACATCCTGCGGCGTCTGGATGACCACAGGCTCCTCGCCCAGATCGGCAAAGCAGGCGCCGTAGATCGTGTCGTTGTTGGGCGTCACCACCTTGCGCTGCGCGGCGGGCAGATAATCGTCGACATAGCCCATCCAGTTCTTCGGACAGCCGGGGAACAGACCCATCGCCATGCCCGGGCCGTGGCCCTTCATCAGCTCCCATGTGCTGGTCCGTCCGAAGGTGTTCACCAGCGGATGCCCCCAGACATAGACGACACGGGCCAGGGCCTCGACATAATGCTCGCTGGCGAGGCTGGCCGGAACGCCAGCGCCATTGGCGAGGTCCGGATGCGCGGGCGTGAACTGGCGGACGGGATAATCGAGCGATGCGGAGGCGGGCATGACGCTATTCCTTCTTTCCATGGGTGGTCACCGGACGTGGTGGCACCGTGTCGAACTGCGGCAAATTGTCGGTGATGGTGAACCAGGGGGCCTTGAAGGCGACGAAGGCGTGGGCGGCGGGACTCACGCCGGGATCGTCGTCGAGCCCGCCGAGCTGGACGCCCATCCGGGCGACCCCGCCGCCCGTGACGGCCGCAGGGTCGATCTTGTTGGTGATCGGCGATCCGCAGACGCTGCAGAAGCCGCGATGCGTGCCGGGCGAGGATTCATAGAAGGTCACGAGGTGCTCGCCTTCGATCCAGCGGAAGTCGGCTGGGTCGATGCTGGCTCGCGATCGAAAGGCCGCCCCATGTTGCTTGCGGCACATGGTGCAATGGCAATTGGCCGCCGCGAGAAGCGGACCGGTAATCTCGTACTTCACGCCTCCGCAGAGGCAGCTTCCTTTCATGCCTGGCATGTCCGACCTCCGATCTGTTCCTTCCGCACCGCAGGGGCATCCACCGGGAACGCCGGTTCCGGCACTTGCATGCTCAGCGCTTCACCAGCGGCGGCGGGAAGTAGCTGCCGTCGGCGACGCCGCCGCGTGGCCCGTAGAAGCGGAAGGTCAGGCTCCAGGGCTTGCCCCTGGTCGGAAGCCAGTTGCCCTCCGGCGCGTCGGCGGGTTGCTCGGGCGCAAAATAGAGCGTGAGCGAGCCGTCGGCGCCGTAGGTGAGGTGCGATTCCTTGTTGAGCAGGAAGCGATTGAGCGGGTTGGGCAGCACGCGCCGATGCATCCGGTCGACGGCGATCACCGACCAGAAATATTTGGCATATTTGGAGGGAAGATCGTCGGCCGGGAAGGTGAGGGTATAGGAGCCGTCGGCTTCCAGATCCGCGCCGTTGCTGTCGAGAGCGCCGCGATAGTAGAGTACTTCCTCGAATATATTGGCCCAGATGCCGCCGTAGTTGACGGTGGTGCGCGTCAGCCAGTCATCTCCCCAATGGCCGCAGCAGGCAGGGCGTGCCCAGCCGTTGCGGATCGAGCCGCGGCCGATGATTGGCGCGGCCTTGGCGAAATCGGCGAAGGCCTTGTGGCGGATGATGCCGTCGATGCGCGCGCGTTCCGCCGGGTCGCCGATGGCCCGCGCGATCGCGCGCACGTCGGCCTGGAGCTTGTCCATGTTGGTGCCTGAATCGGCGGCGGTGTCCAGAGCCAGATTCGCGCAGTCGAAGGCCTCGACACCGGGCAACGCGGCCATGTCGAACATCGCCGTGCGGGGGATCTCGGGTGGTTTCGGATCGCCCAGGATCTCGAATTTGAACTGGTGCTGGAGGGCGATGGCGTCGTCCCAATTGGCTCCCAGTTCGACGCGCAGCAGCACGCGGGTGACCGGCACCGGCACGTCGACACGCTGCGCGCGCGCCGGAATGTCGACTTTCGCGCCCGCTAGGCAGACCGCGAACAGGCCGCTCGGGTGATCGGGATAGACGCGCTCGTTGATGTTGGCGACCGTCTCGCCCCAGCCATCCAGGAACTCGACGACATAGTAGCGCCCCACGATTTCCGGGACGGTGACGAGCAGGACGCTGTTCTCGTCGAGCGCGACCCACGCTTCAGAATAGGCGACGTCGAGATTGGGATTGGGCCAGTCCACCTGTCCGGGCTTGCGATGGAGCAACTGGTTCCAGACGAAGCCCTCATGGTCGAAATCGACCTGCTGCTGGCGCGTGATGAGCAGGCGCCCGAGCAGATAGATATAGGCGTCGCTGATTTGCTGATCGCTGAGCGTCGAGTCGGCTTCACGGTGAGCGGTGGTCATGGCGTCTCTCCTGCGGAGCTTCCGGTATCCTCCCGGTTTGGCGACCATCGCCGACCGTCGCCGCGATGATCCGCGGATGACGACCCGGTGCGAGTCATCTCCGGGGGGTATGAGGGAAGGCTAGGGGGGAGAGTTGGCGCCCGCCATCAGGGCTAACCCCGTGGCATGGCACAATTTCGTCGTGAGGCTGGGGTGCCTAGAGCACATCCCCGAACATGAACCACAGCATCGCGAACCAGGCGAAGAGGCCCGCCACACCGATGATGATGTGCAGCCGCTCGCGCAGCCAGCGGGTCGTGCCCGGCTCTTCCTCGCCTTCATCGTCGCTCATGGCCGAGGAATAGGATGCAAGCGGCGCGGGGGGCAATGGAGAAACAGGCTGTCCTACAGGCGCACGGGCATGGCAGTCAGGCACATGCTCTTTCCTGGTGGCGAGGCACGGTGAACATGGCCGCAGGGGAGGATCGGGAAAAATGCGTTCAAGTGTGACTTTAGTGTGACCTTTGGCGGAAATCCGCGATGTTGCGGGGGCTGCGCCCTGATCAGAGCGCCGCGATATAGCCGCCGTCGAGCGGGATGGTGTGGCCGTTCACATAGGAGCCGGCGCGTGAGCAGAGGAACAGCACGGCGCCCTGCGCATCCTCGGCGGTGCCGGCGCGCTTGAGCGGAATGTAGGTGTCGATCGACCGCTGCGTCCCTTCCGAGGTCGTGTCGTGCATGTTGGAGGGGAAGGGGCCGGGCGCGATCGCGTTGACCGTGATGTGGTCCTTGCCGAGCGCCTTGGCGAAGGAACGGGTCATGTGGTGGATCGCGGCCTTGGAGGCGCCGTAGCTGTGCGCTTCCCAATTGGGCACGTGCAGCCCGCCGATCGAGCCGGTGTTGACGATGCGGGCCGGATCTTCAGGGCTCGCGGCGGCGCGCAACAGCGGCAGCAGTTCGCGGGTGAGGAAGAAGACGGAGCGCAGGTTGACGTTGAGCACCGTGTCCCACTCGTCGAGCGTCGCGGTGGCGAGCGCGCCGTTGGCCATGGCGCCGGCGTTGTTGACGAGGATGTCGAGCTTCGGCTCGCGCCCGGCCAGCGCGGCGGCGAGGGCTGCCGGCGCGCCCGGATCGGCGAAGTCGGCGACGAGGCCGATGCAGGTGCCGCCCTGCGCCGCCAGCTCCGCCGCGGCGACGTCCGTGCGCCCCTGGTCGCGGCCGGTGATGTAGGTCCTGACGCCCCGCGCGACGAGGCCCCGCGCGATCATCCCGCCGATGCCGCTCGTTCCGCCGGTCACGAGCGCGGTCTTGCCTGAAACGTCAAACAATGGGTCCGCCATGACGCGCTTCTCCGCTTCTTTCCGATCGCCTGGACCTGGCTCTAGTGGCGGAAAACCGGGCTTTGCAAGCAGCATCGGGGGGTGATGCAAATAACGCGGTTCGTGCAAGTCGGGATGCCGCTTGGATCAAGCGTCATGGACCGGACGCGCGCATCATCAACTGGCCGAGTTGTCACTCTTGGGGGAGAGGCATCCGGTCCGCGTGCGGCGGACAGCGGCAGGGGCCGGCCCGGATCGGGGCTGCGCGACCCGCCAGCCATGTGGACGGATTGACTCGAACCCCGCTAGTGCGACCAAGTCCCGCCACGGCATAAGCACCGATGCGGGGTCACCGGCCCATAGAGGCCGGGGTTATAAAGAGGGGAAGGATCGCCTGATGGAAACCTATAGCACCGCCGGCCTGCCGACCCACGGGCGCGCAGCGGCATGGAGCGCCCTTTATGCCACTCAGATGAGTCGCGGCGGCTTCACGCCCGGCGACCAGCAGAGCCAGTTCGACGCGGAGTTGCGCATCGGCCGCCTCGGGCCGGTCAAGCTCGCGCGTCTTCAGGTCGACAGCTGCAGCTTCGAGCGCGCACAGAGCGACATCATGCGCAGTGCGCCGCGCATGTACAACTTCCTGCTGCAGGCGAAGGGCAACTCGACCTTCTACCATTGCGGCCATGAGGCGCAGCTTGCCGAGGGCGACTTCGTGCTCTGCGACACCGGCATGCCGCACTACTGGAACACAGGCGACGCCTCGACGACGATCATGGTCCGGGTCGAGCCGGAGGTGCTGCGCGAATATCTGCCGACGCCGGAACAGTTCTGCGGTCTGCGCCTCGGCCGCGCCGTGGGCCTCACCGACACGGTCGGCGCGATGGTCCAGTCGCTGACCGGCCAGGTCGAGGCCGGCGCCTGCAACGGCTATGAAGGCCGCGTCGCGCGCTACCTGCTCGAGATGATCTCGATGTCCTACACCATGGGCTTCGAGCAGAGCACGAAGGGTTCCGCCGTCCTCTGGCAGCGGCGCAACGACATCATCCGCTACATCGAGGATCATCTGCGCGACCCGGAGCTGAGTCCGGCGTCGATCGCCCAGGGGCTGCGCCTGTCGCCGCGCTACCTGCGTACCATCTTCTCGATCTCGGGCGAGCGCGTCTCGGCCTACATCCTGCGCCGCCGCCTCGAGGAGTGCGCCCGCCAGATGCGCAATCCCGCCTGGAACGGCCACACGCTGACCGAGATCGCCTTCTCCTGGGGCTTCAACTCCGCGGCGCATTTCACCCGCTCGTTCCACGAGCAATATGGCGCCGCGCCGCGCGAATATCGTCGTCAGTAGAGCAGGCCGGTCACGCGGGCGTCATTGCGCGCAACTTCCGATGCCCTTGAGGGCAAGATCGACCCCGCGCCGGGTGGCACGGCTGCGTCACTTCCTTCAACCGGCCCAATCGGAGGCGCCCCGTGACTCATGACGACGTGCTGAAACTCAATGCGGAGCTCGCGCTCCAGCTGGCTGACTATTGGCACGAGATCGACACCAACGGCGGCCGCAACGCCTCGTCCTACTATACCGAGGATGCCGTCTTCCACGGTCAGTTCGCGTCCTATGAGGGCGTCGCCAAGATCCAGCAATTCTATGACTGGCGCGTCGCGCAGGGGCCGCGCCTCGCCGTCCACGGCTTCAGCAACTTCCGCGCCTGGTTCACCGGCGAGGACAGCGCGGAGGCGACCAATTATCTCTATCTCTATGCCGCCAATGGCGTGAAGCCGTTGCCCACGCACCCGCCGATCACCATCAGCCTCGCGACCGACAAATATCGCAAGGTGGGCGATCGCTGGCTCTGCACCTATCGCCGCTTCGAGCATCTGTTCGAAGGCGATACGCCGATCACCAATCCCAATCTGGATGGCGACGACAAATAGGCTTGCGTCAGGCGCGGCTTCGGCCGCGCCGCTCGCTCAAAAGCCGCTGCCCCAGTTCCCGAGCATGTCGTAGGCGCGCTTCACGCTGAGCAGCGGCTTGGCGCAGGGCGCATGATAGAGCCCGTTCATCGAGGCCAGCCCATCGGGATTGTCGTTGGCGAACGCGATGCGATCGGTCGCCTGGCCGGGGAGAATGAGGGATTTGCAACTGGGGCAGATCAGCGGTTCGCCATTGGCGGGTATGTCCACGAACAAATTATGTTTTCCTTGCGGCTCAAACGCCTGGTGCGACCCGGCGTCACGGATGTCTTGATCGTCATTTTCTGTCGTTCAGCTTAATAACGCTTGAACATTGCCTTCGTGGCATGCGGCCGGGCCGGACGCAACGATCCTTGCACGCCATGTTCCGCCCATCCAGCAGCCCCGACCAGACGCAAATGGCAGTCATTTTTTGCTGGTTCGACCGATCAGCCGGATTCCGTTGACCGCTTTTACGGCTCGTCCCTAGGCCATGGAAAAGCCCGGCCGAACGGGTTCGTCGAGAGGAGGGAAGAGCATGGCTGAGGACAAGGCGACCGGAGGGACCGCCACGAGCCTGACGCGCCGGAGCGCGTTGATCGGCGGCTCGACCTTCGGCGCTCTGCTCTGTTCCTCGGTCGCGCAGGGCCAGTCCAGCGCCGCCATCATCCGCCGCTACGCCGCGCCGCGCCCGGCGAGGAATGTCGACCATGCCATCGTCTACCGCCGCGAGAACGAGTTCGCCGGCTGGCCGCACACCATGGGCTTCTGGAACCTCGGCAATGGTGAACTGGTCCAGCATGTGACCTCGCTCAACACCAACTACGGCAATGCGGACGCGATCAGCCACGACAATATCGGGCGCGACGGCGGCAAGCAGGTGGGACTGCGCTCGAAGGACTGGGGCCGGACTTGGGACGGCGCCAATCCGGTCATCAACCCCACCAGCAAGATCGACCCGAAAATGGCGAACGCCAAGCGCATGGGCGATCTTCAGCCGATCGACTTCCTCGACAGGAATGTCCTCATTTCCAATTCCGGCGCGGGCTTCGGCACGCCGCAAGGCAAGACGCAGGTGCGCGTCTCGCGCGATCGCGGCCACAGCTGGAGCCCCGCCATCGACGTGCCGACCGATGGGCTCCATTCCATCTCCGGCATGAACTCGGTGCTGATCCGGCCGGATGGCACGGCGTTCATCTGGCTCATGGAAGTCGACAAGGACGGCTGGAACCGTCACCCCTGCATCTTCGCGCTGCCGCCGCGCGGGCTGGATTTTCACTTTCTCACCTTCGTCACGCAAAAGCGCGATCCCTTCGGCGCGGCGGACGGCGACTGGCAGAGCACCTTCCGGTTCGGCGGGCATCGCTGGTTCTATCCGCGCGGCTACATGCTGCCGAGTGGCCGCATGCTCTGCGTGATGCGCTGCCAGCGTGATCCGCGCGGCGTCATGTGGACCGAGGTCTATTCGAGCGACGATGGCGGCCGCACCTGGGAATTCCTCTCCCGCGTCAACGATTTCGGTTCTCCGGGCAGCCTCGTGCAGATGAAGGACGGGCGGCTGGTGATGGTCTATGGCCAACGGCTCATGCCCTCGGGCATCAGCGCGACCGTCAGCGAGGACGAAGGCAAGAGCTGGGGGCCGGAGATCATCATCCGCAGCGACGGCGGAAGCTGGGATCTGGGCTATCCCAATGCCTGGGTGACCGACGACGGAAAGATCGGCGTCATCTACTATTTCAACAGCAAGGACGATCCCCGGCAGGTCAACGGCGGGGTCCGCCACATCTGTCGCAGCATCTTCTCGATCGATTGATCCAGGCGGACAAAGGGAGGCTAGGCCATGTCTGAAACGGAAAAGGCGAGCATCGCCGAAATGCGTCTTTCGCGCCGCGCGGCGCTGCTGGGCGGATCGGCGGTGGGCCTCGGCGCGCTGGCAGGCGCTGCGCACGGACAGGCGACGAGCATCCTCATCAAGACCGGCTATCCCGCCCAGCGGGACAGGACCGCGCAGCACAGCATCGTCTATCGCAACGAGAAGGAGTTTGCCGCCTGGGCCTTCTACTGCGGCCTGTGGAAGACGGCGGACGGCAGCATTGTCGCCGGCTTCAAGCGCGTGCCGACCAGCTACGGCACCACGCAGGAGATCGACCACACCAACCTGACCCGCAACAAGGGCGAGATCATCGTCATCCGCTCGCGCGACAAGGGCAAGACGTGGGATCCAGCCTCGATCGTTCCGATCTTCGACATGGCGATCCGCGAGGAAAAGGAGTTTCCCGGCGGCAAGGCGGCGGATTGGTCGAGCCTGCCGCCGATGGACTATAAGAGCCGCGACACGCTCATCATGGGCGGCGGCATCCCGGCCCTGTTCGCCCAGAACGCCAAGGCCTGGATGCGCGCCTCGACCGATGGCGGTCGGACATGGCGCGCGCACACCTTGATGTCGCAGGATGATTTCCCGTCCGTCTCGATTCCCGGCACGTCGCAATATTCGGTCCGCGAGGACGGGGTCATGCTGCTCGGCGTGCAGACCTACGCACCCGGTGCGCAGGGGCCGCGCCCGATCGTCTATGCCTCGAATGACGGCTGCAATTTCCACTATCTCGGTTCGATCATCGGTGAGGAACCGACCTCGCCATATTATCCGGGCGGCAGTCCCTTCGCGGCTGCGCCGCATTTCTACCCCCGCCTCGTCGTGCTCAAGGACGGGCGCGTGCTCGCCGCCCTGCGCTATCAGCGGGACGCCCGCTATGTGATCTGGACCGAGATCCACGAAAGCCTCGACGGCGGCCGGACCTGGCGCTGGCTGAGCCGCGTCAACGACTGGGGGGCGCCTGGCGATCTGGTGCCGATGGCCGATGGGCGGGTGGTCTGCGTCTATGGCTATCGCAACGCGCCCTCGGGCATTCGCTATCGGGTGAGCGAGGACCAGGGCAAGACCTGGGGCACGGAGATGATCCTGCGTGACGACGGTGGCAGCTGGGATGTCGGCTACCCGCGCGTGATCGAGCTCGAGCCCGGCACGCTGCTCGCCACCTACTACATCAATCTCAAGAACGACCGCATCGATATGAACGGCGGCGTCCGCCACATCGCCTGCACCACATTCAAGCCCTGAGAGGAAAGCGTGCCATGACCCGCAGCTGGACCCCATCGCGCCGTATCTTCGTCATGGCCGGCGCTGCGACGCTCGCCTTCGCGCTGACCGGGCCGGCACTCCTCGCCGCGACAGCGCCCGCAAAAGTGACGGAGAAGGATGTGTCGGTGACGACGCCGGACGGCAAGGCGGACGCTGTGCTGTTCTATCCCGCCAAGGGTAGGGGGCCTTGGCCCGCCGTGCTGCTCTGGCCGGATCTTGCAGGCTTGCGCCCCTCGGTCCGCTCGTGGGGGCGGGAACTGGCCGCCGCCGGCTATGTGGTGCTGCTGCCGAACGCCTATTATCGCAGCGGACCGGCTGCGACCGGCGAGGTCAACATGGCGGACGCTGATGTACGCAAGCGGCAGATGGATTATCGCGCCGTGGCGACCGATGACGGCATTGCGCGTGACGCAGTGGCCTATCTCGCCTTTCTCGATGCGCAGAAGCAGACCGACAAGCGCCGCAAGGCCGGCACGCTTGGCTATGATGTCGGCGGCTCCTATGCCTTTCGCACCGCCGCGGCCCTGCCGGATCGCATCGGCGCCGTCGGCAGCGTCTATGGTCTTGGCGTCGCGACGCCGCGCCCGAACAGCCCGCACCTGCTCGTGCCCAGGAGCAAAGCCGCCTATTATGTCGCCGTCTCGCAGGACGACGACAAGCGCGAGCCCGACGACAAGACGGACATCCGCAAGGTTATCGCCGAGGGCAATCTGCAAGGCACGGTCGAGGTCTTTCCGGCCAATCATGGTTGGGCGACGCCGGGCAGTCCCCAGGCGGACGCGGAGGCCACGGCCCGGCTGTCGAGCGAATTGTCCAGCTTCTTCAAGGCGAAGCTCTGATCCCATCTCGGCGAGTGCAAAACGGCGCACAAGACGGGGCCGTTGCGATCAAGTCACGGCATGTCCGGGTTGATAGATTTTCCTGTCCCGGCGGGGGTTTGTCGCATCGGCGGCGGGCATGCGGGGAAAGGGATCAACCCAGCCTAAGGTGAGGATTTCATGCTGCGACGTCGCACATTTCTCGGGGGCGCCTTTGGCGCCGCAGCCGCTTCGACACTGACCACGCGCGTATTCGCCCATGTGATCGAGCCGCCGTTCAAGCTCTTCGACACGCACGCCCATTTCTACACCAACGATGCGGACCAATATCCGTTCAACGCCCGCACCTCGCGTTACGGGCCGGAGATCATGGTCGCCAAGGCGATGCGCTTTCCGCAGACGCCCAAGGAGATCTTCGCCTTCTGGGACGAGAACCACATCGCCAAGGGAGCGGGCGTCCAGTACAGCAGCACCTATCGGTTCGATAACCGCTACCTGCTGGACATCGCCAAGGAACATCCCGACCGGATCATCCCGGTGGTGATCCTCGATCCCGAGGATGCCAAGACGCCCGCCACGCTCGAGCAGATGTCGCGGGAGAGCAAGATCGCCGGCGTGCGCTGGACGGGCAGCCCGACGCCAGTTCCGGGGGCGCCTCCCGGCCCGGCGGGCTTTGCCAACAACAGCGATTTCCCGTTCCTGTCGGCGAAAGTGGCGCCGGCTTGGGAGGCGGCGAACCGGCTCGGCCTCACCGTCGTGCTGATGCCGATCGGCGGCGATATCCGCGGGGCGATGCGCAAGGTCGCCGAGCATGCGGATCGCTACCCCAACGTCAACATCCTGCTCGATCATATCGGCTTCCCGCGCCCGGAGATCAGCAAGGATTTCGGCCTCAGCCCCGAGCACTATGCGCTCGCGAAGCACAAGAACATCTACTACAAATATACCACCCTGCTGATCGAGCAGTTGGAGGAGGCCAAGGTGCCCGCCAAGCCCTTCCTCGAGCATATGGTCAAGACGTTCGGCGCGGACCAGATGGTCTGGGGCAGCGACGTCGGCAATACGCCGGGCAGCATGTTCCGCTGGGTGCAGCTTGCGCTGGACTCCGCTTCCGGCCTGACCCCGCAGCAGCAGAAGAGCCTGTTCCACGATACCGCAGAGCGGATCCACGTGCCCGGCGGACGCGGCCCCAAAGCCTGAGTGATTGCGCGCCGCCTGCTCTCGCGAGGGCAGGCGACGTAGCCGCTCGGTTGCCGGGTGCGTCGCTTTCGTCTGTTATGCAGTTTGATTTATATTTGACTGAAGCGGCCTTCAATTTGATTGAAACGGCTTCGAGATAATGGAAATTTTCCGAAAAATAATTTCATTTACATTTCTACGGTACTGAAAATTTCCAAATAAAAACAACAGAGATTTTGAGCGCCTTTGTGAAAAATGCGCCTTTCCGGTGCATCCGGAACGCTCTGCTCCCCCTGTCATGTCTGCCCGGCGCAAATCCCGCACCGCCGTCATCCGATGCGCGGTTGTCACATACATCCCTGTTTATGCGCAAATAAGGTGGCGAAACTTCACGTTTCCGTCGTCCGCGATGCATCGCCTCGCGGCCTTCTTTCCCCGGCAAGCCCGACAAATTGTTGGTCCGTTCCAGTCAAGCGACATGGGGTGGGGTTCAATACCGCAATCTTCAATGAAACGTCGCAATCCCAAAGGAGGGGGATGATATGGTCAAGAAAATAACGATGACATCCGTGTCATTGTTGTCGCTGACGCTGGCGGTTCCGGCCCTGGCACAGCAAGGCGCGGGGGCGCCGCAGCAGTCCGGAGAAGGGGAATCGGGCGGGCTCGGCAACGACATCATCATCACCGCGACGAAGATGCCGACGAACGTCCAGGATACGCCGATCGCGATCACCGCGGTCACGTCCGAGACGCTGGCGATCCGGCAGGTGACGAACGCCGCCGACATCGGCAACATCGTCCCCAATGCACGCTTCCGCAAGGCGGAGGGCATTTACGGCCCGGCAGTCACCGCGTCGCTGCGCGGCATCGGCCAGGCCGACCCGAACCTTGCGGGCGAGCCGGCCGTCGCCTTCTATATCGACGACGTCTATTATCCGCTGCTGTTCGGCTCGCAGTTCGATCTGCTCGACCTCGATCATGTCGAAGTGCTGCGCGGACCGCAGGGCACGCTGTTCGGCCGCAACTCGGAGGCCGGTGCGGTCAACCTCGTCAGCAAGAAGCCGAGCCTCACCGAGACCTCCGCCTATGTCGACATCACGGTGGGCCGCTATGACCGCCGTGATCTTCGCGCCGGTTTCAGCATCCCGCTGGCCGAGACGCTGGCGATCAGCCTGTCGATGGCTGCGCGGAAGCGCCACGGCTATCAAGAGATGGTCGATTTCAGCTGCCAGATGTTCAAGAACGGCACGCCGGATCTCGCCGGCACCTTCCCGTTCCAGACGCCGGAGACGAGCTTCGTCGGCGGCCGCGTGCCGGAGAGCTGCACGTTCGACTATCTCGGCGGCGAGGACACGCAGGGCATTCGCGGCGCGGTCCGCTGGCAGCCCGTCGACAATGTCGAGTTCAACATCACCGGCGACTATACCGACCAGAATGACGAGATTCCGGCCGAGTATATCTTCCGGACCAACTATGCCGAGACCTATGGCCTTCAGGCCAACGGCACGGTGAACGAGGCACTGGCCAACAAGAACTTCATCTCGATGGCCGACGTCTTTTCCATCGCCGGCAAGAAGCCGTTCCGCTGGGACGAGCGCTTCCAGACCAACGACGTCTTCAAGACCTACGACAATTATTGCGATCCGTTCCGCGCGGGCGAGCAGATCCGCAATCCGATCCTGGTCTCCGCGAGCAACCCGAACGGCATCAACACCTACTACAACGGATCGATCTTCCGCGGCGGCAAGTGCTACGGCAACACCGTTCCGCTGAAGAACCGCGGCGTGCAGGGCAAGCTGGTCGTCGGCATCACCGACGAGATCGACTTCACGCTGATCGCAGGCTGGCGCGCGATGGACCAGGCTTTCGGCGCCGCGTCCGACGGCACTGTGCTGAATGACTCGATTATCTACCACGAGGTCCACGAGAGCCATGTGACGGGCGAGGCCCGCCTCACCGGCCAGATGGAGTGGATCGACTGGGTCGCCGGCGTTTTCTACTATAACGGCCAGGCCGAGCATCTGGGCCAGCCCCAGGGCGTCCGCGCCGGCACGCAGCGCTATCAGCGCGTGCTCTATGAGCCGCTCTCGAAAGCGGCCTATGCCAATGTCGTCGTCCGTCCGCTGGAAGGGCTCAGCCTGACGGGCGGTCTGCGCTACTCGGACGACGCCAAGGGCGTCGACTTCTCCAGCCTCAACGACGGCACCAAGCCGGGCTCGAACGTCTTCGTGTCCGATGGCGTCGACACCTTCTTCAAGACGACCATTGCCACCAAGCGCTGGGACTGGAAAGCCGGCGTCGACTATGAGCTGTTCGATCAGGCCATGGTCTATGTCTCGGCCGGATCGGGCTATCGCCTACCGGGCTATCAGGCACGTCCCTCGCAGCCCGGCCAGGAAGGCCAGCTGCCGGGCGAGAACCTGATCAGCTACGAGGGCGGCATCAAGGCCGATTTCTTCAATCGCCGTCTGCGGATCAACGCAGCGATCTACTTCATCACCTTCACCGAGCGTCCGGCCGCCTATAGCGGTCAGGAAGCGCAGTATCTGGTCGATCCGGTGACGAAGCAGCTGATCGGCAAGGTCACGGGCAACAGCACGGTCATTCCGGGCGGCCCCGCCGGCACCGATCTGGCAACTGCCTTCACGACCTGCCGCGCCTATAATGCGGCGGTGGATGGGCCGCGCGATCCGAACAAGGGCGGCAACTTGAACACGCACGAGGGCGTGGGCGTGGCCTGCGTGGCGCGGCCCTATTCCTACTCGATCGGCGGCCATGCCAAGGGCGCCGAACTTGAGGTGTCACTGGCGCCGGTCGACAACCTGACGATCGATTATTCGTTCGGCTACAACAAGTTCGCGCCGCAGCCGGGCGCAACGGCGCGTGCCCTGCCGGGCGTCAACATGAGCGGCGGCATCCAGTATGTCTTCGATGTGGACGCGCTGGAAGGCTCGATCACGCCGCGCCTCGACTGGTTCTGGGAAGGCAAGACGGTCAACGACCCGAACCGTCCGCAATATGACACGCCGGCTCGCTCGGTGTTCAACGGCCGCATCACCTATCGCAATCCGGAGATGGGCTTCGACGTGTCGGTGGGCGCGACCAACCTCTTCAACAAGATCTACTACCGCAACGTCACCATCTTCGAGGGCCTGGGCCTGCCGACCAATCTCGGCCAACCTGCACCCCCGCGGGAATGGTATCTGAACTTCAAGAAGACGTTCTGACCATCCCGGCTGGCCATCATCCGTCCGCTCTCATCTCTCTCCAGGGCGGGTGATGGCTAGGCCGATCGGTAGGGCGCGCGGGCGCGTCCGGCAGATCAGATCAGGAAAATAAGTTTGCGCGAGAAGGCGGGGCGCTTGCGACCCTGCTTCTGGCGAACAGGACAGGATGGCCTGGCGGCGGGAGCGCGCTCTCCCCGGATCCGCCTCATCGATCGGATGGCGACGTCTTGTCCTGAAAGAGGAGTTTTGAATGACCTATCCGCTGTTTGATACCCATGCGCATCTGATCTCGGATGACTGGGGCGCCTATCAAGCACGGCCTCTGCGGCACGACCAGCCCATGCCGTCGCGTCCCAACTTCAGCGTGACGGCCGACGCGCTGATCGAGATGATGGACGCCGAGAAGGTCGCAACCGCCTGCCTCGTCCAGCGCGGCCAGATCTACGGATATGACAATAGCTGCATCATAGACGGCGCCCGCAAATATCCCGGCCGGCTGCATCCGGTCGTGATCCTCGATGCGGACGATCCGGCGACGCCTCGCGTCTATCGCGACATGGTCCGCAACGATCATGTTCGCGGCTTCCGCATGGCGCAGTTCGAGCCGGATCATCTCGACACCGGCTGGCTCTGTTCGCCCGAGGCCATGGCCGTGTGGCGGGCCTGCGCCGATCTCGGCACGCCGCTCACGATGATCCTGTTTATGAACCAGCTGCCGTTCCTGCTGCCGCTGGTGAAGATGATCGCGAAGATGTTCCCGGATTTGCCGATCCTCCTCGATCATGGCGCCATGCCCTTCGGCATGACCCAGTTCGAGGTGGGACTGGCGCGGAAAGCAGGGCGGGAGATCGTGATGCCGCAGGCGCCGGATTTCGGCATCGACCGGACCATCGAGATTTTCGAGGACGTCCCGAACGTCCATTTCAAGATTACCGAGATCAACTTCGAGCGGCTCGCGGCGGAGGATATTCGTCCGGCGCGGATCGTGCGGCGGATGATCGACAGCTTCGGGCCGGATCGACTGATCTGGGGCTCGGACATCGGCCAGTCGATGCTGTGGAGCTATGCCGAGAAGACGGCCATGGCCCGCGCGGCGGCGGATTTCCTGAGCGAGGAGGAGGCGCGCAAGTTCCTCCATGATAATGCGGCGCGGGTCTACGGCCAGGGCGGCTGAGGGCGCACGGTGCGCGATCGAGGGATGAGAAGGAGACAGACGCCATGATCAAGTTCGCCCCGCCGCGCGCGCCCCGGCGTGTCGACCATGCCGTGGTCTATCGCCGCGAGAACGAGTTCTGCTCCTGGCCCTTCACCAGTGGTTTCTGGGAGAATGGGCAGGGCGAGCTGATCGCCAACTTCACGTCGCGCACGGTCTCCTATGCGAGCGGCGACGCGATCCGGCATGACGTGCTCGGCCAGAACAGCACCGGCCCCAAGACGGTGACGGTGCGTTCGCGCGATCGCGGCAAGACGTGGGACGGCGCCAATCCCCAGCTCAACATGATGGCGGGGCCGGGTGGCGGTGGCGGCGCGCGACAGATGGCCGAGATGCCGACTGCCTTCGCCGAGCCGGTCGACTATCTCGACAGGAATGTGCTGGTGGCCAATGGCAGTGGCGGCGGCTTCGCCACCTCCAGTGCGCGCGCGACGCTCAATCTCTCGCGCGATGGCGGCAAGACATGGGGACCGACCGTTCTGGTGCCGCTCAAGGGCCTTGCCTCGATGACCGGTGTCCAGTCGACGCTGGTCCGACCGGACGGGCGCTGCCTGCTGTTCATGTTCTCGGTGGAGAAAGACAATACAAACCGCCGCCCGCTGGTCTATGCCAGCACCAACCAGGGCCGCGAGTTCCATTTCCTGTCCTATATCGTGCCCAAGGTGGATCCGTGGGGGCTGGCTGCCGGCGACTACACCGATCCCAGCGTCGCCTTCATCGGCCATCGTTGGTTCTATCCGCGCGGCTACATGCTACCCAATGGCCGCATCCTGTGCACCGTCCGCTGCCAGCGCGACCCGACCGGCGTGATGTGGAGCGAGGTCTACTACAGCGACGACGGCGGTGAGACCTGGGGCTTCCTCTCGCGCATCAACGACTTCGGCGCTCCGTGCAACCTCGTCATCCTGCCGGATGGCCGCATCGTCTGCATCTATGGTTATCGGCTCATGCCCTCGGGCATCCGCGCCACGGTGAGCGAGGATAGCGGCAAGAGCTGGGGTCCGGAAATCATAGTCCGCGATGATGGCGGAAGCTGGGACCTCGGCTATCCCAACAGCTGGTATGCCGGCGAGGGGATGATCGGCACGCTCTATTACTTCAACAGCAAGGACGATAAAGTGCAGGCCAATGGCGGCGTGCGCCACATCCAGCGCAGCCTCTTCTCGATCGACTGAGCGCTGCCTTGCCCGGTCCGTCCGCTATTGGAAACTTTTCCTGCCGTTTCGGAGTCGTGCGGCGCAGCATTCGGCTTGCGCTCACAGCAGCCCGGCGACATCTTCGCCGCGAATGGCCAGCAATTGGGTGAACATGGCAAGCCACATGTCGGGAGGGGATGGCGAGGAACCGGGTGGCCGGCGCGTGCAGCGCTCCCAGGGATTTGCCGAGGAAGTCCTCAACATCATTCGCGCGGACATCATGTCGCTGCGCATTCCACCGGACACGCGCATCTCCATCGATCAGCTCGCGCGCGAACTGGGCGTATCGCAGACGCCGATCCGCGAGGCGCTCTCGCAGCTCGAGGCGATGGGCCTCGTCACCAAGCGGCACCATATCGGCTATTGCAGCGCGCCGCAGCTCAACCGCAGGCAGCTCGACGATCTCTATGAGATGCGCCTGCTGCTGGAGCCTTACGCGGCCCGCCGGACCGCCGAGCGCATGACCGATGAGAAGGCGGCGACGCTGCGTTCGCTCTGCGAGGCCATGGGGCCACGCCGGGCGATCGATTCCTACGATCAGTTCGCCCAGCTCGACGCGGAGCTGCACGATGCCGTCGCGACTGGCAGCGGCAACGACATCATCCGGGAATCGCTCTCGCGGCTCCATGCGCATTTTCACATTTTCCGGCACCGCTCGCACAGCGAAGTGACCAAGGAAGCCCATCTCGAGCATGAGGTGCTGGTGGCTGCGCTCGTTAGCGGCGACGCCGATGGTGCCGAGCAGGCGATGCGGGCGCACATCCAGAAGTCCTACGGCCGACTGCTTCCTTTCGCGGAAGACTAGAAGCCGTCCACTCCCGCAAGCGCGGTAGCCTGATCGGCAGGTGCTTGCCGTGGGTCGATCTGCCCCTCTCTCAAACGACATGCCTCATTCGGAAGAATAACTGCGCATCGTCGGTAGCCCCGTTGACCTTATTCCTATCTCAAATATCATATAGGAAATAGGGTCGCCAACGACTGAGAGCAGGAGTGGGATGATGTCGGCAGACTGGACGGCGTTCAGGGATCGCGGCGAGAGCCGCCCCAACCATTATTCCCTTAACGTCGAACGCGCGGAGGTCAGCCTTGCCGGCGGACGGCTCGACAGTCCGGAAATCCTCGTCAACGCGCTGGGGCCGATCCGCTT